>OBVH01000011.1_pt1 | contig 209834 bp, 185 predicted proteins | sample 1495001 | NCBI WGS metagenome assembly OBVH01 (sample SAMEA2579959, study PRJEB22360) | human gut metagenome
ACCATTTAACTCCATTTTCTATAAATTTGAAGGCAAAGATAAGAATTTATAATTTTACCCCTCAGAGTTATTCATTGATCCATGGACTGTCTTTCTCTTCAAGAAAAACATCAATACGAAGAAGGCTGTGTGACAGAGGAAAGGTCTGGATATACAAACAAAGAGTAAAGTCATTTTTTATGTAACTTTACTCTTTGTTTTCTTATAATGATTTAGTTATTAGCATTTTATATTTAACTCGTTAAGTACGTTTCGAATGGCTTCAAATGTTGTGATACGTGTTGGTACCAGTGGCAAACGAAGTTTATTCTCGATCATTCCCATTGCATTCAACATTGATTTTACTCCGGCAGGGTTTCCGTCTACGAATAACAGGTTAAATAACTCTGTAAATTTATGGTGTATGGTCAGGGCGTTGGCAAAGTCACCTTGCAATGCCAGGCGTGTCATCCTGCTGAATTCACGTGGAAAAGCATTTCCAATAACTGAAATAACCCCTACAGCTCCTAATGTGATTAAAGGGAAAGTAATGCCATCATCTCCGGAAATAACATCAAAATTGGCCGGTTTGTTTTTGATAATATCGTCCATCTGAGTGATATTGCCTGATGCTTCTTTAATTGCTATGACATTTTTGAAGTCTTTAGCAATGCGTAAAGTCGTTTCTGCGGTCATATTAACCCCTGTCCGACCGGGAACATTATACAATACAATTGGAAGCTCTGTAGCGCCTGCAATTGCCTTATAATGTTGATAGATTCCTTCCTGTGAGGGCTTGTTATAGTAAGGAACCACGGATAAGATGGCATCCACTCCGGTGAAATCATCATTTTTGAGTGTTTCTACGATAGCTCGTGTATTGTTTCCACCGACTCCTAATAGAATGGGAATTTTTCCGTTGACACGGTCGATTACCATTTTTTTGATTTTCTTTTTCTCGTCTTCGCTCAGAGTTGGAGTTTCGGCTGTCGTTCCCAGCACACACAGAAAATCTGCATTATTTTGAAGCAGATAGTCTACTAATCGCATTAATGCATCGTAATCAACGCTTTCATCCTCTTTGAAAGGAGTAATCAGCGCTACCCCCATTCCTTTCAATCTAGTCTGTATCATGAGTATTAATAATAATCTCTAAATAATTTGCTCGCAAAAGTACGAATATTTTCTTTTTTTACAGCAATAATAATATATAAAATAAGAATATAGCAGAAAAATGTTACAATATAAGCTTTAGAAATTCCTCTTCGTTCATAATTTTAATCCCCAGTTTATTGGCTTTTTCTAATTTAGCAGGTCCCATATTATCTCCGGCCAAGATAAAACTGGTTTTGGCGGAAATACTTCCCACATTTTTTCCTCCATGCTTTTCAATAAGATCTTTGTATTCGTCTCTTGAATGATGGGTAAACACACCACTAATAACGATGGATTGCCCGGCCAATTTGTCAGTATGCTCACTTAGATCTTCTTCCGGTCTGTATAACTGTAATCCTGCTATTTTCAATCGGTCAATTAATTTACGGTTTGAATCGTTTGCAAAATAGTTAAGAATACTCTGGGCAATTTTTTCGCCGATTTCATCGATGCTGACTAAAGTTTCCAAATCTGCATTTTCCAATTCTACTATGTCTTTGAATGATTTAGCTATTTTTTTAGCTACTGTCTCACCTACAAAACGAATGCCTAATGCAAAAATAACTCTTTCAAAAGGAATTTCCTTACTTTGCATAATTCCTCTGATGATGTTTTCCGCAGATTTGTCTCCCATACGATCGAGATTCTTAATGTCATCAGTCGTCAATTGATAAAGATCGGCTGTATTATGAATTAGATCTAAACGATAGAACATATCAACAGTTTCAGGGCCTAATCCGTCTATATTCATTGCTTTCCGGCTGATGAAATGTTCTATTTTTCCTTTGATCTGCGGTGGACAGGCAGTTTCGTTCGGGCAATAGTGGGCAGCTTCTCCTTCATATCTTATTAACTTGCTGCCACATTCCGGACAATGAGTGATGAATTTTACTTTTTCACCGATCATAAAACGGGCAGCAACATCTACGCCTGTGATTTTAGGAATGATTTCTCCTCCTTTCTCTACATAAACCATATCACCTATATGTAGATCGAGTCCTTCGATGATATCTGCATTGTGTAGAGATGCGCGTTTTACGACTGTTCCGGAAAGCTGTACCGGATCAAGGTTGGCTACAGGTGTAACAGCTCCGGTTCTTCCTACCTGGTAAGATACTGTATTCAGGCGAGTGAGTGCCCGTTCAGCCTGAAATTTATAGGCTATTGCCCAGCGTGGAGATTTGGCAGTGAATCCAAGATTTTTTTGTTGTTTGAGACTGTTAACTTTCAGTACGATTCCGTCTGTAGCAACATTTAAGTTTTTACGTTCTACGTTCCAATAATTAATAAAATCGAATACCTCCTGTAATGTTTGGCATTTACGCATTAGAGGAGAGATCTTGAAGCCCCATTTAGCCGCTTCTTGCAAGTTTTCATAATGTCCGTCAGTAGGCAAATTATCGCCAAGTAAGTAGTAGAGGTAGGCATCCAGTTTTCGGGAAGCCACGATTGCAGAGTTTTGTAATTTCAAAGTTCCTGAAGCGGCATTTCTGGGATTAGCGAAAAGAGGTTCTTCACGGGCCTCTTTTTCCCGGTTTAGTTCTTCGAAAACTTCCCATGGCATTAGGATTTCTCCACGGATTTCGAAAACATCCGGATAATTATTTCCATGCAGGATAAGAGGGATACTCCGAATGGTTTTTACGTTGTCTGTTACATCGTCTCCTTTTTCGCCATCGCCACGGGTTACGGCACGGATAAGTTTACCATTTTCGTAGGTCAAAGAGATCGAGGTACCGTCATACTTCATCTCGCAACAGATCTCAAAATCTTCATTCAATGCTTTTCGTACTCTGTCATAGAAATCGGTTACTTCATTCTCAGAATAGGTGTTTGACAATGAAAGCATTGGGTATTTATGAGCTACTTGAGTAAAGTTTTTATTGATATCGCTACCTACACGCATAGTAGGTGAGTTTTCATCTTTATATTCTGGATGTTCCTGTTCCAAAGTCTGGAGTTCTCTCATTAGGTCATCAAATTCTTTGTCGGAGATTTCCGGAGCATTCAGCACATAATAGTTGTAATTATGTTGGTGGAGTTGGATTCGAAGCTGATCTATTTTTTCTTTTACAGTCATATATTCTTTGGATTGTTTTAGGCAAAAATACAGGTTTCTCTTCGAATATTTGTACTTTTGCGAAAAATTAAAGATTATGCGTATCGATATTATAACAGTATTGCCCGAAATGATTGAGGGTTTCTTCAATTGTTCTATTATGAAACGGGCTCAAGACAAAGGGCTTGCTGAGATTTATATTCATAATTTGCGTGATTATACAGAAGATAAGTATCGTCGGGTAGATGACTATCCTTTTGGTGGATTTGCCGGTATGGTGATGAAGATAGAACCTATTGAACGATGCATTAATGCTTTGAAAGCAGAACGCGATTATGATGAAGTGATATTTACTACTCCGGATGGCGAGCAGTTTGATCAGAGGATGGCCAACAGTTTATCATTATCTGGTAATCTTATTATCTTATGCGGGCATTTTAAAGGTATTGATTATCGTATTCGGGAGCATCTGATAACGAAAGAAATTAGTATTGGAGATTATGTTCTGACTGGTGGTGAATTGGCTGCTGCCGTGATGGCGGATGCTATAGTGCGGATTATTCCGGGAGTAATTTCTGATGAACAGTCTGCTCTTTCTGATTCTTTTCAGGATAATTTGTTGGCAGCTCCTGTTTATACCCGTCCGGCAGAGTATAATGGTTGGAAGGTACCTGAAATCTTGCTTTCAGGGCATGAAGCCAAAATTAAAGAGTGGGAACTTCAACAATCGTTGGAGCGCACCAAAAGACTTCGCCCCGATTTATTGGAAGACTAATTCTTATTGTATGTAAAAAAGAATGTCTTGTCTTTTAGCAAGACATTCTTTTTTTATGAAACTATACTATTAATAATGGAATTTGTTTTCATGGAACTTCTCTATTTAATACCAGAATTTGTCTAACTTATTCCGGGATTAACAGAGAAAGGAATATCCATGTTTGAATAACTTTTTTATGGCTAATTGTGACGAAGGGCTATTATCTGTTTGTTACTATACCTCAAGTGCACCTATAATTTCAGAAACGGACTTGCATCCATGTCTTTCCAGGTAATCATTTATACCATCTATTACTTTGATGGTGATAGCCGGATCTATGAAATTTGCTGTACCAATCTGTACAGCTGAAGCCCCTGCAAGCATGAACTCGACGGCATCTTTCCAGTTCATGATACCTCCTAATCCTATGATTGGAATATTTACCGCTTTAGCAACCTGCCATACCATCCGTAATGCTATTGGTTTTACAGCTGCTCCCGACATACCTCCGGTTACGGTTGAAAGTATGGGACGTCTGCGTTCAGCATCAATAGCCATTCCCAGTAATGTATTAATTAATGATACACTATCGGCACCATTAGCTTCAGCTGCCCGTGCCATTTCGGCTATATCGGTAACATTGGGGGAAAGCTTAACGATAAGTGTCTTTTTGTAAGCAGAACGAACTGCCTGAACAACTTCTGATACTCCTTTAGTTGTTACTCCAAAAGCCATACCTCCTTGTTTTACATTAGGACATGAGATGTTTAGTTCGATAGCAGGAATTTTGTCAAGTTCATTAATAATCTCTGCCGTTTTTACATAGTCTTCAATAGCCGATCCGGAAACATTCACAATCATATGGGTTTGAATGTCCTTAATACGGGGATATATGTGATCAGAAAAATATTTCACACCCTTATTTTGCAGTCCTACAGCGTTTAACATTCCGGAAGGAGTTTCAGCCATGCGCGGATATGGGTTACCTTCACGCTTGTGAAGAGTAGTACCCTTCACAATGATACCGCCTATTCGCGTTATATCAATAAAATCTGCAAACTCTTCACCATATCCAAATGTACCCGATGCTGTCATTACGGGGTTCTTCATTTGTAGTTTACCAATATTTACACTTAAATCTGCCATAATAGTTTATTTATATTAAAAACCGGACCTTCTTTACAAACGCACAAATGCCCTTCTGTAGTATTTTCAACACAACAAAGACATGCACCTATGCCACATGCCATTGTATTTTCCAATGATACTTCACAATTGATATGATTAGCTTTGGCATATTTGGCTACTGCCATCATCATGGGCTTGGGACCGCATGTATATATCTGTTCGAAGTTTATTTTATTTAATATAGAATGTTGAGTGACATATCCTTTTTCGCCATAACTGCCATCTTCTGTTGTGGTGTAAACCTCTCCGTAAGCGGTAAACTCTTCCAGTTGGAGCAGATCTTTGTCGCTACGTGCTCCTAAAAGGAATGTTGGTTTGCTACCGCTTTTGAACAGCTGCTCGCCTAAATAAAGCATAGGAGCTGTCCCTACACCTCCACCTACTAATAGTAACTTGTCAGAAGGTGTTTTAGGCATTGTGAAACTGCTTCCAAGCGGGAGTACTACATTTATTATATCTCCTTGAGCGGCTTGTGCAAGGCGTTTTGTTCCATCACCGATGAGTTGAATCAGAAACCATACTTCGTTACGTTGTCTGTCTACATAGTTAATAGAGATAGGGCGGCGCAGGAAGGTGGTAGGTGAACCATCCACCCGAATTTCCGCAAACTGTCCCGGTAGCATATCCGGGAGGACGGACTGAGATGTCAATTTCAGCAGAACATAATTAGAATGCAATCTGAGATTCTCAGTTACTGTCAGATCTAAAATAAATTTTTTCATGTATTGTGAGTAAATTCGTATTCGTGTTGCAAAGATACGGGAAATTGTGCAAACAGTGATTTATCTGTCTTATTTTTCTCCTCTGAATGTCTCGTATGTATTATCATCGAAGAAAATTCTTATTTCAGTGATTTTTCTGGAAGGCTTTTCTATATATCTAATTTCCTGTTTTACAATCTCTTTATGGGATGTTTCGGGGCTTTCTAACGCTATTTCTCTGCGATTTTCCGGAGCCATCGTCTCATTGGACGGAATTATAGCATTCTCAGCAAATAAAGAAGGCTGAAAATCGGAAGTCGGTTGAATGGTTTCTTCCGACATATTGCCGTGCCCATATAATAACCATTCCAAATTTACATAATTATATTTTTGATGTACTTTCATGATAACATCTAAACTGGGATTGTTGCGGCCATTCAAAATGTGCGAGAGAGTGGATTGTTGGATACCTATGCTTTCAGCGAAAGCACCGGAAGCCATATTCTCTTTTTCCATGATCATTTTAATCCTATCTTTTATTTCCATATCCTTTGAAGGTTTTACAAATGTATGACTTATATATTAATTCACAAAAGTAAATGGCATATTTACTAATGCACAAAAGTAAAAAATAAAAATCACAAAAGCAAATTACAAATACATAATTCATATTTTACTATTGTAAATATAAGATAGGGCTTCCTCTTTAATTCTGTTCGTATTGTCTATACAGTTGTAATGCTATATAAAGTATTACTTTATATAGATATTATAATATATTGATTTATTGTAATATATGTCTATGTATTTTATCTCGTATTGCTTGTTTATTACAAATGTGTCCATATTTTCATGCATTAGTTGAATATTTGATTGATATATATTTTTTTTCTTATTGATTATTCTATCATTAGCATGTAAAAAAGGAAATGTTAACTACTCCCCTATTACATCTACAAATGTAAATACACATATGTAATGTCGTCTATTTACATTTGTGCTATATCTATTTACTATACAAAAATGATATTATTACTTTTGTAAATCCATATAAGGGCTATAGTCCTTATTTACAATTGTCATATTGTATCGTTATATATGCAACAAATAGCATGGGAGTTGCTTTTGTCTTTATGCCTATTGGATATAGATATAAAGAATAGCGTGTCATCATACCTTACATTTAGGCTATAATGCCAAATTTTTGCGTTATTTCCGTATGGTTGGTTATCCAAATGAAATTATTCGATTCTGAGGAAGTCAAATATTACCTAATTATTTGATATATAGAAAAATATGCTTGTTTTTTGATATATATTTTTTTATATTCTAGAAAAATGAATCTATACATAGAGAAATAGCATTATGATATAATTTATACTACTTTAGATAGCATTATGATGAAGCATTAGCACCATATCACACCCATATAGATGATTGATAGGAATCAGTATAATCACAATTTTATTATATGGGATATGTTATCTTCTTTTTGTTGATTTTTATATTGTTCTATTGGGAGTATACTTATTCGCCCCATGCAAAATCTGTTTTCTTTTAGAAGAAACAGAATACTATATTTAAGTTTTATATGTATGGTAGAGACAGGGAAAAGAGTGTAAAATTGATGTGAAGAATAAAGTGGATAATTATAGGAAAGTATATTTCGGATTATGAGGATATATTTACTCCCCATACACATATTTTATACCGGCAAAATATATGCATATAGGGAGTAGATTTAAAGTGGATTGTTTTTAATGAAGAATCTTGAAGACCAACTCGCGGAGGATGTCTCCATCACTAATTGAACCATTGCCCACACCTTTCGATTTAGCATCTGCATATCGTATTTCTCCTACAATTTGCATTGTTTTTACTCCACTGTATTTTCGCATTGCTGCCAGATAATCGCGAGCTTGCCATGGGGTTTTTAGTCCTAACATTGTGGCTACTCCTTGCTCTGATTTATCCGGTGCATAGTACGCTAACATAAGATTTGAGTAGAAATTAAATAGTAAAGAAAGTGTCATCTGTATCGGGTTTGTTTTAGGATTTTCCTCAAAGTATTTTATTATTTTATTAGCTTTGAGTATATCTTTCTCAACCAGTGCACTACGCAATTCAAAGTTATTATAGTCTTTGCTAATTCCTATGTTTTTCTCTATCTGTTCAGGTGTGACACGTTTTTGACCACTGGGTAATGTAATAATTAGCTTTTCCAGTTCGCCTGTTAGACGGCTGAGATCAGTCCCTACAAAATCGGCCAACATCGCAGTGGCTTTGGGTTCCATATCTATGCCTTTACGTTTCATGTACGAACTGATAAATGCAGGTAGTTGCGCCTCTTTTATCTTTTTAGATTCGAATAGGACACCTGCTTTTTCAACTTCTGCAGCTAATTTCTTTCTACGATCCAAAGTGCCATGCTTATGACAAATGACTAAGATAGTTGAATTTAATGGCTTTTGCAGATAATAAGATAGCTCTTCTATATTGCGTATAGCTTGTGCTTCTTTTACTATTACAACCTGATGTTCGGACATCATCGGATAACGTTTAGCGGCATTAATTACGGTTGCTACATCCACATCCGCGCCATAAACCACAGTAAGGTTAAACTCTTTTTCTGTATCCGTCAATACATTGTCGGTGATATAATCGGCTATCAAGTCGATATAATAAGATTCTTCTCCCATCAAATAATAGATGGGGCGATATTGTTTGGCCCTCAATTCTTTGAGGATATCGTCGCAAGTCAGTTCTTGTTTTGCCATATAAATGTTGGTGTGGCGTTACCAGTCGAATTTCAAGTGTTTTACAGTTTTCTTTTCGTCAATAATCATTCGTAAGGAAGCAATACCTATCTCTACATGTTCCTCTACATAGTTTTTAGTAACTATATTATCGCTTTTATCGGTTTTCACTCCTTCCGGAATCATAGGCTGGTCGGATACAAGCAGCAAAGCACCGGTCGGAATATGATTGGCAAAGCCACAACTGAATAAGGTTGCTGTTTCCATGTCGACTGCCATTGCACGAGTTTTCTTCAGGTATTCCTTAAAGGCGTCATCATGTTCCCATATACGGCGGTTGGTTGTGTAGACGGTTCCTGTCCAGTAATCGCGTGCATAGTCGCGGATGGCCGATGATACGGCACGTTGTAACATAAATGCCGGTAACGATGGAACTTCGGGTGGAAAATAGTCGTTTGAGGTACCTTCTCCCCGGATAGCGGCAATTGGCAGGATCAGATCACCTATTTTGTTCTTTTTATCAATTCCTCCACATTTGCCCAGAAACAGACAAGCTTTGGGAGAAATGGCGCTTAACAGATCCATGATAATGGCTGCATTGGGACTTCCCATGCCGAAGTTGATGATTGTAATCCCTTCTGCACTGGCAGATATCATATTGGCATCTCTGCCAAGGATAGGAACATTAAATTTTTCCGCAAATATTTCTACATACTTGTTGAAGTTAGTCAACAGGATATACTCTCCAAAGTCTTCCAGATTACGTTTGGTGTAACGGGGCAGCCAATTAGCTACGATTTCTTGCTTTGTTTTCATAAGATTCCATTAAATTTGTGCTTCCAATAACAGGAAGCCATTATTTAACTTACAAAAATAGTAAATGTTATCGTTAAACCTACCAGTATTTGACACTAAAATCGCCACTCGAAATGGAAAAAATGTTATTTTCGATGTGATTCGCCGTCGTTATGTCGCGTTGACCCCCGAGGAATGGGTCCGTCAGCACTTTGTACACTTTCTTATTGTCTATAAAGGATATCCGTCGTCTCTGATGGCCAATGAGGTGCTGTTGAACTTGAATGGAACCAAGAAACGATGTGACACAGTGCTTTATAAGCGTGATCTTACTGCCAGAATGATTGTTGAATACAAAGCTCCCCACATTGAGATCACACAAGCTGTTTTTGATCAGATTACTCGTTATAATATGGTTTTGAAGGTTGATTATCTGGTTGTCAGTAATGGTATGCAACACTATTGCTGCCGGATGAATTATGATACTCAAAGTTATTCATTTCTGGCTGATATTCCGGATTATGCTATCTTGTAAAATTAACAATGTTAACAGTGAATTTGGACCTTTATTGATTTATCTTTAGGAAGTTAATATCGTAAATGTAAAAAGCTAATTGTTTATCATTACGAAGTTAACTTTAACACACTGTTAAAGTTAACTTCGTAATGACAGATTATTGTCTTCATAATTTGTTTATAATCAGAACTATTACCTAATAACTCAACATATTCCTATTTTTATGGAATAAGCATGAAAGCACTTAATTGTTTTTGTGATAAGTATAAGAAAAAGTCTATTGTCATCCGAGATTCGGCTCGGTGACAATAGACTGTGAAATGAAAAGGACGTTTTTTACAATAGAGATAGTGATATAGAGAACTATTTCTTTTTCTTCCGATCCAAGACGTTTTCTTGGAATTTCTGCATCAATTCATAAAAATTGGGGATATATACGGTTGCCAGCAATGTATTCAGTGCCATACCAAAGACAACAGCTGCCCCAAGAGCAATGCGGCTTTGTGCCCCGGCTCCGGTAGCGAACAGCAATGGCATTACTCCTAACACAAAGGCGAAAGAAGTCATAAGGATCGGGCGTAAACGAACGTGTCCGGCTTCATAGGCAGCGTCACGTATGGAGTTGCCTTCGGCACGGAAATCGCGTGCGAATTCTACAATTAGAATTCCATTTTTAGCTGAAAGGGCAATCAGCAAAATAATTCCAATCTGAGTGTAGATGCTCACTGGGGTACCCATGACGAAGCAGCCTATCATGGCACCCAACAGAGCCATTGGTAGTCCCATGATAGCTGATAACGGGCTTGTCCAGCTTTCGTATTGGGCTGCCAATACCAGAAATGCTACCAATAGTGCCATAATGAATACAATGGTCGTTGTGTTTCCTGCCTGCGTTTCCTGGTAAGCTACCGAAGTCCATTCGTAACCGAATTCATTGCCCAGTTGCTCTTTTATGAGATTCTCCATCTGTTGTATTCCCTCACCTGAACTACTTCCTGAGGCTACGTTGCAGGTTATGGAAGCTGTTGAATACATATTGTAGCGGCTTATCTGGTCCATACCCAGACGTTCTTCAACTTTTGTAAAAGAAGAAAATGGTACCATATTTCCCGCGGCGTTGGGGACACTGAGCTTCAATACATCATCGATTACTTTCTGTGCCTGTTCCCCGGCTTCTATTTTTACCTGATAGATGCGTCCGAACTGAACAAAGTCGTTGACATAGGCTGCCCCCATGTAATAACTTAGCGTAGAGAATACATTGTCCAACTGGATACCCATAAATTGGACTTTATCACGGTCAATATTCAGGAAGTATTGTGGCACATTGGCCTGGTACATACTGGATATGGATGCGAGGGCCGGTTGTGTGTGATAGGTGGCCATCAAAGTTTCGATAGCTCTCTGCATTTCTGTCGGTCCCAGATTGTTACGATCTTCCAGTTGTAACTGTAAACCTCCCGAGGCTCCTAAGCCGGGAATGGCCGGAGGCACCATCGCAAATATCTGCGCTTCCTGAATGCCATAAGCCATTTCATTGAAACGCTCTACTACAGCTGCAGCAGTGTGTTCTTTTCCTTTCCGTTCATCCCAGTTTTTCAGTACAACGAAATAGGTACCTGTATTTGATTGTTCGCCACCTCCCATAATAGAAAAGCCACTGATACCAATGTAGTCTTTTACTTCCGGATAACTGTCTAAAATTCGGTTCACTTTTTGTCCGACAGCTTGTGTGCGTTCGAGGCTCGATGCCGGTGGCAATTGGATGACAGCGATAAAATACCCGTCATCTTCATCGGGCACGAAAGTTGAAGGCCATTTCATGAACAGAATGACAGCTATCGCTGTAATGATCCCATAAGAGATCAGTGCAAGTCCCGGACGAATGAGTAATCCTTTTACAATGCGGTCATAGAGATTCTGTGTCTTGTCATATACTTTGTTGAATCCTTTGTATATGAAAAAATTGGATGGCTTGTTATGTTCCAAAAACAAGGCACATAATGCAGGGGTCAGTGTCAACGAGTTAATGCCACTCAATACGGTAGAAGCGGCAATGGTCAAGGCAAATTGTTTGTAAAGCTGTCCGGAGATGCCACTGATCAATGTAGTTGGTATGAAAACAGCAAGCAATACCAGTACAACCCCGACAATTGGGCCGGTGATCTCTCCCATTGCTTTGGTGACGGCATCTTTAGGAGAATACTGTCCCGTTTCCAATAATCGGGAAGCATTTTCTACCACTACTATTGCATCGTCTACCACTATCGCTACGGCAAGTATTAATCCAAACAGAGTTAAAGTATTGATTGAGAATCCAAGAGCAGCCATTACTGCCAAAGTACCAATCAGTGATACAGGGATGGTGATACATGGGATGATAACAGCCCGCCAGTTTTGCAGGAACAGGAAAATAACAAGTACTACCAGTAAGGTGGTTTCCAGGAAAGTTACCAATACTTCATCGATAGATGCATTGATGACATCGGTTGTATCCAATGTCACATTATAGCTGACGCCTGCCGGGAAGTTTTGTGCAAGCTCCTGCATCTTAGCTTTGACTCCTTTGGAAACATCAAGCGAGTTTGAACCCGGTTGTTGATAAATAGCAATGGCAGCAGTGGGATGTCCTTTTAGTTTAGAGACAACATTGTACGAGGAACTGCCAAGGTCGATGCGTGCTATATCTTTCAGTCGGAGCATTTTCCCTCCTTCTCCGGTTCGGATAATGATGTTACCGAACTCTTCGGGAGATGTCAGCCGTCCCTGTACATTCAACGTATACTGGTAGGCGTTATTATTATTTTTTCCAATAGGTTGTCCGATATAGCCGGCACTGACTTCAATGTTTTGTGACTGGATAGCTTGATAAACTTGCGCAGGAGAGAGATTACGGATACGCATTGCTTCCGGATCGAGCCAGACACGCATACTGTAGTTTCCTGCCCCCATTACATTGACAGCTCCTACACCCGGTACTCGTGTTAGTTGATCTACCAGATTTAGTTGTGCATAATTCGTAAGATATAGTCCGTCGTATACAGAGTCTTTTGCCTGCATTGTGAGAAACATCACAATGTTGGACGATTGTTTCTGTACAGTTACTCCCTGGACTACAACTGGTTCCGGCAGTGAAGATTGCGCTACACTTACCCGGTTCTGTACCTGTACGGTAGCCATGTCGATATCTGTGCCTACGGCAAAGGTTATAGTCAGTGAATAGGCACCCGAACTGGATGCGGTGGAACTCATGTAAAGCATACCGTCTACTCCGTTCACTTGCTGTTCAATGGGGATGCCGACAGTTTGAGCTACAGTTTCAGCATTTGCTCCCGGATAGAAAGCAGACACCTGTACTGTAGGTGGAGTAATCTCCGGAAACTGTGCGACAGGCAATATATTTAATGTTACCAATCCCGCCACCACGATAATCAATGCCAGTACCGTGGCAAATATAGGCCGATTGATAAAGAACTTTGAAAACATGTACTTAATGATTAGAGGTTTGTGACTCGTGATTGACTGATATTGGCTTGATTTTCATGCCGTCACGCACTTTCATTAATGCCGTTGTGACGTATTGCTCTTTAGCCGAAAGCCCGCTTTTAATTTGACGTAACGTATCGTTAACCAGCTGTCCCGGCTGGATGTGGCGATAGCGCACAACATTCGAATCATTTACAATATATAGGTATTTTCCTAACTGGTCTGTTCCAATAGAGGCTTCTGGTACGAGCAATGCTTGCTTCGCTTCGGCATATGGCAATGTAATGCTGACGTATAGTCCGCTTTTCAGAACCCCTTTCGGATTATCGAGGTTGGCGCGTACGTTAAGTGTTCCTGTACCCAGGTCTACATTGGGCGATAAGTAATCCAGTGTAGCCGGATAGTTTTGTGTACCGTTTTCTCCCAAGCGTACGATAACATTTTTGGGAAGTTCTTTCTCCTTACCGGTTTGTGAAAGTAGCATGGATAGCCATTGGTTGTCTGCTACATTAAAGTAGGTATACATTCGGTCGTCTTTATAGATCGTGGCCAAAGTGACAGGTTGTCCGGCTCCGCTGATATAGCTTCCTACATCGTAAAGTGAGCGGCTGATTGTTCCATTGAAAGGAGCACGGATGTAGCAGTATCCCAGATTGGTACGTGCAGTATTCAGGGTGGCTTCAGCATTGCTAACAGCAGCGGTGGCTTCGGCAACGTTTGATTCTGCCTGTAAAACCTGTATACGACTGACTGCATCACTTTTCAAAGCTTCTTTCATTCGGGTATAGTTATTGCGGGCATATTCCAGTTGTGCAAGCGCAGTTTTCAATTGCGCTTCAGCCTGTGTTACATTATCTTTGTAGATAGTAGGTTCGATAACGAACAGGAGTTGCCCCTGCTTTACACGAGTCCCCGGTGTGAATGAGGCGGATTGCAGGGTGCCGTTGACCCGGGCTACCAGATTTACGGTTTGTTCGGTAGTCAGATATCCCGGATAATCTTTTGTCAGGGTAATGTTTTGTACGAGTGGATATGCCACACTGATTTCCGGAGTAGGCATCTCTCCTCTTCCGGCTTCTTTTTTTCCTTTACATCCGGTCATTACCAAAGGAAAGATGAGAAAAATATACATTAGTTTTTTCATTATGATAGGTCTTTATAGTTAATCATTTAGGTTTCCGGACCATCCGCCTCCCAGGGCTTGGTACATGGCTATCAGCTGGAGCAAGGAATATCCTCTTGCTTGGACCAGTTGGTTCTCATAACTGAGTAGCGAGCGTTGTGCATCCAGTACATTCTGGAATGGGGTTAATCCTTGTTTATAGAGTTCCAGTGAGAGTGTCAAGGTTTCTTGTCCTTGATTACGCACTTCGCGTAGAGCTACTATTTGCTTGATGGAGTTCCGGTAAGCATTCATGGCATTGTCTGTCTCTTGTACGGCAGTCAATACAGTCTGATTAAACTGGTTGATAGCTTCGTCTAATTGTGCTTTAGCCAGTTTGGTGGCATTTACCAATTGAGTCCCTTTAAAAAGTGTCCAGCTTAGTGCCGGTGCTATTTCATAGGTCATGCTCTTATGATGGGTCAGATCTTTCAGGTCCTTAGCAGTATAACCAAGCGAACCTTTTAGAAAAATCTGAGGCAGCCAGTCCGATTTGGATGCCCCCACTAAAGCCGCTTGAGCATTCACACTTCGTTCTGCACTACGGATGTCCGGACGACGAAGCAGTAAGTCGGCCGGAAGTCCTACTCCAATTGGTTCCATATAGTCAGGTAATATTCCTGGAGACTCTAATGTGGGACGTATCTCCTGAGGATAAGTGCCTAATAGTATAGCAAGGGTAGTAATGTATTGATTGATACCCGATTCAATTTGGGGGATAGAGGCTTTTGTGCTGAAAAACACAGATTTAGCTTGTGCTACGTCCAATTTAGAAACGAGTCCGGTATTGTATCTCACTTCTGTGATTTTCAATACGGCTTCCTGCGATGCGCAGTTCTTTTGTATTACTGCCAATTCTTGTTGCAGCTCCCGCAGGTTGATATATGCTGAAGCTACTTGGGCGCAGAGTGATACCATTGTACCGGTGTACTCTTCTTTGCTGGCAGCAAAGTTTTCTTTCTGAGCTTTTACACGGTTACGGATGCTTCCGAAGAGGTCTAATTCCCAACTCATATTCAGCGAGGCATCGTAATAATGCTGAGTGGATTGAGGCAATTCACTGGTATTGCCACTACTTTGTTGACGAGTCCATCCGGCATTCAGTCCGATCGTTGGAAAAAAGTTTCCACGCTCCATCCTCAGGTTGGCTTTTGCCATATTGATACGGTCAATAGCGGTCAGTATCGAGTAGTTTTGTTTGACCGCAACAGAAATAAGAGAATCGAGAACCGGATCCTGAAGAGCTTTCCACCATTGGTCATCCACCGGCAATACTTGCTGAAAAATTTGTGCATCTTCTTCCCATTCTTGTGGCAAAGGTTTGTCCAGATAGCGGTTCGTAGCCTGTGGAAAGGCTACGGACGAAAGAAACAGCAAGAACATGATATTTCCTATTCGTAGTTTCATAAGTTTAGGTTATTTAGAAATGAAAACATAACAACGAAAAGAAATATTTGTTTATCCTGCCTATAAGAGAATCACTATGCTTAAAGGGAATATACTTTCTTCTGTGAGAAACGGATATTAATGAATAAACCCGTAACTTTACTATGCTAACAATCGGGCTATAGTAAAATTACGGGTTTTAAATATAATGAATTCCGAACTTTTAAAATCGGACCATCAGAATATCAATGCAAGGCTTTATTCAGCTTTTCTTCTGATAGCTCTTTTGGTTGTAACGGGTGCTTCTTCTACTTTGTGTTCTATCTCCACACCTGCCAGTTCCGGGTCGATCATGATGCGTCCGCAATATTCGCAAACGATAATTTTCTTACGTGAACGGATATCCAACTGTCTCTGAGGCGGAATTTTATTAAAACAACCACCGCATGCATCACGCTGTACGTAAACAATACCCAATCCGTTACGTGAATTCTTGCGGATACGTTTGAAAGACTGGAGTAAGCGCGGCTCTATTTTTGTTTCAAGATCTTTAGCTTTATCTCTCAATTTTTCTTCCTCTTGTTTAGTTTCCTCGATGATTTCGTCCAGCTCATTCTTTTTCTGGTCAAGGTCTTTCTGGCGTTCCTCCAGTGCTTTGGTATTTTTCTCTATTTCTTCAGATTTTTCCTGCTCTTCTGCAGTGAATTCTTTGATTCTTTTTTCGCAAAGCTCTATTTCCAGGGACTGGAATTCGATTTCTTTTGTCAGGAAGTCATATTCGCGGTTGTTACGAACATTGTCTTGCTGTGATTTATATTTCTCAACCGAAGCTTTGGCTGCTTCAATTTCCACTCTCTTACCGGCGATAGCTGATTTGAGTTCGTCTACTTCCGCCTTGATCTTATCGATACGTGTACTCAGACCGGCAATTTCGTCCTCAAGGTCTTGCACTTCCAATGGAAGTTCACCTCTTAACGTTTTAATTTCGTCAATTTTAGATAATGTTGTTTGCAGCTGAAACAAAGCTTTCAACTTTTGTTCCACTGTCAACTCTTTCGGTTCATTTTTAGCTTCTCTTGCCATTTTACTTATAAATATTTAATGGGATTCGTGTTAACCTTACTAAATTGGAGTGCAAAATTAGGAAATAAATCCCGTATTATGGAATAAAAAATTTCTTTTGTGTATTGTTCGCTTTCGTAATGTCCTATTTCTGCAAGTAAAATGTCTGTTTCACGACCAAAGTAGTCATGATATTTAATTTCACCTGTGATAAAAACATCAGCTCCGCTACCTATAGCTTGTGGAATAAGGAAAGCTCCTGCCCCTCCACAGAGGGCAACTTTCTGAATCAGGCGGCCTGTTAGTTTGTTATGTTTCAAACACCCTACTTCAAATGTCTTCTTTATACGCTTCAGGAATTCAAGCTCCGATTCAGCTTCTTCCAGCTCTCCGATGATTCCTGCTCCGACCTGTGCCCAACTATTGTAAAGAGGATATAAGTCGTATGCCGGTTCTTCATAGGGATGTGTCAATAGTAACGTACGGATAACCTCTCTTTTCTTATATTCCGGCAGGATGGTTTCAATCCGTACTTCCGCTTCATGATGAAGTTCTCCTATATTTCCACAAAAAGGTTTACTTCCTTCCTGTGCACGGAAAGTTCCCTCGCCTTCTGTGTTGTAGCTGCATGAGTCATAGTCGCCTATATATCCACATCCGGCAGTGAATAAAGCATTACGGACCTCTTCGGCTTGTGCGGTCGGGACGAATGTGACTAACTTTATCAGGCAGTTCTCTTTGGGTTCAAGTATGCGTACATCTTTTAATCCTATTTTCTCAGCTATTTTATAGTTCACTCCCCCCGGAGCATTGTCAAGATTGGTATGGGCCGAATAAATGACGATGTCGTTTTTGATTGCTTTTAAGATGCAACGTTCAACATAATCTTTACCGGTAATCGATTTATAACCTTTAAAAATAAGGGGATGATGGGATATAACAAGATTACAGCCGGACGCGATAGCTTCGTCAAGCACAGCTTCGGTAACGTCAAGACACAACAAAGCCCCTGTTGTTTCCGCATCTGTCAGTCCGATTTGCAGGCCGGCATTATCAAATCCGTCTTGCAATGGCAGAGGCGCGAACCGTTCAAGGGCGCTTACAATTTCTTTAATTTTCATTATCAGTAGAAAATTTGTTGCAAAGATAAGAAAAAGCCAATACTTTACCTTGCTTTTATTGATTTTTTAATATATTTACCTCCAAATTTATAAAAGCACAAACCGATGAAGGCAATTCTATTATTATTTTTTTCTCTCTTTTTTATTATTTCATGTCAACAGCATAAAGAAACTCCTATATCTGCTACTGAAGAGGAAAATGGATTGCAAGAAACAGTAGATAGCCTTTCCAAGGCAACGGCTATTTTCTGGATCGATAAATACCATATGAAAGAAATGAAAAAGGACGATGCTCTTTCTTTTCGTACGGCCAAGGCTAAAGTTATTATTCGGACTGATGGGACGATTGCCCTTCAGTCCTTTGTGGAAGTACAGCCTGCAAATGCACAACGATATATCCGTTACCGGCTGAAAGATTTCAAAGTTAAGAAGATACTGATGGACAATCGGTATATTAATCCTGGCGAGCAATATGTGCAACTTCGCTACATACCTGCACTTGCTAAGCGTGTCAAATAGTGATTTCTACAATATTTCCTTCAGGATCCAGGATTGCACTTTCGAAATAGCCGTCTCCTGTAGTCCGTGGCTCACTTGCGATCGTAAAGCCATCCTTGCGTAGACGTTCGGTGAGTTTCAATACAGCTTCTTTACTACCGGCAGAAAAGGAGAAATGGGCCAATCCGAGGCTATCTTTTAATGCCGGGGTAGTAATGTCTTGTCGTTGCATAATTTCCAGGGAAGCGAATCCTTGGTCAAAACTGACAAAATAAGATTCAAATCCCTTTTTAGGATTGATATACTTTTCATGGCTTGTTCCGTTGAAATAAGTAATATAGAAATTTTTTAGCTCTTCTAAATGGGTACTCCAGATAGCAATGTGACTGATGTGCATATTCTTTGTAGTATTGTTTAATTATTAATGTTCGCAAATATAGGCAAATATTGATAGTAATGATTTGATTTACATCAATAATCATATCGTTTCTTTATCATTTTGTTTTTCATTGCATATTTTTCATCGACTACCCGATCGGTTGGATAGAATGTGAATGCTATGCGCCAGCCGGATTGTTGATAAATGAATTTTCTTCCGTTGGCACCTTGAATTATCTTCGCATGCTTTTCATATAAAAAAAAATCTATTCCTTGGGGGAGAAATTCTCCAGTTTGCAGAAAATCTGTGGTAATGAAGAATCCCGGAATATGTATTTCGCTTATTAATTGTAAAACGGAGTCGGTTAGTGTCATGGTTACTTATTTAAGGGATTCTTTGGTTATTTGTAACATACGGCCATATTCATCGAATGATTTACGGGAGGCCAGTGAGATGGTGATCATTAGTGATAGCATGGAAGCCGTAAAAGTAATGACCATAATCATCATTTGGTATTTGATGGCGACATTCGGGCTGCTTCCTCCCAGAATCTGTCCGATCATAGTACCTGGGAGTGCTACTAATCCCATTACTGAGATGTTGGCAATCAGTGGACTGAAGGATTTTATAATAGCTTGCCGTATAAATGGTGCCTGTGCTTCCTGGCGGGTGGCGCCATTGCCGAGCAGATAACAGTACAATTGTTGCTCCCGTTTCAATCCGCTGTAATATGTATTCAATGCAATGACATTGCTTGATAACATATTTCCCATTAAGATCCCGAAGATGGGGATAAAATATTGAGCGCTGAAGACGTTGTCCAGTTGCAATACAATGCCTATGAAATACATGCCAACCAGAACAACACTACACAGAAATCCAACGGATATAGGGATCAAAAGTACTTCACGTTTTAGCCCGGTGCGCATTAAGGCGGTTTGTCCGGCTACAAAAATCATGATGATAACCCAAAGAAAATTAATCCATGGATTGTTCCACAGGAACAGGTATTTGAGGTACATGCCTATCAGGAAGAGCTGTATAATCATGCGCCCCGTCCCTATCAGGGTGGCTTTCAGTAATCCGGTCTTGAATTTCCACAGGTAGAAAAGCGGGATTGCCAATAGTAGTAGTCCTACGAGTAGGTTGAAATAAGATATATCGATAGTTCCCATATAACTATAATGTGATTAGCTGGTTACATCCGTAGGCGAATGCCCGGTCATGTGAAACGGCAAGTATAGCTGTTCCTTTTGTTGTCTGGTTACGTAGAAAAGCTAAAACTTTATCTGTAGAACCGGAATCCAATGCAGATGTCGGTTCGTCTACAATAATCAAAGGCTTTTCCAGCATAGCTGCCGCTGCTATCATAATGCGTTGGCGTTGTCCACCGGATATTTCTCCTACCCGCTTCTGGTATAAGTCCTTGTCCAGACCTAATTCATCAAAATAAGTGAAGAGTTTTTCCTCAGAAAAAGAGATATGTCGGTTGGCTTTTAGTGCAAAAGGTAGTGCTATCATTTCTTTTACCCATTCGGAGGGAAGCGCTAACTCTTGTGGAATCCAAGCTATATGTCGGCGTATAATATCAATGGTGGCAGGTTCAAGTAAAATATCCCCTACTTTGATTCGGCCTTTCCGTAAAGGAACGAATCCCATGATTGCGTTGAGCAGAGAAGTCTTTCCACGTCCAGATTCTCCTGTTATACAAGCTGTTTCGCCTTTTTTAAGCTGCATACAAAACTCAGAAAAAAGTATATCCTCCCCGAAAGCAATGCATGCATTGTCTATTTGTAACATTGTGTATCTTTAAATCTATCTTGCAAAGTTAGTGAAAATTCATAATATGTGCGGGATTTCTTTTATCTTTGTATCACTAATTAATGGACAAGATATGATACTGAACGAACGAGATAGTCGCCACGAGCATATATTGAATGTGGCACGGCAGATGATGACTGCTGCACGTACCGCCCCTAAAGGGAAAGGAATTGATATCATAGAAACTGCAGTTGTCACCGGTAAAGAAATACAGTTACTTTCGGACACATTGAAAGTTATGTTCGAAGAGATGGGAATGAAATTTTTCTTGCGGGATGCAGATAATATTCTCCAGGCTGAATGTATTCTGTTAATAGGTACACGGGAACAAGCACAGGGACTGAATTGTGGGCATTGCGGTTATGCTACTTGTGCGGGGCGTGCCGAAGGTGTGCCTTGTGCATTGAATAGTATTGATGTGGGTATTGCTATTGGTTCGGCATGTGCTACAGCTGCTGATCTGCGGGTAGACACCCGTGTAATGTTTTCGGCCGGATTGGCTGCCCAACGTCTCGACTGGTTGAAGGGGTGTCGCCAAGTAATGGCTATTCCGGTTAGTGCTTCTTCCAAGAATCCATTTTTTGATCGTAAATCTAATAAATAGCATAGATAGCAAGTGGCATTCAAAGATGTATCCACTTGTTATCCGTATCCTATTCTTCAAAAAACTAAAATATAATGGGAATAATAGTCGGTCTTCCTACTTCAGGAGGTTCAGAGAAAGATTTGCAACTGAACTTTGGTTTAACTGTCGATGATCAGGTAGAGATGTTGGCTCCTTTTCTGCCTGCGGAATGGTTTTTGCAAAGTGGTGTGCAATTAACATGGCCGCATGCTGAAACAGACTGGGCTTATATGCTTTCTGAGGTTCAGGAATGTTTTATCAACATAGCTCGTGAAATTGCCAAACGTGAGCTTTTGCTTATTGTTACTCCCTGTCCGGAGGCGGTAAAGAATCAGATAGCCGGAGTAGTGAATATGAACAATGTACGTTTTCTGGAGTGCGAAACGAATGACACTTGGGCACGTGATCATGGGACCATCACTCTGATGGATACGAATGGAGCATGTTTGCTGGACTTTACTTTCAATGGTTGGGGAAAAAAGTTCGAAGCCGGTTTAGATAATCAGATAACCCGTAAGGCTGTAGAGGCTGGAGTTCTGAAAGGGCAATATAAAGATTGTCTGGACTTTGTGCTTGAAGGTGGTTCTATTGAAAGTGATGGTATGGGGACATTGCTAACTACTTCCGAATGTTTATTGTCTCCGCATCGTAATGCACCGATGAACCGGGTTGACATAGAGGAACACCTTTGCAGAGTATTTCATTTGCAAAGGGTGTTGTGGTTGGATCATGGTTATCTGGCCGGAGATGATACGGATAGTCATATAGACACATTAGCCAGGTTTTGTTCTCCGGATACAATTGCATATGTGAAGTGTTCCGATCCCAAAGATGAACATTATGAGGAGCTTTATAAAATGGAAGAACAGTTGAAAACATTCCGTACGGCATTTGGTGATCCTTATCGTTTAATGGCATTACCTATGGCGGATAAAATAGAAGTATCTGGAGAAAGACTGCCTGCAACGTATGCTAATTTTCTGATTTTGAACGATTCTGTGCTCTATCCCACTTATAATCAGCCGGAAAATGATGAACTGGCAAGAACAGTGCTTCGTGAAGCTTTCCCGGCATATGAAGTGGTGGGCATTGATTGTCGTGCACTCATTAAACAACACGGGTCATTACATTGCGTAACAATGCAATATCCGATGGGAGTCATTAAATAATAAAATTTGAGTATGAGAAAAATAAAAGTAGGAATCATTCAACAGGCCAATACGTCAGATATTAGGATGAATCTGATGAATCTGGCTAAAAGCATTGAAGCTTGTGCCGCTCATGGCGCACAACTCGTCGTTCTTCAGGAACTTCATAATTCATTGTATTTTTGCCAAACTGAAAATACTGATCTATTTGAATTGGCGGAACCGATTCCAGGACCTTCTACAGGATTCTATTCCGAACTGGCGGCAACTAACCGGATAGTGCTTGTTACTTCTTTATTTGAGAAACGTGCTCCGGGATTATATCATAATACAGCCGTTGTTTTCGATCGGGATGGAAGCATTGCCGGGAAATATCGTAAAATGCATATACCTGATGATCCGGCCTATTACGAAAAGTTTTATTTTACTCCGGGAGATATTGGTTTTGAACCGATACAGACTTCTTTGGGTAAATTGGGAATATTGGTTTGCTGGGATCAATGGTATCCCGAAGCTGCCCGTCTGATGGCATTGAAAGGAGCTGAAATCTTGATTTATCCTACTGCTATCGGTTGGGAAAGTTCAGATACAGATGATGAGAAAGTCCGTCAGCTCAATGCTTGGATTATTTCTCAGCGCGCACATGCGGTGGCCAATGGCCTTCCGGTGATTTCTGTAAATCGTGTAGGCCACGAATCCGATCCGTCAGGGCAGACCAATGGTATTTTGTTTTGGGGGAATAGTTTTGTTGTTGGTCCTCAAGGTGAATATCTGGCGCAGGCAGGAAATGAACGTCCCGAAAATATAGTTGTTGAAGTAGATCTTGAACGCTCGGAAAATGTACGTCGCTGGTGGCCTTTCCTTCGTGACCGACGTATAGATGAATATGGTAACCTGACGAAACGTTTTATCGATTGAAGTCTTGCGTTTCTGTAAATATAAAAAGTCCCGCAGAGTCTATAATCTGCGGGACTTTTTATTGAATATTCTAAAATAGTTTTTATCTAAATGTAAGTTTCTTATTAACGATGAAGTTTACTGTTCCGTAGATAAACAATCCCAGGAATTGTGCCAGATACTCATTTACATCCCCACATTCTACCAAAGTAACTAAAAAGAGGAACTGGGCGCTATATGCCAATCCGAAAGCTGAACAAAAGAATAATATCTGGAAGCAGATATTATTCTTTTGTTCAGCTTTCGGAAAGATCCAATATTTGCTCCAGATAAAATTATGTATCTGGGCTACTATGTACGCTGTAATGTTAGCCGGAATGTAATCGTATGACAATTCATCCATCATCAGCCAAATAACGAAGGCTGTGATTAATGCATTGAGCGTACCAATTACGGCAAATCGAAAAATGCGTACTGACTCTTTCACTTACTCCTTAATATCTACAATCAGATTCAGTTCTTCCAGTTGTGACGGATCAAGTGCTGCAGGAGCATCCAACATAACATCACGGCCTGAATTATTTTTCGGGAATGCGATGCAATCACGGATTGAGTCGAGTCCGGCAAAAAGAGATACCCAACGGTCCAATCCGTAAGCCAAACCACCGTGAGGAGGCGCACCGAATTTGAAGGCATTCATCAAGAAACCAAATTGTTCTTGTGCACGTTCCGGAGTAAATCCGAGTAGTTCGAACATTTTATTCTGTAATTGGCTGTCGTGGATACGGATTGATCCTCCTCCTACTTCTACACCGTTGATTACCATATCGTAAGCGTTGGCGCGTACAGCTGCAGGATCTGTATCCAACAGATGGATATCTTCCGGTTTGGGCGAAGTAAACGGATGGTGCATAGCCATTAGACGACCTTCTTCTTCACTCCATTCGAATAGAGGAAAGTCTACTACCCATAAGCACGCGAATGTGTTTTTATCACGTAATCCCAATTGATTACCCATTTCCAGACGCAGTTCGCAGAGTTGCTTACGAGTTTTCATGGCATCATCTCCCGATAAAATCAGAATTAAATCGCCTGGTTTAGCGCCAAAAGCTTCTTTCAATTGCTGTAATACTTCTTGCGTATAGAATTTATCTACACTTGATTTTACAGTACCGTCGGCTTCAATACGGGCGTATACCATGCCTTTTGCACCAATTTGCGGTTTTTTCACAAATTCAGTCAAGGCATCCAGTTGTTTACGAGTATAGCTGGCTGCATCTTCGGCACAAATACCACCAATATATGCAGCATTATCAAATACAGAGAAACCGTGTCCTTTCAGGATATCCATTAATTCAACGAATTCCATACCGAAACGAATATCCGGTTTGTCGCTACCATACAGTTTCATTGCTTCACTCCAAGGCATGCGCGGGAATGGTTCTGTCAGTTCAATATTACGAATAACCTTAAACAGGTGTTTAGCCATTCCTTCAAATGTAACGATTACATCTTCTTGTTCTACGAAGCTCATTTCACAGTCTATTTGAGTGAACTCCGGCTGTCGGTCGGCACGCAGGTCTTCATCACGGAAACATTTGGCAATCTGGAAATAACGATCGAAACCGGAAACCATCAACAATTGTTTCAAGGTCTGTGGAGATTGTGGCAATGCGTAGAATTGTCCTGGATTCATGCGGGAAGGTACAACAAAATCACGGGCTCCTTCCGGTGTTGAACCGATCAATACCGGAGTTTCTACTTCCAGAAAGCCCAGTTTATCAAGATAACTACGCACTTCGATTGTCATTTTATGACGTAACTCCAGATTTGAACGGACAGCGTTACGACGTAAGTCCAGATAACGGTATTTCATGCGGATATCGTCACCACCATCTGTGTTATCTTCAATGGTAAAAGGAGGAGTAATGGCTGAGTTCAAGATATTCAGTTCCGAAACAATAATTTCAATATCACCGGTCGGAATATTTCCGTTCTTACTAAAGCGTTCGTTGACGGTTCCGACAATCTGAATAACGAATTCACGCCCCAGCTTGTTGGCACGTTCGCAAAGCTCAGCGTCTATTTCTTCATTAAAGACTAATTGAGTGATACCGTAGCGATCACGAAGGTCAACAAAAGTCATACCTCCCATTTTACGGCTGCGCTGTACCCATCCCGACAGCTTGACTTGTTTATTAACATCGGAGATTCTTAATTCTCCGCACGTGTGCGTTCTGAACATATTTAATATATTATTTTTATATTTTTGTTAAAGTAGTCTGCAAAAGTACATATTAATTCGGATTCTGTACTATTTCTAAAGGGCTATTTTTTAGTAAGCTTTTGTATCAGCTGCTTATTTTTTTTCAAAATAACTTTGTTTTTATGTGCTATGTCTTCTACGATGGCTTCATTCATCAGCTTGATACCATTCACATATTCTTGTGCTTTTTGCAGTACGTTGGAATTATCTTTTTTTTTATCGGTAGGTACAACGACTCGTAATCCTTTCTGAATCAGCTCTATCTTGATATCTTCATCAGCCTGCATCGGATCACCGTCAAAATGGACTACTCCCGGTGAACTGCGGTGGATGCACAATTTCTTGCAACGGAAGGTTTTAATTCGGCTGTTCTGGTCAATTGTTTTATTGAAGAGTTGGAAAGCCAGTGCCGGAACATCCAGCACGGTAAATGGTTCAAGAATGGTTACGTCTAACAAACCGTCTGTCAACGTAGCTTGTGGAGCTATATAAGCATTATTTCCATATTGTGAAGCATTGCCGCAAGCTATCAGGAAGGCTTTGTATCTGGAAGTACCGTCTTCTGTTTCCAGTTCATAGGTTTCTGGTTGATACTTCAGGCTTTCTTGCAGAGTTTTCTCCAGATAAGTCAAGAGTCCGCGTTTACCCGCATTGGCAAATTTCAGACTGACAAAAGCATCAAATCCTACTCCGCAGGTGCAGAAAAAGTCTGTACCATTTATTTTTCCATAATCTATAATATCAACTAATCCATCATTCAAAATCTCAAGTGCTTTACGCGGATCCATCGAAATTTGAAGATGTCGTGCCAATCCGTTTCCGGAGCCGCAAGGAATGATGCCCAATGCCGTATTGGTATGTACCAGCGAACGGGCAATCTCATTGATTGTTCCATCGCCTCCTACAGCCACTACTATATCTGTGTGGCTATCTGCCGCATCTGCTGCTATTTCGATTGCATGTCCGGCTCTTTCGGTATACACAATTTCCCAAGTATACTTATCCTTATCTATCTTCTCATCCAGTAGACTCAGAACAAGTTCCTTACTTTGTGTACCCGAAATTGGATTAACGATGAATATTATTTTTTTCTTGTTTTCGATCATGCAAGTTGGTTCCATCATTTATATGTTGTGGTCGACAAAAGTAATATAAATATCTTAATTTTTGCCCTTTCCCAGCTTTCTAAAACTATAAAGAGTATATTTTTTCATAGAAAAAGAACAGCTAAAAACATATTTTGTTATCTTTGCCCCCTGTTTTAAACACTTGTTAAGGAAAAAGGATTTAGACTATTATAAATAAGGTAGTCAATAAGCGAATTATATAAATAACTATTCATGGGATTATTACAAGAGAAGTTAGCTAAATACGACCTCCCTCAGCAGATAAAGGCTAAAGGCGTATATCCATACTTTCGTTGTATCGAAAGTGAACAGAACACAGAGGTGATAATGAGTGGCAGAAAGGTGTTAATGTTTGGCTCGAACTCATACTTAGGCCTGACTAATCATCCGAAAGTAATTGAGGCTGCTGTTGAAGCTACCCGCAAATATGGTACGGGTTGTGCCGGATCGCGTTTTCTGAACGGTACACTTGACCTTCATCTTCAATTGGAGAAAGAACTGGCCGAATTTGTTGGCAAAGAAGATGCTATCATTTATTCCACAGGATTTCAGGTAAATTTGGGTGTAGTTTCGTGTGTGACAGGTCGTGAAGATTATGTGATCTGTGACGAACTTGACCACGCTTCTATTGTTGAAGGGCGTCGCCTCTCTTTTTCTACCATCCTTAAGTTTAAGCACAACGACATGGAATCTCTTGAGAAGGAGTTGCAGAAGTGTCGTCCGGATGCAGTGAAACTGATTGTAGTAGATGGAGTATTCAGTATGGAAGGTGATATAGCCAATTTGCCTGAGATCGTTCGTTTGTCTAAGAAATATGATGCCAATATCATGGTAGACGAAGCACACGGCTTGGGAGTTCTGGGCAATAACGGACGTGGTACTTGTGATCATTTCGGGTTGACTAAAGAAGTGGATCTTATCATGGGTACATTCAGTAAGTCATTGGCTGCTATCGGTGGTTTTATAGCTGCTGATGAATCCATTATTAATTATTTGCGTCATAATTCCCGTTCGTATATCTTCAGTGCAAGTAATACGCCTGCTGCCACTGCCGCTGCTCGTGCCGCACTCCAGATTATGAAAAACGAACCAGAACGTATCGAACACTTATGGGACATTACCAATTACTCTTTAAAGTGTTTCCGTGAGCTTGGTTTCGAAATCGGGCACACCTCCACTCCTATTATTCCGCTATATGTACGTGATATGGAGAAGACATTTATGGTAACCAAAATGTTATTTGACGAGGGCGTATTTGTAAATCCGGTAGTTCCTCCCGCATGTTCTCCGAACGATACGTTGATTCGTTTCTCATTAATGGCTACACATTCCAAAGAACAGATTGACTTTGCTATCGGTAAGTTGGTGAAATGTTTCAAGGCACTTGATCTTTTATAAACAACAATTAAGAATAAAAATATAGAAGGGATTATGTAGAACAACATAATCCTTTTTATTTTTAAGATACCTTTGTGTCCGCTTATGATTATCTTTGTCCAGATACAAGGATTCTCCGTATAATTGATCAAATAGACAGACTCTCAATTTAAAAAGCGGAAGCTGCTTATCACGAGTTGCCTCAGCTTGGATTCCAGTGTCTTAGTCCTTATTATACTGGAATACATCTACATACTCTTTTAGCGCTTATTCGATAAACCGACGGTTTGAATGTCTTAATCCTTATTATACTGGAATACATCTACATGAATCTGAAAATGCAATTTTTTCCGCCCAAAATGCAGTCTTAATCCTTATTATACTGGAATACATCTACATTTAAAAAGAAATCTTTGTTTGAAAGAAACTAAAAATGTCTTAATCCTTATTATACTGGAATACATCTACATGAATACAAAACTGATGGGATTAAACCCCATTACTGTCTTAATCCTTATTATACTGGAATACATCTACATTTCAAGCCGTAGGTAAAGATTACACTATGGAAATGTCTTAATCCTTATTATACTGAAATACATCTACATAATAAAAAACAGAAATTATGGAAAGTATCGTATGTCTTAATCCTTATTATACTGGAATACATCTACATTATACAAGTTATTTCAGCAGTTATGGTTCTGCTGTGTCTTAATCCTTATTATACTGGAATACATCTACATATATTGATAATCAAATTATTAAATAATGTGTGTTCTATAGGGGTAAATATATAATAACTTGTTATTCAGATATATAGATTCATATTGAACTAAATTTTCGCAAATATACTCCTTTTTTCTATAATTTAAATAAATAATTTGTAGAATATAGAGATATTTAATTGATTATCACTTTGATATGATCGATTCATTATTCGCAAATGCCTGCTTTATTTGTTATATTATAGCCTATTTCGAAAATAAGATTAATCTTATATTTATAATTATCAGATAATAAATGCATTATGTCAAAGAACGAATTACTTATTTGTTTTTTTTCGCAAATGATTTACTAATATACAGAAAATCTAGTTTTTTCGTAGCTTTTATACATTATATATTATTTCTCATTTAAAATAATAAGCAGAAAATCAATGAATTAAACAAATTCTCATTTTCGCAAGAGGTTTAGACTATTTCGACGGTTTTAATTATCTTTTTTCGTATAGGTTGATATATAATTCTTGTATAGCAATTGATGCACATCGGATAATATACCACAGTGTCATAACGCCTGTTAATCCATCTTTCTAAATTAATTTGGATCTTCTGAAATTCTCTGTCTGTAAACATACATTCAAAAACACTATAGTTGATACGTGTTCCATACTTTTCTAATATTTTTGATATTTGTATACGACTTCGGTCATCTTGAATATCGTATGCTACAACACAGAAAATTTTCTTAGCTTTTACCATTTCGCAACATAAGGTTTAAATATTAAATTGTCTCCAGAAATAAAAAGTGCAATTTCTTGGGCTTGTCTTAAAATTATTTGAGAGAAGGTTATTTCTTCTCCTCTATATTTTTCATACCGATTGAGTCGCTCTAATATATATCGGATCAAAGCTCGTTTGGATGATTCATTTAATAGACCGTCATGCATTTTTAAAGAAACTTTTTTTTGAATAAGACTAACTACTACTCTATCTACCATTTGAGCGCGAAATAGCTCCACAACATCAAATACTAAAGTAGGTTTGCCATCTTGCTTTGCATGAAGCACCCCGATGGATGGATTTAGTTTGGCCGCAAGAATATTTTTCCAGACACGAGCATATAGAATAGCATAGCCATAGTTTAATAAAGAATTAAGTAAATCGGTGGCACCTTGGTGCTCACGGCGGATAAAATCAATCCCGTCATCAGCTGTTAAAACTCGTATGTACGACCAATATGCTATAGCAGCCTGTGACTCAATGGCCATTAATTCTGCTGTATATTTTTCATTTCTCTGAGAATAATTTTTAGCTTTCTCTATTAGCTTGTCTATCTTTAATACAACTTCCACATATTTTTCAGATAACTTTCCTCCTAAAATATCTTTATGGTATTTATGGTAATACTTAATCAGATTTAATTGATTTTTTAATTTACCGATAATAATTTGAGTAGCAAGTTTTATTTTTTGTTCCAAAGGAAGTGCTACTTGTTTATTCCACAAAGTTACATCCAAAAATACAGGATTTAGTACAGTGCCATATTGTTTTCCTCTACTATCGAAAAAGTCAATCGGGATTTTATGGTTCATGCAATACGTAATTGCATTGCTTGAGAGACTTATCCCTCTACCTACTACCGTAATGTGTTTCAAAGCAGGAGAAGGCTTATTAATAATCTTGCCTTGCAATTTTACCGTAATTCCTTTATAAGTGGCCCCTATGTAGCTACCTGGGATACTTATCACTAATTCTGCACCTTCATTTTCACGTTTCTGATATTCTTTCTTTTTTTGTGTGATTAGCTTTGTATTATTAATATGGGCACTGGTTAACCGAGTCTTTGATTTTGTAGAGTGTACGATATATGTACTACATAATTGTTGTATCAGTTGAGATTTGTTTTTGTTACTATTTTCTGAATAGAATTCTATTTTTTGAAGATTCGAAACTAATTCTTTTTTGTTATTAATAGAGTTTTGGTTTCGAATAATCAATGCATTGAGCCGGTTCATTAAGAAGCAATCCAATTCCTTTAAAGTATTTTCAGGGAGCAATTTGGCATAGTAATTTTTTATACCTTGAAGCATCTCTTTACTTTGAGAGGACAATGACGATTTTATAAATTTGATTGAATTGATTTTCTCTTGTAACGTCTTTTTCTTTTTTTCTGTGATGGATAAACCCGTATCAGAGATTGTGATTCCAAGAAATTCTATCCCATCATGGAAATTATGTATTATCGGTGTATTGAGTTGTAAATAAAATTGGCTTTCCAGTTCTTCTTTTATTAATTCTACAGCTTCTTTTATTTGTTTTTCTGTGGATGTAGCGATTAGAAAATCGTCTGCGTAGCGTATATACATAGGGACTTTATTGGCAACAAACTGATCAAAAGGGTGAAGATAAAAGTTTGCCAATAAAGGAGATAGTATAGCTTCTTGAGGTACTCCTTTATCTATTTCTTGCCATTGCAGTTGCGGAGTAACTATTCCTGTTTGGATACATAGACGGATCAATCTGAGTGTTTCATCATCTTTTAGCCAATTGGCAAGACGAGTGAAGAGCCGTTCATGATTGATCGTATCGAAATAGTTGTCTATATCTAATTTGGCTACATAACCACTCTTTAACTTCTTTAAATCGTGTACGACCCGTTTGATAGCTCGTTCCGGACCTTTGTTGGGGCGGTAACCGTAATTGAGATTTAAAAAGGTTTTCTCTAACTGAGGTTCAATGGCTGTTTTAATGGCTTGTTGTACTATTTTGTCCTTGATGCACAATAATCCTAATTTACGTTTTTCTGTTTCATTCTTAGTAATTTCTATTCGTAGGTAAGGTTCGGGATTCCATGTTTGGGAAATAAGTTCATGTTGTAATTCAATCAAATTATCGTTCAAACGCATCTCAAAATGAGATAAAGTGAATCCATCAACCCCTCCTGCCGCATTTTTGGCTCGCACAGCCCTCCATGCATTCTGTAGAGCATGGAGGGTGGTAATGGAATGATAATAATCGGGCATATTTAAATTATAAATTCATTTAAAGTTTCTTTAATTGTCCGTATCCTATATTAGTTTTAGCTCCGATTCCGATACAAAGGAGAATTTTCTCAAATAGATTTCGCTTTTGGTGTGCCGTAATCATTTTGTAGTCCGAAGAAGAGAAATCATTTTGTTTTTTAATTTCTTCTATTTGTTTTGAACTACATACCTTTTCTTTGTATAAGTGAGTAGTACACAATTTGAAATAAAAGTTTATTGTTACATCAGGTCTGATCTTTAAGAATAAAATAGGTTTGGGATCTTTTAATGGATTCTCACCATGAGGAGTGATATAGTCATCGCTTAACATTACTCCATCCTTTGAATCTGCAACAAAAGCATCATAGAAGACATCTTTTTCTTTAAAAGAGAATTCTATCGTTTGGCCAGATGGAGTGCTGTTAGTGAATATGGCATATTCTAATGCCTGAATTTCTGTATCTGAAATTTCATTTATATTGGTTACTTCTATTATTAAATCTCGGATATATTCCATACGTTCTTTTCTATATTCCGGTAAAATACGTTTAGTAGAGCCTTTATCTTTCAATGAAAAAGGAAACATACTGCGTAAAGTTCCTTTAATAGATGATCCAGGAATATAGGGAAGTCCGGTAGTATAATCAAATTGAAATCCTAATTTAAATTCTCCTTTACTGCCTGTCTGATGTGGAAGTCCGCTACCTGTTATTAAACCCGGATAAATGGTTTTTAGTTGCAACGGTGTACCAAAATGGTTATTGAATGCTGAAACTAATGGTGATTCGGAATTTAATTGATAAGCAGTGATTCTCTGATTGGTTTTTCTGAAGAAATCAGCAGTTGTATCACTTTCTTTTCCTTGTGTAGAAATGAAATCTACATTCGGTTCTTGTCTATAATAGCCTTTATAGAATAGCCAACCTAAATTGGAGGCGTTTTGTAAAGTATAGTTTTTAGGCATAATCATTTACTTTTATACATTCTTAATGCTAATTTCATGGCAACAGCTGCTTCTGTTATCTCTTTTAGCAGTTGATCAGTGTTCCCATGTTCTATGATATACTGTGCCATAGAATTATTTGTAGGAATCTGACTTGACACAAGTATGGTCACATCGGTTACAGTATATTGCTGACGCATAGCATTGATGATATCTTTTAAAACTCCAATGATTTTATGTCTGTCAGCGTCGGCATCATTATCTTCGTTTTCAAAGAAAATAATGGCTGGAATCAGACCGGATTGGATGACAGCTGCTCCAAACGAAGAGATATATCCCTTAAAGACCTTGGGATATTGATTGTCGTTGGTGATAATATTGTTCGCTCTAAGTGCTTCAATAGCGTACTCAATTAGCTTTTTACTGATTTTCATTTCTATCTTTTGTTAAAAAGGTGATAATTCTGATATTTGGCAGTAACCGTACCCTATACTGGCGTTAGCTCCTATTTGAATAATGGTAGAAGGGGTACATAGAGTATCTCTGAATTTTTTCAGATACTCACCTTGTGCATTTCCGTCCATTAACATAAAATAAAGTCGGCTATAGCGGGGTAAAACCTGTTCATACCACAAATTGGCACTCTGCCCGTTTTCAAGATTATTGCGTGACAGGACTGGAAGATGATTGTCATCGGATAGTATAGAGAAATATTTATGTGATAAAATCACCAGTCTATCTCCTAAAAGCTTCATTAGAGGCTTTTCAAGTTGGATATGGCTTGGATAAGTAGCCCGTATAGAAACTTCTTCAATAATTGCATCTTGCAGTGAATTATCAAACACGTACGCAAAATCGGCACCTTTCGCTTGTGTTTTTATATGGTCGAGCAATGAGGACAGATGGGATATGTATTGAGTGGCTTCTTCGCAGTTAAAAAACTTCATTTTGGTTATCAATTCTTGAAGTATCTCGTCTGAGGTAGCCATCAGAAATGGCACCTTGTCACTTCTTACTGGCATTGACAGGAGGTTGGCTTCAAAGAAACGCGCTTTTCCGGGAAGTGTTTGTTCATCTTTGGGAGCACTGCCGAATAATTCTCTTACTAAATCTTCATTTCCCTTGAAATATTCGCGTATAGCTCCTTTCAAACCGGAAGAATTGATATTGGGTAGATTAGTGACAGAGTCACGCTGAATCAGATTGTCTATCACTCCATAATTGACCTCACCACTGCCTACATGCATGTTGCTCAGGGTGTTAATTACATACATTCTTGTTGCCATATGATTTGTTTTTTAGTTTTTATATATATGTGTTATAACCAGATAAACGGAGATAAGTGTAATCCATCAATAGTTTCTCGACTTCTTCGCGTTTCCCTTGCTTAAAATAAAGTACTGACCCCGGCTTTAAGAAGTGGTATTTACTACTACTTTTGATCGGTTTACCATAAAAGTTGCTTGCGTTAGTCGTTTGAATATTACGAAAGACAATGGAGTCGCTCCACATAAAGTTACATAAAGCAGAAAGATCCTTCAGGTTATCTACATAAGTTGGACTCAGTATTAGAAGACGATCGCTTTGAGCCAGAAACTGAGCAGCTGCTTGGTGTTTTTTTTGTATATCACTATTCTCTTCTATTACTTCTACTTCCATGCGGAATACAGAACGTTGTCCTCCTAATTGGATAATATCGGAAGATAGCTCTGATTCTCCCGATAAGGTGATATAGAAGGCATACATAAATGTTTTTTTCAATTGAAGGAACTCCTGTTTATAAAAGCTTTTGTCGTTATTTTCACCCTCTTCCACATGTTTGGTAATACCGATTTGCATTTTGCTTATCCATATTTCATCAGATAGTAATTTTTTTATCTGATTATTTTCTTGGGTGCACCAGAAAAGATAATTATTGTAAGTTTTATGATCGAAAAATTTTTCTTGAATATCGGAATCTTGCTCTCCGGAAGCCAAATACACATTGGGAATCGGGCATTCAATTCCATTGTAGAAAACTCGGTCTGCACTGCTTGTTTCATTAAATGATACTTTGTATCCATCGTCTAATGGCAATGGCAAGTAGATAGAGCGTGGCGAAGTATCATTCTTGCATTCTACGAGCATGAGCGGAGAAATCTGTTTAATGACACCTAAGCCAAGTGAATCTGCCTTTCTTTCGGTCATTCTGAAACTCTGTTCGCCAATCAGTGCTTTTATCATCTCTTTTTCTGTCGGGTTATTCTCTTTATAAGGAAATTGGGACAGTAAATTGTGCTGCTTCAGCAATTGGTAACGGATCATGCCTAAAAGAGCGGACTGTTGAGGGAATTTATTTGAATATGATATATAGTCTGCACTCTTTCCATCATCCAATGTTCTTTCTCCTCCAAAGAAAAACCAATCCATCGGAGTCAATGTTATTAAATAATGTCTATTCATCTTTATTATAATTTATGAAGTGAATAAATTGTAAAGCTGTGAAAATCATATTGATAGCATCCATGGCGGGAGAGACTATTAATTGTTCTTTTTCATCTGATGTCAGAACCGTATTTTTCCGGATAATTTCATTCCTTTCTTGATAATCTTGAATGTTTTCTTGATATCTAAGGCGAAGAAGCATTTGAATATCTTCGAACAAACCAGTATAGCCCTGGTGGCAGGGCTCATTAAAGTTATTGTCGAAATAGTTCTTTAACATCTCAACTTGATTGTCCTCATTCTGAAGAATGATTTGTAATATTTCAGCATGTATTCTGACCATTTGGATGACGGATGAGAGGAATTTTTCTGATTCTTGCGTATTGCTCGTATCTTTATCTTTCCGTATATACTTTCGAAGTAGTATATTAAACTGGGTGTAGCTTTCCCCTTTTTTAGACATTGCGGTCTGATAGATTTGTCCACTATGTTTTTGTAAAGAGAAAGCTAATTTATTTTTTAAAATGAAACGCTTCATGTTTTCATTAAGTATCTTCTTATTGCTTAATGTATATTTAAACAAGTTGTCTTTGGCCACTATCTCTAACAAACTATCCGTTGTATGCAATGCTTCAAACATGGGATATTTATGATAAGTAATTGAAATGCCAAATGAGAGACTTGGTAAGGGCCTGTGAATTTCTGAACAAGCGTTGATGTATTGATGTAAGTGTCGATTTATACATTGGTCAAAACAAGCACTCAGTTTTTCAACAAGACTGAATACATTATTACCATTGCAACATACGGGTGCAAAGCACAGCAAATCATCTCCACCAATGAAAATTGGCTTTCCTCCATAAGCTACGATTTCGTTAATAGATTCGATGTTGAAGCTTAGTAAGGCTTTACTAAGTTGGGTTATAGGGATGTTGTACGCTCCCATGCTTTTTATAGTTTCACCCATTGAATCACCATCTGACTTAATAATAGCAATATATTTATGATATGGTCTAAGTAGTGCTTTGTAGTCGTTTAGGATGATTTCTTCCGCATCCCAGATCCGTTCGCTATATTTTCCATCTTTGCTTTCTCCGTTTGCTGTAATTACTTCTAATGCTTTTTGTTGGATGTTTATGTTTAATTCGGATGCTGATATTTCAAGAATGGACTCAAACAATCTTTCTCCGTCCGTATCACCAAATGCATCTTTTGTGAGAAAAGATCCGGTAAAATGGGGAATCGAATTTTTATCTTTTCGATATATTTTACCGTTGACATTGGTTATCAAGAATTTTAAGAAATCGCTTTTTTGAAGGGATATCATGGTCTCTTCCTGTTCTGGAAATGTTTCTTGATTCTCAATAACATTAAGGTATTTTTCACAAGCCGGAATTACTACATAAGGATCGTTTGACTCTAATGTGAGTTCAATAAAATATATTTTGATATACGATTTTAAATAACGATATACTTGAGATACATCTTTAGCTGTACCCGGCAAGTTAGGAGAAGCGATATGACCGGCTATTTTGATTAATACCTGCTCAGAGTGTTGTTTAAGCAACTCCAAATCTCCAGGTTCAGACTTAAAAATGTATCGATCAGGAAACAAACCGGCACCGCAATGAGGCTTTTGCATCTCTTCATTGATAAGAGGTAGTTGAAAGGAACGATTCTTTTTTACGAATGGTTCTACTATCTTTTTAGCAAGATAAGAGAAGAAATAACTGGCTGCCCAAAGCTCTTTGGTGCTTTCAGCCATTTCGATGGTATGGGTAATGGGGCCTAAAGTGATTGCAATGTATTTCATGGCGTTATTATTTTAAAGGAATATAATTTAATATGTTTTTCCCATTTTTTTTATAGGACATTGCATATTTCATAAAATCGATCAATGAAAAGGAGCTTGGCGTGTAATGATAATTAATTCTATTATTATAGTTCATTTCGATCTCATTTATATGCATTGGCCGCTCTGTTATCTCACTCTTGCCTGTTCTCATATTTCTATTTTTAGTTTTTTCTATATAATTATATTGAAATGGTTTATTTAGTATTTCAGTATTTATTTCATTACCAACTAAATAAATACTGTTATTGATTATTTTGAATAACAAAGGAGATTTATAACGATTGATACAATTGTTAGTTGACTTTATCTTGACAACGACTTTTTTATACGGTGTTTCTAATTGGAATTCATATTGCTCTGCTAATCCTAAGACTGCTCTTATATAAGCATAATTATATCCATTAGGGTTAGGATCATTCCATGAACTGTCGTTCTCTCTTATTCCAAAAGTGGGAGAATGATCTCCTTTCAATTCATAACCTTTTGCTTTAATTAGTTGCTTCATTTTTCTTTTTTCCCATCTATAATTAGGGTATTTGCTAACGAAATAACAAAATAGAATTGATTTGATATATTCGTTCCTGAAATTATATCCAGATTTTAAAATCTGGTAATCCTTCTTTATTATTGAAAATATTTGATTATAGATAATATCTAATGTACTTTGGTGAGACAAAGCTATTTGTTTCTTATATACGAAAGAAAAATTTTCTTTTAAGGTATCTTCTACATTACATATATATTTTTGATTATTGATACATTCAACTGTAAACGAGCCAAAACCTTTGTTGTTTCTTGTACCGAAATTGTGACATATGAAAAAAGCAGGTAAATATGTTTGGATTTTATTTATTAAATCACCCTTTAGAGAGAAAATTTTTATAGTAAAATCTTGCCATTCCAGCCCTTTTTTGTCTATTTGACTCCAATTTTTTTCTTTAAACTCAGCCTCTTTTTTGCGAGGGTCATTATTGCTTTTTTTTAAGATAATGGTGGAGTTTGTATTTACACCAACACACTTTTCTTGAGCAAAATATGGACTATTTTGGATCGTAAAGAAATTAGAGGGATGTTCAGTTGGAAGAGGAAATGTGCCGGAAGTTATTAAATATTCTAATCTACTTTTTTTTTGTAGTGATATACTTAACTTATAGTTTAATGCATAATTTTTCTCATTATCTATTAACCAATTGCTGTTTTTAGCATAAAGCCGTCCTTTGCTAATATCTCCATCTCCGAGTTTTGTAAGAATGAATTTATCTAATAATGGTTTAACTTCCGATGCTCGCAAGGTTGCTCCCGATTCATTGTGCTGAAAATGAATCATTGGAGTGTGTTGTTTTAGTATAGCAGTTAACTGATTCATAATATTATTTTCTCTATTTGGTTATCTTTTTATATTCTTCAAAGAAATCCTTCATCTTTTTAAAGTTTTCATCAATCGACTTCAGATCGTCTTTGGAGCCAATAATAGAAAGAGTGGAAAGATAAAATTTTTTCAATTCATTTTCTTGATTTTCTATCAAGCCATCACATTTTTGTTGTAATCCATTTATCTTATTGGTTAGCTCTTCTTTTTCTTTATCCTTGATTATTGCTTCACGGGCGAGCAACCATGTTTTCATCTTTGCATCAGCTTCTTCTTTAGCCTGACGCTCCCTTTCTTTCTGACGACTTTGGAAGCATGAGAGATGCCATTGTTGCCATACACCAATAAGCGGCAACAAAACAATCATAATACAAAGAAACACAGTAAGACATGTAATGTCTTTGGTGGGATTCTGCCCTATATTCACACATTCAATGACTGTCAGAGATACGATTAGTGCAATTTCACATTCTACTAATTTCCAATTCATAGTTTTCTTTTTCTTTTATAGATTATACATATGGCACAGAGTGTGCCTATTATTAATAATAGAGACTGAATGATAAAGCCGGTCGAGAGTTCCCCATTTTTTTCCATTACTTCACTGATTTGATTCATCCCCCAAAAACCGGTAATTACGGTAATGGGTAAAAATAGAGTCGCAATATCATTAAGCAAACTCGCTTTTTTGTTTCGTTCCCGATCTTCCATTAAGGAGATGTATTGATGCAGTTCTTCTATTTCTCCATCTAAATCCTTTATATAACTTTCCATTTGCATGCAAGAGTGAAGCTTATTGTACATTTCGATTCCTTGGTCTTGAGCCGTAATTTCACGGAAATAGATTTGATTTACGAAACGAATATATTCTTTATATAAAGAACTAACCCGTTTAGAAACCGCTTCTACATCCTGCTTGGATAATTGGCTTACTTTAGTGATTTCTCCGGAAAATCTTAACATGGAAGCACGTTGAACTAATACCAGTTCGGCCATGCGCGCATAGATTGTCTGAAAATATTCGATAAGGTAATCAGGTACCTCATAATTAGTGAGGTACACTAATGAATATTTACTGATACCATAAAGCGAACTCCACTGTTGCCAACGATAATAAGTATGTTTCTCTAATAGTTCTTTTTTCATTTTCTCATTTTGGCAAGTGGCATTGCTTCCATCTATAAACAGAAACCGATACCAGTAATCTGAAAATGGATTCCGGCAATCAAAGTAGGCTTCCGCATTATTTGTATATTGCTGAGATAGCTGATTATTTTTGTACCATGTTGCCACAAACATACGATCATCTATAATAGGATCAATTGATAAATTGGTAGTTAACTCACCAATCAGCTCTTTTATGGACGAGGAAGGCTGCCAGCTGTCATAGGGAGTATATGATTTGAAATCTTCGAAATAAACGGTTTGATTTAAACCTTCTATCCGAATGTATTCAGAAATCTCATTTCGTAATCTTGTATCATTAAAAAAAGGAGGCATAATACGTCGTCCATATTGGTTGATAGCCAATATGTCTTCCGGGCTATTTTGAGTGCAATCTTCATTTTTTAGATAAAAGGACAAGAATCCAACACCTGTGGCGTATAGATTAATATTCATCGAGTCTACAATGAGCTTATATGGACTATTACGCCCTTTTTTCTTTATATAATAGTAGATGTGATTACTTATCTTAGGCTCTTTGCGCTCGAAATGGTGAATCAGGTTAAATGGGCTGTGCTCTTCATCATATAATATATTGTGTACAAATGTATAATAATAGTTCTTCTCGTTATATAATGACTCCTCTTCTCCAAGATCTGGCTTTTGTGAGTGTTCCCAAGGAGAATTCTGGTTATATTGAATGCTGTTTAAGTCAACTTGGTCAGAAAATGCTTGATTTTCTAATCCTTTAATTTCCCATTTGAATGGGAAATAGAATATGTGATAACTATATATCATGATTCTAACTGTTTTATCTGTTCGACTATATTGAGTATTTCGTTTGTGGTGAGATAATGGCACTCTATTCCAATAAACCCATTGAGCCCACCTCCCCAGAAAATATGACTTGTCGGAATATATAGTTCTAGTATTTTTTTGATAGAATTTACTCCTTTTCCATAATATATCAATTCATCTGGTGTGTAGATTAGTAACTTTTCATAAGGATATAATCTGTCACATATGGGTGAAAACCTATTTATTGTAGTGAAAATAACATATAAGCCACCTATTTTTTCTATTCCATTCTTGATTACTTCTTGGGCCAATATTTCATCATTTTTCGTTATCCCCTGTGCCTTTCGGTCTTCCAGCCTGATTAGATTTATTTCTTCAGAACTAGCTCCTATTTTTTGCATTCCTGGAATATAAGCTTTATCATTTGCCGCAACTAATGATTGATATCGGTTGAGAGTATAATTAAGTATAGAAGCTACTTGCTCTAAAGCCGAAGGATAAGTAGCATAATTGTTATGATGATCGATTCGGATATAATTAGTTGGAGGTGTAACATCCTCTTTCAATTCTACACCATAGATGATAAACGGCTCTTTATTACCATATTGCTGCATGTCTTCCTCATATTGACTCAATAATGCATTATCCCATTGCAAATGATTGTCTTTGAATATAACATTTCTATCTGCTAATATCTGAGCAATGACTTGCATCTCTAAATCATGTCCTCCTAATAGGAATATATATTTTTCTATTTCTTTTGTCTGCATTTACAGATCTTTTTGGTTAAATCTTTATTTTCTATGGCAATTTCATTTAATTCAATATGTTTACATGCTTCTTCTTGTAAAAGTCTGGCTGTTGATGACTTTGATGACAGACCCCATGTTAATAGAATAACACGCACTTTTAAGGATTTTAGTTTTTTTATCAACATTTCATGGTCTGCATCACCCGTAATAAGCACGACAAAATCAAATTTACGTATTAATGATAATTCGTAAGCTTCAAGGGCAAACCAAACATCTATTCCTTTCTCTACTATCGTATTTTCTTCCCTTTTTTGTATTTCTCGCAAGTGTTTATAATGAAAAATAATATCATTTTCAATCAGAGAGTCTTCAAATTTGCGTTCGCAAAACAACAAATGTTTATTGTTTGCATCATTAACCCGATACCGTCCACGGAAATAATGACTTTCTGTTATGCAACAATCTTCTTTTTTAAAATTGTATTCATGAGCAATCTCTTCCTGAATAAATTTAAAAAAAGAAGTGATATCAATATTGAGTGATAAAGATTCTTCCAATGCTTCATTGATTTTTGAGAAATAGCCCCCGTCAATGAAAATTCCTATTGATTTGTAAGTTTCAATCATATCTAATATTAAATTAATGATGTTGTGTCACAATTCCATATCCTATACTTGTGCTTTTTCCAATACCTATATATTCCGGTATATATATATTGGATTGAAAATCAATGTTGAAAGACATCAATTTGACATCTTTGTTGATTATTAATTGAGGGAAATTTATTTGGGTTATTTTACATTGAATGTGAAAATCTAAAAATACATTTATTCCTTTTGTAAAAGAGAGTAGATTACCAATCAATATATTCTCCAGAAAAGTAACTTTTTCAGTGAGACCATCCATTTTTAAATATTTTCTATAGTTATCCGAATTTAGAGGTAACCATTTGTGGATATGGTAGTTGGCTAATTCAGAACACTGCTGTATTTGAATCTTATATGGGATTAAAGAATCTATTTGCATATTAAGATTTCTTTTTCCTAACTGAAGATCTAAATCACACTGAGATATAAAACTTCCAATAACTTCTGTTCCTTTGTCAATACAGACAATGGCTGCTTTCTGCTTGATTTTTTTATACTGTATTAGTGGGTAGGAATACCGATATTTATCTTTGTCCAAATGATTGTGGAATAAGACTTCTGACTTATTCTCCAACTTTTGGATAATGGCACTTCTAAAGAAATAAACTTCATCATCAGATATATAGTCTCTAAATTTTATAATGAGTATATTTGTGTTTTCCATTTCAGTAGTATTAATGATTTTGTTATCAAACTTATGTATAGATAGCAATATTCGGTAATAAAAAGCAAAAAAGCAAGAAAATCAGATTTTATTTTCTTACTTTTTTACCAAATGATAAGCTTTGTCACGGGATCCCGTGATCTCATCTATTCTTTAATTGCATCTATTGGATTGGACTTTGCAACCCGCCAACTGTTAAAGCTAACAGTGCATATTGTCATGACTAAAGTTATCAATAGAGGAAGAATAAAAACTTTCAATCCAATGGGGGCTCTATAAGCGAATTGCTCTATCCAGTGCAACATTAGTGTATATACAATGGGAGTTGCGATGATAAATGCAATTAAGATATAACACAAGAATGGACGATTAAGTAACCAAACGATTTGCCAGGTGGAAGCACCGTTCACTTTACGAATTCCTATCTCCCGAGTGCGTTGTTCGGATGCGTACCATGCTATGCCGAACAGACCAAAAGCTGTCAAGAATAAGCTTATGATTGAGTATACCAATAATAATTGAGAGAAATTAGTTACTTCTTGATTGAATGACAAGTATTTCATGTACAAATCTGTACCGGTAAAAGAACGATTAGGGAAATGTGTTTCCCATAGTTGTCGTATCTTTTGTAAGGTTTCAACTCGTTGGTCCGGATCGATCTTTAAAGATATATAATAACATTGGTTCTCGGGGACTTCTTGCAAGATCATTTGCAATGGGGCTACCGGTTGATTAAAAGAGGTCAGTTTAAAGTCTTTGATTACTCCTACAATAATAGCTCCTTGCTGAGTATTATTCTTGTTGTATTTGTTCAGTGGCTGACTAATGGGGTCTTCTCCTGCGGGTACAAAATGATGTTGGAAGGATTCATTGACAATAACCGGTATAGCGGTTTGGGCTATTAGTTCTTTAGTACGTTCCGGATGAAGTAAAGTCATGTCATATAGTTCCTGAAACTTCGGGCTTTCATTGTACAAATTAACCATGACCAGTGTTTCTTCCTCTCCTTCCTGGTTCACAGGTACTGCCATGCTCCAGGGTTCAAAAATGTTCCCGCGGGTAGTAATCGCACTTTTTATTCCAGGTAGACTTTTTAAATCATTATATATTGGGAGTAATGATAGTTGCTGTCCATCTCCAAGTTCAATTATATTTTCATAACGCTTTCCTTCATTCTCTATCATATTTAATTGTGAACGTATAATTAAGAAAGTTGTCATTAAGGCAATAGATATTATGAACTGGAGTATAATCAGTATAGAGACTATGCGCCTCTTTTTTTTACCAATAAAGAACAGGCGGTAATTACTTTCTGATAGAGAATACATCTTCCTGCTCATGTAAAGTGCGGGAATGACAGATAAGATTATAATAAACAAAGCTAATAATGGCAATACCTTCCCCGAAAATATGAAACCGAATGTTAAATGCGCTGCTACAAGAGAGTTGAATGCTGGTAAAAGATCATTTATCAACAGTACAGACAGCAAGAACGCAAGCATGACAGTCAGAAAAGTATCGGCAAATAGTTGCTTGTGTATATATTGACGGGTAGCTCCCATTAATGTTTCTACATGGAGCATTCTAACCTGTTTCAGCAATCGTGAAAAACTAAGATTGACATAATTAAAACAGGCTATGGATAATATTAACAAAGCAGATAACAGCCCTATGCTGAGTAATGTAATTTCTCTATGTTCCATAGTTTGGGAAGTATCAGAGAGGTCTGTATTGAAATAAGAATCTTGCAGACCTAACAACTGATAATTTCCTTTTCCCATCAAAGTAGGCAGTCCTGTTTCTTCAAATCGTTGACGAAATGAGGCTGACTGGACTTCTTTTTTCAGGAGAATCATACAAGAGCTTCCCTGTTCGGGATCTGACAACGAGGTAAGGATATCAGCTTGTAACATGGCTTGTGGATAATGTCTGAATACCGCAGTTACTTGTACCGTATAAATGGTATCGGGCAATTCCAGTGTAATCGTACGATTTTCATAATTCTCATTTCCAAAATAAAGACGAGCTAATTTCTCGCTGATGGCTACTTGACCGGGGTGAGATAATACTTCAGGCAAATTACCATATACTGTTTCAAAAGGGAAAAAATGAAGTAGTGAACTATCTGCTTTAACTATTGTTTGTTTGTCGAATTTTTCATTTCCGACCCGAATACCTGACGTTTGAAGTTCATTCATTCGCAGATAACTTTCAATTTCCGGGAATTGGGATACAATGTCCGGAACACTGCCTCCATAAACAAAGGTCCCTTGTTTTTGCTTTTGCATAACCGGAACATTTTGTGTTAGCCGGAAAATATCTTCTTTTCTTGGATTGGAAGATTCTATAGTGTACTCATAAGTAACGAATGATATCAGCAAGATAGTGCATGTAATGCCAATCGCTAAGCTCAATAAGGAGATGGAGGCGAATAGTTTATTTCGCCACCAACTCCTTAAAATAAGTTTCAGTATAACCGGATATTGCATTCTGTTTAAAGTTAAATACTTACTTCTGTTACTACCTGACCATCAAACAGATTAATCACTCGGTCAGCAAATCCTGCATCATGTTGGGAGTGTGTCACCATGACGATGGTAGTTCCTTCTTTATTAAGTTCATTCAGCAGTCCCATCACTTCTTTACCATTCTTGGAGTCAAGGTTACCGGTAGGTTCATCGGCAAGAATCAACTTCGGATTAGCAACGACTGCACGTGCTATGGCAACACGTTGTTGCTGACCTCCTGAGAGTTGTTGGGGGAAATGTTTGCTGCGGTGAGTGATGGCCATGCGCTCCATTGCTTTTTCCACCCGTTGTTTACGTTCAGAAGCGGGAATACCCATGTAAAGTAATGGCAGTTCAATATTCTCGTATACATTTAGCTCGTCGATCAGATTGAAACTCTGGAATACGAAACCGATAACTCCTTTGCGGAGATTGGTACGTTGCGATTCCGTATACTTGGATACTTCTTTTCCATTCAGGTAATATTCGCCTCCTGTAGGATTATCAAGCAGACCTAAAATATTGAGCAAAGTGGATTTTCCGCAACCGGATGGTCCCATAATGGCTACAAACTCGCCTTCTTTCACTTCTACACTGACATTGTTTAACGCCCAGGTTTCTACTTCTTCGGTTTTGAAAATTTTCTGTAAGTTTACTGTTTTAATCATAATGGTAATTTTTTATTGGTTTATATTATTCATTTTTAATGATATCGGCCGGGTTGAGGTGCATCACTCTGTATATTTTGTATGCCGTTGTTACAAAGATAAGCAAACCTATTACAATGAACAGGTAAATGCCCCAGGCAAATCCGCTGACACTGCTGATTGGAGAACTTTTGGTCATATCAATGATCAGTAGCCGTAACAATGGATAAGTGATCATATAGGCCAGTATGAATTGGATGATGTAGACTTTTCCAAACATGAAAGCGATCACTTTAGGTGTAGCACCGTTAATTTTACGAATGGCTACTTCTTTTTGCCGACTAACGGTATCCATGGAGATCGCAGAATACACACTTAACACCACGAGCAATATACTAATGATAGCAAGTAACAGTGAAATATCACCCATCATGTCCCTAATTCCCTGAGTCGTACTTTTTCTTACGTCCAAGGGCTCTATGTCTAATGCCAGTGATTCTGGTACATAGTTACGGCATACCTTCTCTATTTGTGCTTTCGCTTTAGAAAAGGCAATGTCATTTCGAAAACGAATGTATATGACTGATATTTCTTTGGTGGGGAAAAATACGGATATGTGGTATTGGTTATATTCGGAAAGATTTTCTCCGTAGCAGGCTTTATAGGTTCCTAAAATCCGGTAGCTCTCCTCTCCTAATTTCACGTTTCCGCTGATAGAATCTTTGTCCAGTTGTTGCCGGAAGGCTTCGCTGATATAGACCACTTTACTTGCATCGGCATCAACAGTTTCCCCTTGAAATGGAATCCGGAAGAACTGGAAATAGCTGGGATCACCTTGCCGGACATTGATGGTAAGTGTACGATGATCCGCAGACTCATAGCTGCTGGTCAAGAAAGAGTTGAATGAGCCGGTCATCAAAGCTGCGCTTGTTTCTTCCACTCCGGGTAACATCTTTATTTGTGAGAGGATAGCATCTTTGTTTTTATAGAGTGTAACGCTATTCATTTGAAGACAGAAAGTACGGCCTGTTTCTTGGTCGGATAAAGGAAGGTATAGACGGTTATCCTCCTTATTGAATAAATGAACGGCAATGGCTGTTCCCAAGAAGAAAATACACACACATAGTTGTATGCACATCATGATATTGCGGAAAATATGTTTATGACTTTTCCCCATAATATTGCTTGCAAGTCCGGATCTTTGAAGTCGTCTGACTGGAAAGAGAATAATGATTGCACAAATTATGAGTAAACCTAAATATACTTGGAATTGGATAGAGTATAACGTTTGTATATCTATTGGAATCATTTCTTTTGGCGGAATGTAATATACAAGAAGACCACTTACACATTCAGACAATACCAAAGAAAGAAGTAAAGAGAAGGTAAGCATCCAGAAAACTTCCGTAAACAATAGTCCGAACAAACTTCGGGCAGTTGCTCCCATACTTTTGCGCAATGCCAGTTCACGGTTTCGGTTATAGAAAGATTGTATGATAAACTTTAAAAAGTTAATCATGCCTGATAACAAAATTAAGGAAGATAAGAAAGTGATGAATGCCATAGCAATGAGGCGTTGTGGCTCTTGATATGAATCGGCTTCTTTGGAGGCAACAAGATATGTCATTTCTCCACGATGCAGAAAAGGGACTCCTTTTAAGCTTTCATTTGCTTTATCAAGTCCGTCAGGAGTGTCTAACACTCCTTCCATAATAAATCCATTTTGCTGGGCATCGTCTCTGCGATAAGAGAAATAGATATCGGCTTGTACACGGAGTACTTTCGGCAACTCTTTTACTACGTTAACGACTTTGTAATAAATGTCTTTTTTCTTTTCTTCTTCTTCTTCTTTGAATTGTACTATTTTCAGCAGAGTACCGACCGGATTCTTTTCTCCATAAACTTTGCGGGCACAACTTTCGGATAACACAACCTCGTCTGGTTCAACAGGAAGTGTATTCCCGTATAAGAATGACGCTTGATAATGCGGGAAGAAGTTGGGGTCTGTACTTATATAAGATACAATATAGGGCTTTTCCTCCTGTTCTTGATTGATAAAGACGACTTCAGATTGACTTTCAAAGGATCGGCAGCTGAGCTGTTTGATTCCGGGTATAGGATGATCTGTTAATGTTTTGATTTGGGAAGGGGTGAGAAACCATCCCCATGCCCTGTCTTCCTTATTGTTGGGGTTCATGATCCGGAGTCCGATTCTCTGTTCAAAATTGGGCAGACGACGAGTGGCGCCATCTATTTCACTAATGTAGAAATGTACAATACAGAAACAGGTCATACCTACCGAAAGGCAAATGGCTGAGATCAAGCAGTGAGTCTTGTACTTCAAGAGACTGCGAATGGCTATTTTTAAATGATGTAGTATCATAATGGTGTATAGTGTAATTTGTTTTTATTCGTTTTTAATAACTTCTGCCGGGTTAGTTCGTGCAATATGGTATATTTGCCAGCTAACAGTACCTGCTATAATTATTATTAAGAGCAAAAGAGAATATATCCAAAGCCATGGGTTAGCGTAATCAAATAGAATGATTTTATGTTGGCTACCTGTAATCATGATAAACAAACTGCTCAAACTCCCTAAAATAGAAGATATTAAGAATAAAATCAGGTAGATTTTCCCAAATAACCAATAAATATTCAACAGGCGTGCACCATTAATTTTACGGATAGCCACCTCTTTTTGTCTGCGTACGGTGTCAATACTGATTGCACCATAAATTCCTAACATCGTAATCAGTAGGCAAATAGAGGAGCAAACAATGAATAGCCATATAAGTGAGATAGTCCTCAGACCGATTTGTTCTTTATATAAGCTGATGAACTCAAAAGGTTCGTTTTGCGGCAAATATTGATTTATCTCCCCGACCATCTCTGCTTCTATATCTTTGTGAGAAACATTGGAGGCTAATTGGATATAAATTTTTCCAATTTCATTGTTCATTGCAGAAATGGGCAGAATAGCGAGTAGCTTTGCGCTTGGTGAGTCACAACCTATATGTACCAAACCTTTCACTGGATATATTTTGTTTTGATAACGATAGATTTCCGGAGTAGAATCTGTCTGTAAAGTCTGATATAGCTGTTCGTTTACATAACAAAATGGTTCCCCTACCTGGTGTTTACAATCTATATTCATCAATTCAAAATATTCGTCTGAAACGTAAATAAGTTCTGTGAACCCATAATCCTGAGCATAATCTCTGTTACTATATGCCATTTTTTCGTTCCAGTGGCGTGAACGGAGAAAACTTATAAGTTCCTGCCGGTTCTCTTCGATACGGTTATATCCTCTAATATCCAATACCATGATTTCTTTCTTTTCTTTAGCACTCAAGTACGGATTGGCTATTCGGTTATACTCCTGCATCTGCATCCAAATACTGACTGTTCCAATGACGAATAAAAGGGAGAAGAAAAGTTGGAAACCCAATAAAGAGTTTCTTATGATGTGACGCTGACCGGTAGCAGTTCCCCCCTTTAAACCTTGCGCCGCAGTTTTACGCGTAATATACCATGATGAAAGAAGAGAGACTAAGGCACTGATTGACAGTATCCCAATCAAGTATTGGCATTCGTATTTCCAGAGCCGATAGGTATCAATATACAATTCTTTTTGCATCTCATACGAAAACGTACTTATAAACCAGGGTAGGAAACTTTCGGTGACAGCTAAGGTGATTATTCCACTAATCAGGATAACGACAGCTTGTTCAAGGAAAAGTAGCATGAATTGTCCTGAATAAGTAGCTCCTAATGTACTACGTAGACTGATTTCTTTGCAGCGATTGGCAAATGTTCCTATGCTGAACGAGAAATAGTTGATCATACCTACCAATAAAACCAATATCCCAAGAATTGCAATCCATAATTCGGCACCGGACTTGTGCTCCATTTTGCTTTCTAATACTATTTGAGGTACCCATTCCGGGAATTTTGGAAAAAGTTCCAACTTTTGTAGATATTGAGAGAGCCGTTCGGCATCTTCTGCATGTTTTAATAAGATTTTGTGTGCTCCAAATGAAGCGTTTTCTGCTAACGGGAGAAAAACATCATACTGATTGTGGTAGTTGTTCATTCCTGCCGGATAAGGCTCTATGACGGCAATAATCGTATAGTTTCTTCCATTTTCAGTTAGTATGTTCTTTCCCAACGGAGATTTATTACCACAGAATTCTCTTACAAAATCAGTAGTTACTACTGCCTCATTACATGATATTCCAAACTGTTGTAATGACCCGTTCACACACTTGGCAGGAAATACTTTGAAATAATCAGCATTGCATTCAGTTTTGCTTATCTTATAATAAATGGTTTCATCCAAAGTAATCTTGGCATTAGCATTGAAATAAAAAGCAACTGCTTCAAAGTTTTCTTTTCCGATTTTTTTTTCAAAATCTTGTATTGGAATATTTACTTGGTATGCATTTCCCTCTATCCATATTTCAGCCTGACGTTCATAAGTCGCTAAATCTTTATTGCCAGTACTGAAAATACGATTATAATAATTGCAAACACTGAAGCAAAGCAATCCGCAAGTGATTCCCAATATAGAAATGATAGTCTGCGTTTTGTGTTTTATCAATTGCCTGAATGCAGCTTTTATATAATGTAATATCATAATTCGTTTGTATTATTTGTTTTTATGTCTTTATTATTGTTATTATAGATTCAATAAATGTGCCAAACTTGTATAGTGCTGTATTCATGTATATTACATCTATTGCTCATTCAAAAACAGTGTGTGATATTGCACGATTCCGGTGCGAATACGCACTCTGACGGCTTATTCACTTTTCATACATTCCGCCGGATTTATTTTAGCTGCTATTATTACTTGTTTTATAACGGAAAGGATAACAATAATACCGGTAAAAAGAAACACACATATAAACAGCCATCCGTGGAAGCCCGTGTGGTATGCGTAGGTTTCCAGCCAGCGGCGGATAAAGATATATCCTAACGGAAGAGCAATCGCATTACCGGTTAAAGTCAGCCATAAATACTCTTTAAAAAACAGGCACAAAATATCAGAGAATCGTGCACCGTTTACTTTCCGAATGGCTATTTCTTTCTTGCGTTGCTCAGTAGAGAGCGAAACCAGAAAGTATACTCCGAATGAAGAAATGAGAATGCAAAGGATAGCCAATAGCAGGAAAATACGGAACATCATCTTTTCCGGCCGGTTGAACAATTCCATCAATGTAGAGAGCTGAATGATCTGTGCATCTTCAGTAATCTCTCCTTTGCTATATTCCGGATAAATCTGCCGGACATGTTCCAATGCTTGCTTTTCTTTTCCCGGACGTACCTTTATATAGAAGTACCGGAAACCGTTGTAAGCTTTCGCAGCATCGGCATTGCTTTGATACATAAAGAAGGTCTTCGACAGAGGATATTGCATCGGACAATAGTAAAAGTCGCGTAAAATACCACTGATTCTATAAGACTTTGCATCGGTTCCTGTATTATTGATAATAGGACGACCTGTTAAGGAAGGGATATTAAGTTGGCGTGCCCCGGTTTCATTGACAACGATATCTTCTGTTCCTTGATTTTGTATCCATTCTCCTTCTTTCATCTTCATCCCAAAGAATGGGAGAAAATTCTTTTGTACGATGACGCAGTTATCCTCCTCAGATTCATCAGAATTCCGTCCTTCAATAGGGAAATTGGTAATGAAAGTACAATACCATTCCCCTCTGAAAACAAGGATCGGCTGTGTTAAAGCTGTCACTCCTTCGATAGCAGAGCTTTCTTTTAATGCTGCTATAAAAGGACTGCAGTCTTTATTATAAGTCGCATCATATCCTAAATCGATTTGCCATATATGGTCTGTAACGAGCCCTTTATCTGTGTGTGTCATGAAGCTATATTGACTGTAGAACATACATGAAGTGAAAAGAAATAAAGCACCAATAAATATTTGTCCGATGATTAATCCGTTTCGTAAGGACGTTGAAGTCCCATGACTGCTTCGTTTCAGCAATCCGATGATGGGAAGCAGACTTATGACAAGGAAAACAACACAACATAACGGATAAATCCAAAGAGCTGTTCCAAATATTTCCTGTCTGGTGATACTTTGAATCGTACCAAAATAATAACTGTTACTCTCTGCCACCAGACTGGTATAATCTTTATAATATGGAAATAAGAATTCACAAACTCCCATTGATATCAAAAAAGCGATGAATAAAGGTATAATGAGCTCAAGCAGGTTTTTACCTACCAAGCTCAGGGTAGAAGCTCCGAGAGTTGAAAAAGTTGAATTATACCGTGCTTTTCGTTGCTGTTGTCCGATGAACAATACGAGCAGATTCATTAACGCACTGACAAAAGCCAGTAAACCTGCTGTTGCCAAAATGCCGATATGTTGAAATCTTCCCTTGAGTTCCGGAGAACAGTAGACATGAACCTCGGGCAATGAACGTAAGTGGAAATGCCATTCGGAATAAGTATCCCTTTGAGTGTCTGCCTCTTTAATCCGGAAAGATGTTATTTTCTTATTCAGATGTGATGCATTGGCACTGGAGTGTAATAATACATAAGTGGTACTACGCTTCACAATATTGGCTTGGGGGGTATTCAGAATGAGATACTCAAACTTAAAATCACTGTTCTGCGGATAATTCTCCATTACTCCCGCAACGGTGTAAGATATTTCTTTATTAATTTTCACTTCTTTCCCTATACAGCTGCTATCTCCATAAAGATGTTTTGCCATTTTCCGGGTCAGAATTACAAAGTTTGCGTTATAAGGCGTTTTATGATAATTTCCTTCGATCATCCGGCATTGGAAGATATCAAAAAAAGTGGAGTCTACTGCCATTCCTATCCAACTTCTTTCTTTACCATCTGCTTCATATTTCACATCGCTGACATGGCATACCTTAGCTATTTCAGGGAATGCTATTATCTCTTTCTCCGCCAGCTGGTGTATTTGGTTCAGTTCTCCTTCCAACCCATCGGCTGTTTTAAATATTCCGGTAGTCGTCAAGGCATAAGTATGTTCACTTTGTGGATGAAAACTGTCAAAATGGTGCTCCCAGTAGTACCAGTAGCCACCTAACAAAAAGGCTATAAAACCGATGGAGAGTCCAATAATGCTGAGTATGTTCTGAGCTTTATACTTCAGAAGATTCCTACATGTTATTTTTAAATAAGATCGTATCATGCTATTTTTTTATTCTGTTTTTACTACTTCCGCCGGATTTTGCCGGGCGGCTTTCCACACTCTCCAACCAATACAAAGGCTTATGACAATAGTAGTTCCTGCCAAGATAACGATGTAAATCCAAGCATTTATATAGGTTTGTTCCACATAGCTCTGTAACCATGACTTCATGACGACATAACCGAGTGGAAATGCCAGAAGAGAAGAGAGCAGTATCAATATGAGGTACTCTTTTGCAAAAATAGAGAGTATATTTTTAAGTGTTGCTCCGTTCACCTTTCGAATAGCTATCTCTTTGCGACGTTGTTCGCAAGCCAGTGTTATTAACGAAAATATTCCAAAAATTGCGATCAAAATGCAAACTATTGCTACACAGCTTAATAATTTCAAGAGTGCATGTTCAGATTTTAAATAATCGTTATAAACATCTTCCATGTTGGATAATACGATTTTTGTGTCCGGATATTCTTTTCGGCAAAGATCTTCAACAGCCTGTTTCAGTTTAGGCCACTCCCCTTCCCTGTATTTTATCAGAATATCTCCTTTGCCAAGATAGAAACCGGAAAACCCTTTGGCTATGAATGCTATTGGTTTTACAGGAACAGTGGGCGAAGTAGTGTGGAAGTCTTTGACCAAACCGATGACAGTGGTGGCTGTTCCGTTAGGCCTGATTAATTTCTTGCCAATCGGATCGTTCCAGCCCAAAGTTTTTGCAGCCGTTTCGTTGATAACAATAGTGCTTGCGTCACTCTCTCCTTCTTTCAGCATTTTCCCTTTTAAAAGCCGGATGCCATAGAATTGGGCCAATTCCTCACTTTCCATCAGTACTTCCATGTTCATATCGGGGTCCGAAGGTTGTTTGCCATCCCAGTCCTTGAAAGCCATAGACATAGACACTGTTCTCGGGAGCAAAGAGAAATGCCCTTTCAGTATTTGAGTAACAGAAGGCATCTGCTCTATTTTATCTGCTGCGGGAGGTAGATTGTCTTGCGGATACAAGCTTAAGGTAGCAATGTTTTTACGTTCTATGCCGATATCTGTAGTACTTAGGAAATAGAGTTGTTTCATTATAATGCAGATACAGAAAATGAATCCTATACTGATTGATAACTGAAACAGGATACTTGCCTTACGAATGAAATATCGATGTCTGTTTGTGTTACTCTTCTGTATGTTGGTGTGCAGGGTCTGTCGGTTGAAATAGAGAGTGACGGGCATGAAGAGGCAAAGAGAACATCCAATAATAATCATAAAATACAGAGATGATTCCCAATATATATTTCCGTCTGTCACTCCCGAAAGCTCCTTAAACTCCGACAATACTAATTCTATTAATGCCATGCCTATCAATCCGGCCGAAATCAGGATAACCAGGAACTCGATGGTCAGTAAAGCAAACAGGTTCCGATTGGACGAACCGCAAACTTTGCGTAATGCAAGCTCCTTGGCCCGCATCCATAGGCGGCTGATAAACAGTGACAGATAGTTGATCAACGAACAAAGGATCACCAAACCTCCAATCACAGCGAAGAGAATAATATAGTTGAACTGAATGGCATTATTGTCTGCCAATATCGTGTAATGGCATTTACTGACAGGCATCATTAATAACTCCTTGATAGCCCCCTCGTTTTTATTTGTCTTTATTTCTGTTTGCTTCAGTTTATTACTTAGTGCCTTGGCATCTACTCCTTGATGAAGTTTAATAAAAACATAGAATCCATTATTGTACCAGACGTCCTGCCATTGCCGTATTCCGCCTCCTAATATGGAGAATGGTAAATTGGTATGTTCGCTCCAACTGTTGACAATGGCACAAACTGTTTTGGGGTCTCCATAGACTTTGATTTCTTTACCGATAGGGTTTTCTGTTCCAAAAAGACGGTTGGCAGCTTTGTCCGTCAAGGCTATCTTATTGGCTGATTCTAAAAAGTCAAGGTTTCCCTCAAGAACCCGTATCCGAAACATATTCATGAAACAAGAGTCAGCATTGATCCGGTATAGCTGTTGTGTGGCACCGTCATTGACAGTTATATCCGATTTATAAAATTCAAAAGCACATGCATCCTCTATTTCAGGGAGCATTCTTTTTAAAGAAGTTGAAACCGGATATGGCACCGTTTTATCAAATCCTGTAGCATCCAGTATGGATTTCTTGTATATTAGATGGATTCGGTCGGCTCCCTCGTGAAAAGTGTCGTATGTCATTTCATAGCGAATCCATAAAACGGTAAGAGCGAAACAGGTGAATCCCATAGCCAGTCCGATTATACTAATTATACTTTGGGCCTTATATTTCAATAAGTTTCTGAAAGCAATCTTAAAATAGTGTCGTATCATACTTTTCCTCTTTTATTCTGTTTTTACTACCTCTGCCGGGTTTTGTCGGGCAGCACTCCATACTCTTGAGAAAATACTGATGACAATAACTCCCGCTATGCCAATAAAGATGGCGACGTACATCCAGCCCGGAATAGTCGTTTGCCGGATGTAACTTTCAATCCATGTTTGCATGATGATGTGGCTGATTGGAAACGCAATGATGGCGGCTATAAACAAAAGAATGAAATACTCTTTAAAGAACATCTGCAAGATGTTCTTTATGGTAGCTCCGTTCACTTTGCGGATAGCTATTTCTTTACGTCGTTGTTCGCATGACAAAGTCACTTGAGAGAAAATGCCAAAAATGGAGATAATGACACAGACCAAAGAAACAATTCCCAATAAGGTCATAAGTGCATCTTCGGAGCGCAGATATTTGTTGTATTCCTCCTCTTCGTTATACAGTCTCATGAAAGAAGACGGGAAATCTTCGTTCTGCATTTTTTGAATTGTGTCCAGACAAGCTTTCCAGCTTCCTTCTTTAAACTTGAATAGGATACTGGCACGTCCCCACAAATATTGCTGCTCTTCGGCACGGACAAAGGCGAGAGGTTGCGGAGCAACCGTAGGGGGAAGATGGCTAAAGTCTTTCACAACTCCTATCACATGATAGAATGTTTTCTGTCCGTCGTATTCTGAGTAGAATTTCTTTCCGACGGCACTTTTCCACTCGAATTTTAATGCGGCGGTTTCATTGATGATAACATCATTTGTAATACTCTTATCAGATAACCATTCTCCTTCCGACAAATGCAATCCGTAGTATTTGAAGAAATCTTCGCCCGAAGGCATGATACCTACCGAATATGTTTCATCATTTGTTTTGTTCTGACCATCCCATCCGTTGATCTCTGTATACATCATTGGCCCTGTGGGAATGATCGGGAAATAGTGTGGGGGCAAGGTTTCTGTAACCATGGGCAAACTGGCAATTTTAGTATTCCATTCATTGATATCACCTCCCTTCATCCAGATGGCAACGTTGGCTAAGTTGTGTCGTTCCATACCCAGATCTGTGTTTTTCAGATAATAAAGTTGTTTCATCATGACAGCTGTGCAGAAAATGAAGCCTAAGCTGATAATTAACTGCATGACCAATCCGGATTTGCGAAATATCCCCCGTTGGGCGGTCTCTTTTTTGTTTTGGATATTATTTTGTAAAGTCCGTTTTCTGAAGTAATACAGAGGGATTTGTGAAATGATAAATGACAGGATAATTACCGCAATGATGTATATCATTGCTTCTGAATATAGTGATGTTGTTTCTGATATTTGTGCCAGTTCTATAAATCGTGATAAACATAACTCTATAAGGACCATTCCTGTTGCAGATCCGGCAATCAATACTAACAGGTATTCGATGGAGAATAGTGCGAACAGTGAACGGTCTGTGGCACCACAAACTTTGCGAAGTCCCATTTCACGGCCACGCATGCGAAGACGACTGATAAAGAGAGTCAGGTAATTGAATAGCGAGCATAGGATGACCAGAGCCCCTGCTATGGCAAAATAACGGATATAATTAAACGAAATAACGATTTCGTCTCTATTTAAGTAATCTGAATAGCGGAGTGAGGTAATCGGCGTTATGGTCAATTGGCCCAAACTGCTCTCTTTTTCTTGTTTAGAGAGGTTGATAGCAGATACTCTTTTTTGAAAGCTCTCAATGTCCGTATTGGAACGTATGCGAATAAATATTTGTTCCGTTTCACTTAACCAGTCGGGGTAATGGCGGATGGGTAGCAAGATACTGTATGCCAGATTGGAGTGTTGTGACCAATCGCTGACGACTGCACATATCCGGCAAAGACGCCCTCCCAACTCAACCTCTTTTCCTAAAGGGTCTTCTTCTCCGAACCAACTTTTAGCAAGCGATTCGGTGATGGCTATTTCTTTTCCTCTTTCTTTAAGAAAGTTGACATTTCCCTTTAGGAGACGTACATCGAACATGTTGATAAAGGCAGAGTCTACTTCGACAGTCAGCAGATTCTCACTCCTGTCATTGAACTGAAGTTTCCGTTTCATGGGAGAGATTCCGCAGATGTCTTCTATCTCGGGTAAATTCTTTTTCAGATATTCTATGGCAGGATATGGCAGTGAATTGCTTAGTACACCGGTTGCCGATTTGAGCTGTGCTCTAACCATATAGATATTGTCGGCCTTTCTATGAAAAGTATCGTATGTCATTTCATAGCGTATCCATAAGGTAGCAAGCGTGAAGCAGGTGATTCCTACAGCCAATCCGATAACACTGATGATACTCTGAGTTTTATATTTCTGCAGATTTCGGAATGCGATTTTAAAATAGTGTCGTATCATTTGGTTCTTGTTTTTACAAATAGTGTTTCAAGAAGTATGCCAAAGAAGCAACTTGTTGAAACACTATTGTTTATGTGCTTATGATGTATAGATACACCGTGTGAATTTGCACGATCATAGTGCGCATGCGCACAAAAATACAAATTTACTACTCTCCTTTCAACACTTTGGCCGGATTGATATTGGCAGCTTTTCGTATTTGCCATATCAGAGTGGCCAGCGAAATGAAGGAAGTCACTATGGCGGCAACAGCAAACAGCCACCAGGATATAGGAGCTTTGTTGGCAAATCCTTCCAGATATTTTGAGATGATATACCAGGATAGAGGTGCTGAGATGACAAATGCCACTCCCAGAATAATCGAGTATTTCTTTAACAGGAGCGGATAGATCTCTTTTAGGGTGGCTCCGTTCACTTTACGTAGTGCAATTTCACGATATCGCTGACGGATGTCGAACATAGATAATCCGAATAACCCCAGGCAAGATATAAGAATGGCAATGACACTGAACAAGGAGTATATCTCAGCAGTTCGCTTATCTTCTTGATACATGGTCGCTATCTCGTCTTCTAAAAAGCTGTATTCAAACTCACCTTCGCCCAGTATTTCATCATGCAGCTTTTTCAGGAAGGCAATGGCTTCTTGCTTTTTTCCGGGAATGATTTGTGCCATCAGTCGATCTCTATAACTGCCCCGCGGATCTTCGTAAACAATGAAGAGCGGAGGAGTGGTTTTCGATAAGTGACCGATCTTGAAGTCTTTGATCACTCCGATAACCTGATATGGAGGATTCTTCTCCATTTCTTCGGATTTTGAAGAAGACCACCACAATCTTCTTTCGGGTTGAATCAGGGCCGTTTCTATATTATCTATTTCTAAGAGTGATTTGGCCGATTCATTAATGATCATTTTATAATCACTCCATTGATCAACAGAGTCATTCCACAGGCGCCCCTCTTTTAGCTGAAAGCCGAACAGTTCAATATATTTGTTGCTTAGACTGCTATAAATAACTGGCTTGAACTCGTCCCGCTGCACATTCCGCACATTATTATAATTACCGTCCAATTGATTCGGGTTCTCTCCATACTCCCAACGGATAAAGAGCGGAGAATGGTCCATTTCTTCTTTGATGTAAGCCAGATTACTTTTCTCTCTTTGTTTACGTCTCTCCCACTCTTCGTTCGACATATTTAGATCATATGAAGAACGTTCGGCATATAACTGACACTGAATGATGTCCTTGGTAGTATAGTTCAAATCGGCAGCCAACATGAAACGCACTTGCTTTGTGAAAAAGAGAGAAACAATAATAAGCACAAAGGTAATGAGGTACTGAACGAATAAAAATAGCACACGGGATACGATGGAATGTCCTCCTGCATTCACCGAACGGATAGATACGGAAGGCGAAACGTAATTGTATCTGATGAATGGATAAATAGAAGTCAGTAATGGCAACAGAATCAGTACTCCGACAGAAAGTATGGCACTGAATTCCGTATTGGAGATTTGCGGTATCCGGAGCACATGTTCCATCATACCACCGGTTATTTCGATGATGCACCAGGATATACATAGAGCCATGCCTGTCAGGATAAAGTTTTCAGTGAAAATCTGTGCGAATACATCCTTTGTACCGGCACCGTATACCTTTTTAACTCCAAACTCTCTGGCACGCTTGAGCATCATTACCGTATAGATATTGATGAAATTGAACAAACCGATTATCAACAAAGCAATGGTGACAACAGCAAGTACTAAGATATTATTATAATTGCCTCTTTGGAAATTACTCTTGCCGTTATCATAGATACGAATGGTCTTGTCGAAATAGAAATCTTTTAATGGAAAAAATTGCAGGCGAGTCGGTGTGTCCATATAGCACCTTAACTTCATAAACTTTTCGTTCTTGACGTTCAGCTTCTTAAAGTCCGTTCCGGGCATCAGTTGTATCAGGCTATAGCTTGAACGCGACCATGAATGTTGCAATTGTTCGGATACAATCAGGTCGAAATCTAAAAAGCTTTTTGTAGGCGGCTCCCCTATTACTCCCGTAATCGTGATAATGTCTCCTGTGCTGTAAGTTATTGTTTTCCCAATCGGATTATCTCCTTTGAACAGTCTTTCAGCCAATCGCCGGGTGATGATGGCATCATTCGGAGATTTCAGAGAGGAGATACCGGATACAGACGGATATGGCAGTATTTGCAGAAACGCACTGTCTGTCACTACGGTTTTCACATTGTATATCTGTTTGCCGACTGTAATCCTGTCTTCCGAGAAATTAATCCACCGGGTACTTTTCAGAACAGACGGATCTTTCAGCGGATCGATAAAGTTGGGGTCGTTATTTCTATCTTCATTGCTGCTTATTGTCCGCGTTCCATCTTCATACTCGCAATATAGCAGATAGGTGTTTTCAAGGTCTTTGCAGAAATGGTTTACAGTAACCTCTTGATGGATATACCGTAGGATGATAAGTACACAAGCCAGACTCAAGGCGAGGCCCAGTATATTGATAAATGTATATGTTCTGAAACGTGCCAAGGCTTTCCAGGCCAGCTTTATAGTTTTCATGTTTGTAATGGTTTTGAGTTTGATTTCACCACAGAGCACCACAGAGCACCACAGAGTTTTAATCTCTTGTTTATAGGATGTTAAAAGAAAACCATCTCTATGCTACTCTGTGGTGAGTTTGATCCATTTTTTATATTACTTCAGTATTAATTCTTCCGCCTCCCCAAAGGTATCATATCCTGTCGTAACGACATAATCTCCGGGCTCTAATCCTCCGGTGATTTCATATTGCTGAGGATTTTGGCGTCCGATGGTGATGGGCGTACGTACTGCCTTTGTTTTTGATGCATTGGTTTTGTAGATCCATTGTCCTCCGGTAGCCTGATAGAAATTACCGCGTGGGATGACAATGGCCTGTTCTGGTTGTCCCAGTTCGATCTGTACACGGAAACTCTTGCCCACACGTACATTATCGGGCATTTCACCGGTGAAAACCAGATCGACATCGAACATGCGGTCTTTCACTTCGGGTACGACTTTAGTAATGCGAAGCGGATACCTCTTGCCCTGATAGTTGACGGTAGCAGGTAGTCCGGTGGTGATGCGGTCAATATAATACTCGCTTAATGAAGTGTGAATCTTGTACTGATCGAGTACCTTGATTTCGGCAATGCTTTCACCTGAACTTACCTGCTGTCCCGGTGTCACTTTGACGAAACTGAGTTGTCCGCCGAGGGGTGCCTTCACTACCAGATTGCCCAGACGCTCTGTGGTTCGCTCATATTTCTTGCGTTCGCGTTCCATATCTGTACGTATCAGATCTTTACGGATGATGGTCACAGCCGAGTCGTGGCGCAGACTTTCACGTTGCAGTTCGGCATTTTTTACCTTATAGTTATATTCGTCTTCCGATACTTCAAGTTGTGCCTTGCTCTTGATGCCCATACGAAATTCTTCTTTATCCAGCGCAAAGCTCTTTTTGAGCCGCGCCAGTTCATAATTGGTTTCCAACGTTTGTTGTTTTAGGTTCAGGCTTTTCTGTTCCATTTCGATCTCTTTTTCCTGGTAAGTGATGCGCTGCTTCTCCCAATCGTCCCGTTGGTCCTCGATGCTGCGCAACAAATCCGGATTAGAAAGGGTAAGGATCGTATCTCCCTTTTGGAGCAGGCTTCCTTCCTCAGCGATGATACGCTCTACGCTGCCGGCTTCGCGGGTATTCACTTTGATAGTGAGAATTGGCTGGATCAGTCCTTCCACATCTACATATTCCATAAACTTACCGTCTTTGACCTCGGCTATCTGTATGTTTTCCGATTCGATGCGGAGCTTGCGCGGACCGACCGACAAAGTAATGACGTAAACAAGGAAAGCGGCGAATGCAATGCCTCCGGCTATGTAGAATTTATAGCGGATGTACCAGGGTTTCTTTTCAATTTTAATATCCATATTATTTTTATTTTTTTCGATTAACGATTTTTGTTTCGGATCAGTCTATCAACAGATCATAATTCTCGGTGAGTGGTGCCTTTCCTTCAAAGTCGAAGAGAGTGAGGCTGCGTAAGGTGTAATACAAACTCCAGTAGTTATAAAGGGCTGTTATATAATTACGGCGTGCCTGGTCTTTCTCTGTGATGGAAGCATTCAGGTCGAGAATGGTCGACTTACCGAGCAGATAGAGCTTGCGTGCCACGTCGCTACGCCGTTGGGCAGTTTCGTCGGTACGTGCGGCTATCCGTACCCGCTGCGCCTGAAGGTTGAATTGTTTCACCAGTTTGCGCACATTTAGTTCGAAGTCGGTTTTGTCCTGTTCCACCTGTGTGTATACAAGGTCGCGATTGGAACGTGCCACACGCACCTTGCCTTTGCCGCGTCCCCAGTCAAGAATGGGAAGCGCAATGCCCAAACTGACGTATTGCTGGTCTAAAGGCCGTTTGTATGCACTCCCCAGTTTATCGGCTGTCTGTGTCAATCCGAAACGCAGATAAATATCCGCTTTCAGTCCGGCATTGGCTCGGGCATACGACACATTGCTTTCACTTTCCAGTTTCCGGCGCATCATGTTCTGTATCTCCGGGCTGTTCTCGTTGGCCAGCAACAACGCTTCGTGCAATTCTACACTGAAGTCCGGCACATGGTCATTGACTTTCACTTTTAGTTCTTCATCACTTTGAATGCCCAGATACGAGCGTAGCTCCTGCATGCAGTTGTCCATCTCAATACGGGCATTCATTCGGTTGGTTTCTTCGGTTAGTTTGTTCAGTTCCAGTTGCAACATTTCGTTTTCGGTAATGGTACCGATGTTATAGCGCCCCTGGGCATATTGATAGAGTGTGTCTGCGTTGGCATAATTGATGGTGGCGGTTTCGTAATTGCTTTGTGCGGTGGCAAGGTTAAAGAACTTCTGTGTAGCCCGTGCAGCTACCAATTCGAGTGTTTCTACATACGATTTTTTTGCTTCCCGGTAACGTACCGGTTCAATGCGGCGGTCCCATTTCAAACTGTTGTATCCGAAGAGCGACTGGCGGTAACCTATATTAATAGGTGAAGTCTGCCAAGCCGTTGTATGATCACTGAAGAGATCCATGCGTTGCGCTGCCGTCTCTATGAAAAGTGAACCTCCGGTCCAGGGAATATTCTGAGTCAGGCTTAGGGTGAGGTCTGTGCTGAGCATATTCTGTTCTACGAACTTTACGGTTCCGTCTCCCAGTGTCACTTTGTTGATGGCCCGGTTTAAATTGGGGTCCGAAGTCAGGCTCAAAGCAGGCAAATAGTTTGCTTTATAATATTTGTAATTCCAGTAAGCCGAACGGAAACTATGGCGTGCCGTTTGTGCGTCCGGCGACTGAAGCTTGGCAAGCTTCACGGTTTCGTCCAAAGAGAGCTCCATCGTGTGTTCCTGTGCGGCGACCAATGAGATGCAACTGCATCCGGCAATAATAAATATCGTTTTCAGATTCATTGTGTATTTACTTTTTATATAAATCATTCAAAAGGTGTGCCATGAATGTAAGTTGCTTTTTAATAGCATTTTATATGTGCGCGCTTCTTTGTCTTCATGTGCATATACGCACAAAAATAGTGCGAATTAGCACACACAACGCATGAATATAATCTGTATCTTTGCCCTCAGCCTAAAGGTAAGCAGTTGTATCCGGCTTACATTGGCATCATTGCATAGTGAGATAAGATGTACGAGATGTATAACCGGGATATGACGAGCTGTACAACTGGTATATCTTATCTTTTAAAGGAACATAAATTAGCTCGTAATATAATATGGAACAGCTTGGAAAGATATTAATTGTAGATGATAATGAAGATGTATTGTTTGCCCTCAATCTTTTGCTCGAACCTTATACCGAAAAGATTAAAGTGGCTACTACCCCCGATCGCATTGAATATTTTATGACTACTTTCGGCCCGGACATCATCCTGCTCGATATGAATTTTAGCCGTGACGCCATCAGTGGGCAGGAAGGATTTGAGAGCCTGCAACAGATTCTGAAGATTGACCCGCAGGCAATCGTGATTTTTATGACGGCATATGCCGATACGGACAAAGCTGTACGGGCCATCAAGGCAGGTGCAACAGATTTTATTCCCAAGCCATGGGAGAAAGAGAAACTTCTGGCAACCTTGTCTTCGGGCATGAAACTCCGACAGTCACGTCACGAAGTGAATATGCTGAAGGAACAGGTGGAAGTATTGAGCGGACAGGGAGGATCAGAGAACGAGATCATCGGTGAGTCGGCAGCCATGCAAGAAGTGTTTGCTACCATTAATAAATTGAGTGAAACGGATGCGAATATCCTGATCTTGGGCGAGAATGGTACCGGAAAGGATGTGATTGCCCGTTTGCTCTATCGTTGTTCTCCCCGTTACGGAAAGCCCTTTGTGACAATTGATCTGGGTAGTATCCCCGAACAATTGTTTGAAAGTGAATTGTTTGGTTATGAGAAGGGTGCTTTCACCGATGCCCGGAAAGCGAAAGCCGGGCGGATGGAAGTGGCTACGGGCGGAACTTTGTTTCTGGATGAAATAGGTAATCTTTCACTTCCAATGCAATCGAAGTTACTGACTGCGATTGAGAAGAGGCAAATCAGTCGGTTGGGTTCCACTCAGTCGGTGCCTATCGATGTACGTCTGGTATGTGCAACCAATGCGGATATCCGGGCAATGGTGGATGAAGGAAACTTCCGTCAGGACTTACTTTACCGCATCAATACGATAGAAATCCATATTCCTCCCCTGCGTGAACGTGGTAATGACGTCATCTTGCTGGCCGAGTTCTTTCTGGAACGTTATGCCCGCAAGTATAAAAAGGATATGCATGGGCTGACGCGTGAGGCGAAGAATAAATTGTTGAAATATAACTGGCCCGGCAATGTGCGCGAGTTGCAACACACCATAGAGCGTGCTGTGATTCTGGGCGACGGCTCTCTGCTGAAGCCGGAGAATTTCCTTTTCCACTCTTCTGTACGGCAGAAAAAAGAAGAGGAAGTACTTAATCTGGAACAGTTGGAACGGCAAGCCGTAGATAAAGCCATGCGCCTGAGCGAAGGCAATATCACCCGGGCGGCCGAATATCTGGGAATCACCCGTTTTGCTCTTTATCGTAAACTCGAAAAACTCGGCTTATGAAACGCTATTCTATCAATGTAGTGCTGCACATCCTTTTGTTGGTAGTACTCTCCATCGGAGGATATCTGCTCTTCCATTACGAATTGTGGTTTAGCACTTTGATTGTGACACTTTTGCTGATTGCCACAGGGGTGCACCTCTATTCCATTCAGATGAGATTGGCAGGCATGATGCGGCGACTGACGGATAGCATCCGCTTCAATGATATGACGCAAAGTTTTCAGCCGCCGTTTAAAAGCAGGATGATGGTTGAACTGGCGGATGAACTCTCGCAAACGCTGAAATTGTTCCGAGGCAGACTGCTTGAGGAAGAAGTAAAGCATCAATATTATGAGAATCTGTTAAGTAAGGTAGATACGGCTGTGATGGTGACCGATCGTTCAGGCCGGGTAGAATGGATGAATCATGCGGCTGTGGCTTTAGTCGGGCAAGAAACCCAATTGCCTCAGGAATGGCTTACCACTTCCTGGAACGAGACGCAAGTAGTACGTATCCGGCAGCAAGGAACTTCTGTCGAAATGGCTGTGTCCTGCACCCTGTTTGCTGCACAAAACAAGGAAAGGTTACTAGTCAGTCTGAAAAATATCCATTCGGTATTGGAACGTAACGAGATGGAGGCCTGGCAAAAATTGATACGGGTATTGACTCATGAGATTATGAACTCTATTACTCCTATTATTTCTCTGTCTGAAACATTGAGTGAACGTGGAATACCCGAACGGCTTAGCGAGAAAGAATACGGTGTCATGTTGCAGGCTATGCAGACCATTCATCGGAGAAGCAAGGGACTGCTCGGGTTTGTGGAAAATTATCGTCGGCTGACCCGTATCCCTACTCCTGTCTGTGCATTGGTGATGGTAGACGAACTCTTTTCTGATCTGAGGAAACTATTTCCGGATGCGTTTATCCATTTTGCGGCTACACATAGAGGTGCTACTCTCTACATCGATCGTGCACAGATAGAACAGGTATTGATTAATCTGATTAAAAACGCGAAAGAAGCCTGTGGACAAAGTACTGCTCCGCAGATTGAAGTGGAATTGGAACAAATACCCGGAAAAGTCTGCAGTTTGACGGTCCGTGATAATGGTGAGGGCATTCTTCCGGAAGTGATGGATAAAATATTCGTTCCGTTTTTTACGACGAAACCTTCGGGGTCCGGTATCGGACTCAGTTTGTGTAAACAGATTATGAATCTGCACGGGGGCACTATCACTGTTTCCTCAGAGATAAGTAAAGGCAGCTGTTTTACACTGATGTTTCCGGGAAGATAGGGGCTGTTAACCCCTATCCAATCCGCTCATGTCCGGATTGAGTTCTTTTACTGCATCGCGCACTTCTTTTTTGGTGGCTTCGCTGTAAGTTCCGGTTTGCTGTACGGGTACTTTGTCTTTAAGTACCTTTTCAGCCTTCTTCTGTTCTTCCGATGAAGTTTTCTCTTTTTCAGTATTCATAAGTCCGATCTCCTTTATTTAGTTAATAATAATGTAAACACCCCCACAGATGGATGGTTCATTACATTTTAGTTATTTTCTGTTTCTAATTCTTTGATTTCTTTGTTCAGGAATACCGATAATATGGTTCTTACGACAACGATACCGCCTAAAATAATCAGTTCGTTCATTGTAGGCTCCAATACAGTTTTCAGGATGTCCGAAGCAATCAGAAATTCTAACCCCAATAATAAATAGGTTCCGAATACGGCTCTCAGCTTCCGTATATTAGTTGGGGTATAGGTGCCGGTTATCCTCTTCAGTTCATTGAGGATAAAAGAGAGGATAGCAATCAGCGCCCCATAAGTGACAATCAGCAAGCTGATGACACTGATAATAGTAGCCAGTAGACTTAAAAATTGTGTAAGCATAAAAGTTGTTATTTTTGTGATGGATAAAGCGGGTTACCTGTCTCGTCTACTTCCGTCCAATCCTTTACGCTGACGGAAGGAATAGAAACGGAACTGCCATTGATCACCGCACTGAATAAGTAAGAATCTCCGGCTTTCAACTCTCCGCTTGGGACAGGGATCTGAACGCTATAAGTTTTCGAATTGTTGTTTCCATCTGTTTCCACTTCAAGCGTAAGTGTCATCGGATCATTGGTCTGCAGTGGAAGCATGATATATTGCGCCAGAAATCCATTAATGCCCATTTTATCGGGTTTGTCATATGATGTTGCGGGAGGAATAACTCCGGTGGAGAGTGTCATGCTCGCTCCTGGAACCGGCGGAGTGATAGTAGCTGATAGTAGCCTGCTTAATTGAATACCATCTCCGGCAGAGACTTCAACGACAACTTGTGTACAGGCATGCTGGAATACAATGGGAATATTGATCTGTGCACTGCTTACATCCTGGTCGGTACTACCCCACCAAAGATAATCGATGCCATTGAATAAAGGTTCTGACTCTTGTCCGGTAAAAGAAGGTGGTATGGTTGAGAAGTTGTCGGATACGGCGTAAAAATTATAGATGCCGTTCGCAAGATACATTTTATACCCGTCTTTTCCGGATAATACCCCCGGAGAGGAAGTGATGTACAATCCTTCGGCAAACAGAGTTTCCTGACTGGTGGTACTCTGTGCCTTTTGATAGGCGTACAAAGTGCTCTTGATTCCTTTTTTCATAGGAGACATGGCACGGGTCAGGTTTCGGCTTTCGACAGAAGCATTGAAAGTGACGAGTGTCGTCTCCTTTTGTGGAGTTTCGGGAAGATTATCTTCTCCGTTGCCATAAATAATGGTGGTATTTTTGGCACAACTGCCCATAAACAAAGCCATACCGGCAAAAGCAATGAAATACATAGGTTTAGGAATTCTAAGTCTCATGATATTTGTTTTTATAGTGATGTTTCTGTATTATACGTTTGAAACGGGATTTAGTTCACAGCTTTCGGAAATATTGCCGGAAAGTACCGTTTAAAATCTATCTAATAGTATCAAACTTCATTAACAGAGAGAACTTTTTCTATGTTTTATTGTCATTATAGCATAACAATAAAACGTAGAACATATGGCTAAAGTAATTAATAGGGATGTACCTATCGCAGAAGAAAATACCACCCTGACCGGTCAGCCGGCATCGAACATGTATGATGACTGGAGTGAAGAGATGGTGGATCGTGCAGACAATGTGTATGATGATACCAAAAAGAAACCTGCCCAAAGCAAAAAGATAAGAGAAAAGAAGATCAAGGAAATAGATGAAGTGATCAAAGAGGATCTTGAATAACTTGTCTCTGTCGTGTGTTTAGCATAAAAGTCCTGATTCTGGCGGAATCGGGACTTTTTAGGTTAATAGCTTCTATTTTTCTTATATATCCAAATGCGTGACTGATAGGATGTTAAAAAATAAATATGAAAAAATGCTTCTTTCACTATTGTATATTTAAAAATAGTCCCTATCTTTGCACCGCTTTTGAAAGGAACTTCCCTATAAGAACGGGGTGTAGCGCAGTCCGGTTAGCGCACCTGCTTTGGGAGCAGGGGGTCGTGGGTTCGAATCCCGCTACCCCGACGAAGTCAAAGGGAGTTTTTATTAAAAGTTTTCGGGGTGTAGCGCAGTCCGGTTAGCGCACCTGCTTTGGGAGCAGGGGGTCGTGGGTTCGAATCCCGCTACCCCGACAATAAAAAAACACTGGTAATTAAGTTTGCAACTTAACTATCAGTGTTTTTTATTTATCAGATGGGTATTAAAAGGATTTAAGTTCTTCTTCAAATTTGGTGATAAGTTTTCTTTTACTCATGGAATCTAATTCCGTTTTCGGAAGTGTAAGCCCTCGCTTATAGTTGACAAAAAAGCAAGTATCCCGGCTTTCCCCCGAAGAGTCCATCCGTGAGGTGAAGAAGCGAATTTTAGGATAAACCATCTGAAAATCAATATCTTTAAAAAGTAAGATTTCTGTTCTCAAAAGCTTGTTTTAACACAGAGTTAAAGCTTATTCTTTGGATGTGAATAACAAGTTCTTTAAATGCAAAAGACTTGTTGTTTGCGCACAAGAACCTGACAACCTGCAAAAGGCGTTAACAATGTTAATTGAAGAAAGGTATAAGGATGAAGATACCGGTCCGGACGGCGCAAATTCACTTCCGAAACTTGCGTTATCTTATTCAGCCGGTGTCTGTTTTTTCTTATTAAAGCAAGCAAAAAGGACAATTATCAACTTGAAAATAAAGAAATAAAGAATTTAGCACCAAATTTGAAAAAGAACCAGGATTTATGATTCTTCAAGAATGAAAATACTGCAAAAAACGCAAATTTTAAAATGTTATCCATATAATTCTACTTATGCCAACCTGTGAAACAGAAAGATGAGAAGCTCCCATTGAAAATTAGCATATCGTACATGCAGCAATTTACACTGATAAACTTAAATGCTTTCTTTCTCTTCTAAAATGGGATACAAGAAGGGAATAATTTGTAGAATAGCCAACCATCTTATATATACCTTTAATTGTTATCTCTCAAATGAATCGGGCTATTGAAAGTAGAAAAAAAATTGAAGTTAAGCGTTCTCAATTGACCGATTTGCGGGATAGTGATACTTTATGCGATGATTCTGATATGGTGATATTCATTCATCGCCTGGAATATTATGAGATATTTCAAGATTATAAAGGAAACGATCTTTGCGGTATGCCTGAGATAATTATTGCCAAACTCCGTAATAGTGCTCTTGTTGATGGTTTCTTGCGGTTTAAAGGTGAATTGGTTATATAATTGTTGATGCACATCGTATAATACCAAGAATACTACCTGTGACAGAACGCTTGCACGGCTTTATAGATGGAACTTGTGTTAGCTTTTTCACATTTTCAGATAAAAATCCCGGGTGAGTTCTATATACTTTTCACTATATTGATGACGGGAGGTTTCAGTCAGTAATTCTTCTGTTTCGCATGTCTGTTTGGTGAATCTAAATGAAATTAGAATTCGTTTGGGAGCTCCGCCGGGCTTGGTTATGATAAAGAGTTGACGTGAAGGATATAGCCCATATTTATGAGCAAGTGTTTTAATTTGCTCACCGACATCCATTGGTATCACTATAGTGAATGTTCCCTCTTGCGAAAGTAGTTCGGATACACCTGCTAATAATTCTTCATATGTCAGGCTGTCGTTGTGACGGGCTTTATTACGTTGTTCGTCAGAACACTTTAATGAAGCGTTAAAGTAAGGAGGATTGGAAACTATTGTATCAAATTTAGAAATACTATTTTTACTGCTATAATGTTTAAAATCTTGTTGGATTACCTCTATCCTATTTTTCCAGGGCGAGCGGTTTATGTTTTCTGTTGCTTGGGCAGCAGCGGCTTCATCAATCTCAAGGGCTGTAATGGAAGCTGTACTGCGCTGGGCTAACATAAGTGCCACCAGTCCTGTGCCGGTACCAATGTCGAGAATGCGGACCGAGGATTTTACGGGAGTCCATGCCCCGAGCAGGACGCCGTCTGTACCTACCTTCATGGCACATTTATCGTGCCAAACGGTAAACTGTTTAAACTGAAAATAAGGTTGGCTCATTTAGCTAATAAATAATTAAGTTCGCCAAAAATAGGTAAATATTGTGATATGACATTCCGTCCGTATTATTATTTGGCATTGTTTTTGTGTTTTTATCGAACAGATGTTTTATTCTTAATGAAGAATCGATTAACTTTGCGAACGTTTTATGCTCGCTGATATGACATAAACTAATTTATACGAAATGAAGAAAGAAAGATATTTAAGAGAGATGGATGACCAGAATGATAGCGCATTTTCATTGATTGCCGATTTTGACGGAAATGAAGATCAAGTGTTTGATATTAAGGTTGGTGAAACTCTTCCGGTTCTCCCCCTCCGTAATATGGTATTGTTTCCCGGAGTATTTATGCCTGTTTCTGTAGGTAGAAAATCATCTTTGAGATTGGTGAGGGAAGCTGATAAGAAAAAATCCTATATTGCAGTAGTTTGCCAGAAAATGGCAGAAACAGACGAACCGGCATTCGAAGATTTGCATCCAATCGGAACGATAGGTAAGATTGTACGTGTGCTTGAAATGCCTGACCAGACGACAACAGTCATTATCCAAGGGATGAAACGCCTGGAGTTGAAGAACATTACAGAAACACATCCATACCTGAAAGGAGAAGTGAACATTATCGACGAAGAGATACCTTCGAAAGACGATAAGGAGTTCCAGGCATTGGTAGAAACCTGCAAAGACCTAACAATACGATATATTAAGTCATCGGACTCTTTACATCAGGAATCGGCGTTTGCCATCAAGAACCTGACGAATCACATGTTCCTAGTAGATTTTATCTGCACAAATCTTCCATTAAAGAAGGACGAGAAAATAGAATTGTTACGCATCGATTCTTTGCGCGAACGTACCTATCGGTTACTTGAAATTTTGAACCGCGAGGTACAACTGGCCGAAATTAAAGCATCTATCCAGATGCGTGCTCGTGAAGATATTGACCAGCAACAGCGTGAATATTTTCTGCAACAGCAGATAAAAACCATTCAGGATGAATTGGGTGGTGGAGGCCAGGAACAGGAAATAGAGGAAATGCGTCAGAAAGCGGAACACATGAAGTGGAGTTCCGAGGTGCATGAGACTTTTCTGAAAGAATTGGCTAAACTGGAACGTACTCATCCTCAATCACCTGATTACAGTGTGCAGTTAAATTATCTGCAGACGATGCTTAATCTTCCGTGGGGAGTATATACCACTGACAATCTGAATCTGAAGAATGCGGAAAAGACTCTTAATAAAGATCATTACGGTCTGGAAAAGGTGAAAGAGCGTATTCTGGAACATTTGGCGGTACTGAAGTTGAAAGGTGACATGAAGTCTCCTATTATCTGTTTATATGGTCCTCCGGGAGTCGGTAAGACGTCATTGGGTAAATCCATTGCCGCTGCATTGAAACGGAAATATATCCGTATGTCATTGGGAGGTGTGCACGATGAAGCGGAAATCCGCGGACATCGTAAAACTTATATCGGTGCAATGCCGGGACGTATCATCAAAAACTTGATAAAAGCCGGATCTTCTAATCCGGTGTTTATTTTGGACGAGATTGATAAAGTAAGTGCCGATCGTCAGGGAGATCCTTCTTCTGCTTTGCTTGAAGTGCTTGATCCGGAGCAGAATACGGCTTTCCATGATAATTTTCTGGATGTGGATTATGACTTGTCTAAAGTGATGTTTATCGCTACGGCAAACAATTTAAATACTATCCCGGGACCATTGCTCGACCGTATGGAGTTAATCGAAGTAAGTGGTTATATCACTGAGGAAAAAGTGGAGATCGCACGGAAACATTTAGTGCCGAAAGAATTGGAAGCAAACGGTATGAAGAAAACCGATATCAAGATTCCAAAAGACACCTTGGAGGCTATTATCGAATCATATACACGTGAAAGCGGTGTGCGCGAACTGGAAAAGAAGATCGGTAAGATCCTTCGTAAGTCCGCCCGTCAATATGCTACAGATGGTTTCTTTTCCAAAACCGAAATTAAACCGGCTGATTTGTACGACTTCCTGGGGGCTCCGGAATATACACGTGATAAATATCAGGGCAACGATTATGCCGGTGTGGTAACAGGTTTGGCATGGACAGCTGTAGGAGGTGAGATCTTGTTTGTCGAAACCAGCTTGAGCCGTGGCAAAGGCGGTCGTCTTACTTTAACCGGAAATTTGGGTGAAGTAATGAAAGAGTCTGCAATGTTGGCACTTGAATATATCAAAGCACACGCTTCACTTCTGAATCTGAATGAAGAAATCTTTGATAACTGGAATATTCATGTCCATGTTCCCGAAGGAGCTATTCCCAAAGACGGTCCTTCGGCAGGTATCACAATGGCTACTTCATTGGCTTCTGCTTTGACACAGCGTAAAGTAAAGGCTAACCTGGCTATGACCGGCGAGATTACCTTACGTGGTAAGGTGCTTCCGGTGGGTGGTATTAAAGAGAAGATTCTGGCTGCTAAACGTGCCGGTATCAAAGAGATCATCATGAGTGCCGAAAATAAAAAGAATATTGACGAAATACAGGATATATATCTGAAAGGACTGACTTTCCATTATGTGAATGATGTAAAAGAAGTTTTTGCTATTGCGTTGACCCAGGAGAAGGTTGCCGATGCCATTGATTTATCCGTAAAGAAAGCCAGCCAGGAATGACATTCGAACTACAATATACAGACGCAAAAAGTAATGCCCGTGCCGGTCTGATCACGACAGCCCACGGGCAAATACAAACCCCTATATTTATGCCGGTAGGTACAATCGGCAGTGTGAAAGGAGTACATCAGACTGAATTGAAAGAGGATATTCAAGCTCAGATTATTCTGGGAAATACGTATCACCTTTATTTGCGTCCGGGACTGGAGGTGCTCGAGAAGGCCGGTGGGTTGCATAAGTTCAATGGATTTGATCGTCCGATGCTGACCGATAGCGGTGGTTTTCAGGTGTTTTCTTTATCCGGAATTCGTAAATTGCGTGAAGAAGGAGCTGAATTCCGTTCACATATCGATGGAAGTAAGCATATCTTCACTCCCGAAAAAGTAATGGACATCGAACGTATTATCGGTGCCGACATTATGATGGCATTTGATGAGTGTCCGCCGGGAGATTCGGATTATGAATATGCCAAAAAGTCATTGGGATTGACGCATCGCTGGCTTGACCGTTGTATTCAACGGTTCAACGAGACGGAACCTAAATATGGCTACAATCAGTCTTTGTTTCCAATTGTGCAAGGATGCGTATATCCTGATTTACGTAAACAATCCGCAGAGTATATAGCTTCTAAAGGTGCAGATGGCAATGCCATAGGCGGACTCGCTGTAGGCGAGCCTGTAGACAAGATGTACGAGATGATAGAGTTAGTGAATGAAATACTTCCGAAGGACAAACCTCGTTATCTGATGGGTGTGGGCACGCCGGTTAATATTCTTGAGGGCATTGAACGTGGAGTTGACATGTTCGACTGTGTAATGCCTACCCGTAACGGGCGAAATGGAATGTTGTTTACGAAAGATGGTATCATGAATATGCGTAATAAAAAATGGGAAGCAGACTTCTCTCCTATTGAGGCTGATGGTGCTTCGTATGTGGACACGTTGTACAGTAAAGCATATCTGCGCCATTTGTTTCATGCTCAGGAACTGTTGGCCATGCAGATAGCATCTATCCATAATCTGGCGTTTTATTTGTGGTTGGTGGGAGAAGCACGCAAGCACATTATTGCAGGGGACTTTTCAACCTGGAAACCTATGATGGTGAAAAGAGTGTCAACAAGACTATAAACTTATGAGAAGCAATCGGTTTATTAAACGCCTGGACTTGTATATCATCAAGAAATTCTTGGGGACATACGTGTTTGCTATTGCATTGATTATTTCTATTGCAGTAGTATTTGACTTTAACGAGAAAATGGATAAGTTTATGGAGCGAAGTGCACCGTGGTCGGCTATCATCTTCGATTACTACATGAACTTCATTCCTTATTTCGCAAATCTGTTCAGTCCGTTGTTCGTATTTATTGCTGTCATATTCTTTACTTCAAAGTTGGCCGAGAACTCTGAGATTATTGCGATGTTCTCTACCGGTATGAGTTTTAAACGCATGCTACGTCCTTATATGATATCGGCCGGTATCATTGCGATCTCTACCTTTATATTAGGATCGTATGTTATCCCGAAGGGAAGTGTGACGCGTTTGGATTTTGAAGATAAATACGTAAAGAAAAAAAAGACTACTTATGTACATAACATACAGTTGGAGATCGACACAGGCGTGATTGCTTATATTGATAATTATCAGGATTATAACAAAACGGGAAACCGCTTTTCGCTGGATAAGTTTGTAGATAAGAAGCTGGTGTCTCATTTGACCGCCCGCAGTATAACTTATGACACTACAGCTGTTAATAAATGGACGATCAAGGATTATATGATTCGTAATCTGGACGGATTGAAGGAGACAATTATCCGTGGGGATAAACTGGACTCCATCATACCGATGGAACCTGCCGATTTTATGATCATGCGTAATCAACAGGAAATGCTGACCAGTCCGCAATTAAGCGCTTATATTGATAAACAGCGCCAAAGAGGCATCGCTAATATCAAAGAGTTCGAGATCGAGTATCATAAGCGGATCGCCATGTCATTTGCATCGTTTATCCTGACTGTAATCGGAGTATCTCTTTCTTCAAGAAAAACAAAAGGGGGAATGGGGTTACATTTGGGAATCGGGCTTGGTTTGAGTTTCTCATACATCCTGTTCCAGACCGTAGCATCCACTTTCGCAGTGAATGGAAATATGCCTCCGGTGATCGCAATGTGGATTCCTAACTTACTATATGCACTGATTGCATTTTACTTATATAGAAAGGCTCCCAAATAATGGAGTGCATCTGAATATGAAAGGTCTAAAAATAAGAATTTCCGCCTGCTCCTGTGAAATCACAAGTGCGGGCGGAATTTTTTGTTGTATTCATTTCCTCTTTTGTCTCGTTCCCAAGACCGAAGTCCTGTAGGGAACCCCCACTCTCTTCTTACGCCTTAAAATCAACCTTTGATTTTGTTTGCATAAGCAGAAAGTTCTGCAGCAGAGATGTTTTTGGCTATAATCACACCATTTCCATCCAATAAATAGTTAGTGAAACCCCGGTTCAAACGGTATTTCTTAAACAAGCCGGAGCTTTCGCCTTTAGTTTCCACGAAACAGGTGGGCGTAACTATTTGGTCCTTACGAATGGTTTCTTTAAATACCGACTGGTACTCGTCAAACGAAACGGAAACCATTTCCACATCTTGAGAAGTTGATCGAAGCGCATTGCTTAAACTTGCGTTTTGCATCCGGGACTGCGCATCATAACTTGCCCAGAAACTAAGCAGCACATATTTACCTTTCAAATCGGTTAAATCAAGATTGTGCTGTACATCTGACGTAGTTTCGATTCTGAAATCAGGGGCTACGTCACCCACGTTCAAACCTCCGGTGGGTTTGTCTTTTTCTACGAAAGAAGTCAAGGAACTAATTAGTAATACAACAAAAATCCATTTTACATGCCTCATGTAATTCGGTTTTAGTTAATACTATCCGGGACTGTCCTCTAAACAGTGGTCTCTCCCCGAAACATCGTCTTTTTAGGCACAACAGAGAGGAATCTGTTGACTGTCAAGGCCTTTAATTCAGAAACCGGGTGCAAAGGTAAGTAAATATTATTTCAACTTCCAAATAAACAAGTAAATTTCTCACTTTTTAGGTGCAGTTTTTTATGTTATTTAGCATAAATACTGGGAATTTTCTCCTACTTTTGCAGGATACTTAATGAACAATCCGCTATGCAACCATCAAAAACAGAACTAATTCTGATCCGTATCACCGGTGAAGATCGTCCGGGACTCACAGCTTCCGTAACAGAAATATTGGCAAAATACGATGCTACTATTTTGGATATTGGTCAGGCAGACATTCATAATACTCTTTCGTTGGGTATTCTTTGTATGACTGAGGAGCAACTTTCGGGATTTATGATGAAAGAGTTACTTTTCAAAGCATCTTCTTTGGGAGTGACTATTCGTTTCTATCCAATTTCTGCGGAAGAATACGAAAGCTGGGTAAATCTGCAGGGTAAGAACCGTTATATTCTTACTTTGTTGGGACGTAAGCTCACTGCTCGTCAGATTGCAGCGGTAACCCGTATCTTAGCTGAACAGGACATGAATATTGATGCCATCAAACGTCTGACCGGACGTATTCCATTGGACGAAAGGAAAATGCACACTCGTGCTTGCATTGAGTTTTCAGTTCGTGGTACCCCCCGGGATAAAGAAGCTATGCAGGGACAATTGATGAAGTTGGCCAGTGAACTTGAAATGGACTTCTCTTTCCAGCTCGACAATATGTATCGTCGTATGCGTCGTCTAATCTGTTTTGATATGGATTCTACCTTAATAGAAACCGAAGTGATTGACGAGTTGGCTATGCGTGCAGGTGTAGGGGCCGAAGTAAAAGCAATCACCGAACGTGCCATGCGCGGGGAGATTGACTTTACGGAAAGCTTTCGCGAACGGGTTGCATTGTTGAAGGGGCTGGACGAGTCTGTTATGCAAGAGATTGCCGAGAGTTTACCAATTACCGAAGGAGTCGATCGTCTGATGTATGTACTGAAGAAATATGGTTATAAAATTGCTATTCTTTCGGGAGGCTTTACCTATTTCGGACAATACTTGCAGAAAAAATATGGTGTTGATTATGTATATGCTAATGAACTTGAAATAGTCGATGGCAAACTGACAGGCCGTTATCTGGGAGATGTAGTGGATGGAAAGCGCAAGGCGGAATTGCTCCGGCTGATTGCTCAGGTAGAAAAAGTGGATATTGCTCAAACCATTGCTGTGGGTGACGGAGCCAATGATTTGCCAATGTTGGGGATTGCAGGTCTTGGCATAGCCTTTCATGCAAAGCCTAAAGTAGTAGCCAATGCCAAGCAGTCTATTAATACAATTGGGCTTGATGGGGTACTCTATTTTCTGGGCTTTAAAGACTCATATCTGAATATGTAAGAGTGGGAATAATAAAAGAACCCGAAAAATTTGTACTACGTAGTGAATTTTCTATCTTTGCGAGCAAATAAAAAGAAACGATGAAGTTTTCCGAATTACAATTAAATGACAATGTACTTGAAGCACTCGACGCTATGCGTTTTGAGGAATGTACTCCCATACAAGAACAAGCGATTCCTGTAATACTTGAAGGTAGAGATTTAATAGCAGTAGCGCAAACGGGAACCGGAAAGACGGCTGCCTTTTTGTTGCCTATATTGAATAGATTGTCCGAAGGCGGACACCCGGAGGATGCTATTAACTGTGTGATCATGTCCCCTACTCGTGAACTGGCTCAGCAAATAGACCAGCAAATGGAAGGATTTTCTTATTTTATGCCTGTTTCAAGTGTAGCTGTCTATGGTGGAAATGACGGGATACTTTTCGAACAACAGAAGAAAGGCTTGATGCTCGGGGCTGATGTGGTTATAGCTACACCGGGACGCTTGATTGCACATCTGAGTTTGGGTTACGTTGATTTATCCCAAGTTTCTTATTTTATTCTGGATGAAGCGGATCGCATGCTTGATATGGGCTTTTATGAAGATATAATGCAGATTGTAAAATACTTGCCTAAGGAACGTCAGACCATTATGTTTTCTGCTACCATGCCCTCCAAGATACAGCAATTGGCCAATACTATTCTTAATAATCCGGCGGAGGTCAAACTGGCAGTATCAAAACCGGCTGAAAAAATCGTTCAGGCTGCCTATGTTTGTTACGAGAATCAGAAATTAGGCATTGTACGAAGTCTCTTTGCGGAGGAAGTTCCTGAAAGAGTGATCATCTTTGCATCTTCCAAATTAAAGGTAAAGGAGGTTGCAAAAGCCTTGAAAATGATGAAATTGAATGTCGGAGAGATGCATTCGGATCTTGAGCAGGCACAACGTGAGTTTATTATGCATGAGTTCAAATCGGGACGTATTAATATTCTGGTTGCTACGGACATCGTATCCAGAGGTATTGATATTGATGATATCCGTTTAGTCATCAATTTCGACGTACCGCATGACAGTGAGGATTATGTACACCGCATTGGACGTACTGCGCGTGCAAATAATGATGGAGTCGCTCTTACGTTTGTTAATGAAAAAGAACAGACAAACTTTAAAAATATCGAGAACTTTCTTGAGAAGGAAATTTATAAGATTCCTGTACCTTCAGAATTAGGAGAAGCACCTCAATATAACCCTCGTTCGAATAATAGTGGCGGAAGAGGAGGAAGAAACTTTCGGAATGGAGGTAGAAGAAACAGTAATGGGGGACGCTCTGCATCACCCAGATCGGGCAGAAAATAAGCGTACGCTTTCTGCCCCCTACCCTTTTTTTCTAAAATATGTCTCTTTGATATCTTTTACAATCAGATGCTTATTTGTATTTAGCAGCTGCTATATTCAATTGTCCATTAAAGCTAATGGTCAAATTCACAAGATTGCATACCGGACTTTCCGGAATGCAAACTAAGGCTTGGTAATGATAACCTGTGCGATCAATTCCTGTAAAATTCATATCGGACAAAATGGCTTGTTGCAAAAAGTCCGCAGGAATCACATCAACAAACATTTGTTTGGTGATATCTTTGGCATATAGACTCTTTTTGCCTTCATACACACATATATGCATCACGTTATCATAGTAAATGTTGTCCATACTGATACCATCGTCTGAATATGTTGTTTTCACTACTTTCATTTGTGACGGATTAATGTATACGTAGGCTCTGTAACGGACACCATCGTATATTACTACACTATCTTTTTTAGTAACTTCCGTATAAGTTGGGATAACTTCTGCAGATTTGCGAGAGAAGACCAATGTATCATTCGGATCTTCTGATTTATGCAACTTGACAATGTTGTCAGCCAGAGAATGAAACCAAAAAGAGTATTCACTCTGTTTGTCAATCTGGTATCGGGTTATATCTTTGCCATATGTATAAAGAGTATCTTTTAAAACCTTGAAGTAAACCGGAGTGCTCTGAGTGTCGGCATAATATATAGTATCTCCGATTATGCGCATCAGGGGAGTTTCTGTTTCATCATCAAGCCAAATGCCTTGGAGGATTTCTTTAGCTTTGGGGTCTTCATTGTCTTCAGAGGGCTGTTGTCCTTTGCCATTATTGCATGCTACGAATAAGACCATCAGTAACAATGTTGCAATGTACTTTATCATCTGTTTAATTTTGTGCAAAATTACTCATTTATATCGATAAAGATATAAAAAGGAGCTGAAAAGTAAGTCGGGGATTACAAAAAAACTCCTGACTTTTCAGCTCCGTTATTACTTTTTTGAGGATATGGATATTGGATATTATTTACCGATGCAGTGGTAAATAAAGCCTTGTTCCTCCATTTCTTTTTTATCATAAATGTTACGACCGTCCATGACTACCTGTTGTGACATTGTCTTTCTCACAACAGCCCATGAAGGCAGACGGAATTCTTTCCATTCGGTAACCAGCATCAGCGCATCGGCATCCAAAACGGCATCGTACATGTCGCGTGCATAATATATGGAGTCGCCGATCCGCCTTTTACACTCATCTGCTGCTGCCGGATCATAAGCACGTACGTGACATCCTGCTTTAAGCAACTTATCAATTAATACCAGCGCAGGTGCTTCACGCATGTCATCTGTTTCGGGTTTGAATGCCAGTCCCCATAATGCAATGGTTTTGCCTTTCAGGTTTCCATTGAACTGTTTTACTAACTTATCGAATAACAGGCTTTTTTGAGCTTCATTCACATCCTCTACAGCCCGTAATACCCGCATTTGATATCCATTCTGTTCAGCCGTTTTAATCAAAGCCTTTACATCTTTTGGAAAACATGATCCGCCATAACCGATGCCCGGATAGAGGAATTTACGTCCGATACGGGTATCTGAACCGATACCACTGCGTACCATATTGACATCGGCCCCTACCAATTCACACAAGTTCGCAATGTCGTTCATGAAACTGATCCGGGTAGCTAACATTGAGTTGGCAGCATATTTAGTCATCTCAGCAGAAGGAATGTCCATGAATATCACACGAAAGTTATTTAGCATAAACGGTTTGTAAAGCTTGGTCATTAGTTTCTCTGCACGTTCCGACTCGACGCCAATGACAACACGGTCAGGACTCATAAAATCATTAACAGCATTACCTTCTTTCAGGAATTCAGGATTCGAAGCCACATCAAATTCTATTTTGGCTCCCCGTTTGTCCAGTTCTTCCTGAATGGCAGTACGAACTTTACAGGCTGTACCTACGGGTACGGTACTCTTGGTAACTACCAGTTTATATTTTTTCATGTTCTGTCCGATAGTGCGTGCTACTGCAAGTACGTAACTCAAGTCGGCACTTCCGTCTTCATCGGGAGGGGTTCCAACAGCGGAAAACACCACTTCTACATCATCCAGGCAGCTTTCCAATGAAGTTGTAAACTTCAGTCTTCCAGCTCTGGTATTACGGATAACCATTTCTTCCAACCCATTTTCATAAATGGGAATAATACCTTTTTTAAGTGCTTCTATTTTTTCGTTGTTCGTGTCAACACAAGTGACATCCACACCTATTTCTGCAAAACAGGTTCCTGTGACCAAACCTACGTATCCGGTTCCGACAATTGCAATTTTCATATTCTTTTGATTATTGAGGGTTTCTATTCAAAATACTCTGCTGCTCGGAAATTTCCTGCCTGCCGGTCTTTTTCCGACATGACGAGTTGTGAATCGGCAATAGGCCAGTCGATGCCTAATGCCGGATCATTGTATATTATGGAGGCTTCCGCCTGAGGAGCATATATATTATCTACTTTATAAGTAAAAACGGCCTCTTCGCTTTTCACCAGAAATCCATGAGCAAAACCACGAGGAATAAAAAGCTGGCGCTTATTGTCATCACTTAGCAATACGCTGATATGTTTTCCGAACGTGGGAGACGATTTTCTTAAATCAACAGCTACATCCAAAACTTCGCCTTTAATGACGCGTACCAGTTTAGCTTGGCAATAGTCTCCTTTCTGATAATGGAGTCCGCGCAACGTGCCGAATGAAGATTTGGATTCATTATCCTGTATAAAATTTATCTGCCCGATAGTAGCATCAAACTCTTGCTGCTTAAATGCTTCCATGAAATATCCGCGCGGATCAGAAAAAATCTTCGGTTCAATGATCCACACACCATCTATTTCTGTTTGTATATAATTCATTCGTTTCTAATGATATTATTAAGTAGCGCAAAAGTAGGCATTTTTTCTAATATGACAGGTATAGATAGATAAGAAAGGAAGGTTGAGTTTAGCATTTGTTAATAATAAAATGTGCAGTTTTATGGCATATCTTGAATTAATCTGTTAATTTTGCACACATGATTGAATTGGCACAGCATATTGAAGTATTATTATTGGAGAATGATTGTGTAATTGTTCCCGGATTTGGTGGATTTATCGCTCACTACGCTCCTGCTATGAGAGTGGCTGAAGAGAATATATTTCTCCCTCCTACCCGTGTTATCGGTTTCAATCCCCAATTGAGGTTGAATGACGGAGTATTAGTGCAATCATATATGGCTGTGTATGATACCAATTTCTCGGATGCCACAAAAATGGTGGAAAGAGAAGTGGCAGAGCTTATTGCCGTTCTCCATGAAGAAGGAAAAACTGATTTACCTAATATTGGAGAAATCCGTTATACTATTCATAACACTTACGAGTTTATTCCATACGACAATAAAATTACTACTCCTTATCTTTACGGACTCGATTCGTTTGAGATAAAAGAGTTAACGTCTTTACGACGTCCGGAAAGAGAGAAAATTCTTCCGTTCATTCCTAAAGAAAAGAAAAATCGTGAAATCAGCGTAAACTGGGCATTTTTAAGAAATGCAGTAGCAATGATTGCTGCAGTTGCATTGTTTTTTCTAATGTCTACTCCTGTCCAAAATACATATGTAGAAAAGGGCAATTATGCTCGATTGCTCCCTACTGATTTGTTTGAGAAGATAGAAAAACAATCAGTAGCAATGACTCCGGTTATGCTGAAAGCAAACGTTGCTACTCCACAAGCTAAACCGGTAACTACAAAGAAGAAAACGACGACTGTCTATAAAGCGTCTGTAACAAAACCGGTTGCAGTAAAAGAAGTAAAAGTTGCCCATCCGGAAAAGCCAATGAAAACAGCTGATGCAAAGGTTACAGAAGCTTCTTTTCCATATCATATAATCATAGCCAGTGTAGCTAATACCAAGGATGCTGAGTTAATGGCTGCCGAATTGAAAACTAAAGGTTATGCAGGTGCCAGTGTATTGACAGGTGACGGCAAAATTCGTGTTAGCATAATGTCATGTGCCAATCGTGAAGACGCTAACCGTCAATTGTTGAAATTAAGAGAGAACGAGGCTTATAAGAATGCCTGGATGCTGGCTAAATAAATATTTTTATAATGAAAAGAATTCTTTGCCCTAAGTGTGAAAATTACCTTTCTTTTGATGAAACCAAATATAGCGAAGGCCAATCATTGGTTTTTGTATGTGAACATTGTGGTAAACAGTTTAGTATCCGACTGGGAAAGAGCAAAATAAAAGCTTCCCGTAAGGAAGAGAAGTTGGACGAGGAGGTATATAAAGAAGAATATGGCTGTATCGTCGTGATTGAGAACGTATTTGGTTTCAAACAAGTCCTACCCCTGCAGGAAGGTGATAACATCATTGGGCGTCGATGTATCGGTACAAATATCAATACTCCGATTGAAACCGGCGATATGAGTATGGACAGACGTCACTGCATTATCAATGTAAAACGTAACAAGCAGGGGGAATTAGTTTATACTTTACGTGATGCCCCGAGTCTGACAGGTACTTTTCTTATGAACGAAATTTTGGGTGATAAAGACCGTATTCGTATTGAAGACGGAGCTATCATTACTATTGGAGCTACTACTATTATTCTCCGTTCCGCAAGAGAAAGAGAGGAAATCTGAATTCTCAATAGAGTATGAACAATGATATACTTTTTATGCTAATAATCTGAAAAACAGTGTTTTTAGGAAGTTAATATCGTAAAGGCAGGAAGTTAACTTCTTGCAAACAAGATAATAACTTTCTATCCTTTATGAAGTTAATATCTTACCCCTCCCTTTAAAAGAGTGTTTTTTCCATATTATTTTAAAGTTTAAATTCATAAATATCTGGTTTGTCTTTGCATCTCTAAGTAATTTTTTTAATTTTGTGTTCGATAACGATAAATAAAATCGAAATATAAATAGAATATATTGTATTTATAATCAACAATATACCTTGGCTTTAATACAAATAACTATTCTGTACAATAAAAACACAAAGAAATGAAAAAATTTATGGGTAAGAACTTCCTGCTGCAAACAGAAACGGCTCAGGAATTATATCACGAACATGCATCTAAGATGCCGATTATTGATTATCACTGTCATTTAGTTCCCCAGATGGTAGCGGACGATTACCAGTTTAAATCTATAACCGAAATCTGGCTCGGTGGTGATCATTATAAATGGCGTGCCATGCGCTCAAATGGTGTGGAGGAGCGTTTTTGTACAGGAAAAGACACATCAGATTGGGAAAAATTTGAGAAATGGGCGGAAACAGTTCCATATACCTTACGTAATCCTTTATATCACTGGACTCATCTGGAGTTGAAAACAGCATTTGGTATTGATAAAATATTGAACCCCAAAACAGCACGTGAAATTTATGATGAATGTAACGATAAACTGGCTTCTCCAGAATATTCTGCCCGTGGAATGATGCGTCGCTATCATGTGGAAGTCGTTTGTACGACCGATGATCCTATCGATTCATTGGAGTATCACATTAAAACACGTGAAAGTGGATTTGAAATAAAGATGTTACCCACTTGGCGGCCGGATAAAGTGATGGCTGTAGAAATACCATCAGACTTTCGTGCTTATGTTGAAAAACTATCGGAAATAAGTGAGGTCGATATCTCTGATTTTGACGATATGATAACAGCCTTGCGTAAACGCCACGATTACTTTGCCGATCAGGGATGTAAGCTGTCTGATCATGGAATCGAAGAATTTTATGCTGAAGAGTTTACGGATGGCGAGATTAAAGCTATTTTCAATAAAATTTATGGTGGATCTGAACTAACAAAAGAGGAGGTTCTGAAATTTAAATCGGCTATGTTGATTATACTGGGTGAAATGGATTGGGAGAAGGGATGGACACAACAATTTCACTATGGTGCAATTCGCAATAACAACAGCCGGATGTTTAAATTGCTGGGACCTGATACTGGGTTTGATTCCATTGGTGAGTTTATGACTGCTAAAGCAATGAGTAAATTTCTGGACCGTCTGAATTCAAAAGGTAGACTGGCCAAAACAATTCTATATAATCTGAATCCTTGTGCAAATGAAATGATTGCTACTATGATAGGTAATTTTCAGGATGGCAGTATCCCCGGAAAAATTCAGTTTGGATCGGGATGGTGGTTTCTTGATCAGAAGGATGGAATGGAAAAACAATTGAACGCCCTTTCTTTACTTGGATTGTTGAGTCGCTTTGTAGGAATGCTGACGGATTCTCGTTCTTTCCTCTCTTACCCTCGTCATGAGTACTTCCGCCGTACATTGTGTAATCTATTGGGGCGTGATGTGGAAAGCGGTGAAATACCGGCATCTGAGATGGACCGTGTCTGTCAGATGGTTAAAGATATCAGCTATTTTAATGCTAAAAACTTTTTTCAGTTTTAATTACCTGTTTATTTAACTGTTATAATAAATTAAGTCGGAAACTGGTTCTCCAAGCCTTTTTCCGGCTTTTATTTCATGAGTGGCTGGTCGGATTGGCAAAAAATCTTATCTTTGCGTTCGATTATCAATTAAAAAAAGAAAAACATAAATGAACAATTCCCCTCAGCCTGCTGCTAAAGGGTTCACAAGAGCCTTTTATGTCAGCAACACAGTCGAACTGTTTGAACGCATGGCTTACTATGCCGTGTTTATCGTTCTCACTATTTATCTATCTACAATTTTAGGTTTTAATGATTTTGAAGCAAGTATGATTTCCGGCCTTTTTTCCGGTGGATTATACTTGCTTCCTATTTTTACCGGAGCATATGCCGATAAAATCGGTTTTCGCAAATCAATGCTTGTTGCTTTTTCATTATTGACAGCCGGATACTTGGGCCTGGGAGTATTACCCACGTTACTTGAAAGCGCCGGATTAGTGACTTATGGAGAAAGCACTCATTTCGATGGACTGACGGATAGTGCCTCCCGTTGGTTGATAGTCCCGGTTCTATTTATAATTATGATAGGCGGCGCATTTATTAAATCGGTTATTTCAGCTTCTGTTGCCAAGGAAACAACTGAAGCGACTCGGGCACGCGGATATTCTATTTTTTATATGATGGTTAATATCGGTGCCTTTACCGGTAAAACGGTTATCGATCCTCTACGGAATGTTATTGGTGACCAAGCTTATATCTATATTAACTATTTCTCAGGAGTCATGACTCTCATCGCTTTGTTGGCTGTTTTCTTTTTGTATAAATCGACTCATACCGTAGGAGAAGGAAAGAGTATGCGTGAGATCGGACAAGGTTTCTTGCGTATTGTCACTAATTGGCGTTTGCTGATCTTAATCCTTATTATTACGGGATTCTGGATGGTACAACATCAGCTTTATGCTACAATGCCTAAGTATGTTATTCGCATGGCTGGTGAAACTGCAAAACCGGGGTGGATTGCCAATGTAAATCCTTTTGTCGTTGTTTGTTGTGTGAGCTTTGTGACTCGCTGGATGGCCAGACGAAGTGCTATCACTTCGATGAATATTGGTATGTTTCTGATTCCGATATCAGCGCTGTTGATGGCATGTGGTAATCTCTTGGGCAATGAAGTTATCTCGGGAATGAGTAATATTACGTTGATGATGATTGCCGGCATCGTGGTACAAGGCTTGGCAGAATGCTTTATTTCTCCGCGTTATCTGGAATATTTCTCTTTACAAGCTCCTAAAGGTGAAGAAGGCATGTACTTAGGTTTTAGCCATCTTCACTCTTTTTTGTCTTCTATTTTTGGCTTTGGGCTCGCAGGGGTGCTGCTGACCAAGTATTGTCCGGATCCTGCCCTGTTTGAATCCAGAGAAGCTTGGGAAGCCGCCAGTGTAAATGCTCATTACATCTGGTATTACTTTGCAGCAATCGGTTTGATTGCAGCAATTGCATTGCTTATTTTTGCAAAAATCACCGATTTCATCGATAAAAAGAAGAAAGCTAACACCTGATTGTTTCCTTTTTTATGTATATTTGCCGTCACTTTGCCATAAAAGTTGACGGCAATTTGCATTTAAAAGAAGAGAATAATAATGAAGATTAGATTTATAAGCCTGGCAAGTGGCAGTAGCGGAAACTGTTATTATCTGGGTACCGAAAAATACGGCATACTCATTGATGCAGGTATCGGAATTCGTACCATAAAAAAAACGTTGAGAGATATAAATGTGACGATGGATTCGATACGCGCAGTGTTTATAACGCATGATCATGCTGATCATATCAAAGCTGTGGGGCATTTAGGTGAGAAGTTGAATATTCCGGTATATACCACAGCACGTATACATGCGGGGATTAATAAAAGTTATTGTATGACAGAAAAATTGCATGCTTCTGTACGCTATCTGGAGAAAGAAGAGCCTATGCAATTGGAAGACTTCCGCATTGAATCTTTTGAAGTTCCACATGACGGAACAGACAATGTGGGTTATTGTATAGAAGTTGATGGTAAAGTCTTTTCTTTTCTAACAGACTTGGGAGAGATTACTCCGACTGCTGCCCGATATATCTGTAAAGCCCATTATTTGATTCTTGAAGCTAATTATGATGAAGAAATGCTTCGTATGGGACCTTATCCTACATATCTGAAAGAACGTATTTCAAGTAGTACAGGCCATATGAGTAATGTAGATACTGCCGACTTTCTTGCTGAGAATATCACGGAACATCTTCGTTATATCTGGCTTTGTCATCTGAGCAAAGATAATAATCATCCGGAACTGGCTTATAAAACGGTTGAATGGAAATTAAAGAATAAAGGCGTCATTGTTGGGAAGGATGTGCAACTGCTTGCTTTAAAGAGAAATACGCCATCAGAGCTCTATGAATTTGAGTAAGTGTGAGAAAAAAAGAATAAAAAAGATTCCTATTTGTTTTGCAATATGAAATAAAAGCCCTACTTTTGCAACCGCAAACGAGAAACAAGCACTCTTAGCTCAGCTGGTAGAGCAATTGACTCTTAATCAATGGGTCCAGGGTTCGAGTCCCTGAGGGTGTACAAAAGGAGATTATTTATAATCTCCTTTTTGTTTTTGTGACATTTTGAAATATTATCTTATCTTTGTCGCCGCAAAGAATAAAATTGATGAAAACAACTTATCTGTTTGACATACTTGTCGATTATTTGGAACTGGCTTAGCTACGGTTTCACCTTATTTTGATATGCCTTTTCTCGTAATGGTATATCTCATTCTTCTTTTCCTCCTGTATAAATGCAACAGAGGAATGATCTCATTCTTTATCTTATTTCAACTTTAATATGAATAATTGGAAGAAAAAGTTTATTATTATATGGACCGGGCAGCTATTCTCTATACTAAGTAGTTCTATTGCCCAGTTCTCTATTGTTTTGTGGATTAGTCTTAAAACTGGTTCTGCAGAAGTATTGTCATTTGCAACAATTGCTGCCCTATTGCCACAGGCGGTATTAGGTCCTTTTGCCGGTGTATTTGTCGATCGTTGGAATCGTAAGTGGACTATGATTGGAGCAGATAGCTTCGTCGCCCTTTGTTCCGGTATAATTGCATTGTTGTTTTATCTTAATACAGTTGAGCTATGGCATATATATTTTTTGCTTATGTTGCGCTCTGTCGGTGGTGCATTTCATACGCCTGCCATGAAATCGTCTGTGCCATTGCTGGCACCCGAGAAAGAGCTTATGCGCATTGCAGGTATCAATCAGGCGATTCAGTCAGTATGTAACATCGGTGGACCGGCTCTCGGGGCTATATTACTGCTTGCCTTCGACATGAGCCTTGTTATGCTTTTGGATGTATTTGGAGCCATAATAGCTTGTACAGCTTTACTTTTTGTGTATATTCCTAATCCTAAAAAAGAAAATGCTTCTGCTAAGAATGTGCTTTATGATATGCGAGATGGGTTTAATGTCATCATGCGCAACAAAGGAGTCAGTTGGGTTATGGTAACAGAAGTTCTTGTTACATTTTTTGTTATGCCTATGGTAGCTTTGATGCCATTGATGACCTTGAAGAATTTCTCGGGAACGGCATATCAGGTGAGTTTGATAGAGGCCCTTTTCGGTGCAGGCATGCTGGCCGGTGGTGCATTGCTGGGTGTTTGGAATCCTAAGATACGGAAAATTCTGCTGATTGCCACCTCTTACTTTTTACTCGGTCTGGCGTTGGCATTCTGTGGAGTGCTTCCGGCTGAAGGCTTTATCTATTTTGCCATACTAACAGTAGCACAGGGCATAGTTGTTCCGTTCTTTTCCGGACCTTTTACTTCATTGCTTCAAACTCAATTTGAACCGGCATATTTAGGACGGGTATTTTCACTTTTTGATAGCGTGAGCTTACTCCCCTCTATTATAGGGTTGTTTATTACGGGATTTGTTGCTGATAATCTGGGGATAGCCAATATTTTCATTTATTGCGGAATAGCAATTGTGCTTACCGCCGTTTTGATGATGTGTATTCCAGCCGTTAGGGATTTGGAAAGAAAAGGCAGGTAGAACGAATTTATTTATTATAAGTCATCCGTTTATGCTCACTGTTTATCTCTTGGGTTGTGAAGAGATAAACAGTGAGCATCTTATGAAATATAGTATAACCTGAATATATTAAAGACTATTGATTAGAAAATGAATTGGAATCTTCCCTGAACTACGCTGAAGTTTTGGTTGCTTATCTCTTTTATATTAGCTCCGGGTATCATATAGCTATAGTTTAATTTTACTCCGATGTATTTATTAATGTAATAATTAAGTCCAACGGAGATATCTTTTTGTTCTCCTCCCCAGATAGCAGCTTTTCCGTCATTAAGTGTTAGATAATTAAATCGGGAACAGAGCTCCAGGCTTTTTCCTTTCGGCCGGCCGGGACATGCGACTGATTCGTCATATAAATAAGTCTGACCGGCTAAAAGCCAAGAGCATTGAAGATAACCACCTTGTGCTACATAATTTTCAAATGTATCATCCCGCTTCACATGTGTGCGTATATATTCACTTTGCAGACAAAAACGGTGATAATAAACCAATAATTCGGTGCCAAACTTTATCTGATGTGTCGCATGGTCGACAGTGGCTGCAACAATGTTTCGGTTGTCAATCGTGCTCACTCCAGGAGATTTATAAGAAAATACGTTTTTGTCTTCTTCATTCAATGAACCGTCAGGAGTACGATAGATTGTTGCAAACCCTATATGGATAAGCTTCTCATTTTCAAATACCGGTCGATATACTATCCTGCCATCCAACGCATAGCCTTGTGAAACATTTTTCAGATTATTGACATCATTGTCGGTAAATGCCCCTCCCGACAAATAGTAACGTTTACTTCTATAGCTATATGCGACTCCCATTCGCCGACTGTTTGTCAAGGCAAGAACGACTCCGGGAGATTGATTAAAGCGAAGGTCGAAAGTACTACACAGCATTTCTAAGCTGAAGGGTTCATAAAATTGTCCAACCTGTATAGTGTGCTTTTTTTGTGTATACATTGCGTAAGCATCCTTGATTGCTGCTTTATTGCCCGTATAGCCTATTTCAACTTTCATATTCCAGTTTTGATAAGCAACTTTTGCGCCTATGCGAAGATCACCAAATTCCACTCCATTACCAAAATGGTTATCATTTTTAAGATATACGCCTCCATCCAGAAGCATTCGTCCTGTCACTTTACATTGTAGTTTGTCCGAGTTGGGCTGTGCCGAAGATAATAAAGCGTAAGATATGCCCAACAAGTAGGAAAAAGTGTGTTTTAGATATAAGTTCATTTGTTATTAGATTTTTAGCCTTGCTATTTATTTCGGATACAAAAATACATTAAAAGAAATATAGATGAAATGAATATTTATAATTTATTGATATATTGATTTTTTTTCATTAGAAGATTGTAATATAAATCTAATTAAATAGATACAGATAATTTTATAAATTATATATTATAAGAGGTATTATACATTTATCTGTTGAATTATAATAGTTTACGTAAATCGTACTATATAAAATGCTTTAATGTGCGATTAAAAAAACTTTTTTAAAACTTAATCTTTGACCGGAATATGTTTTTTCTTTACTAAATCTTAATTCAACGCTTCTTGGTCTAATATAGATTATTGTAAATGAGACAATTTATCATGTATGATTATTTATGAATGAATACTTAAAAAGATACAAGTGTTTCATTAGACAGAATAAAAGACATTCTTTAGACGAAAAAATTCCTTCAAACATTTGCAGTTTAAAAATAAAGGTTTACCTTTGCACCCGAAATCAAGAACGCTTGATAACATGCACTCTTAGCTCAGCTGGTAGAGCAATTGACTCTTAATCAATGGGTCCAGGGTTCGAGTCCCTGAGGGTGTACAATTCGTTATAAATCCACTGCATATAAAAATGTAGTGGATTTTTTATGTGTTTATTTTTATTTTGCTTCTGTTCTTCAACAAGATATTGAATTAATCGGAAATTTTTGTTGGTGCTCCTCTCTTTATATTTCTGCATCTTAGCGATGCCTTTGTCGCACAACCTTCTTCGTATTGATGTTTTTCCTGATAAGTAAGGATAGTCCATCAATAATGAAACCTAAAGATTCAGGTGGAAGAGTATCTTTTGATCCTTGGGAAAATGGTTACTCCCTATAATTCAAGTTCATCTTGGCAGCTAAGATACAGATCTTGCGGGCCAAGATGTGTATCTTGCGAGCTAAGATGTAGATCTTAGCCCGTAAGATGGACTTTAACTATCGGTCTGAAAAGTTTATTTTCTATGTTTCAGCACTTTAGAGTAAAGTGATTTGTTATTTTATAATTGGGTCTTTACAACCAATAAAAAGAAATGTATACCGCTCCTGTGGTTAAGTTCTGATTATATTTCCTTAGGTGTACTTTAATCATTTTTATGGGCTGCAATCGGACTGTCCCTTTTTACATAAAGATGAATGCCAACAAAAATTTCCGATTACTCCGTTTTTATGTATTTGATAGTAAATAGATAGATAATTATAGCAAAAAGACTGGAAAAAAATGGATTTTATTTTGTTTTTAACCTTGAAACTTACTATCTTTAGGAAATAGATTATAATTGGGGGCAATTAATAAGTCCTGGCCCACAGGCGAATGATATGAGAATACAATTTGAAATTAAGGAAAAGTTACCTGAAATAATCGGGGAAATTCTAAATTCCGAAAGATGGACGACCCTTATTAAGGAAGATATTTCAGGTAGGAAATTAGTCGTAATCCGTGATCGTGCATTCGATTCGGAGGCAACTGTGGAGATCTACTCTCGTGAGGTTACTATTAAAACAGCATGGTCCAGATACACTTATCGGCTGTTTATATTGGGAGATTGTGTGTGGTGTGAATACAACGGTGCTTATCGTGGGTTATTAGAACAAAACTTATTGCCGTCTATAACTCCTAAAGAGAGTTTATTGGATTCGGAAGTTTTGGATAGTTCATTGTATGGGCATGAAAAGAAAAAACTCCGGGAATATGCTGAGGATAATCTTAAACTGAAGAAATTCAGACGTGAGAATTTTAATGAAAATCGCACTGGAGTAGCTCCGTTTGATCATCCGAAAAAGGTGTATGACGAATTCATTAAAGAAGATTACATTGTTCCTTCTTCGGAAAATAATAATAAATAAGAATAATAAAGGAGGATTTTATACTATTCAGAGTATCAATCCTCCTTTATTTCTATAGAGGATTACTCTCTGTATCCTCCATTTCCGGTGCATCATGTATACTTTTCATTATAAATGCCCACGTGATAAGCAAAAAAGCTATATAAATAATTATATATTCCATAATCCCTTTATTTTATTGACTATATAACAGGTTGGATTTTGAAAAGATGTTCGTATTACATTTTTTTTGCATATTCGGATGAAAATAAATGCATTGTTCCTGAGAATACGATACATTTCTCCAATAATAACATCAGTAAGAGATTTATTTGTCATCAGAGTAGCCATATTCTTTAAGAATATTTCTGCCAATCTCCTCCAGACAGCTTCTCAGAAACTTCCCTATTTTTTTCATGATCACATTCCTTTCATTTTAGTTGTCATTCGCCGATATAACAAAAATGATAATTCATGAGTTGTATTTTGATATTGCTTTTTGGGGGGATCTGGCTATTATTTGATCTGTATCAAGTAAACAATACAAAACGGATAGTTGTTTATATTATAAAATCTAAAAATATAAACTTATGATTTACAAATTTTTATTTCCTCTTAAACCAGACAGTATGGGAGCATCCGCATTCCTGCTGATTCTAAGAATCTCGTTTGGATTATTGTTAATGAATCATGGCATACAAAAATGGAGTAATTTTCAGGAACTTTCCACATCCTTTCCTGATCCGTTGGGATTAGGTTCTCCCCTCTCCTTGGGGTTGGCCATTTTTGCAGAGTTAGTATGTTCGATGGCCTTTATTATAGGTTTTCTTTACAGGTTGGCCATGATTCCAATGATCTTTACTATGGGTATTGCATTCTTTGTTATTCATGCAAATGATGCATTTGCAATGAAAGAATTGGCATTAGTATATTTGATTGTTTTTATTTTGATGTATATAAGCGGACCGGGGAAATATTCTGTCGATTATATGATAGGCCGGCAACTCCGAAACAAAAGGAAAATGTAAGCAGAAAAGTAACCTAAATTTGTTCTCTTTAGCTAAAAAGAGTATATTTGCAGATTATAACAGGATCGTTTTTATATAAATGATCCATAATATTAACCTAATAACAAATAAAAAAATTAGTATGAAAAAGAACAGATTAACTTTGGTTGCTGCCATTTTTCTCAGTGGTACTATCCTGTTTAGTTCATGTGTAGGATCATTCGGATTGTTCAATCGCATTTCGTCATGGAATCAGTCCATTGGTACAAAATTTGTAAATGAACTTGTTTTCCTTGCTTTAAATATCGTTCCGGTATATGGTGTCGCTTATCTGGCAGATGCATTGGTGATTAACTCAATCGAATTCTGGAGTGGCACCAATCCTATGGCTAATGTAGGTGATGTGAAGAAAGTAAAGGGTGAGAACGGAGATTATCTGGTAAAGACCCTTGAGAATGGTTATTCCATCACTAAAGAAGGTGAAAATTCAGCTATGGAGTTGATTTATAACAAAGAAGCAAACACTTGGAATGTTGTTGCTGACGGAGTCAGCACGGAATTGTTGAAAATGAACAATGACGGTACTGCTGAAATGAATTTACCGAATGGAGAAAAGATGAACGTAACTCTTGATGCACAAGGTATGATGGCTGCACGTCAGGCTACAATGGGCGGACTGCTTTTTGCAGCACGCTGATTATCGAAATAACTATAAATATAAAGATGAAACCGCTCTGAGAGTCAGTTTCATCTTTTTTTTATCTCTATCCTTAATAGAATCAGAATGGATAGCCTACAGCAAAATGAAATGCGAAATCACGGCTAAATTTAGGATGAATAATAGGATAACGTTTTTTTGTTTTCTCATATTTAGGATTTACAGCTTTCATACCTCCGTCAAAACGAAGTACAAAAAAGTCAAGGTCCAGTCTGAGCCCTAATCCATAAGCCACTGCGATTTGCTTATAGAACTTGTCGAATTCAAAAGCTCCTCCCGGCTGGTTTTCATATTCACGGATAGTCCATATGTTACCTGCATCGATAAATGCCGCTCCGCGGAACTTCCAAAACAGACGGGTCCGGTATTCGATGCTTGCATCCAATTTGATATCTCCGGACTGATTCATGAAATTTCCATCGCCGGCAAAAGAGCCCGGTCCTAAATTACGTACAGACCATCCTCTTACGCTGTTGGCTCCTCCTGAGAAATAACGTTTCTCAAAAGGAACTACCTTTGCATTTCCATAAGGTACGGCAACTCCTATCCCCGCATGAAACGCAAGGGAATTGCGATGATCGATTATAATATTCTTGGCAAAATCAAAGTCGCCTTTCAAATATTGTGCATAAGGTATCCCTAAAATAGCATATTCCCCATCTTTATTCTTTCTCATATTAATCATTTTAGAGACTCCGTAAAGAATGTTGCCTGCAGATTCGAAGCCTGCCCGTATGGAATAAGAATTGGAAGTTATCGTATTATTGACAAGGGTTCCTCCTGCACTATTATAGTTATAAGTATATCCCATACGTACAATAAGACGATTTTCATAATTATATCTGAGGATGTAGTTGTCTTTGTCCTTATCAATATAGTCTTCCTGGAATTGAGGAGAAATCCAGGGAAGGTAGAGGTAACTGATATCCAATAAATCGATGCGGTGCTGAATCTTTTGTTTTTGCATCCATTTGTAGCTCCATGAAGCCGAAGCAATGGTGCGGGAGAACTCGGGGCGTAATTGATAATTGTATTGTAGTCCGAACTCTGTCGTTGCTCTTATCCGCCGTTTAAAGTCAGAAGTAAGAAAGGGAAATAAGAAACTGGGGAAATTGATGCTTGTTTCAACTCCGTATTCAGTATAATTATGGTTTTTATATCCCGGCTGTAATCCGGATATGGCCTCATAAGCTCCTCGGAATTTTACCATGAAAGTTTCTGAGCCGCGAAATAAATTTCTATGTTGAAAAGAAACGGACGCGGCAGCTCCCAAATCACCTGCCGAATTAGTACCTTCCAACTCAAAAGAAATGGATTTATGCTTGCTTTTGGTTAGCATTACATAGCAATTCAGTCTGGTACTATCGTCATTTTGTGTCTCAAAAAAACGAATGTTAGTATACTTGAGAGCTGAAAGCCTCCCAAAATAAGTATAGGTCTTTTGTACGTTACGTTCATCATATAAATCTCCGGAGGTGAATCTTAAGTTATCTACGAGCACTTTAGGACGTAAATACAGTTGGTCTTTATAATAGATCGGGAATCCGTTATAATGCAAAGAGTCATTAATTTCAATGCTGCTCAGAGCTGATGATTGCAAGACATCATAATCAGTAATAAAATTGATTTTGTTGATCTTGTACTGAGGATGTTCTTTAGGAACATCACCAACATAAGCTTTATAGGGCAACAGATGTAAAGTCAAATCTACTTGATAAGTATTGCGGGCAGTATCTGCCGTATAAGTAATATAATCCTTATTAAATTTATAATAACCGTTACACAATAAGTAGTCTGTAATACGTTGCCGTTCCGCATCAAGTGTGTTTACATCGAAAAGCATTCCTTCTTTCAACGTTGATTTAGTAGAATCATTTTGAAGATATTCGGCTATTTTCTTATCAGAAATATCATACTTCAGTGTGCGTACAGTATAAGGTTTGCCTGAATTGATTTCATAAAACAGTTTTAGCTTTTTCTTTTTAGTTTTTATGGTTCTTTTTACGGTAGCTCCCATATAGCCGAGATTCTGCACTGCTTTTGCAATTTCTTCTTGCGAACGGATAGCATCGGCTTCATTATAGATAACCGGAGCATCTCCTATCTTGCGCAAGAATTTATTGAGCCATTTCGTAGAATCCCTTCCGGACCAATTATACACATACAGTTGAGTCTTGACTGCACTGAACCATTTCGAGTTAGGATTCTGTCGCACATAAAGTCGCATGTCCGACGGTTTTATGTCTTTATTATCAGTATGTATTTTTACTTCATCCAACAAATAAGAACCCTCCGGCACAAACTTAGTGGCAGAACACGAAGCCAGTGACAAAACAAAATAAAGAAGAATCGTGTAAAGAACCCCTTTCTTCATATACGGTTTTTAATAGATTACGCCAAATAGGTTACAAATATAAACCATATTTTTTGTTTTGGGAAATAAAAATGCCGGAAGAGCATTTCTACTTTTCCGGCATTTTTATAGATGATTACATCATTTAAGCCTAAACCTGACCGGAAGTGTAAATCGTGAGTTTACATTTTCACCTTTGTGTTTTCCTGGAATCCAATCGGGCATTGAGTTTACCACTCTGATAGCTTCGGCATCAAGTAGCGGAGATATGCTTTTTACAACAATCGGGTTAAGCAGTTTACCATTCTTAGAAACAATAAACTGAACTACTACCTGACCTTCTTCCTTGTTTTCAATAGCTTGGGCCGGATATTTGATGCTCTTTGCAATAAACTGTAAGCATGCCTTCATTCCATCCGGAAATGTAGGAGCACTATCAACGACATCATACACTACGTCTTTTAGTATAGCTACAGAGTCCGGTACTACTTCTTCTTTAAGGGATTGTGTGGCACTTACAGAGTCTTTCACTTCGGTAACAGCCTGCTCGTTACTTGTTTTACTCCCGCAATTGCTAAACAATAGCAACATGGCTACTACCGGCAGAAATATCAGAAATTTGCTCTTCATAATTTTTTGAGTTCTTTTTTCGTTCAACATTTTAATTCGTTTTTAAAGGTTATACATTAGGATTAATATCTGGATTTGCTGCAGCCAATCAGAGCTTATTTATTTTTTAAGAGAAGATACTGTTCTTCTTTCTTTATTGTATTTTATGTGTCTGGGCATACCTTCTTCGTTCTGGATATCAATATAATGATGTATTACAAATCTACTAAATTTAAGTAGATGGTTTATATTTATCAATATAAAGTTTGTTAATGGTAAGAAAATAAAGACATAAAAAGGATTAGAAATATAATAGTTAATTGGGAATATCTTTATAGCTTTGCCGTAAAATTAGAGTTAGATGGGAACATTAAGTAAAAATAGAGTTAAATATATCCGATCGCTGGAATTAAAAAAAAATAGGAAAGAAGAAAGAGTCTTTCTGGCAGAAGGTCCCAAATTGGTAGGTGATTTACTGGGACATTTCCCTTGCAAGTTTCTGGCGGCCACTTCGGAATGGCTTAGAGAACATTCTGCAGTTAAGGCTGTGGAGGTAATTGAAGTCGGTCCTGAGGATTTATCTCGTGCCAGTTTGTTGAAGAGCCCTCAACAAGTACTGGCATTGTTTGAACAACCGAAGTACGAGATCGATACAGAAGTTATTCGTAACTCTTTATGTTTAGCTTTGGATGATATTCAAGACCCCGGTAATCTTGGGACAATCATTCGTCTTGCAGACTGGTTTGGTATTGAACACATTTTCTGTTCGCCCAATACTGTTGATGTTTTTAATCCTAAAGCCATACAAGCTACCATGGGAGGCATTGCCAGAGTAAAAGTACATTATATCGCATTGCCAGAGTTGATTCATGTACTGGGAAATGTACCGGTATATGGTACCTTTCTGGATGGAAAGAATATGTATGAGCAGCCTTTGTCAAAGAATGGAATAATAGTAATGGGGAATGAAGGAAATGGTATTGGAGCCGAAGTGGAAAAGCTGGTAAACCGTAAGTTATACATTCCAAATTATCCTCAGGAACGCGAGACCTCAGAATCATTGAATGTAGCCATTGCTACCGCAATTGTCTGCGCTGAGTTTCGGCGACAGGCCGCATTGTAGCAAAGTCAAATGGAAATAACAAATAAGCCTGCCATTTCATGCATGAGGTAATTTCCGGAATAGTAATACTTTGTTCATCGGTATTGGTTAAGTTGAACAAAGTATTATTTATATCCATCCTTTCTTGCGGAATCAATAAAATGACACCGGGAAACCATTCTACAGATTCAATTTCTTCACTACAGGGAAAAATACGATAGACATACTCTCCCTCCATTTCTATGGCATGCAGTTTTAAAAATCCACTTTCCGGAATAAATATATAATGTGCAGCAAAACGTTTCATCTTATTTTCTAATTATTCTGACGACGCAATGGTCTCCTTGGATTAGTTCGTTGCTGTCTTTCTAATTGCTGTTTTTCTTTTTCTATTTGTTGCTCTTTCTCTCGTTGTTCCGGTTTAACGGGACGGACATCGTTATTGGGGCGGTTCAAATCCTTTGGATTAGTCCGTTGATGTACCGGCGTCGTTTGAATAGTATCTTGGGGAGCTTTCTTCCGGATAGAATCTACCTTATTTTTTTCTGTTATTGAGTCGGCATTTAAAGAGTCTTTTCCCATTTGTGTTAATGAGTCATTTACATGATAACGGGTCAACGAAATGTCACTAACCAAAAGTGTTGTTGACTTTTGGGATTGCGGATAGAAAATGAATCCTTTTATTTCCTTGATAGTCATCGTATCTGATTGAAGACGAATGTCCTGAATTCCTGATTCAAATATATGTTTCGTGCAACTATTGGTCACACTGTCGTTCTTATAAACAATCTGCATGGCCATTACCGGAGCCATTGTTGAGTCCGGCATTCCATCCAGGAAGTTATATTGTATTTTCCAGAGCAATACATCACGTTTCTTGAAATTTGTATCAGAAGGTAATGTGAACGTGAACCTATTATTCAATGGAGATCCCGTTAACTGGGCAACCCGCTGCCATGCCCAGACATCAATACTGTCGCCTGGAGCAGACATCTTAGGCTTATTATCACGCAATGCTATTAAGTGGTTGATGGCATCCTGTTGGGCTTTCAGCCTTTTATTTACCTTTTCATAGATTTCCGATAGTATTTTTGTGTTGCGTGTATACCATACCATAGACGAGTCAAAAACTTCTTCTGTTGTACCATATTTCTTAAATACAGCTTCTACATACAGTGCTTTTTTGTAATTCTCGCCACCAGGCATGTTCTCACCCATCGCTTTGGCAATGTGGTAATCGTATAGCAGATTTTCCATCTGTGATTCTGATATAACGCTATCAGGTCTTTTCACCTTACAAGCAGATGTGATCAGTACCAAAAGACAGATACAACATAATTGAAACCGGAAATACTTTTTCATTACCTCTTTTTTACTTTTTGGTCACAGAATGATGGTATGAATCATTCAGATATTTGCTATAGAACAGTAATAAGGCAATAATTCCGCAGCTAATGGCGGCATCTGCGAAATTGAAGATCGGACTAAAGAAAATGAAATGCTCTCCACCTACAAAAGGCATCCATGCCGGCCAGTTTGTATCGATAATCGGGAAATAAAACATATCAACTACTTTACCATAGAACCAAGTGGAGTAACCACCTCCTTCGGGCATAAAACTGGCTATTTGTGAATGTGTGCTTTCGTTGAAAAAGACTCCATAGAAAACACTGTCAATAATGTTACCCAGTGCACCGGTCAAGATTAACGATACACAAATGATATATCCGGTTTTTAATCCTCTTTTTACTATTTTATATAAGTACCACCCTATCAAGCCTACTGCAACGATTCGGAATGTAGTCAGAAAGAGTTTTCCAAATATCTCCATTCCAAACGCCATACCATTATTTTCGGTAAAATAAATATAAAACCAATCTGTAATACGGATACTCTCATGCCAATACATATGAGTCTTGATCCAGATTTTAATCACTTGATCAATGATCAGCACAGAAAAAATGACGAGCAGAGCGATTTGTCCTTTCGTGAGTAGTTTCTTCATTTTGTTAAGCTATCAATTATATAAGTTACGAGCTACCAATTACAAGCTAAAGAGAAACACGATATTGCCGTGTATACACTTGTCTCTTGCAATAGGTAGCTCGTAGCCTACTATTTATTTCTTTCCACTGTTCTTTGCTTCAATGCTCAGTGTAGCATGAGGCACAGCACGCAGACGTTCTGCCGGAATTAATTTTCCTGTTTCACGGCAAATACCATACGTTTTATTCTCAATACGTACAAGAGCAGCCTGTAAACCCTGAATAAACTTCAGTTGGCGCTGAGCCAGACGTGTAGTCTCTTCTTTCGACAATGTATTTGCTCCTTCTTCCAAGACTTTATATGTGGGGGACGTGTCATCTGTGTCATTTCCGTCCAGCCCCATTAAGCTCAGTTTTAACTGTTCATAGTCACGTTGTGCTAATTCCAGTTTTTCATTAATGATGGCACGGAATTCTTCTAACTCCGCATCCGAATATCTTGTCTTTTCTGCCATAACTTTTACTGTTTATTAGGTTATTAGTATTAGAATTATTCTTTCACTACATTCACAAACAAAGAGAAGTCGTCGAAATTTAATTCTGTGCCGCCTTTTACTTCGTCTGCCAAAGTAAGGGATGTACCCAAAACTTGGTTACAAATATAACCATTATATTCATTTACCGCATCATCTGTCTGCGGATTTTTAGATAATGTTATTTTTATTTTGTCTGTAATCTCGAAACCACTTGATTTACGGATATTTTGAATGCGGTTTACCAATTCACGTGCAATTCCTTCACGGCGAAGTTCTTCCGTTACAGTAACTTCCAGCGCAACAGTCAATTTCCCTTCATTGGCAACCAACCATCCCGGAATGTCCTCGCTGAAGATCTCTACATCTGCAGTTTCTATAATAGCTTCTGCCCCATCTAAATTAAGGGTATAACGGCCGTTCTTCTCGAGTTCGGCAATAGCTTCCTGTGACATTTCTGCTACAGCTGCTGCTACAGCTTTCATTTGCTTTCCGAATTTTGGTCCCAGTTTCTTGAAGTCACATTTAACCTTTTTCACCAGAACGCCGGCTGCACCATCAACGAATTTAATCTCCTTTACGTTGACTTCACTCATGATAAGTGCTTTTACAGCCTCGATATGCGCCTTTTGTGCTTCATCCACTATAGGGATCATGATACACTGCAACGGCTGACGAACTTTAATATTCACTTTACGACGCAATGCCAACACCATGGAAGTAACGTCTTGTGCCATCTGCATTTGTGCTTCCAGTTCCTTATCTACCATTTTTTCATTGTATTCCGGGAATTTCGCCAGATGGACAGAAACTACATTATCGCGTCCTGTTGCACTGATTAGGTCGCCATACAGACGGTCTGCATAGAAAGGAGCGATAGGTGCCATTAATTTGGCTACCGTTTCCAGGCATGTATACAAAGTCTGATATGCAGATAGTTTATCCTGAGTGAATCCACCACCCCAGAAACGCTTACGGTTCAGGCGGACGTACCAGTTAGACAGATTATCGTTTACGAAATCAGAAATTAAACGTCCTGCTTTAGTCGGTTCATATTCGTTATAACAGGTATCTACTTCCTTTATTAATGTGTTCAGTACAGAGAGAATCCATCGGTCAATTTCCGGACGATCGCTCATCGGAACATCAGCCTCTTTGTATTCAAACCCGTCTACATTAGCATACAAAGCAAAGAAAGAATAGGTATTGTATAAAGTACCAAAGAATTTACGACGAACTTCCTCGATGCCTTCTACATCAAACTTCAGGTTATCCCATGGAGAAGAATTGGTAATCATATACCAACGCAAGGGATCGGACCCATATTTCTCGATGGTAGAGAACGGATCAACTGCATTTCCTAAGCGTTTAGACATTTTATTGCCATTCTTGTCTAATACCAATCCGTTTGAAATGACTGCTTTGTATGAAACACTGTCAAATACCATGGTTGCAATGGCATGTAAAGTGAAGAACCATCCACGTGTCTGGTCCACACCTTCTGCAATGAAATCTGCCGGATATACCTGATGGCTATCCAATAACTCTTTATTTTCAAATGGATAATGGATCTGTGCATAAGGCATCGCACCCGAATCAAACCATACGTCAATCAGGTCTGTTTCGCGTTTCATAGGCTTACCATCTTTTGAAACAAGGATAATATCGTCTACATATGGGCGATGGAGATCTATCTTATTATAATTTTCTTCATTATATTCACCCGGTATGAAACCTTTATCTTTATAGGGGTTCGATTGCATATACCCTGCGGCAACCGATTTTTCGATTTCATTATATAACTCCTCAACCGACTCTATACATTTCTCGTCGCTGTTGTCTTCTGTTCGCCAAATAGGCAACGGAGTACCCCAGTAACGGGAACGGCTCAGATTCCAATCATTCAGGTTTTCCAGCCATTTGCCAAAACGTCCGGTTCCGGTAGATTCCGGTTTCCAGTTAATGGTTTTATTTAACTCTATCATGCGCTCTTTGCACGCAGTAGAACGAATAAACCAACTATCCAGCGGATAATAAAGCACCGGTTTGTCTGTACGCCAGCAGTGCGGGTAATTATGCACATGCTTTTCTATTTTGAAAGCCTGATTATTAACTTTCATCATCATACAGATACTTACATCCAATGATTCATCCTGATCGGATAGATTCGGATCATAAGCATTCTTCACGAAACGACCTGCATACTCTTTGTATAAATCTACGTTAACGCGCTGTTTTACAAAATCTTCATCCAACTCATCTAAAGTATAGAATTTACCGGTCAGATCTACCATCGGACGAAGTTCACCTTTTTTATTAACCAACTGTAATGGAGGCACACCGGCAGCTTTTGCCACTTGAGCATCATCCGCACCAAATGTCGGAGCGATGTGTACAATACCCGTACCGTCCTCTGTTGTTACATAATCGCCCAGTATTACACGGAAAGCACCTTCTCCCGGATTTACCCATGGAATTAATTGTTCATATTCCATGTCTACCAAATCGGTACCTTTATATTCAGCAATTACTTTGAAAGGAACCAACTTATCACCTGGTTTATAATCTTCCAGTTTCAGTTCGGCTGCTTTCGGGCTGAAATGTGCATTCAACAATGCCTTTGCCAATACTACCGTGATTGGCTGTCCTGTATATGCGTTATACGATTGAACTGCAACGTAGTCAATTTTAGGACCTACACAAAGTGCTGTATTCGAAGGTAGTGTCCATGGAGTAGTAGTCCATGCTATAAAATAAGGAGTACCCCACTCTGCCATTTCGGGTTTAGGGTTCTTCATCTTAAATTGTGCCACTACCGTTGTGTCTTTCACGTCACGATAGCATCCCGGCTGATTCAGCTCATGCGAACTTAATCCAGTCCCGGCTGCCGGAGAATATGGCTGGATAGTATATCCTTTATAAAGTAATCCTTTTTTATACAATTGTTTCAATAACCACCACAGTGTTTCGATGTAACGGTTGTCGTATGTGATGTACGGGTGCTTCATATCCACCCAATACCCCATTTGATGAGTCAGGTCTTCCCATTCTTTTGTGAATTTCATTACATCCTGACGGCAATGAGCATTGTATTCTGCTACAGAAATTGTTTTTCCAATATCCTCTTTGGTGATCCCTAAAGACTTTTCTACACCTAATTCTACAGGGAGCCCGTGTGTATCCCAACCTGCCTTACGTTTCACTTGATATCCTTTCATCGTTTTGTAACGACAGAAAATATCTTTTATAGAACGAGCCATTACATGGTGAATACCCGGCATACCGTTAGCTGATGGAGGCCCTTCGAAGAAAACAAACGAAGGACAGCCTTCACGTTCTGTCATACTCTTGGCGAAAACCTGGTTTTCGTCCCATTTTTTCAATACGTCCTTATTCACCTGCGAGAGGTCGAACTGCGAATATTCGGCAAATTTCTTGCTCATGGCTATATTTACAATTTTACTATTTTACAATTTAAGATCGGGATACCCTCCCTATTTTAAGGGTGCAAATGTACAAAAACATTCGTTTTCATACAAGAAAAGCCTTTTTAATTTCAGTCTGACAGGAAGGGCCACCTTGTGAAAAGAGTGTAAAAAGTAGTAAGGGGAGCAAAACAAAAAACTATATGCCTTGTTTATCAGGGAAATTTTAAAACCCTATATGTTATGAATTACGGTATTAGTATATTGTTCAGAGCAATTCCTTTGGCGATGGCTCTGTTTTGTTTCGGCTACGGAGCGTTTATCAGTGTATATGGAGATGATCCTAACCGATTGGTGGCAGGTCCTGTAGTCTTTTCATTAGGTATGATTTGTATTGCATTGTTTGCAACGGCTGCTACTATTATCCGGCAAATCATACATACTTATGGGCGCGGTTCTTTGTACGCACTGCCTATTATCGGTTATCTCGCTGCTGCCGTTACTATTATTGGTGGAATCTGTATGTTTACCGGATCTGCCTCTGCCTCTTCCTTTGTGGCTGGGCATGTGGTTGCCGGAGTAGGACTGATAACTACTTGTGTAGCAACCGCTGCAACATCTTCTACCCGTTTTTCACTGATTCCTGCCAACTCAAAAATGATTGGTAATGGTATTCCTAAAGGAGCGTTTACTAAAGGTCAAGAACTTGTATTAAAAACAATAGCTATTATTGTATCGTTGATTGCTTGGATATGGGCTTTTGTTTTATTGGCCAAAAGCGATGTACATCCTGCTTATTTTGTAGCAGGGCATGTGATGGCAGGTCTGGCTTGTATTTGCACAAGTCTGATTGCTTTGGTCGCTACTATTGCCCGTCAAATCAGAAATGTATATACGGATAAAGAGCGTAAACAATGGCCGAAACTCGTATTATTGATGGGAACTATTTCCCTCCTTTGGGGGCTGTTTGTTATTTTTGCCGATTCAAGCAGTACAAATGGGGTTATCGGATATATTATGATTGGGCTTGGCCTTGTTTGTTACAGTATTTCCAGTAAAGTAATTCTACTGGCAAAAATCTGGGGACGAGAATTTGCTTTGGCCAACCGCATCCCTCTGATTCCGGTATTGACAGCATTAGCTTGCCTGTTTCTGGCCTCTTTCGCCTTCGAATTAGGTACAACACGCGATGATTATTTTATCCCTGCACGCGTATTAGCCGGTTTAGGGGCCATTTGCTTCACCCTCTTTTCAATTGTCAGTATTCTTGAGAGTGGAACATCTTCAAAATAAATGCAATAGGACAATACTAAAAAGAAAGCGGAATTGTGAACTCCGCTTTCTTTTTAGAGAGTTCATTTATTCATAGAATTTATTAAGTGAGACATAATATTCTAATCGGGAATTGGGTAATGTGAATGACATATAATTGCCAAAATATACATTTGGGCAGCCGGTTTCACCAAGAATTTTTCCTGCATGAGATTTTTTAATAGCAGATGCAAATGTCGACGCTCCGGAATAAGTGGTTTCATTTACCAATACTGTAACTGTTCCTTTATAAATATCTGCTTTATCCCGGTTTCCCGCTACAGAAGAATCTTGAATAGCAAATAAAGAACCGTCAGGTAAATTTTTGATCTCTTCATAGGTTTCCGGATGTTTTTGCTTATTATACAGTTTTGAGTATGAACTGATTTTTAAATCAGTTTTAGCATATAATGTATAAGCATCATGCGATAAGTATGATAGAAGCATGTCAACTCCGGCACTTGACCCTCCTTTGTTATTTCTGATATCTATAACCAAATTGGGTACATGTTCTCTGTTAATCACCGAAAAGACAGAGTCACAAAATTGTTTTAGTTGTGGTAATTGATATAAGTTCATTATTTGCAGAGTAGCAGTCTGTCTATCGGGGCTTAGAGTATAACTAAATTGCGGCAGGCTTTTTCCAAGTTTTGCTTTTAAAACAGGGAGGGCATCTATTTGTCCGATGCCATTCAATGATTCTTTCCAGATCTTATTTCCCCTTTTAATTGTAAAATCATATTTGTCACCCCAATTATATTTATACCATAGCAAAGTAGAAAGATAAAGGGTCAATTGATTTTCCTTAATAGCGTTTCCTTTTTCAGCTCCCAGTAAGAGATACAATTGGCTTAATATAGTTTGACTATTTATATTATTCATACATGTTATTTCATCATTTTCCTGCATCGAACAGGATATTAAGGGGAAATCAACTACTATCTTATCGTCTACTATTTTTAAGCGTAAAGGCAGAGTCAGTCCTCCATGATTCAAATAGTCTATTCTGTCTGGAGTAGCAGGAATTGCGAAATTAGTATGACCATCTTTTACAGATGCAACAAATGGAGAGACTATAAAGTAGAAATCAGAAACGTTTCGTTCTTTATTTAACAAGCGATATATTGAATCATGCTTTTCTTCAAATTCTTTTTGTGTTTGATACATAAATAAATCCGGATGTACTTGACATAATAAGCTATATAAGGTATCAAAATCTTCTTTTTGCTGGCGGGAGGTTAGTACTTGAGCATTTATTGGGATGCTGAGATTACATAAAATGATTATCATCAGAATTAAAGATGGAGTTTTCATGTTTTGCCGTTTTTAAGATTAGACATTTAATGATTAAAGCTATTTTGTGAATGCTAATATAGATAATCTCCTGGAAAGCTACTTTATTCTAAGTACTAATTTATATTTTCTTTTATTTTGTATCCCGGTCATCCCCAACTAATATTATAAATAGCAATGTTCCTTTTTAATTTAAATCTACTTCAAATTTGTATTTAATACAAATTAATAGCCCTTTTATACGTTTATTGGCATATTTTTACTTACTTTGCACCCTATAAAGGCACAACTATGCACAAAAAACTATTAGTAACTGCATATTTTGTAATAGCGGCATTATTGCAAACTATGACAGGCAATTTCCCCTTATCTTTTTTTGCATTCCCTCTGAATGTGATTGTAGCAGTTATATGGGTCTATTTATTATGGCGTCTCTATAAAGAAGGGAATAAGTTGCCGTTAACCCGTTTTCTGCTGTCTTCCCGGACAAGTATTTTATCAATCTTATTATTAGTAGGTGGCAGCTTGGTTATCGGGTTGTTTCCCCAATTATCGGAAGCAGAAGCTGCATCCATATCAGGAGTCCCAGCCTCATTGGGATGCTATAACTTTATGACTTCCTGGATATTCATTGCCATTCTTTTTCTTTTATTGAGTAATCTGGCAATGGTGGTTATCCATGCTTTCTATCATCGTGTACCGGCGAAGAAGCGTTTTCTCCTGAACCATTTGGGATTATGGCTCGCTTTATTTGCCGGATTCTTCGGTAGCAGCGATGTGCAGACATTACGGATCCCGCTTTATGCCGGACAACCGGGACGCGAAGCCTATAGTATGGATGGGAAAGCCTATTATCTGGATTATGAATTGGAACTCTACTCTTTCAATACAGAGTATTATCCGAACGGGATGCCTTCGCGTTTTGCGGCAGATGTACGTATTGGAGAGCAGAGAACTACGCTTGAAGTAAATCATCCTCACAGTTACCGTTTGGGAGAAGATATTTATCTGACCGGATATGATACACGTAATGTGGGAAATACCCGATATTGCATTCTTCAGATTGTACGTCAACCTTGGAAATATGTAATGGTGACTGGTATTTTAATGATGTTAGCAGGAGCTGTTTTGCTATTTATTAATGGTCCTAAAAAAACTAAATCATGATAACCTGGGATAACTTCTATCTGTTTGCAACCGTCTCCATCTGCCTTTGGCTTACGGGTGCCATATCGGCACTTCGTTCATCGAGACAAAGTAAAATAGCTGTTGTACTGACTGTAGCAGGAATTACTTGTCTGGGGATATTCATTGCCGGGCTATGGATATCTCTGCAACGCCCTCCTCTTCGCACTATGGGTGAAACCCGTTTGTGGTATTCCTTTTTTATGGGGATTGCCGGGCTGTTGACGTATATTCGCTGGAAATATCGATGGATACTTTCTTTCTCTACTCTGCTGTCCACTGTTTTTGTTATCATCAATTTGCTGAAGCCCGAGATACATGACCAATCACTTATGCCGGCTTTGCAAAGTGTCTGGTTTATTCCCCATGTCACAGTTTATATGTTCTCCTACTCTGTATTGGGATGTGCTTTCATTATTGCTATTTGCGGGCTTGTACACCACAAAGAAGAATATTTGGTGACAGCGGATAATCTGGTCTATTCTGGTGTGGCTTTTTTATCGATCGGCATGCTTCTTGGATCTTTATGGGCAAAGGAGGCCTGGGGAAATTATTGGAGTTGGGATCCCAAAGAGACCTGGGCAGTGGTTACCTGGATGGGATACCTATTATATATGCACCTGCGCTTACGGGGCAGGTTTCGTAAAAAGATGCTGTATGTCATACTTATTTTCTCCTTTTTGGCTTTGCAGATGTGTTGGTATGGAGTAAATTATTTGCCTTCGGCTCAACAAAGTGTACATTTATATAATCGTAATAATTAACTAAAAGAATCCACAATGAAGAAAAGTACAAAATTTATCATCGCATTACTGGTGACGGTCGGAGCTTTGGCTATCACTTACCGCGTCGTAAATCAGGCTCCGTCAAAAGAGCTTGCCGCTGACGCTCAGATGCAAGAGATCATTACTTCCGGTGGTTGCCTGCAATGCCATTCGGGTAGTCCGGATCTTCCTTTTTATGCAAACTGGCCTGTTGCCGGCGGAATGGTTCAGAAGGACGTGGAACAAGGTTATCGCGCTTTTGACATGACCGAAATGGCTGAAGCCTTAAAAGCCGGTAAACCTGTAGGAAAAGTGGCTTTGGCCAAAGTAGAGAAAGTGATCATGGACGGAACAATGCCCAAACATGCCTACTATATGGTACACTGGGGAGCCAGTGTGACAGATGCTAAAAAGGAAATGGCTATGGCGTGGGCAAAACAACACCGTCTGGCACATTATGCTAACGGGCTGGCTTCAGCCGAATTCGCTAACGAGCCGGTGCGTCCCATCGCTGATTCCATTCCGGTAGATATGCGTAAAGTGATTTTGGGAGATATGCTTTATCACGATACTCGCCTTTCGGCCGACAACACCGTTTCATGTGCATCATGCCATGGATTGAATACGGGAGGGGTAGACAACAAGCAATATTCAGAAGGTGTAGGTGGACAGTTCGGAGGTGTGAATGCTCCGACGGTATACAATGCTGCCTACAATTTCGTGCAGTTCTGGGACGGACGTGCCGGAACACTTGCAGAGCAGGCTGCCGGTCCTCCGTTGAATCCGGTCGAGATGGCTTGCCAGTCTTTTGACGAAATCATTGCAAAACTCGAACAGGACGCTAATTTCACCAAAGCCTTTTTAGCTGTATATCCCGACGGATATTCGGAAAAGAATATCACTGACGCTATCGAAGAGTTCGAAAAGACATTGCTCACTCCCAATTCTCGTTTCGACCTTTATCTGAAAGGTGAAAAGACTGCTATTAACGATATGGAACTTGCCGGATACGAATTGTTTAAGAAATACGATTGCGCTACTTGCCATGTAGGTGAAACTTTGGGTGGTCAGTCTTACGAGTTAATGGGTGTGAAGAGAGATTATTTTGCAGATCGTGGCATTGAATTGACAGAAGAAGATAACGGACGCTTCAAACAGACCCAAAATGATCGTGATAAACATCGTTTCAAAGTTCCCGGTTTAAGAAACATTGCCCTGACAGCTCCTTACTTTCATGACGGTAGCATGAAAACAATGAAGGAGGCTGTGGATTATATGGCCAAATATCAGGTAGATAAGAATCTGCCGGAAGATGAACTGAATAAAATAGTAGCTTTCCTGGAAACACTGACCGGAGAGTATAAAGGTAAACCACTGACCAATGATAATCAGAGCAAGGCATTGTAATGTCTGCCGGATAAAAACAAGAAAAGGATACTCTGCAAAGAGTATCCTTTTCTTGTTTTATGCTATAAATGGATTAGTTACGAGGCAGGGCTTCTTTAACAACCATCTGACGGCCTTCGTATTCAGCACCGTTCAACTCAGCGATAACATTTTTGGCTTCGTCGTCGTTCGGCATTTCAACGAATGCGAATCCTTTAGATTTGCGAGTCTCGCGGTCGGTGATCAGTTTTACTGAATCAACTGTTCCGTACTCTTCCATTACTTGTCTCAAATCTGCTTCCTTAACACGATAGCTAAGGTTTCCAATGTACATGTTCATAAAATAAAAAAAATAAAAATTGATAAATAAATTTAGAAACAACAGAAGTTTGAGATTAGATCCGGATTCGACTGATTCAGTAGAAAATAGAGTAAAATAAAACGATCAATTGTTTTCGGCAGCAAAGAACGCCATAATATTTGGATTATCAACTATAAAAGGGCATTTATTTTTCAATAAACGCCCTTTTTTCTTACAGATGTGTCTCTATTAATGTTTACTCAGATAGCTGGCCACTCCGTCTTCGGTTGCTTTCATGGCATCTTTACCTTTCGACCAATTGGCCGGACAAACCTCGCCATACTCTTCAAAATGTTGCAAGGCATCCACCATACGCAGTACTTCGTCTACGTTACGTCCCAATGGTAAGTCGTTGATGACACAATGTCTCACTACACCTTCTTTGTCAATCAGGAACAGACCGCGGAAAGCCACCGGTGCCCCTTCGCATACCCAATTGCCATTTTCATCGGGAGCATAGCTTCCGGCCAGTACTCCGTAACTTTCAGAGATTGATTTAGAAAAGTCGGACACAATAGGATACTTCACGCCTTGGATACCTCCCTCGCTCTTGGGCATCTGCAACCAGGAGAAATGAGAATATTCAGAGTCGACCGAGCAACCTACCACAGCTACGTTCCGTTTTTCAAACTCGTCGAGCCTTTCCTGAAATGCGTGCAGTTCGGTGGGGCATACAAAAGTAAAATCCATCGGATAGAAGAAGAATACTACATACTTTTTCCCTTTATACTGATCCAACGAGAAGTCCTGAACGATTTCATGCCCATTGATTACGGCCGTGGCATCAAATTTCGGCGCTTGTTTTCCAATTAATGATCTCATAATTTTCTTGTTTTAGAAGTTATTAAACGATTCATTTCGGAAACAAAGCTATCAGAATCTTTGTTTGCTACCAAAGTTTAACGATTTATAATATCTATCGGATAATAGACAAAATCTATTGCGGCTTCTTAAATCTCACTTCATATACATCGTTCCGGCGATCTTTCAGGTTACGTACACTGCCATAAGTATGCAACTCGTTCAGCAAATCGAGATCTACGTCCGAAACCAGGATCATTTCCGTATTTGGAGTGGCTTCGGCGCGCTTTCCGTCCGTCGGGAAGGCAAAGTCGCAAGGTGTAAATACCCCAGACTGGGCATACTGAATGTCCATGTTATGTACACGGGGAAGATTGCCTACGCTGCCGGCTATTACAACAAAACATTCGTTCTCAATGGCACGTGCCTGTGCACAGACCCGTACACGTGAATAAGCATTTTGAGTATCGGTGAGGAACGGCACAAACAGAATCTGCATTCCCTGGTCGGCCATCAGCCGGGAAAGTTCGGGAAACTCTACATCATAACAAATCAATATGCCGATCTTGGCACAGTCTGTTTCGAATGTTTTCAACTGTTTGCCCCCGCTCAGTCCCCAGCTCTTTATCTCGTCCGGAGTGACATGAAGCTTTTCATACATTTCGTAAGTTCCGTCACGCCGGCAGAGGAAACCGGCGTTGTACAACAGTCCGTCCTCTTTTATTAGCGGCATGCTGCCCGTAATGATATTGATATTGTAGCTGATTGCCAGATTGATAAAGCGGTCACGGATTTCCTCGGTATATTGGGCCAGTCCGCGGATAGCTTGTGATTCGCCTTTATCATTGTACTTTGACATCAGTGGCGCATTAAAGTATTCGGGGAAAAGCACAAAGTCGCTTTTATAGTCGGATACGGCATCAACGAAAAATTCTACTTGTTCGAAAAGGTCGTCCAAAGTTTTGTAACTGCGCATCTGCCATTGCACCAATCCTACGCGAACCGTCGTTTTGGGAGCGAGGTATTCCTGTGTAGGGGGCTGATAGTAAATGTTGTCCCATTGCAACAGGCAAGCATAATGTTTGGATTCTTCATCATTCGGCAGATAATTGGTCATCACCTTCCGAACGTGGAAATCATTGGAAAGTTGAAAAGTGAGCACCGGGTCGTAGATTTCCCGCTGGCGTACGCGGTCAATATACTCTTTGGGACGCATCTTGTCAGCATATTTATGGTAATTCGGAATACGTCCGCCAAACATGATCGCTTTCAGGTTAAGCGTTTCGCAAAGTTCTTTGCGATATTCGTACATGCGCCGTGCCAACCGTAATCCGCGATATTCGGGATGAATAAAGACCTCGATGCCATATAGGATATTTCCTTGGGCTGTGTGGGTATTGAAAGTCTCCTTCCCTGTGACTTGGGCATAAGTGTGGTCGTTCTTCACTTTATCATAATCTACAATGATAGAGAGTGCACAGCCAACGATCTTCTCGTCGACTACGGTTACAATCTGCCCTTCGGGGAAAATCTTGATTAGTTTCTCAATCTGTCCGTGTGTCCAGAAGACATCACTTCCGTCCGAATATACACGTGTAAACGATTGGGATAATTGAGCGTAATCTTCAATCTGGAGGTTACGGATCTGTACCTTATTAATTTTATGAGGATAATCCATAGTAACTTGTATTAAAAAAACGTTGCAAAGGTAAGCTTTATCTTTATAACCGGACAGCTTTCATATAATTTTATACCTTTGCACTTCATAACAACTATCAAGAGTATGCGTAAATTTATTATTTCTTTCTGCTGCTATGTTTTCTTTATTTTTACTTTGGCAGCGCAGGACAAGGCTCCGCACTACACCGTAATTGTTTCGTTGGATGCCTTCCGCTGGGATTATCCGGAGATGTATGATACCCCTAACCTGAACCAGATGGCCCGCGAAGGGGTTAAGGCAACGATGCTCCCCTCCTATCCGGCATCTACTTTCCCCAACCATTATACATTGGCTACGGGGCTGGTACCTGACCGTAACGGTATTATCAACAACACTTTCTGGGATGTAAAACGGCATCGGCAATACTCCATGGGAGATCCTGCCACACGAAACAATCCCGACTATTATCTGGGTGAACCGATTTGGATAACAGCCCAGAAGCAAGGTGTAAAAACAGGAAACATCTATTGGGTAGGTTCGGATATTGCCATTAAAGGTTGCTACCCCACTTATTACCGGGAATATGCAGAAAAGCCCCGTCTTACTTTTGAGCAACGGGTAGATTCGACCATCGCTCTGCTGAGAAAGCCGGAAGCGGAACGTCCCCGTTTTGTTATGCTTTACTTTGAGGAGCCGGATGGAGTGACGCATCATCATGGTCCTTACAGCGCGGAAGCTGCCGCTATCGTACATCGTATGGATAGTCTGATAGGAATGTTGCGACAGGGAATCGCTGCTCTCCCCTTCGGAAAAGATGTCAACCTGATTGTTACTGCCGATCATGGGATGACGGAAATCAGTGACGACCGGGTGGTAGATATGAATAAATATCTGCGTCCGGAATGGTGCGAAGCGGTAGACGGGCGGACACCGACTTCTATCTTTACCAAGCCGGAATATCGTGACTCGGTATACAATGCTTTAAAGAATGTAGCCCACATCCATGTTTGGAAAAAAGAAGAGATTCCTGCTGAGCTGAATTACGGAAGCAGTGACCGTGTTGGAGATATTGTAGTGGCTCCCGAATTGGGATGGCAATTTACCGATGTGCCGCGTGCGCTGAAAGGTGCTCATGGTTATTTTCCGCAAAGTCCGGATATGCAAGTAATGTTTCGTGCCTGCGGTCCCGATTTTAAGGAAGGATATGAATCGAAAGGTTTTGTCAATGTAGATATTTATCCGTTACTGGCGTATTTGATGAAGATCACTCCGGAGAAAACGGACGGACAGTTTGAAAGGATAAAAGACATTCTGAAAGATCTGTCTTTTTGATAATCTACTGCGTGTAGAATAGCATATTTCTGTCCAACGGCAAGGCGGACAAAAAAAACGCCCGGAATTTGAATCAGTCTATTTAAGAATGCAAGCCTATTGCGCGTATTTATTACAATATGCGCAGCAGGCTTGTGTTATTTTAATCTTTATGATCGGAGTCGGCTCTAAACAGTGATCTTTTTTCTATTTTTCGCTTGTTGATCTTTTGCGCTCAAATAGAGAAAAAAGGTCTGCGTTCTTACCATTTTATAATATCATTATACCATATGGGGCAAATGTAGTAATCATCCGGACGGGATGGTTACGGCATAATGAGCAAATGCAGTAACCATTTTCTCTCTTTGCTTACTGTAATTTGTCCGAAAGCCTATTGTTCTACCCCTCTCACGTTACTTCTGAGAGGGGTAGGACTATAGGCTTCGTGTTATTACGCTTCCGGTTCGCCGGATTCATAAAAAGTGCATGTCAGCAAAGATAAGTATATGCTACATTCGGTCAGTATTCAGACCATTCTGCTTTCAAAGTGGAATGGGGCAAGAATCCTCTCCCATCAATGTTTTTTCCAAAGTTTACTCATATCTTCCAATGTCTTTCCTTTGGTTTCGGGCACCCAACGCCATACAAACAGTGCGGCAATCACACAAATGACCCCATAAAGGCTGTAAGCAAACATCGGACTGAAATCATAGAGGGCAGGGAAGGTGGACGAAACAATGTAATTGAATATCCATTGAAATGCTACGGCAATGGCTACGGCTTTGCCACGGATGGTGTTGGGGAAGATTTCGGATATCAGTACCCAGCAAATAGGTCCCCACGACATCATGAAAAAGGCTGCGTATACAATTACCGACAGCACGGGAAGTATCCCCTTGACGCCCATGCTGTCGCACAAGGCAACAGCGAATGCCCCGGCCGCCATACCGATGGACCCGATGATGAGTAAGGGCTTACGACCGAAACGGTCGACGGTAAAGATGGCTACCAGTGTGAAGATAATGTTGACAATCCCCATAATGACGGTTTGCATCATTCCTCCCCCTTCGGCGCCGGCATTTTCGAATATTCGAGGTGCGTAATAAAGCACGGCATTGATGCCGATGGCCTGCTGGAAGACGGAAAGCAGAATACCGATGACAATCACTGTTGCGCCATAAGTGAACAGCTTTTCTGCCTTTTCCTGCGAAGTAGCCTTTATATCCGCCAAGATTTCTTGTGCCTTGGCGGCTCCGTTCACTTTCTTTAGAATGGAATATGCTTTCTGATCCTGATCGATCATCACCAGATAGCGGGGAGTTTTGGGTACAAAGAAGAGCAGCATGCCGAAGAAGGCAGCCGGAAAAGCTTCGGAACCAAACATGTATCGCCATCCTTCGGTTACGGTCCACATATCCGATTCGCTGCTGACGGAAAGTGTACCGGCGGCATCTTTCAGGATGATCGGATTTTGGTGGTCACCCAAAATCAAGAAGTTTACAAAGTAGACTACCAGCATGCCGAAAATAATGGCAAACTGATTGCAGGACACCAGTGTACCCCGGATATTGGATGGTGCTATTTCGGCAATATACATCGGACAGACGGCAGATGCCAGCCCCACACCGATACCACCTACGATGCGGTAAAGGTTAAAGGCTATAAGCAGGTTCATATCAGCTTTTCCATATTCAAAGAACAGGAACTCGGGGTAATATGACCCCAGTGCCGAAAGGAAAAAGAGAACGGCAGCCAGTCGCAGCGAGTTGCGGCGACCCAACCGTGAAGCAAAGATGCCGGACAATGCACCACCCAGTACGCAACCAATCAGTGCACTTGAAGAGGTGATGCCGTGCATCACTTTGTCGTATTGAAAATCTGTGGCTGTGAGGAAGAAGGCTTCGAGCCCTTTCTCAGCTCCCGAAATCACAGCGGTGTCATAGCCGAACAACAGTCCGCCCAGGATGGCTACCGATGTAATGGAATACAGGTAGAGCTTGCTACCTTCGTTGGTATGATTCATGGCATTAGCTTTTTTGAATTACGGTTTGCAGACGGAAACTGTCTGCAAACCGCATTGTACGGACTTATAGTGAGTATATGTTAACGAGCGCTTCATACAACTCCTGTTTACCACTGGTTTGTTTCGGCTCACCATTGGATTTTGCATAAGCAACAAGTTCATCCAGAGATATTTTACCTTCTTCAAACTCTTTCCCTTTACCTGTATCGAACGAGGCATAGCGTTCGGACAGCATCTTCCGGTAAGGAGATTCATTGAGCAGATTGGCTGCGCTTTCCAAAGCACGTGCCATCGCGTCCATTCCGGCAATGTGGGCAATGAAAATATCCTCCGGATCGGTAGAGTTCCGGCGGGTCTTGGCGTCGAAGTTTGTTCCGCCGTTGCCCAATCCGTCATTACGGATAATCTGCATCATGGCTTGTGTCAGTTCGAAGTTATCAATCGGGAACTGGTCGGTATCCCATCCATTCTGATAGTCGCCGCGGTTTGCATCGATAGATCCTAACATACCGTTATCTACAGCCACTGCCAGTTCGTGTTCAAATGTATGTCCCGCAAGGGTGGCATGGTTCACTTCAATGTTCACTTTGAAGTCGCGTTCCAGCCCGTGAGCTTTCAGGAAACCGATGACAGTTTCGGTGTCGACATCATACTGGTGCTTGGTCGGCTCCATGGGTTTCGGCTCAATCAGGAAGGTGCCTTTGAAACCTTGTGCGCGGCCATAGTCACGGGCAATGGTGAGCATTTGTGCCAGATGTTCTTTTTCTCGTTTCTGGTCAGTATTCAGCAGCGACATATATCCTTCGCGTCCGCCCCAAAAGACATAGTTTGTCCCCCCCAGTTCTATAGTGGCGTCAATCGCATTCTTAATCTGAACGGCAGCACGGGCCACAACATCGAAATCGGGATTGGTAGCCGCACCGTTCATGTAACGGGCATGGCTGAATACATTGGCTGTTCCCCACAATAGTTTGATACCGGTTTCGGCCTGCTTCTGCTTTGCGTAGGCAACCATCTCTTTCAGGTTGGCTTCATAGGCCTCGATGGTATCAGCTTCTGCAACCAAGTCTACGTCGTGGAAACAATAATATCCAATACCCATCTTCTGCATAAACTCAAAACCTGCATCCATCTTGTTCTTGGCTGCCTGTAAGGGATCAGGGTCACCGTTCCATGAAAATTGTTTGGTTCCGCCTCCAAACTGGTCACCGCCCTCGGCACAAAGTGTATGCCACCACGCCATTGCAAACTTCAGCCAGTCTTTCATCTTGCGGCCGTTAATCACTTTCTCGGCATCGTAATAACGAAATGCCATCGGGTTCTTACTATCTTTACCTTCGAACTTAATTTTCCCTATACCCGGGAAGTACTCTTTTGTTGCCATATTATTTAAAGTTTTAGGAGCTTCGCCCGCTCCTTCTTCATTTGGAGAAGGCACAGGAGACAGCTTTGATGATTCATTTTTTTATCTTATGATTATTCGTTTTTTTTATTCATCTGCATAGATCGGGCCAGGCATTGTTTCCAACGTCCATATGCATCGGCATATTCCTGTTGCCGGGCCGGATCGGGTTCAACGACTTCCAGCTTGTCGAGTGACGCGAAAGCCTCTTGATGGTTTTTGTAGATGCCTGCTCCCATCCCGGCACCCTTGGCTGCGCCGACAGCACCATCTGTGTTATAAAGTTCGATGGTAGCTCCCGTCGTGCCGGCCAATGTCTCACGAAAAATGGGGCTGAGAAACATATTGGCATGTCCGGCATGGATCTTTTCGACAGGGATACCCATTCCTTCCATAATATCGATACCATATTTAAAGGAAAAGACGATGCCTTCCTGTGCCGCACGGATCAAATGCGCCTTGTCATGCATGTTGAAGTCAATTCCGTGAAAACTGCAACCGGTCGTCCGGTTGTTCAGCATGCGTTCCGCTCCGTTACCAAAAGGCAGAATGCTGATGCCTGCACTGCCAACCGGAACCTGTGAAGCAAGGCGGTTCATCTCTGTATATGAGATGCCTTCCGGAGCGACATTGCGTTTTATCCACGAATTTAGAATCCCTGTTCCGTTGATGCAAAGCAATACACCCAGACGTGGATTCGCGGCAGTATGATTGACATGCGCAAAGGTGTTGACACGCGACTGCGGATCATAGCTGATTTCCCCGTTTACTCCGTATACGACTCCCGACGTTCCGGCAGTGGAAGCTATTTCACCCGGATTAAATACATTCAAGGAAAGAGCGTTGTTGGGCTGGTCGCCAGCACGGTAAGTGATCGGTGTACCTTCCTGCAATCCAAGTTCCCGGGCAGCACTCCCGGTTAATAGTCCCTGTTCGGCGAAAGTTGGCCGGATGTCGGCTATCAGAGAAGAATCGAACCCATAATATTGCATTAAGAAATCTGCCGTACGGTCATTCCGGAAATCCCAAAGCATACCTTCGGAAAGCCCTTCGACTGTCGTACAGATTTCTCCGCTCAGTTTCATGGCAATATAATCACCCGGCAACATAATTTTATCAATCTGTGCGTAAATGTGCGGCTCGTTTTCCTTTATCCATGCCAGTTTAGAAGCGGTAAAATTGCCGGGAGAATTGAGCAAGTGCGCAAGGCAAAACTCCTCTCCGATTGTTTCGAACGCCTTTTGTCCATAGGGGACCGCACGCGAATCGCACCAGATTATAGCCGGGCGCAGCACGCGCTGCTGTCTGTCTACACATACCAGGCCGTGCATCTGATAAGAGATGCCGATGGCCTTGATGTCTCCGGCAGCTATCCCCGATTCTGAAAGGACGGACTGTGTGGAGAGTTTCAGATTCTCCCACCAGTCTTCCGGTTCCTGTTCTGCCCATCCGGAGCGTACGGCAATAATGCCTGCCTCCGTTTTCGGAAAGAATGCGGAAGCGACGCATTTGCCTGTCCCGGCATCTACCAAGCTCGCTTTGACAGACGAGCTGCCTATGTCATACCCTAATAAAAACATGATCTTGTTTATTAATTAATTTGTGATTTAAAATAAAATCTCCATAAGACTTACCGTCTTACCTTATTATATATCTTTTTGTCGAATTTATAATAGCGGGCTGCCCGGTGGGCCACTCCGGTTTGTTTTTCTTCCAATGGTACGACGTACTCCATCAAGGCTATCTTTTTATGGAAGTTGCGTACATCCACTGCTTTGTCGTATACCAGTTCGAACAAGATCCGAAGTTGGGAAGCGGTAAACTTGCGCGGCAGCAGATCAAACAGCATTGAAGGATTGAACTCCACAAATTGCCGGATATAAATCAGCGCCTCTCTGATAATCAGATTATGGTCAAAAGCCAACGTCTTTATATCTTTCAGTGCCACCCAACAGGCCTGGAACTCATCCAGGTTTTTGTCCAACGCCCGGTCTATCTTTACCATCGATAGATAAGCTATGGTGACAATGCGCTCTACTTTCGATTGCATTGCCCGTTCCAACCAACGCACATCTTTAGGATTGCTCGTCCGGTTCTTAGAACCAAATGCTTTAAATTGCATCAGGTTGACGCTCCGGATACCTGTCAGTTCGAATAAAACACGTTGTGCTGCTTCGTCCAGGTCTTCATCCATGTAGATCAGGCTCCCGGGAAGCTTCATATCATGGTAAACTTCTCCGTTTTCCTCTCCTACCCGCTTAATCAACAGGACTTTGAGTTGCTCTCCGTCAAAACCAATCACTACACAGTCTACTGAGATATGATTGTTTGCCAATGGGGTTTGTTTCGGTATGTCATGCATAATATTTAGTCTTTGAACATTGCAAATATAGAGATATTCTCATCTGGTAAGCAATTAAATTATATGCTATAAAGCATTGTTTTTCATATATATACATATCGTATGTTTTACACTAAGGAGTATTCATCTTATTGTATAGACAACAATATGTATTTCTACCTTCCAGGAAAGACAGTAATTGTAGAAAGTACAAAAAGATGGGGATACTTTATAATCAGCTCTTTCGATTGATGGCAGACCATTGGTTTTACGGCGGACTTATTGTATTTTATAAGGTGTGTCATTTTGTATCTTCTTTGTTTTTATCCTATCTTTGTTGTAGAATTATTAAAAAAAACTAAAATGAAACGTTATCCGGTTGTTCTTTCTATTGCCGGTTCCGATTGTTCGGGAGGGGCGGGTATCCAGGCAGATATTAAAACGATTTCTGCTCTGGGCGCATACGCGGCATCGGTGATTACCGCAGTCACCGTACAAGATACAAGGGGAGTGAAGGCTGTACACACGGTTCCCGCCGGGATTGTGCAGGGACAGATTGAAGCGGTAATGGACGACTTATGTCCGGATACTCTGAAAATAGGTATGGTAAGTGAACCGCTCCTCGTAAAAGTGATTGCGGATTGCTTACGAAAATACCCTCACCGCCCGGTGGTTTATGACCCCGTTATGGTGTCTACCAGTGGGCGGAAATTAATGACTGACGATGCAATACAGTTGATTAAAGAAGAACTTATCCCGCAAACAACCCTGATAACTCCCAATCTGGATGAAACGGAAGTGCTGACAGGAATGAAAATAACCACAGTGGAAGAGATGATAGATGCGGCCCGGACGCTCTCCACGATGTATCATACTGCAGTATTGGTGAAAGGAGGACACTTGCAGGGAAACGAAATGCAGGATGTATTGTTTGCGGGCGGAAACACCTATATATATAAGGAGAGAAAAATAGAAAGCCGGAATTTACATGGTACCGGATGTACTCTCTCTTCTTCAATCGCCACCTATCTGGCATCAGGACTTCCAATGGATCAGGCAGTAGGCAAAGCCAAAACATATGTCAGCAGGGCCATTGATGCCGGAAAAGAAATAATTGTCGGTCATGGCAACGGCCCGTTGTGTCATTTCTGGAGACCGGAAAAAGCCAGTATATGGGAAGATAAAGAAGAGGAATAAACCGAAAAACACTTCTCTATTGCACAATTTTGTCAATTCTGTGCTATCATATTGCAAAAATATATAACTTTGCACCCGCAAATTAAATTAAAAAACAAAAATATGAAAGCATTTGTATTCCCCGGTCAAGGTGCTCAGTTCGTAGGTATGGGCAAAGACCTGTATGAAACTTCAGCTTTAGCAAAAGAATTGTTTGAAAAAGCAAATGATATCCTGGGATATCGCATTACAGATATTATGTTCAACGGTACTGATGAAGACCTCCGCCAGACCAAGGTTACCCAACCTGCTGTATTCCTTCATTCTGTTATCTCTGCGCTTTGCATGGGGGAAGATTTCAAACCGGAAATGACTGCCGGACACTCATTGGGTGAGTTTTCTGCATTGGTTGCTGCCGGTGCTCTTTCTTTTGAGGACGGTTTGAAACTGGTTTATGCACGTGCCATGGCAATGCAGAAGGCTTGTGAAGCTACTCCTTCTACAATGGCTGCCATTATCGCTCTGCCTGATGAGAAAGTAGAAGAAATCTGTGCGGCTGTTGCCGCCGAAGGCGAAGTTTGTGTACCGGCTAACTACAACTGTCCGGGACAGATTGTAATTTCCGGATCTGTACCGGGAATCGAGAAAGCTTGCGAACTGATGAAGGCAGCCGGAGCAAAACGTGCACTTCCGCTGAAGGTAGGTGGAGCGTTCCACTCTCCTCTGATGGATCCTGCCAAAGTAGAACTGGAAGCTGCTATCAACGCAACCGAAGTCCACACTCCGAAATGTCCGGTTTACCAGAATGTGGATGCTCTGCCTCATACAGATCCGCAAGAAATCAAAAAGAATTTGGTTGCTCAATTGACAGCTTCTGTACGCTGGACTCAAACCGTAAAGAATATGGTTGCCGACGGTGCTACCGACTTCACTGAATGTGGACCGGGCGCCGTATTACAAGGGCTGATCAAGAAGATCGACTCTACAGTATCTGCTCACGGAATTGCATAAAAGTCTTTTTGAAGACTTTTTCTAAATACAACACCGAAACTCTTTCTATAGGGTTTCGGTGTTACTTTTTTAAAATAACATATCCGATATCTTGATTTTACAATCTTTCTTCTGGTTTTAAGGAGATATCCAGTTGCCTTTATATCCATTTTGCACGTGTGAATCCGATGGGTGGACATGTCTGGCGTGTCCTGAGTGCTTTGCAACCTTTTTGCCTATGCTTTTGTTATAATTAGAAACAAACCTATTTGTCCAATGAAAGTACACGAATATCAGGCAAAAGAGATTTTCTCCTCTTACGGAATACCTGTCGAAAGACATGCTTTGTGCCATACTGCAGACGGCGCTGTAGCCGCTTACCACCGTATGGGTGTAAACCGGGTCGCAATTAAGGCACAAGTATTGACTGGGGGCCGTGGAAAAGCCGGTGGGGTAAAACTTGCCGATAACGACAGAGATGTCTATCAATATGCTCAAACGATTTTGGGGATGACCATTAAAGGATATCCCGTAACCAAAGTCCTTCTTAGTGAAGCCATCAATATCGCCGCAGAATATTATATCAGTTTTACGATAGATCGTAATACACGTTCTGTTGTACTGATCATGAGTGCAGCCGGTGGCATGGACATTGAGGAAGTGGCTCGTCAATATCCCGAAAAAATAATGCGTTACAACATTGATCCTCTGGTCGGGATTCCCGATTATCTGGCACGTAAATTTGCTTTCTCTCTATTCGAACAAGCAGAGCAGGCCAATCGGATGACAACCATTATTCAAAACCTTTACAAAGCATTTATTGAAAAGGATGCCTCACTGGCTGAGATTAATCCATTGGTACTTACCCCTACGGGTACATTACTGGCAATTGATGCGAAAGTGGTGTTTGATGATAACGCACTTTACCGTCATTCGGATTTGCAGAAACTATCAGAACCTACAGTAGATGAAAAGCTTGAAGCTATTGCCAAAGAGAGGGGATTCAGTTATGTCCGTATGGATGGCGAAATTGGCTGTATGGTTAACGGAGCCGGTTTAGCTATGGCAACCATGGATATGATTAAACTTTATGGAGGTAATCCGGCAAATTTTCTTGATATTGGCGGTAGCTCGAATCCTATCAAAGTAATAGAAGCAATGAAATTATTGCTGGATGATAAAAAGGTAAAGGTTGTCTTTATCAATATTTTCGGTGGCATCACCCGAGGTGATGACGTGGCTATCGGACTATTGCAGGCATTTGACCAGATACATACGGATATCCCTATTATTGTACGACTGACGGGCACGAACGAACGTATGGGACGTGAATTATTGAGTAAAAATAGTCGTTTTCAGGTAGCACAAACAATGGAAGAAGCTACTCGGATGGCTGTAGAATCATTAAAAAAAGAATCGATATGAGCATACTTATTGATAAATCCACCCGACTCCTGGTACAGGGAATTACAGGCAGGGACGGACTCTTTCATGCAAAAAAGATGGCTGAATATGGAACTAATGTAGTGGGTGGCACATCGCCCGGAAAAGGAGGCACAATGGTAGATGATACCTTTCCGGTATTCAATACCATGTATGAAGCTGTCCGCCGCACACAGGCCAATACATCTATTATTTTTGTACCGGCCCGTTTTGCTGCTGATGCTATTATGGAAGCTGCCGATGCAGGTATCCGATTGATTATTTGCATTACAGAAGGAATTCCGACACTGGACGTGATAAAAGCCTATCGGTTTGCTGAACAGAAAGGAGCAAAACTGATTGGACCAAACTGTCCGGGGCTTATCTCTCCGGGGAAAAGTCTGGTAGGTATTCTTCCCGGACAGGTATTCAGTCCGGGCAATATAGGAGTGATAAGCCGAAGCGGAACACTGACTTACGAAATCGTGTCACATCTCACAGCCGAAGGTATGGGGCAATCCACCGCTATCGGCATGGGAGGAGATCCTGTTGTCGGACTTTATTTCCGTGAATTATTGGAAATGTTACAGAATGATCCGCAAACAGATGCTATTGTTATGATTGGTGAGATCGGAGGAAATGCAGAAGAACTGGCCGCAGCATATATTCGTGAACATGTAACTAAACCTGTAGTAGCATTTATTGCAGGGCAATCTGCCCCGCCGGGCAAACAGATGGGACATGCCGGAGCCATTATATCCGGAAGTTCCGGTTCTGCTGCCGAAAAAATTTCAGCATTGGAGATTGCAGGAATCAGGGTCGCCGGCGAACCTTCGGAAATACCGGACCTATTAAAGGGTCGTTTTTGAACAAATCATTTTAATTCATCAAACTTATAGACTTAACGATATGAGCAGGCGCAAGGAATTAGAGCATGAGGTATCTCTTGCTCAGGAAAGAATTAAGAAAGCTCCCAAAGATACCCCCAGAGAGATACTGAAGATATGGGAGCAAGAGTTGGTTGATCTGGAAGTGGAACTTAATAATTTGGTCGACGACGAGGAAGATAATAACGATTGAATCACTTTTCTGCATAATAAAAGGCCCGTACAAAAATTGTACGGGCTTTTTCAAAGGAAATAGAATACTCCCGGCTACCTTCGGGAATGGCTACGCATAAAGGGTGTACGGCTCCCTCACTTTATCAGTTGTATAACATTTATAATAAGACGGTATTTTATCTACTTTGTTCCGTTTTCATCCATCTTTTAACTATTTATTTTCACATTTACTCTTTGTCGGGTTATTCTTTGATAAGATGTAACAGGATTATCCTGCAATCATTGACATACATCAAAAACAAACAGTTTAAAACAGCCTTTTTATCCTACGTCAATTCAATCGTCATATTTCTCCCTTACATTTGTAATGTTTTCAAGGTATAACATAAAAATTTGAGATTATGAAATGGGTAAAAAGATTGTTTGATAGAATCGGTAATTCCGATTCTATGATTTGGGGCTATGTAATGCTCCATGAATAAAGGATTATAAAACAGAGTTTGATTGAAAAAAACGTTTGAAAAAGGAGGCCGGGATTATCGTGGGCTCCTTTTTTAGTTAATCCCCTTTATTATTTGCACAAATATGGTTTATTTTACTCTTCTTGTTCCAAAGCCGGATTATCCGGTAAAGAGTACTTGAGATTTACACTAAAAAATGCAAAACCAGAATAAAAACATGACTTAAAAATTCTGTATTTGAATGTTTTTCTGTATATTAGGAACATAACCAAATAATGTAAAATGGAATTAGAAACAATTGGAGAAAACGCCGGCAAAGTATGGCGCACCCTGAATGAAATGAGGGGAAAAATATCTATTCAGGAACTTAGTCGGAAAATTAACCTCAGCGCTGAAGATGTTGCACTTGCAGTAGGTTGGTTAGCCAGAGAAAATAATATTTTTATTCAGAGACACAACTATCTGCTATATGTCAGTCATGATGCTTTCTGATTTTACTTTAAGAGAATTGACTGTCAGAGTCTAAGAAATATAATAGGGATTATTCGTCACCGGATAATCCCTATTATATTTCTTACGATTTAGGACAAGTATGCGTGTCACTCTCTTTCCTAAAAATTAAATTTGTCAGAAAATAAGCTAACTCTACCATCATGATGCCAATGGTAGCACCGGCCAATACGTCACTTAGCCAATGACGATTGTTTAATTGGCGTGTGAAGCCGGTAACAACAGCCGGCAGGAAAGTGGCAATGGTGGCTAAAGGAGTCTTGAAGCCATATTCTTTATATAAAAGAGTAGCAGCCGTAAAAGCAGTAGCCGTATGGCCTGAAGGGAAGGAAAGAAAATCCGAACCGTCTGGACGGAGAACACCCGCCAATGATTTCATGGAGATGACTACTGCTCCCATCAAGACATACGCAAATGCAGTTGAAACGAGCATACGTTTCCAGTTACTACGACTTTTTACTCCTGCAAGTTTCAATATAAACATGACAACAATCGGTAGATAGGGTAGAAAATCATCATACCGATATGCAAAAGTCGAAGCATGCATATTCCGCAGATGATAGATATATTGATCTGCACTTGTCAATAACCCGGCCCGCAGGGCACATACTATAAGGGTACAGGCAAATAGCCAAAGTATTAATTTACGTGGACTCATTTCGTTCTATTATAGGTTTATAGTATATGCCTACAAAGATAATTCTTTTGATGCAGAAGACATTAGGAACAATTAATATGAAAATATTATTTGTCTTATTATAACATTCATATTAATAAATATTCCGGGAGCTGCAAAGATCGAACGAAAGTAGATAACTCAATCTGTCAAATGTCAGAAAAACCGGAGCCCTACTTCTGCTGTCACATTTTACAATAAATAGAAGCAGGCATTATTCTCAAAAGCATTGCTACATATCTCCACCTTCTTGAGATGTATACAACTTTTCTTTTCCGAAAGATCGCCCGGTATATCTGTTGTACGGCTTTCTGTAGTGGAGTGACCCAAAACAACCCCTCTCCTTTAGCCATCGCTGTATCTACGAATCCTGGGCGTATGTCCGTAATGTGAATGGGGTAAGATAGCTTGGCTGCTTTCTTCCTCAAGCCTTCCGTATAATTGATTTGATAGGCTTTCGAAGCATTGTATGCCGGTGCTATTCCTTCACCACGCATCCCGCCTACAGAGGAAATTGTAACCAGATGCCCCGATTCTTGTCTCTGGAAAAAATAAAATGCCCAGTCTGCCACATTGGTGAATCCGATAACATTGGTCAAAAGAGCCGGTCTCTCTAAATTATAATCGAGCTCAGGGTTTAGTTCCCCTACCCCCGAACAGAACACGAGTATATCCATACCTCCCATTCTGTCCACAAGATTATTGAGTTGCCGGATTGTATCAGTTTCCTTTGTAACATCTGATATGGTATAAAAACAGTTTTTATTTTGTGAACAAAGCTCTTGCAGTTTATTTTCCCTTCGTCCCGTTATGCCAACCATATTCCCTTCCTGAATAAACCGTTCTGCCAATCCTCTGCCGATCCCGGATGTAGCTCCTATTATGATAACCTTTTTCATTTTTATTCTTTTTAATGCTTACACAAAGGTATTGGGATCGGAACAAATGAATCTTGACTGAAATCAAGATTTTATTTTTGTACTAACTTTCTTCGAAGACGGCTGAGTGTTTCCGGACATATCATCAGATAGGATGCCAGTTCCTTCAATGAAATCAAATTCAACAGTCCGGGACAACGTTCAAGTATCTCCCTATATCGTTCTTCGGGCGTCATGCTGTACATCGATATCATCCGTTCATATACTTCCCATAACAATATTTCAGCTATATGTCTGCCCAATTTCAGATTCGTGTCGTCCCGGTCATAGAATGCCTCTAACTGTCTGTTGTTTACTATATAAACAGTGCAGTTACAAATGGCTTGTATATCTACATTTGAATTATCTCCTAAACGGAATGCCGGATAATTACCCACAAACGAGTGTTCGAATGTATAGCCTACAATTTTATTTTCTCCCCGACTGTTGGTACAGCAATAGCGGAAAGAACCTTCTGCCACATACCCCATCAATTTGCAGGATTCATTTTGTCGGCAAAAGAAATCTCCTTTTTGATATTGGGTAAGTTGCCCATTTTGAAGTACAAAATCTGTAATGGGGGCAAAGTTAACCTTCGATGTATACTTATTGAAATCTTTTGCTTCTTCCATGATATAATTTCATTTTGAAGTGCGAATATAAATAATGCGGACTGAACTATGATACTCAATCCGCATTAAAATGATCTTTGGGGGACTTTATCCGCAATGGAAGTACTTGCTTACTAATGCCAGCATCTCCTCCGGTTTGCCCTGTATCTCTATACGCAGGGTAGCATCATTATAGCTTCGTAATCTACTGATAATGCCATCAATCATAGCAGGGCTGAATACATTATACTGTTCAAATACAGTCCGTTGTTTCTGTAAGCAGTCTGCTGATGCCGCACAGCTATCCGGTAGTTGTGCTAAGTTTTTCAGTTTATCAGCATTCTCTTTCTGATGGATATTTACGTTAACGTATGTCTTCTCTGCAATGGTTAAGGCGTTGTCTATCTCAAAACCGTGACGACAGGCCACTGCAAGTCCTGCCAGTAATTGATAGAGATCGGCTGATCCGTCCGGTGAACGCATTTCCACTGTCTGCTTTTGCGTCGTATCATAGTGGCTGTCCAACTCCAATGGATTGGCTAACGCACACATATCTGTCTTAGCAGACCATCCCAATGGAACTCGTACCAATACAGAACGGTTTCGATCGCCCCAACAAACATTAGTCGGCGCCTCTTGATGTGGTACAAGCCGGAAATATGAAGTAGGATTTGTATTTCCGAAAGCCGTGATGGATGGGGCAAGCAGCATCATGCCCGCAATGGCTCTACGAGCTGTATCAGAAAGAATCCCACCTTTTAGCATCTGGTTCTGTCCGTCTTTCATCATGCGCATATGGATATGTAATCCGGATCCAGCTTTGCCCACTGTAATTTTCGGAGCAAATGTAATATCATAACCATATTGGTAAGCTAAGTTGCGGATAACCCATTTGGCTATTATCAATTGGTCGGCAGCATCTTCTGCACGGACTGGCAGAAATTCTATTTCATTTTGCTCGTAGACTTTATCATCAAGCATAAAATTACCGACTTCAGAATGCCCGTATTTTATTTGTCCACCCGTTTGAGCTATGTAAGACATACATTGTGTACGGAAATCATTGAATTTAGCATAAGGTCCTGATTCATGATAACCGCGCTGATCGGTTGCCGGAAACATTCCGTCGTCCTCGGCAATCACATAATACTCCAATTCTCCCATAGCCTGAAACTCCATGCCTGTTACTTCCGTGAACGCTTTACAAGCTTTGTGTAAGGTATATTCGGGAGAACTTTCCAGAGGTTCTCCATCTTTATTAAAGAAAGAGCAAAGCATCACGAGTGTAGGTAATTCTGCAAATGGATCAACGAATGCGGTACGGAAGCGTGGAATTACATACAAATCACTGCTCCCTGCCTCTATAAAAGGAAACAGGCTTGATCCATCCACTCGTTCACCACAAGTCAGGATAGCATCCAGATAGGCAGCGTTGTTTATTACAAAATTCAATGTTTTAAGTCGTCCGTCCGCAGCAGGATACATAAAGTTGACCATGCGGATTTCATTTTGTTGGATATAGGAAATAATATCTGCTTTTGTAAATTCAGCAGCAGGCTTTTGCAAAAATGTCACCAGATGGTTGGGACTCATTAATAATTCTTGATTCATCATACGTTGATTGTTGTTTCATTAATTATTGGGGTTAACAGATTATTTTATGAACCAAAGATACACAAAAAGTTAGCAAATCAAGATTTATTCCCATGAAAAATAATAGTTCCCTTTCATCCGCTGACGATTCGGCTATTCTTTAATTTAGACTCACTCCTATGCTACTTACTTCTTTGTTTTTTATACCTTTGCATCCGATTTTAAATAAGGTATAGAATATATGGTACAAAATCAGGTCCAACCGGTTCGTAGGATTGCATTTCCTATATTGATCGCATTAAGTATTTCTCACTGTTTAAATGATCTTTTGCAGGCTGTCATTTCGGCTGTATATCCTCTCTTTAAAGAAGATCTCTCGTTAAGTTTTGCTCAGATTGGATTGATAACTCTTGTTTACCAGATGTCCGCTTCCGTGTTTCAACCACTGACCGGTCTTATTTTTGACAAACGTCCTATAGCATGGTCACTTCCCATCGGAATGAGTTTCACACTGGTAGGTATGTTGAATCTGGCTTTTGCATCCAATTTACACTGGTTGCTTGCATCCGTTTTTATTATTGGAATCGGTTCTTCTGTCCTTCATCCCGAAGCATCACGTATCACCTTTTTAGCTTCAGGAGGAAAACGGGGATTAGCGCAATCACTCTTTCAGGTGGGCGGCAATTTGGGCGGATCATTAGGCCCTTTGTTAGTGGCGTTGTTAGTGGCTCCTTACGGCAGGCATTATATTGCTTTGTTTGCAATTCTTGCTTTAGCGGCTATCTGTGCAATGTTCCCTATTTGTCGTTGGTACCGGGCCTATCTGAACCATCTTAAAAAACGTCCTATACTTGCAAGAACCTATATTGAACGCCCGCTCTCTCCAGGCAAAACAGTATTTGCCATTACGATACTGATGATCTTGATCTTTTCTAAATATATTTATATGGCGAGTCTGAACAGCTATTATACTTTCTATCTGATACATAAGTTTAATGTAAGTATTCAGCAATCACAACTCTTCTTATTTGTATTTCTGGTAGCTACTGCCATCGGTACATTAATGGGAGGCCCTATCGGTGATAAGGTCGGGCGCAAATATGTAATTTGGGGATCAATCCTTGGCACAGCACCGTTTAGTTTGTTGATGCCACATGCCGGACTTGTATGGACTGTACTTCTTAGTTTTTGCGTCGGACTGATGTTATCGTCCGCTTTTCCCGCTATTTTGCTTTATGCGCAGGAACTGCTTCCTAATAAATTAGGGCTGATTTCGGGACTCTTTTTTGGATTTGCATTTGGTGTTGCCGGTATTGCCTCTGCTGTCCTTGGCAATATGGCCGATAAATTTGGAATCGATGCGGTATACAATGTTTGTGCATTCATGCCGTTATTAGGATTGGTAACTTGGTTTTTACCGGATTTAAAAAAAACGAAAAAAGAAAAATAAGAATAATTGAAAAGTAGTCTGTATCTGCTTTTTATATTTGAATAAATAAAATCCGGAAGCACTTTTCCGGATTTTATCCTTTTTAATGCTATTTTCTACCAGTTTTTTTCTTATATCAATTCTCCCTCTTAATTATTTTACTAATTTCGTGGCGTACATATATGAATCAAGTAAATGAAAATGGAGAATAACGCATTAACCGGAAAACCTTATAACATTGGATATGCCTTAAGCGGAGGCTTTATTAAAGGATTTGCCCATTTGGGAGTTATCCAGGCCTTATTGGAGCATGATATTAAACCGGATATCATTTCAGGAGTAAGTGCCGGAGCTTTGGCCGGAGTTTTTTACGCCGACGGTAACGAACCCTATAGAGTGTTGGACTACTTTTCCGGACATAAATTTCAGGACTTGACCAAACTTGTGATTCCCAAAGTCGGTTTATTTGCACTGGGAGAATTTATAGACTTTCTGAAGTCGAATCTTAAAGCACAGAAACTGGAAGACTTAAAACTTCCACTTATCATCACCGCCACTGATCTGGATCATGGGCGCAGTATGCATTTTCATAAAGGGAATATAGCCGAACGAGTGGCAGCTTCATGCTGTATGCCGGTATTGTTTACGCCTGTAAAAATAGGAAATACACACTATGTGGACGGAGGGCTTTTGATGAATCTACCGGTTTCTACCATCCGAAATGAATGTGAAAAAGTAGTGGCAGTAAATGTCAGTCCGCTGATGGCAGAGAAATATAAAATGAATATTGTCAGTATTGCCATGCGCTCTTATCATTTTATGTTTCGCGCCAATACGTTTCCGGAGCGCGATAATTGTGATTTACTAATAGAACCTTATAATCTGGAGGGTTACAGCAATACTGAGCTTGAAAAAGCTGAAGAGATTTTTGAGCAAGGCTATAACACAGCTTCCGAAGTTTTGGATCAACTGATTGAGGAGAAAGGAAAGATATGGAGATAATAAAAACCGGATTGGCTGCTTTTGGTATGTCGGGACAGGTATTTCATGCCCCGTTTATCAGTACGAATCCGCATTTCAAACTTTGTAAAATAGTAGAGCGTACCAAGGAACTCTCTAAAGCACGTTATCCGCAAGCAACGATTGTGCGTAGTTATAATGAGTTGACAGAGGATCCCGAGATAGATCTGATTGTGGTTAATACCCCGGACAGCACACATTATGAATATACCCGAATGGCTCTTGAAGCCGGAAAAAACGTGGTAGTTGAGAAACCTTTTACTTCTACTACAGAACAAGGAAAAGAATTAATAGCTTTGTCTGAACAAAAAGGACTAATGCTTAGTGTGTATCAAAACCGCAGGTGGGATGCAGACTTTTTGACAGTACGTGATATTCTTGATAAGTCGTTGTTAGGTCGCTTAGTGGAATATGAATCAACTTTCGCCCGTTACCGAAACTTCATCAAGCCTAACACATGGAAAGAAACCGGAGTATCGGGAGGTGGACTGACATATAATCTGGGATCACACCTGATTGATCAGGCAGTTCAGCTTTTCGGAATGCCTGAAGCTGTTTTTGCCGATTTGGGTGTACTTCGTAATGGAGGAAAAGTAGATGATTATTTTATAATTCATTTGTTACGTCCTTCCTTGGCACCTGATGTGAAGATCACCCTGAAAGCAAGCTATTTGATGCGGGAAGCCGAACCACGTTTCATGTTGCATGGGACGTTAGGATCGTATGTCAAATATGGAGTCGACAAACAAGAAGCTGCCTTATTGGCTGGTGAAATGCCTGGCAGCCCTAATTGGGGAGAGGAATCGGAACAAGAATGGGGATTATTGCATACAGAAATGAATGGAAAAGAAATCTGCCGGAAATATCCGGGTATATCCAGTAATTATGGTGGTTTCTATCAGAATATATATGAACACTTGTGTTTAGGAAAAACGTTGAAAACGCATGCACAAGACATCTTGAATGTGATACGAATAATCGAAGCGGCTTATCAGAGCCATCGGGAAACTAAAATAGTTAATCTTAAATAGCTTTTATAAAAATGAAGAACGAAGAAAAAATGATTATTTATCAAGTGTTTACGCGCTTGTTTGGAAATAATAATAACCACTGCATCAATAACGGAGACATCTTACAAAACGGTTGTGGAAAAATGGCTGATTTCACAGCCAAAGCTTTGGGTGAGATCAGAAAGCTCGGAGCGACTCATATTTGGTATACCGGTATTATCGAACACGCTACTCAGACTGATTACAGAAGATATAATATCCGACCGGATCATCCGGCTATTGTAAAAGGCAAAGCGGGCTCTCCTTATGCCATTAAGGATTATTATGATGTAGATCCGGATTTGGCTACTGATGTTCCCGGACGGATGAAAGAGTTTGAAAACCTGGTAAACCGCACACACAGGGCAGGACTAAAAGTGATTATCGACTTTGTTCCGAATCATGTAGCGCGCCAATATCATTCGGATGCACAGCCGGATGGTACCAGCCAACTCGGAGCCAACGATGATCCTAATTACTCGTTCAGTCCATACAATAATTTTTATTATATTCCACAATCGGAATTGCACGGTCAGTTTGATATGACAGGAAACGCAGTGGAACCTTATCGTGAATTTCCTGCCAAAGCAACTGGTAACAATCGATTTGATGCTTACCCGAATATAAATGACTGGTATGAAACTGTAAAGCTGAATTATGGAGTAGATTATCAAAATGGAGGAACCTGTCATTTTTCACCGACTCCGGATACCTGGATTAAAATGTTGGATATTCTTTTTTTCTGGGCTTCCAAGAACATTGATGGATTCCGTTGTGATATGGCTGAAATGGTTCCGGTAGAGTTCTGGGAATGGGCTATTCCACAAGTGAAACAAACCTATTCCAATATTTTGTTTATTGCTGAAGTATACAATCCTCACGAATATAAAAATTATCTGTTTCGTGGTAAGTTCGATTATCTCTATGATAAAGTAGGACTGTATGATACCTTGCGTAATGTGGCTTGTGGTTACGATTCAGCAACTGCCATCACCCGTAGTTGGCAGTCTTTGGGGGGGATTGAAAAGCGGATGCTTAACTTCCTTGAGAATCATGACGAACAGCGCATTGCATCTGATTTCTTTGCCGGAGACCCACGCAAGGGCATTCCCGCACTAATCGTATCAGCTTGCATGAATACGAATCCGATGATGATCTATTTTGGTCAGGAGTTCGGAGAAATGGGAATGGATAGTGAAGGATTCAGCGGACGTGACGGACGAACCACTATTTTCGATTATTGGAGTGTAGACACCATTCGGCGTTGGCGTAACGAAGGTAAATTTGATGGAAAAATGCTAACTGAAGAACAAAAGCATTTATATGCAATTTACCATAAGGTTTTGACTCTATGTAATGAAGAGCAGGCAATATCAAAAGGTGTATTTTTTGATTTGATGTATGCCAATGAAAATGGATGGAGATTTAATGAACATAAGCAGTATACTTTCATGCGTAAGTATAAAAATGAATTGCTGTTTGTAGTCGTAAACTTTGATAATCAAACGGTAAATGTTGCAATTAATGTACCTTCTCATGCCTTTGATTTTTTGCAGATTCCCCAATTTGACTCATACAAAGCAACCGATTTAATGACCGATAAAGAAGAAGTAGTCTGTTTATTGCCTTATAAAGCCACAGAAATAGCTTTAGGAGCATATACCGGTAAAATACTGAAGATTAAATTTTAATTGAATATAAAACAGCCCTTGCAATCTAATCTGTGCAAGGGCTGTTTTTTTATCTGTTTATTCCCATTTTTATTTGGTTCTTTTCAATACCATTGCTGTTCGCGCAGGAATGTAGAGTTTCAACCATTCTTTCTTTTCTTTTTTATACAAAGAATCGGGTAATGTGAAATGCTTCACACTATCATCTGACAAGCCATTGCCTCCATAAACTACATTGTCTGTATTCAATATTACCTCATAAGTTCCGGGGGTTACCAAAAATCCATAATCAGTAAATGATTGTTTCGGATTGAAATTGAACACAAAAATCAAGTCTTTACGTTGGTATGCCAGTACTTGGTCACCATCGTTATGCCAAATTTCCTGTACAGGAGTCTGCTGAATGTTTTTAACGCTCTTGATTACTTTCAGCATGTCAGCATCAAAATCACCTAAATAATGGTAAGTCAGGTTTTTATTATCAACCAAATCCCACTGCCGGCGAGCATATTTACATGACCATCCGTTACCTTCACGCGGGAAGTCAATCCATTCCGGATGTCCGAATTCGTTTCCCATAAAATTCAGGTATCCACCGTTGATCGTACTTGCCGTAAGTAGACGAATCATTTTATGGAGAGCAATGCCCCTATGAACCATATAGTTTTCATCGCCCTTCTGCATATGCCAGTACATGTCGGCGTCAATCAGGCGGAATATGATTGTCTTATCTCCTACTAACGCCTGATCATGGCTTTCGGCATATGAGATTGTCTTCTCATCCTGTCGGCGGTTAGTTACTTCCCAAAACATGCTGGATGGCTTCCAGTCTTCGTCTATCTTTTCTTTAATGGTCTTAATCCAATAGTCGGGGATATTCATAGCCATACGATAGTCAAATCCATACCCTCCGTCTTCCACTTTGGCGGCAAGTCCCGGCATACCGGATACCTCTTCTGCAATGGTAATAGCCTTAGGATTCACTTCATGAATCAATTCATTAGCCAGTGTCAAGTAACAGATGGCATTGCCATCCTGATGCCCATTAAAATAATCTCCATAATTACAGAATGCCTCGCCCAATCCGTGGCTGTAATAGAGCATAGAAGTGACACCATCGAAACGGAATCCGTCAAAGCGATACTCTTCCAGCCAGTATTTGCAGTTTGAAAGCAAGAAATGCACTACTTCGTTTTTACCATAGTCGAAGCAAAGTGAATCCCATGCCGGATGTTCTCTGCGTCCGCCCGGATAGAAATATTGGTTCGGATCACCTGCAAAGTTGCCCAACCCTTCTACCTCATTTTTTACGGCATGCGAATGAACAATGTCCATAATAACGGCAATACCCAGTTCGTGAGCTGTATCAATTAACAGTTTGAGTTCCTCTGGAGTGCCGAAACGAGATGATGCCGCAAAGAAACTTGACACATGATAACCGAAACTACCATAATATGGATGCTCCTGTATGGCCATAATCTGGATACAATTGTATCCCTCTTTGGCAATGCGTGGCAAAATTTTCTCGCGAAATTCATTATATGTTCCAACTTTTTCCTCTTGCTGTGCCATACCGATGTGGCATTCGTAAATCAGCAATGGATCGGTACTGGGTTTAAAGGTTTTCTTTTTAAATTTAAATGGCTTCTCCGGTGCCCATACCTGAGCACTGAATATTTTGGTGCTTTCATCCTGCACGACCCGGTTAGCCCAAGCGGGAATTCGTTCTCCCTGACCACCTTCCCAGTATACATGTAATTTATATAGATCGCCGTGTTTGATAGCGTCAGCAGGCAATTTAATTTCCCAGTTACCATTTTTCAGGCGTTTTAGTTTATAAGTAGGTTTTTCTTCCCAATTACTGAATGTACCTACCATGTAAATATGCGACGCATTCGGTGCCCACTCACGGAATATCCATCCTTTATCAGTGCGATGTAAACCGAAATAAAGATATCCGGAAGCGAAGTCCGACAACGTAGATTTTCCCCCATTGGTCAATTCGGCCTTCTTATCCATGGCATGTTCAAAACGTCCGACGATAGCGTCTTTGTAAGGTTCCAGCCAAGGATCATTTTTAATCAGATTAAGAGTCTTTTCCATAAAAAGGATGTATTATTGTGTTTCAGAATTTGTTTTTAGAGTCATTCAGGATATACCTATCCAATCGTTATTCAAAATCATCGATAGTAAAATTCGTAAAATCAGCAAAGCGTTTGAATTGCCGGAACACCTCTTCTGTTTTATCCAGAATATCAGGAGCCAGGAAAAAACTGTCTGGCACAGAATAAGCACAAGTAAATTCTTTAGGTTTCAAATAATCAATGTATTTGAAATCTTTAGGAAAACCTTTAGGAGCAGTTTTTAGAAAATCTTCACCAACAACTGGAAAGAACTTTTTGAATTCAGGATCTTCCACAATCGAACGATACTCGTCAATGTTATCATAAATAGATTGACGCAATGCTTTTAAAACGTTGGGTGGCAGGCATAAACTACCTCCGGCCAGCATACAACCTTCTGGTTGTATATGTACGTAATAACCACTATGATTGGATTTTTTCCCTTTTGCATTAATATATCCTCCGAAATGATTCTTATAAGGAGTTTTATCAGAAGAAAAACGGGTGTCCCGGTAAATACGATAGGTACAATCTTTGGGTTGAATGCCACGGATACTTTCGTCAAAGAGTGAAATACGGGCAATTACGGAAGAAAGGAAGTTTTCAAATTCTATGCGGGCTATTTCATATTCACCCCGATGTTCATTAAACCACTCACGATTGTTATTCGCAGTAAGGTCTTTTAAAAAACGAAAGATAACAGGTATATTACTCATTGTGTCATTCTTTTCTGTTTATATCCCACAAATATATAAGAATTATTTGTAACTATCCATAAAATGGACGAAAAACAGGTATAAAAAAAGTGTCGGCTACAAAGAGCCGGCACTTTAACACATTTATCAATAAAACAGACGCCTCTGTTTCTGACGTACTTACTTATCACAAGCTGGTACAATCTCTTTAATTAATCTTATATCTAATACTATGAAAAACACATCTATATAACATGCCCCAAAGAGGTTTTGTTCAAACAGACCAGAAATAAACTTGTTAATAATCGTTATATCCGTATGAGATCCTGATTGACATCAATCTTTATCTTACCAAAGTCGATCATTGCGTTGAATAAACAGATTTGAGAGTATTCAAACAACCGCTCTACGGTTATTTCTTTTTCCTTGATTAGATTCATAGCTAACAATGATGCTCTTCGGGTACCTTTAAGGAGAGGCTGTTTTGGGGTATACCATTCATTTCCATCGAAAAGAGCAATATTACCTATAGATGTATCTGTCAGAAGTCCATTCTTGACAATTAGTATGTCGTCTTGTTCCTGTCTGCGAGCGAAAAGTTCATTAATTACACTCCGATCTGTACTTTTGTAAGTGTAATCGATATCATCCGAATAAACAATCTGTAAAGAATGTACCGGACGTATTTGATAAGACGTATATGTAATCTCCTCTATTTCGCGACCATAGATTACTCTGCACTTCATCACTCCTTCGCTTGATACAGGATAAAGGTATTTCGATAGCTCTAACGCAGGCTGTTCCGGCCAAAAAACTGCACGTGTCCGGTTCATCCGATTCGTGTGATAATCCAGATTATATATTATTCCTCTCTCTATATGTATTGTTTCAATAAATTGGCACATAAACTTTCTGCTTCATTTCATTATATTCACTTTCTAAGTCACTTTTACAGGTAATCCCTCCTCCACTCTTAAAAAACATTTTTCCATCTTGTTCTTCAATGAAACGAATCATGACGGCACTATCCAACTTTTTTCCGTTATAGTATCCGGTAATGCCAGTATAAAACCCTCTATCATAATTTTCCGCCTGTTCTATTATCTCCATCGTTTTATGTTTTGGGGCTCCCGTAATGGAACCGGCAGGGAGAAGCTTGAAAAGAATATCTCCCAAACAGGAAACATAATCTTTCGGCAAAATCCCACTGATTTCCGAACTGGTCTGTAAAATAGGGCCGTGATTTGTATGGAGAGTATCTACATAGCGATAACGGGTTACAGCTACACAATCTGCCACCATACTCAAATCATTCCGTATCAGATCAACAATTGTGGCATGTTCTGCCGCCTCCTTTTCATCCTCCATCAATACCTCCAAGGCGGAAGGTAAAGTTGCGTCCATTGTTCCTTTCATAGGATAAGAACAAATCTTCCCATTCTCTATACGAATGAATATCTCTGGAGAAAAAACGACAAAGCGATTCTTCAGCCAAAGTTTGTATAAAGCTTGAGAATGATAAAAAATATCTTCCAATCCTAAATTTGTAGCGACCGGAGTTATACAGGTGAGATTCGTTAAAAAACTATTTCCTCCCAGAATATTTCTGCGTACAATATCGAACGAAGTTTTATATTGTACAAGCGATATTGGGGTCGGCCTCCATGTTATAGGAGATTGTAAAGGTATAGGTACAGACGTACAGTTGCTAAAGCCATTCAGATTATAAAGAAGCTCAGACGGGTCTATATTATCTATCTGCTCTACAAAAGAACAATCTTGTTTATAGTTTATAATAAACAGAAACGCTTTTCCTGTTTTGGCCAGTTTATTTATACGGTCGATAGCTTCATTTTTACTATAGGATTGCATCATTCTTTTTTTCACTGTTTAGTTCAAGTGACAAACTTACAATAAAAAACAGATGCATACAAAAAAAAATAGGGTTGCTGATTTTAGCAACCCCATTCTCTTCTATCTTTAGGATAATCTTTTTATTTTATCATTCCTTTTGCTTGATCTTGCATCTGTTTGATTTCAGTTCTATTGGGTGACAAGGTAATTGCCTCTCCCAGGTAGTCTACGGCTTTTTTGAAATCTGCATCTGCTTTGGCTTTCTCGGAAGCATATTTTTCTTTGTTCGAATTTGCTAAAGGAGTTGCTTTCTGCAGAACACTTGCTCCATTGTTATAGAACAAAACTCCCAAGCTATATAAAGCATCAGTCTTCCACTTTTTACTGCTCACGTCAGTTGCATGTTTATAATTCTCTTCTGCTTTTTCAATATTGCCTGCCTGCTGAAATTTCTGCCCCTCTTTTAAATAGTATATTGCATATAGCTTTTCAAGCGTTGCATTGCCTGGAACAGCTTTGATACCTTCTGCCAATGTAGCAATATACTCCTTATTATTCTTCATATCACGATAGGCAGCCGATTTACCGATATATGCATTTGCTAAGTTGTACCCTTTTTTAATTGCAATATCAAAATAGTTGGCAGCTTCATTATATTTCTTTATGTTATCCGCACATACGCCACAGTTGTATGCAGTAACAGAGTCCTGATTATTAGTTAATTTCAGGTATTCGCTATATTTCTCATAAGCAACAGCATAATTTTTTGCATTCAAAGCGTCATTACCTTCATTCTTCAGTTGATTCGGATCAGTAGTCTGCGCAAAGAAATTATTTGCGGTAAAACATAAAGCAAGTAATAAAATAATTTTTTTCATGGTTATTGTGTTTTTTAATTGTTTATCGTTCAAATGTAACACGAATCTTATGTAAACACAATATATTTTTTCATCTTTTGACTTTTTTGAAAAGTCAGTAACGATAGTTATTTTTTCGTTAAAAAAAGTGATAAAATACCAATCTGATAATATTCCGGAAGCCATACACCAACTTTATGCCCGCTGCAAAATACTTTTGTCCGTTGGCATTTTCTTTATAAAATCATTACCTATCGGGTATGCCCCCATTTCATCTGAAGAATATGGTTTAAAGAAATATTCAATATTCTCGCGGGATAATTCAGGATTCAGCCACTGTTCTTCATCTTCCGGTGACAAAATAGCCGGCATTCGGTGTTTAGTGTTATGTATGTAATCTGTCAACGAATTTGTAGCAGTCGTTATGATGGAGAAAGTAGCATGCTGCCTACCCGATTTCTTATCTGTCCAGATGTCATAAATGCCTGCCATTGAAAAGATGGATTCATTTTTAACATAAATATAATAAGGAGTCTTCTTACTCTCTTCATGTCTCCACTCAAAATATCCAGTAGAGGGAACGATACATCTTTTCCTCATTATAGATTCACGAAACGACGGCTTTTCAAATATTGTTTCTGCCCTTGCGTTTAAGGTCATTTTACGCATCTCTTCAGCATCCTCTTCTGTCTTTACCCAAAAGGGAATAAGTCCCCAATTGAATACCTGTATCTCATCAGATGCAGTGATAATCGGATATTTGGGAAAGTTAAAGGCGTTAATGTGATATTGTTCGTTAAGAACATCCCGATATATCTCAATGATATCAGATTTTCGTCCGTAACGTGTAGCCAGTTTTATAGCTTTGGCAGACATTGAATTATGAAAACACATGGTTTAGTAGTTAATAGTTAGTATTTCATTAATATTGGTTATATAACATCCAGATGGCTTTACTTGTTTCCATCCACTACTTTAGTTGTTTTCTAAATTCTTTCTACCATGCCCCTATTGGGGCATGTTTTCTACCTTTTTGAAGAAATCCGCACGATTTTGATCTGAAACGATATAGTACTAAGTGTTTGATAGCCAGTAAAATAACGAAAGGCAAGCAGCCTTTTTACAGACTACTTGCCTTTACGTTGTGATTCCGAAGCGATTCGAACGCTTGACCCACGCCTTAGAAGGGCGTTGCTCTATCCAGCTGAGCTACGGAACCATCCTTGATTGCGAGTGCAAAGGTAGTGCTTTTTCTGAAATCTCCAAAAGAATCTATGACTTTTTTTACTTACATTTTCATCACACTATTCTATAATCCTAAAGGTAAGCCAGTTAAATACCAAATAAAAAGTAACATAGTCCAGCCTATCAATATATATACAGAATATCGCCAGGTATATTTTAAAAGCGAACCATAAGTGGTCTGTTTATCGTATTGTTGCATATAGGTTAATACTAAAGGCATATAAAACATAAATGGGGTAATGGCATTCGTCGCACTGTCACCTATCCGAAAAGCGCATTGCGTCATATCCGGTTCAATCCCCATCCGTGCAAATACAGGTACGAAGATAAAAGCCATAAAGGCCCACTTGGCAGTCGCAGAAACCATAATCAGATTGATTGCAGCAGTGAACAATATAAACAGGATGAGAGTCCATAATGGACCTGCTTGCACCGAAGAAAGCAAATTGGCCCCTATGATAGCCACACATTTATCAAGATGTGAATATTCAAGGCAAGCAAACATCTGAGCAGCAAAAAAAGCAATGACAAGATAGCCACTCAATAACTTCATCGGTTTTGCCAGTCCCTCTATTACATCTCCGTCCGTACGATAACGTCCGGAACTAAATCCGTAGACCATTCCCATGATTGCAGCTCCCAACGATAGTAAGAATAAAATGCCCATAATGAAAGGTGAACGTATCAGTCCTCCATTTACTCCCCGCAAAATACCCCAAGATGAAAAAGTAGCCCATAGTATGATTGAGGCGTAGATCATCCCTACTACGATTGCCATAGTCATAGCCCGACGTTCTTTCCGTGAGAGTTGTTTATAGACCTCAGATATTTGCATTCCTTCATATTCTCCCAAAGAAGGAATCAGTTGTTTACAGGTTATTCTATAAATAATAGCTCCAATAATAAATGTAGAAACAGACATGAAATAATAATTGCATAAAGGTCCTGTGTTTCCCTGATATACTCCGGAGTCGATGGCCGCCTCTTGTGTGGTACGGGCTATCAACGGATCCATTGTACTCAACATCACATTGGCACTGTAGCCACAAGATACCGATACGTATGCAGTGATGATTCCTGCTACCGGATTCAATCCAACCGAATAGAATAGAGTAGCTGCTATCGGCAGTAGTATGATATAACCTGCATCCCCCACTATATTCGATAACAATCCCAGGATAATCACCCAAAGAATTATTTTTTTAGTGTTTCTCCGGTTCTTCACTCCCTGTCGGATACAAGCATCGATAAATCCGGAATGTTGGGCTACTCCGATGCCAAACATTGCTGTCAGTACCATGCCCAGCGGTGCGAACCCGGTAAAGTTAGTGATCGCATTCCGCAACATCCAGCGAATCCCCTCCGGACTCAGCAGACTCTGCACACGAATTTCCGCTCCTGTTTGCGGAAGCTGTACCCTTAGTCCATAGATATCGAATATCCAGGATAAAAAGATGACTGCCAGCGTAAACAGGAAGAACATCGTTGCCGGATGCGGAATGCGCCATTTACTCTTCATCGGCTTCCAGATTGTCCAGATCGATAATGCGAAGTTCTAATGCACGAACCACCAGCCGGGTTGCGTTTACTCCCACCCGTTCACCTTGCGGAAACAACCTCCCAATCAAATCGTTTTGCCGTTTTTCCAGTGATTTCACTCCGAAAGGCATACCCTTCAGGTTAGCTATCATCTCTTTGGTATATCCTAAGGCCAAGTGGCGGAGAAACCGTTCGTCATATTCATCGATATCATAGCTTATGACAGCTTCCTGACGTTTAGCGTCATTGGCAACCGATTTTTTAAACCGCTCGACAATCTTCTCCAGAATTGGATAATTAAATACCAGTTTTTTGCCATCCATCACGGCCTGCACATCTGTTTTGGTCAGTAATTCACCTGTTTTCAATATAATTCCATCTGCTCCGGCGTTCAATACGTCTACCCATAACTTTTCATTTAGAATTTCTCCTGTGAATATCAGCACCCGCACCCCTGGATAGCGTTTAAATATGTTCCGGCAAATATCGACACCGATCGTCGTAGAACCTCCCAACCCTAAATCCAGCAATACCATATCGGGTAACTGAGTCTCCATCAAAGGCCAGAATTCATTTTCCGTCATTGCCGTACCAATTACCTGGGCATTCGGTATTTCATGACGGAATATTTCTTCGGTTCCTTTCAGTTCCAGTTTGACGTCTTCTACAATAATTACTTTAAATTTCTTTTCTTCCATACTATTATCTATGTATATTAGTTTTCTTATCTTTTAGGTACAGTAAAATAGACTGTAAATCCTCCCCCCTGTGCCGGTTCGGCATTGATGCGACAACCGCGTCTTCCGGCAAATTCATCATGATCACGGATAATTTGTTTGCATATCAAGTATTCAGTTCCGCGCAACTCACCTTTTTCCCCCGAAGTCATACGTGCCAGATTCGGATAAAACAACAGGTTCAGTTCTTCTACGTGTTTTTCACGTCTTCTGTCTGTAAACAGGAAACGAATGTATTCTCCGTCTGCGACAGCTTTTAATATCAACTCTCCATCCTGATGGAAAGAGAGGGCTTCATCAATCAGGTTTTCCATAAGAAAACGCAATTGATTGATATCTCCTATTACTTTAGCTTCAAGAGGCTCTATAGCCATCGTTATCTTATTAGCACCCCCTTTACCAGCTTTCTTGAAATACTTACCGGCATATGCCATTATATCGGCAACCGGAATTGTTGTTCTCCGAAATGTAACCTCTTCCAACTGACGTGAAGCACACGAACTCAATATCGTAAAAATACCTTTATAATATTCTATCAGCTCACTAATGGTCTCTACACTCTCCTTCTCTTCCTCTTCTGAGAGGGACTGCACATTCAACCTGCCGATGATCTGTTTGATTTTATTCGGATAATAAATCGTTTCATGTTTAATGGTCGAAAGGCAATTATCCAGTACCATGTTCTGTACATGCAGCATACTGTCTTCCCATGAAGCTCTTCTTGTTTCTTCATGTGCTGCTTCAATATCGCGGTATTTCGTAGCAAGCCTGACAACTGCATTAAAAACCACAATGCCTACATATCTGGAGATCAATTGAAACAGCAGGCGGTCTGCCTCTTGCATGCTTTCTTCCTGCCTTTCCAAATATAATACACCCACACACTGATGTTCACCTCCCGCATCGACCAGCAAAGGCAATGCTTGCATGTCTTTGTCCGAAAGATAAGACTGACAGTCAAAACATTGTTGTACAATTTCCGGAGTCACATTCATGCGAGGACTGGAAGCAAACTCAAGCCGATGTCCCATTTCGTTATATACAGCAATGCCTAACCTCTCTATGGTCAAAAGTTCGTTTACCGAGTCAAAAGCTTCATTTACAATTCTCTGTGGTATCTCTTTCAGCGTATCTTCTTCGCGTTGCAAAGCTTCTGCCGATTCTTGCGTACGTGTCAGTGAAGAGGCAAATACTTTTTTGTTAATCTCCAGGACTTGCTCCAGATTCAGGCGGTTCAGGAGCCGTTTGCGCATGTACAAAAGATAATAGCCGCAAAGAGAAACCACTAACAAAAGAATACACAAAATAATCCCTACTGTCTTATTAGTAGTCGACCGTTCCAGTTGACGGCAATAACCTTCCAGAGACTGATCTTCTCCAGTCAGTTTATATAATGCCGTATAAGCGACATTATTGTAATTATATGCATCCAGTTTTTTGAGACCTAAGAAAGCGACTGACGCTTCGTTTCGCACATCCAATATCACATGGAAATCGGTATTGAACGGTTCCACCCACCATTCCAGTTCGGCCGGTACTCCACTCCCCACCAGTTTCATATATCGTTGAGGATGGCGAGCATACTTTTTATAATGTGCATTCAGTCGGTTTAGTGCCGAATCGGCATACTGCAAAGCGAGTTCAAAATTTTCTATCACATTACAATAGTACACTGTATCAGCAAAGCGGGAAGCTTCGTCTAATAAACGTTCGTATTCCTCTTCAGCTACCAAGGTTACGGAGTCGACAGGGACATCTTTCAGTTTCTCCGGCATCGGTTCATCCTGACAAGAGAAGAAACTGCAAGATATGATCAGGTATAGCCAGATCCCGAAGATCTTACGTATCCCGGGAGGCAACCGGAAATAGAAGCGACTTCCTTTACCCGGTGTGCTCTCTACGTTAAATGTACACACCCTGAACAAGTCGTTGGTCTTTTTGTATTTCTCAATAATTCCCTTACAGTTCATCAGTCCGAACCCACTGCCTTTACTGCGTTTCAGTTCTTCTTGATCCGTACTTTCTTTCATCCCTATCGATTGAGAATCATAGACTTTCTCACCGATAATTTTCGTTATATCTTCAGACGAAAGTCCCCGTCCGTTATCCTCCACAGAAATCTCCACATATTCATCGGTCGTCCCAGCATATATCTTTACGGTACCTCCCTCCGGGGTATATTTGCGGGCATTCTCGGCCAGTGTGTTAATCATAAACAAGGTCAGAGCTTTATCCGCCTTTACCAATGCCCCTGTCGGTTCTATTTCAAGCCTCTGCTTCTTCATTTCAAAAGCTTTACGCCCTTTGCCTATTAACTCAAACAGTTCGTTCAGCTCAAAATTTTCAATATTCAGGCTAAGTGAACCTTGTCTCATTTTAATCCACAACGCCAATATATCATTGTATTCATTGATAGTAGTGACCAGTTCGTCAATGTACTGGTACTTCTCTTTTTTTATCCGGTCGTCATTAATAAAGCCTTTTTCCGTCAGCTTGTGGACTTCGTTAATAATCCGATCTATATACGGATTGATTCCGTCTACGATAGCCAGGCAGGATTTTTTTATCAGGTTCTGACGTTTGTTTCCGGCGATGTGCTGTTCATAAACATACCTTTGTTTTTCCAGCTTATTTCGTTCATCACCCAATGAAATAAATGTCATTCCATTGTCTAATGCCCAAGCAATATAAGGAGTTATTACTTTCACCAACGCCTGTTCGTCTTTATTCAGCCGATGGCGGGTAAAGAGAATCAAAATACCGATAGGATCTGTTTTATCGGGTACATATAAATTAAAGTCGGCTCTTATACCAATCTCGCTACCCGGCTTTACTTCAGTTTCCTGTTCACTTTCACATTCTTCGTCAAACTTAATTTCTCCAGCTTCTTCATCCCTCACCCCGATTCTGATTCCTGTCGCACTAAACAATTGTTCCATATCCGGCAATATCGATCCAGCGATGGCACGTACAATCTCACTTTCATCCGCCACATCAGCCGGGATAGAAGCGGTGATTTTCTGACAGACATCCAATGTTTGTTTCAAACGGGCAATATGGATGCGGTTTCGTACTTTCGATCTTTTGTTGAACAGCCAAAACATGACAGCAACCAGTACGAGCCCTATAACTACGAAAAATAATACCACATTCAACTGTCTGGATTCTTGTTCCAGAGACAGGTAACGACTCTCCAGTTCCTTGTCTTGACGGGTATATCGCAAGATATCCAGATAGACATTTCTATTATAATCCGAAGCCGGTTTCATACCCAGACACGCAAATGACACACTCAACTGTTCACGTATTCTGGAGATCCATTCCGGCACAGTTTTCACCTTTTCTTTCCCAAGCCAGGTTACTTCAGTATATGCCACATCTTTGTTTGGGACAAACACCTCCAGTTTATCAAGTGTATCTGCTACAGAATGGTAATATGTTATATGGTGCTGGTTCACGCAATCCAACGCTTTTGCCAACGTGTCCAGCGCTTCTGCATAGCGCCCATGAGCATTCAGATATTTGCCGATTGATACATAGGCACCCGCTATTTGATAAAGGTCGTTATATTTGCGAAAACGTTCCAGTGCCATTTGTCCTAATCTCAACGGCAACAATGAATCTACAGGCATACCGAATCTTGTCAGAGCATGCGAACGCCTGTTCAGGAATAATTCATAACTACCCGGAGATGCCATCAGATTGGCAAGCCCCTGCAAGCCATTTCCTTCGAAGTATAAATATCCTTGCTCCGATGCCATTTTCCAAGTGGTATACAGTTCATCAAACTCTTCAAGCTTCCGGTCTTCCGGTGTTTTCCCCTCACATAAACCGGCTGAACCTTTGATATAATGAAAATAGAGAATTTGGTTTGTATCGGCTGCCAACTCCTCGTTTTGCCGTATTTCGTTCAGCGAAGCCATCGCCTCGGCACGTTGTTGCAGATAGTAGTAATAAACCGCTGAAACGATAAAAAACTCTGTAAAAGCATAATTCAACCGGGCACTTTCGTGACGATCTATAAACAGGTTACTTTCTTCATCAATCCGCTTCATTCTCCGGATTGCACTATTCCTGTAATCATAGAACTCTTTATTCATAGCTGTCCGCTGATAAATTTTCATCAGTCCGATATCAGCAATCAAAAGCTCCAGTTCATTTTTCGTCAGATTGTAGACCTCTTTATACAAACGTTCCGCATTATCAAAATCCATCCGCATGAAAGCGCAGAAAGCAAGATTATTGGAGGCTTCCGCTTTTCCCTGCTGGTACATGCTAACCTCTTTATAGGCCTGCGACGCAGCCCGGCAAGAAGAATCCAGATTTCTATATCGATAAGTATATGCCAGTTGGTTTAGCGAATCGATATGCTGTACCTCCTTGGTTGGAGCTGTATCGACACAAGAGAAGAATGTCGTTAGCAACAACACACAAAAAAGCACTATAGGCAAACGCGGATTCATTTCTTTTCGGATACAATTAGTGTTCAGGTAGCAAAACTACAATTTTTTCTACAATAAGTCTTTTAAAATGCCCAGATAATTCATACCTTTGCGCGCAAATTATAACCAATAGGTAACAACTATTACACACAATGAGCGAAAAAGCACCCTTTATGGTATTCTCGGGAACTAATTCGAGATACCTGGCAGAAAAAATCTGCGCAAGCCTCAATTGTCCTTTGGGAAACATGAATATCACCCACTTTGCTGATGGTGAATTTGCAGTTTCTTATGAAGAGTCAATTCGTGGCGCACACGTATTCCTGGTTCAGTCCACTTTCCCTAATTCCGACAATTTGATGGAACTTCTTCTGATGATCGATGCAGCCAAGAGAGCGTCTGCAAAGAGCGTCGTTGCAGTTGTCCCCTATTTCGGATGGGCACGTCAGGACAGAAAAGATAAACCACGTGTTTCTATCGGCGCAAAGCTGGTAGCAGACCTGCTTTCAGTTGCAGGCATCGATCGTCTGATCACAATGGATTTGCACGCAGACCAGATTCAGGGCTTCTTCAATATTCCGGTGGATCACTTGTATGCTTCGGCCGTGTTCCTCCCCTATATTCAGTCATTGAAGCTGGAAGAACTCGTAATTGCAACTCCCGACGTCGGTGGTTCAAAAAGAGCAAGTACATTCTCCAAGTATTTGGGTGTACCCCTGGTTCTCTGCAATAAGTCACGTGAGAAAGCAAATGAAGTAGCCTCTATGCAAATCATCGGCGATGTAAAAGGTAAAAACGTAGTATTGATTGACGATATTGTTGATACAGCCGGTACTATTACAAAAGCCGCCAACATCATGCTTGAAGCCGGAGCCAACTCAGTACGTGCCATTGCCAGTCACTGTGTAATGTCCGATCCCGCATCATTCCGTGTTCAGGAGTCAGGACTGACTGAAATGGTCTTCACCGACAGCATTCCTTATTCTAAAAAATGTGTCAAAGTAAAACAGCTAAGCATTGCCGATATGTTTGCCGAAACAATCAAACGTGTAATGAACAACGAATCCATCAGTTCACAATACATTATCTAAGAAAGATAGGATAAAGGACAATAAAAAAACGTAGAACTTTCAGTTCTACGTTTTTTTATTTATGCTTATTTATGGTTATCTCTGCTCTGTCTATTGTTCCAGTCGTCCGAATTTGTAAGTTCCTTTACGGATTACTTTTCCGGTACTATCTGTTTCTACAAACGGTCCATTTTTCTTACCTTGCTTGAAGAAGCCTTCATAACGATTCCCGTTTTTATCTTCTTCCACTCCATTGCCTTCCTGCAATCCGTTCACAAATCCACCTTTATATTTGGTACCGTTTGTCAAAGTAAGAGTACCTTTACCATTAGGCTGGTTATTCTTCCATTCTCCCTCGTACACATCCCCGTTGCTCCATTTATAGGTTCCATGTCCGTTACGCTTGTTATCTTTCCATTCACCTTCATATACGGCACCGTTAGCCCAGGTAAACGTACCTTCACCATCCTGCATGCCATCTTTGAAGTTACCTACATATTTGTCACCATTAGCATGATAATATATACCGGAACCGGTACGTTCGCCCTGCAGATATGAACCTTCATAGCGGTCGCCTCCCAGAAAGAAGATACCTTTTCCATGTTGCAAGTCGTCCTTCCAGTCACCCACATATTTTTCACCGTTTGTATATTCAAAGGTTCCTTTACCTTCACGGACATCATTTTTCCAGTCACCGTCATATCTACAACCGTCATTCCATTCCAATACGCCTTTACCGTCTTTTTTATCATTTTTCCAGTCGCCCACGTATTTGGAACCGTCTCTCCAAGTGTATGTTCCTTTACCTTCACGTTTGTCGTTCACCCAGTCACCCACATATACGTCTCCATTATGGTAATACATCGTTCCCGGCCCGTGCTGATAATCCTGAAACCACATACCGTCATAACGGTTATTGTTCATAAAATAGTAGATTCCGTTGCCATGTTGCTGGTCCTGGTACCACTGTCCTTCATACCGTTCACCGTCTGGGAAAGTATAAACTCCGAATCCCTCACGCTTACCTTTTACGTACTCTCCTTCGTAAACGTCGCCATTCTTAAAAACAGTCTTACCTTTACCGTTTGGCTTACGTCCCTTCATTTCTCCGGTATATACGGAGCCATCCTTAAACGTGTAGTTTCCTATTTTAATTTCAGTAGAGAAGGTGTCCCGCACTTTGCTGAAGAATCCACCTTTATTTTGTGCGACAGCACTCCCTTGCGAAAGAGCCGCTAAAATGAGTGCTGTATAGATGTATCTTGTTGTTTTCATTTGGCAAATATACAATTTATACACTAAAGCTGCTTTCTTTTGACGCTTTTTTATGCTAACTTTTTACCTGCAATGACCTCTTTTAAATTCTCTTTGCACAAATAACGACCTGCCAACTCCCGTATTTCTTCCGGCGTAACCTCCTTCACAGCTTGTAGCGAGCGGGCAAAATAAGCATCATCCAAACCGGAAGTAAGGATAAACATCCAAGCATCAGCCAGTGAGAAAGGTGATTCATAATTCCGGCACATCTCTCCAAGCATATAGTTACGTACCATGGCCAGCTCCTCCGGTGCCACCCGGTCATTCTGCAGTTTATCGATCTCTTTGTAAACTTCCTGTATCAACGGTTCTACGTATTCATTCGCTGTCTCCGTACTGATGCCAAGCAGGCCACTACCCGGATAGAACATGATCCCGGCAGAAATTCCATAGGTATATCCTTTATCTTCACGAATATTCGACATCAATCTACTGCCGAAATACCCCCCGAACAGAGTGACCAACACTCGTAGTTTCAGATAATCGGGATGTGTTCGCAAGATAGTTGTAGTTCCCAATTTCACCGCACTCTGCATTGCATCTTCTCTTTCCGTGAAAATACGCTTCTCCGGGACCGCAACAAACGGATATTCTTTCTTAACCAGCCTTTGCTGATGGTTGCCAAACGGAACCGTACCGAATGCAGCTTCTATACGGCGGGTAATTTCGTCCGTTACTTTACCGGAAAGGTAAATATAGCAATTTCCCGAATGATAATACGTATTATAAAACTCACGCAATAAGTCCGGAGTTATGTTATGATAGTCTGTCTCCTCCACATAGCGTCCGCATGGATGTTCTTCACCATAAAGTGCCCTCAGTAGACTCCTGTGTGCCAGAAAATCCACTTTTGACGTATTAACCAGATACTGCTGAATATTGGCATCTATTACCGTATTCAGTTCTTTTTCCGGAAAAAGCGGCTCTTTGATAATTGATTCAAGTACATCGAGCGTTTCGGCAAAATACTTATTCAGTGAGTACAGTGTGACATATGCATATTCCGCCGAACTGGACAGTTCGAGCCATGCCCCGTAATAATCCAGCCTTTCAGCAATCTCTGCTGCCGTATATTTCCGGGATCCTTCACGCAACATACGGTTCGCAAACAATGCCTGTAGTTTTTTCGACTGTTGCCAACGTCCGCCACCAAACAAAATGTCAACGCGTACCACATCCTGTTCGCCGGCATTGATAACCGTCAACGGTACTCCGTTCGGCATTACCGTACGTTCCGGAGGAAGGATGTTGAACTGAACTAATTCCTGAATTTCGGGTTGAAGTGTCCGGTTCATAATAAATTATTTTTCTGTAAAAACTTCTCTGCCTCTTCCAGGTCCTGAGGTGTATCGATCCCGATTGTCTCTACTTCACTGATTCCGACTTTAATGGTATACCCGTTTTCCAGCCAGCGAAGTTGTTCCAATGATTCAGCCAGCTCCAACGAAGACTGTGGGAGTGAAGTTATCTCTTTCAGTACTTCTGTTCTGTATGCATATAGTCCGATATGTTTATAATAAGTGTGATTTTTCAACCAATCTTTTTTATCCGCGTTACGTTGGTACGGGATCACAGACCGGCTGAAATACAATGCATTCATGTTCTTATTCAGTACTACCTTCGGAGAATTCACATTTTCCAGCACGGCAAGCTCGTCATCTGCCGGAAAGGGTTTCACTAAAGTAGCAATCTGTGTAGACACATCTTCAAAGCAGGCTTTTACAGCTTTCAGCTGCGAAGGCTGAATAAAAGGTTCATCTCCCTGTATGTTAACCACTACATCAAAGTCCCCGCCTATCTTTGTACAAGCTTCATAACAGCGGTCTGTTCCACTTTTATGGTTAACAGAAGTCATTATTACCTTGCCGCCAAATGCTTTTACAGCAGCTTCGATCCGTTCGTCATCCGTGGCTACATAGGCATCATCAAGTACACCGGCCACTTGTTCATATACACGTTGTATCACCGTTTTTCCTCCCAGCATAGCCAATGGTTTTGCCGGGAAGCGGGTAGAAGCATAACGTGCGGGAATTATTCCTAAAAATTTCATATTTCTTATATTTAGTTGCGAGCCATAGGCTACTTCAGTTCTTCAAGTCCTTTGAGAATATAGTCTCTTTTCAAGTCTTCCGGTTTCAATACCCGGTTATCAAAAACGAGTAAGTCGATATCCAGACAAACCTTTTCCCTCTTTTTGTCTTCCTTCTCTCTTCCAGCCTCCTTTTCGATTGTTTTCAACTCTTCCACCACCCGTTCGGCGTCCGCATCAGTATAGAAGCGAGCCACTTGGTTAGAGAATAATGCCGGATTACGAAAGAATAACGGCCTTGTTTCCTGCTCACCCGTAAAGCGGATGGAGGGAAACAGAGCCGTCAGCCTCCTGCGGGCAAGAAGGAGATTCTCCTTCCGGTTATAATTACTTCCGATACAAATCAGACAGGAGTGCATCACTGACTACGTTAATTGAATAAATCGTCCAGTCCCGATGCCGGTTCATCTATGATGCTGTCCCCCGAAATACTGAAGTCTTTGCACGGGTCAAATCCGTCAGGGAGTTTAAAAGTCTCTTTCGGATCATATCCCAATGTCTGGTCTGCATACACCTTATGCATGTATTTTGTCCAGATGGGCAATGCCAGCGCAGCACCCTGCCCGTCTTTCATATAGTCAAAATGGATATCCCGTTCTTCACCGCCTACCCAGCAACCGGATACCAGTGAAGGAGTGAATCCCATAAACCATCCGTCCGAGTTGCGCTGAGTCGTTCCGGTCTTACCACCCATATCGGCTGTTATTCCGTACCTGCGGACACGTCCTCCTGTACCTTCATTGATTACGGCACGCAGCATTACCAGCATCTTATAGGCACTCGATGCACTGATCACCTCTTCCATCTGTGGCGAGAAGGTGGACAACACATTGCCTTCACTGTCTTCTATTTTGGTCACAAACAAAGGTGCTACCCGAATTCCCTTATTCGCAAAGGCTGTATAAGCACTGACCATCTCTCCTACCGAAATTTCGCACGGACCAAGACAGAGAGATACTGTAGGTTGAATTTCTTTATTGCGTACCCCGAAAGTGTGGATCAGACGTGCCAACGCATACGGGTTCAGTTTACTCATCAAATAAGCCGATATCCAGTTATTTGAGTTGGCAAGTCCCCATTTTAAAGTTACCATTTCACCATAATGTCCTTTCGAAGTATTCTTCGGTGACCAGGGCTTTCCATTTTCATCAATAAGGGTGATTTCCACGTTGCGTGTTTCATCGCAGGGAGAGAATCCGTTTTCCATTGCCAACGCATATAGATAGGGTTTAATAGTAGATCCCACCTGTCGGCGCCCCACCATCGCCATGTCATATTGGAAATAAGTATAGTTCGGCCCACCCACATATGCCTTTACCTGTCCGTTTATCGGATCCATCGACATAAATCCGGCACGCAGGAAGTGTTTATAATAACGGATGGAATCCATTGGAGTCATAATGGTATCTTTTTCACCGTGCCATGTGAAGACTGACATCGGCTCCGGCTTGTCGAATGCCTTCTTGATCTCCGTTTCCGAGGCCCCGGCTGCTTTCATGCTCTGATAACGGCTGGTCTGCTTCACTGCCCTGTCCAGAATGCGGTCAATCTCTTCTTGAGTCAATTGATTGCTGTACGGAGCTTTTTTGCGTCCTTTCTTCTCTTTGAAGAACAGAGGTTGCAGATAGTCTCCGATATGCTCTTCCACTGCCTCTTCGGCATAACGTTGCATGTGCGAATTGATGGTTGTATAAATTTTCAGCCCGTCCGTATAGATGTTATAGTTCGAACCGTCCTTTTTCTTATTTTTCTCACACCAGCCATACAACGGATTCATTTCCCAGTCGATCGAGTCTTCATAGAACTTTTGCATCTGCCAGCCACGATAGTTACTGCGAACGGGTTTAGGAGCAGTCATCACACCACGTAGATATTCGCGAAAATAAGTAGCCAATCCTTCTTTATGGTCCACCCGGTGGTACACCAGCTCCAGCGGCAGGTTCTGCAACGAGTCACACTCCTCCTCCGTGATATATCCGGCTTTTCTCATCTGGTCGAGTACTGTATTCCGCCGTCCGCGCGAACGCTCATTAAAGCGTACCGGATTGTAGAGTGAAGGATTCTTACACATACCGATCAGCGTGGCCGCCTGTTCAACTTTCAAGTCCTTCGGTTCACATCCGAAATAGGTATAGGAAGCCGTTTTGATTCCTACTGCATTGTTCAGAAAGTCGAACTTATTGAGATACATACTCAGAATTTCCTCTTTGGTGTAATATCGCTCCAATTTCACGGCAATCACCCACTCTATCGGTTTCTGAAACAGACGTTGCAGAGTGTTTTTGGCAACTTCATCTGTGAACAGCTGCTTGGCAAGTTGCTGCGAGAGCGTACTACCTCCACCTGCGTTTTTCTGCATCAATAATCCACGTTTCACTACAGCGCGTATCAGTGCCTTGGCATCAATACCCGAATGTTCGGCAAAGCGTACATCTTCCGTTGCTATCAGTGCATTGATGATGTTAGGTGAAAGTTCATTATATGAGGTATATACACGATTCTCCTTACTAAGCGACCATGTTCCTAAAACCTTACCGTCCTCCGAAAGAATTTCGGTGGCAAACTTGTAATTTGGATTTTCCAATTCTTCCACAGGAGGCATATATCCAATCCATCCATAAGCGATAGAAGCAAATACTGCAATTCCTGCCAGCACCATCAGTGCAAAGAAAATCCAAAGGCCTTTTACTATCTTCTTAACCATTTTATTCCGTAGTTTTATTCGAAGTTGCAAAGATAATCATTCCCTTCCATCTGACAAGCGTTCCCTTCCATGTTTGCACACAAAAAAGCCTAAGCGAAGTAAAAAAAGGCTCCCGGCCGTCCCGTTTTTTCGGGAATCGGCCGGAAGCCATACACACATCCTGTTTTCTATTCGTCTGTTACAGGATCATTACCTCTCCGCCAGCCGTTTTATGCCGTCGGATCATCTACGATACCTCCGTCTCCTCCATCAGTTGTCCCTTTCAGGTAATCGTCCAGACTGATCAGGTCCAGTTTTTCACCCGCACGGGTAGCCGTTTTGGTAATTTTCAACTCTTTGTTAGCCTGAAAATAGATACGTACAGCCTCTACACTTTTGGCCGTGATATCTTCTTTCTTTTCGGCACCTTTCGACTTGGCTGCGAGCATAAACACCCCCAATCCTTCAATGTTTACCGCTTTTCCTTCCAGCAGCTGCTCTTTCAGCTTTTCTACAAAATTCTGAATCGTACTCTTAATGTCACCTACCGAAAGTGATGAACGGTCCTGGATTTTCTGTGCTATAAACTTCAGGTTTACCGACCGCCCCAATGTAATGAGTTGCGGATAATACCTCTTCGGAGAATTCTCAACGCGCGGATCTGACGGGCGTTGCACTGTTTTAAAAATTACACTCATACTACGTTTCTTTTTAAAGATTTAAATTTCATTTTTATAGTCTCGTTTCGTTGATCAACAGTGCAAATATCCGGTTTTCTCTAAAAAGTTCCAAACAAAACAGCCCCTCACGGAGTGTTTTTCAGGATTATGATATAACTCGCTTATTATCAACTGATCTCACGACTACATTACAGAATAGCTTTATTTTCTTTACTCTGCCTTTAATTTCATATTATTTCTGTCGCCAATATGGATGCAAAGCTGTTGCAATATTAAAATCTGATACATTAAATTCATAATCCCAATCAAGTCGAGTCCATAAACCTGAGTTTTCTCCAATGATAAATACTACACTATCACAAAAGACAGCTTCAAATTCATATGGATGCCGCCCGATCTGAAAGTTTAGAATTATAAACCGAACTGGGGACTTGTCTTGCTTTGGAATCACAACAGAAGTGCATTGGAAAATCGATTTAGCTTGCCGACCGATAGACCTGTTGTTTTTGCTCATCACTTCAATGGCTTTCTTTGCGTTTCTTGATACCGCCTTTGGATTGTAAACTGGGCCATATTGAGGCTTGATATCAGCAAGTAATAAATCCATTTGCCTTGATAACTTCGTAAGTCCCTCGATAATCATTTCTTTCATGTTCGTTGGGCTGATTTTACAAAAGTCTTCCCATGTGGCAAGTTGTTTTTCAGTGGGAAAATTTTCATTCCCGACATCAAACCACGCAACAAAATCTCCATTCAAAGAATCTATGTTGATTGGATGTTTGGTTTCATATAATCCTAGGTCTCCAATTCTCCAAAATTGGGAATTGAAACCTGATATGTTATTTACTATTTGTTGAAGGCAAGAGAGCTGATGTTGTTCGCCTTGCTTTAAGGCACCAACAGTTTTTATTCGTTTCTTTTGTAATAGATCAATAATATCTTTCATTTTATTCTTTAAGTTGATAATGTCCACTGGCTATCTAACTACGCAATTTGTTCGATACGACTCTTTTGGCATACTATCACATATGGAACAAATGATATTTTCACACATAGAGTCATTCCTTCCGAGATTTACAACATCAGCTTATGGACTTCATCATAATTCTAATATCTAATAAATTAATTATCAGAAATTTATATACATATCATCCGACCGCACATAATCATGTCTCTAAAAATACGGTTTTGTCTAATTACTCACAAAGGAATCTGTTCTTTTTTTCTTCTATCCTATAAAATAGTATTTCATGACAGTTGTTACTCCAATCATCATATTATTATGATTCGTAATAGTAATCATCTTACCAAGATACCCTTTCATAGATGCAGACAATTTTGTAAAATGTAAGTTAGACAACAAAATAATATTCTAAAAATCAAAAAGATATAGTTCCTACAAAGAGAATTATCGGAAGGAGGTAAGACTGATTACCTGAAAAGGGTGTAGCTATCCAAGGTGAAAGGTGTAGCCATAACGATCGGATGGCTACACCCAAACAACAGTTGGGCTACACCTTTCTCAAATGCAATTTTGGAGAAAAGCTAAAGAATAATTGCGTCCGGGAATGAATTGTACGAGCATAAGAAGATAACGATACAAATCTGAGGATGATTCTGAAACCATGGCACAATAAAAAAGAAATCTCAATGAACAATCGCATGGAGAAAAGGAATGATCTTCATAGATTAGTCACCACAGATTCACAAATTACACAGAGAAAAAAGAAATCAATAGATGTGATTTGAATATCTGCGTAATTTGTTTAGCTGTGGTGAAAAGAGTAGCTGGTATTATGTAGCAAACTCTATTTAAACAGTCCGGGATAAATCTCCCCTTCTGTTTCGCTTACATTAAGAGTCTGTAAGAGTTTACCGTCCGGAGAATAAAACAACTGAAATTCCGAATCAGTGTCATATTCCTCCACTTCGATTATGATGACCGCCGGCTGCTTGGGAAAAGTGATGATTCTTACATCTTCCAATTGCATGGACGCCATCGTACTTTGCATAAAGGCCTTTGCCACAACAGGAGGAACAGCCTCCAAAGATTCGACATCGGTCTCTGTCATCAACCATTTACCTTTATCACTGAACCAGACGTTTAGCTCCCGCCCTTTCACCCTGATATCGGCAATGTGATAATCTCCTTTTCGTTCCCAATCGACCGTGGTCACTTTAGGATACATTTTCTGAAAGGCTTCCTGCACTTTATCGGGAGGAGGAAAACCGGCTGAAAAAACAGTGCTGGAAATGAATAACAACATTGCCATCAACAAAAGGGGGTTAAGCTTCTTTATCATTTGGGTTTCTATTAATTTAAGTTTGATACAACAACAACGTCAAGCGGATTTTGTTTGTGGATTTATTCCACAAAATTGTGGTGAATTCCACATTTACATCCCCGTATTATACTTCATTAGTGCCTTATACCATCTTTTCACATCTGGCATAATCTTTGTCTACTTCATCAATTAGTTTCTTTTCAGAGAAACCGGAATAATTGTATCACTTAAAAGAAAAATTATGAAAAAGTAGAAGAAAACAAAAACTAACAAGACTTCGATTCCGAAATGAGGACGGAGTTACAAAAGAAGTAAAAAACTGAAAAACATGTTTAACTCAAACCTATTAATTTATGACGAAAAAAAGTAACCTATCCTTAAGGTTTACAAGAGTATGGGAAAAACACTGCCTGAAAACAGTAGTTGCTACTTTGTTGCTGTGGTGCGCACAGTCGGCACAAGCGACGACCGATACTTACAAAACACAAGCGACTGCCAGTATACAACAACAAACCGTGAAAGCCACCGGTGTAATCATCGACAACACGGGTGAACCACTTATCGGAGTTTCCGTAAAAGTGCAGGGCACCAATACGGGAACCATCACCGACCTGGACGGAAAGTTCTCTATTGACACTCCCAAAGGAGCTATCCTCGAGTTTTCATTTATCGGTTACAAAACTGTCACAACGGAAGTGACCGGAAAGGAACTCCATATCACCATGCAGGAAGATTCAAAGCAACTGGATGAAGTAGTAGTTGTGGGCTATGGTTCACAAAAGAAAGTAAACGTTACCGGATCTGTAAGTATGGTCAATGCGGACGTCCTGGAGTCGCGCCCCGTACAGAATGTGTCACAGGCACTGCAAGGAGTTATTCCGGGACTGAATATGTCCGTGGGCAGTAGCGGTGGTACACTGGATGGCGAACTAAACGTAAACATCCGAGGAGCAGGTACGATAAGCGATGGTTCGAGCAGTAGTCCGTTGGTACTGATCGATGGAATCGAAGGAGACATGAATACAGTCAACCCGAATGATATTGAATCGGTATCTGTACTGAAGGATGCAGCTTCTTCATCGATCTATGGTGCGCGTGCGGCATTCGGGGTCATCCTGATCACTACGAAGAGTGGTAAAAGTGGCAAAACACGTGTAAACTATTCGGGTAATGTACGTTTCTCGGATGCCATTCAGTTGCCTGACATGGTGGATTCTTACACCTTTGCGCAGTATTTTAACCGGGCTTCGACCAATGGTGGGGAATCTCCTACCTTTGACGAAAAAGCATTGCAAAATATTCTGGACTTCCAAAACGGAAAGTTTACCGATCCTTCCACTCCCGAGTATTACGGGCTGGAAGCCGGACCGGACGGCAAATGGAAAAGCTATGCAGGATCATTTGCCAATACAGACTGGTTTAAAGAGTTTTACAAAAGCTGGACACCCTCTACGGAACACAACCTCAGTATCAGTGGAGGAACAGAAAAGCTGACTTATATGATCAGCGGCAGTTTCTTGAATCAGAATGGCCTTATCAAGCACGGCGAAGATAACTTCAACCGTTATACGATGAATGCTAAAATCTCGGCAAAACCTGCGGAGTGGATCACGTTAAACTACACGAGCAAATGGACCCGTGAAGACTATGACCGCCCAACTTACATGACAGGCGCATTTTTTCATAACATTGCCCGCCGCTGGCCGACCTGTGCTCCTATGGATCCGAACGGTCATTACATGCCCAATATGGAAATCATTCAGTTGGAAGAGGGAGGTGTGCAAACGAGCCAGAAAAACTGGTATACCAATCAGCTGCAAGCTATCTTCGAGCCCGTCAAAGACTGGCGAATTGTAGTAGAGGGAAGTATGCGTACCTATACACGAAAGCAACATTGGGCAGTATTACCGATCTATGGATATGACGTGAACAACAAACCTTACTTATTGTCGTGGAACGGTGGAGCGGCCGGATATTCAGAGGTTCAGGACGAACGTGAAGATGAAGATTACTTCTCCGGCAACATTTACAGCGACTATGCAAAAACAATCGGTGATCATTATTTTAAAGTGATGGGTGGTTTCAACGCCGAACTTTTCCGGCCAAGCGGAATGACCGGATTCGGAACTGACCTGATCAGTTCGAATGTTCCTTCTTTAGGATTGACTCAGGACAATCAGAAGGCAAATACATGGGCACGCGAAAGAGCAATTGCCGGTTTCTTCGGACGTGTGAACTATAACTACAAAGAGCGGTATATGTTAGAAGCCAATCTGCGTTATGACGGTTCTTCACGGTTTGTAGGCGATAAGCGTTGGGGATTGTTCCCTTCTTTTTCAGCCGGATGGAATATCGCACGTGAAGATTTCTTCCGTCCTTTGGCCGGTATTATCGGCACCTTAAAGCTGAGGGGCTCTTGGGGGCAGCTTGGCAACAACAACACGGATAAGGCCAATGCCTGGTATCCCTTTTATCAAAATATGATTACGGGATCTGCCAATTCCGGATGGCTGATCGACGGCAAGAAACAAAATACAGCTCAACTGCCGGGCATCGTTAATTCACTGATGACATGGGAAACCATTGAATCATGGGATCTCGGTCTGGATTTTGGTTTGCTCAATAATCGCCTGACAGGATCGGTCGGTTATTATAACCGTTACACATACGATATGATAGGTCCTGCTCCTATATTACCCCCCGTACTGGGAGCTCTACCCCCTCAAGTGAACAACTGCGACATGAAGTCATACGGTTGGGAGCTGGAGCTCTCATGGAGAGACCGCATCAGCGAGTTTGATTATAGTGCGCGATTCGTTTTATCTGATGGAAAACGTAAGATACTGAAATATCCAAACCCGACGAATTCACTCTCTTCGGACGTATACTATAATGGACAGATATTGGGTGACATCTGGGGATACAAAACTGTTGGTATCGCACAAACCCAAGAGGAAATGAATGCGCACTTGGCCAACGGAGGCACACCCAACTGGGGAACAAACTGGGGAGCCGGTGACATTATGTATGCAAACCTGGATGGAAAAGAAGGGGTTAACAACGGATCGAACACTCTGGAAGATCATGGTGACTTAACAATTATCGGTAACAGCACACCCAGGTATAATTTCGGTCTGACACTGACCGGAGCATGGAAAGGATTCGATTTCTCAGTATTCCTACAGGGAGTGATGAAAAGAGATTACTGGTTGGACGGTCCGTACTTCTGGGGAGCAAATGGCGGATTATGGCAATCAACTGCATTCAAAGAGCACATGGACTATTGGCGCCCGGAAGGTGATCCTCTCGGTGCAAACACTAATGCTTACTACCCAAAACCCTATTTTAATACGGATAAAAACCAGAAAGTACAAAGCGGATATCTACAGAATGCCGCATATTGCCGTCTGAAGAATGCCCAGATTGGCTACACTCTGCCCAAAACATGGACCCGGAAAGCAGCAATGGAATCGGTACGTGTTTATGTGTCCGGAGACAATCTGTTGACCTTCTCGGGAATCAGCGGAGTATTTGATCCGGAATTATTGGGTAGCGACTGGGGAGACGGTAAGCTCTATCCTTTGCAGAGAACGATTTCTATCGGCTTAAATGTTAACTTCTAATTTTACCAGACAAATGATGAAACTAAAACTGAAACATATCTGTTTCTGCTCGTTAATCGGAATGGGCGGACTGGCACTGACTTCATGCAACGACTTCCTGGACCGTTCGCCAATCAGTGATATCACTCCGGAAGATTACTTCAACACAGTAGATCAAGTGGGAAGCTATGTTATCAATTACTATGACGACTACCTTGAAAATTCAAATACAACCAAGATGTATCACCAAAGGGCATGGAACTCCGGAGTGGTAAGAAATGATGCTAACACCGACAATTTATTGAGTGATGATGGAAACCTTGATTATTTTGCGGGAAACAAACAGGTGCCCGAAGGGAAAAATATTCAGGAACCTCTGAACCGTATTCGTGTGTGGAATTATCTCTTTGAACAAGTACTGCCGAAAGAGAAAGAGGGTACGATTCCCGGAGATGCAGAATTGTTGAAGCAGTATATCGGAGAGGCTTATTTCTTCCGTGCCCTGGCGTATTATAACGCATTGGTACGTTTTGGCGATTATCCCATCATTACCGAAGTATTGCCGGACGACTCCGAAACACTGATCAAGAAAAGTCAGCGCGCACCGCGCAATGAAGTGGCACGCTTCATTCTAAAAGATCTTGACGAAGCTATCAGTCGCCTGAAAGAACGTGGTTTCCAGAATAACCAGCGTATTAACAAACAGGCTGCATTGGTGCTGAAATCAAGAGTTGCACTGTTCGAAGCAACCTTCGAGAAATATCATCAGGGAACGGGGCGCGTACCGGGTGATCCAACATGGCCCGGAGCCGTAATGAGCTATAACAGTGGAAAAACATTCGATATAGCAGGAGAAATAAACTTCTTCCTGACGGAAGCAATGCAAGCAGCGGCAGCAGTTGCCGATCATGTTCAACTGGCAGAAAACTCGCATGTAATGAATCCTCCATACAATACACTTTATGGGTGGAATCCTTATTTCGAAATGTTCAGCCAGCCGGATCTTTCGAATGTGGAAGAAGTACTGCTGTGGAAACAATATAACCTGTCACTTACCGTATCACATTGTGTAGGTGCACGCCTTAAAAACGGAGACCGCACCGGACTGACACGTTCACTGATCAAAACATTTCTGATGAAAGACGGTATGCCTATCTATGCAAGCAACAATGCTATTGATGACAGAACGGTTTCTGATGAAAAGAAAGACCGCGACGAGCGCTTGCAACTGTTTGTGTGGGGAGAAAAAGATGCGTGGATGACAGATGAAAGAGCAGATACAGTGAAGAATTACAATAAGGACCAGGCGGGAAACATGGTAACGAATCCCGTACCTGTACCTTGGGTAAAATCTACAGTAATCAGTGATCAGGAACAGACACGTGATATCACCGGTTATCGTTCCCGTAAGTTCTATCCGTATGATGACGAACAAAGCAGATCGGACGAATTGCTGGGGACCAATGCCTGTCCTATTTTTCGTGCTTCCGAAGCATATCTTAACTATATTGAGGCTTGTTATGAGAAGAATGGTTCGTTAGACAGTAAGGCACAGGACTACTGGAAAGCCATTCGCAGACGTGCCGGTGTCGATGAAGACTATCAGAAGACGATCAATAGTACGGATCTGAGCCGCGAAGACGACCTCGGAGTTTACTCGGGAGACCGAATGGTAGATGCGACGCTTTACAATATTCGCCGTGAACGCCGCTGCGAATTTATCGCCGAGGGCATGCGCTGGGATGACCTGAAGAGATGGCGCTCTTGGGACCGGTTATTTACACAACCGTATATTGTAGAAGGCATCAACTTCTGGGATGAAGCCTATAAACTCTACACAACCACGGATAAAGACGGAAATGAAAAGTCTGCTGTAGTAGCCGATGGCAGCACATCTGCCAACATGTCGCCGAAATCGGACGGGAAATACGTACGACCACTGCGAAGGACACAAACGAATAATCAACTTTATGACGGATATACCTGGAAAAAAGCTTATTATCTGGAACCACTCGGACTACAGGATTTGCAATTGTCGGCCACCAATCCGGAAGACATCAATACATCCATGATGTATCAGAATCCATATTGGCCTGTCGGTACAGGAAAAGCGCTTGAGTAATGTCGCCAAATACGTAAAACCGTAATATAACAAAGTTCACCACAGAGTTTATACAAGGTATGTTTGCCGATGTATCCTGTGGTGAACAAAATCAAACCTCCGAATGAACCTAAGCCAAGTCTTTTAAGTTATATGATATATAGAAAAGAATAAAATCTGATTTGATCAGATCAGAGCGACTACAATAAACAACAACTTTAAAATATAGGAAAGTATGAATGTACATGAAGAATTATTCGGTGGAAATATACCACAAGATGTAACTGAGAAACAAGGCGAAAACGCTATTTTTATTGTTTATGGACTGAAGCAATCGGACGATGCAATCAAGCAAGTAAAAGATGTATGTGCTAACTTCTCCGCCCTGATACGCAGTATGCGTAACCGTTTTCCTGATATGCAATTTAGCTGTACGATAGGGTTTGGTGCCGATGCTTGGAGCAGACTTTTTCCGGAGTTGGACAAACCTAAAGAGTTAAGTACCTTTGAAGAGATAAAAGGAGATAAATATATAGCTGTATCTACCCCGGGCGACTTGTTACTGCACATCCGGGCTAAACAGATGGGGCTCTGTTTTGAATTTGCCTCTATAATTGACGAAAAACTCAAAGGTGTGGCAGAATCCATCGATGAAACACACGGATTCAGATATATGGACGGAAAAGCGATCATCGGTTTTGTAGACGGTACGGAGAATCCGACCGTAGATGAAAACCCTTATCATTTTGCGGTTGTCGGTGACGAAGACCCGCAATTCGCAGGAGGCAGTTACGTTTTTGTGCAGAAATATATCCATGACATGGTAGCATGGAACTCGCTTCCGGTCGAAGCACAAGAAAAGGTGATTGGCCGCCGCAAATATAATGATGTGGAATTGTCGGACGAAGAGAAACCGCAAAATGCCCACAATGCCGTAACCAATATCGGTGACGATTTGAAAATCGTACGTGCCAATATGCCGTTTGCCAACACTTCTAAAGGAGAATATGGAACATACTTTATCGGCTATGCCAGCACCTTCAGTACTACCCGCAAAATGTTGGAGAACATGTTTATTGGTGACCCTGTGGGGAACACCGATCGTTTGTTGGACTTCAGTACTCCGGTAACAGGCACATTGTTTTTTGTACCTTCGTACGATTTGCTTGCTACACTCGGAGAATAGTAATCACTCTCCATACAGTACAGTCTCCGCTATCCAGGCAAAAACATTGGCTATCAGTTTGGAGGCATTATTATTAATGGTCCCGGAATTATTGTTTATACGGTTATCGGTAGTAGACGTTGAACTGGATACCGAACTGCCAATATCCGTATCTCCCCAATAAACGATTCTCCTTGAATAGTCAACGCCCAAAACAATACCTCCTGCAGGCCCCATCAGTATAGGAGCAATACCTTTGGATGCATCTGTATTGAGTTGTATCTCGCCATGATAAGCATCATAATTGCGTAAAGAGAAGTCAGTATTGACAGGAGTATATGGAGCAATGGTAAAAGGCCCGTTAGTAGTAAAGTAGCTATTACCATCCTCAAGAGTTGCCAAAGGATAGGGACCGGTATTACTCGTTAAAAAAGAAATGCCACTATTTCCACCCAATATCTCTTTTAATAAATTCTGGCTGACATCACTGGCATCATAAGAAACAATCAATACACGGTTCTTTTTAGCTTTCACCCAATTGTGCGCTTTCTGGGCATCCGAGATCCCGAATAAAGAATTGCTCATATAATGGACATAAACGACATCAAAAGCCGCGAAAAGAGCATCTGTCAGATTATTATTGCTCGCACTCACGCCAATCAGATTATATCCTCCGCATTCAACTGTTCCGGCCGGACCGAAATTATTTTGATTATTGAGTATTCCGCGAAGACCAGTTGCGCGCGCCTCTGCATTGCCAGAGCCAATTATATTCGTTCCTAAATATCCCAAACCGGCATTGAATGTTAAAAGATCAATTGTTTTGTAGGCAGCGACATCATATCTCTGCTGTATATTCACTAAAATACGCCATCGATGGGCTGTAATCATAAAGTTTTGAGTACGGCGGATATTGCTTGCCGAATTGTTCTGCAGAGCTGTAATCACCAGTTGACTCCCATTCTGTGTTTTTTCTACTTTAAAGAATTCATTTGCTAATGACTGGTCGGCGGTTCCTTGGGGAGTTCCTGCCGCATCGGCCCATTGTAAAGTATAATCCGGAAGATCGGTATTCACACTGATGATTCCTGCCGAACCGGCTTTGTTCTTGAGGATGATCTCTCGCGAAGACACCCCAAAATGATGTTCTCCATCGAAACTCATGTCAATGGTATAATCATCCCATGCCTGTACTTCGGCTACGATATGGGCGGAACGATTATTCGCCGCTTCGTCCGGACTACCCCACCCCGGACCTGAGACCTTCTTTATATTGAAAATATACTTATGATTACGAAGTACTTGCCCGAAAGCATTTTCAACATTATCGGGATCAAAATCCATACGGTAGTAACCCGGTTGATCACTTCCTTCATAATAACCCTCCACAACAATACAGGTTGCCTGACTAACCCGATTGTCCGGGGCTGGTGAATCGGCCTCAGGCAAGTAGAGTTGGGCTGAAAATTCATTCAGGTTCTCAGCAGGTACAGGATACAGGACACTGTTTACATTTCCGGTACTTCCGGCAGGTACGCTCGGAAGCGTAACCCTGACGACTCCGGTTTCATCGGGTATTATCTGCAAGTGGTCATTGGCACGATATGCTTTTACCCCTGACAACTTAAAGTTTGCCACTTCCGTAGCTTTCACGTCTACCCGGGCAATGGAACGTAACATCTTTATTCCGGTAATATTATTTATAACCGTTGCTTCTAATCCTCCGGGCAATTCATACTCCCCATACATTGGAAAATCGGAAGTGATATTGTTGAACCGGAGATTGATGTTCTTTTTCACCAAATCTTCGCTATCATCCACCGAAGGCTCATTGGCTATTACCGCATCGGTAGCATTGGCTAATATGAGTAATTTTAAAGGCGAACTGCTTGATTTTAATAAAGCTTTAAAAGAAGCAGCGGATGAAGTGTTGTTGATGGATATGCCGGGTACACGGTACTTATATTTACCTTCTTCAAACACTAATACTTGAATCTCACTGATTTTAGACTCATGATCGGTCGTCGCAAATGTTCCTCGCGTCCGGGCATATGTAGTGGAGGCCGGTATGGTTATCACTAACCTTACCGATACATCCTCTGTATTATTTCTATCTGCATCTCCGGGCACTTCCATACTGTCGGTACATGACATATATAAAAGGCCGGTTATCAGAATAACCATTAATTTTTTCATTAGGGTTTAGGTTTATTTTCTCAGATACAAAGATGGACTTTTTCAGGAAGGAATCCGTGGCGTTTAATGAATGGTGTAAACAAAGATTTTTCTATTATCACATCTCACATGAATTTATTGTCCAATTATGCAACAATCGGAAATGTGTATAAAGACGTGTATCCATTTTCGAAACTTCATTATAAACTTTTCACCAGTTCTTGTTGCCGGTTAAAAAAATGGATTCGCTGAACCTCACCACTCTGCGAAATCAAAGTTGAATACTTCTTTAATGACTGTATCCATACCTTCAAATGCTGAAATAGCAAATCATCTTTCGAAGTTATGGAATTAATAGAAAAGACCCCTATCAGGCATTGATGGTAGATATCTGTTTCTACATAACTATATGTAGACTCAAAATTGATATCGGATATATATATTTTCACATCTTTTCCGGATGAATATTTTCCCTGAGCTGAGATCTTCTCCAATTCATTCAGTAATATCAATAATTCCTTCTTTATTCTTTTTACACTGTCTTCTGATATCAGATTGATATTTAAGAAAAACTTGATCTCATTGACCAATCTGATAAATATCTCTTTATCCCATATATAATTGGTTGTCTGGAATAGCTGGGACAAATTTACAAATTCTTTTTGCTTGTCAATCAACTTTTCCGGAATCTCCAAATCTTCATAATGTCTGCCTGCATACGTACTTTCATGCTGGTAAATCCATTTGAAAAGCTGGAATTTGGATAAGGCTTCATATTTTAAATACAGGGTTTGCGGAACGGTATTTGAGGAGGTACTTCTTTCCGAACTTTCCCGCTCAATCAATTGACCGAACAACTTTATATACGAATCGATAATAGAATAATAGGTCTCCGCAGGGCGTTGACATTGCAACATATTCAGATTAACGATAGCGTTGTCATTCAAATCGGCCCCTACTATTTTATCAAGAGAAATGCCCATGTGTTGAGATATGGTGGCAACTTCGGCAAAAGTGAACGGTACTTCACCCCGCAACCGCCTGTAAGTAGCTTCTTTGCCAAGGTAAAGAATGTCCATCAGCGTATTTGCAAGATTGTTCCCCTTGGGTAAGTATATTTTCATTGCATCTATTAAATCTGTATTTATATTACGCATAATCATTGTTTTTATATTTTTATCTGTAAACAAGTAATCTGTAACTTTTGTTGCGCCTATCGAAACGAACAATCCCTTTGATGACGGTGCGTTGCATTATCAGAGCTTTCTTTTTCAGGGGTTGCTTCAATAGACACTTTTTGTTTATAAATACATTTTTAAAGTCACAAATCGTTGCTGTCTGGAAGGTATATTTGTTATCTGAAAAAAATGTAGTATATCCACCTAAATAAAAAGATAATGAAAACAAGTAAAATCTTTATGACTACACTGGTTGCATTGACTATGGCTGCATGCAGCAATGACAATGATTGGGTTGACCAGCCCAGCAATCCGGACGTAATTGCCTCGGATGCATATGCCTCTTTTTCCATCAGCATTCCCCACGCATCGAAGACACGTGCAGTATCTACAGATCCGGGAATTGCAGCGGAAAATACAGTGAAATCCCTACATGTGTTTATTTATGACGCAGAATCTCCCAATACACCTACTGTAGCTGAATTTACGGTCGCAGGAGGTACGCTCACACAGAAACCAGCCGGGAGTTCTACCTGGGTGACCAGCCAGCCGGTCAGTACCAAAAAGACGGATAAATATATTTTTGCGGGAGTAAACCTTAATGCAGAAATAGTGAACTATATTACTTCTAACGGATTGGGTGCATTCAGCTATAAGGATTTCACACAAGAAATAACAAAATTGGCCGATCAAACAAATGGATTTGTCATGTTCAATAGTGCTTATCCGACCCTTACGCCCGCTACTGATTTATATGAGAAGAAAAGTGAAGCCGAAAACAATCACATAACCATTTCTGTAAATCGAGTCACTGCAAAGGCGGCGGTGTTCCAATCACAGAGCTTTGTAGTGAATGGAGGCGGAACGATGACAGATCTGAAGTTCGGCTGGAGAAACCTGAATAAAAAATTCTACTTTATTCAGGATAACAGGGACGCTCTCATCAAAGACTATAACTGGGCTAATTATACCGCAGCAGATTTTACGAGGGGAACAGATGCCATCAACGTTTATGCTTCGGCTGATGTGCCTACCTCTTTCTCTTATGCTACGGAAAATGCATTCCAGTATATTTCGGGTACATCCAATGTGGATGCAGCAACTTTTATCAGTGTCAGCGGGGTATTTACACCCACTAACATCATATCTGCCAAAATAAATCCCCCTACAGTTGCGGCTGATTTTGAAATCATCGTCAATCCGAAACCGTCGGATAAAACATTCTTTGTCGTGCGGACTGCCGATGGTGTTGCCAATTACTTTATAGATGGACCTACGGCAGAAAAGTTTGCGGAGCTATGTGCCGCAAATACTCCGCAAATGCCATCTATCAATGGGACCTACCTACTATCGGAGAATACGTATAGCAACGGATTGTGTTACTATCATATTTTTGTTAACGGTGATGCAGTCACACCACAGGCTCCTTATAATATCTACAGAAACCAATATTTCAAGATCAACATCAATTCTATACAAGCACCGGGAAATCCTTCGGATAACTTTGACAGCGGAGAACCAATCAAGCCTAATTCATGGATTGGGGTCGACATCCAGATTATCCCTTGGGAGGTGATTGAAGAAGATCACGATTTATAACCAGCTAATTAATGCTCCACAGAATGTTTACCTGCAAGATAGAAGCCGGATTCAGAGTATTCATATTCATTATATTGCCTTTCGTACTCACGAATTGCATCCGGGAAGATATGTCCGGATGTCCCCGGGATGATGGAGGGTTGGCCCTCAAATTCAGCTATGATACAAATGCAGACTCAAGGCAGAGCACTGCGCAAGGTATCGATCGGTTGGCTGTTTTCATATTCGATGAAAAAGGGCTTTTTATCTCTCAGGTAAACGATTCTATGACTTCAATCAATGACGATTATGTCATGGAGCTGCCTTACAAACAGGGCAGTTACCAATTTGTAGCATGGGGTGGCTATGATAAAAGTACTTATCAGACTTCTGAATGTGTGCCGGGGAAAACTTATATCGATGATTTCTTTCTATCTGTAAAACGTCAGGAGGACAACCGGGTAATCAATCAGCCCAAACTGCTCTATCACGGTATGCACGATATAGTCGGGCTTAACAGTAAAGAAAAAACAATTGTATTGATAAACTTGAAACAAATGACGAATCATATCCGGGTCATTGCTCATAATTTGAATCAAGACAGAAGTGACAACATTTATATAGAGGATAATAACGGTAAGTATGGATATGATTCACAATTCTCCGATGATGACCAGATAAGCTATATTCCCATTTATGAAGCATCATCGGGACAATCAGATCCGTTGATTGCCGACTTCAATGTAATGAGACTGGAAAAAGATAGAGAACCCCGGCTGCGAATTGCCGACAAAACAGGTACAATCCGCTATGATGAGAATCTTATTGGTAAACTTATAGGCGGAAATCCCAATATTGATTTTGAGCATAACCATGATTTCACCATTGAAATATCCTTCGATAACTACATCCCGGTCATTATCAAGATTAATGGCTGGGAGATAGTTAATGAAGAAATATAACTATAAACTGCAGAAGAATGAAACAAAGAAAGGTACACTCATATCAATGAGGATTCCGTGAAAGATGGCAACAGGTATCATGTCCTTTCCCGAATAGTGAGTAATGGACGGCAACAATACATCCATTGAATTTACACCGGCAGCAGAAATAGGGGCCAGTTTCCCAAAATATTTCCTGATCAGTGGTGCGCCCAGCAATGCCATCATTTCGCGGAAAATATTGGCCAGCAAAGCAATTGTACCAAGTTCCGTTGCCAACTGTAGTCCTACAGAAGCTTCCTTAAACTGAGTAATCAAGATGGATGAAAGGGAATAATATGCAAATCCACTTCCCACTGCCATACAATCGAATACACTCCACTGACTCAACAATAAACTGGCAAAAGCTGAAAAAAGAAGGGTTCCGACAATAGTAGCTATCGGCACTAAAAGCATATTGGGGCGTAGACTTTTGATCAGAAATTTCAGATTCTTATTGCTTCCGATACTGATGCCAACCTGCAACATCAACGCATAAAGTATATACATAGAAAGATTGTGCATGTCAAACTGGAAATCATTGAAGATTCCGACCAAACAGCCTATACAGAAAAATGCGACAACAATCAGACTACCTTTCATGATTTTCCTCCTTTCTTGAAAAACAGGCGTAATACGAGAAAAGAAGCCAACATGCTGCCCAAGATACTTGAAGTAGCCAACACAATGGCTTGCCATCCGAATTTACCCAGATTATTTACGATTAAACTATTGGAACCTATCGAAAGGCCCAGCACGAAAAGTAGCAGGAATATCGTAAGCGAAGTACTCTTTTCTACTTTCTCCAGAAATTTCAGGTTACGCAGCAAATAACCGATGCCAATACCTAAAAACATGATAGATATAATGGAAAACATACTCGTATATTTTAAAAAGTTACACAATGCAATCCCTGGCAACTTTTATATATAAGCTGCCAGCCAGATCCTCCCTTTCACCTTTATTTAATAAGGAAACGAAAAGAGATAAATCAAACTACAAAACAGGGAGTAATTCAGATAAATCCGCTAAACCAATGTACATGCACAATGCAGTGTCCGTACAGAATCTTATTTTCTCGCACGGCATTGTGTATGCTATATGTAGTAAACAATCGGTTCATATCATTCATTAATTACAGTGCAAAGGTAATACTATTGCGCATATTTTCCAAATAATTATGCAAAATATAAATAGTCATAGTAGTAGAATTACTCATAAAAAGACGATGAAAATCTTGCAGAACCTGTATTTTTCTTCGTATCTTTACAAACCGAAATAAAGGATATATCAATAAACATATAACGATATGGAAAACAGAAGTTTAGTAACCATAGCGGAGCATTCGAAAGAAAAAATCCTCTATATGCTCGAAATGGCGAAACAATTTGAGAAGAATCCCAACCGCCGGTTATTGGAAGGTAAAGTAGTGGCTACCCTATTTTTTGAACCTTCTACCCGCACCCGGCTAAGTTTCGAAACTGCTGCCAATCGCCTGGGCGCACGGGTTATCGGATTCTCGGATCCTAAAGCCACCAGCTCATCCAAAGGGGAAACTCTGAAAGATACAATTATGATGGTTAGTAACTACGCTGACGTGATTGTAATGCGGCATTTTCTGGAAGGAGCAGCACGCTATGCCAGTGAAGTGGCCCCGGTGCCTATCGTAAACGCCGGAGACGGAGCCAATCAGCACCCTTCACAAACAATGCTCGATCTCTACTCCATTTATAAAACACAAGGTACACTGGAGAATCTGAACATCTATCTGGTAGGTGACCTGAAATACGGACGTACAGTACACTCTTTACTGATGGCAATGCGGCATTTTAATCCGACTTTCCACTTCATTGCTCCCGAAGAGCTGAAGATGCCGGAAGAATATAAGATTTATTGCAAAGAACATAACATAAAATATGTGGAGCACACAGACTTCAACGAAGAGGTAATTAAGGATGCGGATATTCTTTACATGACCCGCGTACAACGTGAGCGTTTCACTGACCTAATGGAATATGAACGGGTGAAGAATGTATATATCCTGAAAGCGAAAATGCTCGAAAACACTCGCTCTAACCTCCGTATCCTGCATCCATTGCCACGTGTTAACGAAATAGCTTATGACGTAGACGATAGTCCGAAAGCATACTACTTTCAGCAGGCACAGAACGGTCTCTATGCCCGTCAAGCTATACTTTGCGATGTATTAGGAATCACTTTACAAGATATTTTATAAAATCATGAGCGAGAATAAACAAGAACTACAGGTGGCCGCACTGAAAAACGGCACTGTTATTGACCATATCCCTTCGGAGAAACTCTTTACTGTAGTTTCACTGCTTGGGTTGGAACACATGACGACCAATATTACTATCGGATTCAATCTGGACAGCAAGAAACTGGGTAAGAAAGGGATCATCAAGATTGCTGACAAGTTCTTCTGTGACGAAGAAATCAACCGTATTTCCGTAGTAGCACCTCATGTAAAACTAAACATTATCCGTGACTACGAAGTGGTAGAAAAGAAAGAGGTACGTATGCCGGACGAGTTAAAAGGTATAGTGAAATGTGCCAACCCGAAATGTATTACGAACAATGAACCGATGGCCACGTTATTCCATGTGATTGACAAGGATAGTTGCGTTATAAAATGCCATTATTGCGAAAAAGAACAGAAAAGAGAAGAGATCACAATCATTTAGTTACGTGCCACAGCGCTACGAGTTTTAAAATACTGTGCTATGACGTAATAGCACTTGTAGCGCATATAGCACGCTATTAATAAAAAAGATGAAGCAAGACTGGAAACCCGGAACCCTGATTTATCCGTTGCCTGCCGTACTGGTAAGTTGCGGAAACAATGAAAGTGAATACAATATACTTACGGTAGCTTGGACCGGAACCATTTGTACCAATCCACCGATGTGCTATATTTCTGTCCGTCCCGAACGCTACTCCTATCCTATTATAAAAAAGAATATGGAGTTTGTGATCAACCTGACAACCCGGGATATGGCTTTTGCAACAGATTGGTGTGGGGTACGGTCGGGTAAGGATTATCACAAATTTGAAGAAATGAAACTGACACCGGGTAAATGCACGGTGGTAAGTGCGCCTCTCATTGAGGAATCTCCCCTTTGTATCGAATGCCGGGTAAAAGAAATTGTATCTTTAGGATCACATGATATGTTTATTGCCGATGTGGTAAACATTCGGGCGGATGACCGTCACTTAAACCGGGAAACCGGAAAACTGGAACTGGCAGAAGCTAATCCGCTTGTATATGTACATGGGGGATATTATAATCTGGGAGAAAAGATCGGTAAATTCGGTTGGTCAGTAGAAAAGAAAACAAAGTGAAGCTATGAAACGAGTGATTCTCCTTTTTATATATATGTGGATTACTTTTGCTGCTTATGGTGAAGGTGATCATAAAAAGGAAAAACGCCCGGATGACCGCAAAATAAATGTAGGAATCAGGGGTGGTTTTAACTCTTCCATGTTTTTGGTTTCCAATCTGAAAATCAAAGATGTAACCATTGACGAGATTCAGAATAATTATAAAATAGGTTATTTCGGTGCTCTCTTCATGCGTTTCAACATGAAGAGACATTTTATACAGCCCGAGATATCGTATAACATCAGCAGATGCGAAATCACTTTCGACAAACTGGGTTCACAACATCCCGATATCGAACCTGACTATGCATCGGTTAATTCAACTATTCACAGTATTGATTTTCCGTTGCTTTACGGCTATCACGTAGTAAGACAAGGCCCTTACAGCATGTCTCTTTTTGCCGGACCGAAACTAAGATATCTGTGGAATCAAAAAAATAAAATCACCTTTGAGAACTTCGACCAGCAAGGCATCCATGAGAGGTTACATCCCTTCAATGCCAGCGCAGTGATCGGAGTAAGCGTCAGCATTTCACGTATTTTTTTCGATTTCCGTTATGAACAAGGACTTCGCAACTTGTCGAAGTCTGTTACTTACGATAATATAGACGTCGAAGGTAAGCCCGAAGTAAGTAATATCACTTTTCGACGCCGTGATAATGTACTTAGTTTTTCACTCGGAGTTATATTTTAAATAACTTTTTTAGCTAAAAGGTTGCACACTCTTTAAATATTACCTAAATTTGTGCGATTATAATAATAAAGGTTTCAAGATATACTTTAATCTTATTATAACAAATAATGAAAAGAGACGATTTAATTTTCGAGATTATCGAAAAAGAACATCAACGTCAGTTGAAAGGCATTGAACTGATCGCATCAGAGAATTTCGTGAGTGATCAGGTGATGGAGGCAATGGGATCTTGTCTTACCAACAAATATGCGGAAGGATATCCGGGTAAACGCTATTATGGCGGCTGTGAGGTGGTAGACCAGAGTGAACAAATTGCCATCGACCGCTTGAAAGAGATTTTTGGTGCAGAATGGGCCAATGTACAACCTCACTCAGGAGCACAGGCTAATGCTGCTGTATTTCTTGCTGTGTTGAACCCGGGCGACAAGTTCATGGGACTGAATCTGGCACACGGAGGTCACCTTTCACATGGTTCATTAGTAAATACTTCGGGAATCATTTACACTCCCTGCGAATATAATTTAAAACAGGAAACCGGTCGCGTGGATTACGACCAGATGGAAGAAGTGGCATTACGTGAGAAACCCAAAATGATAATTGGAGGAGGTTCAGCCTACTCTCGTGAATGGGATTACAAACGTATGCGCGAAATTGCCGATAAGGTGGGTGCGATCCTTATGATTGATATGGCACATCCTGCCGGATTAATTGCAGCAGGACTGTTGGACAACCCGGTGAAATATGCCCATATCGTAACTTCAACTACCCACAAGACTTTGCGGGGACCTCGTGGCGGTGTAATCATGATGGGTAAAGATTTCCCCAATCCATGGGGAAAGAAAACTCCAAAAGGAGAAATTAAAATGATGTCTCAGTTGCTCGACTCAGCTGTATTCCCCGGAATACAGGGTGGTCCGCTGGAACATGTAATTGCAGCTAAAGCCGTAGCTTTCGGTGAGTGTTTGCAACCGGAATATAAGGAATATCAGAAGCAAGTACAAAAGAATGCTGCCGTATTGGCACAAGCCTTAATTGACCGTGGCTTTACCATCGTTTCTGGTGGTACGGATAATCATTCGATGCTGGTAGATCTACGCAGTAAATATCCTGACTTGACAGGTAAAGTTGCCGAAAAAGCACTTGTATCTGCTGATATAACAGTCAATAAAAACATGGTTCCGTTCGATAGTCGTTCTGCGTTCCAGACTTCAGGTATCCGTTTGGGTACTCCCGCTATCACGACTCGTGGTGCAAAAGAAGATCTGATGCTGGAGATTGCAGAAATGATCGAAACCGTTCTATCGAACGTAGAGAACGAAGAAGTGATAGCACAAGTACGTGCACGTGTCAATAAGACAATGGAAAAATATCCGATCTTCGCTTATTAAATAGCACATTTTAGTATTAAACAATAACATACGTGGGCTCGCAATTCTCTGTGAAGAAAGTTGCGGGCATTTTTTTTTGCTCTTTTAACATGACATTAACACCCCACCCTAAAACCTTTCCTTCCCAAGAACCGTTGTTAAGTAGTTAAAAAAAGAAGATATTCACTTAATACCTAAACTGATATGAAAATAAGAAATTTAATGGTTGCAACTACATTATTTGTTGCTGCAGGAGCTATGGCTCAAAATCAGGATTGCGCCTTCTTCTTTCCTAATCAAGAAGGTGAGCAAATCACTCGTAATTGTTACACCGCTGATGGTAAACTCACCAACATCCTTGTCTACAGAGTAGACCAAGCCTACGATTACCCTTCAGGAATGGAAGTAGTAGCCAACTATACATTTACTGATGCTTCCGGAAAAACACTCAATTCCGGGCAAATGGTAGCTCGCTGCAATGACGGTAACTTCTCTATGAGTATGGGAGATGTGGCCACATTCCCCACTGCACTTAATATGATGAATGCCGATGTATATATGATGGGAGATTTAATGAATTACCCGAATGCATTTTCCGATCCAATGAATCCGGGAGACGATGACGAGTTTGATGACGGCACTCTGCGTCTTTATCAAAAAGGCAATAAAAATAACCGCGCCGAAATTTCTATCTTCGACCGGGAATTTGTTGCTACCGAAACGGTAAACACTCCAGCAGGAGCATTCTATTGTACCAAAGTAAAGTACGAAATGAATATCTGGACTCCTCAGGAAACAATAAAAGGTTATGGATATGAATGGTATGCACCCAATATTGGAATTGTCCGCTCTGAACAATACAATAATAAGAAGGAGCTACAATCGTACAGTGTGTTAGAAAGAATCAAGAAGTAGCACACTGGACTCTATATATCCGTCATCCCCGCCATTCTTTCAAGAAGAATAGCGGGGATTTATTTATTGCTTTATATCGGACTATTTTTAACTCAATCCTTCAATATTACCATCCACGATGTCAATATGCAGAGCTTGTGGTTCTTTAGGTAAACCCGGCATACGCATTATTTCGCCCGCAATCGCTACGATCATCTCGGCACCGTTATTTATAACGATATCTTTAATATGAAGTTCGAAATTATCTACCGCACCATATACTTTCGGATCGGCTGAGAAAGAATACTGGGTTTTAGCAATACATACAGGATAATGACCAATACCCATTTCTTCAATCAATTTAATCTTGTTACGGGTCAGTGTACTATAAGTCACGACACTTGCACCATATAGATTGATTGCGATTTTCTCGATTTTCTGCTGTACGCTGTCTCCATCATTATATGTAAACTGTAACGGTTCAGACGGTTTATTCTCAATTGTTTCAACCACAAGATTCGCCAGTTCGACAGCACCCTCACCTCCTTCCGTAAAGGCATTATTGATAGCATAGCCTACTCCTAACTGCTCACAGTGCTCACGAAGCAACTCCATTTCTTCATCCGTATCACTCGCAAATTTATTGAAAGCAACGATAACCGTTTGACCGAACGAATGAAGATTACGAACATGCTTGTCCAAATTGCGCAAACCTTCTCTCAATCCTTCAAGATTCGGTTCTTTAATTCGGTCCAGGCTTACTCCTCCGTGCATTTTGAGCCCTTGTGCTGTGGCAACAATCACTGTCAGACGTGGTTGAAGCCCGCTCTTACGACATTTAATATTATAAAATTTCTCTGCTCCCAGATCGGCACCGAAGCCGGCTTCTGTGATAACATAATCTCCAAAAGTCATCGCCATTTTTGTTGCCAAAATAGAGTTACAGCCATGGGCAATATTAGCAAATGGGCCACCATGTACAAATGCAGCGGTGCCTTCGGTAGTCTGTACCAGATTCGGATGTATAGCATCTTTCAGCAAGACAGTAATAGCCCCTGCCACGCCCAGATCTTTTACAGTAAACGGTTTGTTATCATAGGTGTAGCCTAAAAGAATATTTTCGATACGACGGCGGAGATCATCTACATCCTTTGAAAGACAAAGAATAGCCATAATTTCCGAAGCCGGTGTAATGTCAAATCCGGATTCCTGTGTAATACCATTTGTTTTCGGACCAAGACCAACTACGATATTGCGCAATGAACGATCGTTGACATCGAGTACGCGACGCCAGAGAATCTCTTTCAGACCAAAACCTTTAGATTGATTCTGGTATAAATAATTGTCCAGTAATGCAGAGATCATATTGTGAGCCGAAGTGATGGCATGAAAATCACCGGTAAAATGCAAATTAATCTTTTCCATCGGAAGTACCTGGGCATAACCTCCTCCTGCTGCCCCTCCTTTCATACCGAAACACGGTCCCAGGGAAGGTTCACGCAAAGCAACAATTGCCTTTTTACCTATCTTGTTTAGTCCTAATGCAAGCCCTATGGATACAGTCGTTTTACCAATCCCTGCTTTCGTTGCGGTAATGGCAGTGACCAAAATCAGATTGCTCTGTTTCACCTTTTCTTCATCAATCAGATATTCAGGGATTTTTGCGATATACCGGCCATAATTTTCTACTTCATCGCGAGGTATGCCGATGCTTTCAGCCACTTGTTTTATTTTCTTCAATTCAACACTACGTGCTATTTCTATGTCTGATTTCATATTGAGAGTTATTAAGTTAGTAAATGAAGTCGCAAAATTAACAATTAACTCCATATCAAAGTTGTCTTTATTACCTTTTTTTAGTGGAGATAAAAAGATGCCACATCATTGCTGGATTTTTCAGGGAAAAAAGACGTATATTTGCTACTTACAAACAAACAAGCAATATGATACGATATATAATCTTTGTGGCTCTATGTATCTGTACCGGAATAGTATCAGCTATAGATCACCATGCAAAAGACAGCCTCTTACTACAACTAAAACATACAACAGTATCCGCTCAACGAATCAGTATCTACAGAAACTTGGCAGATATCTGTTTTGAAACACCGGACGAAAAAACATATTTGCTTGGCATGTATAGAGAAGCTAAAAAGGCGGGTGACACACCCATGATGCTTGATGCATTGAATGATCTTGCATGCGGAGAGGCTAAAGAATACCGCATGGATTCAGCGTATCATTATATGAATCTGATAAAAGCAACTCATAATGTCAAAGAAATAATTCCTTTATCAGCTTATCTTCACATGCGTTTTTTCGATATGCTATGCAGCCATAACGAGACAGAAGAGGCCATTGCGAAGGAATTGCAGTTTACGGAAGAAAAGAAATCGGACGCACCATCTCTATACAGCAAAATCGTACAAGCTTATATCACCGGAAGTAGCCTTCATTCCAATGAAATGATGAAAGAAGCACTCCCCTATTTGGAAACAGCAATGAACTTATCCAAGCAATTACCTCCTGAGAAACGCATTAAATTTGTATCAATGATTGTTTGGAAATTATCCAATATCTATAGCTTTTTGAACGAATGTGACTCAGCGATCCGTCTTTTGGAAGAAGATTTGGAAAATCAGCAACTGTATTATAAAGATCATTACGAAGCAAAACGCCCCTTTTACAATCTGGCTGCACGTGAGTTACAAATCTATGCGTCACTGTTGACAAATGCTATCATGGTAGCTCCCGAGAAGATGGATTATTACTGGCAGCAAATAGTAAAACTGAACAAGAAGCTGACAAATCCGTACGACCGGTACAATTATTTCCTATCAATGGACAACTATTACTTGAACTTAAAGCCTCACCCCAATTACGAGAAAGCATTAATTGCCAACGACAGTCTGATTCAAATAGCTCAAACGATAATTCCAAATAATCTGCCAGGACTCTACGACATTCAATCACAAACATATGAGGCCATGGGCAATTTTAAGGAGGCGCTGGCATATCTTAGAATATCTGCTCAGTATAAAGATTCGCTAAACACTGAAAATATGCAAAAGCAACTTAGTGAACTCCAAATAAAATATGAGGTGAACAAATTGAATAATGAAAAGTCACAGCTTGAAATAAAAAATAAACGCATTTTAGTGATATGCCTGTTCATCATCCTGACCATTGTAATCGTTATCTGTCTTTATTTATATCACAATCTGAAAAAAGAAAAAAAAATGAAGATTCACCTCCGGAATCTCAAGCAAAAGGCCGAAGAAAGTGAAAAGATGAAAACAGCTTTCATTAATTCTGTTTGCCACGAGATACGAACACCACTTAACGCCATTGTCGGTTTCTCTGATTTGATATTCAATGATGAAGTAGATAAAGAAAACCGCGAAAGCTTCTCACACGAGGTGCAGAAGAACACGGTCTTACTGACTTCACTGATCAATAATATGCTCGAGGTATCCAGTCTGGATGTATCACAGGAAAAACTGCCTTGTAAACAAGTCGATTTACATCATATCTGCATACAAGAAATGAAGCAACTAAGCCAGTATCATAAGCCTGATATAGAATATCATATGGACTTACCGGAACACCCTGTCATTTTGTCTACCCATGAGAAATATTTATCATTGGTTATAGAACACTTGTTGAACAATGCTAATAAATTTACCGAAAAAGGAACTATCACCCTCCGTTACCGCATGGATGAAGCACACCAACAGCTTCATATCAGTGTGACAGATACCGGATGCGGTATTCCGGTTGACAAGCACAAAGAGGTATTCGAACGTTTCTCGAAACTCAACACGTTTACTCCGGGAAATGGATTAGGACTATATCTGTGTCAACTAATTATCCGCAGGTTATCCGGAGAGATAAATATCGATCCGACATACAAGGAAGGTACTAAAATAACAGTAACAATACCTGTCCAATAGCCCCTCCTTAATTTTTAAGAGTAAATCTACTTGAAACGTGAAGTATCCACACCTTCACGTTTCTTCTCTTTATATCCTCCGAATTTATAGGTAAACGAGATACCCAATTCACGAAAAGTGGAATAATGGTTTGTTACGTTCTGCGTGGCATAACGAATATGCGGAGAGATTTGAGCCGTTTCAAACAAGTCATTGCACCGAAAGGTTAACAACGCTTTCCCACCAGCAAAGGTATATCTGAGTGCCACATCTACATTGCCGGATACCGGTAAATCATAAATGCCCTGTATTGCCTTACTGCGCATCATCCCATTCACAATCAACCTGAGATACGGACGGGAAGAAAGGGTCAGGGTATGATTCATATTCAACATGGCATAATATACTTTCCTGTCAAAAGGAATATTCCAGAAGTCACTGTCTTTCTGGCGATCGTAAACGCCGGTCAACGTAAAACGTGAACTTAGCCAGCGACCTATCGTAAATGGAACAACAGCTTGTATACCTGCTTGTTGCTCAAAATCAAAATTGAAGTATTTATAGATCTCGACTAATCGGTCGGGGGACTGATAAAGAGTTTGTGTTGCATTATCTTTATTATGGCTATACCAGACATTGAATATATATTTACTCTTCAGAATATAAGTCAATTGTAGCTGATAATTAATTTCCGGTTTCAGATAAGGATTTCCATGAATTTCCGAATATTCTCCGCCCATATAGGACACGGCATTTTGAGTTGCCCAATAGTCGGGATAACTTTTATCGCTGCTGAGTGACAATTGCCATACGTTTCCCGGTGCCGGAGTGTAATTGAGATTAAAAGCTGGATATAGACTCCATTCATTCCATACAGTCGTATGGAATTGTTCGGCAGCCAACGAGGCATCCAAAGACAAGTTATCGCCAAAACTCTTGTTAAATCCGGCATAGAAATTCAGTGTTTGCTCCCGCCGACGAGATTTCATGTTGTTGCTTTCCAACATCATGTTGTCATTCTCAGAATTATAATAATATTGATAGCTGTTGTCTAAACTTGTAGTATAGACAGCTCCATAGTTTACTCCCCATCCATTAGGCAGTTCATGTTCTTGAGAAAGGAAAAGCTTCCAACGATTGATACGCTGAGAATCGCTACTACGAAAATTCAATTCATCGCCTTCTAACCGGCTATGTAGCAATTGTGAAGAAGGCGAATGATAATAAGTATATTCCACTCCTGCTTTCATTCCGAATGGGGTGTGATAATCGATCCGCCCGTTATGTAGTTGATCGACCATCCGGGTACGGGCATTTGAGGTTTGTGTACCATTCACTGTACTTAAATTAAAGCCATTCATAAACTGGGCATTGTATGTCAAGCTGAGTTGATGATCGTCGGCAAAAAGATAATCACCTCCCAAGCGTAAATTGTGTCTGTTAAAACGACTTTTTTGAGATTCGTTGGTGTTCATGGGATGTATCGTACCATCCGACAAGGTGTGCAAAGCCTTCTTATCCGTCAAGAAATAGTTCCGTCCATGACTGTAAGAGTAAAGAAAGTCTACAGAAAATTTATGTCCGGAATATAGAAGGCTCGCACGCTCAGTCAGGTTTTCATAATGCTTTTGCCGGTAGTCACTGAAAATTTCTCCTTGCAGGGAGGCTGCTCCGGAATCACCTTGCTTCAGACAAATGTTTATCATGGCTCCACGCACCTGATAACGCGCTGGAGCCGAATACATCACTTCAGCTTTCTCTATACGACTGGCAGGAATACTTTTTAATAGAGTGTTCAGTTGTTCGGGAGTCATTGTAGTCACTTTGCCATCCAATACAACAGTAACGCTCTTTCCACCTAAAGTAAGGTTATCGTTCATTTCCGTGACACCGGGAAGCTCCTTCACTGCATCATAAGCATTATCTACCGCTAAATTCCGGAGGAGCCGTGGCAGGTCATATATAAGTTTGCCTTGCATAGCTTTCACTATCGGACGTTCACCTACCACCATCACTTCCGGCAAGGATCTGTATAAACTGTCTAAACGTCCATCCATCGTAATCAGGCTATCTGCAGAAAGTATCCGGTCTTCATTTTGTGCTGCCACCTGCCAACAGACAGCAGCAACAAACACTAAAGTTACGTAAATCCGTTTCATCTTTTCGTTTTTTGTTTGGGTTACAGCTGCAAAGTACCGAAGAAAAGACAAAACAATGAGTTATCACCGGCTTATTTAGAGTTATCTACTGTTATTGATACAAATGAGAAAAATGAAGCGAAACAAAGACGATAAAGAGTTAACAACCTAATAATAAACCAATTATTACGTTTAATAACGAAAGCAACAGGCATAAATTTATTTTTAGATTAAAATCGTTACTACTAACTCGTTACCTACTTTTTTTCAGTGTTTATAGGTATCTGTGCAACAGACTGTTAATTTCACTTTTCTGTGTTATTTAGTCTTATACCATTGTGTAGAAAATAACGCATCCGAAAAATCCTGCAAAGGAAATTTGTGTATCAATGGTTATGCCAGATATAAGAAATACTGGAAAGAAACAAAAACATCGAAATCAACTTTTCCCCTTGTTGAAGAACGTCTAAAAGCGGGTATCATCAATGCGAACAAATTAAGGACAGAGAGCTGTTTACATGAAGATGGTCCTATTTATGAAAGAAATCCCTATACGGACGTTGATAAATTGATATGTCGTTTAATACATACTACGGTAATAGAACCTGGAAAAGAATGCCTCTTTTCGGACGAAGGGGATCAACTTCAAATCCGACTTTTCAAAAATGTAATTGTTTTCTGCAATAAATCCAAACGAACGGTCATATTATCCAAAGGTTTACTTAAAAAATATGATTGGAAAACAAATACATCCACAGATTTAAACGACCGATTGGTATTGAAGCCGAGTGAGGCAGGGTTTTGTTTCTGCGACCTAAACAACACGGAAGTCATTTTGATAGAACGAACCGCTACACGTTTGGAATATATATTCTTACCGGATTACAATTACTAAGGCTAAAAAACAGGGATATGTCTTCAGACCCAAATCAATGATGCCGGTAAGAAGACTGGTGAAAACGTCTTCGATATAGATCTCCTGTTAATAAAAGATCAATATAAAAGGAGCTAAGAGCACACAAATCTTTAGCTCCTCTTTTTTATGCCCAATTCCCAATAACCTCCGATCTTCCATTTATTCAATCATTTTAAGAGTAACCATTTACTTTTCTTATTTCATCTGAAATCAAAATTTCATAAAGAAACTGTTTGGCAAAACATTGTCGAAGGTATATCAGTCCCATTTACTGCTCTAATTATTTTTATAAATCTCCAGACCTCCCTTTCAGGGTGCTAGTATTTAAAAAAATAATTAGATCTGTAACTGTGACTGACCTTCTGATTGCCAATGTTGTTCCCAAACAGTTCCCTAAAGGGAATTTTATTAGGGGGGGGCGACAAGCGATATTAAACAATGTATAACATCAAAAGATAAGACAATGAAAAGGAGTTTTGTATTAGCAAGAAATATGGATGCCGTTATCAGAAATATGATAGCCGCCAATCAGTGGAATAATACTTCTTACGAAGTAACCCTAAATCAATCGGTCACCCACCTATTGAACGACCCGTATCTAACGCCGGATATTGATCTATTAGAAATCAAAGACTTATTCAACAAGCACTTATTGAAGATAATATCCAATCCGGATATATGGATAAAAAGAATGAATGAGTACTATACAATCAATAGTTCTTTATCACTCAAAGAGATAGAAAAGCAGGAACAAATCGTTTTAAAAAGCCGGCTTTACCTTAGTTACATTTTCACAAGTATTTATCACCAAATATAAAAATCAAAAGAATTATGGGAAATCTCATTTATATCAGAATATTACAGCACGATACAGAGGATCAAATCCGCATAGGCAACTCCTACCCGATCAATGACCTGGATAAAGCAGAAGAGAATATCGTCGCTTTATACGAGAAAGATACAGCCTGGTGTGGCGGATTTGAAGCGGCTTGTAAGCAATATTACAAACACATAGCAATCATTGATGCCGGCACATTGGAAGTTATCCGATCTATTTATGGAAAAAAGAAAGAGTATGTTTTCATCATCGAAAACAGTCAAGGAGAAGTCATAGGTACAATAACAATACAGGCAGAAAGTCTGCCTTCACACATTACCATTTGTCAATCGGTGCGTGAAAAGTTCCCGTTGGCAGCCACCTATAAGCTTCAGAGTGACTATAACATACTGCAAGATCCATGTCCGGTAGAAGATCCCAAGAGTATAAGCGGATGTTCACCGGAAGAAGCATCAAAACGTTCCTTCATCGCAGGATCAAAATATATGAAAGAGAAAGCCATCGAAGCATTCAAAAAAGATTGTCCTTGTTGGTCGAGATTTGAAAAAGGCAAAAAATGCGATGAATGTTCCTGGCTAAAAGATTTTAGAAATTCACTTGACCATTAATTAATCCAATATAAATAAAATTATTCACATGAGAAAAGAACTTATTCATCTGAAACGTCGTTTCAAACGTCTATCCAAAGTTGATAGATGCATGTTGGCATTTGATTTTTTGACAATGACTATAAATCTATTGTGCTGCGTCATTACCCATAATATTCTGTATTTCTTCATTGCTTCATGGATAGGAGCATGTATGGGTAGTCACATTTATTATCAGAAGAGAATCCGTCTTTATTCCATCGGTTATTATTATGCCGGTAAAATAATTGGAATGAATGCGGCCTATAAATATCACCAGAATAAAAACAGCAACAAAATATTCATGAACTAACAAAATGAATAAGATGCAAGAACGGAGTAATGAAAATCAATGAATATATAATTATGACTACAAAAAAACAAAACCTACCCCTCTCCGGCCTTATTTTGGAGATGCGTAACATTATCCACAACAATGGCCGTTTCTGTTTTTCAGATTTTGTCCGCGATATTGAAATCTTAATATCCATGCAGGAAAAGATGAATGATTTCATTCAATATTGGGCAATACGAGAGAACGGTACAAAAATAGCTGATTATAGCCATGAAGTAAAGATTTGGGCACAAAGTTGTAAATGCCAGGGGATATACAAGATCACATTTGAGAATGGCTTTTATTCATTTGAGAGGATTAACATATAACCCGGTAGCCCCTTCGGGCTACCACAATAAAAGAAAGATAATATGAACAATTGAATATATTTTTTAACTAATAACAATACAATATGAAAGTAATGAATTTTTTAAGTACAAAAATCTTATTAGCGATTTATAATAAGCTCAGTGATATAAGTGTAAATATTGACGATATATTAATGAAAAGGTGTATGAAACTTATACAACCCTTGATAGAGCAAAATGAATTTGAAAAGGCAAAGATGGAGATAAACAAGTTCTTTGGCCCCCAATCAGAAGTATCGGTAGCCAAGAATTTATGTATTTTCCAATTAGTTAACGCTTTTGATAAGTATAAAGAAAAGCAAAATTTAGGGCAATGCGATAATAATCAAACTGAAAAACACCGGAGAGATACTGTTTAAAATGAAACAGCATCATAAAGCATAAGGAGAAACAAAATTAGAATTATGGCAACAAAAGAGAAACCAATCAAGGTCGTATTCCGAAAATACAAAAATGGAGAGGTCATAGCCCTTTTTCCTGAAATACCCTGGAACACCCACAACTATACAACAACCTCATATATGCACTTAGGGCAACATGGAGATGCTGATTACTCGGGAGTAATAGCCGATACCGTGCCCGCTAATTTCGAGGAATATCAGTCTTTGTTTAGGGAATTACAAAGTATAGGCTATCAGAAATTACGAATTATCAAACGATCCCGACCGATATATCGCTAACATTTGATATAGACATATCGGCAATCGTAACAAAATCAAGTCATAGCTGAATAGGAAGTGTAAAGTGCAATTGGTATTTATCAATACAAAATTGCTCTTTACATTTGTGCAATGAACGCATCAGGTACAACAAACAGTCACAAGTTATTATCATTGACAAAACAACAGAGATTATCAAAGGTTATCGGATTACGATTTATTTCTTTCCGACTGGCTCCAAAGCGATGTAATCCTACCCAATCCAAACTTCACGCACAAATAAAACGGATAAACGCCAAAGCCAATGAAATACTACATAAAGCCTGCGACTACAACGGTATTAAATCACGAGTAAGATAGGCAACCGTTCATAGCCGTTATATTTCCAAGATAATTGATAAGGATTGTCATCCACTCCAAATCGCAGGCTTACCGGTAACTATAATCAAACCATTTACCGGCACTAATACACAATCTCAGACAAATAGAAAATGAAAGATAAGAAGAATGAGATGTTTCAAACTTTTAACGATTTTGTTTTGAGGAAATTAAGTTTTATGTTAACTTTGTAATGATAAGTGTATTTAAACTTAAAGATATCCTTATCAACTACAGTATATTCTAATATCAAATGATTTAAGAGAACGATTGAAAACCATACAGAACTTAAGAGAAAGTAAATCGAGAATATCGACACGATATTCCAACCTGGACATAATACCACTTGGACGTTATTAGTAACAATGCATTACAATAAAAAAACAAAATATAAAAAGAGAATAATTATGACTAATGAATTTTCACAAAAGACAAAAGAAGAATTGAAATACTATGTTTATGCATTGATTGATCCACGAAACAATAAAATCTTCTATGTGGGTAAAGGCAATTCAAACAGAATTTTTTCTCATATAAACGAGTCTATTGAGAACCCAAGAGAAACAGAGAAATTGGAAACTATCAGAGCTATAAAAAAGGATAACCAAGAAGTAAAACATTATATCATTCGTCACGGATTAGAAGAAAGTGAAGCTTTTTTAGTAGAATCGGTATTGATTGATTTTCTTACTTTCAAGGATTTTTCGGAAGTTTCTAAAATCACAAATATTGCCGCAGGACACCATTCTTTTGACCAAGGTATCAAAACAGTAGAAGATTGCGAAAGACTGTATAATTGCGAAGAGCTAAATGATAAAGATATTAAACACAATATTTTGGTAATCAACATAAATAAAACCTTCGACACTGGCAAAAAGAAAAGGAAGAGCGAGAATCCCATTTATGATAGACTTAATATTTACGAAGCAACACGAGGCTGGTGGGTGTTAAGCAAAGGTAAAGCAGAAAAAGTTGATTTTGTTTTGGCTGAATATAAGGGAATTGTAAGAGCTATTTATAAACCCAAGAAATGGTTACAAAACGAAGAGAGAGGTAGTAAAAGATGGGGATTTGAAGGCGATGAAGTTAAGGACAAAACAATTTTAGATATTTATTTGAACAAAGAAATTCCAAAAATGAAAGGACAGGCAAATCCAATTCGATATTTTAGCAAAATTGAAAGATGAAATCATCTGCTGATAACATGTTGTTTATGAAAGCGGGAATGTCTGTCCGTAAAACTTTCGTGGTAATTTTGGACGTTTTTCTCCCATTCTAACATTTATGTATCTTTGCACTACAATAAGTTGTTTGCTGTTATGCGTCAACAAGGGATAGTGTAGTGTGACTACGAAGTGAATAGACCTTTCCTCACCCGAACACAATGCTATGCACCAAGAATGGAGCGTTAAGGTAGAAGTGAATTTATCGGAAATACACTTTTCCATACGAGAAAGCGTATTTCCGATAGAAAGGCATAAAAACTTGATGTCCAACCATTCGTTCAGCTACTGTTAGACGCATATGAAAAGAAGGTACTTTCTCGATATTGTTTTACTTTTTCTCAGATGTATAAGTAAACTTTACACCTAATGCCTCATAACGTTTTACAACACTTTTAATTTCTGGATATAGCTTCCCTTTACTCATATCAATAGCATCTTGTATCCAATATTGTACAGTTGTTCCTCTTTTGTCTGCTCTCATGGGATCTGCCCCATGATCAATAAGAAACTCTACCATATCCCAATTTCTTGAAAGAGCAGCTGTCAGTACAGGTGGATAAGTATCATAGTCCCCTTTGTTGATATCAGCGCCGCATTGCAACAAATACTTCACCTTTTCCATGTCTCGGGCATCAATCGCTCTGCCAATAGGTAACCGTGCCCGTCCGTCATTTATATCAGCACCATATTTTACCAACAGTTTTATTAATTTAAGGTCAGATTCGCCTTGAGTAGCAACTTCAAGCGGAAGCATATTCAAAGGTTCTTTCTCATACTTTGGTAATTTTTCTAAATATTCCGGCGATGCACTATGTAATCTCACATATGGTGCTACTATGTTCGGATCAGCTCCATTTTCCAATAACAACTGCACTATTTTATAATTATCACACAATACAGCATAAACCAAATAGGTCATACCGCTCTTTGCAGGCTTATTAAGGTCTGTCGTTTTTCTGTCCAACAAAGTTTTCAGTTTAGACTTGTCTCTTTCATAAATGGCCTCAGCAATAGGAAGTTCTTGCCCGCTAAAATCTATTTCTGGCGCAAATCTACTTGGAGGACCGAACGTACAGCTAAATAATGACATAATTACTAAATTTAAAATTAAAATAATACGTTTCATAAAAAATATTCTTTTATAAAATTCTCGAACAAAGATACTCTTCTTTTTTATTGTACCTCACCTATATAACTCTGTTTATGCATCTTTGGCAACAACCGAGTTATTTGTAGTCTTCACTCCTTTCTTCAACGCTTTTATCAGATAAGGCAAATCGTGTCCCTTATGAAGAAGGTCACCCAAAGAATCCACAGGCGCATCAGTATCTATCAAAATCCGTTCACCATCGGTATTGGGGAAAATTATTGAATTATTATTGAAGAAATTCAAGAAGTCGATTTTAGCATAAATGATATGAACTTTCGAAAAATCAGGATCATTTACTTTATACTCTTTATTATTAAAAGTGTTGGGATGTACTCCCGCCGGATTATAAGCGTACGTTTCGCAACCTACGGCAGCCCCGGCTGCCTGCGCCAATCCTCCTCCCAATGAATGGCCTGTTATGGTCATATTTTCTTTTCCAACGACAACTTTCATTTTTTGAGCTGTTTTTATAGCCTGTTCGTATTGATCACTTCCCAGTCCGATTCCTTGCTTGGCATCATCATCAATCCAATCTTTACTAAAGCCGGGAATAATCTCACGGTTTTTATCGTGCCCATTGGATGTACCTCTATATACTAACACATATTTTCCGTTCGAGTCTTTATAAACTTGCGCATAGAAACCCGATTTTTTATCTTCAAGATCACCTTCTTCTAATCCAACTTCACTAAGTTCAGTCACTCTTGTATAGTCGGGAAGTTTATCACTTTGAAGTTCATCTAATAATTCTTTATCTTTTTCTTTATCAAGATAAGTGTTGTAAGGTTCAAACGGTTTATTGTCATTTGCATCGGGTTTATTTCTTTCGTATGCAAAATAAGACAGGAATGCATAATCTGTAGCTAGTCTGAAATTCAGCTTCACGATCGTGATCACTCCCCCCAGCAAACAATTCATTTTGGCGTCAGGCATCAAGGCATGATTTCCCGAGATTTCACAAGCGGGATGTACCTTGCTCCACTCAGCCAGACAAGTAAGACCACGGCAAACACCTGGTATGGCATTGGCTAACAGGTGACCTACAACATCGCCTGCAATACCGCCGACGAAAACACCGACTATACCACCGACTGCACCACCAAATACGCCACCAATAACTTTTCCTACCGGACCAAAAATACTTCCAATTTTCCCTCCCAAGGCAGCCCCTGTGGCGGCTCCCACCACAGCTCCCGCTATTGCGCCTCCTATCATACCTATGAAACCGGCAGCCGCACCTACTTTCAAACAATTAAAGTTTCCTGCCATACGATCTTTTTCTGTAGCCGCTAAAGCTCCACAAATATAAACGCTGTTCTGGCTTGTTACTTCAACCGTTTGAGACTTTGCGCCATCGGTACATACCAGTATGTCCCCATTTATCACATACTCTTTCTCAGCCACATCTTTCCTCCTTTTCCGTTGGTTCTATTTGTTCTATGATAGTTTGATTGCAATAAACATAGTCTTGGCTGGCCTGCTCTGTTATGCGAGTTACGGCACGTTCAAAAAACAGGCTCCTTTCCCCTGCAAAAGTGTAGTCGGTTTGCATTTGATAGAGGTATTCAAACGCTGTATCCGGAAGAAAAGGCAAAATGTTTTGAGTATATTTTTCTTCCAATTTGGATAAGTGACCAAGTTTTCCACTACCTTTCAGATAATAATGCACCTTGCCATTTTCCAGCATGGATATCGGGGAACGACTGACCTTCACCTTCACATTGTCATCCTCATTCAATATTGATCTGAAGTCCATTTGGTATTCTATTGCTTCACACAACGATGCTAACAACATACAATAAGGAATAGAGCGTTCCAATATATTTACACTGAAATTATAGTAATTAAATTCAGTTTCATCCAATACCTTTCTTACGGCCTTTTCTTCTCCGAACTTATCTATTATTTTTTGTTTGCTCTTCTTCCATGCTGCGATTATGTCTTTTTGGTTTTCTACCATGACCAATTGATTGAAACGGTTGAAAGACACCACTATGGTTTGCATAGCTTCATTAATAATATCAAATAAGGCATACGACGGCTTCATATCCGATAAATTTGTTGCCGGCTTTTCCAACATATCTATAGTCAGAAAAAATCCAGCACCCGATTTTTCCTTATAACTTATCTGCCACTGCTGAGTAACAGTTTCCTCATAAGCAGTGGCTTGTTTAAGGCAAATAGAACTTTTTGAAGTAACTTGATAAATTATTGACATTGCAGATATTATTAATTTATTTTTATCTTTTTCAATGATCTTACCCTTACCGTTTATCGTAAACTTATCCGTATTTGCAATAATTTTGTTATCAATAACAAAACCATAGTTGCCCCTATTTTCCTGAACTGCTTGTATCACATTCGAACCTATTATCTTTATTATCGGAGATAAAGTTTCTACGAGATTGCATTTATCAGTTTTTCACAAAGATGATATACTAGTATTCATAAATTCGTTTGTTTACTTGATCGATATTCTGTTTAATGTATTCCGGCTTAATGATAATTTGTACAAATATGGAAAAGATTATCGGATTCGATTTTCCGTTTTTCCTCTATGTGTTGTCGGATTTCCTTGAAAACATAATTTAACACAAGTATAATCTTTAAATAATGAAGTTATTCTCTTAAACTGATAAGCATAAATAAAACATTGTAGATTGTATCATTTCATATGTAAACCAGCAATCATAACTAATTTCTTGAAAAACAACTATCAATCCATTTTGGATGGTACTTTTTTATGGGTAATTTTGCAAAGAATATAAATTAAGTAAGTATGCAAAAGGTTATACAGGAATACTTGGATGTTTTTGGAGTATCCGAGAAAGATTTACTAAATGATTTAAGAGGATACTATAAACCTTCTTTCTTCTACATATACCTGAAAGGTAGTTTTGATATTGATTTAGACCTCCTATCTAATAAAGATCGAGGAACATTCGTTCACGAGTATATTCATTATGTTCAAAATATAGCAACTTATTGGGGGTTATACTCCAGTATCATCCGATATAAGGAACTAAGGGAATTCAAATCTCACCTAAATTCCTCCCAAACTATTGAGATACCTGTTATTGTAGATTACTCTGAAAATTTAAGAAAAGATTTTGATCGGGTAATATTGGGGAATGGCACTTCTTCATTTAGTAACAATAGATCTTGGAATATAAATAGTGAACATGAAATAACCATTGAAAAAGAAATAATCAGTTCACATGGTAACGGTAACAAAAATATTAAATTGACTATACAACTTGATGACGGTCGAATAGAACAAATTGACTTAGGAGCGCATATTATAAAGGAAAGTATGGCTGCTTTGTATCAAAGTTTAGTAGATGCGGATGCAGAACATGATGATGTTCCCTATAATCTTATTAAAATATTATGTAAGCAGCATTTTTCGAATTTATCAGATGATATTGAGAAGTTGATATGTATTTGTTATGCATCACTGTTCAGTATAAATCCTGGCGGGGAGTTAATCTCACTTCTGGAGAGGGCATCAACAGAACCAGACATGGATGGTATGAGCATTTTTAGTGAATTTATTGACTCTAAAACGATAATAGATAAAGATGGGAACAAGTACAATATGGTAGATTACTTTGATGTTCTTGTTGATGGCTTTAAGAATTTATTAAAAGCTAATTTACAGGCAAATTTAGATTATATTGATATGGTATTAAAACGGATAAGGTTGTCCAATAGATCGCTTCCGTATTTGACAATACTTTATGATCAGAATAAACTTTCAGTAGATAATCTTAACGCAATAGTTGGCTATTTAGGAATTCCATATATTCAGACTTTGAATCATGGTTATCATTTCCCACAATCAACAAAAGAAGATGCAGCAGAAGAAGAAGCCTCGGTTGATGTATTGGAGCTTATTGCTCAGGAAGCAATGTTCTCATATATGACCAGACCAGAAAATCATAAGATATGTCCATTATACTATATGTGTTCAGGAAGTGAGTATGACAAGAGCGGATGTATTGGTGCGCCGTGGGAAGAACCTTCGTGCTCATTTACAATAGTTAGTTCTCCATTTTCTCTAAATGAGAAAATGATTACATGGAAATTTTAATTTTGTTTAAAAATATAATCGGTTATAAATATGATGATTCCAAAAGAATATAATATAATAGGCAAAGGGGGCCATTGGGTTGTAGAACGTATTTTTGTCAATGACAACGGTCAAGAAAAATCTGTTGTAAGAAAACATAGCAAGCAGGGAAAAGTGGATGACAATATAGTTTCGTTTAATCTCGTTTCCAAAGCAGGATTACCGACCCTGAATAGCTATGTCAAGGTAAATGATCAGGAAATCGAAGCAGAGGATTTGAATGCCGATACATCAAAAGGATATTTCGTTAGTCCTAATACCATTAGAAGTTGTCCAAACTATGGAGATCTGTTTTGGAAATTCATTAGTTCCAAAGACCTTTCTGCATCGGAAATTGATCTATGTAAAGAGTTTGACTTCGATTCTATTTGCAAGATGATTTCAGAAAAAGGTGTTGAGAATAATGAAGTGAAGGAAATTCTTAAGCAGCTACGAGAAAAAAAAATAGTTATTGGTGCTGAAGGCGAAGTTTATAATAATAAGATACGATGTATTAGCAATCTGGAATCTTTTTGGCTCAGCTCCAAAGAAGATTTGAAAAAGGCATCTTTAAATCAAATAGAATTATATACTGACGCATTCTTTTTTAGGGTAAATCCTTTGAAAAATGAAATCGAATACACAATAGCCGATTTTGATTGCATACGGGATTTAAGTCCTTTTTCTTCTGTCTGTTACAGCAATTTAATGAATGGGAATATGGATAACTTTAAAACGGCATTGTTAGAGTATATCCTGTTTTTCGTTTATAACGAAAAACAGGAGGAATACACAAAATGCGTAAAGGATTTCAGGTAACTTGTCTGATAACAAACATTGAAAAGAGCTCTCGCTACCATAATGATCAGGTTTAGAATTAGACATAGTTTTCCCTGAATACGGAATTTTTGCATTGAAAATACCAGGAATCTTAATTTTTTTAATGATGACGATCCACCTAAGAATACATTGTATTTTTTAGGAGGTTTTTTCGGGGTGTGTATAGAGAGATTCTATTCGTATGGAAGAATGAGAGTGCAGTTGGGTTTATCTGAATATGGGTACTAAACTAATAAAGAACAAATATCTTCAGAATAATCAGGAAAAGAGACTATCGACAGTTTATAGATAAAATCTCTCCTATATTAGTTGTATAACATTGGGACAAATGGCTTTGCTTCAAATGCCATTTTGCAGATGCATCAGTACCTTGGGCTGCCAAGCGAACACCATACTTATACTTATTGTTAATACGATCAATAGCCTCCATCAACTTGTTTGATTTTCCAGTATCACATGCATTAAAAAGATTCAATTGAACACAATCCTGATCTGCAATCTCCGTGATTATTACTCCAGCCTTTTTATAACGAAAGCCCGAAAGGAATATTTTCTTTAGTCCTATTTGCGCATAATGAATGATTTCTCTCGTATCCGAAGATGGAACCGGCAATTTAATAAAGATATTCTTTGCATATTGAGGCTGATCAGTCCGGAAATGATTGGTATGTATAAATACCATTAACGACACAGCTACAGATTTTTGTTGTCTTAGCTTATGAGCACAACTACTGGCATAATTTGCAATAGCCTCGGCCAAATCTTCATATTGAGAAGTCATCTCACCGAAAGATCGACTGGTACAGATCTGTTTTCGAGAAGGAGGCATAAGTTCCATCTCAATACAAGGTTCACCCAAGAGTTCCCGATACGTACGTTCTCCCTCGACAGTGAGGTTTTTACGAACCCATCCGATTGGTAAACATATAAAATCATAAGCCGTCCTTACTCCACGTCTTTCCAGTTTAGCTGCCTGCTTTTTGCCTATGCCCCAGACATCCGCTACATCAAATAACCTCAATGCCTTTTCACGTTTATCATTATTATCAATGATACAAACGCTCCGGTAAGCAGAATACTTTTTAGCAAATTTATTTGCGACCTTTGCAAGCGTCTTAGTCTCCGCAATCCCCAAGGAAATGGGAATACCGGTTCCCCGTCTTACAGTTCTTACAATCTTTTCCCCATATTCGTAAAGATTGTAGTTCTGAAATCCGTTAAAAGATAGAAAACTTTCATCAATAGAATAAATTTCATATTCTTCAACAAAGTTACCGAGCAGCGTCATTACCCGGTTAGAAAGATCCCCATACAAAGCATAATTTGAGGAATATACCGCTATATTATGCTTCTCAATCATCCCCCAACTCTCATACAAGGATTGCCCCATTTTTATTCCATGATTCTTCGCCTCATTCGACCGGGCAATAATACAACCATCATTGTTTGACAAAACGACAACAGGACGGTCATTTAGTGAAGGATTAAACAGGCGTTCACACGATACATAGAAATTATTGCAGTCGGCCAGACCTACCACTGGTTATCCTCCCATAACGAAATTGTTTAATATTTGAAACGACAATTCCCCAGACGAGAAAATCATCATCCTCTGATAATTTAATTTCAGGATAAGCCGGATTAGATGGTAAAAGCCAGGCACACCCGTTATCCACTTTCACCCTTTTCAATGTAAACTCCCCGTTAATATAACAGGCAGCCAGGCATTGGTCATAAGGTGCAATTGATTTGTCAATAATCAGCAAGTTACCATCGTCAATGCCATCCTCTATCATAGAATCTCCATTTGCAACAGTCACAAATGTTGTAGCATAGTTCTTGAGTAATATTGTGTTAAGATCAATCTTCCCTACAACTTGCCTCCGCACAAAAGAAGGCAGAGATGGATATTCTTCAGGTAATATAGGTAAGGACTCAATACCATGATGAAAATGCTCCTTATAAATTTTGATGTTAGCAATTAACACGCCTAACAAGATCAGATCGTTTTTATCTTCTTCCCCAATCCTGCCAATTAAAAACTCACCATCTTTTATATAAGCTAATAAATCGTTTTCACGTGGAGTCAACGACTGCTCTATTACCAAAAGGTTTCCCTCTTCAATACATTCCTCATTAGAAATACCTTTCTCAGCAATAATAATAAAGGTATTATCCGGTTTCTGGACAATGACCCGATTCATATTTATACCTTCCTGTAGATAATCTGTCGCAGGACTTGGAAATCCTGCTTTGATTCCATCTCCAATGAAAGTAACTTCACTCACGTGCATCGCTTGCACGCCATATATAGTTATTCCTTTTTTTTTCATTAATGATCTCCTGACACAAAATTAGGAAGAACTTTAGTTAAGTGATGCAAGGGAAAAAAAATAATGCTGATTTATAGTTAAGAACACCCTTAAATTATCAAATAGAACTCTAACAGAAAGAAATTTTGCAATGATGAAAGCTTAATCAACCATTACTATAATATTTGTAAAGTATATATAGAATCTATAATTATTAAGGTATTCTCTGTTTTCTTTTAAAAGAATGCTATTTATGGTAACCTTTTGCGCAATCTATTGATTAACTTTGTACCTAAATAACAGGGAATTCATGAGAATCAATACATTGCCTCAATCATTTGAATACAACATAAGAAACCTATACACTCCAATTCAGCCAGCAGTAATGGGTACTGATGGCGAGATCTCATATGTTGAATTAGCGCCTGATGCCCAACTACAAGACTTTATTTATTGCTACTGGAATCTAAAGACAAATAAGCCACTAGATGATATATACAATTATCGTGTAGTTTCCGATGGATGTATTGATGTCGTTTTTAACTGTACTAATCATGATGAAGCATATATAATGGGGTACTGCAATTCTTTTGTGAAGATTGGTATTGATAAAGAATTTAGTTATTTTGGAGTACGGTTTCTACCGGGTATATTCCCTTTACTATTTAATATAGATGCGTCAGAATTAAGTAATCATTACGAGCATTTGAATATCGTACAACCTCATTTATATAACGCAATTCAACAATCGGAAAATGAATGCTCATGTCTTCAAAATTTGTGCAATGAACTCAATCGCTATTTCATTAATCATATTAATAAAACAGATAAACTTTTTGATAATAGATTTTTCTGTGCATTAGAAACTATTCTAAAAAGCAAAGGACTGATTAATATTGAGAAAGATTTGAATGATGGAATAAGTAGTCGTCATTTACAACGACTTTTCAATTTTTATATAGGAGATACAGCCAAATCTTTCTGCCGAATTGTTCGTTTCCAGAATCTTTTAAAGATTGATCCTTCAATCAAATCAATAAAAACCGAAAAATCATTTTATGATTTTGGTTACTATGATCAAACTCATTTCATAAAAGAGTTTAAATTATTTTACGGTAAGACTCCCTCAAAGGTTGCTGCTGAATAAGCTGTCCGATTTTTCCTATTTTTGAAAAGTTCTATGTTTTAACTTCGCGGCATGGAATTACATAACATAAAGGAACTGCTTATATCTTATGTAATAGCCAGTAAAAATGAAGCTAAAGATAAACAGCGATTGAAGAACGTTTTAATAACCAGGTAATGAAGCATATAGAAAGATATATTGTTGTAAACAAATGGATTGAAAGCTATGAAAATCCTATCATATTAAAGAAAGATGAAAAAGTTGTAATCAACTTAGCTATAAAAGAAACTGATCCGGAATGGGTAAATTGGGTTTGGTGTATAGCGGGCAATGGAATGACAGGTTGGGTACCTATACAAATTTTGAACGTATGTGAAACCTTACCGAATGAGCGACAAATAGCTATTGCATTAGAAGACTATTCTGCTTATGAGTTACCAGTAAATCAAGACGAGATAGTAATCGGCTCAAGATGCCTAAATGGTTGGTTATGGTGTCGAAAGGAAAATTCAACCAGGGAAGGTTGGGTACCGATTAGATGTTTAAAGCAATCTATTGAATCATTGTAGAATAAACATTGCCGAAATGATAGAATAATACCGAATTTGTAGATTATTACTACAAGAAGACTATATATTACGTAATCCATAGTAAAAATGAAACCAAAAATAGACAACAATTTAAGAAATGCGAAGAACATAGGCACAACTATTGAGAAATACCTTAATGAAATTGGTATATTTACTTTAGCCGATCTTGCAGAAACAACCTCTGTCAAAGCTTTTATAAAGATACGTGAACAACATCCTGAAAAGACTATACCTGTGTGCTATTATCTCTATTCTTTAGAAGGAGCTCTATTAAACTTACATTGGAATGATATTCCATCAGAATTAAAAAAAGAACTAAAAGATAAAATTCAGGATTAACTATTAGAACAAATTTGATTAATGATTAGGCTATTAAATAGAATTAGCAGATTGATTCATTTTTACACTTATTAATATGACAGATGAGATTACCTTTGCAAAAACAATAAGTACATTGAAATGATACGATTACAAAATATAAACCTAACTCCACCTGAGGATATACAGCAATTAGCAAATAATCACGCTATCGCTGTAAACTTACGGGATAGTTTTCCATATCCTTATAAGATTGAAGATGCTACTACATTTCTTGATTTAGCTACAAATGGATCATTAGGAAACGTCTTCGGGATATATGAGAATAATACATTCGTTGGTTGTTGCAGCCTAATACCACAGTATGACGTATATCGTATTAATGCAGAAATTGGATATTGGATTGGAGAACCTTATTGGGGCAAAGGATATGCCACCGAAGCGGTAAGGTTATTGATAAAATTTGCTTTTGAAGAACTTGACTTATTGAGGATTTATGCGAAAATTTACGAGTATAATATAGGTTCAATGAAAGTTTTGGAAAAAACAGGTTTTGAAAAGGAAGCCATTATTAAGTCCTCGGTTATAAAAGAGGGACAAATAGTTGATGAACATTTATATAGTATTAGGAAAAAATGAAAAAAGATATAGGCGATCACATTATTAGTAAATTAGATTTGCAGGATATAGTTAAAGTGTTGTCCGATGAATTAAGCGGGTCGGAACTGAACACTGTTTTACTGGACGTTTTCAACAAGCGTGTCGGGCAGGAAACTCCCTCGTCTTTACTAAGTAAATATGAGGATAACAAGCTTGTTAAGCCCGCCTTATTAGAAGATGTTTTAGAATATAAAGAAAATGAATTACAGTGCTATAAATTAATAGCAGGTAGAGGATTTGAACCCATAGAACTTTCCCCGGTCGCTCAGTTTGGGACAAGTAGTGTTATAGCAACAGTAGATCAGAAAAAAGTCCTTACTTCTTTAAGAAACACAGAAGTACAGGCAGACCCGACGAATGCAATAGCATTACATTATGCATCGTTAAAGAAAAAAGGAGAATTAGATAACAAAACCTATAATTACAGTAACATTTCACGGGTAATAAGGACACAGGTATTTAATAATCCTAATTTCACTCCTCATTTTACTGTTCTCGCCCTTATTTCATGTGGTAGAGATACTGGTAGCTTTAATTTTGAGAAAGAAGAACTATTAAAACATTTAACTACATCGTATGAAATATGTAAAAGTTACGGTGTGGAGAAAATATATTATGAGATTATTCCATGCAAAGGTTATGACAGTCAAAGCCCGCTTATAATGGAATCAATATCGTATGTCCGGGAAAAGAATAGTAATCTTGAGGTCTTGGTTATAGCACCGGAACATGATAATAACTATTATCATGGTTTCAGAATAAAGCAGCAAATAGTGATCGGCGGCAATACTATTGAAATTGCTGACGGTGGATTGCTTGATTGGACACAACAGCTATTAACCAACAAAAAAGAGCGAATGATGACATTCGGGCTTGGTATTCAGGTATTATATTACCTAACTAAATAAACATGGTAAAGAGTAAAGTCATATTTGAAGATGAAGAACAAGTAGAAATTAAATATCCTTGTTTTGAATTAAAGGATATTGTTGAATATTATTTTGAAATATGTACTCCTAACAATTCTATAACTCCATTTTCACTTGTGGCTTTGCCCAATGCTAATATCTTAGTTTCAATTTATATCTCCGATAGTAGTCAGACATTCAAAGTACATCGTGAACATGGTATAATTGATACATCGGGTGATAAGATATCTGGTAGCTTAACAGAAGCGATCACTGTAATACACGCTCCCGGAACCCATGAATTTTCAATAAAATTCAAGCCGGGAGTTTTGTACTCCTGTTTATCTAAAGATATTTCAACTTTGGTGGATAATCATTTGTCTCTGCAAAAGTATCTAAATCAAAAAGTAATAGACGAACTAAAATTGCAAAGCTCTTTTGCCGAGCGAGTTCAGTTTGTAGAGAATTGGCTTTTAAGTAATATGAAAATCTTTAGTTCTGATTTCAAACTCAACACTGTAATAAAAACAATTTACTATATCAATACTAACCGTAATTACAAATTGAACACAGTAAGTAAGGAAGTTGGTGTGTCAAATCCTACACTCAATAGATATTTCAAAGAAGTATTAGGTATATCACCCAAACAATGCTTTAAAGCTTTACGCTTTAAAACTGCATTGAAGAACTATCGTGCAAATGGTAGTTATGATTTATACGACGAATTGGGATATACCGACTTTTCCCATTTTGTAAAAGAAGCTAAAAATTTGGCAAACACAACTCCATCGGAACTATAAGAAAAAGAGAAAGTAATAAAGACTATAAAAACACATTAATAAAATATTATCTATGACAATGAATGAAAATATGAAACTTTGGAAATACAGTGGGACATTTCTTGTTATAACAGGAGTAATCCACACAGTATATGCACTATTACTTGGGAAAGAGGACTTTACGGACATGATAAAAGATGGATTAATAAACTCCACAGATGATAGTTACAGCCGTGCTTTCGCCCTTTGGTTTTTAGTATGTGGTATTATACTTATTCTTTGGGGGCTAACACTCCAATGCTATATCAAAAAAGAGCAGAAACCCGCACCTCTGGTTTTGGGATATTGTATGTTGGCGTTTGCTGTGGTTGGATGTATCATAGAGCCGATTTCCGGTTTTTGGCTGTTTTTGCCGCAAGCATTGATAATAATTACTGCAAATAAGAAAATGGAAACATGAAATACTTAAACCAAGAGATAGAAAACGAATTAAAAAATCAAGGAGCAGAACTGATTCGCTTTGTCGGCATATCGCATTTGGATGAAAAGCAAAACAGACAACTCCCGAACGCCATCGTTTTTGCACTTCCGCTAACCGCAGAATATGCTAAAATGGTATTTAATATTCCCGACTACGTACAAGCACGGATAGCGGATAATTACAATTTCGACGATGATGAATATTCGCAAACCGAACATAAGGCGGGAGAAATAGCAGACGAATTGGCCAAATTCATCACCGGGAAGGGGTATAAAGCCATATCGCAATCCGATACAGGATTAGTGGCTGATGGCGTATTCAATTTTGAAACAAAAGAATCAGTATTGCCCCATAAAACCGTTGCACTACTTGGCGGATTAGGGTGGATTGGGAAAAACAACCTGTTAATTACTCCTGAATATGGTGCAGCACAATGTCTCGGTACGGTTTTAACTGATGCTCCACTGGAAACGGTATTGCATGAACCTCTATCTCCAAAATGCGGTAATTGCATTACTTGCGTCAATATCTGCGAGAGAAAGGTTCTTAAAGGTAAAGTTTGGAGTAGATCTGTTTCAAGAGATGAAATCGTTAACATACATGGATGTAGTACCTGTTTGAAATGCCTTGTGCATTGTCCCAGAACACAAACATATATAAAGAGGAAGATTGTCTGAATCTCCACAAGTAACAAACGAGAGTTCACAAGAATAAAAACGGAAAAGGGGGATGTGTCAAAACACCAAAAATATGAAATCCCCCCCTGTCACAGATATCTGTAGCAAGGGTGATTTTGTTAAAAAGAGGGTTTTGACACCCTCTTCGCATTTTCCTCTGATCCCTCTTAGAAGGAACCGCTATACATTAAATAGCTTCAGTTATCTTTTTATCCTCGATGATAACCTGTAAGAAAACGCCTATGAACATGGATATACAAGAGAATATTGTTAAGAACGCAGGAAAGTACCTTATATATATTCCAGAGATCAATTTCTTTTCAACAAACAAATTAGTACTTACAGGATTATTACTGAATTTCAAATATTTCAAACTGTCAAAATAGCTGTTTGCTGATAGTTTATAGGTCATCAGCTTCTTGAAAAGGGATAAACACTGCCGGTTATCATGATCACTAAATGTCTGCATGGGAATTTCATAATAATGAGAGATTCCATAACAAATAGTATCACTAAGAATATCTGAACATACGATATACATTAATCTACTATGATTTACTTCACTTCCTAATAAATTATTCCATTTATTAGGAAGCTTTTCAAATTTGATCTCCTGAGAACAAATGGGATTTTTACCTATTATAGAATCTATTGACAGACTATCATTATTAATTATTCTTTCAACCCTTTTCATATATTGGTCCGCCTTACCAGGATCAAGACATTCATTGATAAAAGTCCTACCCAAATATGAATAACATTCATCCATATCCAATGATTGTCGTTCTAAAATCGCCGTATTAAGAAAATCTTTTAAATATGTGGTATTTCCCAGAATTTTCTTACTGGCGAAACTACTTAACGCAATACCGATGACCAGAGAATATACAAATCCTAATGTAATAATCCAGCCAGAGGACAAAAATTTATTTCTACTCGTTACAAATGGATTTACTTTTTTAATTTCCACCACAAACAGGAACATGATCGCAAGAATAATAAGGACCTGTAAACAATAATTTCCCCAGTTAAGCTCCAAGTCACAAAAACATTTCAATATTTCAGTATTACAGATAAGTACAATCCAAGTAGACATGATTATAGCCCAAAGTCTTGGCAACAATAAATTCAATGCAGAATGCCATTTCTTTTTATAGATAGCAATAATCCAATATACTAGAGCAGCCAAAGGGATGAGAATTAAAAATCGATATAGATTGACTAAAAAGAATATGGAAACAAAGATCACTAAGAAATATTGACAAAAAATCAAGCCAAACTTCATCTTCCCATGTTTTCCAATATTTTTAGCAGGTGTTTCTTTATATGATGGAAAGAACATTGTTAGCGTATTTCTAAAGGAGAATCTTTTTACTAACCAATTTATTGACAAATCCCACATCTCCTTCCAATTCTCATTGTTCTTTATGGGTATATCAATTTTTTCATCTTTCACAGGCCGGAACATATCCACTAACTCCGATTCTACGTCGTCACACCAACCTGAACTATGAAAGAGATATTCATTATCCCCGGTTCTTATAAAGTTATTCCAGTCTTTAGCATTCTGTATAAACTGTGGCAGAATCGTTTTTCTGACTACGGCCTGTTTATTAATATAATACTCTTCTTGGGAAAAATAAAATCTGGCCTTTTTGACAATCGCGTTAAAGAGCTGATTTCTACACACTTTAGACAATAGGGCAACGCTATTGGGAGACATATCAAAAACAGAAGCCGACCGGTCTAAGTCAAATAAAAAATCCAAGATAATCTTCCTTATCAAATAGAAAGGCTTATCCTCATTTTGTTCCTTATTAAAAACCTGAAGGGTTGAATACGATTTATACTTATTTTTCTGAGAATTATAGGATTTAAGCAAAAGCTGTAATATCTTATGATCCGGGTCTTCATTGAATAATGCAGAATACGACCTTTTAAGCATATCTGTAAAGTCTCCCCCTGATATCATCCCTTTATCAAGTGGTATTCGGAACAAGCTAAAATGAGTATGCGATCTATCATTTTCATTATTTGAAACATGCACTTCAAAATTTATAAAATAGGGAGAAATATATACGTAAATAGGGTATCGAGTAGAACCGATCTTTTCCCATTCACTTATTTCAATCCCTCTATAATTAAAAACAACAATTCTATTTGTTAGATCAGAATGTTCTCTATTCAAAGAAAAAAAAATCCCGTAATTCATACCTATATTAATTATAAACTTTAGACAACCGCAAAATATACACACGGATTACTTCTATCACTTCTTCCAAATCTTTCCCATCCAGACAATATAACTCTTCTAACATCTCATGCCATTGAGGAGCATTTCCATGGGCAATAAGAAACATCAGATGTATCAAATGTTCCCAGAAGGAATTTTCATATCGATCCATGTCTTTGTATATTGATTTAATAAGGATAGATGAATATTTTTTCTCCTTGAATAGTGTAATTTCATTTTTCAAAATCCGGTAATTACCTCTAATCTGAAGAAAAACCTCAAAATTCTTTGAAATATGCTCTGATAGACTATTTATTGCGTCTAAATTTTGCAAATCAACGCTATGAATTTCACTTTGCTGGATTTTTACACTTGCCAAAACACCGTCGATTATTTTATCCAAAAGCTCCTTTAGTGTAAATATACCGCCCAAATCATCACTATTTTTTCTTATAGATAAACTTAAACTATTAATCTGCTTATCCATAAAATGGTATAAACGGTATTCAAACAATTCGGGGGTATTGATTGGACAAGCCCCCTGTCCTATCTGCCAAAACTCATCATTATAACTATAGCCTTTTTCCTGTAAGCGTTCTTGAATAGCACTTCTAAAAGAAGAAATATGGAAAATCCAAAATTTTTTAAATGGTCCGGCCAAACGTTGAAGCGCTTTATCTCCTTTGATAGCATCTAATAATTCATAGCTATATTCTCTTTGTACGGCATTTTTATACTTCAGTAGATAATCTAACAAGATTATATCATAGCATCTATACTTTAACAATTCTATTGCCTGTGAATGGATCTCCGATATAGTATCAATCCATATTTTCACTTTATTATCTGTTTCCGTATATAACGCTATAGAATTTTGGAATACTCTGTACTTGAGCCCAAATCGTTTTGATAAAATATTTACTATTATCTCCGTTTTACTTAAATTACTACCACCTTTAGGATAAGTCTTTAATGCTTCGGATGCAAAATCATCAATAATGAGCATTCTCCATCTAAAACCATCGTTAAAATACTTTTTGATCCTCTTAGACTCCTCATTAGAGATAAGTAGCTGCTCCATTTCTGTTTCCGAATGGAACAGATGAGGAGATACATTTTTAGTATGCGCCCCTACCCCAGACATAAATGCCTGTTTAGCTTGCCTAGCATGCAAATCTGCATATTCTCTTGCATTATTGATAGTATATAGCCCATTTACAGAATTTGATATGATTTTCGATAACGTCAAGATGAATCTGTCTTTAAATGCTTTGGACGAATTCCCTTTCCTATCGAAAGGAACATAATAATTCCATATACTGCTATCAATATATTTAATATAGCGTGGAAGTATTATTCCTCTGGCTTTAATGACCTCTTCATCAAAATAGTCTATACAACTCATATGAAGAATAGGAGCATAAAGAGGATAGAATCTTCTCTGAGGATTGATACAAGTAAATCGATCCAGTAAGAAGCTATCTTTAACCTTCTTCTTATAAAGTCCTTCTGTATCTGGATTCTTATTATATAAATCCCTTTCGTCTGCATGAAAACTACTGAGTTCTATAAAATTAATATAGAACGTGACACTTATATTTCTGACATTCTCATCAAGATACCGAAATAACTCGTTATAATCGTATGATCTTATCAATCGTATAAACAAATTATTTTCTAACTTCTTCGGAATGATCAATTTAATATCGAAGTCATTTATTTTTATAGTTACTTTATATCCTTTCATATTGAGTTTATATCTTTAATCAGTTCTACAGGAATACTGATTTTCTTATCAATATCAGTTCCTTCTTTTTTAGTAATCAGGAAATAATTATCCAAAACTTGCAGCATTTTGGTCAAGAATTCTTTTTCTAACGAAAGACTGCTATCATTAGCCTTTTGATTATTCAAATCCGATAAAGCATTTCTAACTGAAATATAAAACAATCTCAATTTCTCATTGAGTTTTGCAATATCAAGCTTGCCATAAATCATCTTTTCTATATCTATCATCGTTTGAACTCTCAACTCCATAATAAGTTGCCTATATTCAAAAAGACGTCTCAAAGGCTGTATCTCTTCTTTTTTAAGTATTTTAGCAATTTCTCCTTTATTATGTTTAAACACAATTATGTTTTCTATTTTGCCGAAATAAGTTTTACGATTAGGTATACATATTTTGATAAGTTCCCGATAAATATCAAAATTTTCCGATTGCAGAATACTGAAATCCAATTTGGGTTGAAAGACTGTTTTAGTATTAAAAAAATCATCTGCATTTGATATCGATGGAGAAAGTTCTTTTTTGCCTTTAACTATTATTTCCAATTCTTTTTCTGCCAATGATTTTTTGATATTATCCAATACGAATTTAAATTCTTTCTTTTGAAGCAACACTGAACTTCGTATTAGCTTTCTGCCTATATCATAATCATGTATAAGGATATTGTATTTGTATTTGCATGTTTTATCAAGTTTATCTTCAACCTCCTCAATAAGAGATAATAGGTAGTCCAATCCAAAATCCGGGTCTGTTCTCATATCAAAACATTGAACTATAAACCATTTCTCGTTTTCAGTATCTATGTTATATTGATAAATAGGTTGTTCTAATGAAAATTGGTTTTTGACCTCTTGGGAGTGTAAAAATTCTGCTTTCTTGAACACATCTTTCCCTTTCAGAAAATCATAGCAAGCTTTTGCATCTTCACTTCCCCAATACAAGCATTTGTTCTTTAGGTAAATCTGCCGGTGCCACCATGTTGGAATAGATTCTATCACAATTCGCTTTAAAACGCTATTGATTACAGTATCAATAACCATAGTAACAGAGCTCTGCAAACCTTTATATTTCCATTTGAAACTTTTATTTTCCACAACCATATCGACAACTTTCCCTATATCCTCATTGTCTAGTGCATAAAGCAAATCCCACGTTTCTTCAAATATTATCAAAGCAACTTCGTTGATGGCATTTTTCATCATAGGATAAAGTTTATCATAGTCAATTTTGTCATTATCTATATTAACAGCTTTATCTTTACTACTACTTTCAAATGCAAATCCTCCTTTTGCCGTTTTCAAAATTAACAATATCGTATTTAAGATTTTAAGAACGATGTTAATCTTACCTTCTTCTTCTCGTTTTTCAATCTCTTTATTTATCTCCTCTCTCGTAATTTCTTCAATATTATCCAATCGGTCACGAAAAGATCTATTCGCTTTCGTACGAATGAGTTTTTCTACCACCCGTATATCCGCAAATTGTATTATATCGGTAAAATAATGAGGGAAAGCGATTTTATACCAATCTCCATCCTTATTGAAATTTACTGGAGAACAGTTTTCTCTGTTAAAGAGCGTTCTTTGATTTGCTTCACAATTAAAACTTCGAGTCGTTACTATATAAATTGTTTTGTCCATGAATATAAGATTTAGAAATAGCTGGTTAACACTTATATTTTTTATAAAAATAGTGTTGCAATGTATAAATTTTAAATTGAATGTCCAAAAAAGAAGATACAATTATCTTACTTTTTCAGAGAAAACCACAAAATTCTCTACACATTGTATTTCGATCTCTCTGAACGAGTAAAAAACTACCATTATTTTCATTATCCACTGCACAGTAGAAAAACATTCTCGCTTCTACCTGTATTTATTTCTTAATTAAATTATATTTCACTCCGCCGATTGGAAAAACATCGTTGAAGGTAAATCCGTACCTATTATCGAACCACAAAATATTCCCGTATAATTTCTCATTGCTATTCTAAAAAAGATACAAATATTGTCATGGTACTATTCCATATCTACTATTTGCATGAGTAAAAATATGAGTTGAGCTTGTCAATACCACAAAACGGTTATTATTTAATTGAAAATCAGGTGTTAAATTAGAAGTTGAATCCGAATCAAGTCTCTACTTTATGGGTATTGCCAAATGAAAAAACGGAAGAGAAATCAATCCCTTCCGTTTTTATTCTTATATTTTTCCATAACCAATAATCGGAAAATCTAAATCTTCCGAATTACTCTGGCGGGATTACCTGCCACAATCGTGTTCGGTTCTACATCGCTGGTCACAACACTACCCGCTCCTACAACACTATTCTCACCGATTGTAACTCCCGGAAGGACCGTAGCCCCTGCTCCTATCCATGCCCTACGGCAAATATGCACTGGCTTACAAGTAATAATCGAGCGATTGTCGAGATCATGATTATTCGATATCAGTTGTACGTTGGCGGCTATCTGAACATCATCGTCAATCGTGATACCACCGGCAGAGACATCATCAGGCAACCATTCATTATAACGACATGACGGCCAATCTTCACCTCATGGTGACGAACGACAGTAAGCGGGGTATTCACACGACTGCCTTCCCCCATATTTGGATAAAGACGATGAAGCAGCTCATCATATTCATCCGTCATCGGCATAGTATGGTTCAGGCGGAATACCAATTGTGCCTGTTCTTTTGCCAAAGCAAGCTCCGCCTCACTCTGGTGTGCGCAGTCTATTCTTATTTCAGTTTTTCTAGGACAAGTGAAACATTAGGTGCAAGGTGCAACTCTATATCTATATATAGGTTGCACCTTGCACCTAAGCAAACGATTGATTATCAATCCAATTACTTTGATAATTAAATTTTCATTTATGAAACTCTCTATATATACGGACAAATCCGGTCAACCCATAATAACGTAGGGGTTCAGTTCTGACTTATTCTACAACAATATTGAGATATAAAATGGCCTCTACTATTCTTCTATAAACATCTGCAAAACAAAGCAGTACAGCGAAGCATATTCAAACAATAGATTCGTTATCTATTCAAAATACATCATTAGTGTCCACTAAAAAATCGCAATAGCTCTTTGAAATATAGTTAGTTACAAAAGTTTTCAGAGAGAACAGATTTGAAATTGTAGATTTGCATCATATTAAATATGATAGCAGATGCATCAAGAT
>OBVH01000014.1_pt1 | contig 192142 bp, 162 predicted proteins | sample 1495001 | NCBI WGS metagenome assembly OBVH01 (sample SAMEA2579959, study PRJEB22360) | human gut metagenome
TTAATAATAAAGATGTTTATATGTGTTTTTAAAACTGTTTGCTAAGTTCTATCGGAACCCCAGCACATTATTACTCTCAAAGCATTAAATAGGGAGAAACATTATATTACTATTAATCAATTATTTATAATCACATTTATAAATTAGATACAAATACATAATGCATATATTTAGTCTATTAAAAGACAGTATCATAATAGTCATTCTCTCTAAAAAGACATTTACCTTATATAGAACATAATAACACTGATTATAAGCAATATATAAATAGAGGAGAGAGAATCTTATAATAAGAAACTCTCTCCTCTCCCATTTGCATAGAAAAAATAAACATCTATCAAATCAATGATGATAGAAATTTACATAACAGCTCTATAATAAAAAACGCCTGGATTATTAATATTAACAATCCAGACGTTTTTTTTATTATACGTTTAACAAACTACAATTTAACTTTTGCTATAAGTTTACGAATCTTACCTTGTCCGATAAGGGGAGCATGGGGATCCTCCGGATATACAATCATGAATTGTCCCGGGAGCAAATCAACGAATGTAGTAGGCACATCAGAGTAAAGAGCACAATCCCCTTCTGCCGCATAAGGTTTCATTTCACTCTTTAGATCTTCAATAGCTTTCCAGCCTATAGTCTCTGTTCCTTCCAACAAAATATGTACATCAATGTAATCGCGATGTAACTCCAAAACTTGTTTATCGCGTGTAACACACTCAGGATTCACATTATTGATAAATAAGTTATCACCATCTATCTCAATTCGTCCTAATTCAGCATGAAGTAAATCATGTGTTTTTACGTAATCAAACAGAGTTTTAAACAGTGGGTGAAGTCCTTCTACCCTTTGGCTGTTCTGTAAATTAGATACAATCATTTCCTTTTATTTTTATTCCATATTATCTGTTTTCGGACGCAGGAAGTAGAGTTGTACTGCCAGTGCTATAAATACAATGATAGCCAACATGGCAAAACCTAAACCTAAATTTCCACCATCGGTCCACTTACCCAGCAAATCCGTGATAAATGCTCCTGCAAATACTCCTGTCATATTCATGATGCCATATGCTGTTGCACGATATTTAGAAGAAACGAACTGACAAAGAATAGGCATATTATTAGCATCAAAAATACCATAGCCGATACCGAATAATAACCCAGCCCCAACAACAGCAACAAAACTATGCCCAAATCCCAATAATAACAAAGAGGGAATCGTCAATCCCAAACCAATTGCACCGGTATATACACGCCCACGAATATTTTTTTGTACCCATTTATCAGAAAGAGTACCACCTAAAATTACACCAATAAATGAAGATAGTGCAATTGTTATAGTCGACATAGGTCCTGCCTGTGACATTGGAATATCAAGGTTTTCAGCAAACAAAGTTGGAAGCCAATTTTTAGTAGCCCATCCCGGCAAACTAGGAGCCGCAAAATAAAGCAATATAACCCAGAAAGCTATATTACTGAATAGTAATGATAGGCCTTTAAACAAACCTGCTTTCTCGCCATTCTTGGATGAAGGTTCCGGACGTTCTACTTTAACATGCTCTTTTTTATCTCTTAAAAATAATACCAAAACAAAGGCATATGCAATACCAATAATACCAAACCAATGAAAAGTAGTATGCCAAGAGAAAGCAGCCGCAACCGTAGCGCCAAAGCCACCAATAGCCTGTCCGGTATAAAGTCCGGTCATGTGAATACCAACCGCCAAAGAACGTGATTTTTCACCATGATAATCAGCAATTAAAGAAAGACCGGCCGGAATATAAAGAGCTTCGCTCACTCCCATCAATGCACGTAACCAAAAGACTTGATTAAATGTTTCTGCAACTCCCATTAAATAGGTCACAAAAGACCAAACAAAAAGACTGCCAACAATCAACCATTTACGATTCAGCCTATCGGCAATCATACCAGAAATTGGGCTCATAAGACCATAAATCCAAAGGAAAACGGCCATTAAACGGCCAAAATTAGTTGCCGACTGAAGTTCTACAATATCTACTTGCATAGCATCTTTCATCGTGCTAAGCATTTGTCGGTCCATATAATTGAGTAGGGCTACCCCCCATAGGAGGGCAACCACTATCCAAGGATAAATTTTTGAGTTTTTCATGATATAAATAAGAGATTATTTTTCTGACAGCAATTCCTGACAAAGTGCATAGCCTTTCGTCATCATTCTAGGAATGTGGAATGGTCCCTTAAACAAATTTCCTTTTGCAGGCTGAGAAATTGTTCCGTCACGATGAAGATAACCGTACCATTCACCAAATTCCGGATCAGGGAAATGGGCATAAGTCCAATCACTGATTTGTTTATGCATAGCCAAATATTTTTCATCTTTAGTAGCTTGATATGCATATAATGTTGCAATAATGGCTTCTGTCTGTGGCCACCAGAACTTCATATCATGTGCGTAATCTTGCGAAGGCAGGTTTCGACAGTCACGGAAGTTTATAATACCTCCAAATTCCTTATCCCAACCCCATTCCCAGGACCAATCAAGAATCGTAAGCGCTGTATCAACCATCTCTTTATCCCAATTACGACTCTTAGCTTCTTCAAGAATAAACCACGAAGTCTCGATACAATGCCCAGGATTAATGGTACGAGTAGCATTTGTATCAATAAATTCTCCATTGGGACCTACTGTTTCAAGCAAAGCTTTAAACTCCGGATGCATGAAGTCTTTACGCAAAATGGCTATGGATTCCTCTATTTGTTGATCAAGAACCGGATCATTAATAGCAGCACGAATACGTGAAGCTACATTAATAAGAATCATAATAATAGAGTGTCCTTTCATCTGTACGCGTTCACAATATTTCGGTTCCAGAATTCCAGGAGTAGAAAGAAAGCGCCGGATATCATTGAACAGTTTCAAGGCTTTAACAGCGTAATTATGATCGCCCGATGCGATAGCATATTCCGACATCGCAATGGCAGCAAATGTTTCAGAGAAAACATAGCGACGTTTACGAATAGGCAAACCCGTTTCAGTCACTTCAAAAAACATACGCCCATCTGTATCGAAACAATGTGCTTCAATAAAATCAAGAGTACTTTTCGCAGCTTCCAGCCATTCTGAATTATGTTCAATGTGATTATATGCATATGAACATGTAAAAGCAAATCTCCCTTGGAACCAAACAGATTTGGTTGTATCCATCAGCTGGCCATCTCGGTCTACGCAGGTATAAACACCTCCGTTTTTGCGATCCCAACCATATTTCATCCAAAAGGGCATGATATTGCTTATCATGTCATTTTTATAAGAGTCAGACCATGTCTGTAGATATTCTGTAGTATTCATAGCAATTGCAGTATTAGTTTATCTTAAAACTTATTGCAACGATCAAAGAAATGAATAGCCTCTAACTCAGCTTTCATACGTATTTCTTCATCATCTGTCATATTCTGGAAAGGAGTACGATTCTTACCTAAATCCAATCCTATCAATTTCATAATCCGCTTTCCACCTACAATATTTCCTCGGAAATGACAGATTACATTAATAACTTCCTGAGAGAAATTCTGTAATTCACGCGCTTTATCAAGATCTCCGGCTTTCCATGCTTCTATAATACCAACCAGATTTACACCATTATAATTGGTAGTTCCTCCAATGCCGCCTTGAGCACCACCCATAGCCAGACATGGAAGAATGGTTTCATCTTGCCCATGCAGCATATCAAATTTACCTCCTTTATACAAGCGGCACTGATTGTATTCATACATACTCTCAAAAGTATATTTAATTCCCGCAAAATTCGGAATACGTCCATCTACTGCCTCCAGAAATGAAACCATTGATAAGAATGCTCCATTAAATGCAGGAATATGATAATAATAGAATGGAAGATTTGGAGCGCCACAGGCTATTTCTTCACAGTATTTCACGAGTTCTTCGACACGACCCACTTTCGGAAAAGGAGGAGCCATAGCGCCAATTCCCCATGCACCGATTTTCTGAGCATGTTCGGCAAGCTTACGACTTGACTTTACACAGCAACTACCTACATGTACAATTACCTTAAATCCTTCCGGTGAAACTTCTACCCAACGTTCGGCGAGTTTCATACGTTCTTCATCGGTTAACATATATCCTTCACCAGAAGATCCATTAATGAATACACCTTGCAGACCGTTCTTTACTAACATCTTAGCATATGCTTCAATGGGTTCATAATTTACTTCTCCATTTTCATAAAACGGAGTAAAAGGAGCATTGATCAATCCAATAATCTTTTCCATGATAATTTCGTTTTTATATTAATGATATAGAATTTTAATATGGATTAGGAACTAGTTTTTCATAATACACTCGTAATATCCTTAGCATATCGGTACAAATATACGCATATTTATTAAACAATCAACATATAATAAAATATTTTATTAATAAAAAGAAGATTCAAATATCCGCTTAATAAAATTCATTCACTATTATTATCAATTAAAAACAATAGAGAAACATCTTTTCACCCTGAAAAACCTGAATTAATAAACAAATTAACTATCTTTGTAGATATTACCAAAATAATTAATCTATATGAAACAACATCTTTTAAAAGAAATAGAACTAGGAACCAAAAGCGCTCTTCTCAAAAAGAAAATTATTACACATTATATATATAATGGCAGCTCAACAATTACTGACCTGTCTAAAGAGTTGGATCTTAGCGTCCCCACAGTTACAAAATTTATTAGTGAAATGTGTGAGGAAGGCTATATTAACGACTACGGTAAATTAGAAACAAGTGGAGGGCGCCATCCTAATTTATATGGCCTAAACCCGGAATCCGGTTATTTCATAGGAGTTGATATTAAAAGATTTGCTATTAATATCGGTTTGATAAACTTCAAGGGCGACATGATGGAACTTAAAATGAATATCCCTTATAAATTTGAGAATTCAATAGAGGGATTGAATGAATTATGCAAACTCATTTCAAATTTCATAAAGAAACTGACAATAGCCAAGGAGAAAATACTGAATATCAATGTAAACGTTTCAGGCCGTGTTAACCCGGAGTCCGGATATAGTTTCAGCCAGTTTAACTTTGAGGAACGTCCATTATCAGAAGTCTTGGCAGAAAAGTTAGGATATAAGGTCACTATAGACAATGATACACGCGCCATGACCTATGGAGAATATCTAAAGGGATGCGTAAACGGTGAAAAAGATATTATTTTCGTAAATATCAGTTGGGGATTAGGTGTTGGAATTATTATAGATGGCAAAATTTATACCGGCAAATCAGGATTTTCCGGAGAGTTTGGCCATACCAGCACTTTTGATAATGAAATCATTTGTCATTGTGGCAAAAAAGGCTGTCTTGAGACCGAAGCTTCTGGTTCCGCACTACACCGTATCTTGTTAGAACGTATACAAAACGGAGAAAACTCTATTTTATCCAGCCGTATAGGAGATGTCAATAATCCTATAACACTGGACGAAATCATTGCTTCTGTAAACAAAGAAGACCTTTTGTGTATTGAGATAGTGGAAGAAATTGGGCAGAAACTAGGAAAACAAATTGCCGGACTTATCAATCTCTTCAATCCAGAACTTGTCATTATCGGTGGAACAATTTCACTTACAGGTGACTATATCACCCAACCTATAAAAACCGCCGTCCGCAAATATTCACTTAATTTAGTAAACAAAGACTCAGCAATCGTAACATCAAAACTTAAAGACAGGGCAGGTATCGTAGGAGCTTGCATGCTTGCAAGAAGCAGAATGTTTGAGTGTTAAAACTCAAGCATTCGCTCCATAAATAATCGGGCAGCCTCCTTGTCAGCAACTGGAGGTGCCCAAGATGCCAGATTCTCCGGAGTAAGAGGTACAAAAGGCCCCTGCTTAATTTCATAAATAACCGTTCCTGATTCCAAGACAATAATAGTATGCCATACGCAAGGAGGAATCTCAATTCCATAACGACCTTGAGTCGGATTCAGATTGACCTTTTCCATTACATTACCCTCATCATCAAATAAAATAGCCAATAAGCTCCCTCGTAAAACCAAGTAAACTTCTTCCTTATCCGGGTTTTTATGGCGATGAGGGGGTAAATAAGTTCCAGGCTCTAAAGCATTCAACATCCTATGAATAGCAACTTCCATGGATTCATGGAAATTATAATTCATTCGAAGACGTGAATTTTCCTTAGCCTGATCAGTTACTCTATCAAGAAGTTCTTCGGTAATCAGTTTCATTGTTTTTCTTTTGATACTACACAATCTGCAGATACTGTAGCCAAAGCACATCCTAACCCTTCAATCCGAAGTAACAACTTATTGTTTCCCTGACATTCAACTAATTCAGCCACTAATCCCTGCAACTGTCCACGAATCACCTGTACAGTAGCTCCTGGAACAAAATCTGTAGGCGCGAACTCAACCAATTCATGGGAACGTTCTATCATCGTTCTGAAAGTTTCCATCTGCACCTCAGGTATAGAAACGTATTGTCCCTTTTCCTTCAACAAAAAAGCTACTCCATGAATACTGGTTATTTGTGTAATCTCTTCAGAGGAGATATATACAAATAGACATCCCGGAACAACAGGAATAAAAATCTTTTTCTTACGATTGTTCCACATACGAATCACTGGCTGAAGAGGCAGGTAGTTATCAATACCTATCTTATCCAGTTGTTCCTTCACTTTCTTCTCTGCTCTTGGTGCCGTATATACAGCATACCAACAAGAAGCATTTTCTTTTATTTTTCTGGCTGTTTCTTCCATCCGTTCAATAAATCTTTAACAAAGAGAATCCATCCTATACTACCAACACCCGCTAAGAATACAAAACCAATTAAAATCATGATTTTATTAGGTTTAGCCGGTCTCAAAGGGACTGTTGCAGGTTGTACTACAGTATAAACAGGAGTAATTTCCTGTACTTTAGCTTTCGCTACTTGCAGTTGTTGCGCCACTTGAGTGAACACTCCATAAGCCAAATTTACCTCATTTTGCAAGCGCTCTTGCTCTGTACGAAAACTCTGCATAATGATATTCTGGTTACCATCCATGAAGTGAGCATATTTCTGCTGAGCCTCATAGTAGTTCCCCTGAGCTTCATCAAATAGTTTCTCCGTAAAAGCCAAATCATGACGCGCTTTATTTGTGCGATAATCAGTTATATAATTTTGCAAGCAATGCATTACTGTATCTGTTAAAGCTGCAGAAATTAACGGATCCTGCATTGTTACAGAAAGTGTAGTCACTCCTGTTTTCTTATCTACTGAAACAGATATACGATGACTCAAAGCATCTGCAATCCCAGCCTGATCCGGAGTCAGACAAAAAGGATTTATTTTTGCGTCTCCAAGTTCTTCCGGCGTATCTTTAAACAAAGAAACCACCCAACCTAATGCCTTAAAAGGAGCTGATGCAATCGCCCCCCACCATGGAGATCGCTGATGTTTATCCAAGTACTCATATAGAGTCGTATTAATTTTACCTTTCTGGTCAGTCACTTTTACATCAAACATTTCCAACAAGAATGGTGTAGAGCTGACAATATCCGGATATAATTCGGGAGAAAGAGCATCTTCTCCACTTGAACTGCCAATATTGATACCAGCCATAGCAGCTAATGCTCCCATACCTCCTGTAGATGACTTACTGCCAGTCTCAGGCGCCAGCGTCACACTAGTAGAATATTCTTTGGGAATACTAAAAGCTACCACAAGGCCTACCAACAGGGCAATCCCACAAACTTTAAATACCAATTTCCGACCAGCCCAAACTTTCTGAGCCAACTCTATCAAATCGATCTCTTGTTCTTCAGGTTGTGGAGTCGTTTTATTTATATTCTTATCTTCAGTCATAGTTATTACTTAAAGAGGTTAACCATAGTTGCAATCATAGTAGCTAATGAAGCCGCAGAAGTACCCATTCCTATAATTTCGGCTGCCGACATTCTCTTCTTCGGATCCTTACTTGGCACAATAATCTCACATCCCGGTTCTATTGCCTTGGAATTACCTGTACGCAGACGAGAAACGGTACCATTCATATAGACAACAAAAGCTCTTTTCTTTTTCGCAAGACTTGCAAAACCACCAGCCTGATTAATATAGTACTTCAAACTTTCACCCTTCTTATACAAGACTGTATTAGGATACATTACAGCGCCATTGATTTTTACTGTACTTACATATTCCGGCACGAACAGAATATCACCTTCACGCAACACCATATCAAAGTCCGATCCGGGATTAGCCAAAGCCTTTTCCAATTCTATACCTACAGAATAAGTATCAGAAACATCCAGTGTCTTGACAGAGATAGAATCAGCCCCACCTTTATTAGCCATGCGGAGTGCATCTTCCTTGCGCCGTAATTCCTCTTCAGTCATTTTACGAATCAAACGCGCACCTTTTACATAAGCATCTTGGGTAATCCCACCGGCCTTGGCAATCAAGTCACTGAGGCGTTCATTCTTTTTCGATAACGCATAGCGACCACCAAATAAAACTTCACCGCCAACCGTAACATTTTGTTGTTGATGATAAGCAGGACTACGACGAATATACACCTCATCAAAAGGCTCCAAATGGAAATCCTGATCGCCTCCAACAAGGAAACCATCCTTCAACTCAAAAGAGAAAGTCTTACCAACCACATTGCTCAATTCTGTACTTTTTGAATTTTTAATTCGACGGGACACATCAACACGAGCTGTTGAAGCAGCTTCTAATAATCCACCGGCCTGCAAAACAAGATCCTCAACCGACATATTCGACGAGTATAAGTAAGTACCCGGATTGGCAACCTCGCCATGAATAGTAAGTGTCGCTTCTTCTTTCAAATCTTCAATACTTGGAATATAAAGTATATCATTCTTCTGAAGAGGAATATCAGCAACTGTGCCATTCAACAATCCCTTCAGATCAATTTGAATCATTTCATGAGTAAGGTCGTCGTTTTCACGATCGATAATGGCACGATTCAAAAAAGCATCTCCTCTTACCCCTTCAGCTTTCTTTATTAGCTGTTTTACAGTATTTACAGTACCATCAATTTGATACATACCGGCACGATAAACAGCTCCACGGACTTCTACACGATTCTCAAAACGTTCTAATACCGAATCAACAGCTAAAACGTCTCCATCATCCAGTTTAAATACCGAATAGTCCATTTCGTCCACATTATATACTTGATGTTCACGACCCGTTTTACGAATCAGGCGTATAGCTTTCTTATAAGCATCTCCAGTGAATCCTCCTGAGTATTTCAAAATAGTAGCCATCGTCTCGGAAGGTTTCATTTCATAAAACATTGGTCTTTTTACCTTGCCAGTAATTTGTACTAAGGATTCATAAGGATCAACAATAACCACATCACCGTCTTGCAAGCGGACATCGTCATTCAATTTACCTTTCATTATAAAATCGTAAACATCCAAATCGGCTATTTTCTTACCGTTACGCACGACTTTGATACTACGCAGACTACCGATCTTATTAACGCCACCAGCGCGATACAAAGCATGGAATACAGAAGAGAATGCCGAGAGCGCATAAGTGCCCGGTATAGCCACTTCTCCCATAATACTGATTTGGATAGTACGTATATTCCCCAATGTTAAATCGACAGAGGTGTTAGGGTTCGGACCTGAAATGCCGGCATAGATTTTTGAAAATTCACGACGCACCGTATTATTAGCTTCACGAACAGTCATCCCGCTTAAATAAATAGGACCGAGATTATCAACTAAAATACTGCCCTCTGGCGAAATAGTCTGTCTTATTGTTGTCTGAGAAGCTCCCCAAACATCTATAATCACCTCGTCTCCAGGACCCAAGCGATAGTTTACAGGAGTAGCAATATTTACATTAGGCTCGAATGTAAGATTCTCGTTAGTGAAGATATTATGTCCAAAAATCTGTTGTGTCGGATCCTCTTCCGGTTTCATCATATATTCATCAGACCAATCCTCTTCATACATCATGTCCTCATCAGTCATTTCCTGATTATCATCGCCCATACCCCGTTTATTTTTCTGGTTAGCCGATTGACGGAGACCTTTTATATTTTTCTGATTCTTTTGATTTTTCTGATCCTTCAGGTTTTTCTGAGAACGATTCGAATAGTCACTTTCATCATTTTGCTGAGTACGTGTACGAGACCTTGTTGTATTCTGGTTACTCTGTGTACTTGTACTACCATTTCCATTTTCATATTTTTCCTGAATACGCTCGACCTGTTCCTTCGTAACGCCTCTTCTCATCAACTCTGTTGTAATCTGCTTCTGAGTTTTACCCATCTTTTGAGCATCTTTTACATACTGTACGACCTGATCATCGGACATTTGCTGAGCTACAGCTACACCGGATAAGGTAAAAATCAAGAAGAATAGTGTAATAAATCTACGCATAAGATATTCTGATTAATCTTTAGTGTTCCTCTAATAAATTATAAACCGGGCACAAAGGTAACATATTATTTTCATAATATACATTTATTTCATTCCTAAGTTTTCGAAAATAGATTAAAAAGAGGCTTTATCCAATATCTCAAACTCAGAATTCTTACTAACAAACTCTGGAACGATCTTTTTCATAGAAGCAACAATGCCCATGGTGTCAGAAGTATAACTCAAATCTATTAACCTTTGAATTTCTTGCTTTATCTCCTCATAATCATATTCACGAACTTTTGCTATCATTATTTTTTCATGATAAGTAGGACAAGTAGACTCTTTTACATTCAGCAACTCTTCATACAGCTTCTCACCATGTCTTAATCCGGTAAACTCTATTTTTATATTTTTCTGCCCACTTAAATAAATCATTCTTCGCGCCAAATCAACAATCTTCACAGGATTACCCATATCAAAAATATAGATTTCACCTCCATTTCCCATGCTTCCAGCCTCCAATACCAACTGACAAGCCTCTGGAATAGTCATAAAATAACGTATAACCTGAGGATGTGTCACAGTCACCGGACCACCCTTTTCTATCTGCTGCTTAAATCTGGGTATTACAGAGCCATTTGATCCGAGTACATTTCCAAAACGAGTTGTGATAAACTTCACTTGTGCCCCATCTTTTGCATATTTAGATAACTTACGAGCAAGGGACTGAACATAGATCTCGGCAAGCCTTTTACTGCACCCCATAACATTGGTCGGATTAACAGCTTTATCTGTAGAAACCATCACAAACTTATCTACGCCATATTTCACAGCCAAGTCGGCCATAATGCAAGTTCCCAATACATTCACCTGTATCGCTTCAGACACATTATCCTCCATCATTGGCACATGCTTATAAGCAGCAGCATGAAAAACATATTGCGGCCGATACTCCTTATAAATATACTCCATCCTCGTTCGATTAGTTACATCAGCCACCAACATTTTAGCATCAATATCCCGCCAATTATCCAGTAATTCTAATTGCACATTATGTAACGGAGACTCCGCCTGGTCAACCAAAATCAACTTATATGGGTTCAGCCCCGCTATCTGCCTAACCATCTCACGTCCTATAGACCCAGCAGCTCCCGTGATCATAATCCGCTTCCCTTCAATGTGTGAAGATATTTTCCGGATATCAACATGTATTGGATCCCGTTGTAACAAATCTTCAATCTGTATATCTTTTATTTGCACGCCTTGCCTTCCAAGATCATTGATAGGAGGTACTGTAAGAATACGGATATCTTCAGCTATCAACCGATCAATCATGCCGGAAGTTTCAAGGCGATGTACTTTCTCGGAAGAAACAATAATAGCCTCGACTCTTTCTTCTTCTAATATATCAAACAAAGACTCATTATTCGCGTATACCCGGCAACCCATTGTTTGCTTCCCAATAAATCCCGTATCATCAGAAATAAACCCTTTCAATCTAAAATGATTACTTCTACTAACCCGTAGCGATTTGGCAATATTAATACCAGACCCTTTTGAACCATAGACAAAAACGCGAATACTGTGCCTACGATCAAAAGTCATCAACTCATGTATCATTTTCACCAAGATTCGCAAACAAACCATCAAGGAAAAATTAACTATATAAGCTGTAAGAATAACACTAATCGGCAGAACTTCTCCTCCACTCCACCCTATCCAAAGCAAATTGCCGATACAAACAACAAAATAGCCCAGAGTTAAAGAAATAAAAATACGAGAAATGTCAATAAAGGAAGAATAGCGAATTACTCCTACATAAGTACGATTCAGATGAAAGAAACACACATTACATATTACGCAGAATAGAGTTGTCCACACCCATAGTGAGAATTCAAAAACTAACACAGACAAACCTATTTGCAAAAGGCTCGCCAAAAACATTGAAAAAATCACTAAAAGAACATCGACAGCAAGTATCAGCCATTTTGAAGCAACTCGTGATGAAAGATACTTATAATAAAATCGTATATTCATAGTAATATAAAAGTAGATTTATCAGTAAATATGCAAAGATGAGTTTTAATATTTGAATCTACAACTATTTTCTAATTTAATCCTCAACCTTTTTATTTTATAAACATTTCAGAGAAAATATCACGAAAAAAGTATAGATTCATTTTGTTTTTAAAAATAAAGATGTAATTTTGCACGCCGTAAACGATAAAATGCAACGCCGCTATAGCTCAGTTGGTAGAGCAACGCATTCGTAACGCGTAGGTCGCCAGTTCAAGTCTGGCTAGCGGCTCTTTTATTATCCCAAAGGTGTAACTTGTATATAAATACCTGTTACACCTTAATTTTATCCATACAATAGCTGCTAACAATAATCATTGGAATACAATAATGCCTACGTACCCACATATTACTCGAAATTTCAAGCTTTAAATTTTCAATATCATGAAAAACAAGCGAAAAAAGTCGTCTAAAAAATATCATAGAAATTCGTTTAAGAGTATTTTCGGAATAGCTCTATTTGCAATCTTACCTTTAATTTATGGAATCTATCTTTGCATACCGGAGATTCAGACTACCCTCTTTCAGACAATAAAGGAATCAAAAGAGAAAGCTGTACCTAACTGTTTACGTTATGAGAATCTGGAGATTCCAATTTCTCAACACTCGCTAAACGGACAGCTGGTTTGTCACAAGGGATACACTGTATCTTATAATACAATCCAAAAGATTCCAAACTGGGTAGCTTATGAACTCACCCGACAAGAAACAAAGGGAAATGCCCAAAGAAACAATCAATTCCTCGCCGATCCTTCTATCAAAGGCAATATGGCAACTAATTCTGATTATTCACATTCCGGATTCGACAAGGGGCATATGGCCCCCGCTGCCGACATGAAGTGGAGTAACGAAGCTATGAAAGAGTCTTTCTATTTCAGCAATATATGCCCGCAACACCCCGAATTAAACCGGCGAAAATGGAAAGACTTGGAAGATAAAGTACGTGAGTGGGCAGTAGCCGACAGTTCCATCTTCATTGTCTGCGGTCCGATAATGAATAAAGAATCCCATACAATCGGCAAGAACCAGGTAACCGTACCAACAAGATTTTTCAAGGTCATCCTTTCTCTTTACGGTTCTCCCCCCAAAGCTATTGGATTTGTTTTCAACAACGAACCTGCAACAAAACCACTACGAAATTATGCAGTCTCAGTTGACAGCGTTGAACAACTCACCGGCTTAGATTTCTTTTCTCCTCTTCCCGATTCTTTAGAAAATAAACTAGAGAGCCAAACAAATATCGCTTTGTGGAAAATATGAACGGGAACAAAAGCGTATATCAAAAACTAAAAATGAAAAAGTAAATACCCCTAAAAAGTAAATAATAACTAAACAGACAGAAAACATTTATTATCCAAGAACAAACATCTTTGAAATCTTCTTAACTTTGGCACAACTTTATAAATAGTGAATATTCTATATGAATAAGAAAAGAAAAAATATATTTTTCAGCATACTGGCTATTATTCTCTTCATTGGCATTGCTGGTTCCGGAATAGTTTATTACTATTTGTTCTATCCTCAATTTCATCCAAGTAAAACCACTTATATTTATATAGATCGTGATGACACTACAGATTCTATTTTCAACAAAATAAAAAAGCAAGGAAATCCTCATAACTTTGATGGTTTTAAATGGATGGCCCATTTCCGTGAATTTAGTAAAAACATCCACACCGGACGTTACGCTATCAAACCGGGTGATAATGCATACCACCTATATAGTAGGTTATCAAGAGGATACCAAACACCTGTCAATTTGACCATCGGAAGTGTACGAACTCTGGACAGATTAGCCTGCAGCATAGGAAAACAGTTAATGATTGACTCCACTGAAATTGCTACAGCGTTATACGATCCCGCTTTCCAAGAGAAAATGGGATATACGAAAGCTACCATGCCTTGCCTTTTTATCCCTGAAACCTACCAAGTATATTGGGACATCAGCATAGAAGACTTTTTCGCCCGGATGAAAAAAGAACATAATAAATTCTGGAACGAGGACCGACGTTTAAAAGCTAAAACAATCGGAATGACACCTGAAGAAGTTTGTACATTAGCCTCCATTGTAGAAGAAGAAACTAACAACAACGATGAAAAGCCGATGGTTGCGGGATTATATATAAACCGTTTACATACAGGTATGCCTCTGCAAGCTGATCCAACAATCAAATTCGCCTTACAAGATTTTAGTCTGCGCAGAATTACCAACCAGCATTTAAGCATACAGTCTCCATATAACACTTACCTGAATACGGGTCTTCCTCCGGGCCCTATCCGGATACCTTCTCCCAAAGGGCTTGATAGTGTATTGAATTATGTAAAACATAACTATATTTATATGTGTGCCAAAGAAGATTTTTCGGGTACTCATAATTTTGCTTCCAACTATGCAGACCACATGGTCAATGCAAGAAAATACTGGAAAGCGCTGAATGAAAGAAAGATTTTTAAGTAATCCCGTGATAAAATGATCTTAAAAACGTATCTTTGCCCGATATTATAACAAAATACGTGATTAACACCAAAAGAAAATAAGATATGAGCAAACAACTCTTACTTGGCGACGAAGCCATTGCACAAGCAGCACTGGATGCCGGACTTTCAGGCGTTTACGCTTATCCCGGCACTCCATCCACTGAAATTACCGAATACATCCAGATGGCTCCTATCACGAGCGAACGTAACATACACAACCGCTGGTGTGCCAATGAAAAAACGGCTATGGAAGCTGCCTTGGGTATGTCTTTTGTCGGCAAGCGTGCATTAGTCTGCATGAAACATGTGGGAATGAACGTAGCTGCTGACTGTTTTATCAATTCAGCCATCACAGGCGTAAAAGGGGGACTGATTGTAGTTGCGGCAGACGATCCCAGTATGCACTCTTCACAGAACGAACAAGATAGCCGTTTCTATGGCGACTTCTCATTAATACCCATGTACGAACCGAGCAACCAACAAGAAGCTTATGACATGGTATACAATGGTTTCGAATTTTCCGAGAAAACCGGTGAACCGATACTAATGCGCATGGTAACACGTTTGGCTCACTCTCGTTCAGGTGTAGAAAACAAAGCACAAAAAGCACAAAACGAAATCTCATTCAGTGAAGATCCACGCCAGTTTATCCTGCTACCGGGCAACGCACGCAAGCGTTATAAAGCATTACTTACACGTCAGGATGAATTTATCAAAGCATCCGAAGAATCACCTTATAATAGATACGTAGATGGTCCCAATAAAAAAATGGGAATCGTAGCCTGTGGAATCGGCTATAATTACTTGATGGAAAATTATCCTGACGGTTGCGAATATCCCGTTTTAAAAATTGGGCAGTATCCACTTCCCAAAAAGCAATTGATGCAATTAATCAATGATTGTGACGAAATCCTCGTATTAGAGGATGGACAACCATTTGTTGAAAAGCAACTGAAGGGATATCTGGGCATAGGATTAAAAGTAAAAGGTCGTCTCGACGGTACATTGTCACAAGACGGAGAATTAAATCCGGACACCGTGGCACGCGCTGTCGGCAAAGAGAATCGTTCTGAATTCAGTGTTCCGAATCTTGTAGAAATGCGCCCTCCGGCTTTGTGCGAAGGCTGCGGGCATAGAGATATGTATATAACATTAACTCAAGTATTGAAAGAAGAATATCCCACTCACAAAGTATTCAGCGACATTGGTTGTTATACGCTGGGAGCAAATGCACCATTTAACGCAATCAATTCTTGTGTAGACATGGGGGCATCTATCACTATGGCTAAAGGTGCATCCGATGGCGGGCTACATCCGGCTGTCGCTGTAATCGGAGACTCTACTTTTACTCACTCCGGAATGACCGGACTTTTGGACTGTGTCAACGAGAATGCCAATGTCACCATTGTCATATCCGATAATGAAACGACAGCAATGACCGGTGGACAAGATTCTGCCGGCACAGGCCGACTTGAAGCTATTTGCGCCGGATTAGGCGTAGATCCGGCTCACATCCGTATAGTTGTTCCTTTAAAGAAAAACTATGAAGAGATGAAACAGATCATCCGTGAGGAAATAGATTATAGAGGAGTATCCGTTATCATCCCACGCAGAGAGTGTATACAAACATTAGCACGTAAAAAAAGAAGTAAGTAAGCCATGAAAAAAGATATCATATTATCAGGTGTAGGTGGACAAGGTATCCTGTCCATCGCTACAGTAATCGGAAAGGCCGCCCTCAAAGACGGTCTGTACATGAAACAGGCAGAAGTGCACGGCATGAGCCAGCGTGGCGGAGATGTACAGTCGAATCTCCGAATCAGTGACCAGCCCATTGCATCAGATCTGATTCCCTCAGGTAAATGTGATTTGATCATCTCCCTTGAACCCATGGAAGGGCTTAGATACCTCCCCTACCTCAGCCATGAAGGTTGGTTGGTAACAAACGAAACTCCATTTGTTAATATCCCCGATTATCCCGCTGAGGCAGATGTTATGGCAGAAATCAATAAACTGCCGCATAAGGTTGTTCTGAATGTAGATAAAGTAGCCAAAGAAATAGGCTCTACACGAGTTGCCAATATTGTTTTATTAGGTGCCACTATCCCATTCTTAGGCATCGATTACGAAAAGATACAGGATAGTATTCGTGAAATATTCCAGAAAAAAGGTGATACAATAGTCGAACTCAATTTAAAAGCCTTGGCTGCCGGAAAAGAGATCGCAGAAAAAACGATGAAATGATCAGGAACAATTGAATATAGAAAAGGTGATAATGTGATCGGGACAACCGTTGCATTATCACCTTGATACATTATCCCCCCTACTTAAATAATTTATAAGCCATGAATACAAAATATTGGGAAGAAGAGATAGAGACCATGAGTCGTAAAAAACTGCAGGAACTACAACTCGAGCGACTCAAGAAAACAATTAATATAGCAGCCAATGCCCCTTATTACAAGAAAGTATTTCGAGAGCATGGCATCACTTCGGAAAGTATCCAATCACTGAACGACATCCGTAAACTGCCCTTTACCACAAAAGCAGATATGCGAGCCAATTACCCTTTCGGACTTGTCGCCGGAAATATGAAAGAAGACGGAGTACGTATTCACTCTTCAAGCGGAACAACAGGAACACCAACGGTTATTGTCCATTCACAGCATGACTTAGATTCATGGGCCAATCTGGTTGCACGATGCTTATATTGTGTAGGCATACGTAATACAGATGTTTTTCAAAACAGTTCCGGTTACGGTATGTTCACAGGAGGACTCGGATTCCAATATGGAGCTGAACGGCTGGGAGCTTTAACTGTACCTGCCGCTGCCGGTAACAGTAAACGCCAGATCAAGTTTATTACCGACTTTAAAACAACTGCCCTCCACGCCATCCCCAGTTATGCCATCCGCTTAGCTGAGGTCTTTCAGGAAGAAGGGATCGATCCATGCAGTACCACTCTCAAAACTCTCGTAATCGGTGCAGAACCACACACAGACGAACAGCGAAAAAAAATAGAACGTATGTTAGGTGTTAAAGCATACAATAGTTTTGGAATGACCGAAATGAACGGCCCCGGTGTCGCGTTTGAGTGTACAGAGCAGAATGGCATGCACTTTTGGGAAGATTGCTATTATGTAGAAATCATTAATCCCGAAACCGGAGAACCTGTCCCAGAAGGAGAAATCGGAGAACTCGTACTCACTACCCTTGATCGGGAAATGATGCCGCTCATACGTTATCGTACACGTGACCTCACTCGTATTTTACCGGGAGAATGTCCCTGTGGACGTACCCATATCCGAATTGACCGCATCAAAGGTCGTAGTGACGATATGTTTATCATCAAAGGAGTCAACATCTTCCCCATGCAAGTAGAAAAGATATTGGTACAATTCCCCGAATTGGGAAGCAATTACCTTATCACACTTGAGACTGTTAACAACCAAGATGAAATGATTGTAGAAGTAGAATTGAGCGATCTTTCTACAGACAATTACATTGAACTTGAAAAGATACGCAAGGACATTACCCGCCAGCTAAAAGACGAAATACTTGTCACTCCCAAACTCAAATTGGTAAAGAAAGGCTCTCTACCACAAAGTGAAGGCAAAGCTGTCAGAGTGAAGGACCTGAGAAACAATAAATAATCATCCAATGAACCCAATATGCCGATGTACCATCCGAATACATCGGCGCATTGGCATATTGGGCACATTAACTTATTATTATAATCATGCAATTACTTAAAAAAAGAATCCTGCAAGACGGAAAATGCTATGAAGGGGGAATTCTCAAAGTAGATAGTTTTATCAACCACCAGATGGACCCGGTACTAATGAAGTCAATTGGCGTAGAGTTTGTGCGCCTTTTTGCCGGAACAAACGTCAATAAGATCATGACCATAGAAGCCAGCGGAATTGCTCCGGCCATCATGACGGGCTATTTGATGGACTTACCCGTCGTTTTTGCCAAGAAAAAGTCGCCAAGAACCATACAAAATGCCTTGAGCACTACAGTACATTCATTCACTAAAGACCGTGATTATGAAGTAGTCATCAGCTCTGACTTCCTTACCCCGAAAGACAATATATTATTTGTCGACGACTTCTTGGCCTATGGAAACGCTGCTTTAGGTGTTATCGACCTCATCAAACAGTCTGGTGCCAATCTGGTAGGAATGGGATTCATCATTGAGAAAGCATTTCAAAACGGACGTAAAACACTTGAAGAAAGAGGAGTAAGAGTAGAGTCTCTTGCCATTATTGAAGATTTATCCAATTGCCAGATTACAATAAAAGATTAACTCTGTAAAAAAGCCTTTGTATTCTCTCGGACAGGCTATACAAAGGCTTTTCTTTATAATACTATTCTACTTAGCTGATTCGTGTGAAATACTCACATTAGGGTTTAAATACTGCCCTTTACTTCTGGTTCTTTTCCCATATTGCACTGCATGCTTCGGACAAACGTGGTAACAAGCCAAACAAGATGTACAGTCCATCCCCCACACCGGTCTCCACCCTATCACAACTACATTCCCAACCGGACATATTCTTTCACAGCGCTTGCAACCGATACAATCATCAGTAACATAAAACGGTTTTGCAGAAGTCATAAAACGATTAAAAAGCGGATTCAGTATCTTCGTTTTCAACCATGGAAAACTCCCCTCATTGCAATGAAAACCCGTCTCACGAGCATTTATCGAGTAGTTAACTTCTTCTACCCTGCCGACAGCTTTTTCTAATTTCTCTTTCTCCAATTCTTTCTTATCCACGTCAAATCCGGGAAGCAACACATAATTATTAGGCATCGTCACCGAAAATCCGGCATTACACTCTATTCCTTTACGAGATAATGCCCTGCGAAACACTTTCTCCGTCAATCCTGTATCATCTCCACAAGAACACACGAAATAGACATATTGGGAGTGATAATTAGCCAAAGTGACCCAATCCAGAAACTGCAACACGGCCAACGGAGGTCCCCATGAATAAACAGGAAAAATAAAACCTACTTTTTCATTATCCGCCAACACAAACTCTTTTATTCCATCCCTAATGGCATTCGGCATAAAAACAAGTGTTTCGTTTTGTACCCTTGCAATCTGCTCCGCAATCCATTTAGAATTTCCAGTTCCTGAAAAATAGAATATCATAACTATATGTGTATTTAAAAGAAAACAGCATAAAAAAAGGACGGTAGTCTTTAAATGATTACCGCCCTTTTCCTTTATTAAAAAGCCGCACCGATGATGTGATGAAACTCCGAATGACATGATTTGAGTGCCCGTCCTCTTTGTAATCCACCGACTATAAAGTTATCCCGAAGGATGTGGCCCGCCATTGAGAAGCGAAGCTTGTCTCGGTTTTCAGTTTAATTGATGAGTTTCCCGATCCAATCAATGCGGCTAATATTTTACTACAACAAATGTAGTTACTTTTAGTGAGATAAACAAGGAAAAAGAAGATTTTGTTTCTCTCTTAGACTATTTTTTAAATTATAAACCCAGCTTTAAAAATGAAAAGTGCCGGTTACATTAACTGTAACCGGCACTTTGTAAATCATAAAACTGTCGGAACTTAAGCAGCTTTAGCCTTAGCGACTACAGCTTTGAAAGCTTCCGGATGGTTAACAGCTAAGTCAGCCAAAACCTTACGGTTGATTTCGATACCGGCTTTGTGCAGACCACCCATCAGTTTAGAATATGACATTCCTTCCAGACGTGCAGCAGCATTGATACGTTGTATCCAAAGAGCACGGAAGTTTCTCTTCTTGTTTCTACGGTCACGGAACGCATAGGTCAAACCCTTTTCCCAAGTGTTTTTAGCTACGGTCCATACATTTTTTCTTGCACCAAAGTAACCTCTGGTCAATTTCAAAATTTTCTTTCTTCTTGCTTTTGAAGCAACATGATTTACTGATCTTGGCATAGTTTTACTTTTTTTGAATGTTAGCGCCGCTACTTCACGCAGCGAACTTCAGGCTAATGCATTCGGTTAATACTTTAATAATACTTTTACGCTTTTGATTACTTCATTGCTAAGAGTTCCTTAACCTGGCTTACATTTGTTGTATCAACAGTTGTAGAGTAGCACAGATTTCTTTTTCTCTTCTTAGTTTTCTTAGTCAAAATGTGACTGTGAAAAGCGTGCTTTCTTTTGATTTTACCTGTTCCGGTAAGGGTAAACCTTTTTTTAGAACCGGAGTTAGTCTTCATCTTTGGCATCTTAATTGTTTTTAAATTATTAAATTATATGGCAACGCACTATACCTGCGCGTTACGCATTTTTCTTACTCTTCATTGTTTTCAGCAGGCTTTTCTGCTTTTACTGTAGCCGGAGCAGCTGGTTTGGGAGCCGCAGGCTTCTTTACAACTCCTTCTTTCTTCTTCGGAGAAAGCTGAATCGTCATACGTTTACCTTCCAGAATCGGCAATTGATCGACTTTTGCATAGTCTTCCAGATCATTAGCAAAACGCAACAGAAGCACTTCACCTTGTTCCTTAAAAAGGATGGAACGACCTTTGAAGAAAACATAAGCTTTCACCTTGTCACCATCTTCCAAAAAGCCTTTAGCATGTTTCAACTTAAAATTATAGTCATGGTCATCCGTTTGCGGACCAAAACGTATTTCTTTTACGTTTACTTTTACCTGTTTAGCCTTTTGTTCCTTCTGACGCTTCTTTAACTGATACAGAAACTTGGAATAGTCAATAATACGACAAACAGGTGGTTGGGCATTGGGAGAAATCTCCACGAGATCCATTTCTTTTTCTTCAGCCAATTTTAATGCCTGAAAAATGGGATATACTTTAGGCTCTACATCATCACCTACAATGCGGACTTCTTTCGCACGGATCTGTTCATTGATCCGATATTGCGATTTCATACTGTCATTCTTCATTAAATAACGTTTACTTCCAGTTTGTTTTTTATTGTCTACCAAATTAAATTATGTATTAAAGTAAAAGCTGTCTTTAGAACATTATCAAAATGCTGTGCTTTTACAATTGGGCGCAAAGTTACCATTTATTTATCATATTCTGAACTTCTTCGTTCAAAATTTCACCAAAATCTTCAAATTTCATGGTTCCTTTGTCTCCTTCTCCCTGTCTGCGGACAGAAACTTCACCATTTTCAGCTTCTTTCTCGCCGACAATCAGCATATACGGAATGCGCTTCATCTCGTTATCACGTATTTTACGGCCAATCTTCTCATTGCGATCATCCACAATTGCGCGAATTTCTTTTGTTTTCAAGTAAGTCTTCACTTTTTCCGCATATTCATTGAACTTCTCACTAATCGGGAGAATAACGACTTGTTCCGGAGTCAGCCATAACGGGAATTTACCGGCAGTATGTTCAATCAATACAGCAACAAAACGTTCCATAGATCCGAATGGAGCGCGATGGATCATCACCGGACGGTGCTTCTGGTTATCCGACCCCATATATTCCAGTTCGAAGCGCTCCGGCAGATTATAATCCACCTGAATAGTTCCTAACTGCCAACGACGACCGATAGCATCTTTCACCATAAAGTCTAATTTAGGACCATAGAAAGCAGCTTCACCATATTCGATCTTAGCTTTCAGCCCCTTTTCTTCGCAGGCCTCAATGATAGCTTGTTCAGCTTTTTCCCAGTTCTCATCACTGCCAATGTATTTTTCACGGTTCACTTTATCGCGCAAAGAAATCTGTGCTTCAAAGTTAGTGAAATCCATAGAACGGAACACGATTGAAATAATATCCATCACACGAAGGAACTCTCCCTTCACCTGATCCGGACGACAGAAAATATGTGCATCATCCTGTGTAAAGCTACGCACACGTGTTAATCCATGAAGTTCACCGCTCTGCTCGTAACGACACACAGTACCAAATTCAGCAATGCGCAGAGGCAAGTCCTTATACGAACGAGGGAAATTCTTATAAATTTCACAATGATGAGGACAGTTCATCGGTTTCAGGAAGTATTCTTCACCCTCTTCCGGTGTATGAATGGGTTGGAATGCATCTTTACCATATTTTGCATAGTGCCCCGAAGTTACATACAATAACTTGTTACCAATAGGCGGAGTAATCACTTCCTGATAATCGTAACGAGTCTGGATACGGCGAAGGAAATCCTGCAAACGCAAACGCAAAGCAGTTCCTTTCGGCAGCCACATAGGCAATCCCTTACCCACCGTATCGGAAAACATGAAAAGTTGCATTTCTTTACCAATCTTACGATGGTCACGTTTTTTAGCTTCCTCCATTAAAGCCAGATATTCATCCAGCATTTTCTTTTTAGGGAAAGTAATACCATAAATGCGAGTCAGCATTTTACGGTCTTCATGTCCGCGCCAGTATGCACCGGCAACAGAAGTCAGCTTAATAGCTTTAATAGGTGCGGTTGTCATCAAGTGAGGGCCACGACAAAGATCCGTAAAGTCACCCTGTGTATATGTTGTAATATGTCCGTCTTCCAACTCCGAAATCAGCTCACATTTATAAGTTTCCCCACGGTCGCCAAACATCTTTAAAGCATCGTTTTTTGCGATATCCCGGCGAACCACAGCTTCTTTCTTTGCAACCAGCTCAGCCATTTTTGCCTCAATTGCAGGCAGATCAGACTCTTTGATGACAGCCTCTCCCGGATCAACGTCATAGTAGAAACCGTTTTCAATAGCCGGACCAATACCGAACTGAATACCCGGATAAAGCTCCTGCAAAGCCTCAGCCAACAAGTGAGCACTTGTGTGCCAAAAAGCATGCTTACCCTGTTCATCTTCCCATTTATAAAGCACTACCGAAGCATCTTCATTGATGGGACGTCCCAAATCATAAATCTCACCGTTCACTCCACACGCCAATACATCTTGCGCCAGACGCGAACTGATACTTTCTGCAATTTGCAGTCCGTTTACTCCCTCGTTATACTCACGAACAGAGCCATCAGGAAATGTTATTTTTATCATAATGTTATGTTATATTTTTCATTATTGCACGCAAAAATAAGGATTTCTTTTTGAGTTTACTATTTTTTATCTAAAAAATGTTATTCCGGCACTTCTGTAAATCGTTTCAGAATATTATAGGCCGAAACAATGCCCAACTCGCCTGCCTTACTTAAGTCAGCTATTCCATTCTTATTGTTACCCAGGAAAATATGTGTCAATCCACGATTAAAATAAGCCTCCGCAAACTCTTTATTCAATTCGATAGCCTTGTCATAGTCCGCAATTGCCGCACGATAATCTTTCAACATGGCCAATACATTGGCACGGTTATAATACGCATAAACAAAGTCGGGGGCTAAAGAGATCACATGATCCAAGTCACTTTTCACGATATCATAGTCCAAGGCACTGATTTCCGACTTCGGTGGAGCGGATATACCCGGTAGTGTGGCCGGTGCTGCCGAGGCTGCATTAGCTTCTTCTGCCTTTTGATATTCCAACTGCTTGCAACGCACCAAGGAACGCATAAAGTAAGCAGGGAAGAATTTATCATCCAACAAAATGGCCTGAGTCAGATCTTCAACAGAACTGGCAAAATCTTGTACCAGATAGAAATCAAGTGCACGGGAGAATCGTATGCGTGCATCCTGCGGATTTTCAACAATTGCCGAAGTATGTGTATCAATCAATGCAAAGTGGAACTTCACTTGTTCTTCGGTAAGCGGTGATTCCATATTAGTGATATACAAACGTTTTGGTAAAACACCGGCACGATTCAAATCATCTATATACTTATAATAATGTACCGTCCGCTTCACATCGCTCATCTTCTCGTAATAGGTAAGAGCATACATCGGTTCCATCTTGATATTAACATTACGATCCTGTACCCTGCCCCGAATATCACTCTTATATTTCTGTTCCACTTCAGAATTATCTGCGATAACGATTTTCCGGTAATTATTCATATCCTTATCGGACTTTTTACGAGTTTTAGTCTCCTCTTTCTTATTACTTTTTTTATTATCAGCCACGGTCTTATCGCTATTACTTACACCATTTTGCTTGTCAAGTTGCGCTTTCATGACTTTAAACTCGTCCATTTCAGCACCTTTACGGTCGCCGATCTTTCTCCTTGCCTCTGCACGTTGATAATATCCGGCCAAAAAGTTCGGATACATATCAATCACAGTTGTATAATCCTTAATGGCTCCCCGGTAATCCCCCGTTTGTGCACGAAGTAATCCTCGGTTAAACGTAGCCATCATGTTATCCGGTTCTATTTGCAGTACAAAATCAAAATCCTCAATAGCTCGATTGTCATCTCCTACTTGTGCCCGAAGCAAACCACGGTTATAATGTCCGATAAAATTATTCGGATCAATATCAAGAGCCAGATCATAATCACTCATGGCTCCCCGCAGATTATTCTGATGGAAACGGGCTAAAGCACGATTAATATAATTCCCGGCGTTTCTGGCATTCAAATGCGTTGCATGATTTAAATCCGATTCTGCCTCTGCATATTTTCCCTGTTGCAACCTGACGATGGCCCGGGATGCCCAGGCATCAGGATCATACTTATCCATCTCAATAGCTGTATTGAAGTCATTCAAAGCCCGCAATGTATCCTGTTGCTTCAAAGCCACCTCTCCTCTCATCAGATAGGCTCTTGTATATTTGGGAGCAACTGCCAGCAATTTACCCAAATCATCTTCAGCAGCCTTATAGTCTTCTTTCTGTATATGGCATAAAGTCAGATTATGCCAAAGCGTAATATTTTCAGGGTCAAAATGAAGCGCTTTCTTATAGTCTTCAATAGCCCCATCATACTTATTCTGTTTAATCCTTGCAAGCCCACGAATCTGATAAGCACCCACTACAAAAGGATTCCTGTCAATGGCCGCATCACAGTCATCTTCAGCTCCCTGATAATCATCCAAGTTGATCTTGGCAAGCCCTCTGAAAAAATAGGGTTCATACAGGTAAGGTTTTGCATTGATCACTTGATTAAAATACTGAATGGAAAGGACATAGTCCTCAAAGTACAACGCGTTTCGGGCAATCATCATTACCCTGTCTGTGTTTATCTGAGCATATATAAATGTAGGAAACAACAATAATGCTGCTAATATCTTTTTAATCATCGGCTTCTGAATACTTTTTAAGTAGAGCAAAAGTAATGCTTTTCATCTATTAAACAGGGATAACGGACAACTTTTTATATTTTTTGATTATTTTATAGGACCCCTCCATCCAGATATTCAGTAGTCTATACACCTTCTTAACACCTATTAACCCTACATTCATTATTAATTTACGATTATTTCGTATATTTGTAATATGCCCATAAATCAATATATGAAACGGATTATCCGAAAATTAAAAATACAGAAAGAAAGACACCTGTACAATATTGCAAACAGGGATTCTTTTATACATAAAATAGTATCAACATGAAACCAAAATCACTTCTTTTACTACTACCTTTCCTGCTGCTTTCTTGCAGCGGAAAGAAGAACAGTGACCAGCCGTCCGAAGCAACGGTCCAAATTACAGAACCAGAATTCCCTCAAATCGTACCTTTCGAAACAGGTATCGAAACAGAACGGGAAATACTACTGAGTGAAATAGCCGATTCAATACGGTATATCCCGTTGGAGACAAACAATAAATGCCTGATAAGAGGGTTAAAGGGAACCAATATCATCCAGACAAAGGAGTATTTCTTCCTACCATGGCTCGATAAATTATTTCAGTACACAAAAGATGGTAAATTCATACGGACACTGGGCCGCAAAGGCGGTGGACCGGGTGAATTTAACTGGATCATGCAGATTGACGTGGATGAAGAAAAAGGATTGGTCTACATGCTAACAACTACAGGAAAAATCAATATCTACTCTATGGAAACAGGTAAATTCATCCGTGCAATGAAAGTTCCTAATATAGAAGTTAGTGAGTTTGCGATGTTACGTGTTCAGGATACAATTGCCGCAACATTCATGCGCAATAATAACGGAAGACGAAAAGAACGCATTTACCTTTCCAACCTGAAAGGTGATACGTTGCAAATCTTTAATCGTTGGGACCTATTTGAGCTAAACAGCCAATATCGCTGGATGATCAGTAGTGATATAGATCGTTATATGTTCCATTACGAAAACCATACCTGTTATAAAGAATATTATAACGACACCCTATTCACTGTCACTCCAGAAGCTTTAGAACCCCGATATATATTCCAGATGGGCAAATACTCATTACCGATGGAATGCAGGTTTGAATATCTGGATGGAAACGGAAAGCGTTTTCAGGAAATGGCCGCTCCTTACATACAGTACAGTGCCATAGAGACTGACTCCTACATATTCATGCCTTATTCCAATTGGGCAGGAGAGAAAGCGCGAGAGAGACAAATGGCTATTTACGACAAAAAAGCCAAAAACTGTTTCAAAGTAGCCACAGGCCATATAAAAAATGACTTGACTCCTGGTTTACCATTACGCCCGATAACGGCACTTGACAGCCATACACTGTTATATGTATGGGAAGCTCCTGAACTTTTAGAAAAAGCGGAAGAAACGCCTTCCATACTTCAAATCGAACAGTTGAAAGGCTTAAAGGAAGAAGATAATCCGGTAATGATGCTGGTATATTTAAAGCAACCATAACCGGACTCTTTTAAGAAAAACATCAAATAGCCGTTGCAGGATATTTGAGATGCAGTCCTGAAAAAGTAATGGGTAAAATTGATTTATATGATCAACTTTACCCATTGCTTTTTATTCGAAAATCTCAGGTATATCATTTCACCTGCTTCATCTTATAGGAGCTACGAGCCTTTCCTTTCAACATCGTATTCAGTTTTCCTTTTATCATTTGTTTACGCAAAGGAGAAATGTGATCTATGAACATTTTCCCGTCCAAATGGTCAAATTCATGCTGCATAACCCGTGCCAGAAACCCTTCTACCACTTCGTTATGCTCTACAAAATTTTCATCCATATATCGTACGTGAATCTTACTGCCTCTCTTTACAGACTCGTGTATGCCGGGCAGACTAAGACATCCTTCTTCCATGGATACTTCGTCACCCTCCACAACATCAATATGTGCGTTTATATAAGCCTTACGAAAATCCTTGTATTCAGGATAATCTTCTGAAAGCACATCCAGGTTAATAACAACTACGCGGACAGGTAAGCCAATCTGAGGAGCGGCAAGCCCTACCCCATCGGCATGATCCATCGTTTCAAACATATTTTCAATCAGCTCTTTCAGGTTCGGATAATCCGGCGTGATATCCTCCGCCACCTGCCTGAGAACTGGCTGACCATATACATAAATAGGTAAAATCATATCTTATAATTATTCTTTTTAAATATTGTTTCTTCTTACAAACGTTTACTTTCCAGATAAGACTGCAAAATAATAGTTGCGCTAATTTCATCGACCAATGCCTTGTTCTGTCTGTCTTTTTTCTTAAGCCCGGCTTCAATCATCGTACGGTGTGCAAGCACAGAAGTAAAACGTTCATCTACATATTCAACGGGAATATCAGGCAAACGTTTTCTTAACGAACGTACAAAAGGCTCTATATTTTTCATATTTTCAGAAACCTCATTATTCATCTGCTTCGGCAAACCTATAATAATGCGTTCCACCGGTTCCTGTTTTACATAATTGGTTATGAAATCCAGAAGTTCATGACTTGGTACAGTTGTCAGCCCGTTAGCGATAATCTGCATCGCATCACTCACAGCTATTCCTGTACGTTTTCGTCCGTAATCTATTGCTATTATTCTACTCATATTTGGAGTGCAAAAATACGATTAAAATTTGGATTATCCCCTATTTAACAAACAAAAAGGGTATCCGTTGTGCGGATACCCCTTCCATTATTTATCGGGCTATTGCCTCAATAAAGTTGTATTATTCCAGAATCACAACGCGGTTCAAGAAGTTCTTGCCAAACATGTTGGCAGTTCCACCGAAGCCTACCAGTTCAAGCTGATCCTTGCTTACACCTTCTTTAATAAGTGCATCGTAAACAGCCTGTGCACGAGCTTCAGACAACTTCTGGTTCCACTTGGCGCTACCGGTAGCTTTATCTGCATAACCTGCCACCTTATATTTCTTATCCGGATTAGCCTTCAGGATCTTAGCTGCCAACTGAATATTAACCATACCATAGTCGTCAATCTTAGATTTGCCAATCTGGAAGAAGATAGCGCGAGGTCCGGCTACTTCAACTTCCTTCACAACTTCTTTTGTTACAGGTTTCACGTTAGCCAACGCGTTCTTGGCATCAGCCAAGTCAGACTGAGCCTTAGCCAGTTCGCTTCTGTAACGATTCAGTTCTTCATTGATAGCATTCTGGTCTACCTGAGAACCACAAGATACGAATCTCTTGCCACCAAATGTATAAGTTACACCTGCAGTCAGAGAAACAGCGCCGTCGGTATGAGCAGAGCTAATATTACCGAACGGAGAAGGAGAAACCTCGCCTCTTGCTTCAATGTTGATATCTAAATACTTATTGATATTGAACTGTCCAGCCAAACCAACAGAACCGTTGATCAGTGCATTTACTTTATCCTGATTACCATAAGCTTTAGCAAAAGTCAAACCGGGACCAGCAAATACAGAAACTGTGAACAAACGGTCCGGATTGTAACCGCCAATAGCATTCGACAAGTTAAACATACCGTCCGCACGCAGAGTGAAGTAATGTTTATTCTTGCTCTTAATATAAGTATCGGCAGGTTGTCCGTAGTTAGAATACAAGGTAGTCCATGCGCCAGCCACCTGACCACGGATACCCCAAACCGGATTGAACAGTTTACCAACTGACACATTGATCAGCGGAGTTATGGCTTTACCAAAGCCATAATCAAAGTTGTCCGGGTTTACACAACCCTGAGCGCCAACACCTACACTCACAAAGATATTGTCCTTAAAGCTTTCGCTATAGAACGTCTCTTTAGTCTGAGCAGTAGCTGCAGTAGCACCGGCCAACAATAAAGATAATATTACTAATTTACTTTTCATTGTTTTTTGTTTTTAAATATTTCAACTCTTTTAGTTTCTTATTTGCTCCGACCATTCTGCTTACTTCAAATAAATCTTATATGTAAGCCCGCCGGTAAAATATTTCATTCTTTGCAATTCTACCTGCGCATGCAAATGGTTGAAAAGCAAATAGGTAGCACCAAACGCAAAGTCCTTTGCATCATATTCTGCGATCACTGTCAGATCAGGAGCAAAAGATGGAGCATAAGTGAGCCCTCCGGCTAATCCATTCAAGTGGTAATCCACTCTTCGGTTGTACAGATATGACAGATGCACACCTATCTTCTCCTTTCCAACCGGGATATGCTTGGTGGCTGCGACATAAAAACGGCAAAAATAGCCATTACCATCGGCAGAACCTACTTGCCCATCGCCTGACTCAGTATAAGGATCAGAAGTTCCCACTACAACAGCCGGCATATGCTTCCACAATTGTCCTTCTTTCAAAACTCGCAAACGGGCAGAAAAATATCTGTCCTGATTCGTAAACTTCTTCTTTCCAACTTTCCAGTCAATCCCTATAGTCTGCGCCTGAAACAGCGTACATGTATAGGCTATTTCGAGCCAGGGAAAGATAGTCACGTTCAAAAAGTAATTATACGTATGGTAGTCCCATGTAGGAGGAGTTATCTCCTTATTTAGAAAATTTCCACCGATCATCACTGTCTTATCCCGTTGCATTTCTGCTGACGGAGTATGGAGCAGACCAGTAGTTCCGTACGTCAACTGAGCCGAAAGTGCCAAATGACAGCAAAGGAACAAGCCCATAAGAAGTATCTTTTTCATCATTACCTGCAATTTCTATACTTTCGGTTCAACTCGTACTTTTTAATTCTCAACAATTACTTTTACCTCTGATTAGTCGTTAGATCCACCACCGGCATTCGGGTTGAAGCCGTGAGAGTCATGAGAATCGTGAGAATCGTGGCTGTAATAGTTAGGATAGATCATTACGCTGTTCTGGTAAGAAACGATACCTTCATAATATTTGCCAGAGATCAAGAATGTCAGTTTCTTAGAAACCAATTGTCCTTTAACTCTATAGCCAATAATACCATAACCGCTCAATACGCTGATCTTAGCATAACCAACCTTCTGTACGAAACCGGCATTCTTATTCAAAGCTTTAGCAGCATTTGCAAGGAAAGCAGCCTGAATATCAGTAGAAACAGCGCCTTCTGCTCTTGTTGCAGGAGCAGCCACTTCTTTTACATCACCTGTAAGTTCACAACCTTCATTGTAGAAGTAAGGAACCAAGATAGCGGCATCTTTAACAGAGTTTGCAAATTCAAACGGAGTAGTAACCAAGATCGATCCATCAGCCTGAGCTTCAGCAGTAGTAGCTCCAGTAGTAACGTCACCGGTCAACTCTTTTGTAGTTTCCAGACCAGCCTTTTCCTCAGCTGTAGCTGTTGCGCCATCCCACATATTCTTAACTGTTTCAGCAGAAGGTTTAGCTTCTTCAGCCGCTTTAGTTACCAATGCTCCGGCTTCAGATTCAGTAACATCAGTCTTAGGATCAGTCGGAGAAACTACCGGAGGAATAGTTGCTGCTTCAACAGAAACCAAAGCAACGTCTACAGTAGCAACACTTGTCTGGCCGTCACTAACCTGGTTCAGGTATACTTGTCTTGTTACAGAATAATAACCGGTTGCAGAAACTTCCAAGCTATATCCTTCTGCTTTATAAGTAACTTCTTTGTTGAATGTAGCTCCAACTGATTCGCCACCCAATGTAACTTTAGCAGTAGTCAAAACCTGACCTGTAGTTGCGTCAGTAATAGTACCGGCAATATAATACTTTGCAGGGGCTGGTTTTGTTGCTTCATCAACTTCTGCTTTCTCGTAGCAGCTTGTAAACAGTGTACCGCAAACTGCCAAAACGGCTAACGCTAACTTAGCGCCATTACCGAAAAATTTACTTTTCATTTTCATCTCAATAAAATTAAAAATTTAATAATTCTGATTTTACAAAATATGGATTAAAACTATTATCATTCATTACATTATCACTTGCCTGAGAGTTATACCCTTTACCATATATACGTTCATTACCCGCATTATATTGGAATCCGAAATTATTAGGCATTACTCTCGGGATATACCCCTTTCTCTTATATTTGTATGGAGGCAAAGCTATCTGAAACAAGAAACCTCCATTCAGTCCTTTATTACCTGCATGTTGCACTTTCATTCCATAAAAGCCAATAGAGGCATAGCGAAAATGGCGAACCATATCAAAACGGACTCCATATTCTTCCTCCAAATATCGCTCTCCTTTTAAACTAAACTGTGTATTGTATTTCGGCCAATAGAAATTAGCTCCGATAGAACCGGTCAGAGTCCATTTGGTACCATGATAAAAGGCCCAATCTTCAAAATACCCTCTTCCGGTATACCCGATACGCGCATCTACTGAAAAGCGCTCATCTTTAAAGAAGTGTTTTGCTTTTAAATCACCTCCCCAGCGAAACTTATTAAAAAATCCGACTGAGGCGGTCAGAAATGTGCGTTGAGGCAAACGCACTTTCTGTGACAAAGTCACAAATCCGGGACGGATCTGCTTATACCTTTGACCATAATCATTATAGATAGGGAAAATCACTTGTCCGGTCAGTTTCATTCCCTTCCACAAAGAAACTTCTATGGCAGGAGAGACATTAACCACTATTTCATAGACCTTAGACAAAATATAGTTTCTGAATAATAATTCCGGATATACCACTATATCTACCTTAAACAAAGAACTGTTTTGCTTCTTAATACGTCTTGCTTGCTTCCATCCTTCTCCCAAATCATAACTTACATTCCAGTCGGCCCGATTTGCTTCAGCAATACTATCTCCTTTCATAGGCTGATAATAGAGAGATATCTGAGGTATATTATTGTCCAAAACTATTAACCTACATGGCTTATTTTCGGGTAAACCCATCTTTTGAATCAAATCAACAGCTTTACCTATTCCGACTCCTTCAAGACGATAGGCTGAATTCTGTATCACAAAAACCCGTTCCTCATTATCTTCTGTCCACCCTACATTCTCAAATCCCATTTTCACCAGTGCGTCAACAGTAGCCTCTCCTGTTTGACATACACCTTTTAAAGGGAGTAAACAGAATGATATGAGTAAAATTCTGAGCAAAGTAGCGTCAATTGTTATGTTTTTCCTCATGTAAGGGCTTTTGTGATTCATTTGTTTGCTTTAAAACTTATGTACCCTAAAAATTATAGATACAAAATATGGTGCAAAAATAGACACAATTTTAATAATACCAAAGAGTTTTACATGTTTTTTCGCAGATTTGTATCAGTTTTTTTTCATTCGAACTCCTGCTTACTTAAAAATAGACCAGAAAAACCATTTATAATCTTAAATAATATCCATCATATATTTTAGAATCACTAATAGAGCAAGTTATATAAATAAAGAAATGATAAAATAAAATAGAAATATATATTAATACTAAATTTCCAATAGGATACCTCTATATTACAAATTTACTAAATCCGGGTAAAATCAAGTAGTAGCTAATCTAACCAAATGCACAATTATTAACAACTAAAACAGAAATGCATCGGAAAGACCAGTATATATATAATAATGTATTCATATATTAATATAAACCTACTATATAAAGCAGTTGAATTAACAATGAACTACAAAAGCAGCCAATTATATTCTTAGATTTACGAAGTTAACCTTATGTATTTACGAAGTTAATATCTTGGGTTTACGAAGTTAACTTTAACACTGTGTTAAAGTTAACTTCGTAAACCCAAGATATTAGTATTTAATGTCACTGTTTGTCAACATCTTATGTCTTATTAGCTTTTTATCGTTACTCCACAACATTCAGGCATAAGATTGAGGTTCACATTTTCGCAACTACATACCCGAACCATTTATCACCCTCTCAAGTTATATCCGGAATCAGATCAATAGCTTTCTCTTTACTTTCATCTACTATCTTGGCATATATCTGAGTTGTTTGAATGTTAGTGTGTCCCAGGAGTTTGGACACGGTATAAAGATCAGCCCCAAGAGTAATCATCATCGTAGCATGAGTATGGCGTGCCGAATGAAATGTGATATGTTTTTGAATACCGGCTTTAGCAGCCCATCTTGGCAATATCTCATTGGTCCTTCCTAAACTGATCAGTCCTTTGAATACTTTCTCTGTATCCTGAGCCTTCCCACGGACCGGGAGTTGTTTTAAAGCTTCATTACTCAAAGGAAGCGAAAGGAGTTCCTGAGTTTTCTGCTGTGTCATATGCAGTTCTATTTTCCCTATCTTATTTTTTTTTAGATTTCCCCATGTAAGTGCCACTATATCACTATGTCTCAACCCACAAAAACAACTAAATAGAAAAGCCCTCTTCAAAGTCTTATTATGAAAATCCGTTTGCGATAATGTTTTAACTTCATCAATAGTTAAAAAGGCCCTTTCGGTTCTTTTACGTTTAGGTTTTTCCTCTTTTTTTATCTTATCCATCGGGTTTGAGATTATAATTTCATCAATTATGGCACTATTAAGGCAATAATGAAAAACTTTATAATAATATACCTGAGTATTGGCATTTATATGCTTTATACTTTTGCAATGCTTCTGAGTTGCAGTTTTCAAGTACTCAATAAAGCCGAGTATATACTTTTTATCTATCTGCCTAAGCTTAATACCTAATTTATCATAACGCTGGAGATGATATATCAAAGTATACATAGACACTTTTCTTGAAGTTTTTTCTATATCCCTGTCTGCCAAATACTTTATATAGTCTATCAGTGTTATATCCTTTTTCTCTTTTTGATGGTTAAAGCCATATATTCCATTCTGCAATTCTACAATTCTTTGAGCTTTCACCGCATTAGCAAGCTTCATAGTACTCTGATTTAAATCTTTGTCTTCCCGCGTATGCTCAGGTATTATATATAACTTTAAAAACTCATATTGTCTCTTTCCATCTATATATATATCTAAATATATAGACTCACAACCATTCGACAGACACTTGGTTCTAATTCTAACCGGTTCTTTAATCCTTACTTCTTTTTTCATATTATTTGTTTGCATGTTATTAGTTATAAATATAGACATTATTCCGTTATAAGTAACAAACAGGTAACAAAAGTCTCAGAAAAAAGATTTCTAAAGAAAAATGATTAAACGATATCCGCCTACGAAACTCAAATAAATCTCTGTTTTCTAATCACTTATCAATTTCACAAAGATTCTTTATGAGTCTTAATTAAAGTAGCAGCTCGGTAACATATATACTTCATGAAAGTAAAGATCAATCAGAATCATAATAAACCAAGCAAAAGTGATATCTATATAAAATACTATATATCAATATTATACAATCAAACAGCAAGTAAATCCATATTACGTAAACCCATATATCGATTTCCCGAAAGAAAGCCATGTCGAATTATCGTTTTGAATAACAACGTTCCTCAGATTTCTCTTTATTATCAGCCATCTAAAAAAGACAGTACCATAGATATTAGCAAACAAGACTGGGAAGTCAGCTATAATCTTGGAAATAGCTGGAACAAAGTAAAAAGGAATAAAAAAAAGAATAGCTCTTTGTATAAAGTAGATATCACAATATATCCGGAATTATCACTAAAAAATCTGGTAATAACGCAAATCTATCAAGTACTTTTCAATTTATCACCCGCCATAGAAGTCTCTTTATGGAGAGGGATGAAATTCACCGCTCAAATGGTGATTCCGGTATACAATGACGGATATGCCAGCAGATACGATAAAGTGCATCCGGGTTTCCTTGAACTATCACAAACGGTTCGTTTACCTTATAACTTATGGGCAACACTGTCTGTAGGTAATTTTAATAATAGCCGATATGGCATTGATTTCAATCTGATTCATCATTTCAACGATGAACGTTTCAGCGTAGAAGGACGTATCGGATATACCGGAACCGGATATTGGGAAGGTTTTACCATGCACTACGGCACAAAGATGCGTACAACATGGTCACTGGGAGGAAGTTTCTATTGGCCCCGCTATAATGTAGAACTAAATGCAAGAGTGGAACAATATCTACTTCAAGAAAAGGCGGTCAGAGTAGAAGCAATCCGGCATTTTCGTTATGCCTCTATCGGCTTTTATGCCATGAAAGCCAAGAATGTAAAAGCCAATGGAGGTTTCCGTTTCCAGATAGCCTTACCTCCTTACCGATATAAACGTAAAGGATATATCCCCCGGATCACACCCTCCAACAATATGGGAATGTCCTATAATGCAGGAAATGAACAATATTACTATAAAACTTATCGGCCGGCACCCGATGACAACATAATGAAGAATAATAGTTTTAATCCATATTTTGTAAAATCTGAGTTATTAAATTTTTAATTTTATTGAGATGAAAATGAAAAGTAAATTTTTCGGTAGTAGCGCTAAATTAGCGTTAACCCTGTTAGCAATGTGCGGTATGTTCGCAAGTTGCTACGAAAAAGATGAGATTGATGTACCTAAAGTGACCGAGCCTACAGCAACAACATATCAAGTTGCAGGTATTGTTGCAGATGCTGAAAGCAATGCTGTGATGGATGGTGTAACGGTAACCAATGTTACAAACTCAAAGTCAATGACCACCGCCGCAGACGGTAAGTATGCTTTGGAAGCCAAAGTAGGAGAAACCAACGTAGTGACTTTTGCAAAGAGCGGCTACAAAACAGTGACAAGCTCTGTATTTGTTACCAAACAAGAGAATGGTTCTATTGTAGCTTATACTATCAATGCCAACATGATAAAAGGCAAAGATACGCCCAAATACAAAACTGTACAGTACAACGTTGAAGGTTCAGTATTTGACGCGACAAGCAGCAATACTAAAGTAGCTATCAAAACAGTAACCATGGCCGGTGTCGTAACCGTCCCTACTATTGCAGGCAACACATTCAGCTTTGATAATGTAACTGTAGGACAACACACTGTATACATTACCGCTGACGGATATACTCCTACTACCGCTGAAGTTGTGATCAACGAAGTAGAAGCACCCGAAGGTGAAGGTGTATACGTTCATACAGCAAAGGTTGCTGTTGGTATGCAAAAAGCAGATGTAGTGGCTGACGCTAAGTACTATCTGTCAGGATGCCTATACAACGAAGACGGAGCTGTTGTAAACAACGCTACTGTTACAGTAAAAATAGGTGCTTATGTCAACACAAGCAACTCGGCAAGTGGTGCTTACAAAATTGAAATTCCTGCAGCAAACATCAAAGGCTTGACAAAAGCTCTTGTTACAATCACTCATGCTAATTACAAAACTTACTATTATACAGCATTCATTGCCCCAGTCAATGCAAATGAAGTGTCTAACAAGACTATTGATGTGACCTTGGTAAAGAAGAGCGAAACGATTGTACCTGATGAAGACGAAAACGAAGTGTTTGTTCCAGGTAATGTTGATATAGCTTTCGATGAAAAAGTAATGGAAAAAGCTCAGGAAGCGGCTCCGGAAAAAGCTCCTGAAGAAAAAGTTCCTTCTAAAGCCGCAGTAGAAACTTCAATCAACAAAGCTTTGGAAGCCGCAGGTTCTACAGTAACAATCACTCCGGTTCAAGCAGAAAAAGTTGTCGAAGCTATGCAGCAATATGTTGATAAAGGAACTATCCAATCTGTAGAAAAGATCGCAATCCTGCCAGTAGAAAAAGAGATGAAAGTAGAAGTTAAGTCTACAATCATTAACACAGATACTGAAGTAGAAGAAAATGTTATCGATGTTATTACTATACCTGAAAACTCAGTGATCATCTTTACAAGCGGTGTTGCCAGCAACTTGAGTATCGAACGTGCAGATGACGGTAAAGAAGAAGGTACTTCACTCCGTGAATTTGACGGCCAACCTACAGGTACAATCTTCGTAACTCCGATGGAAGTGAATTTCGTTCCTGCTAAAGTTGAAGTTGTGAAGGGTGAAACTCCAGAAATCGCTTTGGCTACCCTCTATTACAACGAAACAAGTAAGAAATGGGAAGCTGAAGAAAACTATGCCACTTATAAAGACGGTGCATTCGTTGGTGAAATTCATCACTTCTCTAAATTTAAATTCGGATTTGAAGAAGCCGATAACAAATCTACCGCTGAAGCCCCTATAGATACAATCACTATCGACAAAGTATACTCTACCGGAGATGAAGCTGTTAATACAACCCTGAAAATCACTTATAAGGGTGGCATCAAGTGTAAAGACGGTGCTTCTGTAGCAGCAGTTATCAAGAAAGCACATCCGACATTGACATCTACAACTCTCAACATGGTTACCAATGCTCTGATAGGGGCTATTAAGACAGACAACGAAAACGTGACTCCGACTGCCGACTTTACAGATCAGTTATATTCTGGAACCGTCACAATAGCTGCCAACACCCAGTTGAAGGGTTTCAAGGTAATTAAAAACGCTATTGAAAAAACTTACACCTTACCATTCGCTATCAAGAATGCTAATGGCAGTATTGAAAAGAAGACTGCTTCTGTTACCATTATCAAAGTGGTTAATATCGTAGCCAGCCAGATTACAAGTATCGGTCACGGTCACGGACATGGTGATGACATCAATGCCGGTGGTGGTATCGTAATCTCTGAATAAACAGTGAAAAATAAATGTAGTAATTGAAATCATTGACCTGAAAGTATAAAGGATGTATACAGTAAAATTAAAACGAATCTTCATCGTATCGCTATTTATAGCTATACCCTTTATGCTTTCGGCTCAATTGACCTATGGCACTACAGGATTGCTGCATGCCCCCTCGGCAGAAATGCAAAAGGATAAAACAGTGATGCTGGGTGCTAACTTTATGAATAAGGAGATAACTCCTCCGACGTGGTATTATCATACGTACAATTACTACCTGAATGTAACCATTCTACCTTGGATGGAAGTGGCATATACTTGTACTTTGTTCAAGGCAGAAGCTCTTGGATTAAAACCTTATGGTTACTCAGGGTTCACCAATCAGGACCGGTATTTTTCTCTCAGATTACGGGCATTGAAAGAGGGACAGTTCTGGAAATACATGCCCGCTGTGGTAATAGGAACCTCCGATCCTTTTACCTCGTCCGGTGACGGAGTTGTCGCCCCGACCGAAGGTAACGGATATTTCAGCCGTTTCTATGTCGCAGCCACCAAACATATCCGATTGGGATCAGAGACAATAGGAGTACACCTCTCCTACCTTTATAACAAACGGATAGAATACAAACTGAATGGGATCGCGGCAGGTATCAGCTACAATCCGTCTTTCCATCCGCAATTGAGATTGATTGCCGAATATGATTCGAAAGATTTTGCGTTAGGTGCCACCTATTTGCTTTTCAACCATCTACACGCACAAGTGGAATTACAAAAGATGAAGTACGTTACGGGAGGATTGACACTCCAGTTCCGCTTGTCCGGGAAAAATGGAATAAAAAAGCAAAAACGAAACAAAGAGTTAAAATAAAAAATGAAATAACATGAAAAGTAGAATAGCAATATTGTCTTTACTGTTGACAGGCGCAGCCATCTCCGCCTCAGCCCAGACCAAAGAGCATTATTATAGCGAGAAAGCTAAAGATAATATCTTTATCAGTGTGGGTGTGGGAGCACAGGGATGTGTAAACCCTGACAACTTTGATTATGGCTTCGGACATGCCATAACTCCGCTGATCCATGCATCAGTCGGTAAACTGTTCAACCCTATCTGGGGTATCCGCGGTCAGGTAGCCGGATGCTGGAGCACATTATACTCCGAATACGGCATGCCGGAAGGAGAATATAACAAAATGAAGAATAAAAAGTACTTCACTTTGCGTGCCGACGGATTGTTCAATTTGTCAAATGCCATCGGAGGCTACAACCCCGACCGTTTGTTCACCGTATCAGTGTTTGCCGGTCCGGGACTTACGTTTGCCAAGGCTTATGGCAACCAGGATAAACTGGATGCACTGATTAATGGTTCTGTTGGTCTGATGGGACAATTCAACATCAACAAATACCTGGACATTAATGTAGAGGCAAGAGGAGAAGTTTCCCCTTCCGTATTCGGACGCTATAGCTCAGCTCATACGGATGGCGCTGTTTCTCTGACAGCAGGTGTTACTTACACATTCGGAGGTAAGAGATTCGTATCTTGTGGTGCCCAGGTAGACCAAAGTGCTATTAACGAAGAGTTGAATCGTTACAGAAGTGAATTGTCAAAAGCTCAGTCTGACTTGGCTGATGCTAAGAACGCACTGGCTAACGTGAAACCTGTAACAAAAGAAGTTGTAAAAGAAGTTGAAGTAGCCGGTCCTCGTGCTGTTTTCTTCCAGATTGGCAAATCTAAAATCGATGACTACGGCATGGTTAACATCCAGTTGGCAGCTAAGATCCTGAAGGCTAATCCGGATAAAAAATACAAAGTGGCAGGCTATGCAGATGAAGCTACCGGTAGTGCAAAGTGGAATCAGAAACTATCTGAAGCACGTGCCCAAGCTGTATATGACGCTCTTATCAAAGAAGGCGTAAGCAAAGATCAATTGGAACTCATCGGTTTCGGTGGAACTGCCAACATGTTTGGCAAGAACTTCCTGAACCGTGTTGTAATTTTAGAATAATAGGGTTTCGATTTCCTAATAGAGCGGGAAACAAATTGCTCTATACTTTGAAAAGGTACGTCGCTGAGACGTACCTTTTTTCTTGCCTTGTCAAGCCATGACTCCCCGCTCCGGAATATTTTCTTCCAATGTAAACTAACAAAAAAAGATGTGTCCATTATTCATGAACACATCTTCGCTTATCCTTTTCGTCTGACAGAGTCCTAATATACTAACTTCACATTGTCAATATAGAGCGAGTTTCCAGGCGATCCGATATATGCACCACCATGACTGGACGTAAACTGGAGTACCATATGTGTCGGTACATCATCAGCTTCTCCCCATGCCACTTCATGGATTGGAACACTCTCCCCCTTACTGTTCACCGTAAAATACTCAGAAGCCTGAAGACGCATCATATGAGCCTTATATGCCGGATCATTAGTTATATCGCCATACATAATATTGTAAGTGGCACCATTTTTCCAATCAGTCGAATGATAATAATAGTTCACCATTGTCCCGATACGTTTGGCATATACATTCCCTTTGGCATCTTCCCAACGTTTCTGCAACAACAAAATAACAGCAGGGAAATCCTTGCCCGGCACGTCTGTTATCTTACTGAATCCCGTCGCCCGTATGCGGTTTTCACGATCGGACATTTTCACTTTATAGTCAAACTGGATAGCTGACGGACGTTCGGTAAACGGCACTCCCATCTGTAACATTTTATTAGGATTCTTAGTGCTTTTAATCGGTTCATGTACTGTCCCGAGAAACATAGATCCTGCCGCCAGAACTGTGATATCTACGATTCCGAGCACTTTCACACTCTCCATACGGGTATCCAGACGTGCACAAAAACCATCTCCTCTTGCTTCAGGAAACACCGAAGTATTGGTCTTCGTAATCCCTGACACGCGTGCCATAACGTTAGAAGTAGCCCATGGAGACCCTCCTTTATTCGTATAAGGTTTCGCACCTACAATGGTTTCCGTAGGTCCAATGGCATATACTTTTTTGGTATTTCCACCAATAATACCCGATTCTTTTATCTCACGTGTCACCCACTGATCCATATTCCCAAAAGAGAACATCTCCACCTTCTGCTGCGCCACAGCAGGAGCAGAACACAAAGTTACCAGACCTGCCACCCATAAGCGATATGTCTTCTGAATCATCTTTCCTCCTTTCTTTTATAAACTATAATCCCATTGCTTCAGTGCAAAATCCCAATGATCCTGCACCAGCTGAACAGTACGATCATCATACTTATATTTGTTTTTCTTATATCCTTTTTTACCTCCCACATACTTTTCTATTGCACCACGTGCTTCGGAGAATCCGGGAATATCCAAAGCATGATAAATATTCTCAGTCATTCCCATAGCGTCTGCCTCAAAATCCTCAAATTTCACTTCCATCAGGTTTCCCTTGGGAATGAACTGCTTATCAGCCTCATATTTATGGTACAATTTAGCATAAATGGAAAGAATATTGTCCTCCAACTCGGCGGGAGTAATATCCTGTAATTTCAATGGCTGAATCGTATTGGTAAAGAAACTCCGTGTAGATTCAAATACTGTATACGGATTGCGCATCAGATAAACAAACTTCGCATTGGGGAACATTTTTACCAGCTCCTTCACCCGTCCTGTATGAGGGGGATTCTTACTGAGAAACTGGGTACCTTGCGTATTCCATAAAGAAATCTTGATCAACTTGGTAAATGTCTCCTCAAAAACCTTCAATTCAGTTTCGCTGATATCATCAAAAAGCAAATATTTATCAGCATATTCTTGCTGGTATTTGGGTAGGAACCAGAAATTATAGTAGGTATAAGGCATCATATTGGCAAGTGCGAACTCTTCTTCCTGCGGTAAATCGACAGCCAGTTCCATATTATCCGTCGGACGCTTATCCGGCATAAGCCAACTCATATTTTTCTTGAAGAACGGCTGGCCCCACATCATTAAATGTGGAAATACGGTTTGATAAGTCGTGTTATAGCCGAAATGTGTATCGCATGAAAAAACATTGTGCACAAAAGTAGTTCCACTACGCCAGTGACCAAGAATAAAAACCGGATCATGCTCTAATGGTTTATCTGCCAGTATCTTCTCATAACGCTTATCCTGAAGAGGGGCCAAAGTAGACAGTAAACGGCAAACAGCCTTTGTCAGACGATATTTACCTTTATAGGGCGCATCGACCTCCCTTCCTCCCGTAATAGCTTTAAATGTTTGCCAGTCTGCACCCACCAGAGTATTTATAGGAAGTTTATTAAATTCAAGTAATCCCATAATAATGTGTTAGTTGTTAATGTGTCAACAGGCCGTAACCAGCCCGTCGGCACATCGAATCATTATTTACTTTTCTATTCTGACTTCGAAACCTTGTTCACTCAACGATTTCACAGCCTTTTCAATCGCTTCATAATGCTCAGTCGTTATGCCCAGTTTTGGCAGGTTCAGAACCGGAAGATCATCAGAAGCATTCATGTCTTTCCTTTCAACCCGATCGATAATCATCCCCACAGCACTGGTATTATTGGTAATCGGATCAATCAGAATGAACGAACCACACGATTTATTCTTCTGATACGGATCAAAGAACAACTCTTTGGCTGTAGTAAACACCACACGTGCTATTTCGTTCAAAGAAAGGAAAGGGACAGATGAATGTTCCATCGTATTGACATCCACTTTATACTTAATGCTATCAATACGGGTACGGCTAACGTTCGTTGTCTGTTTGATAAAGAACGATTTGTTGACATCCATCGGTTCTTCATCCATCCACACCAACATCGCTTCAAAATTACGGTCTACAATAGGCAGGTTGTCCGGATGAACCAACATTTCTCCTCTCGATACATCTATTTCATCTTCAAGTGTCAGTGTAACCGACTGTGGAGGAAAAGCATACTCCTGTTCACCATCAAAAGTAACAATACTCTTAACATGAGATACCTTACCGGAAGGCAAAGCCATCACTTTATCCCCTTTACGTATGACACCGGATGCCACCTTACCGCAAAACCCGCGGAAGTCAAGATTCGGACGAAGTACATATTGTACGGGAAAGCGGAAATCATCAAAATTATTATCACTGTCGATATGCACCGTTTCCAGAAAATCGAGTAAGGAGAGTCCTTCGTACCACGGAGTTCTTTCCGACCTATCCACCACATTATCTCCATCGAGTGCCGAAAGAGGAATACAGGTTACGTCAGGAATCCCCAGAGGAGCTACAAACTTTTTATACTCTGTTACTATTTCGTTGAAACGCTCTTCCGAAAAATCGACCAGGTCCATCTTATTGACTGCCAACACCACATGCTTGATTCCCAACAAAGAAACCAGGAAGGTATGACGTCTTGTCTGAGTGATCACTCCCATGCGGGCATCTACCAGAATAATAGCCAGATTGGCCGTAGAACCACCGGTTATCATATTACGGGTATACTGTTCGTGCCCCGGAGTGTCAGCAATGATAAATTTGCGGTTATTGGTAGAGAAGTAACGATAGGCCACATCAATCGTAATGCCTTGTTCGCGTTCAGCCTTCAGCCCATCCAGCAACAGAGCATAATCAATGTGTTCTCCTGCATTACCCAACCGTTTACTATCGCGTTCCAGCGCATCGAGCTGGTCTTCATACAATTTCTTGCTATCGAACAGCAGACGCCCGATCAATGTAGACTTTCCATCGTCTACCGAACCTGCCGTCAACAGACGCAGCAAATCTTTCTGTTCGTCTTTATCCAGAAATGCTTTTATATCTAATTTATCTGCCATAGTTGTAATATTTAAAAATATCCTTCGCGTTTCTTCTGTTCCATGCTACCTTCCTGGTCGAAATCAATAACGCGGGTTGTACGTTCGCTCTTGGTAGTAGTCATCATCTCTTCCACAATCTTCTCAATGGTGTCGGCTTCGCTCTCGACAGCACCTGTCAACGGCCAGCACCCCAACGTACGGAAACGTACCATTTTCATCTCAATCTGATCACGATATTTCTCCGGCAGACGCTCATCATCAGCCATAATCAGATTTCCGTCCATCTGCACCACAGGACGCTCTTTGGCATAATACAATGGTACAATCGGAATATTCTCCAAGCGAATGTATTGCCAGATATCCAGTTCGGTCCAGTTGCTCAACGGGAACACACGTATGCTTTCACCTTTATGTACGCGGGCATTGTAAATATCCCACAGTTCCGGACGCTGGTTTTTAGGATCCCATTGATGAAACTTATCACGAAAAGAGAATATGCGCTCTTTGGCACGTGATTTTTCTTCATCACGGCGGGCACCGCCAAATGCGGCATCAAATTTATATTTATCGAGTGCACGCAGCAAAGCTTGTGTTTTCATCAGGTCGGTATGTACCTTACTTCCATGTGTAAACGGTCCTACTCCCGCATGAAAAGCTTCCATATTGCTTTCCACAATCAGATTCCAACCATACTTTTTAGCATATTCATCACGGAACTGAATCATTTCCTTAAATTTCCATTTAGAATCGATGTGCATTAAAGGAAACGGCACCTTGCCCGGATAGAAAGCTTTCTCGGCGAGGCGTACCATGACCGAAGAATCCTTTCCGATGCTATACAGCATAACCGGATTCTCAAACTCCGCCGCCACTTCGCGGATAATGTGAATGGACTCGGCTTCGAGTTCCTTTAAGTGGCTTAATTTATATTCCTCTTTCATTGTTATGATTATTTCTTCATCTATATTCTATTCATGTCTGCTCACACGGGGCAATACAATGTCCAACAGACGCTTGACTGACTCTTCAAGTGAAAGTGTTGAAGTATCAAGTGACAAGGCCGGATGCTCCGGAGCCTCAAATGGAGCGGATATCCCGGTAAAGTTTTTTATTTCTCCCCTGCGGGCCTTGGCATACAACCCCTTCACATCGCGTTTCTCACATTCGGCAAGCGGAGTGCTGACAAATACTTCTAAAAAATCATCTTGCCCGATAATGCGGGCTGCCATCTCGCGGATATCATTATTAGGACTGATAAAAGCAGCAATCGTAATAATACCGGTATCAATAAAAAGTTTGGAAACCTCAGCTATACGACGAATATTTTCCACCCTGTCGGCTTCAGAAAAGCCTAAATTATTGTTTATCCCCGTACGGATGTTATCTCCGTCCAGGATACGGCACAACAATCCACGTTTATGCAATTCGCGTTCCAAAGCAATTGCAATCGTACTTTTGCCCGATCCGCTCAGACCGGTAAACCAAATCATCACGCCATGCTGCCTCAGGAGTCCTTCTTTATCCTGCCGGGTCAGCATCCGGTCGAATATTGGATATATGTTATTATTTTCTTCCATTATAATATGTTAGATGTTGTTTCAGTCATTAAAACGGCCAGATTAAAGGAATCAGGAAAATAGAAATCAGGAATGTTATAAGATTTAAAGGTAATCCGATACGGACAAAATCCATAAACTTATAGTTACCGATACCTTGTACGATCAGGTTAGTCTGATAACCAATCGGTGTAGAGAAACTGGCCGATGCAGCCATACAAATGACCACAAAGAACGGCATCGGATCGACTCCCAACTGGGTTGAAAGCGACAAAGCCAACGGAAAAGCCAACGCAGCGGCCGCATTGTTTGTAATCAGTTCCGTAAACAGATTGGTAATAATAAATAGAACCGCCAGCAATACATGGGGACCGTAATCATCGCTCATGCCGATTATGAACTCTGCCACCTTATCGGCCACTCCCGAGTTCACCATTGCCTTACTGATGGCAAAAGCACAAGCGATCGTTATCAAAATATCCCACGAAATATATTTAGTGTACTTGCGTGCCGGGAAGATTTTAGTCCAGGCCATGATAATAGTAGTAACGGAAACAAAGAAAAACATATCCAGTTTCATGTCCGGAAACATTTCCTTCACTATTGGAAGTTCTCCGACAGTAGCACCTGCTATCATCAGAATCAACAGAATCAATGCAAACCAGCGTTTCCCTTTTCCCGGTACAGGTTCGTTATCATTGCCGTTGGCTAACAACACAAACACGGAAGATTCTCCCCAAGTAGGAATAAATGTATCATCTGCCATCACTACCAATGTATCACCTTCACGCAAAACAACCTCTTCCAGGTTATTGACGAACCGCTGTCCGTTGCGTTTCTTGATTTCTTTGACCTCAGCACCATAATGACGCTTGAAATTAAACTCACCCAACGTTTTATTAATACCCGGAAAACGGGCACCAAGCACAGCTTCCACCCGGTGGAGTTTATCTCCTTCTTCTATTTCCTCATCAGGTACGGCCGTATCGGGACGTGCATCAGGGAGCAACTTTTTAGAAAAAGCAAACAGATAAATGATGCCAGCAATTGCAATAAAGATCCCCACTTTACCCAATTCAAACATCGTAAATCCTTCATGTCCGGATTCCAGTATCATTCCGTGCACAACCAAGTTGGTAGACGTACCGATCAAAGTACAAATACCTCCCAATATAGTCACATACGAAAGAGGAATTAAGAATTTGGTAGCAGGTAAGTGGACGGTACGCGCCCATCGTTTAATGATTGGAGCAAAAATAACAACAACCGGAGTATTATTCAAAAAAGCCGAAATAAAGGCAACGGAAGGTAATAAACGCAATTGTGCCCTGAATACCGTCGTTCGCTTCTGAGGAAGCAACTTTTTAATGACCTGCCCCAACGCTCCCGACTGGCGGATACCCTCGCTTACCAAAAAAAGCAGGGCCACGGTTATCATCCCTTTATTACTGAATCCCTCGAGCATCTCCTTCGGAGTCAAAATACCTGCACAGAGAAACAACACCACTACTGAAAAAAGTATCATGCCGGGACGCATCTTGTCCAGAATCAAAGCAATAACCATCCCCAATAAGGATAATAACACAAACGCAATTTCAAATGTCATAAACGCAAACAATTAATGGTTTATCTTCTCTTCTCAACAATAAACCAAGGATTCAGCAAATTTTCTTTATTATACTGCAAGGGAACATCTTTTTTATCCGCCTGATAAACCTCCATTCCCGCAGCACGTGCTATGGCATGTCCGGCAGCAGTATCCCACTCCATAGTAGGAGCAAAACGAGGATAAACATCCGCTTTACCTTCAGCAACCAAACATATTTTAATAGAACTGCCACTGGATATCAACTCCACATCGCCGTGTTTCTGCTTCAATGCCTCAATGTATGTCTCTGTCTCCGGAGTCAGATGTGAACGGGAAGCAACAACCACAAATTGATTTTGCCGACCGCCCTGCGGTAGCCGTACGGAAGCGGCAATCAATTTATCAAGTGTGGCATTATCCTCTAAAGCTGTAATATCCGACAATTTATAAGCACCGATCTCTTCACCGGCAAAATAGAGTTCTTTTTTCACCGGCAGATAAATAACTCCGATAATAGGAACCCCCGCTTTCACCAAAGCTATGTTCACTGTAAATTCACCGTTTCGCTTGATAAATTCTTTCGTACCATCCAAAGGATCGACAATCCACAACATTTCCCACTTACGACGGGTATCATAATCCAAATGTCTCCCTTCTTCGCTCAGAACAGGAAAAGGAGTTTCATTCAAAATAGTGGAAATTATTATATGTGCTTTCCGGTCAGCAATGGTCAAAGGAGAATTGTCAGCTTTCCGCTCTATTTCGAAGTCCGAAGCCGGATCGGTATAAATAGACAATATCTCCTCTCCTGCTTTCAGGGCTGCATCAACAGCAATAAATAAGTATTTATGTTCCATTTTATTACGCAATTAAAACCTTGTTTCCGACAAGGCGTAAAATCCCCAGGTAAATAGAGACACAAAAGTAAAAACTTTATCTCTTTAAAAAGTTTTTAAATAGCTAATTATAACTTCTTTTAGTAGAAACCGGCAAAACCCTAAAAAACCTTTCATATCAAAAAAACTATTCAGCTATACCTCCAATTTTTTATATGACACAGACAGTGCTAAAAAGAAGCTTCAAAGATAAAACATACGCTCCAAACAACTTCTCTGACGGAGCGTACAAATTAACATTGTTAATTCCTCTTTTGTATCATTTGCTTTCCATTCACAAACATCAAACCTTTTGCATTAAAAAGACTTGATATTTACCCACAAAAGACTTGGTTTAACACAATGTTAAACCAAGTCTTTTCCAAGCTTAAAACAAGCACCGCCATATCACTGGTTATAAGCAAAATAGTACAATACAGCCTTCTTTATCTAAAGAATCTTTATCTTATAGTTTCGGAAAAGATAATTGCTATTTAAGCAAGTAGCAACTCTCCCATCTGAATATATGAAAATAACGAACGGTAATTATACAGCTTAAAAGATGATTTATATAAAGAGTTTGCAAGCCTCTTGCGAGTATTAGACTTTTTTAATAACTTCACGCCGTACTCCGCAAGGATTACGAAACCAACCTATTAAGATTTAAAATCAAAAAAAAGAAAACACCAATAACTGATTATCAAAACCTACCACAATGAAGAAAAGCATTATTCTGCTATTTATCAGTCTACTTTTATCCCCGCTATGCATTAAAGCGCATCAGCCAGAATTCTCCACCGCCGGATTTTTCCGACTGGCTGATTCCGGTCGGGAGGTCTATTCCATGAATCCTGCATGGCGCTTTTATAAAGGAAATTGCGTTGGCGCCGAAGCTGTTAACTTCAACGATCGATCATGGGAGGTAGTTTCCTTGCCCCATGGCATCGAATACTTGCCTACTGAAGCCAGCGGCTGTGTTAATTACCAAGGTGAAGTATGGTATCGCAAACATTTTACACCGGATGCAACCTTGAAAGGCAAGAAATTATTTCTGCACTTTGAAGCCATTATGGGTAAAAGTAAAATATATGTAAACGGTAAACTACTATCCGAACACTTTGGAGGTTATCTACCTGCAGTTGTCGATGTGACGGATGCCCTGGAATTTGGCAAAGACAACCTGATTGCCGTATGGGCCGACAATAGCAATGACCCTAATTATCCCCCCGGAAAACAACAGGAAGTGCTGGATTTCACTTATTTCGGAGGAATATACCGGGACTGCTGGCTGGTGGCACATAATCAGATATTCATTACCGATCCGAATTATGAAAACGAAGAAGCAGGCGGAGGATTATTTGTCGCTTATGACAATGTATCGGATCTCTCGGCCGAAGTATTGCTCAAAATACAGATTCGGAACTCCGGAAAAAAAGCTTTTAAAGGAGTCGTCGAATACGAGCTTCAACAACCGGACGGACAACAAATAGCTTTTCTGAATTCCGTCATTCGTGTCAAATCCGGTAAGGCAGCCAGTTCATCTGATAAGCTGACGGTAAAAAATCCAATGTTGTGGAGCCCGGAGACACCTACACTATACAATCTGATTGTCCGCGTTCGTGACGAACAGGGCAACGTAATAGACGGATACCGCCGCCGAATCGGAATCCGCAGCATCGAATTCAAGGGAGAAGCCGGATTCTGGCTGAACGGAAAACCTTATGAAACACCATTGATAGGAGCTAACCGCCATCAGGACTTCGCGATAGTGGGCAATGCAGTGCCAAACAGCATTCACTGGCGCGATGCCAAAAAGCTGAGAGATGCAGGGATGAAAGTAATTCGTAATGCACATTGCCCGCAAGACCCGGCTTTCATGGATGCTTGCGATGAACTTGGACTGTTTGTAATTGTCAATACACCGGGCTGGCAATTCTGGAACGATGCCCCTGTCTTTGCGCAACGGGTATACAGTGACATCCGGAATATGGTTCGACGGGACCGCAACCATCCCTGCGTATGGATGTGGGAACCAATCCTGAACGAAACCTGGTACCCGGCCGACTTTGCCCGGAATGCACATGATATAGTAAAAGCAGAGTATCCGTATCCATATTGTTACAGCGGATGTGATAGTGAAGCCAAAGGAAAAGAGCATTTCCAAATACTTTTCACCCATCCGCTCAATGGAGGCGGAGGAGCCTACTCAACCAACCATATCAAGAAACAGATCACTTACTTCACACGTGAATGGGGTGATAATGTGGATGACTGGAATTCTCACAACTCTCCCAGCCGGGTGGCACGCAACTGGGGTGAACAAGCCATGCTTATACAAGCGCAACATTATGCTTGCCCACCTTACAAATACACCAGTTATGATGCTTTATACCGTACCCCCCGGCAACATATAGGAGGCTGTTTATGGCATTCGTTCGACCATCAACGCGGTTATCACCCCGATCCGTTCTACGGAGGTGTGATGGATGTATTCCGACAACCCAAGTATTCTTACTATATGTTTATGTCCCAACGATCTCCCCGGAAAGAGAAGCGTCTTTTCAAGACAGGTCCGATGGTTTATATCGCCCATGAAATGACCCCGTTCTCCGGTAAAGATGTCACAGTCTATTCTAACTGCGACGAAGTGAGACTTACTTATCTCAAAGGTGGAAAAACACAAACCTATGTCCGCACCCCGGAGAAAGAAGGGATGCCTTACCCCATCATTACTTTCAAAGACGCATACGACTTTATGCAAGACAAAGCATTGTCACGCCAGGGCAAACAGGCCGACGTATACTTATTGGCAGAAGGGCTGATAGACGGCAAAGTAGTAGCTACGCATAAAGTTTATCCGGCACGACGACCGGAAAAACTACTCTTATGGATAGATAATGAAGGAGTAGATCTGAAGGCAGATGGTTCTGACTTTATCACTGTTATAGCTGCCGTTGCCGACAAGAATGGTAATATCAAACGTTTGAATAACTATACCATCAAATTTCAGGTAGAAGGTGAAGGACGTATCTTAGGCGGCGCAAATAACTTGGCTAACCCGGCATCTGTTCGTTGGGGAACGGCTCCGGTACTGATTCAATCTACTTTAAAACCCGGCAAAATCAAAATCACGGCCAGTGTTTTATTCGAAGGGTCACAAATGCCAAGTAGTGCCGTATTAGAATTAGAAAGTAAACCGGGAACCTTCCCTCAAATTTACAGTCAGGAAGAATCTGCATTTATTCCGACCTTTACCGGACAAGGAACAAACAGTCTAACTCTAAAGTCAGAAACGCAACTGGAAAAAGAAAGATTGCAGAAAGCTAAGAATGCCGAAAAACTGAAAGAAGTAGAACAGCAACAGGAGGAGTTCGGCGAAAAGAAATAATCACATCACTATTTGAAAAAGGCAGTAACTTCACAGTTACTGCCTTTATCCGGGAGCAAACATCTGTTGCTCCCGAAATTACCAAAAAGAATTTCTTTATTAATAGATTCTATATAACAACCAGGCACCCTGGAAGTCTTTTCTATTAGGATATTTAGCCTTGAAAGCATCACGTGCCTGTGCAGCAGAAGCTCTATCGGCAAATGTATTTACAATCACACGATACATGGCTGTTTCAGCATTAAAAGCAATAGTTGCATTATAACCTTCTTTATCCAAAAAATCTTTCAGACCTTCTGCATTTGCTTTCAAACCAAAACTACCGCATACTACGCTATAATCTTTCAATCCATCGGCACCTGAAACCACTGTTACCTTTTCCTGACGAACGCCTGCAGCATTATCAACAGCTTTTTTAGTTTCTACCGGAGCAGTAACCACCGGAGTGACCTCTACGGGAGCTTCTACCCGCGGTTCAGCCAATTCCTGTTGTTTAGCTTTCTCGTATGCCTTTTTATAAGCGCTTTCGCTGGATTTACATGAAGCAAATGCCAAGGCAACGCATACGCCCATCCCTAATACTACTAATTTTTTCATAATCTATACACATTTAGTTAATAATTTCGTATCCACTGTTTGAAGGGGACAAAATAATAGAATTTTTATCACCCCACAAAACAATCTTCCTAAAAAACACCTTTTCAGAAATCTCAGCAATCCTTTTTCCTATAAGAAATCGTACCGGTGGCCTGATAAGTGGGCATCACCAATACCTCGGCTATCTGTATATGCTCGGGGGCAGAAGCAGCATAATAAACGGTTTCAGCAATGTCATCTCCGGTCAGCGGACGAATGCCCTTATAAAAAGCATCGGCAGCATCTTTATCTCCACGATAACGGACGACCGTAAAATTAGTTTCCACCATTCCCGGTTTTATATTCGTAACCCGCAGGGGAGTATCTACCAAATCGATCCGCAGACCGTCCGAAAGTGCTTTGACGGCAGCCTTAGTAGCGCAATACACACTTCCACCGGGATAGGCTGCATCACCGGCTATCGAACCGATATTAATAATATGTCCGCGGCTACGCTCCACCATTCCGGGAACCACCATACGCGTGATAGCCAACAATGCCTTAATATTGGTATCAATCATAATATCCCATTCGTCCAAATTTCCTTCAAACTCTTTGTCCACTCCAATCACAAGACCGGCGTTATTCACCAACACATCGATATTTTTCCACTCTTCCGGTAAAGAGGCCAATGCTGCGGAAGCCGCTTTGCGGTCACGTACATCAAACGGCAACAAACAGACACGCACCCCATATTTAGTTTCCAGTTCCTTTTTCAGTTCTTCCAGCTTTGCCACATTACGGGCATTCAAGATCAAGTCCGAACCCTGTGAAGCAAACTTACGTGCACAGCCTTCACCAATACCGCTGCTTGCTCCTGTTATAAAAACGATTTTACCTTTCATTTCTCATATATTAATTTAGATTTCCCATATAATGAGACACAAAAGTACGCTTAAACCTCCGATGATATGCCCTACACCTTAGTTAAATAAGATTAAAGCATTACAGAAAAAAGGATTTACGTCTTACTATTGACCTATCTTTGTGCTATATAACATAACAGAGCCGAGAGGCTCATTCAATTATTGTACATGACATTTGAAAATTTGAATTTGATAGAGCCTATTTTAAAGGCTTTAAGACAAGAGGGTTACACCTCTCCCACCCCGATACAAGAACAGTCAATCCCCATTTTACTTCAAGGAAAAGATCTATTAGGTTGCGCTCAGACGGGCACCGGTAAAACGGCGGCTTTTTCTATCCCTATCTTGCAAAAATTGTATAAAACGGACCATCGCAAAGGGATCAAAGCATTAGTGCTGACACCAACCCGGGAACTTGCGATACAGATTGGTGAAAGTTTTGAAGCATATGGCCGTTACACCGGTCTGAAACATGCCGTTATTTTCGGCGGAGTAGGACAGAAACCACAGACCGACGCTTTACGGGGGGGGATACAGATATTGGTTGCAACTCCGGGCAGATTATTGGATTTGATATCACAAGGATTCGTTTCCTTGAATTCACTTGACTTTTTTGTTTTGGACGAAGCAGACCGAATGCTTGACATGGGATTTATCCACGATATCAAACGTATCCTGAAACTGCTTCCGACGAAAAGACAGACTCTGTTCTTCTCGGCTACCATGCCACCGGAAATAGAGACACTGGCAAACTCGATGTTGACAAAACCGGAAAAAGTGGAGGTAACCCCGGCTTCTTCGACTGTGGATATCATCTCTCAACAAGTTTATTTTGTCGAGAAAAAAGAAAAAAAAGACCTGCTGATTCACTTGCTGAAAGACGCCTCTATCGAGTCGGTACTTATTTTCACACGCACCAAATACGGAGCTGATAAACTGGCACGTATATTGACCAAAGCCGGCATCGGCGCAGAAGCGATTCACGGCAACAAAACCCAGAATGCCCGCCAACGGGCCTTGACCAACTTCAAGAATCACACCCTACGCGCCTTGATAGCAACCGATATCGCCGCACGAGGCATCGACGTAGATCAGCTATCGCACGTGATCAATTATGAGTTACCCAATGTACCGGAAACTTATGTGCATCGCATCGGACGGACAGGACGTGCCGGACATGAAGGTGTAGCCATCTCTTTCTGCGAATCAGAAGAACTTCCCTACCTGAAAGACATTCAAAAACTGATAGGGAAAAACATTCCTGTAGTGAAAGAACATCCGTTTGTCACTGCCGAAGGCGCCAAAGCTCAGGAAGAAAAACAAGAAGAGATTAAGGTCAAAGCAAAAGCCAACAAAGTATACCGTGGAAGTCGGGCGAACGGTGACTTCTGGAGACGGAAAAAACAAAAGCCTAACCAGCCTTCTTCTAATAAGCAAGAAAAAAGGAAATAATCCGTTGGCAATAGGGCAGATGTGATTTTCTTTCACATCAAAATATATAAATCAAGCCAATGGTAAATAGAACCCAAAAGCGCCATATACACAGCCCCATGGTATGAGAAAAATCTTGGAGATTTATAACTCCAAGAAAACACTCCATATAAAAGTATAAAGAAGGTGCGTCATAACTCTTTTCACCACGGAGTGCCACAGAGTATCACAGAGTCTTTTTGTTAATAATCAACAACTTTAAATCGCCTCCGTGTTACTCTGTGTCCTCTGTGGTGAGTTTCGACACACACTCTTTATTAATTAAATATATCTCCCATACGAATATTCCCACAAAGAAGTGAATCTCCCGCTTTAGGGGCTTCAGATTTTAAACAGAGTATTATTTTCTAAAAAAATTAGGGCAAATAGAACAAGTTTTCAATAAAAATGTTAGCTTTGTAATATGATCATTTAAAAACAAAAGATTATGAAAAGACTTAATGTATTAGCAGCTTTTCTGGGTGGTGCAGCCGTAGGCGCAGCCCTGGGTATTTTATTTGCTCCTGAAAAAGGAGAAGATACTCGTCACAAAATCGCAGAGATTCTTCGCAAAAAAGGTATCAAGTTGAATCGTAACGAAATGGAAAATCTCGTTGACGAAATTGCAGCCGAAATCAAAGGTGAAGTAATTGACTAAATGAACAAGACCAAAACAGAGCTATCATGTTTACAGACGATAAAAGCATTGAAAATATCCAGCAACTGTTTGCTGAGTTCAAGAAGTTTCTTGTGCTCCAAAAAGAGTATACCAAACTGGAATTGACGGAAAAATTAACGATACTCCTATCCACGTTAATTATGATTTTAGTGCTTACTATCTTAGGTATGGTAGCCCTGTTTTATCTGCTTTTTGCCTTGGCTTACATTCTTGAGCCATTAGTAGGTGGATTGATGGTAAGTTTCGGCATCATAGCAGGCATCAATATCATATTGATCGCCATCATTTATTTTTTTCGCAGGCAACTTATCATTTCACCAATGGTAAATTTCCTTGCAAACCTGTTTCTCAACGATCCCGATAAAAAATGAAGCAATGAACAACAGCACACCTACTCCCCCAAAAATTACGCTGGAAGACATTGCTCAGCGTAAACAAGAAATATTGCAGGATATCCGCAACCAGAAACAAGCCATGGCGGATACTACCCGCCGGATTTTCGCCCCCCTTGCACCTGCAGCTTCAGGTGGTAGCTCACTGATGCGTTCTTTCAATACCGGTATGGCTATTTTTGACGGCGTCATGCTGGGCATGAAAATGATCCGCAAAGTTCGCGGACTTTTCCGGAAAAGATATTAAAAAAACACCCGGACATACATCATTGTATATCCGGGCGTCTACTATTATCATGTGATATCAAGGAAGTCTTTACACGTACGTTTCCAGTAATTTCACATTGCCGCCTTGTGGAACAATCGTCACATCCTGAGTGGTGGCAGGAAGCAAAATCGTTTCTCCCGCACCAAGTGTCACCTCGTTGCCTTCATTATCGGTCATCAGACAAGAACCTTCTATACAAATGAAGATAACAAATGAATCCAGCTCTGAATAATCACAACTGATCTGCTCACTCATGTCATAAACCGACGTGGTAAAGTAAGGACAAGCCACCAACTCAACCGGTTCATCTTTCAGAGGTTCATATTTGGTACGATAGTCATCAAGCACTTCATAGTTGATTGCATCGAGTGCCTGGCTGGTATGCAACTCACGTGTTTTTCCATTCGCATCTTTACGATTGAAATCATAAATACGATAAGTAATATCCGAGGTCTGCTGGATTTCAGCGATGAATGCCCCCGCACCAATGCTATGGATACGTCCCGCAGGCAAAAAGAAAACATCGCCCGGATGGATTTCGTATTCCTGAAGCACATCTGTGATTGTATTATTGTACACGCGCTCTTTATATTCTTTCGGAGTAATCTGCTCAGAAAATCCCGAACGCAGTTTAGCCCCTTTATCGGCACCTACTACATACCACATCTCAGTTTTACCTTTTGAGTTGTGGCGCTTCTTAGCCAGTTCATCAGTTGGATGCACCTGTATAGACAGATCTTGCTTCGCATCGATAAACTTTATCAGCAAAGGAAACTCATTGCCAAAACGGGCATAGTTTGCTTCGCCTACCAGTTCCTCACGGTATTTTTTCACCATATCGGTCAGCGTAAGGCCTTTATCCGGACCATTAGCTACGACAGACTCGTTATTTTCTACGCCGGAAATTTCCCAGCTTTCCCCCACTCCCTTCAAATCATCTTTCAGATGCTTGAACGGGATAATTTTGTCGCCCCCCCAAAGCGTCTGCTTCAGAATGGGTTCGAATTTTAATGGATACATTTTTGTTTTTCTTGTTATAAACTTAGATTAAAAACTCATGATTTTAACAATCAAGGGACAAACATACGAAAAATATCAAATAATACACAAAATCCTGCCTTTTAATTAAAAGTAACATGAAAATTTTATCTTCACATTACAATTTTGGATGCTTTTTCGGGAAACGCTAAACTTTCCTAAATCGCCGAACAGATTTACAAGGAATAATTTGGGAGAACGAAAGAATTTCCCTTTATTTGCAAGAAATTTTAATAATACCAGACATGATTAACACATTCCCAACTGAAGGAAATCTGTCAGGGCTCAGCCGGAAAGATTTTCAAAAGGATATAAACGATAAGAAAACCGATTTGTTTATCCTCAAAAACAAGAAAGGAATGGAAGTTGCCGTAACAAACTACGGATGCGCCATTCTATCTATCATGGTTCCGGACAAAGACGGAAAATATGCCAACGTCGTACTCAGCTACGGCACACTGGATGCACTGATGCACGGACCGGAACCTTTCCTGAGCACCACTATCGGACGTTATGGCAACCGTATCGCCAAAGGTAAATTTACCTTGTATGGTGAAGAGCACAATCTCACAATCAACAATGGCCCTAATTCACTTCATGGCGGCCCCACAGGATTTCATGCCAGAGTTTGGGATGCCGAACAGATAGAGGAAGGCATGATCCGGTTTAACTATACTTCGGCAGACGGAGAAGAGGGCTTCCCCGGTAATCTGGAAGTGGAAATGATTTATCGCCTTGAAGAAGAAGAGAATGCAATTGTCATCGAATACCGTGCTACTACCGACAAAGCGACTGTCGTAAACCTGACCAACCACGGATTCTTTAATCTGGCAGGTACTGCCAATCCCACCCCAACAGTAGAAAACAACATCGTCACAATCAACGCAGATTTCTATACTCCGATAGATGAGGTATCCATTCCAACAGGAGAAATAGCCAAAGTAGAAGGCACTCCAATGGACTTCCGTACCCCGCACACCGTCGGTGAACGAATTAATGATAAATTCCAGCAATTGATACATGGTGCAGGTTATGACCATTGCTATGTACTAAACAAGATAGAAGCGGGTTCTCTGGACCTGGCAGCTACCTGCAAAGAGCCCAACAGCGGACGTACTATGGAAGTATACACCACAGAAGCAGGCGTACAACTATACACAGGTAACTGGCTGGGAGGTTTCGAAGGGACAAACGGAGCAACCTTCCCAGCACGAAGCGCAATCTGTTTCGAAGCGCAATGCTTCCCCGATACACCGAACAAAGCACATTTCCCGTCAGCTACGTTACTGCCGGGTGATGAATACCAGCAGGTAACTATCTATAAATTCGGAGTTGAAAAATAAATAAGGAAATAACTAACCTCATTTTTATAACTAACAACTTTTTAAAAACCATGACACAACAAAAAAAGAATTATGTGTTGCCTATTGCAATGATGTTTGCGCTTTTCGCAATGATTTCATTTGTAACAGGACTTACTAATCCGCTCGGACTTATTGTAAAAGAGCAATTCCAGGCTGCCAACTGGATGACGCAGCTGGGTAATGCAGCCAACTTCATAGCTTATGCCTTTATGGGACTGCCGGCAGGTATGATGCTCAAAAGAATCGGTTACAAAAAGACTGCCCTTACTGCCGTAGCCGTAGGATTTATCGGAGTAGGCATTCAAGTGCTATCGGGACAGATGGACTATCAGCCGGGAGAACTGACTGTATTCTGGGTTTATCTGACCGGTGCTTTTGTTTCAGGTTTCTCAATGTGTATGTTGAATGCGGTAGTAAACCCGCTGTTGAATACACTTGCAGGTGGTGGTAAAAAGGGTAATCAATTGATCCAGTTCGGTGGTTCTCTGAATTCTATTTCTGCTACGATCGTTCCGGTATTGGGTGGTTATCTGATCGGTACCATCAGCCAGGATACACGTATCAGTGATGCTAACCCTGCATTGTTCATCGCTATGGGTATCTTCGCTGTCGTATTCATCGTATTGGCCATCATGGACATTCCCGAGCCTCACAAAGAAAGTGCAAGCGATCATAAAGTAAAAGACACTCACAGCCCGCTTTCATTCCGCCACTTCGTTCTCGGAACAGTTGCTATTTTCGTATATGTAGGTGTGGAAGTAGGTATTCCTAACTTTATTAACCTGTTCCTGACCACTTCACCGGATGCGGCAGGTGCCAAAGGATTCGGTATGGATACAGCTATGGCAGGTTCAATCGTAGGCACCTATTGGTTCCTAATGATGATCGGCCGTCTGTGTGGAGGTGCTTTGGGAGCTAAGTTCTCAAGTAAAACTCAGTTGACAGTAGTTTCTTCACTGGCTCTGATCTTCTTGCTGATCGGTATGTTTGCCCCCAGTGCAACAACAGTAGCTATGCCTGTATTTAAAGGAGGTGCCAGCATCGGCTTCGGTATGGAAACAGTACCTGTAGGAATCATGTTCTTCGCACTTTGCGGACTCTGTACTTCTATCATGTGGGGTGGTATCTTCAATCTGGCAGTAGAAGGATTGGGTAAATACACAGCAATGGCTTCCGGTATCTTCATGGTAATGGTTTGCGGTGGTGGTATTCTCCCGCTGATCCAGGGCGCTGTAGCCGATGTAACCAGCAGTTATATTGCAAGTTACTGGGTAATCTTCGCAGCTGTAGCATACATGCTGTATTATGCACTTGTAGGTTGCAAGAATGTAAATAAGGATATTCCTGTTGAATAAAAACATAAATAATAACTTTTAATACCAAAACGATCATGGATATAGAACACGTAAGAAGTCGCTTCATCAAACATTTTGATGGAACTACAGGATTTGTATATGCCTCTCCGGGCCGTATCAATCTCATTGGCGAACATACCGACTACAATGGCGGATTTGTTTTCCCGGGAGCTATCGATAAAGGAATGATTGCCGAAATCAAGCCAAATGGCACAGACAAAGTAAATGCTTATTCTATCGACCTGAAAGATTATGTTACTTTCGGATTGAACGAAGAAGATGCTCCGCGCGCCAGTTGGGCAAGATATATATTCGGCGTATGCCGTGAAATGATCAAACGTGGTGTTGATGTAAAAGGATTCAATACAGCTTTTTCCGGAGATGTGCCTCTGGGTGCGGGTATGTCCTCTTCAGCAGCTTTGGAAAGTACTTATGCTTTCGCACTGAATGATCTGTTCGGTGAGAATAAAATAGACAAGTTTGAATTAGCCAAAATAGGACAGGCTACAGAACACAACTATTGTGGTGTAAACTGTGGTATTATGGACCAGTTTGCTTCTGTATTCGGAAAAGAAGGCAGCCTGATCCGCTTGGACTGCCGTTCTCTGGAGTACCAGTACTTCCCGTTCAAACCGGAAGGTTATCGTCTGGTATTGCTTGATTCGGTTGTAAAACATGAACTGGCTTCATCAGCATACAACAAACGCCGTCAGAGCTGTGAAGCTGCCGTAGCTGCTATCCAGAAAAAACATCCTCATGTAGAATTCCTGCGTGACTGTACAATGGATATGCTGGCAGAAGCAAAAGCTGATATCAGCGCAGAAGATTATATGCGTGCCGAATATGTAATCGAAGAAATCCAACGCGTACTCGATGTATGTGATGCTCTGGAAAAAGGAGATTACGAAACCGTAGGCAAGAAAATGTATGAAACTCACCATGGCATGAGCAAACTTTACGAGGTAAGCTGCGAAGAGCTTGACTTCTTGAACGACTGCGCTAAAGAATGTGGCGTAACCGGCTCACGTGTAATGGGTGGCGGTTTCGGTGGTTGCACCATTAACCTGGTAAAAGACGAATTGTATGACAACTTCATCGAAAAAGCCAAAGAATCATTTAAAGCTAAATTCGGCAGAAGCCCGAAAGTGTATGATGTAGTTATCAGTGACGGTTCAAGAAAACTGGCATAAAGATTTAAAAACTAATATTCAGAAGGCAAGGCACATCCTAAACAGATGTGCCTTTCTTTTTGTTATGTAAAAAAGCTATCTTTTTATGGTAGATAAATCCCACTAAAAGGTTATCTTTGCGAAAAATCTGAAAAAACTAAATTAATCAATAGATATGAACGATAGTAAACTTATGAATCGTGCGGCTGATAATATCCGCATATTAGCTGCGTCGATGGTAGAAAAAGCCAATTCGGGACACCCGGGAGGCGCCATGGGCGGTGCTGATTTTGTGAACGTACTCTTCTCTGAGTTTTTGGTATACGATCCGCAAAACCCACGTTGGGAAGGTCGCGACCGCTTTTTCCTCGACCCGGGACACATGTCACCGATGCTTTATTCCGTATTGGCTTTCACCGGAAAATATACATTGGACGAATTAAAGCAATTCCGTCAGTGGGGCAGCCCTACTCCGGGACACCCTGAAGTGAATGTAGACCGTGGCGTTGAAAACACTTCCGGCCCGCTGGGACAAGGACATACTTATGCAGTAGGTGCAGCCATTGCAGCAAAATTCCTGAAAGCCCGCTTCGGCGAAATAATGAACCAGACTATCTACGCATACATATCTGACGGAGGTATCCAGGAAGAAATTTCCCAAGGTGCAGGCCGTATAGCCGGTACACTCGGACTGGACAACCTGATTATGTTCTACGATTCAAACGACGTACAGCTTTCTACCAACACAGAAGATGTGACAACCGAAAACGTAGCCATGAAATATGAAGCATGGGACTGGAAAGTAATCACAATCAACGGCAATGACCCGGACGAAATACGTAAAGCTTTGATTGAAGCCAAAGCTGAGAAGAGCCGTCCGACCCTGATCATCGGTAAAACCACCATGGGTAAAGGAGCACGCCGGGCAGATGGAACCAGTTATGAAGCCGATTGTGCAACACACGGTGCACCGTTAGGCGGTGACGCATATGTAAATACAATCAAGAATCTGGGTGGAAATCCGGAAGCTCCATTCACTATATTCCCCGAAGTGGCCGAACTGTACGCAAAACGCGCGGAAGAGCTGAAGAAAATTGTTGCCGGAAAATATGCAGCCAAAGCAGAATGGGCAAAGGCGAATCCCGAACTGGCCGCTAAATTGACAGAGTTCTTCTCAGGAAAAGCCCCGAAAGTAAATTGGGATGCCATAGAACAGAAAGCAGGCGGAGCAACCCGTGCCGGATCTGCAACCGTATTAGGTGCATTGGCCACTCAGGTAGAAAATATGATCGTGTCTTCGGCTGACTTGTCTAATTCAGACAAAACAGACGGTTTCCTGAAAAAGACCCATGCATTCAAAAAAGGCGACTTCAGCGGTGCCTTCCTGCAAGCAGGAGTTTCTGAGTTGAGTATGGCTTGCATCTGCATCGGTATGTCTCTGCACGGAGGTATTATTGCTGCATGCGGTACATTTTTTGTCTTCTCGGACTATATGAAACCGGCTCTTCGCATGGCTGCCCTGATGGAGCAACCGGTGAAGTTTATCTGGACTCACGATGCATTCCGTGTCGGAGAAGACGGACCTACTCACGAACCGGTAGAGCAAGAAGCACAAGTACGTCTGCTTGAAAAGCTGAAAAACCATAAAGGACACAACTCGATGTTGGTACTCCGTCCGGCAGATGTAGAAGAAACAACAATTGCGTGGAAGCTCGCCATGGAAAATATGTCGACTCCTACAGCACTGATCCTTTCACGCCAGAACATCGTTAACCTGCCCGTAGGAACCGATTATTCACAGGCTGCTAAAGGTGCTTACATCATTGCAGATGCCGATGAAAATCCAGATGTAATCCTGGTAGCTTCGGGATCGGAAGTTTCCACACTGGTTGCCGGTGCCGAACTTCTGCGCAAAGAAGGTGTAAAAGTCCGCATCGTTTCTGCTCCGTCCGAAGGATTGTTCCGCAATCAAAGTAAAGAATATCAGGAATCGATACTCCCTGCAGGTGCCAAAGTATTTGGTCTGACAGCCGGACTACCGGTGAATCTTGAAGGTCTGGTAGGTTCCAACGGTAAAGTATTCGGTCTTGAGTCCTTCGGTTTCTCCGCACCATACAAAGTACTGGATGAAAAGCTTGGATTCACAGCAGAAAACGTATACAATCAGGTAAAATCAATGCTCTGATCAATCATTCAATGTGCTAATGTGCCAGTTCTTCCGGACTGGGGCATTAGCACATTCACTATATTAGCACATTAAAGAAAAATGAAGAAAATTGGAATTTGTTGCGACCATGCCGGTTTTGAATTAAAAGAATATGTAAGAGGTTGGCTGGAAGCAAAAGGCTGGGAATACAAAGACTTTGGAACATACTCGACAGACAGCTGTGACTATCCCGACTTTGCCCACCCGCTGGCTCTGGCTGTAGAAGCCGGTGAATGCTATCCGGGAATTGCCATTTGTGGCAGTGGAAACGGTATCAGTATGACACTTAACAAACATCAAGGTATACGTGCGGCACTTTGCTGGTCAGCAGAAATTGCACACATGGCACGCCTGCACAACGATGCAAACGTACTGGTCATGCCCGGCCGTTATATCAGTACCGAAGAAGCGGACATGATTATGACGGAGTTCTTCTCCACTGAATTTGAGGGCGGACGCCATCAAAAACGTATTGATAAGATCCCGGTAAAGTAAAACCATACGGTCTCATATCAGTAGAACGCCAATTCTTATAATAATACGAGGCTGTGTCGAAACTCTTTTCACCACGGAGTAAGACAGAGTAGCACAGAGTCTTTTTTTTGCTAATAATCAACAACTTAAAATCATCTCTGTGTTACTCTGTGTCCTCGGTGGTGAGTTTCGACACACCCTCTTCTATTTACAGGCAATCCGGCATACTTCTCTATCAGTGCTTCTCCTTACGTTCAGACTCACCTTCTTCAGTATAATATTTCCACGTACCTTTAGGTTGATTATTTGCATACTTCCCACGGAATTTCAGTTTACCATTTTCGTAATATTCACGGTAACGACCATGACGTTTTCCTTCTTTAATCTCCGCTTCGCTTTTCAAAGCACCTTCCGGATAAAACTCCCGTAATACATTTCCCAGAAAAAGAAGTTCATTGATTACCAAGTGATAAGAATACCTTAAATTAAGCACATTAAGATATAAAAAACATAATTCTTCAAAAGTCTGATATAATCAAAGAATTGTAAACAGTAGAAGCTACAAATACCTACAAACACATCAAAAGAGTATCAGGTTGACAAAGAGGTATACTATACTCAGATCTCTATTTTTTTCAGTTTTCCTATTTTTCACAATAGAGATGAACAGGTTAAAAGATAAAAAGCTATCTTTGTGACTCAATAATCCGGAAAATCAAAAGATATGGATCAACTGAAAACCATCAAAGAGCTTATCAACCAAGGAGATATAGAAAAGGCGCTTCAGGCACTTGACGAATTTCTCCGGACTGAACCAGTCGGAAAAGATGAAGCTTACTATCTGATGGGAAATGCTTACCGCAAATTGGGAGACTGGCAAAAAGCTCTCAACAATTATCAATCCGCCATCGAACTCAATCCCGACAGCCCGGCTCTCCAGGCACGCAAGATGGTGATGGATATTTTAAATTTCTACAATAAAGATATGTATAATCAATAAACGTAATAAAGACAGATTATGGCAAAAATCAAAGGAGCAATCGTAGTCGACACGGAGCGTTGCAAGGGGTGCAACCTGTGTGTGGTAGCTTGTCCGCTCAACGTAATATCCCTCGCCAAAGAGGTGAATGTAAAAGGGTATAATTATGCCCAGCAGATTCTTGAAGATACCTGTAACGGATGCAGTTCATGCGCAACTGTATGCCCGGACGGATGTATCTCTGTTTATAAAGTTAAAGTAGAATAAAAGAAAAGAATATGGCAGAAGAAGTTGTATTAATGAAAGGAAACGAAGCCATCGCCCACGCAGCTATCCGTTGCGGTGCCGACGGTTACTTCGGTTATCCTATTACTCCCCAATCGGAAGTGTTGGAAACGCTTGCCGAACTGAAACCGTGGGAAACAACCGGCATGGTAGTACTCCAGGCGGAAAGTGAAGTGGCAGCTATCAATATGGTATATGGAGGTGCAGGTAGCGGAAAGAAGGTAATGACCTCCTCTTCAAGTCCGGGTGTGAGCTTGAAACAAGAAGGAATCTCTTATTTGGCCGGTGCCGAACTTCCTTGTCTGATTGTGAATGTAATGCGTGGCGGTCCCGGATTGGGAACTATCCAACCTAGTCAGGCTGACTACTTCCAGACAGTAAAAGGTGGTGGTCATGGAGACTACAAACTGATTGCCCTCGCTCCGGCATCCGTACAGGAAATGGCGGATTTCGTAGCATTAGGATTCGAACTGGCTTTCAAATACCGTAATCCGGCTATTATCCTTGCCGACGGTGTGATCGGTCAGATGATGGAAAAAGTTGTTCTTCCTGCACAAAAGCCACGCCGCACGGAAGCAGAAGTAATTGAACAATGTCCATGGGCTGCTACCGGAAAAGCAAAAGACCGCAAACCTAATATTATCACTTCCCTTGAATTGAAACCGGAAGCCATGGAAATCAACAACCTCCGTTTTCAAGCTAAATATCGTGAAATTGAAGAAAATGAAGTACGCTTCGAAGAGATCAACTGCGAAGATGCAGAGTATTTGATTATCGCTTTCGGTTCAATGGCACGTATTGGCCAGAAAGCAATGGAACTAGCCCGTGAAAAAGGAATTAAAGTAGGTATCCTTCGCCCGATTACACTGTGGCCGTTCCCAACCAAAGCGATTGCTGCATACGCTGATAAAGTAAAAGGTATGCTCGTTACGGAACTAAATGCCGGACAGATGATTGAAGATGTCCGTCTCGCTGTTAACGGTAAAGTAAAGGTAGAACATTTCGGACGTCTAGGTGGCATCGTTCCCGATCCGGATGAAATTGTAACTGCCTTGAAAGAAAAAATAATCAAATAACGAAACAATGAATCCCGATAAAATAAGAAACGTACTGAACATCCTTTTTATGATATTGGCTGTTGCAGCCATCATCACCTACTTTGTAGCAAAAGATGATTTCAAAATGTTTATCTACGTATGCGGCGCGGCAATCTTTGTCAAGCTGATGGAGTTTTTTATACGGTTCACCAACAGATAAGTTTCTGAGTTTTTGTGTTTTCAAATCCGTGAGACTTAAAACCTCCGAACTTAAAACCATAAGTTCAGTGACTTAAAGATTAAAAAAAGAAGTTATGACGAAAGAAGAAATAATCAAGCCCGAGAATCTGGTTTATAAAAAACCGACTCTGATGAATGACAATGGCATGCACTATTGCCCGGGTTGCAGCCACGGCGTAGTACATAAACTGATTGCCGAAGTAATTGAGGAGATGGGATTGGAAGACAAAGCAGTCGGTATCTCACCTGTAGGTTGCGCTGTATTCATATATAATTACCTTGACATCGACTGGCAAGAGGCTGCCCATGGACGTGCACCCGCACTTGCTACAGCCATCAAGCGCCTCTGGCCTGACCGCCTGGTATTTACTTACCAGGGAGACGGCGACCTTGCCTGCATCGGTACGGCAGAAACCATCCATGCACTGAATCGTGGTGAAAATATTACGATTGTCTTCATCAACAACGCCATCTACGGTATGACCGGAGGACAAATGGCTCCTACAACCCTGATGGGAATGAAGACGGCTACCTGCCCTTACGGACGTGATCCGGAACTCCATGGCTATCCGCTGAAGATTACTGAAATCGCTGCTCAACTGGAAGGTACAGCTTACGTAACCCGCCAATCGGTACAAACAGTTCCCGCCATCCGAAAAGCTAAAAAAGCGATTCGTAAAGCATTCGAGAACTCAATGAACGGAAAAGGTTCCAACCTGGTAGAAATCGTTTCAACCTGTAGTTCCGGATGGAAAATGACTCCGGAGAAAGCCAACAAATGGATGGAAGAACACATGTTCCCGTTCTATCCTTTGGGTGACCTGAAAGATAAATAATAATTTAATATTATTAAGATGAAAGAAGAAATAATTATAGCAGGATTCGGTGGACAGGGTGTACTGTCTATGGGAAAGATTTTAGCTTACTCCGGACTGATGGAAGGCAAAGAAGTGACCTGGATGCCGGCTTATGGTCCTGAACAACGTGGCGGTACAGCCAACGTTACAGTCATTGTAAGCGACGACAAAATATCCTCACCGATTTTGAGTAAATATGACACGGCCATCATTCTGAATCAGCCTTCACTTGAAAAGTTCGAAAGCCGTGTGAAGCCGGGAGGTATCCTGATTTATGACGGATACGGAATCATTAACCCTCCTACCCGCAAAGACATCAAAGTATACCGCATCGACGCAATGGACGCGGCCAACGAGATGAACAATGCCAAGGCATTCAACATGATTGTACTGGGAGGATTACTAAAGCTTCGCCCCATCGTTACATTAGAGAATGTAGTGAAAGGTCTGAAGAAAACATTACCCGAACGTCACCATCACTTGATTCCGATGAATGAAGAAGCCATCAAAAAAGGTATGGAACTGATCAGAGAGGTTTAAGCCGACCGAGAATTGAGAATCGAAATTTAAAAATTATTAGCTATGCCACAGCCCGGGAAACCGGATAATTTTTAAAATTCAATTCTCAATTCTCATTTTAATAAGTATCTTTGCGGCTAATTATGAGACGAATCCTACTTACATATATACTCCTTGTCGTAGGTTTACTGACCGCACAGGCACAGTTCAATCCTACACAACAAGTCGATCCCCGTACCGGTAGAGATGCCAACGGTAACCAGATAGACCCGGCCATGCGGGTGCATGAGGACAGTACAGACGTTGAAATACAAGGACTTCCCCCAAAACTCTATATGTGGCATGTCAGCGAAAACCTGGGAACAATCCAGAAAATACCCGCTGATACGGCAACCCACATGTTTCAAAACACCAATTTAGTGGAAGGCCTGAGAGGGCATTATAATTATCTGGGTAACTTAGGTTCTCCCCGCCTGTCACGCCTCTTTTTCGAACGCCGTGACGCAGAACCGACCATTTTTATGGAGCCATTCTCCAGTTTTTTTGTCCGTCCTGACGAATTCAACTTTACTAACAGTAACGTGCCTTTCACCAATCTTAGCTATTATAAAGCCGGTAATAAAGTGAACGGAGAGGAGCGATTTAAGTCCTATTTCTCAGTAAATGTAAACAAACAACTGGCATTTGGTTTCAATTTCGATTATCTGTACGGACGGGGATATTACAACAATCAAAACACTTCTTTCTTTAATGCCGCACTCTTCGGAAGTTATATAGGCGACCGCTACGAAGCGACATTGCTTTATAGCAACAACTATCTAAAGATGAATGAAAACGGCGGTATCACCGATGACCGTTACATCACCCGCCCGGAAGAAATGGCAGAGGGAAAAAAGGAATATGAATCACAGAACATTCCCACCCTGTTAAGCAAAAGTGCCAATCGTAACAAGGACTTTTACATATTCCTCACCCAACGTTACAAACTGGGATTCACTCGTGAAGTGGCCAAAGCCAAAGACGATACCACCAGTACGGAAAAGACGGAATTTGTTCCGGTTACCAGCTTCATCCATACAATGAAAGTGGAACGTGCCCGCCACCAGTTCACTTCGGAGGACGAATTGTACAAAATCTACCCGGAAGCGTATATCCAGCCGGGCAATAAGCTGGTGAATGACTCTACCAGCTATATCGGAGTAAAAAATACATTGGGAATCGCTCTGCTTGAAGGTTTTAATAAATATGCCAAAGCCGGATTGACTGCCTTTATCTCACATAAGCTAAGCAATTACCGGCTAATGGACAGAGACTCCGTGAGTGTAGATAAATACAGTGAACACGAAGTTTTTGTCGGGGGTGAATTGGCCAAACGTCAGGGAAAAACGCTCCATTACCGTGCCATGGGCGAAGTAGGTATTCTGGATAAAGCGATTGGGCAGTTCCGTGTCAATGCCGATCTCGACCTGAACTTCCGCTTATGGAAAGATACGGTCAGCTTTATTGCCCGCGGATCAATCAGTAATACCCTTCCGGCATTTTATATGCGTCATTATCATTCTAAATACTTCTACTGGGATAATGACAATATGGACAAAGAGTTCCGCACACGCCTGGAAGGCGAGCTGAACATCGAGCATTGGCAGACCCACCTGAAAGCCGGAGTAGAAAATATTAAAAACTATACGTACTTCAATCAAAAGGCACTCCCTCAGCAGAATGACGGTAATATTCAGGTGCTTTCCGCCACTCTGTCGCAGAATTTCCGATTGGGTATTTTCCATCTGGACAATGAAGTGACCTGGCAAAAGTCGAGCAACACTACCGTATTGCCCTTACCGGAGCTTTCACTTTACCATAATTTCTACATCCAGACAACCTTGGCGAAAAAAGTGCTTCATGTGCAGTTGGGAGCCGATGTACGCTATTTTACCAAGTATTATGCCCCGGCATATACCCCGGCCATCCAGCAGTTTCATCTGCAACCGGAAGACGATCAGGTAAAGATTGGCGGTTACCCCATCATCAATGTATATGCCAACCTGCAACTGAAACGCACGCGTCTTTTCGCAATGATGTATCACGTCAATCAGGGAATGGGTAACTCGAATTACTTCCTGTCGCCCCACTATCCCATCAATCCGCGCCTGTTTAAGATCGGTGTTTCCTGGAACTTCTACGATTAATCGCTACCATGAATCTATTGAAGCCTAAATATCTGAGATATGTAGTATTAGGACTGATATCAGCCCTCGTTGTCACATTCTGGCCTCGTAAAGAGAAGCCGCAAGGACATCCGCGCGACTACGCAGAGATCGAAGAAAGCGGCATCCTCCATGCCGCCACGGAATATAACTCCATCAGTTTTTATGTGGATGGAGATACCGTTTCGGGATTTCATTATGAACTGATAGAGGCATTTGCCCGTGACAAGGGCTTGCAAGTACAGGTCTCCCCGGTGATGAGTTTCAACCAACGGCTGGAAGGATTGGCCAATGGCACCTATGACGTAGTAGCTTATGGTATACCGACAACAAGTGAACTGAAAGACTCCCTGCTCCTCACCTCACCCATTATCTTGAGCAAACAAGTCCTGGTGCAACGCAAAGCCGAAGAAAACGACTCGCTTGCCATCAGAAGCCAACTCGACCTGGCCGGCAAAACACTGAACGTCGTAAAAGGTTCTCCATCCATTCTTCGGATACACAACCTCAGCAATGAAATAGGTGATACAATCTACGTAAACGAAGTAGCAAAATATGGTTCCGAACAACTGATCGCAATGGTTGCGCATGGAGATATCGATTTTGCCGTATGCGACGAGAGTATAGCCCGGATGGCCGCAGATTCATTGCCTCAACTTGATATTAATACCGCCATCAGTTTCACCCAATTTTACTCGTGGGGAGTCAGCAAGCAGTCCCCTGCTCTGCTCGACAGCCTGAATACATGGCTGTCCGGCTTCCGAAAGAAAGGTGAATATCAGGCCATCTATCGTAAATACTACGGAAAGCAGTAACAACTCCCTCCCCTTCTTTCCAATTCATTTAAAGACTACGATTACCAGTTGCGCAACTGGTAGCATACGGAGTTGTGCAACCGGAGAATGTTAACTAAGAAACGGGCACAGAGAGTCTCTATTATGATAACTGTAAATCATTCGTCGCTTTCAGCAGAATTGAGTATATTTGCGGATAGATAAATAAAAAAGATATGAGCGATAAGATTATAAAATGGGGATTCATTGGTTGCGGAGAAGTAACCAAATACAAAAGCGGACCTGCCTTTCAGAAAGTAGAAGGTTCCAAAGTCATAGCAGTCATGAGTCGTGACGGCAATAAGGCCAAAGCTTATGCCAAAGAACGGAACATTTCGAAGTGGTATGACGATGCACAGGAGCTGATTGATGACCCGGATGTAAATGCCGTATACATAGCCACTCCTCCCTCTTCACACGCCACTTATGCCATCATGTCCATGAAAGCCGGAAAACCGGTATATATCGAAAAGCCAATGGCGCAAACTTACGAAGAATGCGCCCGTATCAACCGTATTTCTCAAGAGACAGGAGTGCCTTGCTTTGTAGCTTACTACCGACGTTATCTGCCTTACTTTATGAAAGTCAAGGAACTGGTAGACAAAGGAACTATCGGAAATGTGATCAACGTACAGATCCGTTTCGCTCAACCCCCACGCGACCTGGATTACAACAGAGAGAACCTGCCTTGGCGTGTACAGGCAGACATTGCCGGAGGAGGATATTTTTATGACCTTGCCCCCCACCAGATCGATCTTCTACAGGAAATGTTCGGTTGTATTCTTGAAGCCAGCGGATATAAGAGTAACCGTGGGGGACTTTATCCAGCAGAAGATACATTGAGTGCTTGTTTCCAGTTCGACAACGGTCTGGTAGGAAGCGGTTCATGGTGCTTCGTTGCCCATGATTCGGCTCGCGAAGACCGCATTGAGATTATCGGTGATAATGGCATGATCTGTTTCTCCGTATTCACCTATGACCCGATTGCCCTTCACACCGAAAGAGGACGTGAAGAAATAGTTGTAGAAAACCCCGAACACGTGCAGCAGCCTTTGATTCAAGCCGTGGTAGACCATCTTCTTGGAAAATCGACTTGTTCCTGTGACGGCGAAAGTGCCACAACTACCAATTGGGTCATGGATAAAATACTTGGAAAGATCTAAACGATAAACGTTTTGAACGATGAATGAATCATCCACGCTGAACGATCAACGGTGAACAATGACTGATGAACAATAGAGATTGTTTTTTCCTTATGCTTTCGGCCTATTAAAGCACCATTCATCATTGATCGTTCAGCGCTGATAATTAGTTCATCGTTTTTTTTATCTTTTCCATGTCACGTTTTCCTTCCTCTTCCGTCTTGCTTATGTAAATGGAACTAAAACAATTCAAAATAGCCGTTCTTCCACTCCGCAACAAATTACTTAATTATGCGCGGAAGTTGACCGATGACCATTCGGATGCTGAAGATGCCGTGCAAGAAGTAATGCTGAAACTATGGAACCTCCGCCTGAAACTGGACGAGTACCACAGCATTGAAGCACTTGCCATGACAATGACGCACCATACCTGTATGGACATCTGGCGGGGAAAACATATGGACAACCTATCGCTCGACAGCGTACAAGCTGCCAGTCCGTCTGCCACCCCCGAACGCTTACTGGAAGAGAAAGACGAATTCCGCCTGATGCGCGAAATAATCGGCACGCTACCACCTCTGCAACAAACCATCCTGAGGATGAAAGATGTTGAAGAGTATGAAAACGAGGAAATCGCCGAGATAACAGGATGCGGTGCCGAAGCCATCCGCAGCAACCTAAGCAGGGCACGGAAAAAAGTGAGAGACATTTACCTGCAAACCATACAACAAAGAAAAAGGAGAAACGAAGCATGAATATAGAAGAATTATTGAACAAGTATTTTGAAGGGGAAACCACCTGCGAAGAAGAACGTGAGCTCCGCCGTTTTTTCACCCGGGGCATCATACCGGAACATCTGCAGATGTACCGCCCGATGTTTGCTTTCCTCAACGAAGAGAACCGGCAGAGCAAGACTGCCGTCCCCGAAGTTCCGAAAACTTCTGTCCCTCTACGCCGCCGTCTACTTTACATATTCAGCGGAATGGCTGCCGGAATATTGCTTATATTGGGTATTGCCGGTCTCAACCGACATTTCAACACCTCAACCGCTAATTATGTAATCATTGACGGGAAATGCTATACCGATGCCAAACTGGTACGCGAACAAGCCATGATCGCGTTTCGTGATGTGAGTATCAGCGAGGAGGAAGTATTCGCTACGCTGTTCTCCGAATAAAAAAAGAAAATAATAAAAGAAACGAAGTATGAATAAAGTCATTCGCACCACATGGATTATCCTGCTACTTACTGTCGCCTCCGGCATGGCAAGAGCACAACAGGGACTACAAATAGCTTCCGTATTCCAGAAATACGGTAAACAAAAAGGAGTGACTATGGTAGAGCTGTCCAACGAAATGCTGGAAACCTACCAGATGACTCTCTATAAAAGCCTTGTCTTTAAAGACGTTGAAGAAGCACTGCCCACCATTCTCAACTGTCTGGATGCTGACAAAAAGAAGGCAAAGAAAGTGAAGGAAGTGGTGGCAGGCGGACAAATCCAGTCCGGCTATTATCAATTGCCCCAGCTAAAAGAAGATGTCAACCGGTTCATCCTGTTCAAAACCGGTAAAAAAGGCTCGGCTACCCTGATTTACATCGAGGGCGAGTTGGATGCAGACGATCTGGTAACCATGTTATTTATGAAAAAAAACTAAACATTATAAGAATATGAAACACATTTATTTATTACTGTTTATGCTGATCCCGATGGCGGGAATGGCTCAAGAAGGCATTTCGCAAGACACGACTCTTTACGTCAACGGACGCAAAATCCTGATTAAAGAAAACGAAGGGAAAATAAAGGTAAAACTTTACGAACAGTCTTCGCACGGCGATACGATAGAGAACGATCAGATTTTTGAGGGAATCTATACGGACGGACAAACTACCGAACGCCGCACGGCATTCACTGTCCCCTTCGTCAAAAGAAAGAACCATTATCGGTTCGACCCGCATATTGCCGGATTCTATATGGGATACACACGGCTCTCTGACGGCATCAACTTCAATACTCCGGACGGACTGAATATAAACGCCAACAAGTCCTGGGAAATCGGTTTCAATCTGTTTCAAGGCTCCCTGACACTCTCACGTGATCGCCAATGGGGCATAACAACCGGTTTAGGCTGGGGATACCGCTCTTTCCGCCTGGGCAACAACTATGCCTTCAGACAAATAGAGGGAGTCACCGGCATTGTTCCGGGTGTTCCCGACGAGGAAGTGTATACCAAAAGCCGGTTACGCTATTTCTACTTCCGCATTCCGGTAGCCCTGGAATGGCAAAAAAGATTCAGCCACAGCAATGCTCACGGTCCTCTATTCTTTTCAGCCGGACTTGAAGCGGAAATCCGTCATGGGGCTAAGTCGAAAGCAAAGGTCAACGGACATAAAAAGAACCTGGACAGTGACCTGAATGTCCACCCGGTAGGCATTAACCTCCTAGCACAAGCAGGTTACGGTGACATCGGAGTGTATTTGCGCTACTCTACCTACAGCCTCTTCGAACACAAAAAAGGTCCCGAACTTTATCCCTACTCTTTCGGTCTGTGCTGGTATTGGTAACAGGAAGCCCGACGGATGGCAACCATATACCCGCCCGACGGCATCAACAGTCCGACTATTCAAAAAGAATAAGCTGATTTCTCTGCCGGAAGAAACAATCTATCGTTCATATTGTTTATATTTGCAAAAAACGTATAACAATATTAACGATAGATTTTTTATATCACATGACCAAAGAAGAACTAATGAGGAAAGCCATCGAACTTTCCAGAGAAAATGTAGCAAACGGAGGAGGCCCCTTCGGAGCTGTCATTGCAAAAAATGGAGAAATAGTGGCCACAGGCGTCAATCGCGTAACAGCCTCATGCGACCCCACTGCCCATGCAGAAGTAAGCGCTATCCGCGCGGCTGCCTCAAAACTGGGAACTTTTAACCTGAGCGGTTACGAGATTTACACCTCTTGCGAACCCTGTCCCATGTGCCTGGGTGCTATCTATTGGGCCCGATTAGACAAGATGTACTATGGCAATAACAAGACAGATGCCAAAAACATCGGATTCGACGACTCGTTTATCTACGATGAATTGGAACTGAAACCGGAGAACCGCAAGCTGCCATCCGAAGTATTACTCCACGACGAAGCAATCAAAGCTTTTGAGGAGTGGATGGAAAAAGAAGATAAGATAGAATACTGATAAAAATAAACTTTATACAGGGCTATTTCTACCTCAAAAAATAGAAAAGCCCTGTATAAAAGCATAATTTCAAGAGGTTATGGTCTCCTATAAGTACTTCTATTTCCATTAGCCCCAATAACTCGAGTTGAATTACCATACGAACTGGTATTATGCCCCCGGGAATTATTACGTACAGCTCCTCCTTTACTAGAATCATCAATGTCTACATAACTATGCTCCTTCAAATAATTTTCCACCGCAAGTTTCAACTGCTCTTTCTTACCCATATCAGATACCAAATCATAAATTGGAATAAGACTTCCAGGTTCTGCATCAACTAAAGTCATATTATTATCATCACAACTCTGTTGCCATGATGATATATCAATTACGGATGGATTTTTAGAATCATAATTAAGTTGCCCTATTAAAGCTCTACTCGGATCTCCTCCCTCTGTTCTATAAACAATTTCCTGCTCCGAATTATCCTTAACCAAAGTTTGATCATAATGCCCATCAACACTCAAATTAAACATATTTTTTATACCCGATGCACATCCAGCTTCTACGGTTGCTGTTTTCTTTGATGTATTAATAGAACTTCTATATAGAACTGTTATTCTTCCTCCCAAAGTAATATCAGTTAATACATGTGTCCCATAATGTTGAATAATAAAAGACGGAGATTGTTTAGATAAATCATCAACAAACATTTTTGTCAAATATTTAGATAGTAACTCAGTCGAAGCAGTAAGAAAAAGTCTACGTCTCCTAATAAAAGACGTATAATCAGCTATAGAGTATTTCGATGTATAATGTTGAGTGCTACTAAAAGAACTACTCAAAGAACCCGAGAATAAAGATAATGCTCCTCCGAGTTTTACTTTAGAAGTTACATTACGAGTATAGTCTTGTGCCGTAGTACCCGAAGTCATTCTAGCATAATTGGAAGGTACAGCGCCAATATCGACCCTTTCCTCATAATCCTTTCTCAGTGCAACTATATCAATTATTTTACTTTTAGCAGAAGCAGAAGTAAAGTATAATCCTGTCACATCATATCCATAACCTAATAAATCATATAGTTTATCTCCAGAGGCCCTAGTTACAGCAGTGGGTAAGGTAATTTCTTCATTTTCCTGTAATACAGAAAAATCATCATTAGTACAAGCGGCAAATGTGAATAGCATTAGTAAAAGTCCAAGTTTTTTCATACTCCAAAACAATTAAATTATACATTATAAAAAGTGTAAAAGACTATTCAAATGAAATACCAAGCAAAACCGGTTTTCATAAAATCATCTCTCCATATTTTTCCAAATTAAAATTTAAATATTCCAATAACACTACTCAAAAGAAAAAGACTTATTTAAATTAAGGAATAAACTCACTTGCATTCATAATTACATAAATCACAATATCTTCGTTAGAATGAAGACAAATTCTAATTGGATATCAGTGAGTTCATATATTAACATAAAACAAATTTTCTAATAATAAGTTCATTATGCTCACTTAAATCTTTATAAACAAGAATCCCCGAAGAACACTGCATCGTCCTTCAGGGATTTCTATACACACAAAAGTTATAATTTAAATTGCTTGGAAATCTTATTTAAAAACGCATACCTAAAGTAAATAATACTTGGCTACGGGTATTAGTTATCTTAGTTACATTAGGAGTTACAATGCCTCTATCATTAAACTCATTATAGAAAGGATAGAAGTCTTCTTTATAAGAAGAGAATTTATAGGCTAGATCTGCATAAATCATAGTCCCACGATATCCAATACCTAAAGTATAATTGCTAAGTGATTTAGAATTAGCAAAATCAGTGTCTGTATTAACAGAATTATATGGTAAGTACTTTATAGCACCATTCTTAAATATAGATGAACTATAATTGTATCCTAAACGAAAAGCAAATTGAGGGATTACTTTATATTCGGCACCAATGCGAAATGTATTAACTCCCTTCATAACCATCTTTGCTGCATTCGTCTCAAATTCCATCTTATCACCTTCTGGATAACGAAACTTCACAGAAGAATAATCTTCATATTCATATTCAGCACCGATGGCTAAATTTTGTCCAACAGTATATCCAAGGCTGACATTATATTTCCAGGGAGTTTTTAAACGAAATTCCCGATTTTGATTCATATCTTTCAACTCCTTATAAGTGTCAAAATAACTATTAAGAAGTTCATCTTTTCCTGTATCATTATTATGCATCCAGATATTAGATTCCAAATAAGCACTTGTTGTATACGTCAATCTGTAAAAAGTAGGTGTATGTACTGCAAGACCGATCCGAAAAGGAGAATCTTCAAACGGACGAATAATAGCTCCCATCTTAAAGTCAAAACCGGAACCACTAATGCGATTCATACTTCCTATATTATAGTTCTGTTTATCACCATAGTCTTCTGAATAGTAATATGATTTAGTATAGTCTACATCATAAGCTCCAATTGTCAGTCCCAGATAAACTCTGTCACTAATATTAAAGGCTATATTAAAATCATACTGATCAATTCCCCCTTTTTCTCTTGAACGAAAAGTAGAATATGGAGTTTGTGGCAAGACACCAATATACTCACCATTCTTAAAATCGAACAAAAGCCCATCCCAGCCTAAAGCACCTAACCAGCCAACGCCATTATCACTATAAGGATTCAATTTATTATCTGACAGTTCCTTAAGACTCACGCCATTGGCCAACATCCCATTAGCTTGTCCAGTCATATAATCGATTTGCGAATAATTCAAAGCGCCCTCCATAAACATATTTTTATAGAAAGATTTTGCACGATGATAATTAAACCCAAAATTCACATAACGTAATGGAGTGTGATTACCTATTTTAGAAGCAAAGACAATTCCAATGTTATCATAAGACCATCGATTATTATTATTATCAAATGTCTTTCCACCATATTTACTTTCCGTCCCATAAGTAGAAAAACTAAAAGAAGTCATAACATCATTACTTCGATAAATACCTATGCCAGCCGGATTTGTCCCCATAGTAGATATATCTCCTCCTAATGCTCCCATTGCACCTCCCATACCAACAAAACGAGCTGTTCCATTTAAATCTTTGCTAACCAATTTTGCAGCATCATATGCAGTTTGAGCATTTGCTCCTGCAGTCCATAAAAGAACTAATGCAGAAACTATTATTATCTTTTTCATATCCTAATTCTTTTAAAATCTCAATTCACAATTTTCTTATCTTCGACCACCGCTACTTCTGCTGTAGCTACCTCCACCACTTGTCGAACGAGAACTGCTACCACTACTTCTGCTACCGGAAGAATAACTACTACTAGAGCGAGTAGAACTACCTGAGGAATAGCTTCGAGAAGATGAAGAAGAGCCATAAGAACGACGGGTACCTTCATTTGAATAAGAACGAGAAGGTGTTGTTGTCGAACTTCCACGAGTATAAGTAGAAGAAGACCTACTAGTACTTCTTGAATATGTTCCAGAGTTTGTAGAACGATTCGGATGAACGTTACTATTATAACTAGAGCTACTACGTGTACTACTTGGACGAGTATAAGTAGATCTTCTTGATGAAGAAGCATCCGTGCGGGTTGTTGCATCAGGACGTTCTGTATCTCGAACACTTATTACTCTACGTGAGCCATAATTCATACGGCTATCACCACCACGCGAAGGAGAGATATTATTACCTGAACGAGTATAAGAATCTGTACGCCGTATAGAAGAGGCGTTTACTCTGGAAGAGGTGCTAACACGAGAAGGACCATAAGAACGGCGGTTGGTATAAGTATTATGACTCGCCCAATAATGTCCTCCGCCACCCCATCCGGGATGATAGTGATGATGGTGTCCCCAGTAGCCGCCGCCATACCAGCCGCCCCAGTAACCACCCCAATAGCCACCCCAATAACCGGGATAATAGCCACCCCAAGCATAATAAGGTGAAGACCAGCCCCATCCCCAGCCCCATCCGGAACCATAAGAGTTGTAACGCCAATCCCACCATAAGCGGTTGGTAAATGTCGGGAATGCATAAGCATAGAAACCGTCTGTATAAACATTCCAATCCCAGGAATTGGTTCCATAAACAATGTCCCAGTAAAGCGGGCTGCTAATGCTTACCGCAAAACGGGGATTACGGAAACGAATGATGCGTTCAGCGTACTCGTAGTCATCCTGTGAGCCATTGAACCCGTTCACCCATTCACCTTCCGGATCGGAGACAGCTTTTTCTTTTACGTATAATGTATCGTCCTCCATTGCGAACTCGTTATCTTTGGCATCGTAACGGCGGTTATACTCATCCACATCACGCATATCGCGTTTGTTTCCTTTACGGTCCTGAACTACTACCGTAGTACCCGGAGACGTATAAATGTTCGTGGTAACAACTTTTTTTTCCGGTTCCTTCTTCACAGGAGTCTTTTTGGCTTCCTGCTTTTTTTCCTTAGAAGGTACGAAATAAAGGTCGTCATTATTGCTTTGCGCCATCACAAGCAGTGGGAGGCACAGGGCAAACAGCGATAATAACACAATCTTTTTCATATTTCCGTGGTTTATTGGTTTCTTAATCTTTTTATTCACGTTACAAAGATAAGCAAGGTATTCACGCTGCCGGATAGATTTTCCCCAAACAATAATAGGGATTTCCCTATTTTGCCGTTCTTTAACTTAACAAATCTCAACCCGATAAAAACAATGTTTACTTTGTTTCTATCTCTTTAAATCGTACTTTTGCAAATAAAAAAAACACTTATGAAGTACTTTGAGTTCACTTTTGATACCCATCCTTGCACCGAAACGGTGAATGATGTACTGGCTGCCGTGTTGGGTGAGGCCGGATTTGAAAGTTTTGTCGAACGGGAAGGCGGACTGACTGCTTATATTCAACAATCACTCTACAATGAAGAGACGCTGAAAACTGAACTGGCAAACTTCCCGATACCGGATACGGAAATTACTTATGTATTTACCGAAGCTGAAGATAAAAACTGGAACGAAGAGTGGGAAAAGAATTTCTTTCAGCCCATTATGATCGGAAACCGTTGTGTGATTCATAGTACATTCCATCAAGACGTGCCCAAAGCGGAATATGACATCGTGATCAATCCGCAGATGGCTTTCGGGACGGGTCACCATGAAACAACCAGCCTGATTATCGGTGAACTGTTAGATAGTGAGCTAACCGGTAAGTCCTTGCTGGATATGGGATGCGGAACTTCAATCCTGGCCATCCTTGCACGGATGCGGGGAGCTCAACCTTGTACAGCCATCGATATTGACGAATGGTGTGTACGTAATTCGATAGAGAACATCGAACTGAACGGAGTGACAGATATTGCCGTTTCTCAGGGAGATGCTTCGGCTTTGGCAGGAAAAGGACCATTCGATGTAGTAATAGCCAATATCAACCGGAATATCTTACTGAATGACATGAAACAGTATGCAGCATGCATGCACCCGGGATCGGAGCTATATATGAGCGGATTTTATGTAGATGATATTCCGGTCATCCGACAGGAAGCGGAAAAGAACGGATTTACATTTGTACACCATCAGGAAAAGAATCGGTGGGCAGCAGTAAAATTTGTACTCTAATTAAAGTTCCTTTGAACATTCATCCTGTGCTCAATCATCTAAAAGAGCAGGAAACATAGCAATAAACGCAAATCCCACAAATATTCTGATTTTGTATCCATCAAAGAAATTAGTGGGATTTGCGTAGCTTACCTCTGAATAAAGTTCTTTGTTACTCTTGAAAGGTCCTTATTGGCTCTCAAACTCTTTTTTTACCTGTTTGCACCAGTCTTTTATTCGTTTATCAGTCATTTCCGACTGATTTTCAATATCAATAACCAGTCCACACCACTTGTCATCCCGCAAAGACCGTGAGCGTTCGAAACTATATCCGTCAATAGAGGTGAAACCAACAAGTGTGGCTCCGTCATTCTCAAATACTTCGGCAAGAATACCAATACCATCGGCAAAGTTTTCAGGATATTTCACTTGGTCGCCAAGTCCGAAGATGGCAACTTTCTTCCCTTTCAACCGAAGAGTACGGAGTTCGGGAAGTAGTTCGTCCCAATAAGTGGGCAACTCACCATCGAACCACGTGGAAGCTCCGACAATAAAGTTGTCATAAGCCTCAAAATCGTTTTGCCAGGCATTTTCGATAGCCACAGACTCGGCGGAAGCACCGAATTCCTTTTGTATCTTTTCAGCTACCCAAGAGGTTTTATCAGCTTTGGCAGCATAAAATATTCCTATCTTTTTCATGATTGCTTGCTTTTAATTAAAATTCCAGCAACTCCTTGGCTGCTTTATATATCTTTTCATCATTCGGCAGGATGGCACGCTCCAATATCGGATTGAAACCTACCGGAGTAAAGGTGGAGCCAATACGCTGTACCGGAGCATCCAGATAACGGAACATCTCTTCGGCAATCTGAGCGGCAATCTCAGCACCGAAACCGGAGAAGACTTTATCTTCATGTACAACCAATACTTTACCGGTTTTCTGCACAGAGGCAAAAATAGCCTCTTTATCCAATGGGATCAACGAACGGAGATCGATGACTTCGACACTGCCCAACCCCTCCTGAGCAAGACGTTCGGCTACGTTCAGGCAGAAATGAGTCGTATTCCCATAAGTAACTACAGTCAGGTCGGTTCCTTCACGACGGATACGGGCTTTACCAAAAGGAACTTCAAATTCTTCGGGCACAACAGCAGCAGCCTCTACTGAGTTGTAAAGTGCTTTCGGCTCCAGATAAAGAGTGAAACCTTTGGAACGCATACTGGTACGGAGTAATCCGGCAGCATCGTCGGCAAACGACGGACAAACGATGCGGGCACCGGGTAAAGTCGTAAGAGCCCCTTCGAGGTTCTGCGAATGATACAATCCCCCGCCAATGTAACCACCGGAAGCCAGACGAAGTGTTATATTAGGAGTAAACTTACCGTTACTACGCCAATACTCGTGCGTACACTCCACGTACTGTTCTACGGCTGGCCAAAAATAGTCGGCAAACTCAGCTCCTTCGATAACAACATGTATTTTAGGGTCGAAGCGACACATACCGTTAGCGGTTCCCACAATATAGTCTTCAGCAATCGGGGCACTGAATACACGTGCATCGCCAAACTCTTGCTGCATACCTTTGGTTACATTGAATACACCTCCTTTATCCTTATTGGCTACGTCCTGTCCCCAGATAAAGGTATCGGGGTTACGGCGGAACTCTTCTTTGAGAGTTTCGTTGATGGCATTCACCATAAAACTCTTCTCTCCTTCAACAGGTCCCGGAAGCCCGTCTTTATACTTTTGAGGAATATAAGGTTCGGGAAGTACAAAATCATAAATACTTTCCGGTTTCGGATCGGGAGCAGCCAAGGCCTTACGATTGGCTGCGGCAAGTTCCTTTTTAGCGGCAGCCTCTATTTGCTGGAGATCTTCCTCTGTCAGGCGTTTATAGCGCAATAGCATGCGGCGGAATTTCATCAACGGATCGGCCTCTTTCACATAAGCCAACTCGTTTTCGTCACGATAAAGCGTATGCTTATCCGAATTGGAGTGCGAACCGATACGGACACAATTAGCATGGACAATGACCGGAGTACGATTGGCAATAGCAAACTCACGAGCTTCGGTCATGGCATTCATCGAGTCGAACACATCTTTCCCATTGCAATGGATGATACGGAGATTCTTAAAACCGGAGAAATTATCGGCCACTTTACGGTTGGCTGTCTGATCCTTTTTGGGAACAGAAATGCCGTAACCGTTGTCCTGAAACACAAAGATCACCGGAAGACGTTCGTTACTGGCACCGTTGATAGCTTCATAGACAAAGCCTTCGGAAGTGGCGGACTCTCCGTGTGAAGTGATCGCTACACCTTTATGTCCATAATATACCATGGCGCGTCCCACGCCTGCCGCATGAAGATCATGTGTGCCGGTAGCAGAAGAGATATTCTCGATGTGCCATTCCGGTTTGGCAAAGTGATTGGACATATGACGTCCGGCACTGCCCGGATCGGTAGCTTTCGAAATTCCGTTCAAAATCAGTTCCTCCGGTGTCATTCCGGCAGAAAGAACCGTAAGCATATCCCGGTAGTAAGGGAAAAGATAGTCTTCACCAAGGGTAAAGACCTGCCCTATAGCGAGTTGGATACCGTCATGTCCGGCATAAGGAGCATGATAAGACCAGCCAAGGGATTGCAGCAGATAGGCGGGTGCTTTCTCATCGAGAGCGCGACCCAGAGTCATCAAATGATACCACTTGCGGAGGGTCTGTTCGTCAGTGGTTTTTATATCATATTTCTTCATTTTCAATCTTTTTAGTTAGTTTCACACAGCAGTCACTCTTTCCAGTTCTCCAGATAATCGGCAATGAAATGCAGGAAGTTACCTCCCAGCGAACCATCCACCACCCGATGATCGTAAGAGAGCGACAAGTACATCTTATGACGAATGGCAATCACATCGCCTTCGGGAGTCTCCACTACGGCCGGTTTTTTTTCGATAACTCCCACGCCAAGTATTGCTACCTGCGGCTGGTTAATGATCGGCGTACCGAACAACATCTTAAAAGTGCCGAAATTGGTAATTGTAAACGTACCTCCGTCAATATCATCGGGCATCAGCTTATTCACCCGGGCCTTTTTCGCCAACGAATCGATAGCTACGGCAAGTCCGTTAAGATTCAAGCGATCAGCGTCGTGAATCACAGGGACAATCAGGTTTCCGTCATCCTGAGAAACCGCAATGCCGACATTAATATGTTTCTTATACAGAATGTTATATCCATCCACAGACACATTCACTTGCGGATAGGCAGCCAATGCCTGCGCCGTAGCCTCAGCAATGGCAGGCATATAAGTCAGTTTCACCCCTTCACGACGGAAGAAAGCATCCTTATTCTTTTCACGCCAGCGAACCAACCGGGTGACATCGACTTCAACCACGTTGGTCACATGCGGAGAAACTTTCTTCGACATCACCATATGGTCGGCGATAATGCGACGAACACGATCCATCTCTTTCACCTCTACCGATGCGTCCGAAACAGAGGGGCTGAGGGACTGAGAAGCCACAGCTACAGGTTTCTTTGGCATTTCAGCAGCAACCGGAGTCGCAGGTGAAGAAGCAGGAGTGTTTACCTTAACCGCTGAAGACACCGCAACAGGGGCATCGGCAACCGGAGCACCTTTTTTCATTTCAATATAATGACGGATATCTTTTTTACTTAACCGTCCTTCATAACCTGTCCCGGGGATCGCATCCAGTTCTTCCTGGGGAATCTTTGCCTCCCGTGCCAGTTGGAGCACCGCCGGTGAGTACCAACGTTCTACTTTCGAGACAGTAGTTTCCGCTTTCACATTCGGAGCAGACGCGGCACTTGAAACTTCCGCCGCTTCGGAAACAGATGTATCTTCCGCGGAACCTTCAGTTTCCGATGTTTCTACGGAGTCTTCTCCATCCATATCTACAATAGCAACTACAGTGCCCACGGGCACAGTATCACCTTCTTTAAACAATATCTCCACCACCTTTCCGGAAACGGGAGAAGGGATCTCCGCACTCACCTTAGCGGTGTTTACTTCAAAAAGCACATCATCTTCATTGATCCTGTCGCCCACTTGTACCGACCATGACAGAATGGTTCCTTCGGTAATACTTTCGCCCAGTTTGGGCATTTTTATTTCGAATCTTGCCATACATACAATTATTTATTCTTTCACTTGTTTAAGTAGAACAAGATTTTGAAAAAGAATGTTTTAAGTTAGTGTTTTTTTTAAGTAATAGCTTGAAAAAAGAAGATTAATAAGCATCTGAGAAAACTGTTTATAATTCAATCCGGAATCAAAGTACTCCTATTACTACCTTAATAGTACATACATTCAACGCATATATCGGGAGACCGGTAAGCTAAAAACTTTATATTTTGATTAACGAGGTCTGGTAGATCGCCTGTATGACTCTTCATCAAGTGCATTGTATTTGTTCCCGCGCAACTCTTCAATGACTGTTTGTTCTGCCTTGTTGAATCCCTCGGAGACCGATGTCTCTGCAAAATATCTGAAAATCCAATTCCGGAACCTATCTGTAGGTATAGCCGGATAAAAATACTCTTTCAGATTCGTCACCTCACTACGGACCGAACGTACAGAAGGATGTAATCTGATATTTTCCTCTGACGGGGCTACGGCAAGCAGTGTATTCAGCAGTTTCAAATCCGTATCATACAGCAATGTGCAATGATACATCGCACGATTGCGATGTACGCATTGCGCACTGCCCGAAACCTTTCGCCCACTGACATAAATACCCAACCGTTCATCACCCGTCGCTGCCACTCCGGCAGCACTCAGCATTGTAATCGTTTTCTCCAGATAAGTCTCAAAACGTGCCAGGCGGGTAGTCTCAATAAATGTAAGATTGATATTACCCAGATCGTGATATACTGCGCCACCACCGGAAAAACGGCGGAATACAGGGATCTGCTTTTCACCTGCTGCCGTTAAATTCACTTCCGCTTCCATCCGTTGATGCTTACCGATAATTATGGAAGGAGCACTTTGCCAAAGCATGAATACATCTTCCGTACCCTGTTTCAGCAAATACTCCTCAGCAGCCAAGTTAAAACCGGCATCCGTTGAAAGACTGTTGATGAAACGCATCAGGCAAACAGTGTTTCGTGATAAATCTCACCGACTGTCGGGTGTGGGAAAACACTCTTTCTGAATTCATCGACCGTATAGCCCCGTTGGATAGCAATGCCCGCCACGACAATAATTTCCGAAGCCGGATTACCCAGCATGTGACAACCGATAATTCGATCATTATGATCGATAATCAGTTTGCAGAGTCCGTTACCTAATTCATTCTCGGCAACAAAACGTCCCGAATAAGCCATTGGGAGCTTCTGTACCCGATAGTAAATGCCCTTAGCCATCAATTCTTCCTCTGTTTTACCAACGCCGGCAAGTTCAGGATTAGTATAAACCACACCGGGAACACAATTATAATTCATTGAATCATCTATACCCAAAATATGGTTAACAGCCACCTCTGCCTCACGGATAGCGGTATGTGCCAACAGTGAATAACCGGTAATATCACCACAAGCATATACACGTGGATGAGAGGTCAACATATGTTCATCCACTACTACACCGTTCCGGTGTAATTCGATATTCAGTTTATCCAATCCTACCTGAGTGATATTAGCTTTCCGACCTACACTTACCAATATCCGGTCAGCTTCAATAAACGAGATCTTTCCATCCTTCTCCACTGTCACCCCTTTATCACTCACTTCTGTTACTTTTGTATTCAAATAGAAGTTTATACCTTTCTTTGTATAGTCGCCACGCAACATGGCACTCGTTTCTTTATCCATTACTCCGAGAATTTCCGGCATCATCTCGATAACCCGTACCCTGACGCCCATACTATTAAAGAATGAGGCAAATTCCATTCCGATTACTCCCCCACCGATAATGGCAAGTGAAGAGGGAAGAACGGTACTGTCCAATGCCTCACGCGAAGTCCAGTAATCTATATCCGAAAGCCCCTTTATAGGAGGAATCACTGTATCCGATCCTGTACAAACCATCAGATAGGTCGCCTCATAAACATCTCCGTCACAATGGATGCGGAAGCCATTTTCACCCTCACCTTCTATCACCGCTTCTTTATCTATAATGGTCACTCCGTAAGAGTTCACCGTCATTCTTACCCCACCCGTCAGTTTCTGTACCGTCTTATTTTTCCGGTTAATCATTTTTTCCATATCAAATGTGGGAGCACTATCTACAGAGACACCATATTTCGGGGCACTCTTGATGCTATCAAGTATCTTGGCAGAATAGAGTAATGCCTTCGTAGGAATACATCCCTCATTGAGACACACGCCACCCATTGCTTTTTTCTCAAACAAAACGGCACGTAATCCGTTTGCTCCTGCCCGCTCGGCAGCGGTATATCCAGCGGGTCCCCCGCCAATGATAGCTATATCATATTTCATAATCGTATAATTTTTAAGTTATTCCTACTATTAACAACAAAAAAGGATAGAGCTTAGTTTTAAGTTGATCCCGTATCTTTCATATGAAGAAAGAGAACAAAAGTAACAAGTCGCTTTTTTACCATAAACATAAGAAGGAAATATGTACTTTTGCAGCATCCATTAAAAATGGTCATAACATTATCATTAATAAAAAGAAGAAATGACACTGTTGATGTTAATCATAATCCTTTTAGTATTATTGCTGGGGCTCTATGCTTACTTGGGCGGATTCTCCGAGATTAAAGTAAGTACCCAAAAGTCCGGTGGAGAAACTATTGTCTACCAAGAAGTAACAGGCGACTATAAACAGACTAAAGCAATAACCAACAAGATCTATTATTACTTGTTGCACAAACTTAAAATAGAAGCCAACAGAGGCATAGGTATCTTTTATGATAATCCGAAAGAAATAGCCAAGGATAAGCTACGTTCGGAAATCGGTTGCATCATTGAGTCTAAAGACACTAACCGTTTGTCTATCAACGAATGCATGTACAAAACAAAAGTTCTACCGTCAGAAGACTATGCAACAGCTGAACTTCCGCTCAAAAACGGGCTTTCCATATTTATTGGTTTTATCAAAGTATATCCTGCGCTGGATAAATATATATCAGAACAGGGTAAAAAGAAGGGTTCGGTCACCGAGATTTATGATATTCCAAATAGAAAAATTATTTATAGGCAAGCCCTGTTGAAATGCGATCAATAAGTGATGGCAGACCACAGAAAAATCTTTGGCAGACCACCAAAGAATAGGAATATTTCTTCTCAAAATAATTAGATAGAAGTAGTTTTACTAAATCTGCTATTCATATTTGCAGAGAGCTGATATCTAAAGAGCTTGTAGAATGTCATCCGATTTATAGGCATACAGATAAAAACAATTATAAAATAACATTTTATCAAAGAATCCATTTTTAGTAATATGAAGAAATTACTCTGTCCCCAGTGCAAAATCGCTGGTATGTACGTAAAAAACAGCCAAGGAGAGCGGTTATTAGTATACATCACCCAAGATGGAACAGTAGTCCCCAAATATTCGGAAGCCTCAACTGAGGGATTCGACTTTACGGAAGTATATTGCTTGGGGTGTTCCTGGCATGGCTCACCCAAGCAATTAACAAAGATTTAAAAAAGCAACATTTACAGACAATGTCGCCACCTCCTTTCCGGGGAGATGGCGACCGACTGAAACACTTCACTTCTCATCTGAATAAGGCATATAAGGGCTACACATATCCGTATTGCAACAGAGATTTCGCATAACTTTTTCCGTATTAATTAGATGTTTCAATTGTCCCACTGCCTGAAATCAATCCAAACCATCTTCGACATTTTGAGATCCGTTTTAGCCGAATCGTGTCCATAGCGAATACCACAGTTATAATGCACATAAGTCTTTTGCAAATTGATAGCATCGGTAATGGCAACAGAAACAACTCCGGGTTGCGCATCAGCTTCCAGAGAATAAATACACTGCTGCCGATGGAGCTTCATACTATTGTTGATGTGAGCCAGATAATTCTGGCGAAGAGTCCAGCCCCCCCATGTTACATAATTGGGAGTCATTGCCTGCGCAGCATCAATCCACCGCAACCCCTCGCTCGTTTCGTAAACAAAGGCTTCTGCTCTATCATAAAACTCTCCGGGAATAAACTGCCAGAGTTTACTGTATAGCCCATTGCCATATTGTCCTTTACAAGAGTAATCCATCGACAATGTTTTATAAGATATTTCAGTAGACGATTCCTTGCCAAACGATACTTTGAAAGCCTTCCAAGGTTTTTCTTCCAGTTCAGCAGGTGATACGGATACAGATACTTTCCAAAAAGAATTCTCTGTATAATTGGTTCCATGATTCACCGTTTGCGGCTGATAACTGATTTCCCGGAAAATCCCCCCATCCGAATGGACAGTGATCTCACTGGAGGCTTCCCGCATCAGGTTCCAGATGTAAGCATAGACATTGGCTCCTTTGGGCGTTGTATAGTCTTTGATATTTGCAGTGAAACCATTTCCTGCATCGTTCGTTATACTCAATATACAATTGTTGTTCTTACTGTATATCTGGAAGTTATAGGCATCTATCGCCCAGGAGTTATCTATAATCACATCGGGTGCTGCCCCCTCTTTCATCTTATAAGGAACCGCCTGCATGGAATAGTTCATATCCCCCTGAGCATAACCGTAGATACGGTTATAAATTTCTATCCGCTTCAAAGCCTCCTTATCTGCCATTTGTGCATTATATGCAGGATCCGGATCGGTACCTTTGGGCAAAATATCCGCAGAACGGGTCAACAGTTGCTGGTTGAAAGAGGCCGCTCCCTTACCAATCATATTGTTTTTGGCATATGGATCGGCAGAAGGAAAGATTCGGTAATGCTGCACATTATCATAATTAATGGCATAATAACCCGGCTCCATATAAACTCCTATTAATGAAAGCATTTCGTTCTTTTGTTCCGGAGTATCCTGAGTGGCAATAACATAGAAATCTCTCTTATAGAACTTCAGCATGCGGAACAGAGAGACCGGATATTTACCGGAAACAACATCTTTGATATTCAGGATAACCGTCACATAGATATCCGGATTCTTGATATCGGCATCGAGTTCTGTCTCAGGATTTGTCATCTTATCATAGTCCACAATTGTCTTTTTCCCTATTTCCCAGGAAGTGGGAATGTTGTTGAACAAACGGGAAGTAATATCTTTCACTTCCGCATCATCAGTTCCCATGCGTACCAAGACTACATCTTTCTTATCGATCTCATTATCTTCATCAGGCACCGGAACATCATCGATAATATCCCTAACACATGCCCCTAAAAGAATGCTTGAGAACAGAAGTAGCATATATATCATTTTTGTTTTCATAATAATCTTTTTTTAATGGTTCGTTTTACCAGTTATTATAGTCAATCCACACCGTAGTTGTTTTATGCACATCTACTGTGGCATCATAAGCAGTGCCGGCACTACTTGGCAAAGGATGAATCACTGCGGCTCCCCAACTCGTGAACCAGGCTCCTCCGCGCTGTAACACCATTCCGTCAGTTATTTCAATGGCTACAACACCTGCCGACGCACCAGTTGTACGAGCAGTAATAGCACACTCCTGATTGTAATTGAGCAAATTCTGGTTAAACTGCAAGTCATTGTTATAATCGCAAAAAACATTATCCGTGCCCGGGGTTCCCGCCACATGGTTGTAGAGAATATCATACCATGCGGGCGAAATCATGGCAACCCCATCGATCATACCATCTGCTTTCATTGCTTTATTCCCCTTGAAAAGGATTTCAGGATACCATTTCCAGCAATAATCCATCTCAGCATCGGTAATCGTACGGGTCACTTCACGGGTCATTTCCGCCAGCTGATAGATGATAGACTTTCCCCAACGATACTCACCCTTTAAAACAGGACTCGCTCCCAAATCAAACCCTACACTCTTTTCATACGCATGTTCAATGGTACTCTCGGTTTGCGGCAGTCCTGGTGCAAAATCAACCAATTTGAGATCTAATTGAGACTGTTCGTCGTCACGGATATTAATCTTTGTATAAGCATTATTCCGTAATCCCCATATCAGTGCCCAGAGTTCATACATGGGTGGATTATTCAAAGATACCAATGAATTATCGAGCCTGTTGGAAAATCCGTTGCCACCCGAACTGTAAACAGCAAGCATATTATCTCCATTGGTTGGCGCATAAATGCGTAAATTATAAGCATCAATAGTCCATTCTCTGTCAACCATCCCATCATACCTTTTATCTTCCCTTGGAGCATAATTCCTTGTTTCAGCAGTATAAGGTAACAGCGTTTCATATCCAGTCATATGATACTTGTAATCACTGGTATAAACATAGAACCGGTTACTGATATAAATTTTCTTCATAGCATGCAAAGCCCGTTCGGTAACTTCAGGGGCAGAAGGATCATCCGTTGGGCCGGGAGAAGAAAGCATACTACGGGTATGGGGGTTAAGACCATTCGTGCCACAGAGTTTCTTCAAAGCGTCCGGATCATTTGTGTCATAATAAGCATAACGCTGCTCGCGCGGGAAGCTAACTTTATAATACCCTTTATCTACATAAAGTCCGAAAAGTTTCAGCATCTGTTCCTTCAAATCTTCCTCCTTACCATCTTTGGCAATTAAAATCACTCCCTGACGATTATGACGGATATCCTGTATCATTTCAAAATTATAAGTACCTGCTAAAAAGTCAGCGACATTGCCTACAATTGTCAGGTCGTTCAATGTATCTTTTGCCATAGATTCCAACGTTGCCAGCTTATCTGTACCGGGTAGATCATTAAAAGATATCATCTTGTCGTAGTGGTTCACGGTTTGCAGTCGAACTGCAACTTTCTTTGTTTCCGCACTCGTTCCATTGAGCCAGATTAAGTAGTTTCCCGGACGGGAAGCTACATCGACATCATCCATATTCGTAACGGTTGCAGCCGATAAATCCTCTGCACTGATCGGTTCGTCCGTATCGCAGGAGTAGAATGCAAGCAAAACAAATAGAAAAATGAATAAAGTTTTCATATCCATATGTGTTTAATAGTGAGACAATATGCCACATTTACCGGCTGAAATGTGACGGGTTCAATTACTTCGTCTATAAAAAGAGAACGTACAGCAAAAAGAATAGGTTCAAATCAACAGCAATTAAGGTTAATATACAGTCTATCAAAAAGAAGTAATCTATGCATGAAAGTACTGTAAATAGTACAATGTGGAAAGTTATTAGAACTTTCTAATTAGGTCATTTTAATTATTCCGGACAAGAAAAATATTCTATTTTAATAATGACAAGACATAAAACAGCATATAGAGTAATCAAAATCATCAGACAGAAGAGCACTCCATATTTAGTAAAGTTTTTTAGAATACAGACGCAGTATTTCCCGGTTAACGAAGTTTATCATCCCGGTAAGTAAACCAATACCTTCCCTCACGGGTTATACCACCAGTATTCACCCATTAACGATGTATCATGGATAAAAGTATTTTAATCAATAACGTTCAAATATTCGATGGCAGCCACGAGCAGACTATCCGGGGAAATGTACTGATAGAAAACAGCCGGATTAAAGCCATTTCAGAAACTCCGATCCCTACAGACGGAATTAGTAATCCCACTATCATAGACGGAAAGAGAAAATTCCTGATGCCCGGACTAATCGATGCACACTGGCATGCTTATATGTCATGCAATACAATGATGGATCTGCTGACTGCTGACACCGCTTATACACAATTCAAAGCCGGACAGGAAGCAGAGGCCACGCTACTACGCGGATTTACGACCATCAGGGATGCCGGTGGTCCGGTCTTCGGACTAAAACGGGCCATTGATGAAGGGATTCTTTCCGGACCACGTATCTATCCAAGCGGTTCCCTTATCTCTCAGACAGGAGGACATGGAGATTTCAGAGCGGTGTATGACGAACCGCGTCCATTCGATTGTTGCGGATTAACGCATACGGAAGAGATAGGTGCTGCCATTATTGCCGATGGAGTGGATGCCGTAACTGTTGCCGCACGCAACAATCTCCGCTTGGGAGCCAGCCAGATCAAGTTGATGACAGGCGGCGGAGTTGCTTCCCTATACGATCGGTTGGAAGACACACAGTTTTTTGAAGAAGAAATTCATGCTGCTGTCAAAGCGGCAGAAGATGCGGGAACCTATGTAATGGTGCATGTCTATGTGCCCAGAGCTATTCAACGAGCTATCCATGCGGGAGTAAAAAGTATTGAGCACGGACATCTGATTGATGAGGCGACTATGGAACTGATTGCGGAGAAAGAGATATGGCTCAGTATGCAGCCTTTCACTTTGGGAGATAATCAGTTCCCTACGAAAGAACAGCAAGAGAAACATGCTTTAGTAGTTCAGGGTACAGACCAGACATATCAACTGGCAAAGAAATATAAGGTCAAGTTGGCATGGGGAACAGATTTACTATTCAATCCGGCCAATACGAAAAACCAGAACCAAGGTATCCTCAAATTACAGAAATGGTTCAGCAATTTTGAAATTCTTAAAATGGTGACACATGATAATGCGGAGTTACTGGCCTTATCCGGTGCAAGAAACCCCTATCCAGGAAAGTTAGGCAGTATAGAAGAAGGAGCCTGGGCCGATTTAATCCTGGTGGATGGAGATGTACTGAAAGACATTACACTACTGGGCGATCCGGAAAGAAATTTCGCAATGATTATGAAGGGAGGAACAATATACAAGAATAAAATTTAATAGTCCTCACGTAGAAAAGCCCGACTCCCCTCCAAATAAAATTCCGGTTAACGCAGAATCAGCGATAACCGGAATTATATCCATTTAAACGGAAAGAATTAAGAATCCGCATATTACACAGATCGTTTTTCTCCCGTTACTGTAATTGAGTAAATCCCGACATTTCCGGATTTATACTTTCGGATCGTGTCTTCATCCAGATGTTCATATAACACTGCATCAGGAATAAGAACCGTTTTAGTCCTCGCAATACGAATATCCACAAAGTCGGCCTTTTCTATCTCCTGCAAATAATCTTCCTTTTGAATAGCACTTGCAATGCACCCTGCATACATCGCCGCATTATCAGTAAACTTTTTGGGGAATGTTCCATTAAGTACAACATCGGATATACAGAAATGTCCGCCAGGCTTCAGCACACGATAAATCTCTTTGAAAATAATATTCTTTTCAGGAAGCAGATTAAGTACACAGTTGCTCACAACGACGTCTGCCGTATTATCCAGTAAAGGCATATTCTCTATATCACCTTCCAAGAACTCCACATTGGCATATCCCCGTTTAAGTGCGTTGTTACGTGCTTTTGTTATCATTTGAGGGGAAAAGTCAATACCAATGACCTTACCGCTTTCACCTACTTCCGCACGGGCAATAAAGCAATCATTCCCTGCTCCCGAACCTAAATCAACCACTGTATCACCTTCACTGATATTGGCATATTGTGTAGGTAATCCGCAGCCGACCCCTAAATCCGCATCAGGTTCATAACCTTTCAAATTTGTATAGTCCTCACTCATTATGGTAAATACTTTTTTTGAAGCAGCCAAAGGGTTTCTACCGCAACAGCAACCTTTCAGCTCTTCTGCATTCAGAGCGAGCTCACTATAACGTTGTTTCACTAACTCCTTTAAATCTTGATTGTTTTTTATCTGATTCTTTTCCATCTTGTTCTCATTTTTAATCATACTATAATCTTCCGTATCCGATACTCTTCATTAAAATCCTATTGCAAGAAAATCTGTTCGTAAATACACGAACAGATTTCGTAAAAAAAATCCCTTTACCCACAACATGATGTCCCGGTACAGGTGCAATCGTTTAAAAACTCTACGAATAACAACCGGGCAAACTCCCAGTTCTCACGGTTGATGCAATACCGAACTTTAGGCGCTTCTATTTCTCCCTGAATTAATCCTGCATCTTTCAGTTCTTTTAAATGCTGTGAGACGGTTGCCTTGGCAATAGGCAACTCTTCATGGATATCCCCGAAATAACAACTATCCTGTTTCGCTAAGAAACTAAGGATAGCAATCCTCGCCGGATGTCCCATAGCCTTGGCAAAGCGGGCAAGCTGCTCCTGCTTTTCTGTGTACTGCTTTGTTTTCACTTTATCATTCTCCCATTGTTTATTGTTCGCAAAACTACGAACAGATTCTGAATTGACAAAACGAAGCAGGTTCTTTTTAGGAATGATTAAGAATATCTTATACCGGTCTCCAAAAGCTAACTATATCTATTTCAATGAAAGATAACAATACACGTAAAAAGGGCTCTGAAATAAAAACTTCCAGAGCCCCTACCTCTTAAATACCTGTTTGTTACTCAACCACCATGATGCGGTCATTTAATCCCACTTTCGTATTTTCTTCCACAAAAATCTCTTTCACCACCCCATCGGCCACCGAACGAATTTCATTCTCCATCTTCATGGCGACCAACACACATAGCGGATCGCCCTTTTTCACTTCGTCTCCTTTCTTCACATAAGTTTTCAGGATAACACCCGGCATAGGAGCCACAACCACCTGACGTCCTACGACATCTGCTCCGTTACGGGCATTATGAATCTTTTCCAACTCCCCTTTCAGTTCAATCTGATAAAGTTCCCCCTTATTCATAATGGTATAGGAGGAATGGGAAGTCGGAGATATCTGTACTCCGTGCGAATGATGATTGATGATGATGGAATAGATAGAATCACCTCCTACATTATAGTCCACATCATATACTTTTCCGTTGACCGCCACTTTCTTCACAGGCCCGTCTTCCAGTATCTCCACTTTGTATTCACTGTCGGGCACATCCTGTATCTTGGCATAATAGGTTGCTAATATTGTTGTCATAATCATTCTGAGTTTAATAGTTATTGGCAGTCATCTGCAACTTGCCGTAATATTTCCAAAGCGAATCTCCTACTACCGGAAGCGTAGTGGCGCGTGAAGCAGCCTCTTTTTCTTCTTCATAGTGCTTCAGCGCAGCAGCAATCACCGCTACAGTCGGATCGGTATTCTGCCTGCGCTTCAGGTCTTCCTTGTCGAAACGGGTGTCGATGAAAGTAGTATCGTATTCTCCTTTCAGGAAAGCCGCATTCTTCAACACACGCTGGTGGAAAGGAATCGTAGTCTTGATACCTAAAATCTTGTATTCTCGCAGTGCACGGGCCATATTCGAAATGGCAGAATCACGGTTACGCCCCCAACAACAAAGTTTGGCAATCATCGGGTCGTAATGTAGAGAAACCTCAAAGCCGGCGTAGGCAGCACTGTCCAAACGAACATTACGCCCTTCGGGAGCCTCACGGACAGTAATCACTCCGGGTGAAGGCATAAAGTTATTTTCAGGATCTTCGGCATAGATGCGGCATTCGATGGCAGCACCCCGAAATTCGACATCTTCCTGCCGGTAAGGGAGGCGGTTGCCCGCAGCCACCAGAATCATGTCTCGCACTAAATCCACTCCTGTACATTCTTCCGTCACCGGATGCTCTACCTGCAGACGGGTGTTCATCTCCAGAAAATAAAAGTTCTGGTCTTTGTCCATCATAAACTCCAGCGTTCCGGCACTGTAATAGTTGATTCGTTTGCAGGCTTCCACTGCCACCTTCAGCATTTTGGCACGTGTTTCGGGCTTCACAAAAGGAGAAGGCGACTCTTCGATCACTTTCTGGTTACGCCGTTGAATGGAACATTCACGTTCGTACAGATGAATCACATTGCCATATTTATCGCCCAGTATCTGCACCTCAATATGATGCGGATTCTCGATATATTTTTCAATATAAACGGCATCGTTGCCAAATGAAGTTCCGGCTTCGGATTGCGAAAGGCGAAGTGCGGTTTCCATCTCCTCTTCACTGCGTACCAGACGCATACCTTTCCCACCACCTCCGGCAAGTGCTTTCAGCATGATGGGATAGCCTACTTCGGCAGCCACCTTTTTGGCTTCGGCAATGCCTTTCACCGGATCTTCCGTGCCCGGTACGATCGGTAAACCAGCTTCACGCATAATCCGGCGGGCCTCAGTCTTAATACCCATTCGGGCAATAATATCGGCACTCGGACCAATAAAGATAACCCCTTCTTCCTCACAACGACGGGCGAAGTCCGCATTCTCAGACAGAAAGCCATATCCCGGATGAATGGCAGCTCCCGTCTTTTTAGCAATCTGCAGAATCTTCTCCGGCTTCAGATAGGAGGTATCTTCCGGCGAATCGGAGATACAATAAGCCTCTTCGGCATAACGTACATGCAAGGCACCACGGTCTACACGGGTATAAATAGCCACCGTAGCAATATTCATCACCCGACAGGTACGGAAAATACGCATGGCAATCTCGCCACGGTTCGCAACTAATATCTTTTTTATCATACGATGTTCTCCTCTGCTTTAAAGTGGAAGGTTTGAATGTTTCTTCGGTGGATTGGACTGCCGCTTATTAGCGAGCATCTCAAAACTGCGTATCAGGCGCATACGTGTAATGGCAGGGTCGATAACCTCGTCTACATAGCCCAATTCGGCAGCCCGGTACGGATTGGCAAATTTACTGCGATAATCATCCTGTAGCTCTTTTCTTTTCGCCTCGGCATCTGCGGCTTTGTCAATCTCTTTGCGGAACAGAATATTCACCGCACCGTCCGGCCCCATTACGGCAATCTCGGCAGTAGGGTATGCCAGATTCACATCTCCCCTGATATGCTTGGAACTCATTACGTCATAAGCACCGCCATAAGCTTTACGGGTAATGACAGTCACTTTAGGTACAGTGGCTTCGCAATAAGCATAAAGCAGTTTAGCACCGTTACGGATAATGCCGCCATACTCCTGATCCACACCCGGAAGGAACCCCGGCACATCGACCAGCGTGAGCAACGGAATATTGAACGCATCACAGAAACGCACAAAACGTGCCGCTTTGATAGAAGCATTGATATCGAGTGTTCCGGCCAATGCCAACGGCTGATTGGCCACCACTCCTATCGTTTTCCCGTTCAGGCGGATATAGCCGATAACGATGTTACGGGCAAATTCTTCCTGTAATTCAAAGAAGCTATTATCATCCGCCACGGCACGGATCATCTCTTTTATATCGTATGGCTGATTGGGGTTGGTAGGCACAAGTTCCGATAGTTCGGGCGTAAGCCGCGTCGGAGAATCGGTGGTAGCCACAAACGGAGGTTCCTCCATATTATTGCCGGGCAGATAAGAAATCAGTTCACGGATGTAATTGATACATTCAATATCATTTTCGGCAGAAAGATGCGCCACCCCCGACTTCATAGTATGGACATCTGCCCCTCCCAGATCTTCTTTGCTGACCTCCTCCTGCGTAACACTTTTTACCACATCGGGACCGGTAATAAACATATAACCGGAGTTTTTGACCATCAGGATAAAATCGGTCAATGCAGGCGAATAGACTGCCCCGCCCGCACACGGACCCATGATGGCACTGATCTGCGGAATGACACCCGAGGCTAAAGAATTGCGTAGGAATATCTCCGCATAACCGGCCAACGAACGGACTCCTTCCTGAATGCGGGCTCCTCCGGAATCGTTCAGTCCGATGATGGGTGCCCCCATCTGCATAGCCATATCCATCACTTTACAAATCTTCTTGGCATACGTTTCGGACAGTGCACCGCCAAAAACGGTAAAGTCCTGAGCAAAAACATAGACAAGCCGTTTGCCGATCATTCCGTATCCGGTCACAACCCCGTCACCGGAAATCTTCTGTTTCTCCATACCGAAATCGGTACAACGGTGGGTTACCAGTTTATCGAGTTCAATAAATGACCCTTTCTCCAGAAGCAGGTCGATGCGTTCACGTGCCGTCAGTTTTCCGACAGAATGCTGTTTCTCGATGCGGGCGTCTCCGCCACCTTTTTCAGCTTGCCTGTTCAGTTCTTCCAGGCGATTGATAAGCTCTTTCATAGGCTATTATTTTAAAGTATATGTAAAGTTAGCATGTAAAAAAGAGAATAGATGTAATCCAAATTACAATTGCTTGTTTATTTTCATCCTCTTTCCCGGAGAAAATGAAAAGTTTGGAATCCCGACTTTATTAGGATAACAATTATTTGCTTAAAAATGTTAGCGTGCATGTCCTATAACATTATTTTGAGTATGAGTCAACAAACTTCCCCTCTCAGACGTTTAATCTCGCAAATAGTTTATGTAAAAACCTAGACCAAAATGAAAATGAGAACAATCAAACTTTTTTTAGCAGCATGCTTCCTGCTTGTGTTTGCCACAGGCATACATGCACAAGAGCAGGGAACAAAAACTTATCTGCCCAAGTTTGCCATCAAAACCAATGCCCTCTACTGGGCTACCAGTACTCCGAACCTGGGATTTGAAGTGGCTTTGGCGAAAAAACTTACTCTTGACGTATCGGGCAACTACAACCCCTGGAAATTCTCCAAAAACAGACAAATCAAGCACTGGCTGGTACAACCCGAACTCCGTTACTGGCTTTGCGAACGTTTCAACGGTAGCTTTTTCGGCCTGCACGGCCATTACGCCGATGTCAACATGAGCAATCTCGACATCTTCGGATTGGGCAACTACCGCTATGACGGTAAGATATACGGTGCAGGTATCTCTTATGGTTACCATTGGATACTCAAGAATCGCTGGAGCATGGAAGCTACCATCGGTGCAGGATATGCCCGCCTGAATTATGATAAATATGCGTGTGGCAAGTGTGGTGAGAAGCTGGGACATAACAACAAGAATTATTTCGGCCCGACGAAAATAGGACTCAGCATTATTTATACTATCAAGTAAATCCCCACACACATTCTCCGGAACCAATTATAAAAAATTAAATCAATAGTAACAATGAAAAGAAAAATCATATATTTCCTCTTGGCCCTCGCAGTTGTTATGCCGGCCAGTGCCCAGAAATTCTTTAAAGATGCCATCAGTCTATCCGATGTTTCGCTATGGCAACAAGGCAATTCGCTTTATGTAGACATGCAGATCGACATGAAGAATCTAACGGTCAGTCCCGAACGTATGCTCACACTTACTCCGCTCCTGACAGACGGACAGCACAACGTAGCGCTGGAAGAGATCATCATCAACGGCAAACGCCGTCAGAAGGCTTATTTGCGCGGATTAGCCATCAGCCGCGAACTACCTGCAGGAATCGTAATACCTTATAATAAAAGAGAAGTGCTCAACTATGCCCAGGTGATCCCTTATGAACCCTGGATGGCAAATGCCTCACTGAATCTGGTTGAAAACCTCTGCGGATGCGGCAATAACGAAGAGATGCTCGCACAGGAACTGATCACCAACGATGTCTCTACCGAAGCCAAACGCCTGAGCGCCATGGTACCGGTGGTTGCTTATATTCAGCCTACCGTAGAAGTTGTGAAAAACCGTAGCGAGCAGTATGAGGCCCACCTCGATTTCCCTGTAAGCAAAGCTGTTATCCAACCGGAATTCATGAATAACCACAAAGAACTGATGAACATTCATGCTATGTTCGACAAGATTCAGAATGACAAGAACCTGACAGTAACAGGAATCAGTATCGAAGGATTTGCTTCACCGGAGGGTCCGTTGAAATTCAACGAACAACTGTCGCAGAAACGTGCCGAAGCTCTGAAGAATTATCTGACTACCAACGAAAAAGTTCCCGGCAAACTTTACAAAGTAACTTTTGGTGGTGAAAACTGGGACGGATTGGTACAAGCATTGGAAAAATCGTCAATGAAGGATAAAGATAAATTTATCGGTATCATCAAGAATACGACTGACGATGCACGCCGCAAACAGGAAATCATGCGCGTGGACGGAGGCGTACCCTACCGTACGATGTTGAAAGAGATTTATCCCGGACTCCGCAAAGTGAACTGCAAGATAGACTACACCGTAGCCAACTTCGATGTAGAGCAAGGACGGGTGGTGATAAAAGTCAACCCGAAATACCTGAGTCTGAATGAGATGTATCAGGTGGCCAACAGCTATCCAAAAGGAAGCAACGACTTCGTGAATGTATTCGACATCGCTGTACGTATGTATCCGAACGATGAAGTAGCCAACCTGAATGCCGCCGCCGTATCACTGACCAAGAAAGATCTGGAAAACGCAATCAAGTATATGGATAAAGCCAACCATCAAACAGCAGAATTCATCAACAACGTAGGTGTATACAACTTCCTCAATGGAGATGTACAACGTGCTGTCGCTGCCTTCAACCAAGCTGCCCAGATGGGTAACGAGGCCGCTAAAGCCAACCTGCAACAGCTGCAACAGATCTTGAATATGAAGAAAAAATAAATCCCCGGCATTGGGGTGTAGCCATCCGATGAAAAGGGTGTAGCTATCCGGACCAAAGGGTGTAGCCTTTCCATGCGGAGGGCTACACCTTTTTTTATTTACCGCTATACAGCAAAAAAATAATTATTTCATCCGTCAAAACAGGTTCCGGTTTTGTTATATCAATATCTTAACTTAAACATCAACTATTAAAAACAGACAATTATGACACTGATCCTTGCTATCGTTCCGGTATTGCTCTTGATTGTATTAATGGCATTTTTTAAAATGCCGGGTGACAAGAGTAGCGTCATCTCCCTCATAGTAACTATGCTGATAGCTCTTTTCGGATTCCATTATGCGGTAGACAACTTGGTATTTTCATTCGTATACGGTGCACTGAAAGCGGTTTCTCCCATCCTGATTATCATCCTGATGGCTATCTTCAGCTACAATGTATTGCTGAAAACAGAGAAGATGGAGATTATCAAACAACAATTCTCTTCCATCTCTACCGATAAAAGTATCCAGGTACTGCTCCTTACCTGGGGTTTCGGAGGGTTACTTGAAGCTATGGCAGGGTTTGGTACAGCTGTTGCCATCCCCGCCGCTATCCTGATCAGTCTTGGATTCAAACCCATTTTCTCAGCTACCGTCAGCCTGATTGCCAATAGTGTGGCTACGGCTTTCGGTGCCATAGGTACACCGGTACTGGTACTTGCCAAAGAAACCAATCTGGATGTACAGGTGCTGAGTACGAACGTCGTACTGCAACTTTCCGTACTAATGTTCCTGATACCGTTGGTACTGCTCTTCCTGACCGACCCGAAAATAAAATCATTACCCAAAAACCTATTTCTGGCACTGCTGGTAGGCGCTGTATCTTTAGGCAGCCAGTACGTTGCGGCCCGGTATATGGGGGCGGAATCACCGGCTATCATCGGCAGCATCTTGTCTATCATCGTTATCGTTATTTATGGCAAACTGACCTCTCCGAAAAAAGAGAAAGAACAGAAAAGCATGTTGAAAGGTAAAGATATCCTAAACGCTTGGAGCATTTATCTGCTGATTTTGTTACTGATCATACTGACCAGTCCGCTTTTCCCAGGACTCCGAAGTACGCTTGAAAATAACTGGGTGACACGTATCAGCCTCCCCATCAATGACTCCAGCGTGAACTATACCATCGCCTGGCTGACACATGCCGGAGTTCTGCTTTTCGTAGGCACGTTTGTAGGCGGTCTGATACAGGGAGCCAAAGTGAAAGAACTGTTTGTCGTTTTATGGAACACGGTGAAACAATTAAAGAAAACGTTCGTCACCGTTATCTGCCTGGTGGGGTTATCTACCATTATGGATACGGCAGGCATGATTTCCGTGATTGCCACTGCACTCGCCACAGCCACCGGAAGCCTCTACCCTCTCTTTGCTCCGGTTATCGGCTGTCTGGGTACCTTCATCACCGGAAGTGATACATCCTCGAACATCCTCTTCGGAAAGCTGCAAGCCAGCGTAGCAGGACATATCAATGTCAGTCCGGACTGGTTATCAGCAGCCAATACGGTAGGTGCGACAGGAGGCAAGATCATCTCTCCTCAAAGTATCGCCATCGCTACATCGGCAGGAAACCAACAAGGGAAAGAAGGAGAAATCCTGAAAGCAGCCATTCCATATGCACTGGCTTATGTAGTCATTACGGGAATCATTGTGTATATATTCAGTTAACCATTAACGGTATTGATAAAAAAGGTGTGTCGCAACTCTTATTCACCGCAGAGTTATGACACACCTTTTGTCTATTGTATTAATCTATCTGATTTTTCAGAAACAGGTTATATAAAATCAGTTGACTATGGTTTCTTATTTCAGATTCGTATTTGCATTCGTCTCTTTTTCAGGAATAGAATACAAATAATACTTACTATTGGGCACAAACTTCGTTCCATCGGGGAAGCTGGTGAACCAATGTCCTTCCGGATGATACTTCTTGAAAGTGCCGTTCTGCTGCCAACAATCGTACTCCTTGGCAGCTTCCACATCAGTCAGTGCCACACGTACCACAGGACGTTGCGTACGTAGAACATCAGTAATGCCAAATCCTTCACCCCAAAGTTCACGGCGACGTTCCATCAGAATTTCGTCAATCACCTGTTCCTGTGTTTTTCCGGTAAGATCATAGTCAGTCAGTCCGCGGGCATTCCTTAAAGTGTTAAGCGGTTTTACCGCTTCGCCCAATTGACCTTTACGTGCCAAAGCTTCGGCAGCTATCAGATACATCTCGGCAGAACGCATAATGACAATATCTCCCGTCTGATCAGAGCGGATACGGAACTTGCGGTATCCCAGATAACCTTCACGCATCCACTGGAACAATTCCAGACGGATATCACCTTCGGTAAAAGTATCCTTGAAATGCGGATCGGCCATAAAACTATTATATGAATCGGGTTCCACCACATCCAGATAATAGAAGTTATAGCTGGCATCGGACTGGCTGACAGATTGCGGATGTCCCCAGATCCACTCGGTATTCGATATATCGTTGAAACCCATATAGTTTTTGGCATCCGTCATCAAAGTATATCCTTTGGCTGCTTCAAGCGCGGCTTTGGCAGCTTCGTCCCACTGTCCGGTGAGCAGATAAGTACGGGCCAGGAGTCCGTTTACCACATCAGTGTTAGGTTTATATTTCGACTTGTCGTTCGGACGTACATAGCCGTCAAGAAGCCCTTTGGCACGGTTAAGGTCATTAATGATCTGTGTATAAATCTCTTCAAGAGTCGCCTTCCCCTTAGGTTTGGTATTCGGATTGGTGGGTTCGGTATACAACGGCACACAAAGAGCATTCTTATCTTTCAGATAGGTGAACTGATAATGCTGTGCCAAATGAAGATAACAGAAAGCACGTACGGCGAGTGCCTGTCCCTGGGCATGCCGGAATTCCGGTGTATCATCATCCCCGGTAGCTTGGATAGAAATGGCCGTATTACAGTTATCAATGGTCTTATACATAAGATACCAGGCAAAAGTGGTACGCCCGTCGGAAGGCATCACCACGTCGTTGAACTGATAAGAAGAATTAAACCCATACATGGGACGTGAAACTACGTCATCAGCCATCATGTCGTCCTGGCACATCAAAGCACGATAGCCGATGTTGGCATAAGTGGTACCATATTCGAACAGATTGTACCACGCACCGTTAAAGATGCGTTCGGCATTCGAAGGCACGGGTACGAGATCGGAATCTACGGCATCTGTCGGCTTATTGTCTAAGAAGTCACTGCTGCAACTCCCCAGAAACAAAAGAAAGAAGAGAAGGAGAAAGGGAACCTTACCTTTAGGGATCTTATCTCCGGAGGCATTACTCACGGAAGTCTCTCTCCTACCCTCTTTCCGAAGAAAAAGAGAAGAGGAGATACGTCTGTTATTGTTAAATCGTATTGTTCTCATATCATCTATTATTTTATACTTTACTATATATGATTTATTCATGATTAAATCGAGCTGAAGCATACTATTGCAACAGCACCTTTTCTGAGGATTAAAACCTTAGAACGAAACATTGATTCCTCCTGAAATGGAACGCATGGCCGGATAACGGTAATATGTCAACCCACTGATATCCTGTTCGGGATCGAGTCCCTGATTCTTCGAAACGGTAAGCAGATTATCGGCCTGTACAAACAATTGTAGGCTGTTCAGGCTGATCTTCTTTATCATCGGTTGCGGGAAGTTATACGATAGTGTGATATTCTTCATCCGCAGGAACGAGTTATTAAACAGGTTACGTGTGGAATTTGCATTCCAACTGTTCGATACGGTTTTCAGTGCCGGTACATCAGTATATCGATTCTCCGGTGTCCAACGGTTCAGGATTTCTGTCGACCAGGCACGTCCGGTAGAACTTCCGTTATGCCATAGCATAGTTACGTCACGGTCCACGATATAATTTCCGATACTATAGGCAAAAATTGTCGATAGTTCAAAGCCCTTATACGAGAAAGCGGTATTAAATCCCCCGTACACTTTGGGTAAGGATGATTTGCCGGTATAGTAATAATCCGCCTGGGCATAGTCATTGGTAGTCGTACGCCCGGTGATCTTGTTATTGGCATCTTTCACATTTTTGTACCACAACGGATCCCCGTTTTCCGGATCAACTCCCGCCCATTTTTTCATGTAGAAATCATAAACAGAACGTCCCACAGCCAGTTTATGAACTCCGTTCACAGGCATATCTTTCAATGGAAGGTCAGTCACGACATTCTTATAATGTGTCAGGTTAAGCCCCAATCGCCACATAAAGTCCCGGGTATGGATTAAGGTACCTTTCAGATCGATTTCAACACCAGTATTCTTTAGTTCGCCTACATTCTCGTCTACTGAATTATAACCGAGCGAGGGAGCCAGCGGACGGGAATAGAGTAAATCTTTCGAACGCCGACGGAAGAAATCGAACGAACCGGAGAATCGGTTGTTGAACAACGAGAAGTCAATGCCGGCATTGAAATTCAGGTTGGTTTCCCACTTCAGTTTTGGTGTAGCCAGACGATCGGATACCAATGCATTCTCTCCGTTATTGCTCACCACCGAATAAAGTCCGCTGCTGGCATAATACGTTCCTAAATTATCGTTACCCTGCGCACCATAACTAACCTTCAATGTGAGAGCAGAAAGCCAGTCGCTCGTAGCCACCATGAAGTCTTCACGATCGATACGCCAGGAAGCACCGACGGACCAGAAATTACCCCAACGGGTCTCTGGAGCAAAACGGGAAGATCCGTCCCGCCGATAGGAACCTGAAAAGAAATATTTGCTTTGATAGTCATATTGGGCATTTAAGAAGTATCCTACCAACGAGTAATTGACGCGGTATCCTGTCCCTCCGGTTACCAGCGAACCGACAGCCAGTTCGGGAAAATCGGGCAATGCCATATTCGAACGGGATGCCCGCAACACATCGTAACGGTAAGAATAAGCCTCTTGTCCGGCCAACAGGTTGAAATGATGCTCTCCGAGGGTTTTGTCATAAGTCAGGATATTATTCCAGGTCCACGAAAAAGTACGGTCGTTTTCACGACTCGATGAACCTCCGGTATTAACAGCCGGGCCTATTTTAGGGTTGGTATAGTCGAGTGAATTATAATTGATCAGGTCGAAGTTGAAGCTGGTTTTAAACTTCAATCCTTCGATAAAAGTAACTTCAAGGAAAGTACGTCCCGAAAATTCATCTTTCATACGCTCCGACTTATCATTGGGTAATGTAGCCGGAAGGTTCCAGTTAGCCATCGAACCGGACGGACGGTAAGAACCGAAATCGTATATCCGCTGTCCCTCGGAATCCAGTTTATAGGTTCCGTCTTCGTTCATCTGATAGATGGGATAGAACCCGTTCATCAGACGGCCGGCATTGATGACGTTACTTGTTTTCGTATCCGATGATACAGGATAATTCTGCAAAGAGTGGGCAAAGCTCATGTTCACTCCTCCCCGAAGCCATTTGGTCATCTGGCTTGTCACGTTCGAACGGAGATTAAAGCGTTCATAGCCGGACTCCAAGGCAATACCTTTATCATTCAGATATCCGGCAGAGAAGTAATATTGATTGGTTTTGCCCCCTCCTGAGACATTCAATCCCAATTCCGTGCGAAGTGCCTGCTGCTCCATGGCATCCTGCCAGTCGAAATTCCAAAGTGGAACGGCCCCGTCCACCAATTTTCCATCCGTGCCTACCGGCTGAGGGTATTTAGCGCCATAAGGATTGGGGCCACTCCCCATCAGTTTTCCTACCAAGTCTTTAGAAGCTTTGATAGCCGCTGTCTGAGGAGTATAATTCTTTGTATCCAGTGCATATTGGTTACGTAAAGCCTCCCAATAAAGTTCGAAGTACTGATCGGTGCCGATCCGATCGTAATCGCGTACCGCGCGATTGGAACCACCGAAGCTGGCTTTCACATTCACCGTAGTCTTCGAATCGCTTTGTCCCTGCTTGGTGGTGATAATAATTACACCGTTGGCACCACGCGAACCGTACAAAGCAGCCGAGGCCGCATCTTTGAGAACCGTCATCGATGCAATATCTTCGGGGTTGATAGAGTTCACACTGCCGTCATAAGGCACACCATCCACTACATAAAGAGGTGCGCTGGACGCATTGATGGATCCGATACCACGGATACGTATGGTTGCATCGGTACCCGGCTGACCGCTTGCGGCACTTGCCTGCAGACCGGCTACGGTTCCTTCAAGGGCACGTGAGACACTCGAGGTTTGTAATTTTGCTATCTCGTCACCTTTAACGGTAGAAGCGGCACCGGTGAAACTATATTTCTTGGCAGTGGCATAGGCTACTACCATCACTTCTTCCAATTGTTTGCTGTCGGGCACCAGTTCGACATTGATCACTGAGCGTCCACCCACTTTATGTTCCACAGATTTCAGTCCGATAAAACTGAATACCAGCGTACCATCGGACGGTACATTAATGGAATACTTACCGTCGATACCCGTAATGGTACCGACACTGGTTCCTTTCACTAATACCGATACACCGGGCAACGGGTCTCCTTCGGACACAACAGTGCCCGAAACACGTATGTCATTCATTGTCCCGGCATGTAATGCTGCAACCGAAACCACAAAGAGCAACGTAAATAATAGACGTAAATTGGTCTTCATACCTTAAGTTTAGTTATGTTTAAATTAGAATCTTTTGTTTAACACACAATCCGGCAGATTGTTGTTAAAAGCCTTGAAATTGTTATCTTATCCTTGAAGGTGTGTCAAAAGCCACCTACATTTTTTAATTAATTTTCACGGATCATTTCCTGCTGCAAAAGTAAAGTATGGGAGTTGTTCCTGAAATCCCTTATAAAAGGGATTCTTGTACCGCATTTATGGTAGGGAAGATATCCTTCATCTGTTCCTTGACCCCGGAGTCAGACAATCACAATAATTTACATTAAATATCATCCTCGATACCTGCCGGTACAATAGGCTTGTCCCTGCCCAACAGTCACCGTGTCTCCGCCCAACAGTCACCGTGTCTCTGCCCAACAGTGACCACGTCTCCGCCCAACAGTGACCACGTTCGGGAATAATCTGCCCTACAAGTCTCCAAGGAGGTCATGACATCCGGGAAGCAACACGCACGGCAGCCCTGGAAAACATGCGAAGAATATCAACAAGCAGTAATCTTTCCAACAAATATCCACCCGCAAACCGATGCTATTCCCTTGGTCATTCCGTAGATTCTTTGTAGCTTTGCCCCCGTCCGATAACAAGATATCCCCCATATAGCTTATGAAAAAAGAAAGGTATATATCGCATTCGTTCATCCGCTTCCGCCAGTGGAGCCGGAAAGCTTATGCCATATTCGCCACTTTGGGATTGTGTGTCACCATCGGACAATTGAGAAAGAATGTCACGGAATGTGCGTTGTGCAAGCAACAGACTCCACATACGGAAGGAATTGACCCGCAACGTGAAACAGAAGATTCTGTCCCGGAAGAAGATTGGGAGAGTACCGTACTGTCTCCCACACCCTTACTCTTTCTTTTCATTCCATTTCAATCTTTGAAATATTCTTATTCAGGTGCCGCACAGCAGACTGTTGCGACATCCGTTTTATACATTTTATATAAAGAGGTTGCCTCCCATCCAAATGGGACCGGCAACCTCTTTTTTAATTCCCCATCCTATGACCATTGAAGAAATCAAAAACCAAGTATTACAGGGAACGGCCATCAGCCGTGAGCAGGCCGAATGGCTGGCTCAATTTCCCCGAAAAGAAGAGTTGTACGACGCAGCGCACGAAATCACCCGTTTCTGCGCTTCACAGGAGTTCGACATGTGTTCCATCATCAATGCCCGTTCGGGACGCTGCCCCGAAAACTGCAAATGGTGTGCACAGTCGTCCCACTACAAGACGAAGGCAGATGTATACGATCTGGTGAGTGCGGAAGAGTGTCTGCGTCAAGCCAAATACAACGAGGCGCAAGGAATCAATCGTTTTTCACTGGTGACCAGCGGTCGGAAACCTTCGCCTAAAAACATGAAGGAACTTTGTGTAGCCGCACGACGGATGCGACGTCACTCGTCTATCCGGCTATGCGCCTCACTGGGACTATTGAACGAAGAAGAATTACAGGCACTGTACAATGCCGGAGTCACCCGGTATCACTGTAACCTTGAGACTGCTCCTTCACATTTCGACTCACTCTGCACCACACATACACAGGAGCAGAAACTGAAGACCCTGCATGCCGCGCGACGGGTCGGAATGGACCTTTGTTGCGGAGGTATCATCGGTATGGGCGAAACCGTGGAACAACGAATCGAGTTTGCCTTCACGCTCCGCGAGCTCGACATCCAATCCATCCCGATCAACTTGCTGCAACCCATACCGGGCACTCCGCTCGAACATCAGTCACCGCTCAGCGAAGAAGAGGTACTGACAACAGTTGCCCTTTTCCGTTTCATAAATCCTACAGCCTACCTGCGCTTTGCCGGAGGACGTTCGCAGTTAACGCCCGAAGCTGTCCGGAAATCGCTCTATATCGGCATTAACTCCGCCATTGTGGGAGATTTGCTGACTACTCTTGGCTCTAAAGTATCGGATGACAAAGAGATGATTCTCTCGGAAGGCTACCATTTTGCCGACTCACAGTTCGACCGCGAACACTTATGGCACCCGTATACTTCGACTTCCAATCCACTTCCGGTCTATAAAGTGAAACGGGCTGACGGCGTCACCATCACATTAGCAAGCGGGCAGACACTGATCGAAGGTATGTCATCGTGGTGGTGTGCAGTCCACGGATACAATCATCCGGCATTGAACCGGGCAGTACAAGAGCAACTCAGCAAGATGTCTCACGTCATGTTCGGCGGACTTACACACGATCCGGCTATCGAACTCGGCAAACTGTTGCTGCCGCTGGTTCCGCCTTCCATGCAAAAGATATTCTATGCCGATTCAGGTTCGGTAGCAGTTGAAGTAGCGATGAAAATGGCCGTACAGTATTGGTATGCAGCCGGACAACCGGAAAAAAGTAATTTCGTCACCATCCGCAGCGGTTACCACGGAGATACCTGGAATGCCATGTCGGTATGCGATCCGGTAACGGGAATGCATAGCATCTTCGGTTCGGCACTCCCTATCCGCCATTTCCTCCCCGCCCCTACTTCACGGTTTGGAGACGAATGGGATCCGGAAGACATCCGTCCGCTGGAACAACTGCTGGAAAAGCAGTCCGGAAAATTGGCAGCTTTCATTCTCGAGCCAATTGTACAAGGTGCGGGAGGCATGCGGTTCTATCATCCGGAATACCTACGGCAAGCTGCACGCCTCTGCCGACAGCATGGGGTATTGTTGATCTTTGACGAAATAGCGACCGGATTCGGGCGTACCGGAAAATTCTTCGCCTGGGAACATGCCGGAGTAGAGCCGGACATCATGTGCATCGGAAAAGCCCTGACAGGAGGATACATGACCCTGTCGGCAGTACTGACCACCAATGAAGTAGCAGACTGCATCTCCAACCATTTCCCGGGTGCCTTCATGCACGGGCCTACGTTTATGGGAAATCCTCTGGCATGTGCCGTGGCGTGTGCATCGATACGGCTGCTTCTGGAATCCGGCTGGCAAGAAAATGTAAAACGGATCGAAGCACAACTAAACCGTGAACTGGCTCCGGCGCGTAAGCTTCCTCAAGTAGCGGACGTACGGGTATTGGGTGCCATCGGAGTGATCGAAATGAAAGAACCGGTGAACATGGCACATCTGCAACGCCGTTTTGTAGAAGAAGGGATCTGGCTGCGTCCGTTTGGTAAACTGGTATATGTAATGCCCCCGTTTATCATTACATCCGAACAGTTGACGAAACTGACGGAAGGAATGATAAAATGTATAACCGACGGCTCCACCTGTCTCTAAACTGATCAGAAATGAATATAACTCACCACAGATTACACGGATTCTCACAGATTAATAATTTATTTTACTGCGAGTTAAATTAAAATATCTGTGTTAATCTGTGTAATCTGCGGTGAACTCAAAAACATTACAATCATGAACTATAATCAAGAAACGGAAGGCTATGAATCCGTCCGTTTCTTTGAGGAGTTGAAACTTCTCAAAGAACAGAATAATTTCCGTATCCTCCCTACCCTGATTCATCAAGGCAAAGAGGTCATCATTAACGGGCAACGGATGCTAAACCTATCGTCCAACGATTACTTGGGACTGGCCAATGATACTGTCTTACTAAATGCTTTCTGGCAGACAGTAAAACCGGAAGAAGTTAAATTCTCTTCCTCTTCCTCCCGTCTGCTTACCGGTAATTTTGCCGCATACGGTGAACTGGAAGATCTCTTGTCTTCACTTTTCGGAACAGAAGCAGCATTGGTATTCAACTGCGGATATCATGCCAATACAGGTATTCTGCCAGCCATATGCAACACAAAGACACTGATTCTCGCGGACAAACTGGTACATGCCAGCCTGATAGACGGTATCCGATTATCGGAGGCCAAATATATCCGTTATCGGCACAATGAATACAGCCAGTTAGAAAAATTAGTTGAAACCCATCACAAACAATACGAACAGGTGATTATCGTTACTGAAAGCATCTTCAGTATGGATGGAGACGAAGCAGACCTGCCCCGGCTGATCAAGCTCAAACAAAAGTATCCGAACATACTGCTCTACGTGGACGAAGCCCATGCGGTAGGTGTCCGGGGAGCAGGCGGACTGGGATGCGCCGAAGCTTACGGATGCATAGCGGATATCGACTTTCTGGTAGGTACCTTCGGAAAAGCGCTGGCTTCTGCCGGAGCCTACGTAGTATGCAAACAAGTAATACGGGATTATCTGATTAATAAGATGCGTCCTTTCATCTTCACCACCGGTCTTCCGCCCGTCACCCTGCAATGGACTTCATTCGTACTCCGCCATTTGGCGGAATATCAAGAAAAGAGAGAACACTTAGCAGCCATCAGTAAGTGTTTGCGAGTTGCGCTCCGGGAGAAAGGTTATTCTTCCACTTCAGTCAGTCAGATCGTGCCTATGGTAGCAGGTGAAAGTGTAACCGCCATACAAATAGCGAAAGAGTTACAACGCAAAGGATTCTACGCATTACCTGTCCGTCCGCCTACAGTACCGGAAGGTACTTCCCGCATCCGCTTTTCACTGACCGCAGACGTGACAGACGAGGAAGTGGAAAAACTCATATCAACAGTAAATGATAATCGATGAACTGTAAACGATGAATGATAAACTGTGAACGATAAACAATAAAGCTATGATACTTAAAAGACTATATCAAACAAAATATTCTCAGAACTCTCCTCTCCCCGGGAGAGAGACCGGGAGTGAAGTCATTCTCTTCTTTACCGGATGGGGAATGGACGAAACTCCCTTCATACATTATCTCCCACAACATAGAGACTTGATTATCTGCTATGATTACCGTTCCCTTGACTTTGACAAGACGTTGCTCTCCACATATACCCAAATACAGGTTGTAGCCTGGTCAATGGGAGTATGGGCTGCTTCACAAGTGCTGCAAGGCAGTAACCTTCCCATAACACAAAGCATTGCCATCAACGGTACTCCTTTCCCCATCGATGACGCAAGAGGAATCCCTCCCGTCATTTTTGAGGGCACACTCAACAACCTCAGCGAAGCAACGCTACAGAAGTTTCGCAGACGGATGTGCGGTTCGGGAAGTGACTTTAAGGCTTTCTGCGAGATAGCTCCCCAAAGAACGGTTGAGGAACTGAAAGAGGAACTGGCTGCCATCCACAGGCAATGCAACGAACTGCCCCCATCCGCCTTTGTCTGGAATAAAGCGATCATCGGAGAATCAGACCATATCTTTCCGTCCCGGAATCAGGAACAGGCGTGGGAAGGGCATTGCACTGAAATACAACGATATGAAGGAGCACACTATGACGATAAGATATTGAAAGAGAACCTCTCTCCCATTATTCCCTTTTCCAAACAGCTGATCGCTCAACGCTTCTCGAAAGCAATCGATACCTATCCTCACGAAGCCCGCGTACAACAGCAGATTGCCCGGAAAATGTGTACCCTGTTACAGCAGCACCTCCCCCGGCAATCTTTCCGCCGCATCGTAGAGTTCGGTTGTGGCACGGGTACTTACTCGCGTTTGTTGCTCCGTTCGTTTCGTCCGGAACGCTTACTGCTGAATGATCTCTGTGAAGAGATGCGCCACAGTTGCGAAGATATCCTGAACGAACAGGTTTCTTTCCTGCCCGGAGATGCCGAAGCACTTGCCTTTCCCCACGGAACGGAACTGATCACCTCGTGTTCCGTCCTGCAATGGTTTGAGCATCCCGACGCTTTTTTCCGCAAATGCGAAAACATCCTGAATGCACAGGGATACATCGCCTTCAGTACATTCGGGAAAGAAAACATGAAGGAGATCCGTCAACTGACCGGACAGGGACTCGCCTACCGTTCAAGAGAAGAACTGACTGCTTCGCTCTCGGCACTATACGACATCGTGCATACGGAAGAAGAAGTCATCTCACTGAATTTCAGCAATCCGATGGAAGTACTTTATCACCTGAAACAAACCGGAGTGACGGGTACCTGTAACAGAGCCTGGACCCGGAGCAAACTGAGCCTCTTCTGTCAGGAATATGAGCGTCTGTTCAGCCCTGGTAAAGGCTCTGTTTCACTGACCTATCATCCCATTTATATCATTGCAAAGAAAAGATAATAACGACCTGCGGGTCTCAAACATAAGAAGTATGAAAAAGAATGTGTATTTTATCAGCGGCATCGATACAGATGCAGGAAAGAGTTATGCCACAGGTTATCTGGCACGGGAATTGAACCGGAAAGGCCAACGTACCATTACCCAAAAGTTTATCCAGACCGGAAATACGGGTCATTCGGAAGATATCGACCTGCACCGCCGCATCATGGACATCGCCCTTACCGATGACGACCGGGAAGGATTGACCATGCCTGAAATCTTTTCTTATCCCTGTTCTCCACATCTCGCCTCACGCATCGACGGACGGCCTATCGATTTCGACAAGATAGAACGTGCCACAGAAGAGTTGAGCCACCGTTATGACATCGTCCTGCTCGAAGGTGCCGGCGGACTGATGGTTCCACTCTCCGAAGAGTTCCTGACCATCGACTATGTAGCGCAAAAGGGTTATCCGTTACTTTTTGTCACTTCGGGCAAGCTGGGCAGCATCAACCATACTCTACTCAGCCTGGAAGCTATCAAAAGCCGGGGCATCGAACTGGATACGGTGTTATACAACCTCTATCCCACAGTCGAAGACCGAACCATACAAGAGGATACACAGCAATTTATCCAACGGTATCTGCAGAAGCATTTCCCGGAAACTAAATTCAGGACAGTACCGGAATTATAAACGCCACGGTACACGATTGCAAAATCTCTTTTACCACAGATTAACGGATTACACAAACAGGCAATTCACTGATAAGCAACTCCGGCTGTTATATCTTTGTGTAATCTCTTAACCTGTGATGATAACAAGTATTTTAATTGCTGTTTACGGAAACTTTATACCGATGATAAATGTTTATTTCATGACATTAGTTTTTAGACACATCAGGTTAAATAGAAGTTTTCAGTATGAGTTTCAACATTGTAAAAAACGACAAGAAGCGTGTCATCATCGTAGGTGGTGGCTTCGGTGGTCTCAAGTTGGCCAACAAGCTAAAGAAATCTGGCTTTCAGGTTGTTTTAGTAGACAAGAACAATTATCATCAGTTTCCTCCCCTGATTTATCAGGTCGCATCCGCCGGACTTGAACCCAGCTCTATCTCCTTCCCTTTCCGGAAGATTTTTCAGAAGCGAAAAGACTTTTACTTCCGCATGGCAGAGGTACGGGCCATTTTCCCCGAGAAAAAGATGATCCAGACTTCCATCGGTAAAGCAGAATATGATTACCTGGTATTGGCAGCCGGCACTACTTCGAACTTCTTCGGCAACGAACACATCGAAGAAGAAGCCATGCCTATGAAAACCGTTTCGGAAGCCATGGGATTGAGAAATGCTCTGCTGGCAAACTTTGAACGGTCAATCACCTGCGCCACAGAACGTGAGCGACAGGAGTTGCTTAATGTTGTCGTAGTGGGCGGGGGAGCCACCGGAGTGGAGATAGCCGGAGTACTTTCGGAAATGAAAAAGTTCGTACTCCCCAATGATTATCCGGATATGCCCAGCAGCCTGATGCACGTCTATCTGATTGAAGCAGGAGACAGACTGTTGGCCGGAATGTCCGAAGATTCATCGCGTCATGCCGAACAGTTCCTACGCGAAATGGGAGTCAACATCCTGCTGAACAAGCGGGTGACGGACTACAAAGATCATAAAGTGGTGTTGGAAGACGGGACAGAGATAGCCACACGCACCTTCATCTGGGTGAGTGGTGTGGCAGCCATCACCTTTGGCAATATCGGCGGAGAGTTACTGGGACGGGGAAGAAGAATCAAGGTAGACGAATTTAACCGTGTACAGGGAACTGAGCATATTTTCGCAATCGGCGACCAGTGTATCCAGACCACGGACAAGAACTATCCCAACGGACACCCGCAACTGGCACAAGTAGCCATCCAACAAGGAGAGCTGCTTGCCAAAAACTTGCAAAGACTGGAAAAAGGAAAACCGATGCAACCGTTCCATTACCGCAACCTGGGATCGATGGCAACCGTAGGACGCAACCGTGCCGTAGCAGAGTTCAGCAGTTTCAAAACCGCCGGATGGCTGGCCTGGGTGATGTGGCTGGTTGTTCACTTACGTTCCATCCTGGGAGTGCGAAACAAAGCAAACGTATTGCTCAACTGGGTATGGAATTACTTCACTTACGACCAGTCTCTGCGAATGATTGTTTATGCAAAGAAAGCAAAAGAGGTGCGTGACCGTGAAGAACTGGAAGCGAAAACGCATTGGGGTGAAGAGAACCATACACAGCCATAAAGGAATTATCGCTCCGCTCAGGAATCGGAGAAATTAAACCAACTGATTTTGCAATGACTTTTAATCCACCACAGAGTACACAGAGAGCACAGAGTTTTTAATCTCTGTGTACTCCGTGTACTCTGTGGTGAATTGTATTCGTATCTATTCCGTCAGGTTACTCATATCGTAATGACCGTGCCGGTTTTCCCACTATGATCTTCACTGTCTGGCAGGCTACTGTCACAAACGAAATCAGCAGCATCAACACTACCGGAATTATAAAGAACCATGCTTTCAGGTCCGTGCGGAAAGCATAATGACTCAACCAGGCATTCATGCTGAACCAGGCGACGGGCAGCGCAATGACTACTGCTACCAGGATCAATTGGAAGAAGCCTTTACCCAGTTGATAGAACAGATTCCAACGGGTAGCCCCCAATACTTTCCGGATCCCCATCTCCTTGGTACGCGTCGAGCACGAAAACATTACCAGTACCCACAATCCCAGACAAGAGATGAAAATAGCCAGACCTGTAAAACAGCCGATCATGACACCGAACACCTCGTCCTGCCGATACTGATGATCGAAGAACTGGTCGAGGAAGAAGAAGTCGTAACTGGAATCTTCGAAATAGCGATGCCAGATCTCCTCAACCTGTGACACCAGCTCTTTCGGGTCGCCGGACTTCATCACAACAGAGATATACCGCTGCGGCAACCAGTCGATTTTATCTTTATGAATCAACATAATCGGCGTATAGTTTTTATTGAGTGCCTGCTGGTGATAATCCTTCACCACGCCGATGATCTGCATCGGAGCATCGGTACACTCCACCTCTATCTCTTCGCCGAGAGCCTCTTCGTTAGAAGCAAGTCCTAAGTTACGGACAGCAGACTCGTTGACCACCAACTTATTCACGTCGTCTCCATAATCCTCGGAGAACCCGCGTCCAGCCACAAGCTGAAGTCCGTAAGCATCGATGTAGTCCGGGTCACACACCAGCATTTCATAGAGCCGATTTTGCTTCAAAGCGTCGCTTTTCCGGCGATTGGATAAGAAGGTAGCCACCTCCTCACCCGGAACCGCACCGGAAAAAGTGACTTTATCCACCAAAGGCAGACGGGCAATAGCTTTCTTCATGGCTTCGAGTTTGGTATTCATCCCTTCGGTCCGTCCGGGAAATTTCACCACCAGGGTCTGGTCCGTCTTCACTCCCAACGACTGACTGCGCATGAAGTTCAACTGCGCAAACACAATCAATGTACCGCACAACAGAATCATGGAAGCTGTATACTGAACAACCACGAGCACTTTGCGAGTGCCTTCTCCCGACTTACTGTTGAGGAACTTTCCCTTCAGCAACGTAATCGGTTTACGATTCAGCAGTGCCAGCGCAGGATAGTAACCGGAAAGGAAAATACCGCCAACTAACACGAACAACAGTAACAGCCACCAATATCCGGTCAACCAGACAGAGAAGGTAACCGTACGGCTTACCAACTGATTGAAATACGGGAGAACCAGTTCAATCAGCCCCACAGCCAGCACAAAAGCAACCAGGTTCATCACCAAAGCCTCAAATAAGAACTGTGAAATAAGCTGTTTGCGGAAAGCTCCTATCACCCGGCGTACCCCTACTTCCTTGGCACGTTCCATCGAACGGGCTACGGTCAGGTTGATATAATTGATCCAGGCAATTGCCAGAATGGCTATGGCAGCAAAGATCAGGGCAATCATCGCCGTGCGGTTTCCCTTGATCTCGGCCTCGTATCCCACTTGGGGTTTGAGATGGATATCGGCCAATGGAGTCAGTGAAACGCCCCAGATTTTGTTCTTCAAAGCCTCGTCCGTCTTATATTTCTCCGCCATTGCCGGAAACGCTTCTTCTATTTCTGCCTTCCTTTCGGGAGAATCGAGTAATACGTAAGTATAGACCTCGTGCTTATACCAATAATCATGCAAATACTGTCCGAGCGATTTATAGGAAATCAGAAAATTGTAATGGACATGTGAATTGGAAGGCATCTCTTTCATAACACCGGTCACTTCGCAAACCACCTTGTCATAAGGTCCCGTAAAGATAAGTATCTTACCGATGGGATCTTCATCCTGAAAATATTTACGGGCAATCCGTTCGGTGATGACCACCTGCCGGGGCATGGAGAGGCAAGTGGCCTTATCTCCCTTCACCAACTCAAAGTCGAACAAACGGAAGAAGCCGGGATCGGCATAAGCAATCTGGTTTTCACGTAAAGTAAGTTCACCATACTTCACAATCTGTTCCGGCTGATACAAGGAAACCACCCGCGTATAGTCTTCAATTCCGGCCAGATTCTCTTTCATGGCCGAACCATAACCAAACGAACTGCTGGCCCAATAGTCGGTCTGTACTTCGCCTTCATAGAAAGTGCTTTCCACACGGAAAATGCGTTCGTACTTCTCGTGCATCTTGTCGAAACTGAACTCAAAAGTGACATAAGTCAATATCAGCAAGGCAGATGCCATGCCGACTGCCAATCCGAAAACATTGATGAAACTGAATCCCTTCCGTTTCATCAGGTTACGATAGGCACTATTCCAATAATTCCCTATCATACGCTCTCTGTATTAGTCCCGGAAGTTTCGGCCAACGGACGGTTGATATTCTCGGCTACGATCTTCCCATCGAGCAGGCGGATAATCCGGTGGGCATAAGTCGCATCACGCTGCGAGTGAGTAACGATGATGATGGTAGTCCCCTGACGGTTCAGTTCCCGTAGTAGCTCCATCACTTCCACACCGTTTACCGAGTCGAGGTTTCCGGTCGGTTCATCGGCAAGCAACAATTTACAGTCCGTCACCACGGCACGGGCTATGGCGACGCGCTGTTGTTGTCCACCGGAAAGCTGTTGCGGAAAATGATTGGCACGGTGCAACAAGTTTACCTTCTCAAGTACCTGTTTCACCTTTTCTTTCCGTACGGCAGGTTTCATGCCCAGATATACCAGAGGAAGCTCCACATTCTCGTATACGGTCAGTTCGTCAATCAGGTTGAAACTCTGGAAGATAAATCCCAGATTTCCCTTACGCAGGGCCGTCAGTTGGTTCTCGTTCATCTTGTCCACCTGTTTGCCTTCGAAGAAGTAAGAACCGGAAGTGGGTGAATCGAGTGTACCCAGGATATTCAGCAGAGTAGACTTGCCACACCCGGAAGGACCCATGATAGCTACAAATTCTCCCCGCTCCACTTGCATACTCACTTCATTCAACGCTTTGGTCTGCACCTCCTCGGTGGTGAAAAGCATAGACAGTTTTTCTGTTTTAATCATAATTGTTATATATTATATTAGTTATTCATATTTTAAAATGCGCATAGGTTTCTGGCGGATGGTACGCCATACCTGTTGGAACACAGTGAGAAAGGCTATCAGCATCAGCAGTACAAAAGTGGCTGCATATATCCACCAGGACAGCGAAATGTGGAAAGCGTACGTTTCCAGCCAAGCATTCATCAGCACTGCCGATACAGGAATACCGATTGCAGATGCCAATACGGTAAGCAACAACAGTTCTTTGGTCAGGACAAAGAATAGGCTGGTTTTATTTGCGCCGAGCACTTTGCGGATACCCACCTCCTTCAAACGTGACAAGGTGGAAAACAGGGTTACAATCCACAATCCAAGGCAAGCAACAAATACGGCAAGCAATGAGGCGCTGGCAAATATCCAGCCAAAATTACGATCGGATTTGTATAGGAATTCATTAAAATCATTCAAAAAGAAATAAGAAAATAAAGAAGTCGGGAAGTATTCACGATACATCTGTTCAATTTCCGTCAAGACGCCGGCATCACCCTTTCCTTTCAGACAGACAGAAATATAAGGCGTTGCAATAAAAGGAACACGCTCTTTCAAAAAGAAAATGATAGGCTTGTAAGCCACGGCAAGCGATTGCTGGTGGTAGTTCTCCACCACTCCTATTATCTCAAGCGGGTCACTAACCACTTCCATTTTAAGTTGTTGCCCCAACGCCGCTTCTGCCGATTCGTAGCCCAACAGCCTGACAGCTTCTTCGTTAAGCACCACCCGGTTAAGATCGCCACCATAATCTTCGGAAAAACTTCGTCCGCAAACCATACGGGGCATATAGGCAGACAAATAGTCGTAGTCTACAGAAAACATCTGTATCAATTTTACTTGTGAAGGATCGCTTCCATACGGCCGATTGGTAAAATAGTTGGCAACTTCCACACCGGGAACAGCTCCCGAAACTGTCACGTGACTTACATCCGCCCGTTGCTTCAAACGTTTGGTGAAGCTCTCCATGCGCAGCGACAGTCCCTCAGTGAACGAAGGATATTTAATGACCAGAATGCGGGTATTCAGATCCGATTCGGCCTCACGCTGCATGTAACGGACCTGTTGAAACACAGTAAACGTGCCTGCAATCAGAACAAAAGAAGCCAGGAACTGAACAACAATCAACGCCTTTCTGATCCGGTTGCCTCTCTTTCCGTGCAACAGTTTACCGCGCATAATCTCCGACGGACGGATAGTGACCATCAGCCAGGAAGGATAAAGCCCTACAACCAACGTACCGATGATAACCACTCCGGCTACAATCCCCCAGAAAGCGGGTTGCATAAGTATGTCTGTCCCGAAGCTTTGCCCTGCCCAGCGATAGACAAGAGGCAAGAGGAGTTCCAACCAGCCGAAAGCTATCAACGTAGCCAGCAAGTTCATGAAACCGGACTCAAGAAGTCCCTGGATAATAATCTGACGGCGCGAAGCACCAAAAGCTTTACGGAGCCCGAACTCCCGTCCACGCTCCAAAAAGCGGGCTACGGTCAGGTTCAAGGCATTTGCCCAACCTATCAGCAGCAGAATGGCGGACATTACGAACAAAATAAGAACTGCCGTCCGGCTTCCTTTCACCTCTTTCTCGTATGCTTTTTGAGGAGTAAGGTGAATGTCTTTCAACGGGATCAGTTCTACAGCCCAGGTTTTATGTTTCAGTGCATCAGTCTTGTACTTGTCGGATATGTCACGGAAAGCCTGTTCAATTTCTCCCGGAGTCTTTCCGGGCATCAAGCGGACGTAAGTATATACACCGTGAATGTACCAGATGTCCTGCCGTTCCTTGGGAATCGTATTGTAGGAAAGCAGGAAATCGTAGCGCAGGTGCGAACGGACAGGCATATCGGCAATAATGCCCGTTACTTCAAAGTTTTGCTGTGATGAAGAGGTACTGAAGGTCAGTATCTTGCCTATCGGGTCTTCTTCACCAAAATAGCGGCTTGCAGCGCTTTCAGTCAGTACCACCGTATTAGGGCGTACCAGTTGCCCGGTCTTTTCTCCTTTAACTATGGGGAAGTTGAATATTTCGAAAAAGGCAGGCTCGGTATAGCAGTAATGTTCCTCGGCAAATCTCCTGTCGAAGTAATTCACCACCTGCTCGCGATCCTGAGCCGTAACACGGACGTACTTCTCAATTCCCGCTATTTCCCTGTTCATGGCAGGAGCATGCCCATAAGCCGTAGTCGCCCAATTATCCGTCAGCATCTCGCCCTCATACAGTCTGCTTTCAACACGATACACACGGTCGGTATCATGAAATGAATCATAACTTAACTCCGACCAGACATAAAGCATAATAAGAAGTGCCGCCGCAATGCAGACCGACAACCCTGTTATGTTTATCAGCGTCAGAGACTTTTTAACCCGCTGGCTTCGTATCACTTGCGAAATGTAGTTCATAGTATTCGGTTCTTATTTCAATATAAGTTTCTCGTTATCCCCAAACAATTCATATCCGGATACAATCACCCGGTCGCCCGGTTTCAATCCCTCAGTCACTTCATAATATTGCGGGTTCTGCCGTCCGATCCGGATGGGACGGCGCGTGGCAAATTTACCACTTTCGTCAACAACATACATCCAGCGGCCCCCGGTTATTTGAAAGAATCCGCCACGAGGAACAAGAATGGCCTGGGCAGGATCTCCCAACTGGAGATTGATGTGATAAGTCTGTCCGGCACGGATGTTCTCGGGACGTCCGGAAGTAAATTGAAGGTCGGTACGGAACTGGCCCTCCTTTACCTCGGGATAGGGTTTGGTCACCTCGAGTTTATAGTTTCCTCCGTCACGGGTAAAATCAGCCGGAAGTCCGGGAACCACCCGTTCCACATAATGCTCATCGATCTGTGCCTGCACTTTCAAATCGGGTGTAATGATCTGTCCGATATGCTCGCCGGCAGCAATGGACTGGCCGATTTGAGCATCGAGGTTCCCCACCTGTCCGTCTATGGGAGCTTTTACTTTCAGGTTTTCCACCCGTTCACGTACCAGGGCAAGACTGCGCTTCATATTACGGATGTTTTCATCAAGACTATGAACCTGACTCTCCCTGAAAATATTGTCCTGACGGATACGTTCGTCCACAACATCCAGTTGTGCCCGTGCCGCCTCATACTCTTCACGTGCCAGCCGGAAGTCTTCCTGTGCTATCAGTTGCTCTTTGATAAGACGGCTGTACTGGTCGTAACGACGCTTCTTCACAGCCAGTTCCTTACTCAGCCCGATGCGCTCCTGCTTCAGCCGCAAGCGCTCCTGTTCCATACTGATGCGGGTGTTGCGCAACTCGTTTTCCTGATAGGCGAGATCGGCTTCGCTCTGCATGATCCCGATGTTCAGGAGCGGATTGCTGAGACGTAGAATGACGTCGCCTGCTTTGACGATGGCCCCCTCTTCTTTCAGGCGCTCCTCGACACGGCCTCCCTCTACCGCATCCATATAGATGATGCGGTTGGGCATCACTTGTCCGATGACCCGGATGTAATCACTGAACTCTCCGCGGGTAACAGTAGCAATGGTCAGCCGGTCTTTTTCTACACTCATAGAAGAGGAAGTGTCCCTGAAAATAAAATAAAAGATAAGTCCCACCAGTGCCACGGCTCCGGCAATAGCATAATAATGTTTTCGCTTCATTCCGGGCTTCCGTTCGATCATTGTATCCATAGATAGTTATTGTTTTATGTATGATTCACGTTTGTTTATAAGGTTATACCGTCAGGTCGTAAAGGAACGATGTACCGGTCACATACCCCGTATATCACTTCTCACCGGGCAACGTACAAAAGCTTCCCGTCCGATAATAAGTTTCCATCTTCCGGGTCATATCCACCTGTAAGCGCACCCGGGTCAACTCGGCCTTGGCAGAGATAAAGCGATTGCGGGCTTCCATCAGCTGGAATACGGAGATAAGCCCCTCTTCCCATTTTCGTTCGGATTCTTTCAGTACCAGTTCTTCGGCCCTGAACTGCTGCAATACCTGCCGGAATTCATCATATCCGGAACGGAGAGAAAGAACCGTTTCCTCCACCTCTGTATAGAGTTGTTGTTTTTGAAGTTCTTCCTCATTCCGGAGACGGAATATATTCAACTTGTGTTTGCGCAGGGTGGTCAGTCGTTCCAACCCGCTCAATAAAGGGATGGAAATGCCGACACCGATATACTTTCCTAAATTGTCGTTCAGCTGTTTGGTAGAAAAACCGTCGAGATAACGGGAGGCCATTGAGAAACGGGCAAAAACCGTCGGCGAGAACTTACCGCCCGCCATGGCATACTCTTTACGGGCGGCCCGCTGCCTGAGTTCCATCATCCGCATCGAAGGCATTGCTACCAGAGATTGCATATAGAGCTCATCTGTCTGGGGCAGCGAACAAGGCGGAAGAGATTCGTAGTTGATTGTATCCTGAAGTACCAACGTATCCCCGGCATGCAGGTTCAACAATTGTTTCAGTTGGAGCAATGCCAGGCGACAACCGTTCTCACGCACCTGGTAACGGTAAATATCACCCTCGCGACGGGCTTTGACTTCCTGTAAGTCGGAAACCGACTTCAAACCCAGTTCTACAAAAGCTTCGGTTTGTTTGAGATAACGTTCGCTTAGCCGGCTCTGCTCAAAAGCCAGATCGAGCATCCGCTCTTCAAGCAGGAGTTTATAATAGGCATCCGTCACCCGGCAAGCAAGTTCGTTGCGCCGTTCCTTCAAAGCCCATTCACTCCGGCTGCGGTTCATCTTCTCAAAACGTACCCGGTTGATGCGGGTGAAACCTTCGAAAAGGGAAAGCGTCATGTCCAGCCCCACGGTTCCTTCATCGAACGTATTATTGGTGTATCCGTTGGTGCTCGGATCGATGGAATGTCCGAAGTTTCGTCCGGCTTCGGCCGATACACTGACGCGGGGAAGGAAACTTCCCACGGCAGAGATATAGTTCATCCGGTTTTCCTTGATATCTATCTCGCTATTCCGCAAAGACGGATTCTGTTTCCATGCGATACGAATACATTCGTCGAGCGATCTCTCTGTCTGTGCAGACAAAAGAGCGGAAAAAAGAAATAAAGTACAAAGTGATATAAGATGTTTCATATAAACCATCTGGGCAAAGAGTGTGCCAAAAAGAATAAACAACTAAAATTCAACCACATAGACTTATCAATAAAAAGATACCGTCCAATATTTGGACGCTACTGCGTACAGATATTGGACGGTTGACGTCAACATTCCCCGGATTTGTCCCCACATCCCCTTCCCATATAAATTCTCAATTCGAAAACGTCTAATTATTGGACACTCTCTTGCAGGGAGTTACAAAAACAAATATCTTTACCACGAACTTAAAAACAGGAAGCGAATCAAAAGGAGATATCATGAACACGGGAACTATTCTGATTGTAGACGATAACAAAGGGGTGTTGGCTTCACTCGAACTTTTGCTTGAAAACTACTTCTGCAAGATACTGACGGCTTCGAACCCGAATCAGATCACTGCCCTGCTGACGACCCACCGCATCGACGTGGTCATCCTGGATATGAACTTCTCGGCAGGCATCAATAATGGCAACGAAGGGCTGTATTGGCTGGGACATATCCGGAAGATGGCTCCTACCCTGCCCGTAGTGATGCTGACTGCTTACGGAGACGTGGAACTTGCCGTAAAAGCACTCAAAAACGGAGCTGCCGACTTCCTCCTGAAGCCATGGGATAATCAGGCCCTGATCGATAAAGTGACGGAAGCCTACCGCAATAACATGAAACCTTCGGAACGGCAGACAAAGGAAAACAAAAAAGAAGGGTTCGAAATGCTGGTTGGACATTCGCCTGCCATGCTGCAACTGATGAAAGTAGTATCTAAAGTGGCACGGACAGATGCCAACATCCTGATAACAGGAGAAAACGGAACCGGTAAAGAGATATTGGCACGGGAGATTCACCGCCTTTCACCTCGCGGTGCACGCCCGATGCTGAACGTAGACATGGGAGCGATCAGCGAATCACTGTTCGAGAGTGAACTGTTCGGGCACGAACGGGGGGCTTTCACCGATGCTTACGAAAGCCGCCGGGGAAAGTTTGAGGCCGCCGACGGAAGTTCACTGTTTATGGACGAAATAGGCAACCTGCCCCTGTCGCTCCAGGCCAAGTTGCTCACGGTACTCCAAAGCCGCAATGTGATGCGGTTGGGAAGCAACAAAGTGATCCCGGTAGATATCCGCCTGATTTCGGCAACAAACAAGGACATACCCGCAATGGTAAAAGAGGGGATGTTTCGTGAAGACTTGTTCTACCGCATCAACACCATCCACCTGGAACTGCCTCCCTTGCGTGAGCGGGGAGACGACATTTTGCTCTTTATCGACGGTTTCTTACGTAAATTCGCTTCCAAATATCAACGTCAGGAAATACGGATGCACGAACAGACTGTTGAAAAACTGCGCGGGTATCACTGGCCGGGCAATATCCGGGAGTTGCAGCATACCATCGAGAAAGCGGTCATCTTGTGTGAGGGCAGCGTGATCCGCCCTAAAGATATCTTGGTGAAACAGACCTGGCAGCCACAGGCAGCAGTCACCGTTCCCAATCTGGAAGAGGTGGAACGGCAAGCCATCGAAACTGCCATCCTGCAAAACAACGGTAACCTGACTGCCGCTGCCGAGCAACTGGGCGTGAGCCGGCAAACGTTGTATAACAAGCTCAAACGATTCAAACTCTGACCCCGATGATATTCAGCCGACGCATCTATTTCATTATACTGCTCCACATCGTACTGATACTCGCTACGGCAGGTGCCGGACTATGGCTGATCTTATCCGGCACCGGATACATCATCGGCAGTATATTGTTGCTATGTTCTCTTTTTCAGATCGGTGCACTGACCCGGCGGCTAAATACATTCAACCGAAAAATCAAATTGTTCTTCGATGCAGTGCAGGATAAAGACAATATGCTCTACTTTCCGGAAGTGAATGTCAGCAAAGAACAGGAACAACTGAACCGTTCGCTCAACCGGCTCAATGACCTGCTTGCCCGTACCAAAGGCGAAAACCAGAAACAGGAGCACTTCTACCGGTCGTTACTTGAAGAAGTGCCCAGCGGCGTGCTTGCCTGGGATGCTTCGGGCCGAATCATCACTGCCAACAGTGCTGCCTTCTCTCTGCTGAAGTGCAACCGTCTTTACACCGAAATGCAACTGGCACAACTGCTGAATGCAACCGGCATTCGCGACAGCCTCAGCATATCCCGAAAAGAGATGATCCTGGAAGGTGAAACCATAACCATCTTATCCATCAAAGATATCGGTGACGAGCTGAGTGATAAGGAGAGTGAATCGTGGAGCAAACTGACACATGTGCTGACCCATGAAATCATGAACACGATTGCACCGATCATTTCACTCTCACAAACCTTATCCGCATATCCGGATATCAACGAAAAGTCAGCCCGCGGACTACGGATTATCCAAACGCAAAGCGAACGGCTGATGGAATTCACGGAATCATTCCGGCATCTGTCCTACCTCCCTCACCCGGAAAAGAAACGTTTCTCACTGACCGATATGTTGCGCAACCTGGAAGAACTGTTGCAAAGTGATTTCCGCGAACGTGGCATTCACTTCGTGTTACAATCCACACCGGATTCGATAGAAACCAACGGCGACGCAAACCAGCTGTCACAAGTATTCCTCAACTTACTGAAGAATGCGATGCAGGCTCTCGAAGGACAGACGGAAGGCAGAATCATCCTCCGCCTGCAACAGGCAGACCGTCTGCTGATAGAAATAGAAGACAATGGTCCCGGCATCCCGGAAGAGATACGTGAGCAGATCTTCATTCCTTTCTTTACCACAAAAGCGGAAGGAAGCGGAATAGGACTCAGTCTCTGCAAGCAGATCATCCGACAACATGACGGACACTTATCGATCCGTAAGAGTCGTCCGGGACAAACAATTTTCAGTATCGACCTGCCTCAGGACTGAAACATTTTAGTAGGTGTAATGTTATAAATAGAGAGGAATCTCTACTCTCCTTTTTATTTATTATGAAAGAAAAATATTGGAAATATTCTTTGATTATCATCATCATCGGACTGGGCATCATCTTGTTCCGGCAAATTACCCCTTTTCTCGGCGGATTATTGGGAGCACTCACCATCTATATCCTGGTCCGGCGACAAATGATGTATCTCGGTGCACGAATGAAACGAAGTTTCGCAGCCCTGCTGATTACAGGTGAAGCCATCCTGTGCTTCCTGGTACCTATTTCTCTGATTGTATGGATGCTGGTCAACAAGTTGCAGGACATCAATCTGGACCCACAGGCCATTATTGCCCCTGTTGAAGAATTGGCAGGGATCATCAAGGCGAAAACAGGATATGACGTACTGGGCAGTGACACACTTTCGTTCATCGTTTCTCTGCTCCCCAAAATAGGACAGGCAGTCATGGGAGGTATCAGCAGCTTTGCAATCAACCTGTTTGTTCTGGTCTTTGTACTTTATTTCATGCTGATAGGAGGAACCAAAATGGAGTCCTACATTGACGACATCCTACCTTTCAATGAGAAAAACACCCGGGAGGTAACACACAATATCAACATGATTGTCCGCTCCAATGCCATCGGCATTCCCTTACTTGCCGTTATTCAGGGAGGAGTCGCACTGATCGGCTACTTTATCTTCGGAGCACCGAATGCCTGGTTAGTGGGTGTTCTGACTTGTTTTGCTACAATCATCCCGATGGTGGGGACTGCTCTCGTCTGGTTTCCGGTGGCTGCCTACCTTGCACTGACCGGTGAATGGGCAAACGCCATCGGACTGGCAGCTTACGGAGGAATTGTCGTTTCGCAATGTGACAACCTGATACGCTTTATCTTACAGAAGAAAATGGCAGACACCCATCCGCTTATTACAATCTTCGGTGTAGTCATCGGATTACCGTTGTTCGGATTCATGGGAGTCATTTTCGGACCGCTTATATTATCGCTGTTCTTGTTATTTGTCGATATGTTCAAAAAGGAATATCTGGACAATAAGAAATAAGAAAGAAACAAATCACCTAATCTCTGAAAAATTATGTACTTTTGTGACGTAAACATCTTGTAAGATTCAATGGAAGCATTCACATTCAATACGGCCGAACTGATACTGCTATCAGCCGCAGGCGTTCTTTTGATCGTTCAACTTATCTACTATCTCGGACTGTATAACCGGATACACACCCACAACCTTGCTGTTGGAAAAGATGAAGTACACTTCGGACGGGAACTTCCCCCGCTGTCTGTAGTCATCTGTGCACGCAACGAATCGGAAAACCTGCGCCGAAACCTACCCGCTATCCTGAAACAGGATTATCCGGACTTTGAAGTAATCGTCATCAACGATGGTTCTACGGACGAAAGCGAAGATCTCCTGTCAGAGTTGGAAGAAGAATACCCGAACCTGTATCACAGTTTCACACCGGACAGCGCGCGGTACATCAGCCGGAAGAAACTGGCACTGACGCTGGGCATTAAAGCCAGTAAATATGACTGGCTGGTATTCACCGAGGCCGACTGCACTCCGGTCAGTGACAAGTGGCTTCGACGGATAGCACGCAATTTCACGCCGAGTACAGACATCGTACTGGGATATAGCGGTTACGAACGGGGAAAAGGATGGCTACACAAACGGGTATCTTTCGACTCGCTTTTCACCTCGCTTCGTTATCTGGGTTTTGCCCTGGCGGGTAAACCGTACATGGGCATCGGGCGCAACCTGGCCTACCGCAAGGAATTGTTCTTCAAAGTCAAAGGATTTTCTACCCACTTGAACATGCAGCGGGGAGAAGATGACCTGTTTATCAACCAAATTGCCAATGAAAACAATACCCGGGTGGAAACCTCACCGGATTCAGTGATACGGATGCAACCTGTGGAACGCTATAAGGACTGGAAAGAAGAAAAGGTAAGCTATATGGCAACCGCACGCTTCTATAAAGGTTCACAACGCTGGTTACTGGGGTTGGAAACCGCCACGAGGCTATTGTTTTATGTCGCCTGCCTATCGGGAATCGTATTCGGTATCCTCTCTTTTCACTGGCTGGCTGCGGGACTGGTTCTATTGTTATGGATCGTACGTTATTCGGCGCAAGCCTACGTCATCAACAAAACAGCCAATGAGATGGGAGACAACCGCTCTTACTACTTTACACTACCGGTTTTCGACATCATCCGTCCGCTACAATCCCTGAAGTTCAGACTCTACCGTCTCTATCGCAGAAAGGGTGATTTTATGCGAAGATAACTTGACTACTCGTACCGCATAGAACTGGCTGGATTGATCTTGGTAATCAAATAAGAGGGACCGACCAACATTAATACAGAAGCCAATAAGGTGCCGGCATTGATCAGAAGGAAAAGCCAGATGTTCATGGAAACCGGCACCATACTTACATAGTAAGTTTCGGGATCGAGTTTAAAAAGTCCCAACTGTGACTGCAAAACACAGAAAGTAATCCCAATTGCATTTCCCCACAACATCCCTTTCCCAATCAGAAAAACAGAGAACCACAGAAATACTTTACGGATAGTGAAATCATTGGCTCCCAAAGCCTTCAGGATACCAATCATCTGTGTGCGTTCAAGGATGATAATCAATAATCCGGAAATCATCGTGAAGCCGGCTACCCCAATCATCAGGATAAGAATGACCCATACATTCAGGTCGAGCAGATCGAGCCAGGCAAATATCTGAGGATTCATTTGTTCGATGCTCTGTACGTAATAAGTCCCCCCGTAAACATCTTGCTTATTGTCCGTATCAACGGCTATACCATAGGTTATATCTTCCAGTTTGTCATAGTCACGTACCTGCAACTCTGCTCCGCTCACTTGTCCGGGGGCCCAGTTATTCAAACGGTTCACCAAATACAAGTCAGTCAGCAGAAAGAGATTATCATATTCAGAAAAGTTCGTTTGGTAAATACCTTTCACCGTCAATCGGCGGGCACGCACATCTTTCTGGATAAAATAGGCATATATTTTATCTCCCAGTTTCAGTTTCAGCCGGTCAGCTATCGCTTTCGATATGACCACCTGATTGGTGGAAGCCGTATCACTGAAGACCGGTATCTCTCCTTCTACCAGATGGTCGCGGAAAAAGGCAGGATCAAACTCCGGACCGACACCTTTGAGCACCATGCCCTGAAAAGCGTCATCTGTCTTTATCATCCCCGGTTTGGTCGAATATCGCTGCACATGTTTCACTTCCGGACGGGCGGAAAGAGCGATCATCATACTGTCATCCACCACAACCGGATGAGTTTCGTAGGACCCTACCGCATCAAAATTACTGATTTGGATATGGGAGCCGAAGCCGATCACTTTATTACGTACCTCACTCTTAAAACCAATCACTACAGATACGGCAATGATCATCACCGCCAAGCCGATAGCAATGCCAATCATGGCAATCAGGACAGCAGGACGGGAAACTTGTTTCCCCCCGTCCGTATCACGATAAATCCGACGGGCAAGAAAATAGGAAAGCCTCACCTTGCCCTTCTCTTTGGAAAAGGGAACGGAGTTGCTTTGACTATGTGAATGAATGGATGACATCAGGTCTTATTCTGTTCTTCCCGGATAAGCCTCCAATGCTTTTTGCAGAACAAAGAGCGCACGGGTTAAATCTTCCTTTTTCAATACGTAAGCAATACGGACTTCATTCTTTCCGGAGCCCGGAGTAGTATAGAAACCGGAAGCCGGAGCCATAAACACTGTCTGTCCTTCATACTCAAACTCAGACAGACACCAGGCACAGAATTTATCCGAATCATCGACCGGTAACTTGGCTACTGTATAAAAAGCTCCCATCGGAATGGGGGAATAAACACCCGGTATACGGTTCAGACCGTCAATCAGACATTTACGGCGCTCAACGTATTCGTCATAAGTTTCGCGTGAGTACTCTTCGGGAGCATCCAGTGAGGCTTCGGCAGCAATCTGTCCGATCAGCGGAGGACTCAAACGTGCCTGACAGAACTTCATCACTGCATCACGCACTTCTTTATTCTTGGTTATCAAGGCACCGATGCGGATACCACATTCCGAATAACGCTTGGAAACAGAGTCAATCAGTACCACGTTATTCTCAATTCCTTCCAGATGGCAAGCCGAAATATAAGGGGAACCGGTATAGATAAACTCACGGTACACTTCGTCGGAGAAAAGGAAAAGATCATACTTCTTCACCAAGTCACGGATCTGGTTCATCTCACGTCGGGTATACAGATAGCCGGTCGGATTATTCGGATTACAGATCAAGATACCCTTGGTACGTTCGTTGATCAACTCTTCAAATTTCTCTACTTTCGGAAGAGAGAACCCCTCCTCAATTGTCGTAGCAATGGTGCGTATTTTAGCTCCGGCCGAAATGGCAAAAGCCATATAGTTGGCGTAAGCAGGTTCGGGAACAATGATCTCGTCTCCCGGATTAAGGCACGACATGAATGAGAAAAGTACAGCTTCGGAACCTCCGGTAGTAATGATTATATCATCTGCTGTCAGGTTGATATTGAATTTCTCGTAATATCCTACTAATTTCTCGCGATAGCTACGATAACCGGCACTGGGACTATATTCAAGCACCTTGCGGTCGATGTTGCGTATCGCGTCAATCGCGGCCTGAGGAGTGGGCAGGTCCGGCTGTCCGATGTTCAGGTGAAATACATGGATTCCCCGCTGTTTGGCAGCATCTGCCAGGGGAGCCAGCTTTCTGATAGGAGATGCAGGCATCTCTGTTCCGCGAATCGATATGGTTGGCATAATCTTGAATTATAAATGGTCAATTAATAAATATGAGCGGCAAATGTACACAATAAATCGGACACAAAGACATAAAAACTTTAAAAACCTTATCAAGGGTAAAAACGTTGTGGTAATATCAACGGAAAACGATACATTTGTATAACTACAAACCTAAAACGATAACATAATGACCATAAACCTGATCACATTTGCATCGATTCTGCATAAGCAAGCCACTGTACGTAGTTCGCACGAAGCGATTCTCAGTGAACTGGAAAAATATTTCACCGTAAATTTTATTGATTACCGGGACATCAGCCAGTTGCCAAAAGATGAATTCAGCATCATTTTCATTGCTACCGGAGGGGTAGAAAGACTGGTAATGCAATGCTTCGAATCGCTCCCCCGCCCTGCCATTATACTGGCCGACGGAATGCAAAACTCCCTGGCTGCGGCACTGGAAATTTCCTCTTGGTTACGTGGGCGGGGTATGAAAAGTGAAATCCTCCATGGAGACTTTATGAGTATCGTTCAACGAATCCAGGTACTTTATACCAATTTCAAGGCACAACGTTCATTAGTAGGGCTTCGCATCGGAGTGATCGGCACCCCTTCTTCGTGGCTGATTGCAAGTAATGTGGATTATCTGCTCGCAAAGCGGCGTTGGGGAATTGAGTATCTGGACATTCCGTTGGAACGGATTTATGACGTATACGACCGTATTACAGACAACGAAGTCGGTGCCTCATGCGCCGCGGTTGCTTCGCAAGCTCTGGCATGCCGTGAAGGGACTCCCGAAGATATGATTAAGGCAATGCGCCTTTACCGGGCCGTCAAGCGAATCTGTAAAGAAGAAAAACTAAGTGCCGTCACCCTGAGTTGTTTCAAACTGATAGAGCACACCGGTACTACCGGTTGCCTGGCTCTTGCCATGCTGAACGACGAAGGGATCATTGCCGGATGTGAAGGGGATCTGCAATCTGTATTTACATTACTCGCTGCCAAAGCACTGACCGGGAAAGTAGGCTTCATGGCAAATCCTTCAATGATTAACGCCCGGAGCAACGAAATAATACTGGCACATTGCACAATCGGAATGAAGCAAACCGAACGTTATATCATCCGCAGCCATTTTGAAACGGAAAGCGGTATCGGTATTCAGGGACTGCTGCCGACCGGAGATGTCACTATCGTGAAATGTGGTGGAGAATGTCTGGACGAATATTACCTTTCTACCGGAACTCTGACCGAAAACACCAATTACATCAATATGTGCCGTACACAAGTACGTATAAAAATGAATGCACCGGCTGATTATTTCCTGAAGAATCCACTCGGGAACCATCACATCTTGTTACAAGGTAATTATGAAGATGCACTGAACGAATTCTTACAGGCAAACTCCTGTAAACGTACGGAGTAAATGCACTCAGGGCTTAACGGAGGTAAAGTCAGAACTCACCACAGAGAATACAGAGTGACACGGAGAGAATCTCAGATCATTGGTTACCAACACAGATAATCTGTGTTACCCTGTATTCTCCGTAGTGGAAAGAGTATTGACACATTCCTCCCGTCAAAGCCTAATTTAATACATGCAATGAAAGACACACGATATATGAAAAGAATCTTCCTATCAGTACTGTTTATCTGTACTTTCCTTTCTCATCTTACTGCACAAACAGGCAAAGAAAGCGAACTTATCAAGCAGAATTATATCCGGTCGGTTATCGGACAGGACGAGAGCAAACAAGCTTTCTTACAACTATTATCTAAAATTCCTCCCGAAAAAGAGATATCTGACCAGAACGTTATCGAACTTCAACAACTTTACCCTATCCGCCGGGAAGAGATACACCGACTGATCAGTACGATACGGGGAGACGGTTCATGGTCGGACATCAATTATGCCGATACCAAACGCTCGGGATGGGAACCTAAACAACACGCAGAACGGATACTGAAACTAACCAAATATTATGCCCGCGAAAAAGAGAATGCTTCCGCACAGGAGATTTCAGCCGTAACCAGCATTATTCACCAAGCCATGAATTACTGGTTCACCGAAAAACTGGTCTGCAAAAACTGGTGGTACAATCAAATAGGTATTCCCCGCACCTTGGGACCGGCTTTCCTCCTTTTCGAAGCAGAAATGACGGAAAAAGAAAAGCAGGAAGCCGTGCGGGTGATGGAACAATCCCATTTTGGCATGACAGGACAGAACAAAGTATGGCTGGCAGGCAACGTACTGATCCGGGGCTTACTCTTGAATGACTCCCAACTGGTAAAAGAGGCACGGGAAAACATTGGCTCGGAAATCGTACTGGGACAGAAAGAGGGTATTCAGCCGGACTGGAGCTTCCATCAGCATGGTCCCCAACAACAGTTCGGCAATTACGGACTTTCTTTCCTCTGCAACATGAGTTTTTATTCCGAACTGTTTGCCGACACCCCTCTTGCATTCAGCCAGGAACAACAGGATATCCTTGTATCCCTTCTTCTGAAAGGGTATCAGTGGATTGTATGGAAAGGTCATTGGGACGTAAACGGATTGAACCGGCAACTCTTCCACAGCGCCGATCTTCACAAATCATTCAACCTGCTCTTCGCAGCCTGCTCACTGATGAAGGGAAGCAATGAACAGCAGACACAGGAAATAAAGGCATTTATAGCCCGCAACTTTCTACATCCGGATGCAGAAAACGATTTCACAGGAAATAAGTTCTTCAAAGATTCCGACCTGACCATTCACCGTACCTCTGATTGGATGGCATCTTTACGCATGGCATCCAGCCGGGTGATCGGTACGGAACTGGTAAATGAGGATAACCTGAAGGGATATTACATGGCAGACGGAGCTGTCTATACGTATATTCGGGGAGATGAATACCACAATATTTTCCCTTTCTGGAACTGGCGCCGGATACCCGGTATCACAACCTATGAAAGCAATGCTCCCATCCCGACAGACAACGGACCGAATTCACGCAACAAAACCAATTTCACAGGTGGAGCAACAAACGGAAAACAGGGAATCACCGCCATGCACTTGAACCGTAACGGGCTATCCGCGAACAAAGTATGGATATTCACCAATGAATTTATCCTGTGCCTGGGAAGCGATATCCATGCAGACAGCACTGCCACACTTATCACCTCCATCGATCAACGGTTCAAGAATGGTGAAATATGGACAGAAGGAAACCGCCGTTATTTCCACGACAACACCGGATATATCCTTCTGCAGGACGAACTTTGCCTGGCACTGGCAGAAAAGAAGAAAGGACAGTGGCACGACTTCATGGGAATGTACGCTCCCCGGATGTTGGAAGATGAAATTTTCTCTATTTACATCAAACATCCGTCAGGTGTCCCTGCCACTTACCGGTATTTGGTGCTCCCGGCTTCCACTCAGGAGAAGACGGCTGCATTCGATATTTCAAAAGTACAGGTATTGCAAAATGACAAAAAGGCACAGGTGGCATTTATCGACGAAATGTACTACGTCGCTGTTTGGCAGGCAACAACTCTCAAGCTGTATAACGGAAAAAAGATACCTATAAAAAAACCGGGAACCTATCTGTATCGTGCAGACGGTAACCCGGTTTCCCAAGCTGTTTTTCCAAAAGGAGAGATCTAAAAATCTGCCTTCCGGCTATCTCATGTTTTCAGGCAATTCGTAATATCTCACCCAGTCGACCTCCATCTGTACGGGAAGCTCCGCATCGTCTATCTCTCCGGCCCATCCCCCGAGTATCTGGTTGAGCAGCAGGAAGAACGGAACATCGAAAGGCCACTGCACAGAACCCTCCTCTTTGATGCGGGGATAACTGAAAGTGAGCGAATCATTGATGAACATATCAATCTTATCCGGTGTCCATTCCATCCCAAACACATTAAATTCATGCGGATTGTAGGATGCAGTGGTATAATAGTCCGGATCTGTTTTATGTCCTAACACTTTGATATATTCGGTATGCATGGTATGATAGACGAATGTATCTTTGTTCAATTGTTCCATTATATCGATCTCTCCACATTTGGGCCACGCACCATACGTTGTAGAATCGGTCGGTTTGAGCCAGATAGCAGGCCAGGAACCTTTAGCACTGCCCAGTTTGGCACACACTTCAAAGCGTCCGTACAAGAAATCTTTTTTACCCAAAGTCTCGACACAACCGGCCATGTAGCGGATCGTATCATTCGGATCGCTATTGGGCAAAGCACGCAAAATCAACTTACCGTCTTTTACGAATGTAACAAAGTTATTGTCCCGACAAAAAGGATGCCAAGGAGAGAACACCCACTTTTCCGGATCGGGTGTACCGTCTTTCTCGAACTCATCTTGCCAAGTGAGCCTCCAGTCTATATCACTTTTATAAAGCTTACGGACAGGAGTATCTTTACAGGATGACAATGATATGCCGGCAAATGTCCAAAAGACAAACGGCAAGGTTAACAATAAGTTTTTGTGTTTCATGATATATTGGTTTAAAGTGAGACCTCCACCCATTTTCCACCATGCCATTCGGTCACTGTCTCAAACCCGGCCTTCCGTAAAGCCTCCAATGCTTCGGGACGTCCGCTGTTGATACGTTCGGGATAATGCGAATCACTGTTCACCTGTACACGGACACCCAACTCTTTCAACAACGGGAAATAGCGTTCGTTCGGAAAGAAGGTACCCAAGTGATGCAAAGCCTTGGTATTGATCTCTACGATATACCCTTTGGCCGCAACAGCAGAGAAATAATCGTGCATCAAGTTATCATACCAAGGTTCGTCCAACAGGCCGGGACGGTAACAGGCTGCATTATGATGCATCTTGTCGGCATGTCCTAAGATATCAAACCCTCCCAATTCCACCATCCGCAACAGACGTTCGTAATACAGACGTACCATACGATCGAGATCACCACCGAAATGCTGATCGACAATATCCCTGAATACTTCCGCACACACATCGATATCAACCACTTCTTCCCGGTCGTTATAGAGCAAATGTACCGAGCCGATACGATAATCGAGCGGCAATTCGCGGAAACGCGGCACAGCCGGATTGCTGTCTTCATTCAGGTAGTCTATCTCCAGCCCGATAGCCAGTTCAATCTCCGAAGCATACTTCTCCTTCATCCGGGCAAACTCAGCCAGATAGTCGTCCATACGATCCCACTCCATCGTCCAATGGGTAGGGAACGGTAGCGGAGCATGCGAAGAAATACCATAGGATGTAAATCCCTGGCTGATGGCAAAACGGATAAAATCCTCCATGCCGGCCCGGCCGTCACAATAGAGGGTATGGCTATGATAATTAGTCAGATTCATGATTCTATTTCACTAAGTTCAAGCCAGCGCATGGTTTTCTCGTCTATCAAATCGTTTACCTCCGGCAGCCGCTTTGACTTATCGGTCAGTTCATCCACCGAAAGTGTACCGCTGCAAAGCAGTTCCTCTATCTGTGCTTTCTCGGCTTCCAGCCCGGCTATTTCTTTCTCCAGTTGTTCGAACTCCCGTTTCTCTTTGAAACTCATCTTACGCTTATCGTTCAGACGGACACGGGCTGTCTTTTCCTCCTGCGGTTTCTCAGCTTCCTTCTCCTTTTGGGACTTCGCTTCTTTCCAGTCCCGGTAATCGCTATAGTTACCGGGAAAGTCACGGATATCTCCCTGTCCATTGAATACCAGCAAGTGATCGACCACCTTATCCATAAAATAGCGGTCATGGGAAACGACAATCACGCATCCCTTGAAGTTCTGCAAATACTCTTCCAGCACATTCAGGGTAATGATGTCGAGATCGTTTGTCGGTTCATCAAGTACCAGAAAGTTCGGATTACGCATCAGCACGGTACAGAGATAAAGACGACGGCGCTCTCCACCGCTCAGCTTATAAACATAGCTGTGTTGAGTTTCGGGAGTAAACAGGAAATGTTGCAGGAACTGAGAGGCTGTCAGCTTCTTGCCGTTACCCAGCTCAATCACTTCGGCAATATCCTGCACGACGTCAATCACCTTCATTTGCTCGTCAAACTGCAATCCGTCCTGCGAGTAATATCCGAAACGTACGGTCTCTCCGATATCCAGCGTACCGCTATCGGGCTGCACCTGTCCCATCAATATCTTTATAAAAGTAGACTTACCCGTACCGTTGTTCCCAACAATCCCCATCTTCTCGTAACGGGCAAAGATGTAAGAGAAATCTTCCAATATCTTCAGGTCACCGAAACTCTTATAGAGATGATCGGCTTCAAATATCTTACTGCCAATGTAGGAAGCCTTCACCTCCAGTTTCACATTGTCGTTGTTAAACCGTTGTTTGGCTACTTTCTCCAGTTCGTAGAAAGCATCTTCACGATACCGGGCTTTATGTCCGCGGGCTTGCGGCATACGGCGCATCCAATCCAGCTCGGTACGATATAAATTATTGGCACGCTCTATCTCTACCGTCTTCGCCTCAATGCGTTCCTGGCGTTTCTCCAGATAATAGCTGTAATTCCCTTTATACTGATAAACCTGACGGTTGTCTATCTCGATGATTTCAGAACAGACCCGGTCGAGGAAGTAACGGTCATGCGTTACCATCAACAGACTAAGGTTCGTACGACGAAGGTACTCTTCCAGCCATTCGGTCATATCAAGATCGAGGTGGTTGGTGGGCTCGTCCAGGATCAGCAAGTCCGGTTCGGTAATCAGGGCATTGGCTAAAGCCACCCGTTTGAGTTGGCCTCCGGAAAGATGTTTCACCTGTTGCTCAAAATTCCGTATCTTGAGTTGAGAAAGAATCTGTTTGGCTTTCTGTTCGTACTCCCAGGCTTTTTCATGGTCCATACGCACCAACAGGTCATCCAGTCCCGGATGTCCTTCGGTTTCCATACAGCGTTCGTATTCCTTAATAAGCTCCACCGTACTGTTGCCATGATGAAAACAGGCTTCCAATACAGTCAGTTCTTCGGGATATTGCGGATACTGTTCCAGATAGTCTACACGAAGGTCACGGCGGAACACAATATTTCCGCTGTCATATCCTTCCTTACCGGAAAGTATATTCAGCAAGGTGGTTTTACCTGTACCGTTTTTAGCTATCAAGCCGATACGCTGTCCTTCGGCAATACCGAAGGAAATATTTTCGAAAAGTACCAGATCCCCAAAGGATTTGGTAAGGTTATCTACTTGCAAATAAGGGGTCATAATAATCGTATATGATAAAATGTGGTTAGTGTGCCAGTGCTTTCTTATATGCCTCTGCCACCTCGCATCTTTCTCCGGCTTTCACCCGGCTCCACAACAGTTTCATCGGATCAATCAGATGTTCCGCATCTTTATACCGAAGCACCGGTACTTCCCGGTTACCGTCAACCAGTGTCATCCATTCCATGCCTTCCACTTCATTAGCCAGAATCGTGCAGATGGCAATACCGAATGCCAGCCAAGGCTCTTTCTTTTTGGGCGAAAGGACACCGCTGTCAATCACCTCCTGTATCTTTTCGAGGTCTTCCTCCACACCCTGAAAGTCCTTCTTCAACTGTGTCTTCACTGTATCTGTCACCCACTCATAAGCCTCGTTCACCTGATAGATTTCAGAAAGGCGAATGGGAATTACTTCTGCGGGATACTTCTGTCCGTCTTTACGAATTTCAAGGCTGGATATGATCTTTTCCGCCTCCTCCACACGCTCTCCTTTCGGTACGGTGAACGAACATTCAAAGGCCACATTGTCAATGCCTGTCACCCAAAGATGGCTGGTGTAATAGGTACCTTCTTCCTCAAACATCTCTTTACTATAGGCACACTCCAGTTGCCCCACCTTCACCAAGGAGGCCGAAGGATTTTCCTTGAGTTCCTGACGGATGGAGTCCTTTCCATAATTCATGCCACCTTGAGCAGCAGCATCCGCTTTATAGGCCGAGATACGGAAGTTACCCGTCCAAAGTTCGGGATTATAAAAGAGGAAGGAGCCTTCGCCGTCTTCAAATTCGCTCCAATCTGACGGATATATCATTGAGAACCATGTTCCCGGAGAGATAAATTTCTTACCTTGTATCATATTGCTTACTGAATGTTGATAACCTCACAAAAGTAACAATCCCAACGCTGATATGCAAAAAATAGAATAAAAAACAGCCGATTCTCACGAACCGGCTGTTCCAATCATCATCTATGAATGAAGACAGCTTTTAGCGTCCTCAATATTTTCTTAACTCCAGACGGGCATAATCCGACCGGAGAATCAATTTGTTACTGTTCAGTTTCTCTACGGCAAAATCCTGTACCCGGGCATCCATGCCGAAAGTTTTCATCTGTTCCGCCGTAGCGTCAAGTATCTGTATATGCATAGAATCGTTCTCGTAGGTATATGTCCCATAGAACTCACCATACCTCCTCAGATTGATAATGTCCATCTGGAAACTGAAATAAGTGTCCAGCGGAGTTTCCGCATTACCATCTTTATATTCTATACGCTGCATCTGCCACATCCCATCCAGATAGCGATGCCCGAACTTCTCTCCACAAGACGTAAAAGCCATCAGGGCGACGAACAATAATAAGATTCCTTTTTTCATTTCTTCTTACCAATTAAACCTGTTTTACGAATGGTGAGCATACCGCCCCAGCTCTCTCCCAACATATTACCTCCATCCACCGCACCGGCCAGTGTGAAGCTCCATCCCGGAATCTGTTCGGGTTTATAAGTCACCTCCAACAATCCGTTCTGGTTTCTCCTGATAGTCCGGTAAGGGCTTCCGTAAGTTCCCCAATGCTTGGCTACACTTACCAAAATCCGGTAATCTATCTCCGGAGTCGGACTGCCGTTCAGCCCGATATGGAATCCTTTAACACGGTTACTTTCAAAAGCCAGATTTCCATCCTTGTTATATATAGGTGAGGTAACCAGCGGATTGCCGATCCCCTGTCCCCAATGTTCCCAACCGGCATACTGCGAGTTATTGTAATAATTATCAGCCCCGGTAAATGAATGATCAATAGCCGGAGTAGCAAAATAATGGAAAGCGCCTGACTGGTGCTTCGTATACAAAAACTCTCCGACAACCGTCTTCACAAAAGGATTCTCCGGCAAGGTCACCTCCAATCCGGTCAGACAATCACGCCACATACCGTAAGTCAGCGTCATCCCCGAACGGTCTTCGAAAAAGTGTTCCCAATATGCTTTTACTTTCCAGGTCGGGAAATGATACCCCACAGCAGCACTGTAACTGCCTACGTGGTTTCCCAGAATATTGATCTGGTCACTCTCCGATGCGCCACTGTCTCCATTACTCGGAAAGAAGATACGGAAAAAGTCCTTCCAACTGTCCGGTGTGCGCAACACCGTTCCGTCCGGATAATAGCAATCGCCTCCGAACTGGGCCGCCATTTCAATACCCAATTCCACCGAAACCGGTGATTTCTCCAGGTTCTCGACTTTCAGGAAAGCCGCTTTCGAGTGAAACAACGTCTCTTTCGTATATTTAGAACGTCCGTCCGTGAAACGCTCCTGAAACTTTTCATCCGTAAACATTCCATAAGCCACATGTCCCTTTATATGCAACCAATGTTTGGTCCATGGAAAAGGTATATATTCGGGAATTGAAATCCGAACCTGCGGGATGGGACGGGCATTGGTAGAAAAAGTCATGCTACCGGAACTCAACTGGTCATTTTTCATTTCGTTGCCACGCTCCTTACTGCCGACACTGATTTCCATCCCCCGATAACGCAAGTCTACATAGGCCTGTTGAATGAAGAACTTAGACGTGAAGCGACTCGCACCGACCATTTCCAATCCAAAAGCATAAGAGAACTTTTTATCCTTCTCCAAATCCCGAAAGATTCCTGCATCCAAGTAAGCATTGTTTTTACGAATAGACGACAGCCCGTGCTTATTTGCCACGAGCCAGAAAGGCGTATTGTGTCCACCACTTACAGTTGCACTGGTTTCAATCTTATAGTTTAGGCCTTTGTCAAACTGCGCCTGCACAGTGGCAGGGGCTATCAGCATCAAGCAGCTGATAATGAAATAGTTTCTTCGTTTCATTCTAACGTGTGTTTGGAATATATCCAAATATTGAACGGCAAAAATACAACAAAGAGGCGAAACTCATCGATATATCAGAGTTTTATTAGGATTATTTAGCTACGAACCAGACAACGGAAATAGTGATTCACTTCCCTATCGGCTGTATTCTCCTGCGTACATCTTTCGATATTTCAAGGAACATATAGTTCAGTTTACCGGAATGGATACCCTTTTCATTCTCTTTATACTTCTTATTGGCATATTGCTTCGACTTCTCGAAAGTGAGCAGGGACATCTGATTCTGTGATTTGCCTACCATGGTGGAATCTAACTGCTCGTCCGGGAAGAAGTCGTCCAGATCGACATCGCCTATCATGGTTGTTTCCAGGAAATTCATATCCTTATGCGAATTGTCGGTATAATATCCCACGAACATATGGCCGGGAGTACGCACCAGAATCGGTTCGATATTAATGGCACGGAGCAAAGAGGCAAACAAGACACTGCCATCCACACAGTTGATCTGTGACGACTCCAGTGCATCATCAAATGTACGCACACGCTGCGAATAGACCACATTGCTGGAAAGGCTGGTGTTCGACACCGAACTATAGCGGAATTTACGTTTCTGCAAAACGTTCCATAACGCATATACCTGCTTATCCACAGCTCCGGGAGCCGGATTCTGATAGCCCAGAAAGCGGTTGACGATACGGGTATTCAATGCTTCGCGCAGCAGCTGGTCGATCATCGGATTTTCTTCGTTGACATAAGCGGCAAAGAAAATACCCGTATCATGGAATTTCGTACCATTCGTCACATACCCCAGCAGGCACTCGTTGACACTGCGTACAGAGAAGGTACGCACTCGCTGTCCCAGATCTTCCCCATTCATCTCTACCGTAACGGCTACGCTGATGGGTTCTGCCTGGTTGTTATTCTTTAGCGCTTCATAGTTCCAGATGATATCGGGATAAATCGTATACTCGGTACGGGGCTTGTTGAGTACAAACTCCGACACGGAACGGGAAAAGAAAGGGGTTTCGGCTACGTCAATCCGCACACGGCTATAGGCGGAACGGGACTTCACCTTGATGGCAATGCATGATTTGGGATTGCCCAAGTATACGGAGTCACCCGGCTGAATGACCTGGGCATCAGTCGTTGCCACCGAAAGGATGGCCGAAGGAAAAATGTTCCCTCCCAGTTCATCGGTTATCTCAAAACCGGAAGTAGCAGAAGAGAACTTAAACACGGACACGCCTATTGCTATAAAGAACAAAGCGACAACCGTCCAAAGCACTTCACGTTTGCGTTGCCTGAAATCTATCTTAATCATTGTGGCATTTCAATTTATTGACATAACAAAGATACGACTTTTTTGTTGATAAAGTATCTCCGAACCTGCGGATTGTTGGTTTAAAACCAAGATGCCGTTAGTTTAAAACCAAGAGAACTTTGGTTTAAAAGGTAGGCACTGTCGGGTTTAAAACCAACCGCATCAGCCTATAGAGACTCTCAGACGGGATAAAATGTAACCAAATCGTAATACGTGTTTCACCCCCTCGTAACAAAAAGCCTCCATCTTTGCAAAAGAAAAAGGAATAAAGTTTAACTTTGTAGCATTACATTAACAAAGAATACAATGAACGATTACCGTATTTTAGTGGTCGACGACGAAGAAGACCTCTGTGAGATTCTGAAGTTCAATCTTGAGAACGAAGGGTATGAAGTAGATACAGCCAATTCTGCCGAAGAAGCTCTGAAAATGAATATCAGCAGTTATCACCTGCTGCTATTGGACGTGATGATGGGAGAAATCTCCGGATTCAAGATGGCCAATATCCTGAAGAAAGATAAAAAGACAGCCCAGGTTCCCATCATATTCATTACTGCCAAAGATACGGAAAACGATACCGTCACCGGATTCAATCTGGGGGCAGACGACTATATATCGAAACCTTTCTCACTGCGTGAGGTCATTGCCCGCGTGAAAGCCGTGTTACGTCGTACCGCCACTTCGGATATGGAAAAGGTACCGGAACAGCTCAGTTATCAGTCACTGGTAATCGATATCACTAAAAAGAAAGTAAGCATCGATGGTGAAGAAGTGCCGCTGACCAAAAAGGAATTCGAAATCCTCTTCCTGCTGCTACAGAACAAAGGACGTGTTTTCTCGCGCGAAGACATCCTGAGCCGTATCTGGAGCGACGAAGTCTACGTACTGGACCGCACTATCGACGTCAACATCACCCGACTGAGAAAAAAGATCGGCATTTATGGTAAACGTATCGTCACCCGGTTGGGATACGGTTATTGTTTCGAAACGGAATAGAAATGAATACGATTCACCACAGAGTACACGGAGGACACAGAGTTTTAATCTCTTGTTTATTAAGATGTTTAAGAGAAAGATATTCTCTGTGTCCTCTGTGTCCTCCGTGGTGAATTAAACTCAAAAACAAATGAATAAAGAATCATCTGTTCTTTTGTTCTTATGTCTAAAAAAAACTCCGTGTCCTCTGTGTTACTCTGTGGTGAATCCAACTTAAAAACCAAATTTGTATGAACCTACCTGTCACCCAAAAGCATTTTCTCTCTTTCAGCCGGAAGTTATTTCTTTCGGTCATCTCCCTGTTTCTGGTCTTCGCGGCTTGCTTCATGGCCTATCAGTATCAGCGGGAGAAAGAGTATAAAGTAGAGTTACTGAACATACAATTGCAGGACTGCAACAACCTGCTGTACGAAAAGCTATACGACCACCCTCAGGATATGACTCCAATAATCACCGATTACCTGCGTCATAACGTACTGAAAGACTTACGCATCACCGTAGTCAATCTTGAAGGAAAAGTTCTTTTCGATAGCCAGGAGCAGAACACGGGACAGTTAGGCAACCACATCGGACGCGAAGAGATACAGAAAGCCCTGCATAACGGCATCGGTTTCGATGTTCGCCGTACCTCCGAAACCACCGGAGTCCCCTATTTCTACTCCGCTACCTTATATAAAGATTATATCATCCGCTCGGCTCTGCCCTACAGCGTCAGCCTGATCAATAACCTGAAGGCAGACCCACACTACATCTGGTTCACCGCTATCGTCACTCTGTTGCTAATGGTCATCTTCTATAAGTTCACCAACAAACTGGGCACTTCCATCAATCAACTCCGGGAGTTCGCCATGCGCGCCGACCGTAACGAGCCTATCGAAATGGCGATGCAGTCCGCCTTCCCCCACAACGAACTGGGAGAGATCTCGCAACATATCATCCAGATATACAAACGCCTCCACGAAACGAAGGAAGCACTCTACATAGAAAGAGAGAAGCTGATCACACACCTCCAGATTTCGCACGAGGGACTGGGGGTATTCAGCAAAGACAAGAAAGAGATTCTGGTAAACAACCTGTTTACGCAATACAGCAACCTGATATCGGACTCAAACCTTGAAACGGCAGAAGAGGTTTTCAACATCAGCGAACTGAAAGAGATAACGGACTTCATCAACAAAGCCCCCAAACGCCCCGTCGGCAAAGAAGAGAAACGGATGTCCATCACGATCAACAAGAACGGAAAGACCTTCATTGTGGAGTGCATCATCTTCCAGGATATGAGTTTTGAAATCAGTATCAACGATGTCACTCAGGAAGAGGAACAAATCCGTCTGAAACGGCAACTGACACAAAACATCGCCCACGAGCTGAAGACCCCGGTCAGCAGCATCCAAGGTTATCTGGAAACCATCGTCAACAACGAAAATATCCCAAGAGAAAAGATCAACGTCTTCCTTGAACGCTGCTATGCACAAAGTAACCGCCTGAGCCGGTTGCTGCGCGACATCTCCGTGCTGACCCGCATGGACGAAGCCGCCAACATGATCGACATGGAAAAGGTGGACATCAGCGTACTGGTGACCAACATCGTGAACGAAGTGTCATTGGAGCTGGAAGAGAAGCATATCACAGTTGTCAACTCACTGAAAAAGGAGATTCAGATGCGGGGCAACTACTCATTGCTCTACTCCATCTTCCGCAACCTGATGGACAATGCCATCGCTTATGCCGGAAACAATATCCACATCCACATCAATTGTTTCCGCGAAGACGAGAACTTCTACTACTTCAGCTTTGCCGACACAGGCATAGGCGTATCGCCCGAACATCTGAACCGTCTTTTCGAACGCTTCTACCGGGTGGACAAAGGACGCTCACGCAAGTTGGGAGGTACAGGGCTTGGCCTGGCCATTGTCAAGAATGCGGTCATCATCCACGGTGGAAGCATTTCGGCCAAAAACAGCCAAGGCGGCGGACTGGAGTTTGTATTTACTTTGGCTAAAGAAAAGTAAATCCTGTCACCACACTCTGTCTTTAAACCATTTAGTGTCCAGATTCTCCAATCCGGAGTTTCCGGACAAGTTGTCTATAGCTACCTGCACAGCCTCTTTTTCGGTGGAATGGCGTCCGGACAGAGAATCACTGCTTATCCAGAAAGCCTTGAGGAAGCGGAGCCGTTCGGTCACCTCCTTCTTCCGGGCTTTTCCCGTAAACGGGGCAAGCGGATAGGCACGCACCCAATCTTTGTTCCGGTTATCCATCACCAAGCCTTCCAATTGCTCTACCGTATACTTCCCGACAAGCGCATCGGTGTATTTCCGAAGTCTGCTATATACCCCGGCCGAATCCGTAATGGCCTTGGATGCCGCAAAAACCTTTTCGTAACGTTCGCGCCCCAGCGTATTGTATACCGACCAGAACCATGCCGTATCCAGCACACCCATAGAAATCTCCAAGGCCGAAAGGGTGGTGTAAGGCGTAAATCTCGACTCTTCCATATCCCGATGGTACTCCCTGGTATAAGCATAGAAGAAGTCGGCCGCAGCGGTCAGCCCTTCCCAACCGATAGCCCCTTCCGTCATCCTGAGCCAACGGGGGGAATATACAGCCATCTCAACCATGCGCTTCGGAGTAATGCCGGCACGTTCGGCAAGCATCTTCAACCATTCCAGTGTGTCCGTAGGCAGAGGGGCACAATGAAGCATCAGGTTGCAGAACATGCCGATACGGCTTTCGCTGGTATCATAGTACCACTTGTCCAGTCGTATGAACTTCTCCTTCCCCATCAGGCTCAGCAGGCGGATCATCACTTCGGCACCGAACACCCCGTCCAGTTTCTGGGCCAGCGAAGTAACATCGGTACGGGCTTTCCCCCGTTCCAGTTCGATGTCCAGAATGCGTACAGTCACCTTTTCCAGCACTTTCTTAAATCCACTGAAATCATAATCCCGGCAGTCGGTATATATCCGTCCGTCCCTTCCCTTTTTCTGATAAAAAAAGCCCGCAGCCTCCTCTATCAGCGTAGGCGAAAGCGGGCGATCCATCAGTTCGGTGATCAAGGCATCTTCGGACAGAAGTCCCATCTGGTAGGCCCTGCCGAAATCGACGGCACGAATGGGAAACTCAACCGGATAAGGCTCTACCTTATAAGAAAGGAAATTACACAAGCGGTACAACTCGTAGCGGATCTTGAAATCGGTTATAAACTCATTATCCGTCAGTAAACGTTTCGGATGTTTCAGCCAGCAATCTATCCAATAGCAATGAACCAGTACGACACGATAATCGTGGGAGGAACCATACCATTCGCGGACGCTGTACAGAAAGGTGATATTCTGGGGAGTAAGCATCGGAAGCAAATGAAGCAGGACGTAGTGTGAATACTTCAGATACACCTCCTGGTCGCGGTAATCCCACTCCAATGCCCAGAGAATCTCACTCAGTGCATAGGGATGTTCAAGGCGCTCCAATGCCTGTTCGTATGGCGCCAGAGGGATTTCTCCGTATAATTTATCAAGTAACGTACCGAAACCTTTGCGCCAGACACAAGTCCTCGAATGTGACGCCATAAGGCACATTTCCAACAGAAGTGAGTAATCACGCACTTCTTCTTCATAAAACCGTATCCATACATCGGCAAACGGATAGCACCCTATCGCTGTTGGTGAATCCGAATCATGCTTCGCACTTTCAAACTGTTCTTTGAATAAATGCACCTCCCCCCAGGGATCGCTATAGGTCAATTCACCATGAATTACGATCTGATATTGCAGTTTGTCAAAAAGATCAAATACTTCTCCTGACTGTATTCCTTTAAAGATTGCCTCTGTAGTTGGTTGTCCTTTTTTATTCTTCATGTCTGACTTGTTTGTTGTGTGTATAACGTTTTCATCACTGAGTACAAATATAGAATAAAAATACTATCTTTGTCCCATATCAAAACAAAAGATTATGATAAGCAATGTAAAATACCTTTCATTTATACTGTTATTGGTGCTTACTGCCTGTAAAAGCGGCCCCGCGGCCAGCCAGGAGCAGAACGGAAAGCAAGATACGGTTAAAGTTTTCAATTTACCCGACATACCCGTAGTGCTGAACACGGTGTCGCAACGGGCAGATTATATGGTAAAGCACTATTGGGATCGCTTTGACTTTACAGACACCACCTACGTCAGTCAGATCGACGTTGCCGAACAGGCTTGGGTGGATTATTGCGATTTGTTGGAACATGTGCCCTTGTCCGACGCGCAAACTGCCATAAAAGAGACGATCGGCCGGGCCGGGAAAAACAAAAAGATGCTGGACTTCTTTGCGGAACTGGCCGATAAATACCTCTACGACCCTAACTCGCCTATGCGTAACGAGGAGCTTTACATCCCCGTGCTGGAAGCTCTGACAGCCTCCCCCATGCTGAATGAAACGGAAAAGATACGTCCGCAGGCGCGGCTGGAACTGGCACAAAAGAACCGGTTGGGCACAAAAGCCCTCAACTTCACATATACACTGGATTCGGGTGCAAAGGGTACGCTTTATCAGTTCCCGGCGGAATACACGTTACTGTTTATCAACAATCCCGGCTGCCACGCCTGCTCTGAGATGATAGAAGGGCTAAAGAGTTCTCCGGTCATCAACGGGTTCATAGCCGACAAGAAGCTGAAGGTGCTGTCTCTCTATCCGGATGAAGAACTGGATGAATGGAAAAAGCACCGGAGCGATTTCGCGAAAAAATGGACCAACGGATACGATAAGGAGCTGGTCATCAAGAACAAAAACCTGTATGACCTGAGGGCTATTCCCACCCTCTACTTACTGGATAAGAACAAAACCGTATTGTTGAAAGACGCCACCCTGCAAAAGGTAGAGCAATATCTGGCAGAGCGCGGTTAAGAAAAACATACCGGAACGGAGCATTTGCCCCAAAGATGCGGAGAAGGTCGGATTATCATTTTGACAGAATGATAATCCGGCCTCTCTATTTTCCATTCTTTCGGCCCGACGCACGATACGCCTCTCAAAAACGTCTCCAATTCGATTTACCGATTATCTCTTTGCCCGTAATTTCCTACTTTTGTTTACCGAAAGAAAGAGACCGGAAAGTGTTCCGCCCATAAAGCAGGTTTTAACCTTGAAACCATCTCTTTCCGACACTTCCGGAACGATCATATCGGGTGAGCAACCGGAGCAAAATCCGGAGCTATAAGCCCCGGTTTTCATAACAATATATGTAATGGAGCATAACATATAGAGATATTTGAAAAAGAAGTAAGCATTTTCGGAAAATGCTTACTTCTTTCGGGGGAAATGTAACCGTCTTTTGGAGTGAATGCTTACTGCTTTTCCGCAAAACCCCGGCTCTAATCCACCCAAAGCCCGGCTTTCGGAACAGAAAAGGCCGGCTTTCCCCTTGTTTTCCCTCCGGTTCATCCGTTTTAAAGAAAGAGTGTGTCAGTCAAAAGGCTGATTAACCATCATTCTGCCATCATAACCCTCCGGAATCAAGATAAATGGCATCGCCTATCTAAGTCATTCCAATGTGCCGCCTGACACTATCCGGACGACCTGTCCGATGTTGCTCCGTCCGTTCCGCAATGCATAACGAATAATCACAAATTATTATGCTATTTCTAATATTCTTTTTATCTTTGCAGTGCATTGGTTTGTATTCTCCGTGTACCGGGGATGCAATTAAAAGGGAATCAGGTGCAAATCCTGAACAGTCCCGCTGCTGTAAGTTTCACATCAAATTGTTGTAAGCAACCACCACTTGCCACTGGGAAACGTTTTCCTGGGAAGGCGCTTATCAACAGAAACGAGTCAGAAGACCTGCCTGTGCATCTATTTCATTGCTTTCGAGGAAAAAGCGTTGAGTCTAATGAGCCGGAATTATTCCATCCGTCATTTCATTCATCACTCTGATTCAGAGAAAGTAAGTTATGATAATAAACTCTGCCAAGTTTATTTAGTATGTCCGGCCGAAGTGACTTCGTCCGGACATTTTAACTGTAAAAAAACGAAGATGAATATATTTAGATTGCCTAAGCTACTACACGTCTGTGTTGCTTTCTGTTGCTGCCAGGGGCTTACCGTTTCACTTTTCGCCCAACAGCAGAAAGCAGATACCGCCCGTACTTATTCAATCCCCGAAGTAACCGTTGCCGAAGCTTACCACACCCCCGAAGTAAGAGCGATGGCTCCCACCCAAGTGTTCTCTAAAGAAGAACTCAAAAGCCTCAACGTATTGCAAGTATCGGATGCCGTGAAGCACTTTGCCGGAGTTACGGTGAAAGACTACGGCGGCATTGGCGGACTGAAAACCGTTTCATTGCGAAGCCTCGGAGCCGAGCATACCGCCGTGGGATATGACGGAATAACGATCAGCGACTGCCAGACGGGGCAGATCGACATCGGACGCTTCTCACTGGACAATGTAGACCGCCTCTCGCTCAGCAACGGACAGAGTGATAATATCTTTCAGCCCGCAAGGTTTTTCGCTTCCGCCGGGATACTGAACATACAGACGCTGACACCGCAATTCAAAGACAACCGGCGTACCAACCTGAGCGCCTCGTTCAAAACGGGTTCGTGGGGACTGGTCAATCCGTCTCTCCTAATCGAACAGAAACTGAGCCGGAAATGGGTGCTCTCCGCCAACGGCGAGTGGATGTCGGCTGACGGGCACTACCCTTTCACATTGCATTATGGCGAAAACAATGACCTGAGCTCGCGCGAGAAACGGAAAAACACGGAAGTGAAAAACCTCCGTGCCGAAGCGGGATTGTTCGGCAACTTTTCGGATACGGAACAATGGCGGCTGAAAGCCTACTATTATCAGTCGTCCCGCGGACTGCCCAATGCCACCACTTATTATTACGACTACTCTTCACAGCACCTCTGGGACAAAAATGTCTTCGTGCAAAGCCAATATAAGAAGGAGTTCAACCGCCAATGGGTTTTCCAGACTTCGGCTAAGTGGAACTGGAGCTATCAACGTTACCTCGATCCTGATTATAAAGGTTCGGAAGGCAAAACGGAAAACAGTTATTATCAACAAGAGTATTATCTCTCGGCTTCGGCTCTCTACCGGGTGCTCAGCAACCTCTCATTTTCACTCTCGACGGACGGGAGCATCAACCGGCTGAACGCGAACCTGAAAGATTTTGTGTATCCTACCCGCTATTCGTGGTTGACGGCCTTTGCCGGAAAATACGTCAACGACTGGTTGACCGCTTCGGCCTCAGTACTGGCAACGGTCATCAACGAGGAGGTGCGCCAAGGCAGCGCCGCAGCCAACCGACGGAAACTCTCTCCGTACGTCAGCGCGTCGTTCAAGCCCTTTGCCGGCGAAGAGTTCCGCATCCGCCTGTTCTATAAAGACATCTTCCGGTTGCCCAGCTTCAACGACCTGTACTACGGACAGGTGGGCAACACGAACCTGAAACCGGAAAGCACGACGCAATACAACTTAGGACTGACATACAGCCGGTCAATCTGTGAACTGATTCCCTATGTATCCGTCACGGCAGATGCTTATTATAATAAGGTGAAAGACAAAATCATAGCCATACCCACCAAGAACCTCTTTATATGGAGTATGGTGAACCTCGGCAAAGTGGACATCAAAGGAATCGACGTTGCCGGAAACATCAGTCTGCAACCCTGGGAGAAACTACGGGTGAACCTTTCGGGGAACTACACTTACCAGCGCGCATTGGATATGACCGAACCGGGAGGAAAAACCTACAAGCAACAAATCGCTTATACACCCCGCGTATCCGGATCGGGACAAGCCGGTATCGAGACTCCGTGGGTGAACCTCTCCTACTCGTTCCTCTTTTCGGGCAAGCGCTATATGCTGGGGCAGAACCTCCGCGAAAACCGGCTGGACAGCTACAGCGACCATAGTGTATCCGTCAGCCGCGATCAGCGCATCCGTAATGTAAACACATCCCTGACAGTGGAAGTGCTGAACCTACTGGACAAGAATTACGAGATAGTAAAAAACTTCCCCATGCCGGGACGCTCAGTGAGAGTGACGATGAAAGTAAGATACTAAAGATACTTCAGACATTGAATCAGTAATTATCAAAAGAAACAGCAATATGAAAATGAACCCATTCAATAACGGCAGAAGCAATTCCTCCTCCCTCTTTCGGAGAGGTATGGGAGGCGTGTCCTTCTTTTTCCTCCTCTTCCTGCTTCTCTTCGCCTCGTGCGATGACTTGGAAGACACGGATACTCCTTCGGGCGGTGGCGACGGTATGCCTGTCGAAACCGGAACAGCCGAACTCTACATTCTCAGCGAAGGGCTCTTCAACCTGAACAACAGTTCGCTCGCTTTGTATTCCTTCAAGAACAATCAGCTGAATACCGATTACTTCCGCAGCATCAACCGGCGCGGACTGGGAGATACAGCCAACGATATGGCCATCTATGGCAGCAAACTCTATATCGTAGTCAATGTATCGAGCCAGATAGAAGTGGTCGACTTGCAAAGCGGAAAGTCTGTCAAACAGATACCGATGTTATCGGAGAACGGCAGTTCGCGGCAACCCCGCAACATCGCCTTCGAGGGAGGAAAAGCATACGTATGCTCCTTTGACGGAACCGTTGCGCGGATAGATACCGCTTCCCTCTCTATCGATGCACTGACCCGGGCAGGCAGGAATCCCGACGGCATTTGTGTGCAGAACGGGAAGTTGTATGTCTCCAACTCCGGAGGTCTGGACTGGGAAGGCATCGGGGTAGACCGTACGGTATCCGTGATCGACATCCCTTCTTTTACCGAAATCAAGAAGATAGAAGTAGGTCCTAATCCGGGAAAGATACAGGCCGGACCGGACGGAAACATCTATGTAGCCACGCACGGCGAGAATATCGAAGCGGGGGACTATCACTTCGTGCAAATAGACGGTCATACCGATCAAGTGGTACGGACCTTCGACGAAAAGGTGTTGAGTTTCACCATCCACGACAACATGGCCTATTTATACAATTATGATTACCGGACTCAGGACTCGCAAATCAAAGTGTTCAACCTGAAAACCGGAAAGACGGAACGGGAAAACTTCATCACGGACGGCACCACGATACGTACTCCTTACAGCATCAGTGTCAACCCTTACAGCGGAAACATCTACATCACCGACGCTTACGACTACAAGGTGAAAGGTGATGTGCTCTGCTTCAGTCCGCAGGGACAACTTATATTTAAGCTGCCCAATGTGGGAATCAACTCCAATACCGTCCTGTTCCGGAACAAAGCCTCGCAAGGCAATCCCGACGAAAATCCCGCAGACCCGGAAGCAGGTGCCTTCGCTAATAAAGTATTGGAGTACAATCCGGCGCCATCACAATATATGAATACCTCTTATACAGCTTACGAAGAGGGATTCACCGACGTTCAAGTATTGGCACGCGCCACCGAACTGCTGCAGGACCGCACCACCTGTCTCTTCACGCTCGGAGGATTCGGAGGTAACATTACCGTGGGATTCGACCATACCATCCCTAACGTCCCCGGTGAATATGACTTCAAGATATACGGCAACGCCTATTATGATATGTATGGCACGCTGCTGGATAAACCCGGAGGAAACTCCGAACCGGGAATCGTACTCGTATCCAAAGACACGAATGGCAACGGACAGCCGGATGATGAGTGGTACGAATTGGCAGGAAGCGAATATAACTCGCCTGCCACCATCCGCAACTACGAAATCACTTACTACCGTCCCACTCCGGCAGACGGGGATGTGAAGTGGAAAGACAATCAAGGCAAAGAAGGATATATCTACCGGAACACGTATCACACCCAGGGTTCTTATTATCCGGCATGGATGCCGGACCAAATCACATTCCGGGGAAGCCGCCTGGCGGACAACTCCATCAACGAGCCGCGTCCGGGCATGCCCGAGCACTGGGTAGGCTACTGTTATGCCTGGGGATATGCCGACAACCATCCGAACAATACGGAGTATTCTCAATTCAAGATAGACTGGGCGGTAGATAAAGACGGCAAGCCGGTTCATCTGGACGGTATCGACTTCGTGAAGATTTATACAGCCGTCAACCAGAACTGCGGCTGGCTGGGTGAAGCCTCTACGGAGATACAGGCGGTGGAAGATTTACACTACAAGAAATAAAACCAAGTGGAAAAGAGATAAGAAATGAACATTTACCAATTACTTAATTTAATGACTCAAAAAATGAAAATGAAAAAGTATCTATTGCTATTTGTGACAGCATTAGCGTTAGGATTTGCTTCTTGCTCGGATGACGAAACCATCCCTAATCTGACGGGTATCGCCATCGAAAGTGAAGGCGGAGTGACCGAAGTTATCCAAGGTGGAACACTTGCACTGACCGCCAACTATACAAGCAACGTGAACCCCGAAGTAAGATGGGAAGTCAACGGAGAGGTGAAGTCAACTGATAAGGAGTTCAGCTTTACTGAAGCCGAACCGGGAAAATACTATGTAACTCTGGTGGTATCTACGGAAGTAGGAGAGAAAAGAGTAAACCTTCCGGTCACCGTATACGGCAAATACAAATATGGAACCTTTGTTCTGAATGAAGGCAACTTCGGCAATCCTCCCAGCTCTCTCATCTTCATTTCTCCGGAAAATGAAATGACGGAAGAAGCATACTTCGAAGCAAACGGTACACACTTGGGAGTTGTATCACAAGACCTGTTCATTGCAAACAATAAGATGTATATCATTTCTCAGAATGGCGGCGAAGACGGTATGCTTGTAATTGCCAATGCCGAAACATTGAAAAAAGAGAAAGGATTCAGCAAGGATCAACTGGCCGACCTCAATTGGCCTACCCACGTAGCCGCTCTGGATGACTCACACATATACATCCGCGACAATAACGGCGTGCACTTGTTCGATCCGACAACAACCTCCCTGAGTTTAATAGAGGGAACAGACGGAGCGATAAAAAACAGAATGGCGGTAACAGCCCAGAAAGTATTTGCAGGAGCCAACAACAGTCTGCTGGTGATTAAAGATAACAAAGTGATAAAAACCATCGCTTTGGAAGGCACACCGACAGGAGTTGTAAAAGCTTCGGACGGTAATGTATGGGTTTCTGTCAACAGCACTCCGGCAAAGATTATGAAGGTATCATCTAAGGACTACTCAATCTTGAAAACGAATGAATTAGGAAGTTTCCAGGTATCAGCCGGCTGGGGAGCTACTCCGGCAATCAGCGCCAAAGGTGACAGCATTTATTTTGGTAACAACAGCACTACTATCTATCTCCATGATTTCGCGAAGAATCAGACCAAAGAGCTGGCTAAAATCGGTGATTACATACAAAATGCCACAATGACTTACAATAACCTTGCAGTAAATCCGAAAAACAGTGATGTATACGTCACTACAATCAAAGGTTACGGTAACGATTACCTGACCAACAGCATCGGCGTATTTAACTTCACAAGCGGTACTACTAAATTGGTGCAGGATTACAAAAATGCGACTCGCTTCCCCGCGGGAGTATTCTTCACTTACGACTTTGAATAAAAGTAAAAAGGTGTAGTCCCCGGCATACCAGGATATAACCATATTAAAAAGGGGATGTGTCATCATTCACCACAGAGTAACACAGAGTTCCATAGAGCGAACTTAATCTATTGATTTATCTGTGTAGTCTGTGGTGAATACGAATTTCGACACACCCCCTTTTTATTTTTTAATACTGCACCGGTGGTGTACTCCAGCTACCGGACAGCGTCAGGTTATCGGTTCCAAGCAAAGGAAGATTCACCGGAACGGTAACCGTTATATTGCCAATCAATAATTTAACGGTTCCATTCAACACGGGACCGAGTAAGGGGATTCCTCCCAATATACCATCCAGGTTAGCAATATTCTTCAACTGTACAGAGAGTGTCAGCGAATGGTTTCCGTCGTTCTGCTGTGCATACGATTTCAGCCCCAGGCTGACAAACGAATAGTTCGAACGATACCTGTAATTCGTATTGACTGTTGCCTGTATCGGATCTGTGATATTCACAAATACTCCATTCAGCAACAACGGACCGTCAATCACATCGTCCACCAACAATCCGGAGATCAGTCCGGGTTTGGCAACATGAATCTCCCGTACGTCATAAAGGCCATGAAAACCTCTGATCAGAATATCCTTCTCACTATTCGTCGTACCGGGTGTAGGTGTGAATCCATACCGGAAACGATGATTACCCGTATAGAAATCCTTCACATTCAGGTCTAAGTCCACAGTCTTAGGGAAATTGTTTATGGTCACTAAAGCATAAGCAGCATCACTGCCCCTCCAGGGATTCAGTAAATCGCCCAATGCTCCCAATGCACCATTCTGCGTAGCATTACCGGAGAGAGTCAGCCCTATCTGATTGACCAACCCTTGCAAAAGTTGTGCATACAGTACATCCACGACCGGTTCGACCAATGCTGCCACCACCAGATTGACTGCGGCATCGAGTCCGCCAACAACATTATAGACAGCATTACCAACCACTCCCAAGTCCATTGCCGTTTTCAGTAACCCTGGCAAAATGCCTTGTACCGTCGTCCGGATTATATTCCTATATCCTATTTGCGTCACAATATTGTTGGTCAAAGAATTCAAAGCGGTTTGTGCATCCACAAACACTCTTCGCAAATTCAGCATACTGATAATGCGCTGCAACAGTACATAAGGCTGAGCAGAGGTATCCGAGAAAGATACATTGGCCAGATAAAATTCCGAAGTGTCGGTAAACTCCGCACCGGGTAACACGATCCGGGCATTCGCACGTGTTGTCTGGTAATTCGTCAACACATCCGCATAGTTGGTTCCACCGCCCGAAACGGGAATCGGGAACTGTGTTTTCTCTACATTGGCCAGAAATACAGCTGTATACTGTCCTTTCGGAAGCGTATCTTTCAAGGCAGCCATCGGCCAGGAAGGAGCAGCATCCGTAGTCTTCAGCACCACCTTTTCTTTCATAAACTCACCTGTCGACTTATAAATGACGTAACGCAGGTGACGAACCCGTGAATCGGTCCCCGTGACGGGTGTACGGGTATCCCCTCCTCCGTATCCGGCAGAGAAGGTTACTTCAAAATATCCGTCAGGCAAGTCCGAAGGCTCACCTTCCGGAGGAAGTTGCCCGGGGTCTTCACCGGGCACTTCGACCAGTTCTTTCTCACATCCCGTCAGGAAGAGAGAAAGAAAAAGGCTTATCATTATTATCACTTTCGTTTTCATCTCCGGTTCTTTTTGCTTTCAGTTTCTATTGAAGGCCATCCCAGGCATTGTCATCCAAGTTGATGTTTCCTGCCAAAGTGAAACCTATATTGATATTCGCATAACTTCCGGTCACTTTCACCCAATGATTAGGAGTAAAAATAATCCGGTTTCCCGAAACCACACCGGGAGTATCCGACAGTTTCACCGTATAACGTTCGGTGAAGAGTCCATAAGAAGACACATCCAGATAGAACAGAGTCTTTCTACTGTCCGGAATAGCCAGCAGAAACTGGTTGAAACTGACTTTCCCCGAAACCGGTGCCTGAGTAGCCAATGTTTTTATACCGCTGTCACCGACTGTTTGCCATGCCAGTGCCGTCCCATCCGTTGCACGGGTAGCCGTCACAAGTTGCTCGGCTATCAATGTCATAGAGTTGACATATGCGGGAATATTGGTCACTTCGAGCGTTAAACCACTAACCAGCCTTTTCAGTGTACCTGTCACATAATTGATTTGCGAAGGTTTAAAAACAGGACCAACCAACGTTGTACCCTGGTAACCGTTTCCGAAACACGAAAAGAACTCCGGAACTACCGTCGGATTGACCGGTTGCAAATACAAATTAGCCAACGTAGCCGGATTACCAGTCGAACCGATATTAAACCGCTTCGTTGCACCTCCGCCACTGGCAAAATCATAATCACTCCGATTATATCCGATCACCAACAACTGATAGGTAGAGGCTGCTGAAAGATTAAGCATCGTGACTACTGCCGGAAACGAATTGACATCCAATTGTCGGGCTGCGCTATATTCCGGAACGAAATTAGCTGCATCGTTTGGCAATGCTTCATCCGTTTTCCGAAACGGCAGAATCAGTATCCTATTGACAGAGAGAGCTGCATCTCCCGGCGCACGACTCATGACCCCGTCCCGCTTTATTTCAAAACGGACCGGAACCCCTTCTTCCAAGGGGAGTTCGGCAACATTATCTGTTGAGCAGCTGCCCAACAAGAGCGTTGCCAGAAATCCCGTCAGAAGGATAGTTATATAGCCTGCCTTTCTCATAGCCATACCATGATTCTGTTTTTGAGTTACTTTTACTGAATTACCAGGTTATGTATCAATTCCCATGCCGGACTGATAGTGATCACAATATTCTGATCGGTCAGCAAATCTACCGGAGCATCATCGTCACCCGGGTTACCCGGTGTTCCGCCATCCACACTACCCGTAGCACCTTTCACACCTAATGCATAAAAATGATTTGCCATCAGATTAAACTGTGTTGCTCCCGAACTATTAGTGTCGCTCACGGTCCACTCTTTTATAGCGGTACCACTCGCATCATAAAGTCCTAAAGTCATGCTCACGCCACTAACCGGCATATAGAACGAACCTCCCAATTGTGAATTAGGCACTTTCACCACTCCCTGTCCGGACAAATCGTTGCCCACATACACGCCGTTGGAAACAGCCTGGCCGGAAAGATCCATATCTATTATATTATAAGGAGTAGCGGCAGTATTGATACCTACACCATTAGTCAGATTCACCTGCTGATTGGAGTTGCTGACTTTCAGACGCAAATACTTCACAGTGGTTCCGTTAAGCACTTGAGGAACATTCTTGAAGTATCCCAGTACACCGGCCACCTTACGGGTCATCTCAATGCTGACACGAGTTCCGCCCTGAGCCATTACTTCCGCATCGGCCGAACCTGCAAAGATTTCCGATTCATCGCCCGAATTCATAATAGTAGCAAGCATATCCGTATAATTGGTATTACCGGAAGTCGGCGTAGTCACAGAGAAGCGATCACTTGCGTCACGGCCTACAGCCAAAAACTTATATACCCCTACAGGAAGCTTGTCAGCATCGGGAACGGCAAAACGTTTGAAAGTAGTACCATCGGTCCAGCCGGTGATATCATAGGTCTTTTGATGCAGATAAGTCGAACCGTTCTGCATAAAAGCATAAACACTGACACAAGTGACATGCTGTGTAGCCCTCCTGGCTATACACCGGCATTCGGGTTCCAATCCCATCTGTCAGACCATTAACCGCGGACAGTTCAAATGTAATCCCATTATTTTCAGGATTCACTTCAGACGAAGGATCATCTTCGCTGGAACAAGCAGCAAATACAAAGAGGCTTGCTGCCACCAGAAACATTAATTTTTTCATAATAGCAAAGTTTAGTTTAAATAAATAGATAAGGAAAAAGAGATCAGTAGATATCCAGGCGATGTATCGTGAGCCATTCCCCACGGATAAACATCTTGATTTCCCAGATTCCTTCTGATGTATTGTAGTCTATAGAGACAGCGGTTATTTCATTACGCCGCATGTCCACTTCCATTTCGGGCAATTTCAAATAAGGAGATTCAGAAGCTCTCGTATCGGTGGCATAGAAAGTTAAAGCTAACTTTGAATGTCCATCTACCGAAGAGGGTGCAAGCACTATCTCCAACATATTGGTAAATGGCACACTTTTGTCAACCTGCGTGCTTCCGCTATAATTGAGATCGGCATCCACCGACTGATAAACGTGGTTTACATGTTGTTCTATCCGACTTATTTCAGCCGGGAAATTGGAACAGAGTAACAACAGCTTTCCCTTGGTACGTTCCAATGTCAATTCTTCTGTCTGATATTCGGGAGAGAAATGCAAGACACGGGTCGCCACATAAATATCCGTATGCTCCTTCCCGTCCTGATGCAAAATGCCGGCGGGGTAATCAGTAGTCAGGTTCCCCCAAACAGCCAATTTATAATCACCATCGGGTATTCCGGCGAAAGAAATAGTATACTCCTTATCTTCACCATTGATTTGAACAATCTCCGACTCTTTTTTCAATGCTCCGGTAGAAGCATCGTACAAAGCATAATAAATAGTTCCCGTATAGGTGCGGAAAGGCTGGTTCTCGTCTACGCTGCCCAGCTGCGGAAACTGCGATATATTCAAATAGTTCTTGTCCTTAACAGATACCCGAACCGAGTAAGGTTGTTCTACCGGACATTCGTCTCCGCAAGAGGAAGCAAGTACTATGCCAACTACCATGCAGAAGATCTGTATTACTCTTCCATTCATAATCTCTAAAGTTTAAATATAAAACAATTCGTTCATTCACTCAGAAATCAGTATCCCAAATCAAGATACTCCCATATGGTAGTTTTGCAGGCGGAGCGCTGTTGCCCCGCATTTGTCCAATATCAACAGAAAGAGTATGCATTTGTTTTGCCACGAATCATTATTATCTGTTAAAATTATGACCGGTATACAATTGTTTAAACGATTCATAAACAGGCAATCGGAGGAAACAAAATATCACCTTCAAATGTTGTAGAATCAAACAACTTTTAAAAGAAAAATGATTATGGCTGAAAATTATGAACTGATAGACAATGAAGAAAAACATCAATATGAATTCCATATTGAAAGTTATACTCCCCGAATAGAATACATCAAATCCTCGAATGGTGAAATCTACCTCACGCACACCGAAGTCCCTGCCGCTTTAGGGGGGCACGGAATAGGTTCTCAGCTCGCAGAAAAAGTCCTTACCGACATTGAGCGGCAAGGTCTGCGCTTGGTTCCTCTTTGTCCGTTCGTTGCGGGATACATACATAAGCATCCGGCATGGAAACGCATTGTACTTCGTGGTGTTCACATTCAATAATATAAAAAACAGTTATGGGAAAACAAATAGAATACAGCAATGGCGAACTGACCATTGTATGGCAGCCAGAGCTTTGCCGGCATGCCGGAATCTGCGTGAAGACATTGCCCAATGTGTATCACCCTAAAGAACGTCCGTGGATAAAGATGGAAAATGCTACTACCGAAGAACTGATTGCTCAAATCAAGAAGTGTCCATCGGGGGCTCTAAGTTATAAACTAAAGAAATAAAAAAATCTCCGGGAACCTTGTTTAAAAGATATTCCCGGAGATTCTTTTGTTTTTATCCGTAGTCATAGATGATTTACAAAACTTAATTAGCTTTTCTAATCACTCTGAATTCGCATTTATCACTCCCTAAAAGACCTGTTCCATCCACTCCCTCCGCCATGCCAATGAAACCTGTATTGATATCCGAACAATAAAATGAAACGGTGGCTTCTCCTTTCTCATCCGTCACAACCATAGGCGACCAAAACAATGTATTGCGGGCATCCGGTATAGGCAACTGCATGTCCACTTCATCCGGTTGATAGAATTCGCGAAGAGCATAATATCCTTTCGTACGCCAAAGGTTATTCATGCGGAGCAGTTCTTTTTCAGAATATATGGGACCGTGATATGTCACAGTCTGCCGGTCTATAACACTGAAGGCATTGCCTCCCAAATGCTTGAACTTCACAATTTCATACTGTTTTCCTTCCACCGGTTTAGTCCTTTTATCAGACGGTTCACCACAAGGTTTCCACCAGGGATGGGCATCATATCCGGGTTTATAATTTTGCAGATAGCCACATCCGCAAACATAAACATTTTCCATGCTCATCTGTGTCATGCTGTCTAACCGCCCCATAAACTTATCTCTAAATGGTCTGCGTGCCTTACGGCTGACTACGACTTCATCCAGCAGGATTATACTGTCACTGCTTACAACCGGCATATCAACGAACTCTTCTTTCACCGCCTGTGTCCGGACTGTAACCGAATGACCGGGATATTTCTTTCTTCTCACACTGTCAATCACCGGAAAGTAATCTACGATCTCCAGTTCAGGCTTAAACTCTTTCGACAACATTGGTTTCAGATAAATATATCCACCGCGAAGCTCTTTCATCCGATCCGTATCAATCGTGAAGTGTCCTACCGAGTCTGTCCACAAGAACGCAGAATTACCTTCAGCACCCGTAACCTGAACAAGTTGCTTATCCCCCTGTTTTTCTCGGCTCTTTTTCCTGCCTCCTGTAACCTGAACTCCTGATATATCATCGCTTAAAAACGCTTCTCCCTGATAAACCGGGCCATTAAACTCCCAGATATATCGTCTCCACCCCTGTGTCAATAGCAACAGATCCATTGCCTGCACACGGTCTTTGTTCCTTTCATCAAAATAATAAGACGGACGATGAACTACACCGCGTATCTGCGACGACAGATAGCAATGGGTCAGAATATTCACAGGATCAACCGGATTACTATATGCTTTATCAAAAACGCTAATTCCCAGATTGACTTTTACAGGCCGGTTCTTATCATCCGTTACCTTAATATGTAAGGCCGCTTTTTCACGAAGAGCGTAGCTTTCCTTCTCCGGTACGATACGAATATGCAGTTTCTTTTCGGGATGTACATACACCAGCCTCTCGGCAACCGGCTTCATTGCATTGTCAAAGAGGGTAAACTCGACTATCCCCTGATAAGGAAACTCGGCCAGAGGCATCTTTATCTTCAAACGGTCTTTAAGCATTCCCTTTGCAACACAACACACTATCCCCCGCATCTGACCCACCAAACAGACTTCCTGATCAGGCAAATCTTGTGTTTGAGAGATGATAAACTCCAATTGTTCCTGATCCTGTTTCAATAATCGCAGTGCTACTCCTTGTTTATACACCTCAGGCAAAAGGTAACTATGTCCATCCTTCAGCTCTATCCGGTATTCTTTATCGGCAAACGGAGTAAAAAGTAACTTTCCCATTCCGTCATGGCTGCTTTTGAATGGCATAAGAGGAAGTCCGCCTTCACACAGCACCCCTTCCACATCGACCGGATACCCTTTCGTGTCAGTAGCTTTGAACGCCAGGCAAAACGGCAAACCCGAAACCAGATTTCCGCCTTCGGGGAAGAGTTCGAATCTTAAATCACCTGTCTCCTCTCCCTCTTTTGCCGGAGTATTATAGCTGATGTTCTTTAATACTTTGATTTTACGTACCGGAGATATTCCGACCGTATCTTTATAATAGGAATGACGGGTATAGGCTTCCAACCGATAACTCCCTTCCGGCAGTTTCGTATCCACATATATGTGGCCGTCTGCAATACCGTTTTCTATGGGATACTTCTCTTGCCAGACTACACTGTCTTTATCACTCAACATTTGCAGATAAAGTGTCTTGCTCCGGGTTGACAAACCGAATGATTTCGCATCAAGCTGATATGCTTTAAACCAAAGATCTTCTCCCGTTTCATAAATCTCCTTACTGGTCTGCAAATACACCAGTTCAGAAGGATAACCCGAAAAGCGTTGGCTAACAGATGTAAATAAGGAATCGACACGATTCTGAGCAGCAACTCCCATATTGTAGCCAATGACAAGCACCAGCAATAAGATACGATTTATCATTTTGTTTACTTCATTGAAAATCAATCATTTTTTCCAAACGAAGACCCCACCTGCCAGGTCATCACAAAATCCGGATGCAGCAAATATCGGATATGGAATTTCATCCGGCGTTCCGTACGATATTCCTCGGCAAAAAATTCTCCGCATTCACATACCTGAAACGGTACTATACGGAGATGCTCCCGGAAATCGACCTCATCCGCATCCATACACTTAAACATCACTTCTTTGGCGGACCAATGTAAAAGCAGCGACCAGGTATCGTCTCCCTGATAAACGGACATCGTTTCATCCTCACGCATATATTTATGTGCAACCTTGTGTACCCGTTGTCCATATTGCTCAATGTCAATACCGACTTCGGATACGGCGCTTAAGATAACCGCCACATATCCGCGGGTATGGGAAATACTAATAAAAAAAGAGGAATCCGCCAAACGGGGTTTACCACTGGGAGCATATTCTATTGACTTTTCTTCCCCCAGCAACCGATAAAGCAATACACGCACAGAAAGCCACTCCAACCGGCGGTGGGGTGAAGAGAAACGCTTTAGCTGCCGTTCGTATTTCTCAGGACCAGGGAGCAAAGCCAAAAGTTCTTCGAGAGATTCATCTGTTTTCCAGATACCCCAACGATAACAGTCCGCCTTATGTTCCGACAACAATGCCATAATGAAATCAGGAAGCAACTTCCGTTGTGGAAGGCTCGTTTATGGTAAACTTCACTTTCAGGATGCGGCGGCTGTCCATCGCCAGAACTTCAAATTCATAATGATGATAAAGTACTTTCTCATGCAGCGCGGGAAACTCCCCTTTGATCTCAAGCAACAGTCCGGCCAGCGTATCGGCATCACCGTCCACCTTCTCAAAATCGTCCTCATTTACCTTAGTAATCTTGTAGAAGTCTGTCAGCTGGGTCTTTGCTTCAAAAACCCAGGTATGATCGTTGATCACTGTATAGGTACGCTCTTCATCATCATACTCATCATGGATTTCTCCAACAATTTCTTCTATAATGTCTTCCATTGTCACTATCCCCGATGTACCTCCGAATTCATCAACGACAATGGCAATATGAATTTTATTTGCCTGGAAGTCACGCAGAAGATCGTCGATCATTTTAGTCTCAGGCACAAAATAGGCGGGACGAATCAATGATTGCCAACGAAAATTATCCCCCTTATTCAGATGGGGCAGCAAGTCCTTGATATAAAGCACTCCTTTGATATTATCGCGTGTACCGGAATAAATAGGAATGCGGGAGTAGGCATTATCAATTATGCACTGAAGCACGTCTTTAAACGAAGTACGTATATCAAGATCCACTACATCCAAACGGGAAGTCATAACCTCTTTGGCCGTCTCCCCGCCAAAACGGATAATTCCTTCAAGAATATTGTTTTCTTCCGAAAGTTCGGCTTTATCTGTCAGTTCAAGGGCATGGGAAAGTTCATCAACAGATATATTATGATTTTTCTTGGCGAAGTGTTTATTTAAAAAAGCGGTAGAATGTACCAGTACGGCAGATATCGGTGCAAATACCTTGCGCAGGACGTAGATGACCGGAGCGGAAAAGCGGCAGAAAGCCAACGTCTTTTGTGCCGAATAGATCTTAGGCATTATCTCTCCGAAAAGCAACAACAGAAAAGTGAGGATGACTGTCAGTATCAAAAACTCTGCGAGAACCGAATGAAAAACAAAAACATTCATAAAAAAGAAGTTACAGAGCATGATGATGGTCACATTCACAAAATTGTTTGTGATAAGAATGGTTGCCAGCAAACGTTCGGAATCTGCAAGCAGATTGCTGATCTTTCCATCAGAAGGGTGATTACCCTCCTCTATATCATTCAGATCAGAAGGTGAGAGTGAGAAGAAAGCAATTTCGGATGCCGAAGCAAAGCCCGAAGCGAGCAGGAGCAAACCGGCCAGTACTATGGCTATTATTGCTGATAATGATGGTGTGTGTACGGATATTCCGTTAAAAATTTCTGCCAACTGGCATAAATAAGCGTCTGGGTCCAAAATATTGGTTTTAAGTTAATAATAAGCAGCCGCGAGTTAAACTCTGGCTACAAGTTGTTAGTCAAGAGTTATGAACTACAAGTTAAGGTAACAGCCGGATGACAACTATCATCCTTAACTTGTAGTCCGCAACCATTAAAACGGCAGATCGTCTGCCGGATTATCTTGTGAAGATGCCGATTGCTGCGGTTGTTGCGGTTGAGGCCGTACGGGAGCAGCAGCCTGCTGCTGTGACGGAGCATACGATCCGACACCGGCACCTTTCGGAGTCAGCATTTCCATATTATCTACAAATATCTCGGTAACATAGCGTTTTGCCCCACTCTGGTCATCATAAGAACGAGTTCTTATCTTACCTTCCACATAGAGTTTATCACCTTTATGTACATATTTCTCGGCAGTTTCTGCCAGTCCTCGCCAAAGTACAAGATTGTGCCATTCAGTCCGCTCAGGCACTTGTGTACCATTAGACAAAGTATATGCACGGTCGGTTGTAGCCAAAGGAAAACTGGCCACAGCAATACCCGTATCCAAATATCTCACTTCAGGGTCTTTACCGACATTTCCTATCAATATCACTTTATTTACTGACATATTCTCAGAGTTTTATGTTTCTAAATACCGATTTTTGTTGCCAAAATTAAGTAGAATAACAATAGAATGCAAGAATTGTTACAACTTTTATAAAGCTCTATAAGTTTTATTGCGCACTTTCCTTAAAATCGTTTGCAGTTCAAAGAGCTTTGCCGGGTTCTTCTCTGCAAGATTCTCTTGTTCATAGGCTTTAGTCATATCATACAATTGAGGGATACTCGAATTGCCGGTTTCGATTTTCGGTCCCCACGTAATCATTTTCGGTCCGTCGTTGGGTTCAATGTATTTCCAGTCCTTGGTACGTACCGACAACGTATGGTTAGAAGCCTGTTCAATCACCCAGGGACGGTCAGTAGAATCTGTTCCGATCCAGTTGCCCAAGCGGTTGAAGCTATCTGGAGCAGCCCCTTTAGGCAGACGCGCATTTACGAGAGAAGCCAGAGAAGCCAACCAGTCGATTTGTGAAACCAATACATCCGACACCTGCGGCTGTCCGATTTGTTTAGGCCAGCGAACAATTGCCGGTATCCGGGTTCCTCCTTCGAAAGCGCTATATTTATTACCACGAAGCGGGCCGGCAGGACTATGACCGTTTAGCAGCTCTTCGGCACGATCCTGATACCCATCGTCCACAACAGGACCATTGTCACTGGAAAGAATAATCAACGTATTCTCAGAAAGACCGAGTTTGTCAAGTGTTTCCAGGATTTGTCCGACACTCCAGTCAAACTGAACAATGGCGTCCCCCCGGAGTCCCATAGGATTCTTACCACGGAAACGTTCGTGAGGGAAACGGGGAACATGTACATCATTGGTAGCAAAATACATAAAGAAAGGCTCATCTTTATGATCACGAATAAAATCGATAGCATGGCTGGTGATGGAGTCAGCTATGTTTTCATCTTTCCACAGAGCTTTACCTCCCCCTTTCATATAGCCAATACGGCCAATACCATTGACGATAGCCATATCGTGACCATGACTGTGCTTCTGGTTATACAACAATTCGGGATGATCTTTTCCCAGAGGTTCACCTTCGAAAGGTTTCCGGTAACTAACCTCGATAGGAGCACTCGGATCGTAATTCGCAACCTTTCCGTTCTCGATAAAGACACAAGGTACACGGTCGGCAGTAGCAGCCATGATATAAGAATAATCAAATCCCAGATCGCCCAATGCAGCCGGAAGAGGGGCATTCCAATCCTGTTCGCCGGCTTTGTCTCCCAATCCCAGATGCCATTTTCCAATGGCAGCGGTAGCATATCCGGCATTCTTAAACATATCCGCCATGGTATAATCTTCCGGACGAATAATCATTCCGGCATTTCCCGCGGCAACATCAGTACCGGGACGACGCCAGGCATATTCGCCTGTGAGCATAGAGTAACGTGAGGGAGTACTGGTAGCGGCTGTAGCATGTGCATTGGTGAAGCGGATACCTTCGGAAGCCAAGCGGTTCACATTGGGGGTCTGTACATTTTTGGCACCATAGCATTCAAGGTCGCCATAGCCCAAATCGTCGGCATAAATAAACACAACATTGGGCAATTGCCGTTCGTTTACCTTTTGTTTGCTCTTACCTCCTTTTTGTCCGTTTACAGCCATTATACAGGCTACCGGAGAAAGACAGGCCAATAATAAATAGGATCGTCTCATAATTTTAGATATTTAATTAGTTTAACACAGTGATAATTTTCAATTAGTTAATGTATTTCTCGATAAAGGCATGTACCAACCTCGACACCGCATACTGCTCCAATTCATCGGCTTTTATTTTCTGATAAGAAGTAAAAGACTGACTGTTCTCCGGAAGATCAACCATATAGAAATTGGCATAAATCACCCGGTGTGAAAGTACATGTTTCACATCCCTGCAAACCAAACGGACTATAGGGGTCTCTCCCTCCGCAAACATGGCTCTGAATTCAGGCAGCGCCGGAAATTCCTCTTCCGAGACAGCTTCGGGAGTTTCAATCAGAGGAAACTCAAACAGATTTTTCCAGATGTCATTGCCCGTTCTTTTATTAATCAAAGTATACGCACCCATACGTACATATATATAATTGAAGTAGCGATTGGTCGTTTTCGTTTTGTGCTGTTTTACCGGAAGTTGTGCCACCATTCCCCCGGCTAATGCCGAGCAGCCGCTTGCCAACGGACAAAACATGCAGTTAGGAGACTGAGGCGAACATTGGATAGCTCCAAAATCCATGATAGCCTGATTATAAAGGGCAGGATTCTTTTTATCCAGCAGTTCATCGGCTACGGCAGCAAAGAGCTTTTTCCCTTCAGTAGAATCTATCGGAGTATCGATGCCCAGATAGCGGGAAAGTACCCGGTACACATTCCCATCGACTACCGCATAAGGCATGTTATAGGCAAAAGAACAGATGGCAGCGGCAGTATAGTCACCTACCCCCTTCAAAGCCCTCACTTTCGGATAGGTTTTAGGAAACACCCCGTTCATACTTTTAGCGGCTGCATGCAAATTGCGTGCACGGGAGTAATAGCCCAGCCCCTGCCAATACTTCATCACTTCGTCTTCATCCGCTTGGGCCAATGTGGCAACATCCGGAAACCGTTTCATAAACCGCATGAAATAGTCATACCCCTGCACGACACGGGTCTGTTGCAGAATGATCTCCGAAATCCATATCACATAAGGATCCGCGGACTCCCTCCATGGAAGTTCCCTTTTATATTCCTGATACCACTTTTCTATTGTATTGCTGAAGTTAGGATTCATATATTTAGCCAGATTCTACTTTTTGTTAACTTTATCCTTGCACAAAAGTAGTTCTTTTCATCTAATTACGAACTAAGAAAGCTTAATGAAGCGACTTTTTTAGAAAATTGTTCGGGATATATTTTTTTGGGAGACTAAAAAGCTATATATTTGCAGTCCAAAAAATTAGAAAGAACATAGTAATAATATTTTTTTTAAGGAAAAATGACTAAAGCAGATATTGTAAACGAAATTGCAAAGAACACCGGTGTTGACAAAGTAACAGTACTTACAACAGTTGAGGCATTTATGGATGCAGTGAAAGATTCTTTGTCTAAGGACGAGAATGTTTACCTCCGTGGATTTGGTAGCTTCGTCGTAAAGAAAAGAGCTCAAAAAACCGCTCGTAATATTTCTAAGAATACGACCATCATCATTCCGGAACACAACATTCCGGCGTTCAAACCAGCTAAGACATTCACCCTTTCGGTAAAGAAATAATAAACAAGAGTATTAACCCATAAAATTTTGAAGCTATGCCAAGCGGAAAGAAGAAAAAAAGACATAAAATGTCTACGCACAAGCGTAAAAAAAGACTAAGAAAGAACAGACATAAAAGCAAAAAATAATTTTTAAGTCTGGATCACACAGAAATAAAGAACAAACTTGCGAAGCTAATGTCTTTCAAGTTTGTTCTTTGTTTAAGTAGCTAACCCAAAATGAACAATTTGTCAAAAAAGTTGTTCATATAAATGAGATTCAATCAATAATAAGGAAACAAAACAGTGACAAGTGAACTAGTAGTTGACGTACAGCCCAAAGAGGTCTCCATCGCCCTTCTCGAAGATAAGAGCCTGGTGGAACTTCAAAGCGAAGGAAGAAATATTTCTTTCTCTGTGGGCAATATGTATTTGGGACGTATCAAGAAATTGATGCCCGGACTGAATGCATGCTTTGTAGACGTTGGTTACGAGAAAGACGCTTTCCTTCATTATCTGGACTTGGGTCCTCAATTTAACTCACTCGAAAAGTTTGTAAAGCAGACTTTAAGCGACAAAAAGAAGCTGACCTCCATCAGCAAAGCAACCCTGCTTCCCGATCTTGACAAGGATGGAACAGTATCCAACACCCTCAAGGTAGGACAAGAAGTAGTGGTGCAAATCGTTAAGGAACCGATCTCCACTAAGGGACCGCGACTGACGTCCGAAATTTCGTTTGCCGGACGCTATCTCGTACTGATCCCTTTTAATGACAAGGTTTCTGTTTCACAAAAAATTAAATCGAGCGAAGAACGCGCCCGCCTGAAACAATTGCTGATGAGCATCAAGCCGAAAAACTTCGGTGTCATCGTCCGCACGGTAGCCGAAGGCAAACGCGTAGCCGAACTCGACGGAGAGCTTAAAGTCCTGGTTAAGCATTGGGAAGATGCGATGGTAAAAGTACAAAAAGCCACCAAGTATCCGACGTTGATTTATGAAGAAACCAGCCGCGCCGTAGGTTTGTTGCGCGACCTCTTCAACCCTTCTTTTGAGAATATTCACGTCAACGACGAGGCTGTGTACAATGAAATTAAAGACTATGTATCACTGATTGCGCCCGACCGGGCTAATATCGTGAAACTGTACAAAGGTCAACTTCCCATTTACGACAATTTCGGTATCACCAAGCAGATTAAATCATCGTTTGGTAAAACAATCTCTTACAAGAGTGGTGCCTATCTGATTATTGAGCACACTGAGGCGCTTCACGTAGTAGACGTGAACAGCGGTAACCGCACCAAGAATGCCAACGGGCAGGAAGGTAACGCACTCGAAGTAAACCTGGGGGCTGCCGACGAACTGGCACGCCAACTGAGGCTAAGGGATATGGGTGGTATCATTGTGGTAGATTTCATTGACATGAATGAAGCCGAAAACCGTCAGAAGCTTTACGAACGTATGTGTGCCAACATGCAAAAAGACAGGGCGCGTCACAACATTCTGCCCTTAAGCAAATTCGGACTGATGCAAATTACGCGTCAACGGGTTCGCCCGGCCATGGACGTGAACACGATGGAAACTTGTCCAACTTGCTTTGGCAAAGGCACCATCAAATCGTCCATCCTCTTTACGGACACACTGGAGAGTAAAATTGATTATCTGGTCAATAAACTGAAGATAAAGAAATTCTCGCTACACATCCACCCGTATGTGGCTGCTTATTTGAATCAGGGACTTATGTCGCTGAAACGCAAATGGCAGATGAAATACGGATTTGGTATTAAAATTATTCCGAGTCAGAAACTCGCTTTTCTTGAATACGTATTCTACGATTCACATGGAGAAGAGATCGATATGAAGGAAGAATTTGAGATTAAATAAAAAGAAAGGCGGCTTGCAATCAAGTCGCCTTTCTTTTTATTTCCCACCACCGACTAACTCAAAACCGGTGCAAATGAAAGAATCTCTTCATGAACAACAGATATAATATACTCAACAGCAATATGCTTCCTGCCAAATATACATATCCGTACTCCCGCAATACCAGGTATCCCGCCACAACTACGCCCTGCACCACCATATAGGTCAATGACACCGCGACATGAGGTATCTTCAGTTCGTTAGCCATTATCTGATACAAATGTTTCCGGTGGGGCAGACCAATATTTTCATGCAACATCAATCGATGGACAATAGTCAGCACACTGTCCACTCCATACACTGCCAGAAGCACAATCCAACTAAAATCTTCCGTATCTATTATCAGCTTACCGATTAAAAACAGAATAATAAAAGCAATACTGACCGACCCTACATCACCGGCAAAGCATTTTGCCCTCTTACGGAAATTAAAGAAATTAAAGACCAGCACCGCACACAGCATGGTATAAATCAAACCCGGTTCAACGAACGAAACAACCCGATGATTGATAAACGCCAAAGTTCCAAGTACAACCAGCGAATATCCCCCCGTGATTCCATTAATTCCATCCATAAAATTATAGGCATTGATAATCCCTGTACATACGATCAAAGCCACACCTACAGTCCACCAGGGAAGAGCAAACAACTCCCACTGATAGAACATCAAGCCCATCGCCGTAAAATGAAAAACAAGACGAAGTCCTTGTGATATGGAGCGGATATCATCTACAAAGCTGATCACCGTCACCAGAGTGAGAGCCAGCATAAACCAAGGGTACTCAAACTGACTTGTCAGAAAATAAACCAATGCACCCAAGTAGAAGACAATTCCTCCACCCCGCAGTGTAATCCGGGTATGCGAACTTCGTTCATTCGGTTTGTCGATAATATTATATTTATCGGCAATATGAAAATAAAAAAGTTCTACTAAGAATAGCAGAACTAAGATTATCAGATAGTACATAAATTATTTAGTTTCTTCAAATGAACGAATGGTCTTCATTAATCCTTCTTTAGCAGTGACAGGTAATTTATCGATACCTAAAGCTGCTTTGATCTTAGCATTACTTACCACATAATTCTCCGTCAGTTTACGAAGTCTTTCGGTATTCAAAGGCAAGTGGAGTAAAGTGCCCAATCCGGCACATCCTTCCATAAAACGCTTATTCATTTTCCAGATATGAGGCTGTTTTCCCATTGCCTCGCACATGATGACAATCAGTTCATTCGTTGACAGAGCTTCATCATCACCCATGTGATAAATACCCGAAGGGACATCTTTTGTCAATAATCCCTCAATCACATAACATAGGTTATCAATTGAAGTAAATGAACGACGATTTTCAAAATCACCCAATGGCCAGGGAATTCCTTTCTTCACCACATTATACAATAGATTCAAATTGCCCTTATTACCCGGACCATGAATCATACAAGGACGAAGAATATACACCTGCTTATCCGTATTTGAGAATGTAAAATGCTTCTTTATATACTCCTCAGCCTGTATCTTGCTTTCGCCATAGGGCCCTACCGGAGTCAGAATCACGTCTTCAGTAAGCACGTCTCCTACTACACTATCGGCAGCAGCTTTCACCGAACTAAAGAAAATGAATTTCTTGGCAGATGATTCCAGAAAGAAATCAAAGATCTTTTGGGTAAGACCGGCATTGATATCAAAATATTCCTGTGCTGCTGACTGATTCTTCGTATCATGGGCCTTTCCGGCAAGATGAATAATGACATCAAATTTAGGAAGAGTTTGGGAAGAAAAAGAAGTAGATTTAATATCTTGCCAAGAAAAAGTTTTCAATACCCCATCTTTAACAGGAGCCACAATATCCAAACCATAAAATACACAATTCTCTTTTAAAGCTTCAACTAAGTTAGAACCCACAAAGCCATGAATCCCTGTTACTAATATATTCATCATTACTGTCCAATACACGTATATTCAAAACCCATATCATGCAGTTCTTTCTTATCATAAATATTCCTACCATCGATAATCAAAGCACGATTCATCGTCTTTTTCAATACACCCCAGCTAGGCATACGAAACTCTTTCCACTCTGTAACCAGTAACAAGGCATCCGCATCAAGAACCGCATCATACATATCACTAGCATACTCTATGCTGTCCCCTATCCGCTGTTTACATTCTTCAACAGCAATAGGATCATAAGCTTTAACAAGACCGCCACAAGACAATATCTTATCTATTAGAACCAGAGCAGGAGCCTCGCGCATGTCATCCGTTTCCGGTTTAAAAGACAGCCCCCACAACGCAATACGCTTTCCCGAAAGATTTCCATCAAAATATCTGATCAATTTATTAAAAAGAATACTTTTCTGAGAATTATTCACTTCTTCAACAGCCTTGAGCACACGCATGGAATACCCATTCTTATCGGCCGTTTTTATCAAGGCTTTTACATCCTTAGGAAAACAAGAGCCACCATATCCACAACCCGGATATAGAAACTTACTACCTATTCGGGAATCAGCACCGATCCCCTTACGGACCATATTTACATTTGCACCAACCAGCTCACAAAGATTCGCAATATCGTTCATAAAACTAATACGAGTGGCCAACATAGAGTTTGCCGCATATTTTATCATCTCGGCAGAGGGGATATCAGTAAAGAGCAAACGATAATTATTCATCATGAACGGTTTATACAAACGCTCCATGATAGATTTGGCTCTCTCAGACTCGACTCCCACAACTACCCGATCCGGCTTCATGAAGTCATCAACGGCATCTCCCTCTTTCAGAAATTCAGGATTGGAGGCCACATCAAATTCAAGATTCAAACCGCGTTTATCCAATTCACCCCGGATCGTAGCTTTCACCTGTTGCGCTGTGCCGACAGGAACTGTGCTCTTCGTTACCACCAGTACATAATGGTTCATCGTTTTACCAATCGTACGGGCAACTTCAAGCACATACTTTAAATCCGCACTGCCATCTTCATCAGGAGGAGTACCAACTGCACTAAACACAACCTCAACATCATCCAAACATGAGGCTAAGGAAGTAGTGAACTTCAAACGCCCCGCATTGTAATTGCGGTGCACCATGTCTTCAAGTCCCGGCTCATAGATCGGAATTATGCCTTTTTTAAGATTATCAATTTTAGATTCCATCACATCAACGCATGTGACGTCTACTCCCATCTCAGAGAAACAGGTACCTGTAACTAAACCGACGTAACCTGTACCAACTATAGCAATCTTCATAATTATAGATTATAAAATTCTTTATACCAACTTATTGTTTCCTTAACGCCCGTCTCCAAGGACGTATTGGGTTGAAAACCAATTTCCCGCGAAAGAGAAGAAGTATCCGCATAGGTCTGATACACATCTCCGGGCTGCATCGGAAGATAGATCTTGTCAGCTTCCCTCCCGATTGACATTTCTATAGCACGTATAAAATCCATCAATTTTACAGGATGGGAATTACCAATATTATAAATCTTATAGGGAGCACAGGACATGCTTGGATCCGCAACCTCAGCATCCCAGCACTGATTCCCTTCCGGAATAGAATCAGCCACTCTCAAGACACCTTCCACAATGTCATCTATATATGTAAAATCACGAAGCATGTTGCCATTGTTAAAGACCTTGATGGGGCGACCATGCAAGATAGCATCCGCAAATAGAAAAGGAGACATATCCGGTCTACCCCAAGGACCATATACCGTGAAGAAACGAAGACCTGTAGAAGGTATATTATATAAATGGCTATAAGTATGTGCCATAAGTTCATTGGACTTCTTGGTTGCGGCATACAGACTCACCGGATGGGCGATGCCATCTTTCTCTGAAAAAGGAACCTGTCCATTCAAACCATATACACTACTGGAACTGGCATAAACCAAATGTTTCACCTGACTGTGACGACAACCCTCGAGAACATTCAGAAAACCGTCTATATTGCTTTCAACATAAGCATATGGATTCTCAATGGAGTAGCGCACTCCCGCTTGTGCGGCCAAATTGATTACTACATCAAAATTCCCATTAGCAAACAGCATTTGCATAGCCTGCCTATCCTCGAGGTTCATCCGCACAAAACTAAATCGAGGATAAACATTACTCCGTGTGAACTTATACCATGACAGTTCAGATTGAGAAACACCTAAGCTCGAAAGGCGTCCATACTTTAAATTAATATCATAATACGAATTGATATTATCCAAGCCCACAACTTCATCCCCACGTTGCAAAAGACGCTTACAAACATGCGAACCTATAAATCCGGCAGCACCGGTTACCAATAATTTCATAAAGTTCCAGTAACTAATGTTCTATAAATATCCAAATGTTTCTTTATTACGTCATCAATAGAAAAGTCCTTCTCAGCCAGCTTTCGGGAATTACGTCCCATACTCTGTCTTACATCTTTATTTTCAAACAAAAAACTTAATCGGGAAGCCAACATATCACTGTCTTTTATGGGAATCAGATATCCATTATAGCCATCAATTACAGTCTCTTTACATCCTATCGAATTAGTAGTTATAATAGGCCGTCCTATAGCGGTTGCCTCAATCAAGGATTTAGGCAGTCCCTCCTTATAGTAAGAAGGGAAAGCGACAATATGGCAGCCCTTTAACAAATCCAAAACATCCGTCCGATAACCTAACCACTTGATATACTCCCCGTCACATACCTCTTGTAATTCACTTTCTTGTATTGCCATGGGATTGTCATCAAGTCCGCCACACAATAAGAACTGAACCTTACCCTGGTATTGCTCCCTAAGTTTTATAGCAGAATCTATCAAGATAAAGATACCTTTCTCTACAATCATACGAGCTGTTAACAGAACTTTGATCTTCCCCTCCTCCGGTTCAGGAGTATAATTATACTGGTTCAAGTCAACCCCGGATCCCTTAATTTTATAAGCTTGAGATTCCTTTATGATCTGATGTTTTAAAAACAATGACTTGTCTTCATCATTTTGAAAAATGACAGCGACATTATTACGGTGATGAGAAAAACGAAGTACTTTAGGAAGTAATTTCGAAATAATAGACCGGTTTCCCTCTGAAAAGAATATACCTAAACCGCTAACGGCATTAACGATCCCGTGGACATTAGCTAATTTCGCAGCCAAAGTGCCCCAAAGAATCGTTTTCAAACCGACATGATGCACAATATCCGGATTCTCACAACGATAAAGATGGTAAAGGAACCAACAAGTATGCAGTTCCTCTAACAGGTTTTGTCCCGAACGATTCATGGGTAAATCGATCACCTTCAGGCCAAGTGCCTCAATATCTTTCTTTTTTCCGGTATCCTTGGTTACGATAGTGACATTGTAACCAGACTTTTGAGCAGTTAGTGCAATATCTTTGCGATGAGAGAGAAAAAACCAATCAACGTTAACTACGATAAAAAGGTTATACATTTTATAATAATAGATTATTTTACTATAATCAAGAATTCTATAAATAGTCATTCATTATTCAGAGAAAAGCTACTGATAGCAGTATCAAACCACAATATCCAATCCTAGATTTTCCGTGGCTGATCAACAACTGCATCAAAATCTAGAATTTCGTCTCCATTGGCCGAATTGGTTATCATAGATCATTGACCGATTTCCTAATCATTGCAGATTCTTTATCTATGAATTGCAAAACGATCTCTAATCTATGTTTCAGCATATTCTATCGGCTTTGAACCTCTATTATAAAAATAATATCTTTAAATAAGCACTTATATCAAGTATCTTTATACCTAAAATCCCGTCATATTAACTTCAAGCATAAAAGCCCATATACCACACACACTTCATAAACTCTAAAATATAATTCTAATTACATATCAAACATGAGACTATTTATTAGCAATTCTATTCTTGCCATAATAAGAATATAAATACAAAAACAAAAGAATAAAAAGAAATATAAAGTTTGTACGATATCTTATTGCAGAACCAGAATTAAATATCCCAAAAGGATAATGCAAAAAACAAATACCAGTTATCACAATAAAATATGGGAATGAAATCAGTAAATTAATTCTCCAAGTAGCCAAAAATCGAAAAAATATATTTTTACTCATCCAAAAAAAGATTCCTATAATAACTAGACTTTCTATGCCCGCTAAAAAATGAGTAAACTTCGTTAACATTTCATTTAAAGTAGGTCCAAAAAATGCAATAAACATACCTATAGGAGCTTTCCGAAAAAAATCATTATTACACAACCAAATATCCTCATTTCTATTTGAGGCCCCATCAAAAGACATAAAATGCATAGATATGATATCTGCATACTCATTTACAATATCCTTTATTAAATACAACACAAATAAATTAGTAATAAGAAATATTCCTCCAACACGAGTCCGATATATTTTACTTTTATTAGGTTTATTGAGAAAATAAATCAAAAGTAGTGCTTGAACAATAAAAGGATAGTACTGAGGCTTAAATAGTAAACATAAATAAGAAGCAAATAAATCTTTCTTAGTAATTTTATAATTACCACTTAAAAAATGAATTAACAAAACTCCTAAAACGGCAGAAAATAAAAGTCCAAATATTTCTTTAGAACAAACAGAAGTCCAAATACAGAAATTAGGTAGACTCAGAACAAAAAGTAAAAATACTTCATTTATTTTTCTTCTAAATGATAAGGAATCAATAGCCCATTTTATTACAAAAAAAGAAATTAGCATAAAAGGTAAATTGGAAATTATATTATATCCCCCTAACACATATCCAACCCCTCCACCTATTGTGTCCATAAAAGCAGTTGAACTATATAAAGATTTTAATGAAAAAGTAAGCCCAGAATTTAAGAACCTCTCCGTATCACCTAAGATCGTTAATTTTGCATATATAAAAAATGTGAAAAACAGATAGCACAAACGAATAACAAAATAAGTAAACCAAAAACGACTAACTTTGAATGACTTCATAACAGCATCTCACGTTATCAATATTATTGATAACTTTATTCACATAATTCAACATATAGATTAATATATGATTCAGAAACAATGAATATATCATACTTTTTAGCAAAGCCCTGACATCTTTTTATAATTTCTGTTCTATAATCTTTGTCATATAGCACTTTATATATGTACTCAGCTAGCATTTGTTCATCTCCCAAAGGAAAGAGAATTGCATATCCGTTGACTAGATCAGATATTCCTGGAACATTAGAAGCAATAAATGGATTACCAGATGACATCGCTTCTAACATAGAAAGGCTAAACCCTTCATGCTCTGAAGATAATATTATTGCATCAGCACTTTTCAATATTCGATTAACATTTCTTCTTAATCCCAAGAAATGCACTCTTTTATACAACAATTCATCTTTACAATAATTTCTGTATTCATTTTCAAGTCCACCTGTACCCAAACATAACAAATGTATATCAAGAGGTAATCTTTTTAAGGCTTTAAAAACAGTCATATAATCTTTACCTTTTACCATACGAGCAGACATTAAAATAATTTTTTCACCTTCATTTCCTTTCCCAATCAACTCTTCGAATGGCAATTCCTTCGCACTAAAAAAATCATCTACAAATATTCCATTAGGAATTATAATAGTATTTGTTAATTTAATATGCTTTATCAGTAATTCTTCTACTTTCTCAGAGATACAAACAATTTTATTATATCTGGAATAAATAATTTTATCTAATAATTTAAAGATTCTTATATGCCTCCTTTTATTATCAGTGCTATGTTCTGTATACAATAATTTTGCTCCTTTAAGATTAGCAAATGCACAGAAATACAAAGCGGGAAATAAATGTACATGAATAACATCATAGTAGTTAATTCTTAAAAAATTATTTAATAAAAAATAATTTCGAATGGATCTAACTCTGTGACTAGGTAAAAAATGTGTAGGAATAGCAGCAGATTTTAGAATATCTATAAAATCACTATTATTTTTGGAAGGAGGTACTAAAGAAAGAACTTCAACGTCAATCCCTTTCTTTTTTAAAGTAAGAGAAAGATCTAAAACAAATTTTTCAGCTCCTCCTCCTCTCTCAATACAATTAATTAATTGAAGTACTTTCATTATGCTTTTATTTTTCGATACAAATAATATAACGAAGCATAACACTTATCCCAAATAGTCCTAGAACCAAGTTTCGTGATATCAATATCTCCGAAAGATATAAATCTTACATTATGTTTTTCTATAAATTTCTCAAACTCTACAAATTCATTATCACACATCGAATTAGGATGAAAACAAAAAGTCCAATAACCCGGAATCATGACATCTCTAAAAGTTCCAAACTGTTGAGGTATAAAAATAAAACCTTTTTCCCTATATGGACTAAACGCAGGAGTATCAGATATCATACGAATCTTTGAACCTTCTTTTAAGGCTGCTAATGTATTGTCATCAAATGTATGGCTAGGAGCGAAAAAATAAGTAGGCCGAATTCCTTTCATTAATAGAATATTTTCCCCATCTACAATTTTCTTCTTCTGTATATCTAAAGGTAAACCAGCAAATTCAGACCTTTTATGCACAGGATTTATTCCCGAATTTTTCGAACAGTAAATATGATTATAACCATGCAATGCAATCTTCCACCCTTTGTTTTGCCAATCCTTGACCTTATCCCAAAAATTATAATCAGTTTCATTTCTCTCTAAAGAAATATCCTGATTAAAAGGGATAACACCGACCATAGGGCAAATCTTATATTGATCTAAAATAAATTCAATTCGCTCCCATTTGTTCTTATCCATTGTAGGACAAGCATCGTCAAGCCTAATCAAATAATGTACTCTCATAGCTTTTACTGAATAATTACTTACTTATTTTTTTTATTATGGAAATAAGATACATTTCAAGTTCACATATTTTAAAAAAAACAAAAGCAAAGAAATATGTTAGATTTCCTATATGCTTATATTTAGATAAATAAAGCAGTTTACTCCTCAGCAATAATCTTTTAGATTTAACTAATGAGCCTATTGTTTTATTAATACTAGCTGAATGTTCATGTAAATAAGTGTGATTCAATAACATTAAAGAAGCATATCCTGCAGATTTTAGTTTATATCCCAATATCTTTTCTTCTTCATATAGAAAAAAATCTTCATCATACATACCATAATTAATCATTATGTTAGCATCAACCATTAATAATGATCCTGATACAGAATCAACATACACTTCATTTTTATTTTTAAAATAATCCATAGGATATAACATACCAGAATGATAGAGATGATTCAGCAAAATACTTGCTCTTAGAATATCTTGAGTTATAGTTGGAAACTTCCACGCAACCGGATATCCTCTGTCATACCAAGTAGGAGCTATTAATCCACACTCAATGTGTCTTTTAAACGCATCTATTAATGCCACAACCACGGATTCAGAAAACTTCACATCAGGATTAGATATCAGAACATAATTTGCAGACAATATATCATATGAATATTTAACTCCCAAATTATTCCCATATCCATATCCTCCATTTTTATCTGATAGCAAAACTTTTATTTTATCAGATTCGCATTTTTTTAATTCTTCATATGAATTATCAGACGAACAATTATCAACAACTATAATATAAGTGAGCGAATTATAGTCTGCAATATCATGTAACAAAGTCTTTACACGATCACTATCATTATAATTTAAAATAACACAAGTTGTTACCAATGATTCAACTATTTGCATATTATAGATATTAGTGAAGAAAAATCTTCTGTATTTTTTCTTTTAAAATATGAAAAATCTTAATTACAGTCTTCAATGGGGCTACTGTAAACATACCTGGAAGAAGATATAAAAAGAAAAACTTATTCTCCGTTTTTTTACATAAGATGGATTTTGTTGATGATGTTGATATACTTTGATTATGAATTCGATATAAAACAGTAACCACGTCAATAAATTCTAGTTTAATGCCCCGTTTTGTTAAATATAGCCAATAAGGATAGTCTTCCAATAAAGGCAATCTTTCATCAAACTCATGAGCCAAAAATAGATCTCGACTCATAATTACAGAAGCAGCTGGAACACAGTTACCATTAATTAGCAAATATCTTTTCTGTTCTTCAGCAGATAAAGAAAAAAAAGAAAAATTAAACAGATCGCTGATCTTATTCATATTGGAATCTGATGAGATTAAAAGATCGACTTTGGAAAAAAGAATTAGAATATTTTTATTCTTTAATATATGACATATGTTTACTAATATGCAATCAGGTAAAAGAACATCATCAGCTGCTATCCCTTTGATCCAATCCCCTTTAGCCTTTCTATAAGCACGATTACAGTTTGCAGAGACTCCTGTATTAACAGAAGAAACTACTAACTCAGTCCTAATAAAACGTTTTTCGTGTAAATTTAACCATTTTTCACATATGTCAACTGTATCATCATGAGAAGCATCATCGCTTATTATCAACTCAATATCTATATATGACTGCATCCTTATACTCTCTAAGGTCTCCCATATATATTTTGAAGAATTATAAGCAATAACACAAACCGATACTAATGGTGCATATTCCATACAAATTAAAATAAAGTATTACTTTTAAAAAACTTATTATTAAGTTTTTCATATATATAATCTGTTATTGGCGACAATATCCTAATACGTATTTTATCATAAATAATACATATAACAAAGACAAGAATAGCAATAACAACCATCATCATTAAATAAAAAGAATAAGAATATTCATTAAGAAAATAATTATCTATTTCTCTCAATGCCTCAACAAACGGAGAGTAAGTATGCATTATATACACAGCAAATGTGCTACTCGCTATCCAATTTATTTTATAAGAAACATACTTTTTATACAGAAATGGTATAAAGAGGCAAAAGGAAGACAATATATTTATAGGATTTGAATAATCAAAAGCCCACTTAATATGGCTTATGTACATCAGTGAAATCAGTAAACCTCCGGCAATATATCCTAATATCCAATACCAACTATTTACAGTCATAACTTCAGATCGATATAAATAGAGTAGTCTAGCCATCAAATATATAAGAACAAAATGCAATACGGAATAACCATGATTAAATCCTAGACTTTCGTTTCCTCTAATACAATGAAAATAACATTCTATCAAGAAAAACAAGATTATATATTTTAGGACTCTTCTACCATAAGTATCAATAAAAGTATTTAAGATCGGAGACAAAAACATCAACATCAAATAACATTGCACGAAATAGCTTTCCTTTGAAAAGACTAAACTAGCAGATATAAACTCTTTTAAAGAGAATGAATCAATCAATACGAAATTGAGGATACAGAAAGGTATATATATGCATATCAATAATACATATATATTCCAAATAGATCTCATTTTTAATTTTAATCCATAATATCCTGAAATAATCAGAAAACAATTTACACATACAGAAGAATAACTCTCGATTAAATTTTGTCCAACCAGTTTTAACGAAACATGCGTTATATCAAACGATTCAGGCATTCCTCCGGCAAGCCATCCATTAAGGTGTACAATAATAACCAAAAACGTAGCCAAGATACGATAAAGTTCTACGCTTGAATTTCGTTGTTTATTCATTCTTAATATAAAAAAAATTTCGAAATAATACAAACATAGTAAACATATATAGCATATAATTAATTACATATGCTTGTACAATCCCCACAATACCATTACAATGCATAAACAAAAGTCCTAAAGCCACAAAAGTTAGTGCAAAAATTATTTCTGTAGTAACAAAAATACGAGTCATTGATTTTGCAATCATTAAAAATGCCAATAACCAACTACAAATTTTAAAAAAATCGCCAAGTAATTGCCAAATAAACAATTGTTCCATCGGCAGAAAGTCTAGAGTAAATAATATTTTAATTACCCAAAAACGCAGAAAATACACAATAGAGAATCCTACCAATAGCATAGGTATTATTAGTTTATAAGCCTTATAAATTTCAGACCTAAGCTCCCTCTTATTTTGTATCTCCGATAAACGTGGAAGATAATATACACTAAAAGAGGAGGTAATAATCATCAAATACATATTTGAAATGCGATTCATACCTTCCCACCAACCAGCCTCAATCGGAGAAATCTCGGAAATGACATACCCACGTAACAACATTTGAGATACAGGTACAGTAGCAGCAGTCACTAGTGTCATAACCGTATATCGAAAATACTTTTTTAAGATATCAGTTTCTATATGTCGTTTAAAAAAGCCCCACGATACCCAAGGAAGTTTGCGTATCATCCAAAGAGTCACAAAAAACATCACACTTTGAAATGTGACAGCACTGATCAAAGCGCCACGTAAGCCTAACGTAAGAATAAATCCTAACGTAAATAATAGTCCTAAAAGACTTCCTACAATATTTACTGAAACATATTTTTTAAATTCCTTATACCCGTTTAATACAGAAGTTAACATCATATTTAGAGCATATAGAAAAACGGTAAATCCAAATATAATAAAAACATAGCCATATTCCGGAGAAAGCATTATCAGGGTACTCAAAAAGCGATGTAAGAGTATCATACACAATCCAACAGCCAAAGAACACCATACAGTAATCCTAAGTGCTGTGGACAATAAATCTTTCACCTTATCATCAGAATCTTTATACTCTGCTACATATTTCGTAATGCCACTATTGATACCACCACTGGCCATAGTCATTACAATTGTAGCAAAGTTATTCAACTGTCCTAAAAGGGCAATACCAGAAGGACCTATAATAGTAGCCACTACTTTTACACTAACGAGACCTGTCAGCATTTTTACCAAAGTGGATATTGCTGTTAGAGAAAATACTTTAACAATATCCGCTTGAAATGCCTTTTTGATAAAAATTAGAGATTTATTTATCAATGCTCCCATCTATTCAATAAGTCAGTAACGATGCCTATTTCCTCCTCTGTTATTACAGGACTCATTGGCAAACTTAATTCTTCCGCATGGATTTGTTCTGTAATTGGAAAACTTAAGTTATTCCATTCTTTATAACATTCCTGTTTATGGGGTGGAATGGGATAATGAATAATAGTCTGTACACCATTATCCATCAGATATTTTTGTAATTCATTTCGATCCTTACAACGGATTGGAAATATATGGAAGACATGATTATCCCAATCAGTAATTCCGGGAGTTATAATCCTTGGATTAGTAATATGAGTAATATAATATTCTGCAACTTTTTTACGAATAGCTACGTCTTTATCTAAGTACTTCAATTTTACGTTCAATATTGCTGCCTGTATTTCGTCCAATCGACTATTACGGCCTATATACTTAAATACATACTTCTTTGTTGAACCATAATTGGCTATAGCACGTATTACATTTGCTAATTCTTGATCATCGGTAGTTACAGCACCGGCATCACCAAACGCACCAAGATTCTTGCCCGGATAAAAACTATGTCCGGCTGCATCACCCAATGAACCTGTTTTCCTGCCACCAAACATACAGCCGTGTGCCTGTGCGTTATCTTCAATCAATTTTAAACCATATTTTCCACAGATTTCACCGATTTTATCTGTATAAGCGCATTGTCCATATAAATGAACAATCAGAATGGCTTTTGTTTTGGAGGTTATAGCCGACTCAATCTTCGTGTCATCTATTTGGTAAGTGGTAAGATCGGGCTCTACTAAGACAGGCTTCAAACCATTTTCAGAAATGGCCAAAATGGAAGCGATATATGTATTGGCTGGAACGATCACTTCATCACCAACTTGTAATACACCCATCTCTATATAGCCGCGAAAAATCCAAATCAATGCATCCAGACCATTCGCACAACCTATTGTATGCCGAGTTCCAATATACGAAGAATAATTCCTTTCAAACTCTTCATTCTCTTTACCCTGGAGATACCAGCCAGAATCAATAACCCGAGTGACAGCATCATTTATCTCATCGGAATATTGTTGAGTAATTTTTTGTAAATCTAAAAACTTAATCATTTTTATATTCTTTTCTTTTTAAAGCGTTCTGAGTATTCGGATTCACTCATCAATACAACCTTAGCTGGAATTTTATATTTATCTAATCTATTCTGACAAAATAGCGTAATCTTCCTTTTTGCTTCAGACGTTTTTATGGGATTCTTAAAAAGAACTTTTACAACCACCATTTGTCCGGTTATGGGATTGGGTTCTGAGTACACAAGACAGTCCAATACGTCAGGCATTTGGAACAAAACAGACTCAACCTCGGATGGTAAGACCTTCTCACCCCCAACATTTATCAACTCCTTATTACGACCAACTATTCTTATATAGCCATCATCTGCAGACTCCACCAAGTCACCGGTCTTAAACCAACCATCCGCCGTAAAACGGTCCATAGAAGAATTCAAGTATCCCATAATTTGTGTTTTACTCCGTATCCACAATTCATTCTCAACAATCTTATATTCTGTATTAGGATCATCTATTTTGATAAAGGTACTGGTAGAAGATTTGCTGGAGGTTTGTGATATACCCGTTTCACTGGTACCAAATGTTTGTAAGAATTTCACCCTTGAAAATACTTCTTTCAGTTTAGCCAACAGACTGTCGGGCATAGGTTCCGTACCATAAGTTATCATGCGTAAAGAACTCATATCATAACGCAAATAAGCCTCACTTATTAATATCAGATTAAGAAAAGTCGGTGAAGCAGGAAGAATATTAACTTTATATTTTTCGATTAAACAAGCTACGTGCTCCGGATCCCGACTCTCCGGAAATACCATAGTCACTCCCATAGACAAACAATTCAATAGAGTGTTGAGCCCCCCGATATGGTCAAACATTAAAAAAATCAAAAAAACTAATTTCTTCCCTTTCTTATTCCGATAAGAATCCACCAAATTATCCAAATCATGAATCATCGCTTTGGGAGTGCCTGTAGAGCCGCTACTAAACAAGATTAATCCAGATTTGCCATTCTTTACCAATCTAAATATCAAATCATGCACAGGAACAATTTGGCCCTCTTTTAGAAACTCAAGATTTGACTCTTTTATATTAATACGATAATGACAATTGGCTACCTTTATACGATCTTCTATTTCTGAATTGACTTTAGTAGTAATGGGTACGATAATATTTCGATTCGCATACAAAGCAAAGAAAAGAGCAATGGATTCAAAGCTGTAATCAGATATTATTGCTACACTTTCACCCGCCATCAAGCGGTTTTTCACAATCGCATAATATTTTTCTATTTGTTCACCTAAGCAGGCATAAGAATATTCTCTCCCGCGAAATATCACTGCAACCTGATCATTACCAGCTTTTATTTTATCTATCAACCAATTCATACCGTCTTAATTTATTCCTCCTAAATAAATAATTTGTCCCGTCACAAAATCACTGGAAGGAGATATAAAAAAATCTATTACATTTTTCACATCACTATATTCTCCAAGCCTCTTAATACTTTGATGGGAAATTAAATCACGAATCTTATTTTCTGGAACATTTTTTATTAAATCAGTATCAATCGGGGTTGGCCCAACCGCATTCACTGTTATACCGTTTTGACCAATCTCACGAGCCAAGACCCGAGTTAATTGTTCGACACCTGCTTTAGAAGAAGAGTATACCAACTCGCCGTCCAAATTCAAGGGTACTGCTACTGTTGAATAATTAACAATCCGTCCTGATTTATTTTTCATCATATATTTTGCGACTTCACGACACATCAAAAATGTCCCCATAAAATTAGTATTAAATACTTTTTTTGCTGTATCATAAGGAGTTAATAAGAAATGATTCATTGATGCAATACCCGCATTATTTATCAATATGTCGATACACTTATGCATTTTATATATATTCCTCACAAAAGATTTTACTTCCATTTCATTCGAGACATCAAGCCGACTATGAGAATAGTTCTCATGCACTATGTCACATTCCCTACGGCTACATCCATAAACGATGTCACCTTCTTGAAGATATTTATTTGCTAAATAGTAACCAATACCTTTACGGGTACCGGTTATTATAATAATTCTTCCCATCAATCAACCTCCAAACCCAATTGCCGGGCTATAAAGTTACACAATGAACCTACTGAGCGAAATGGACTGATACGTCCGGACATAGCCGCTTCAGAAGTTAAGGAGAGTTCGACATCTTCATCCAAAAAAGCTGTTTCGATATCCACAATGACATTTACCAACCCCATCGAATCTAAAATTCGATTACTACCAATTAATGGAGTATCATTGGTCAATTCGACTTGAAGTCCATTAAAGGAACAATAATCCTCGATCACTGTAAATACAATCTGATTAATCTGATTCTTATTTATTTCCGACATTGCAAAAAAGTTTTAAGTATTTATTTTTATTACATTCAAAATTCGCCTTTTCGAGAAGATAATAATATGATTCTGAATCCTCCTGTAAAAAAACGGGATTATATCGTTGATGATAGTTACGTACATTTATATTTCCTTTTCTCACATCAAAATAATTCTTGGATAAATCCAATATCTCAAAAGCTATTTCACGAGTTATTATATCTGCCAGAATTGAAGTACCCAATGGAGCCGACCGATCAAAAACCAAACTTCCATGGGTAAAGCTGTCGTTTCGAATATCATAAATACGCTCTAATCCCAGAATCTCTCCTGAAAGACTAAATACAAAATAATAATCCTGGCCTTCTTTTTCACGTAACTTATATTCCCGTATCCACATCCTTTGTATATCTACATCAGGAGATATTGGATGTAAAAACTGGGAAAGCTCTTTATCTGTACGTAATCTTACAATAAAATCAGCATCACTTTCATTCACAAAACGAACTTGAAGCCCATACTTATCTAAATAAAAATCAACGGGTAACTGTATCATATTTATAGTTTACAAAATCATTATAGCTACGTATGTAATCTGTTTCATCATAAACGTGGGAAGCCAAAACAAGGCAAACAGCCCCTGATGAGAAATCGTCCAGCGTTCTCCAAATACCCGGAACAATTAGAAGACCTTGATAAGGACGATTCAGCACAAATTTACGTTTTACCTTTCCATCGTCTAAAATAACGGTAAAACTACCACTGGCAGCAACAATCAATTGCCGAAGTTCCTTATGAGCATGTCCGCCACGGCTTTCACCACCAGGAATATCATATAAATAATAAATGCGCTGTACATCAAAAGGTATTGTTTGATTGTTTCCGACTACAGTAATGTTACCTTTAGTATGATGGTGCTTATCCAATTCAACCATCGTACAGTCATAAACACAGGTATCTTTCATTATGCCACCTCCTTTTTGAATTCAGTAAAAAAGATAGGTGGATAAACAAAATTAGGGTTTACCCCCCCCCATTAACATTTATAAACATTTCAGAAATGATTTGTGATTTATAATTTAAAAAGCTTTGGTAATCTCTTAGATAGTCTTCCTCTTCGTATCCATGAGATGCTAACACCAGACAAACTGAACCGGAAGAAAATCCCTGTTCAGAGGCCCAAATCCCTGGAGGAATATGTAACCCGTAAAAAGGGCGATTCAACAATATCGTACGTCTATTAACTCCATCATCCAGTACGACCTCAAATGATCCACTTGCCGCTATCAGAAATTGATGACACTCCTTATGGGCATGAGCGCCACGTGCTTCACCTCCGGGGATATCATAAGAATAAAAGACTCTTTTTATAATAAAGGGGATATTTAAATTCCCATGAACAGGAGTTATATTTCCTGAACGATTCTCTATTTTAGGGAGTTCTATGATAGAACAATCATAAACAGTGTAATTCTTCATTGCTTCGAATTGACAAACTCTTTATAATCATATATATAATCTTGAGGATTATATGAAGTAGAGGAAAGAACCAAAGCCAATGAATTCGTAGAAAAATTATTCATTTCACGCCATAAGCCTTGAGGCACATAAAGGCCATAATAGGAGCGATTCAAAGAAAAAGTTTCCTGCTTATTACCATCATTCAGAATAACATCAAAACTACCGGATAAAGCTACAATAAATTCTTCATTTTCTTTATAAGCATGTCCTCCACGTGATTCTCCTCCAGGAACATCATAAATCCAATAAGTCCGTTCTATTTTGAAAGGAATATTCTTGAATTCCTCGATAATGGATAAGTTACCTCGTTTATCCAAGATCTTAGGAAGTTCTATGATTTGAGCTGATTCAGTTTTCATTTTCACTATACATCATTTCATAATACTTTTCATACTCTCCACTCGTAATAGCATCCATCCACTCTTGATTATCCAAATACCATTGTACTGTCTTTTCGATACCTTCTTCAAACTGCAAACTTGGCTCCCAACCAAGTTCATTCTTTAACTTCGAAGAATCAATAGCATAACGCAAATCGTGTCCAGCACGGTCGGTAACATAAGAAATTAAGTGATCACTAGTACCTTCGGGATTTCCCAATAAACGATCAACCGTCTTAATGATTACTTTGATCAAATCTATATTCTTCCATTCATTGAAACCACCAATATTGTATGTATCAGCAACTTTTCCTTTGTGAAAAATCAAATCTATAGCACGAGCATGATCTACTACGTACAACCAATCTCTCACATTTTGTCCTTTACCATACACAGGCAGCGACTTTCCATGACGTATATTATTTATAAAAAGCGGTATTAATTTTTCTGGAAATTGATAAGGACCATAATTATTCGAGCAATTCGTCACAACAGTTGGTAGTCCATATGTATCGTGATAAGCCCGGACAAAATGATCGCTACTCGCTTTGCTCGCAGAATAGGGACTATGTGGATCGTATTTAGTAGACTCTGTAAAGAATGTCCCATCAAACTGCAATGTGCCGTACACCTCATCTGTTGAAATATGATAAAAGCGTTTTCCTTCATATTTATCAGGAAGAACTTCCCAAGTCAATTTAGCTACCTGCAACAAAGAAAGAGTTCCCATTACATTAGTCTGGGCAAAAGTAAACGGATCTTTTATAGAACGGTCTACATGACTTTCAGCCGCCAAATGGATAACTCCGTCTATTTGGTATTCAGAAAAGATTTCTACCATTTTATCAAAATCACAAATATCAGCTTTGATGAAAGTATAATTGGGAGCACTTTCTATATCATGCAAATTTGCAAGATTACCAGCATAAGTTAGTTTATCTAAATTAACAATATGATACTCCGGATACTTATTTACAAATAGACGAACCACATGAGAGCCTATAAATCCGGCACCACCAGTAATAAGAATATTTCTTTGATACGACATATTAATAAAGCTTTTCTTGATAATTAAATATACAATCAGCATCTCTTAGAACTGAATGGCAAGAATCTTTCTCCGAAAGAATTGCTTTTTCCGTGGGTATCTTCCAGTCGATATTTAAATCCGGATCATTCCAGGCAATAGCCCCTTCAGCTTCCGGATGATAGAAATTATCACACTTGTATTGGAAGATGACCTCTTCGCTCAGCACACTAAAACCATGTGCGAAGCCATGCGGAATAAAAAACTGACGGTGATTGTCTTCTGTCAATTCAACCGAAACATGTTTTCCAAATGTGGGAGAACCTTTGCGGATATCGACAGCCACATCAAGAACTGCACCCTTGATTACCCGTACCAGTTTGCTTTGGGCAAAAGGAGGTTTCTGAAAATGGAGACCGCGAATGACACCGTAGCTCGATTTGGATTCATTGTCCTGAACAAAAGTCGTTTGACATACCTTTGATTCGAACTCCCCCTGATTGAAGGATTCAAAAAAGTAGCCACGGTCATCCTGAAACAGACGGGGTTCAAGGATAACAAGACCTTCAATTGATGTTTTTATTATATTCATCGGAATAAAAATTCTACTTTATGGATAATTCATCGATAACTTTCAATAGATATTGCCCATATTGATTCTTCTGCATCGGACCTGCCAATGCTTTCATCTCTTCAGGAGAAATCCAGCCCTGCCTCAGGGCTATGCCTTCCAAACAGGCCACTTTCAATCCCTGACGTTTTTCAATAACCTCGATAAATGTACTTGCTTCGGACAAAGAATCATGAGTGCCTGTATCCAACCAGGCGAAACCCCGCCCTAAAAGCTGAACCTTCAGTTCCCGATCGGACAGAAACCGTTGATTGACCGTCGTGATTTCCAATTCTCCACGAGGGGAAGGTTGAATGTTCTTAGCAACTTCCACCACTTTGTTAGGATAGAAATAAAGACCCACAACGGCATAATTGGACTTAGGAACAGCAGGTTTCTCTTCGATACTGAGAACATTCCCAGTCTTGTCAAACTCAGCTACACCATAACGTTCGGGATCGTTTACCCAATAGCCAAAAACAGTGGCTTTGTTCTCTGATTCGGCTGTATGAGCTGCTTCACGCAACATACGGGTAAAACCCTGCCCATAAAAAATATTATCACCCAAGACTAAACATACAGAATCATCACCTATAAATTCCTCTCCTATAATAAACGCCTGTGCCAAGCCGTCAGGAGAAGGTTGCTCGGCGTACTCAAAACGTACTCCAAAGTCAGAACCGTCACCCAGCAAACGTTGAAAGCCGGGTAAGTCAT